>Ga0067045_1027341_pt1 | contig 403512 bp, 310 predicted proteins | sample TerdegcTABiofilm_FD_59184 | JGI IMG/M metagenome (GOLD analysis project Ga0067045, IMG submission 59184) | Combined Assembly of (Gp0054472, Gp0054536) Wastewater bioreactor microbial communities from Singapore -Terephthalate degrading...
GTCAAAAAGAACGGTATGTAGCCACCCTTCCTCACCTTCGGCACCATCAGGTACAACGTCCCTACCCGAGAGTTCAACTTCCTCACCCGGTAGCCGGAAAAATGGGTCTTCCTCTCCTCGCTGTGTTTTCCCTTCTCCGCCCCCACCCTGGCCTCGGCCTCCACCCGCATCAGCTCCTCTGCCAGCCACTCCAGCATCGCCTTCAGTGGATCCTCCTCCACCAAAAATCCTGTTAGCAATTTCCCCAGTAATCCCTTATAATCTCCTTGAGCCATCGTAAGTAAAACCTCCTTTCTTAAGGTTGAAGTCATGAAAAGGAGATATTACGATGGCTCGTCCTCCTAAATCAATTTGCGAACTATTTTGTACACTAGCGGACTTAAGATTACAGATATTCAAAACAGAGTTTAAAGCTTATTAGTCCCTCTTTAGGATAGACCCATTTCCAATATAATATTATCGAGTACAAGTTTGTCTTAACCATATAAATCATCCATAATATACATTATTTCCTGCAACTCTACTTGCAATCTACCTCCGATTGATTTAAGTTTCTTATATAGCCTTGACATTGATCTTTTAGAATTTGTCGCCACATAAGCTATTCCTAGTAACAGGTATGGCTCTTCAAAATAGGGATTAAAAAGAATTGCCTTTTTAAAGAATTTAATTGATTCCGAGACTTTTCCATCAAGGAGAGCTTTTAGCCCTGCGCAAAACGAATTTATTTCTTTTCTTACCTTAATCCGGATATAATTATTTCTAGTTTCAAAAAGACTTTCCAATATTCTTAAATCGTCAAAAACTAATTCAAGTAATAGTCTCGAGGGAATATCTTCTTGATTAGTAAGAATATCAAAAATGCTAGTCTTGATATTCCCATTAATGTGTTCATGCTTTGCACAAAAAGATGCTATTGTAAATACTATAGCAGCCTCCCTCCATTTTTCTAATTTTAAATAAAGCTTACCTAAATCAAATAGTGTTTTTATCTCTGGCTTTATATTAAATAATTGTTTATAAGCTTCGATAGCATCTTCGCAGCTATAATTTTCTAAGCGTCTCGCTATTTCTTTGTACAATGAAACTATATTAAACTTATAAACCTCACAAAGATTATTATAAATTCTAATTGCTTCGTTAAATGCTTCTATTGATTCTTCATCATCTTCATACTTATCATAAAGAAGTCCGAGCCTGAAGTGAGTTTCACCATGATACGGATCAATTTTTGCAGCTCTTTTATAAGCTATAATAGACTCTTCTATATATTCAAGAATTTCATTGCAATACCCTAATAAATAATGAGCATTAAAAAAGTTCGGGTCTTCTCTTGTGGCTTTCTCGAAATAAGAGAGTGCTTTTTCATAATTTCCCACCCAAAGAGAATAGAGACCTTCTTTATAAGAATCTTGAGCATTAGAAATATATATGGGTATATTCTGATTAAAAGGTCCACCGTGCAATTTAAATAGTCGATCATGTGAAATAACAAATCTATATTTTTGCCCTTTATCAAATAAGAACATAGTCATACCGATGAATTCGCCCTTTAAATTAATAGCAATGCTACCATTTATTCGAATAGCTTGGATCATATCAAATAAAATATCTGGGGATATTGGTGATAATTGAATAATTGTTCCAAATAGTGGAAGATTCCTTACGGCAGCAGCAGTGATAATCAAATCTTGCTTATTGAAATCTTCTTGATTCGAAATTATTAATATTTCTTCACCAACTCGAGGAATAGAAACGTTTATAAATAGAGGAGCAATTATTCCAGTAGGAATATCAACCGAAGCTCTGACAATATCGGCTTCTTTATCCACATAATAAACATTATTAAGTTGAAATAAATTACCATCAATAGTCCTTATATATGCTCTGCTTTGATCTTTAAGAATAATTCTGCTTGTAACGATATCACCTTCTTTGCTTATAAAAAATCCCGTTCCTAATGTCTTTGGCGAACCATCTTCATCATATGAAATTATGCTTACAGAAGATGCAGCAAGTTGAGTTAATGTATATTGTGTGCATTCTTCATTAGAGTGGACTGGCTTTAAATAATAATATGAACTCATAATTCTAGTACTCCATTTGTAAATAAACTATATAATTTTTAATGAAACAGAATAAAAAATCAATTATCGAATTACTAAAAATATTTTCCAACATGGAGAACCTATTCATGTCTAAAAAATATTTTTATGTTTTCCTTTAAAAATAATTATCGAGCTAACCGAATGAAATTGCTTCTCGATGAGCTATATAAAAAGGTGGTTGTAATAAATGAAACGCGATAAAGGATAAAGGGTTTAGGATAATTATCCTGAATTGGTTTTATTTATCTATTTTAGAGATGTAGATATGATAAAGGAGAGCAAAGAACCGACGGTCACTAAAGAAAGCCTGGAAGAACGAATTGGTGGGGCCTGGCTGAATTGCTTGGGGATTGTAGCCCTGCTCGTCGGCCTGGAGCTGGCCTTTGCAGAACTTGGATATGCGTCGAGATACAGCCTGGACCTTAACCATGGCCGTTTATGGTTTTATTCTGGCGGCTATCGAGTTGTGGCGCAGATATCAACTTATCAGGTAGCTTTGAATTTATTTGCTTCTGGCCACGGTGGCCAAGGTAATCCTGTTTGACCTGACGGGGCTCGAGAAGGGCTGGCGTATCCGGGTTTTCTTTTGCAGCGGGTTGATTTTGATAGCGGCATCATATTTATATCAGAAGCACGTAAAAAAACGCGAAGTACATGGTACTAATGAATAAATAGGGACTGATATTATTGATTAATAAGTAATCAGGGCCATTTTTTCTTATCTGGTTACCTCTTCCTAGGTTATTAGAAATCACCATGCAAATCATCGAAAGGGGTGATGAATTAGAATGTCTTAAAATATATTAAGTTTAATCTGTTATTTTTGATAAATAATAATATTTCGATACGAATTAGGAGGAAAGATGGGCATCAGGCTACCAAAAATTGAAGAATTAAGCAGAGATGAGCAGATCGAAATATTAAATTTGCCATTAGACAGGACTTATTTAATTACGGGCGGGCCAGGAAGTGGAAAGACTATTCTGGCTTTGTATAGAGCGCTTCAATTGAAAGAAGCATATAAAGATCTATCGATAACATTTTTAGTTTATAATAGAACTCTTTTTAAATATCTAAAGAAAGCAATAGATGAATTAGGGTTAAATGAAATATCAGAAGTGAAAACTTGGCACAGCTGGTTTTATGGCTTTTATAGGGAAGCAACAGGTCTAAGCGCTCCAGAAATAAAAAAATTTTGCCCTGACTGGGTCAAAATTCTTAATAACAGAAGTATTTTTAAAAATAGTTATTTTGATCATCTTATCATAGATGAAGCGCAGGATTTTCCTGCACCGTTGTTAGATATTCTTAGTTCTATGTCAGAAAACGCAACGATCTTCGCGGATGACCATCAAAAAATCAATGATTCGACTTATAAGTATTCCAATAATGCAGCAAAAGTCCTTGAGATACAAAGACTATTTAGGGCTGAAGACAAACGATATCATTTATCAAGAAATTATAGGAATACTGAGGAAATTTACAAAGTTGGGAGACTGTTTTATACTGGAGATCCAAAGGACACTTTACCGAAACTATACAGAAGGGGGGAAAAGCCCAGGCTAATAAAAGCCGATTTTGATGATATTACTGATTTTATTGCCAATTATGCTGACAATAATCCTGGTCAAAATATAGGCGTATTCCTTCCTGCGGGTAAACATTGCAGAAAAAATATAATTAAATATTATAATACCTTAAAAGAAAAGTGCGATGAAGCATCGGTTCAATTCTATCTTTCAAATCAGGGGAGATATTGGAATAAGAATGAGCATAAAGATGAATTCGATTTCGAAGAGGATGGAATAAAGATTATGACATTTCTTAGCGCAAAAGGGCTTGAGTTTGAGACGGTTTTTATTCCCATGATTGACGATGAAATATTTGATATTTCAAGTGATACATTAATGAATCAAGTTTATGTATGTTCGACAAGAGCCAAAGAGAGCCTCATATTCTCTTATGAGAACGAAAGATCTAAATCATTTGTAATTAGAACACTTAAGGAAAACGCTGAATTAATCGAAAACGGGGAACTTTAAACGTAAAGTTCCAAGAGAGGAAATGAAATGAATTATCTTGGTAAAAATCTCTTTGATAAAGCTTTAATATTTTATACAAATCAAATCGATCTTTCATACTATATGTCCCCCTTTATGATAATACCTTTTGAATATAGATTGGTGTTTAAGAATGACTCTTTGAATAATGAAGGGGAATTATTATCATCTACTTTTCCAGAATCGTTATTACTTTTCAAGGAGCCGATAGGAGAACAATATTTCGAAAGAGCTTTCTCCAATAAAAATAACTTATATCCTGTTGCTTTAAAGATGGTGTATTCAGAAGCTGAATCAAAGAATATTGAAGTCTATTTAATAAAAAAAGATGGGAGCTTATCTGGAAAAAAGAAGCTTATTGATTTATTTAATGGCGATTATATGGCAGCAATATTTCCCGGTGTTATTCCTTTAACAAAAGTTTGTCAGTATATATTCAGGTCTGAGAGCGATAAAGCTCATTTTCTATCTTTTATATCACCATTTCAGAATGTTTACTTTGATGAAAGCATGACAATTGTTGATGAGGCAATGTTCAAAGGAAGTAACGATATAGAATATGATATGTTAAAAGAAATAAAGATCGTTCCAGGATCACTACAAAGTAAGGAAGATATTGGCATATTAAATAGAGTTAGAGCTCTATTATTCCGTTTATTAAATGATTTTGAAACCGAGACCAACAACGGAATACTATTGTGGCATCTAAATAAGAACATATTTGACGTGATATTACCTGAAACGATCACTAAATATAAAGCGAAGAAGAGGTCTCAAAGAAGCAAAAATAGTATTGATGTTATAAAAAGTATTCTAGAATTATTAGAAACCGCTAAATATAGAATTGAGAGCGAATTAGTTGGTGATATTGAGATACCGTATTTGTTTGGCATAATGAAAAGAATTAACATAAAAGAATATGTATTACATCTTATGAGCAAATCAAGAAATAATAAATTAAGGGAGATTGTAAATTATGATTCAGAAGAAGAACTATTTGATTCTTTCTGTTTCTTAAAAATATCAGAATTTCTTATTAATAATGATGTAAGAGAAAATAAAAGCAAGAAGGAGTTAATTGATTTAATAGCTGAATACATTATGGAAAAGTTACAAGAATATATTGAAGAAGATGATGATGTAGATTTTCAGAAAATTGATTATTTAAAAGCTGAATATGCCGATAAATTGTCAAAAATTCGTGATGCTATAAATTATAAGGTAAAGTATGTTGATGTAATCAGTGAGTTACCTGTACATATGAAATCCCTGAGAGCCTTGACAGAATTGCTTTGGGAGAAAGGCGCGAAGCCAGTTGAAAAGGATAATAATAAAGAAAAAAAGAACAAAGAAAGATATGATGCAAATTATATAGTCCTGCGGGCGTTAGCAGATGGATTTACTAATTCACTAGATAAGGAGGAAAGAAAAAAATTAGATATAATATTATTCGTTGATGTTTTATTATCGATAATTTTAGAAAAATGTTGGCCATATTATGAAGAAGAAAAGAAGAATATAAAAACAGAAGTTGATAATGATGCCATTTATTTGAATATCGGGAAGTCAAGAATACCTTGTGTGAGAATAGTACCCATCAAGAACCTAGTTTCAAGGAAGATAATGGAAACTATAAAAGACAAAAATAAAAAACAAGAAATTACAATTAAAATTATTGATTTGGTGAAAAAGGCCGGCCTTTTATTTTATTCCGGGGAATATGGTTTGTATTTTAAATTGTTGGCGAAGAGAATAATAATAGATAATAAAGATGATAATAAATATCAGATATTATTTCCGAGAAATGAAATTATATCAGAAGAAGGAAAGATCCGATTTAGATTGGAAGAGCCAGAGGTTGATACTAGCGAGCAGAGTATGGAAATATTTTTTGATGAAATTCAATACAAGGAATCAAACCTATTAGCAAACCTGATTTCGGATGCTTTCGCCTGTAATAAAGAGGTAACTAAGTCGTTTATAAAGAACATAATTAGTGTTTAACATGAGTAATGAGATTAATAAAGAAGTACTATTAAAAACGATAGATGAAAAAAATGTCCCTGAAGATATCTTAGAATTCTGCAGAAAAATTGATACGGATAATCAGCAGGATTGGATAAAATTATATTTAGCCGCAAAAATATTGGAAAAGAATAATACAAATAGTAATTATGATAATTTAATTATTGAATACCTGGAAGAAAGTCATAGAAAGGGTCTTAACACAAAATCTAATAAAGAATATTATCTGGATAGTCTAAAGATATTGGCGGGTTTGTATCTCAAATATACAAATTATAAAAAAGCAAATAATTGCCTGCTCCTATTAGAGGGAATAATACCTGAAAAATCTGAATGGCTTATAAAACTTAAATCAACGATTCATATCTACCATTATATTGATCTTTATATGGATGATCCGAAAATCTTTATCGATAAGATTCTTGGATATGATGGAACCAGAGAACTTAAATCATATGAAAGTTCAATAATTAAAACGTTTATATATAGGTGTATAGATAAAATAGATCAAAATTACGGGGAAATTCCTTCCAAAAGGGTAACCTTTTACTTTAACTTGATTAATACAATAGAACCGTATGATGATTTCTTTAAAGATGAGCTCGATGTTTTAATAAAAAAGCTATATGCATGTTTAGATCAGGCATTCATTGATGTTACGTCCAATGAACCAAGGGCATTAGCGTTAATAATCAAAAAAATATATAAAGAAATAAACGAGATCAGAGAAATGATCGAGAATGAAATAAACGAAGTAAAATTACGGCTTGTAAAAATTGATAATCAAGTAGAAAAGAAAATAATAGATGCCATAAGATCTCAAGAGCCTGAACTTGCAGACAAAAAAAACATAGGTGCTGAACATATAAAAATATTAATAATAGGCGACTTGAGTATTCCTGAAAATGAGATATTTGGTATTTCAAAGAGTATGTATAACATTCCGAAAAAAAACATTGAGCTTCTGAAAGATTGGGAAAAGATTAAGAACTTTAATATAGAGAAATTGCGCTATTGTTCAAATTATGATGGTATCATGATAGGTCCGGTTCCTCATTGTGTTAAAGGGAAGGGTGATTATTCCAGTATATTTGAACTGATAAAAAATGAAGAGGGATATCCATTACATGTCGAAGTCCGAGAACCAGATGGAAAGCCTAAGATAACAAAAACTACATTTAGGGATGCACTTAGGAAATTGGTTGAAGGAATTCTTGCAAAGCAACTGAATTAATAAATAAAAAACGAAATATTAGGAACTTTGGCAGCTGTCTAGATTTTGGCTAAAAAAGCGATCAGGGTTCTGGATATAGAGCAGATGGGCTAATAAGGTAAAGAAGCATGGATCAGTAATATGAGAATCCTTATAATGGGAGATTAAAGGGATTGAATGACTTATAGCTCATAAATCATATTAATTAAAAAAGTATCTCAATAAATCTGGTTTTCATTCCAAGAAAATACCTTTTCAGTTTCATCGAATTTGTGTCCAGACTCTGAACAAAAATCTCTAATTTGTTTCCATGTTAATTGGCCCCAGCGTGATAAGTCCCAGCCAATTAAAGTTTCATACCCTGTTATGTATGAGAGGTTGTTTATATCTGCGATTGAAGATAATGAATCGTTGCCGGGGATAAGACAAACAAAATGGGCATTCTGGCTGTAATTATTCAGCTTTATGATGGCATTTTGAACGATTTCGTTTGTGCCTATTTTTCTATAATGATTCGGACTCTTATTGAGGGGGCCGAAATTAATTCCCTCAAAATATGGATCCAGCATTTCTTTTAAGCGGCCTTGAGATAGTTCGTAGCACAACCTTTGTTTGAAATAAAGCTGAGCAAATAAATTTGAGCTAATATATTTTTGCTTATTTTTATAAATTTTCTTCCGGCTCTGAAAAGGGCTGTTTGGAGGATAGGTATAGGGCTCTGGATACAGATGGTTTATAAATTCGTTATATTGCTTATCAAGCTTCCAGGCGGTTTTCGTTGATGTTTTCACCTTAGCTTCGATAAAGACACAAAAATTCCATATCTCGGAATCGATAAGCAAAAGTACGTCGGCATCGCCAAAATCGGAAAAGGATTGCTCAATTAGTATTTCAGCTTTAGATATATTATTTAGCCTTATATTTTGGGGTTCGCTAAAAGGAAATCTTATCATCGAGATAAATTCGCCCAGCAAATTCAGGCGAGTCTTTTCGTCGGTATTAAAATACTTCAATTCATAGAAAAATGAATTAATGACGCCTCTTTCAGAATAGCCTGTAATCCTGATCACATTAACCCCCTCTTTCTTAAAATTTTATGGCAAAAGATATTTTGAAATCAAGGTAGATATATAATTAATTAGAAGATAAGTTCAAAAAAAATCCAATATAGCGATCCAAAATAATGGCCAAAATATAGCTCTTCTCATCTGATTATATGGGTTTACGTAATTAAGGTTAATAATTTGATTTCAAGACTCGTCTTATTATAAAAAGGGGACAGGAGGAATGAGATGAATGGCAGGCATAAGCACGATGAAAATAGCGGGCAGGGGTGGTGCTGTCCGGCAGGTGGTATGAGCCGGGGAGCCGGTGGGGTGCTGTCGAGGCGGAGTTTTCTGAAGGGGGTTGGGGTTACCACACTGGGAACGCTCGGGTTGAAAAATATCTCGTGGGCGAGTCTTGCGGAGAAGGCGGGAACATCAGGGGAGCTTGTGGCCGACCCGCGGGTTGCCCTCAAAGTGAAACCGGTCCTGGTTTTCAGCACTCCGGAACGAGCTCACCAGACGAGCTGGCGGTCCTGGGGTGGAATTCAGACCTTGAGGGAAGCCGAGGAGGAGATGGCCCGCATACAAACCGAGCTGGCCGCGCTAAAGAAAAAGGCAAATTTCCCGGTTGAATTCCTGCCGGTTTCCGGGGTGCGTGCGGCCTCAGACCTGTCCCGGGCCAGCTCTGACCTCGACCAGGCCGACGCCATCATTGTCTATGCCGCCGGCGGCTGGCTGGACATATTCCGCAAGCTGGAAGAAACGGGCAAGGAGCTGGTCTTCTTCTGCCGCCACCGCTCCGGCCCGGTCTATCTCTGGTATGAAATCATCAGCCCGCGCTACCTCAGGCAGCACACCGACCGCCAGGCCCTGGAGCGGGTTGACGACAGCGACGTGGTCATCGACAGCCAGGATGAGCTGCTATGGCGGTTGCGTTCGCTCTGCGGCCTCCGCAACACGGTAGGCTCGGGAATAATCGCGGTTGGCGGACCTGACGCCTGGGCTCAGCCTCCCGGGGTTGTCCCGAAGCTGGTTGAGCAGAAATGGAAATTCGACATAAAGACCGTATCCTACGACGAGCTGGGCCGGATCATCGCCGAGGCCCGCCGGGATTCCGCGGCCGTGAAAAGGGCAGAGCGGCGGGCCAGCGATTACCTGAAGCTACCCGGGACCAGGCTCGAAACCGGCCTTGACTTCGTGCGCAATGCCTTCCTGCTGGAAGAGGTGTTCGTGGCCCTGATGAAGCGGGCCGGCTGCCGGGCCATCACCATCAACGCCTGCATGGGGACCATCATGCCCATTGCCGAGACAACGGCCTGCCTGACCCTGAGCCTGCTGAACGATGCCGGCTACCTGGCCTTCTGCGAATCGGATTTCGTGGTGATTCCCTCGGGCGTGCTGCTGGCCAATATCTCCGGGAAGCCCGTTTTCCTCAACGACCCGACCTACCCGTACGAGGGAATAATAACCCTGGCTCACTGCACGGCGCCGCGCAAGATGGACGGAAAAGGCCTGGAGCCGGCCAGGATTCTGACCCACTTTGAGTCGGACTACGGGGCAGCGCCCAAGGTGGAGATGCGGCGCGGGCAGGTGGTCACCAACATCATCCCTGATTTTGAGGCCAAGAGGTGGGTGGGGCTGCTCGGAAAAATTGAAGAAGCTCCGTTCCTGCCCATCTGCCGGTCTCAGATTGAGGTCAGCTTCACCAGGGACAGCGAGCTCCTGGCCAGGCGCATGCCCGGCTTCCACTGGATGACCGGCTACGGCGATTACATGCGCGAGGTCGGCTACGCCCTGCGCCGCGTCGGCATCGCCTGGGACACCTTATGATGATCAAGGGGGACACGAGAATGTGTCCCCCTTTATGCGATTCTTTGCTCCTTATTAAATTATCCTTTAATATTTAGGACCGCTATTAAAGGATAACGGGTCATCCCTTAATAATCGGAGCTAAAGGGTAAATTTTTTAGGTTAACAGGCGGTATCCAGGCAAATGGGCCTTTTAGGAAGAAGCGGAGTTGGTTACAGGCCATAGGCATTTTTGTTGAAGAATTCCGGCTTATTTATGGTCCAATAGCGAAAAATACAGGATATGGCAGAAATCTATCCGTTTTTTTCTCCCATTCAGCAGGAGGATCAAGAAAATTTTTATTATATTAAGTTTGTTTCCTATTTTTTCCACAGGCGAATGAGCACCACACCATGCGGGGGTACTTCGGCTTCGAACCCGCCGCTGAAAACGCCCAGGTCCTTCTGCCGCCAGAGGTCTCGCACCCGGTATGAGCCCGCGCCAAGCCCCATCGCCGCGAAATCAATCCTGACCTTCCTGAACTCGTAGGCATCCAGGTTAAAAAGCCCTACAGCCCTGGAGCCGTCTTCGAGCTCCCTGGCCCAGACCTGGTAATCATCGCCGTCAACGACCCGGTCTGCCTGGCGGCCGAGCGGATCCTGGTCAACTTCCAGGACTTCCGTGTTGGTCAGGAGGCCGAGCGTAAAATCGTCTAACTGCTCGATGGGGCAGCCGATAAGAAGCGGCGCCGCCAGCAGGCACCACAGGCTGATGTGGGTGTACTGCTCGTCCGGGGTCAGGCGGCTCGGCCGCAGCTCGGGCCCCCAGCCAACCTTGCCGACGACCAGCATATCGGGGTCGTTCCAGTGGCCGGGCCCGGCGTACCTAGCCAACCCTGCCTGTCCGAAACCAATTCCGGCCATGCTGGCCCAGGTGTCGGTGATGTCGCCGGTTGTTCGCCACAGGTTGCCGCCGACGCTCTCGCCCCATTCCCAGGGCTTCTCCACGCCCCAGTTGCAGATGCTGAAGACGATATCGCGGGGAGCCCGGCTGATGGCCTCGCCGAATTTCTTGTAGGCAATTCTCGGGTCCTTGCCCTCGCAGTAACACCAGTCAATCTTGACGTAATCGAAACCCCACCTGGCGTAGGTCATGATGTCCTGTTCCTCGTGACCTTCGCTTCCCTCATATCCGGCGCAGGTTTTCGGCCCGCAGTCGGTGTAGAGCCCGATCTTGAGCCCCAGCCCGTGAACGTAATCAGCCAGCGCCTTCATATCCGGAAATTTCTCGTTCGACCTTATCTCACCGGTTTTCGGGTCGCGCTGGCCGTGCCAGCAGTCGTCAATGTTGATGTAGGTCCAGCCGTAGTTAATGAGCCCTTTTTCCACCATGGCCCGGGCGCTCTGGCGGACATTTTCATCGGTGACCGAACAGGCCCAGCAATTCCAGCTATTCCAGCCCATCGGGGGAGTAAGGCAGATCTTATCGCTGACTTCGATCCGGAGCTCTCGTTCGGACGTGCCCAGGCTGTTTCGGGCGATAAGCCTGACGTTGTACGTGCCAGGCTTATCAATGGCTCCGGTAATATGGCCGGTGGAGCTGTCGAGCCGCAGCCCGGCCGGAAGACCCTCGGCGGCAAAGGTCATCGGTCGTTGGCCGGTGGCCGGTATCGTGAACAGGAATGGAGAGCCGGGCCGCACCCCGAAAACCCTGGGGCCGTTTATCCTTGGCTCGGGACCTACCGCGGGAGTCAGGATGTAGGGCTCGGCGGCGTAAGGCTTCACCGGTTCGGGTCTTTTGCCCGCATATTCAATCCTGGCCTGGCACCAGTCGGCATGGTCATAACCGATGCCATCGCCGGCGTCGGTAACCACCAGGTCGAGCGCTACGAAGCCCTTCAGGCTGACCTTGACTTCCCGGGCCGGTTCGCCGGCCTTCATCACGCCGCTTTTCCAGAGGACCTTTTTATTATTGTTCTTGTCCCTGGCAGACACGATGAATTCCACCGAGGCCCGCTCCGAACCGCGCTGGGTTTTCTTCACCTCGTCATCAACGCCGACCAGGGCCTGCAAATTCAAGGCCCGCCCGTCAAGGTTCAGGCGGTACTGGCTTTCGGCGTGGGTGCCCAGGCCACGCTCATAAAGCTGGCCGGCTATGGTCAGGGGATTGCCGTCTATTGATTTGTTGACTTTGGATTCGCCCCAGCCGGCGGTGACCTGCTGCGCTCCAAGTTCATCCAGGTAAACGACGCTGGCCGGTTTCTGTGAACAGCCGGATGTTAGAAGAAGAAAAAAAACTGAGCATAACAAGAAAAATATTCCCGTAAAAATCCTGCTCTGTCTGCGGCAACAAAGAAATTGATTCATACTCGTTCTCCTTTTTTCCAATTTTAACAAAAAGGGAGCTACAATTCATATTGCTTAACTTGTTTGACCATCGACCGGGCAGAGAGGCGAGGCCCCATCAAATAAAGGTATTACTGAAATACATTTCCAGGTTTCTTATGAAAAATTGACAGGATTAATTCTATCGGCCAGCAGGCAGTTTTTACCTGGAGTGTAAAGTTGTAAGAGTGGCCACAGAAACCTTTCTTTGCGCTGGCTAAACTGGTGTAATGAATATTGTGTCCCCCGATTTACGGGCGGATGGAAAGCTGGATCTTGAAGACGCCACGCTCCTGGAGCGGCAGGAAACGGCTCATCGGGTCCCAGCTCTTCTCCCAGTTCTTGTTGTAGACCAGGTAGATGACGTTCCCCGGGCTGAGTTCCCAGCGAAAGCGAACGTTGATGGCCAGTTCCCTGGAAACATCGTCGTATTGAATGTAGTTCATCAGGCCGAGCCGGGGCGAAAGGAAAAAGTCGGCCTTGACCTGGAAGACGTTCTCGCTGAACCTGCCCTGGGGGAGGTTCCCGCGGACCAGGTCGGCGTTGATGGCCAGCGTGGCGTAGCCCTTGAGCCGCAGGTTCAGCCCGAGCTCCGTCTGGTGCAGCCGGCCGGAATAGAACTGGCCGAACTGGTGTTCCAGGTCTATGCTCACCGGGCGATGAGAGGCCGACCTGAACTCGAGGTTGAACTGGGTAAAATTGTAACCGCCCGCCGGGATGATGACCCCGTCAGCCACTTCAAAATCGTAGGGCAAGACGTCGCGCTTTGGGCTGATGGAAAACTCGAAGTGCTCGCCGCTTTCCGTCTGGAAATCAAATGGATTTACCTGGATCGTCCGGGTTTCCAGCCTCCCGGCCAGGTCCCAGTAGAAATTAAACCGCAACTCGTGGAAGAACTGCCGGACCGTTCGGCCGATAAATCCTTTTTCCGGCCGGGGCATGTAGGCCATGCCGAAGGAATAGGTCTGGACGTTTCGCCTCGGCAGGAAGCCCAGTCCCGGGTCGACCGCCTCGCCGTAATATGAGTAAGTCGTGACGATGTCCCAGAGGTCGTTGGGATAATCTATCTTGAAGCCAAAGGCCCCGTGGCGCCCGGCCTCGATCGTGTTCCAGTTATAGACGTACCAGCCGCCGATGCTCAGGTTCCGGTTGCCCCGGAAACGCGAGGTCTGGTAAATCAGGTCCAGCCCGGCCAGGGTGTTCCTTTCACCGGTCGGGCTGCCCGAGGTGAAGATGAGCCCGACCTTGCTCTCGGCCAGGATGTTCTGGTAGATGCGCCCGGCAAAGAAATTCTGCCGGCTCAGTCCCAGGTCCTGAAAGCGGTCGGTCATGACGTCGATGAAGGCCAGGTTGGTGTTGCCCAGCCGTCCGAAAGCCTTGGCCCCGAAAAGAAGCGGAACCTGCTGGCCCTGGTAAAGCCCGATCCGCCGGCTGAAAAACGGTGAGAAGCTCTCGGTCGAGGTGGTGCCGAAGTTGAATATTTCCGAGCCTTCGAGAAAGAAGGTCCTTTTTTCCGGGAAGTAAAGCGGGAAACGGGTGAGGTTGATGCGTCGTTCGTCCACCTCGGTTTCGGCAAAGTCAGTGTTGTAGCTCAGGGCACCGACAAAGTTGGGGGTGAAATTCTTGTATAGGTCAAAGCCGCCGTCCCACTGGTAGTCGGTGCTGGCCGGGTCGGTATGGGTTTTGAGCACCCTGGAAGTCCCATAAGGGCGGAAGGTTATGCCCAGCCCGAGCTTGAGGTCGCGGATTCCCTCGAGGTGGGCGGCCTCGGCGGCGTTGTTGAAGAAGTTATCCTGCCTGACCGCGGCCAGCCGGATGGTCTCCTGCTTTCGCGGGATGTACCTTTCCACGTTGAGTCCCCAATGGGGGAGGTTGGGCTTGAAGGAAATTGTCTTGAAGGGGATCTTGATTTCCGCGCTCCAGCCGTCCGGACGGACCCGGCTGCGGGCGTCCCAGATGCCGTCCCAGTCGAGGCTGGCATGCTCGCCAAAGGCCAGGCCCTCGCTCCGGGCTCCGCGGGCGTTAACAATGAAGATGAAGGCGTTTCGCCTGTCGAGGAAGGGATCGAGCAGGACTTTGACTATGTCATCGCCGCTTTCTTCGTCTTCGAAGGCGTCGTGGGCCATGGTGTTGGCTGAGATCCTGGCCGGCTGGCTGTCGGAGCAGAAGAGGCCGAGGTAGAGGTTGGAGTCATCGTAGACGATGCGAAGCTCGGTAACTTCGGTCGGCTCACCTTCACGGGGGAAGACCATGCGGAAGGCGGTAAAGGGAACGGCCTGCTTCCAGGCTTCGTCGTCCAGGTTGCCGTCGAGGGTGGGCCCGCGGTCGACCCTGACCGCTTGGAGGGTGGGGACTGATGGCTGCGATTGCGGTTGGTCCTGGGCCTGAGCTTGAGGTTGAGTCTGGTTAGGGGCTTGAGATTGAGGTTGAATAGGACTCGGAGCCTGGGATTGCAGGCCGGGGTTGGGCTGAGTCGAGCGGGAGTCCTGGGGTTTAGATTGGGCCTGGAGTTGTGAGTCAGTTTGAAGCAGACGCAGGTCCTGGAGCTGAAACTGGGTCCGGAGTGGAGGGCGAAGGCTGGATTCAGAGCGAGATTCTCGGGCCAGGGTTGGCCCGGAAAATAGAAGTAAAGCAAAGAGCAACGGAAGTATCGAGAAAGCCAGAGAGACAACAAGCGTGCGTAGAGTCCAGCGTGATCTGTTAAATACTCTGAGCCTTTGAAAATTTGCTGGAATTTTTAAGGTTTTCATGTTTACAACCTCAAATCACCTCAAGCAATCTGGTTTTGTATGGTTCTTTATGGATCTTTTCCTTTGGGCATACCGGCGCTAATCTAGGCACCGTCCTTGACAAAAATCTATGGGGTAGTTGGCTGGAAGGCCTGGAAGCTTCGGGTTTAACAGGTCCAATCATAATCATGTTAACCCGAGCAATATAAACCACCGCTCGAAATGATGTCAAGGATAAGGGGTAAAAAGAAAGGGGGGCACACTCTCATGTCTCCCTTTAATCTTGACATCCTTAATTTTTCGTCTATTCTGAAACTTCGCGGAAAATTGAGCGTTTATTTAAGATAAAAAGTTCTCTGAATTGATAAATCAATCAAAAAAGCCCTGCTACTGAAAAAGAGAAGTTTATGAGCAAGTCCACTTACTGGCAAAGCATGTTAGGGAAACTTTGAGTGGTTAGCTGCAGGGCCATCATATCGAAAAAGAAAGTAAGTCTAAAAGCGATGAGGCGCGTCATGCTGATTAGAAGAAAGGAAATGGCAATCTTCTTAGCTCTTGCCGTCGGGCTGGTTGGCGTCGGTCAGCTACCGGTCCTTGGCCTGTCGAAATGGCACGAAGAAGAAAAAAATACACCCGTGGCCAGGGCCGAGATCGAAATAAACCTGGCCCCTGAACTATTGGATCCAGCAGACACAATCATTTCAGAAAATTTAATGTCGGTCCATCTGTCCAGGCCATCTATCCAGTATATGCAGGCTCAGGCCTGGCCCCTTTATATGGAAGAATCAAACCTGGAGATGGTTGGCGGCAACGCCCCGGTGGATACCGTTCAAATCATAGACGAGCAGGAAATTCCGGTGGAATTAATAGAGCTTAAGAAAGGAGAATCCACGGCGCAAAAGCTGGTAGACATGTCTCCAGGAATACAGGAAGATACAGAACAATACTCACCTTCAGCCGACAAGAAAAAGAACTTCATCGACTGGCTTGACCCCTGGAAGAAAACCCTGGAATTGAGCTACGTGGTCACCGGCGGAAACACGCTCTCATCGTCGTTCAGTTTCGGGGCCAACCTGACCCGTTCGCCCAACGAAAAAGATACCTATACCATGAAGACTTTCCTGCTCCGCAGCCATTCCACGACCATAACCAGGCGGGCGGTGGGCACGGAAGAGAATTTCACCGTGGAGGAGGAAAGGACGCGCCGCCTCTCGGCCGAGAATTACCTGCTCTCCGGGCAGTATGACCACCGGGTGAGCGGGCGCCTGACCACCAACCTGGCTTTCGTCTGGGACCGGAACAAGTTTTCTGGTGTTCTCAGCCGGGCGCTGTGGACGGCCGGAGCCGGGTTGGTGATGGCCGATTCGGCCCGGACCAAGATGCGGACCCAGGCCGGGTTGAGCTTCACCATCAGGAAGTACAGTCAGCAGCCGGTAAATACCTTTCTCGGGTTCAGGTACACCCTGAGCTGGGAGCAGAAGCTATTTGATAACGCCTCCTTTGCCACGGCCTTTATCTTTGACGACAACCTGGCTCACCTCGGCGACTGGCGGTACGAGTGGAATTTCAACGTGGCCGCCCCGCTCAGCAAAAAGCTGTCACTGAAGACGGGGGTGAGAATCCTGAGGAACAATCGGCCGCCGGACCTGAGCGTCCCGCTGTTCACGCCGGAAGGGGCGGAGACGGGTACCACCGTGCTGATCCCCCGGGGCAAGGTCGATACCTTCTTCACCACCTCCTTTGTCCTCAACTTTTAAATAGGGGGACACACTCTCGTGTCCCCAAAAAAGGGGACATGATACTCGTTTACCATTTTCTTGCCATGCTTAAACCAGGAAGAAGGTTGTGACTCACTCCTCTGTTGTATTCAGTGAAAAAAGAGCGAGGGGTTAGATCTTAATCTACTTTTTTCATTATGGGGTTATATGTCATAATTGACGTACCTGTCACACCGGGTAATTAAAGATATTTACGGATGATTGCAGTCATGAAAGAATATCGGGCAGTTGTCATCAAGGACCATCGGCCAGAATTTTCAGAGTTTATTGAAGCCATTGCGGGCGACGAGATAGAGGTGGGAAGAGAGTACGACAAGAATCCAGATTGGAAGAACTGGGTATGGGGCAGGCACCTTCGGACGGGCGTTTCCGGCTGGATTCCCAGGCAGCTGCTTACCTCATGTTCGAGTAAGAAGGCAGTTTTTAATTCGGCCTATTCTTCTAAGGAACTCGGGGCAGATAAAAAGCAGGAAGTTAAGGTTATAAGGGAATTAAATGGGTGGGCCTGGTGTGTGAACAAAGACAAGGAGGAAGGCTGGATACCCCTGGAAAACCTTGAAAGATTATAAATAAACCCGGGCCGGAAGATAGAAATTTGGACGTCACAGTTCACCCTCAAATCATTTATTTTCGGGATAAGCTATGTAATGAGAGCCGGAATTATTATGAGAGGGCTTTTGTCTTATAATATATGGATAAGGAAAAAATATTGGCCCTTCCGCTTATCTTAATTTTTTAGGAGGGAAGGCATGCATGAAAAAATGAAGTATGAAGAGGCTATTTTTTTCTATTCAAAGATGAGAGAAACCCCGGGTAGAAAGGAATTTAGATATTATCTAAGCGCCTTCTTATCAGCCGCCAGGTCAATCTTGCAGTACTCCATGGAAGAGGGCAAGAGCAAACCAGATTGGCAAAGATGGTACGAAGATAAGATGAACTCGGAGATCATGAAATATTTTAGAGATAAGAGGAACTTTAATATTCATACGGCACCGCTTCCTCAAAATATTACTCTGGTAATTAATGAAACATTAAGCGTTGAAGAAAGCTTGACAATTATTAAAAGAAACGAAGATAAGCTAACAGTAGAATTTGAAAAAGAAGTGAAAAATAATAATCAACCATCTAAGGGAAGCGAAAGTAAAGGCGCAAATGTCGACATAATTCATAGATTTGGTGACTGGAAAGGGAATGAGGACGTTTTAACTTTATCTGAAAAATATTTGCTTGAATTGGAAAACTATATTGAAGAAGGAGTTAACAAGAAGTTTTTTTCAGGATAATATTCTTAATCTGCAAGCAGCATTTAGATTGAGGAGAATTGAATGAATCATATAAGAGCCAAATTAGCTTCTATATTCATTGTTATGTTTGTGTTGGTAGCCGAGCTGCTGATCGCGGCGGGGGAGCTGCCGGCCCAGAAGGTCGAGGTGGTGGACGGCGTGCGCCTGGTCCATAACAAAGGAAAGGGCGCCTGGGGCAAGAAGCCAGCCATCACCCTCGAACCGGTCCGAAAGCTCGGCGACATAGATTCAACCGACCCCAACACCGCCTTCTACATGCCGGCGGCGGTGGCCCTTGATTCAGCCGGGAACATCTACATCCTTGATACCGGAAACAACCGCATCCAGAAATTCACCCGGGACGGCAAGTACCTGGCCACCATCGGTCGTTTTGGCCAGGGGCCGGGCGAGTTCAACTACCCGGCCTGGCTTGACCTCGATAGCACCGGGAATCTATACGTTACTGACCCGTTTAACGAACGTGTCCAGGTCCTCAAACCAGACGGCTCGGACCTCGGGACCATAAAATTCAGCGACGGTCGGATCGGAAATGTCTTTGTCAGGAGCGATGGTAAGCTGCTCATGGGCCAGGCCACGATTTCCTTCCGTTTCCTGATCCCGGACGAAAAGAAGCCGGCCGGCCTGCCGAAACTGGTTAAAGTGCTTGATGCCGAAGGCAAGCTCCTCAGCGAGTTCGGAGATATGCTCGACATGAAAGAAGAGCTTCTCACCAATACTATCAACCAGTTCATGCTCACCGTTGATGAAAAAGACAACGTCTACCTGGCCTTTCCCTACCAGAACCGCATCGAAAAATATTCCCCCGATGGAAAGCTACTCTGGCGGGCCGACCGCGAGCTGCCTTACAGCCTGGAAGTAATTGACCGGGGGAGTATCGACCGCCGCGAAGGAGGCATCAGCATCCGCTCGCCCAGGATAAACCGCTCGTCCGAGGCCATCGCCGTTGACGGCAAGGGGCGGGTCTGGGTGGTAACTATGGCGCGGCAGCTAAAGAAAGAAGAGCAGGTTGGAATCGGGGTGACCATCAGCCAGTCGCCGAGCGGCCGGCAGGTCGGGTTCAAGCCCCAGGGTGACACCGAGCTCAGGGAGACCGACGCCTACAAGCTGGAGGTGTTCGATTCAGAGGGAGTGCTCCTGGGTGAAATCCCGCTCAAACAATTCGTGGACGGGATTTTCATCTACGGCGACCGCCTCTTCCTGGTGGACCGGCTGCGCGGGGCTTCCATCCAGGAATTTCGCATAAAAGAATAAAAAGGGGACACGATATTCGTTTCCCGATTTATTATCGATTCCTGTACCCAAAGGATAAAAAGAAAAAAGGGAACAAAGAAAACGGGAAACATAATACTCATTTCTTATTTTCCCCCGGGTTCTGTATTCTAAATTCTAAAAAGGCGTTAAATGAAAACCAGGCAGACCACATCTCTCTTGCCCCTGGTTTGAAAGCTTAAAGCCTGCCTGGTCCCGGCGTCTTGCTCCCGGAACGCCGTCGGCCAGACCATCCCGGGGTATAGCCTGAAACCTGGCGACAGAACCACTGTTATGAAAGCCTCTATGCGGCAGCTTCAATATATAATCAAAGGCGACTTGCTCTTAAAAATGGTGTATTGTCTGCCCCGCTCTTTCTGTGTAAGAATACCGGTATGGGAAATGGAGGCATTTGGTTGGTCCAACCATACCAGGATCTTAAGCAACCCGAGGAGGCAAGATGAAAACCAGTTTGAAGGGTGTTGCTAAGTTTTCTCTGAGCTTTTTCTTGGTGCCGTTTTTTATATTCTCCGGGGCGGTTTCCCTTTCGATGCCGCTGAAGGCAGGCCCGGCCGCCCGGGCTCAAGCCACCACGCAGGCCGGCCCCGTCCAGAAATACCGGGGCTTCGAGGTTAAGACCGGCATAGTTAACGATCAGGTGCACTACAGCCTGGTTAAGGAAAATTCGGTCGAGTTCACCATCAACGGAAAATGCGAACTGGAGAACATCAAGCTGTCGGTCGGCGGCAAACAATACGGATACGCCAAGGTGGAAAGGGTGGTGGAAGATGGCCGTATCGAAAAGAATGACCTTTTTGACTACATCTGCTATGAGCCCCAGGCCCTGAACGACCCCCAGGCCAACCCGGAAGAAGTGCAGTTCAAGTTTTTCCGAGGGAAAATCTCCCCGGTCATCAACCCCGATTATCCGCTCTATGCCACCTTGAAGCTGAGCGCCGAGCGGCAGGGGATTAAAATGCCACACCGGACTTTAGCCGTGCTGAACGGGTTTGGCTCTGCCTCCCACGAATTTTTCTGCTACCTGGAGGGAGCCGGGGATACAGTTCCTGCAGTGGATAGTTGCTCCATTCCCTTCGATGAAGCCCTGGAAACACATTACCGGAATAAGAACGCGGTGGCCCTGATGGACCTCGGCGATAAGTACGCCAGGCGGTTTGATTATGAAAAGGCGGAGAAAGCTTACCTCAAGGCCCTGGGTCTGCCTGGCCAGGAAGACCATCTTCGGCTGGTTGAAATGTATCTTGAGAGCGGCCAACCAGCCCGAGCCCGCCAGTATCTCCAGGGCCAGCTAAAGCGCAGCCCGATGAATTTTAACCTGCACCAGCTGCTGGCCAGGACCTATCTTTATGAAAAGGCTTATGATAAGGCCATCGAGGAGGCCGAAGCCAGCCTGAAACTGGAGACCGAGCGTGGCCTGTACGAAAGCTATGCGATTTTAGGCCGGGCCCAGCTCGGAAAGCGAAATTACGTGGAGGCCATAAAATCGCTGGGCCAGGCGGCGGTCCTGGCCGAGAAGGAATGCCGGGAAAGCCGCGAGCTCTGGGACAAGTTTTTCAGGCAGGAACAGGAGCAGCCGGCCTCCGATTGCCGGCTGGCCCGGGTGCCCTACGAGCAGGCCATAGTCTATGCGCTGCTGTGCCTGGAAGAATATGACCGGGCCGAAAAGGGAGCCGAAGCCCTGGTAAAAGTTGCGGCCTCCGACCCCTATAATTATGCCTGGCAGGCCTTTGCCAGCGCTGCCCTGGGCAAGTTTGATAAAGCGGCGGAGCTGGCCGATCAATCGCTTGCCCTCTTCAAGCGCAGGGGAATCGGGGCGGGCATCGCCAAGGGTGAAATCTATCCCCAGGTAATTTCCGTGCAGGCAGGAACCCCGGCTGACCGGGCGGGCCTCAAGAAGGGCGACCGCATAATTGCCGTCAACGGCCAGGATTTAAGGTTTTTCCGCGAGCAGGAAGAGCCAGAGCAGGCCCTGGCCCGGCTGGTGCGGAAGGAAGAAAAGGTTAAGCTGCTGGTGCAGCCGGCGAGTTCTCCAGAGCTTAAGACCGTTGAGGTCCAATCCGAAGAATTCTTAAACGAGAAGGCCGCGCCGGTGGTGAAGCTCAAAGAACTCATCGGGAAGTCAAAGTACAAAGTGGACAGGGTTGCCTTCCGGAAGCTCCTGGACGAATTTGCCGGCCTGTAAAATCTTGGCCCGGCACAATGAAGAGCTTGTATCTTATTATTTCCGGGTAGCCAACCCGATACCCGGCCATCTTTTCAGCCCGAGGGCCTCATAAATCAGGGCATAGGCGGGGTATCTTCCTGTTTTACCCAGCGAAAGAGCAGGCCTGAGATAGCCCAGAGCATGGCAAAAAAGCAGTTGATGCCGATTATTTCGGTGAGCGAGCTTTCGGCCAGGCGATGCCACCCGGCCAGCAGGGCGATGACAATGGTCAGGACCTGGGCCCCGGCCGTAACCCACATGGCCACGGCCAGGCCCCGCGGCTGAAACCGGCTGATGACGGACCCGACAAAAGCCACGGCCAGCACCCCGAAGTACATCAGGTTGGCCGGCTCGTCCTCGCTGCCGACGAGGCCCACGGCCAGGTTGGACCAGAAAAGGAGAAGGCCCGTGGCCGAAGCCAGGGCCACGGCCAGGCGGTAAAGAGCTTCCTTCCTCTTGTGGGTTATCAACACGTAAGCCAGGCCGGTGCCGAAGAACATCACGGCCACCACGGCAAAATCCATGGCCGTCCATTCCGGACTGCCGATAACCTGCCTGAGCACAAAGGCCAGCAGCAACAGGGCCGCGGTCACCCCGGCCACGACCAGGATTTTCATCCACAATTTGCCTTTCGTATTTTTTACATCATCGGTCATCTCTTCTGCCCCTTAATCTGGCGGGCTCGTCATTTTGAGTCGCCTAACCTGCTTACTTGATATTAAATATGCAGCGAGCCGGTCATGTCAATCCCGGAAGCGACTGAAAACCATGGGATTGGATCGGCTCACTTCATTCTATTTCATTCCAGGGCCAGAATTATTATAATGTCCGGTAATCTGATGATAGAAAGTCTTAAGGCATAAATGTCAGAGGCAAATCTAATTCAAAACTGCAGATTGGAGGGCCTGGTTGGCTGAGAGACGTTCAATTGTTCTCGTATCATTTATCCTGCTTGCTTTAAGCCTTGGCCTTTTTATGTCCGGTCGTTTCGCTTTTGGCTTTTCACCATCCCCGGCTTCTGCCCCCCTAAAGAAGGTTTTAATTCTTTATGATTCCACCGGCGACGCGGGCTGGCGGGGAAAGCTCTACAGCATCTGCCTGCAGAACCTGCTCGGACATTTCCAGGTGGCCGTCGAGTCCAAAGCGGTCGAGACCTATCTTGAGGGCGAGTCTGAAAAGTTCGATGTCATTTTTTATATCGGCGCCGTCTATGAGAATAAGTTGCCAGAGCCCTTTAAGAAAGATGCGCTTAAAACCGATAAAACAGTCTGCTGGCTCGGCCATAACCTCTGGCAGGTTGCCTGGGGCGAAGACAAAAAGCCGGCTGGAAAATTCGAGAACAGGTTTGGTTTCAGGTTCGGCGGCAATTCCAGTTCGGCCTACAACCTGGTTCTTTACAAGGGATATGCCTTTACCAGGCGTAGCGTCAATCCCGGCCTGGGCCTGGTTACCCTGACCGATACCAACCTGGCCAGGGAACAGGCTACCTGCCTCTGTCCCGAACCCACTTCTGAAACGCCTTACATCGTCCGGGGAGGCAATTTCTGGTACGTGGCCGATGTTCCCTTTGCCTACGTGACCATGTCCGACCGCTACCTGGTATTCGCCGACCTCCTTCACGATGTCCTGGAGATTGACCACGAGAGAAAGCTGCGGGCCCTGGTCCGGATCGAGGACGTGCACGGGCTGGCTTCACCGGAAAAGCTGGTGGAAATAGCCGACCTGTTGCAGGCCGAGGGCATTCCTTTTTCCGTGGCCGTCATCCCGGTTTTTCAAGACCCCAGGGGGATCTATAACTACAGGCAACCCCAGACGATTCCGTTGAGCAAGAACAAGAAGCTGGTTTCGGCCCTGAAATACATGGTCGAAAGGGGCGGGGAAATCGTTCTTCACGGTTACACTCACCAGTGGCGCGACCAGCCCAACCCGAAATCCGGGGTCAGTGCCGAGGATTACGAGTTCTTCCGGGTCAGGCTTGACGCCGCGGGCCGCCAGGTCCTGGAAGGCCCGGTGCCCGAGGATTCGCTGGAGTGGGTGGGCGAGAGAGTCGGGAAAGCCTTACTGGAGCTAAAGGCAGCGGGCTTTAACCCGGTGGCCTGGGAGACCCCGCACTACCTGGCTTCAGAGCTGGATAACCGCTATTTTGGCCGCTATTTTAAGCTCATGGTTCACCGGGGGATATATTTTGTTGATGATGGGGGAACCTTGCGCTTCAGCAACCAGTTTTTTCCCTACCTGATCGAAAATGATTATTACGGGCAGAGAATAGCGCCGGAGAACCTCTATTGTTACGCCTCGTCCGCCTACATGGGCGAGCCGCCCTCGACCGTGCCGGCCATGCTCTACCAGGCCCGGCTCAACCAGGCGGTCAGGGACGGCTGGGCCAGCTTCTTTTTCCACTGGTACCAGGATACCCGGGTCCTCAGGGAGCTGGTTCAGAGTATTAAGAACATGGGCTATGAGTTCGTCCCCCTGAGCAGCCTGGCGAAATAATAAAAGCACACTGCAGGGTCCCTGTTTTCTTTATTTGAGCAGCTTGATTTTCAAGAACCCCGTCGCCCTTTAATCAGTCGCGACGGCTTCAAGCAGAGAAAGTATGTTAATCAGGGCAGCCTATCGATAAACAGGGCTGAATCCCGGGCTTCATAATTTGGACTTTCTCATATTCATTTTTCATAGATTTCTTTTTAGCCCCGTTAAAAATCAGGAAACGTTCAGCATGCCTGCTTACAGCTGCCAGGCATAGCCGATCTTCAGGAAAAAGGTGCGCGTCATCCTGGTCAGGCTGATATTTTCCAGCCCGAGCGAGTTATCGGTATAGCCCAGGAAAAGCACCGTCCTCGGGTTCAGCTTGTATGAGAACAGGAACTGGGTGAACAGGCCGCGGGTCACCGGTTCCACCGGGAAGCCGTAGGCAGCCGGGTTGCGGCTTATATCGCGATACTGGATTATCGCCCGGAGGAAGGCCCGGACGTTTAAGTTATAAATTATCTTGCCCTGGAGCAGGTTGGCCGTGTAAATCTCCAGCCCTTCGGCCTTGAGCTTCTCGTAGTTGTAAGAGGTGGTAAGGTTGAGGTGGCGGGTCAGGTTAAGCGAAAAGCCAGGCTCGAGCGATACGATGTCGGCCGGCCTGACATTATCGAAATCAATCCAGCGACCGGCGGCCGCCTGAAGGGTGAACTCGCTGCCGCTGAAGGGCTTGATCCCGAATTCGCCGTCAAACAGGGCGTAGTTGATCCGCTGGTCGATGTAAAGGGTCTGGCCGAGGTTTCCGCTTAATACCGCCGAGGTCTGCAGCGGCCCCTGGTACATTGTCCTCAGGGTCAATCCCTTGTCCAGGGCGTTGCCGTCGTGGTCATAGAAGACCTGGCCCATGGCTCCAATCCGGATGACGTTGAACCAGCTTTTTGGCGACCCCCAGATCTGGCGCATGACCACGGCCCCGGCGTTCCTGGTGTCAACCCGTGGCAGGTAGCCGTAATCGGCCCGGAAATTTCGTCCCAGGTCTTCCAGGACGGCCTGGATGATCCAGTAACGGGACTGGTGTACCAGGCCGATGTTGATGGCGTTTCCGCCAAAGTTCCCGAGAGGCTGTCCGTACCAGTCGGAGACGACCCCAGGATAGTTCGTTTCTGAATGAAGGAACTGAACTGTCATGAAGGTGGTCTGGTTGAAACGGAAGAAGCTGTCGGCCCCGACCACGTGGTTGTGGTATTCGCTGCCGGCCCGGCCGGTGTAGAGCAGGCCGATGGTTGAGCCCTTCCCGATATCCTGGCGCAGGCGGAACACTCCGCCATAGACCCTGTCATCGAGGGACAGGCTCATCGAACCCTGGCTTCCGGGAAGAAGCAGGTTGTTTATTTCGTCCTGGGCCGAGAAGAAGCCCAGCGCGGTCCGGCCCATCTTTCCGGTCATCTTGACCCCCCAGGCCGGGTCGGCCACCGTCCGGGTAAAAACGGCATTGATGGGCGTCAGGAAGAAATCCGCGCCTTCCAGGAAAAACGGCCGTTTCTCCGGGTAATAGAGGGCAAAGCGGCGGTTGATTTCGAGCTGGGCCACGTCGGCCTCCACCTGGCTGAAATCGGGGTTGGCCGTGGCATTGAGGATGAGGTTTGGCGTAACGCCCCACTTCAGGGTCAGTCCGGGGTCGACTTTCTGGTTGAGTTTCTCGAGCGAACCTTCGGGGAAGGTGTCCATATCCATGGCGTCGGTGCGGACGGCGGTCAGCGTGGGATTGATTTCAATGTTGCGGCCGGGCGAGATGCCGGCAAAACCCACCAGCTTGTTGAACTGGCAGAGGATGCAGGAGACGCTGCGGGAGCGCTTGTGGGAAGTTATGCGGTGGCGGACACCGCGAGGCCAGCTCCTCTCGGCGCTGAAACCCCAGGTCTGTGCTGACTCGCTGGCCCGGAAGCGAAGCTGGTTGAAGGGAATGGCCACCTCGACGGCGTAGCCCCAGTCTTCGATGCGACCGGCGGCGTTCCAGATGGCATCCCAGGAAAAATCCTCGTAGCCCTCGAGCTCGGAGAAATTGGCATCGGCCTGGACGCCCAGCGGGTTAACCCGGAACTGGAAACCACGGCGTTCGTCGTTGAACGAGTCCACCATGAAACTTATGTGGTCATCCAGGATCAGCCTGTCGGTGTCGTCTCGGTCCATCAGGTGGGCCCGGATCTTGCGGGGCTCGGGGTCGTAACAGCGGAAGGAGACGTAGAGGTTGTTATGGTCGTAGGTGATAAGGCAATCTGTCTTGACCGGCGGCTCGATGTTATCGCCGGGTGTCCATTCGTAGATTAAGGGAATGACGGTGGCGGTTTGCCAGGCCTCCTCGTTGAGCAGGCCGTCAATCTTGATTTTAGAGCTGGCGGTAGAGACCTGGAAGATGGTGGCCCCGGAGGCGGTGGTGCCGGCGGGGGACTGGTTGCTGGCCTGGCGGGCTGAAGAGGAGGCGGGAGAGGAGGGGGTTCTAACGGCCGAGGCAGTTTGGCCGGGCGGGTTGAGCAGGGTAACTGGCTCAGGGAGCATCTCATCTTGGGCAGGTGGCAGGCTCCCGTGTCCCGGGGAGTTTTTGTCGACAGGGCCCGGGACGGCAACCTGGCGACCTGAATCGCGTCCTGCGGCTAGCAGATCATGGGGCGAGAGGTTAATGAGGAGCACAGACAGAGCCAACACGATAATAGGGGTCAACCAGCATCTTAAAAAATATCTTAGCCATCCATTTGCCATGGGCATTCTTGTCTCCTTGTCTCGAGTAGAATTGCCGTGAACCAGATGCCTCCGGCTAATATATGAATATCCGTTCATATATTCTGGACCCTGCCCGGTCCTGAAGACCCGGCTCTGCTCGGCCAGCGGACAATATGAATCATCATAAGGTTATACGAACTCGAAAGCAACAGGGTTCTCCCTTCCGGCCAAGACCTGATATCCAGGTAATCGGGAGCATAGGAAGAGGCGGGCAGCAGTCCGGCGACAGCGATTGGGCGTGAGAAAGCGGAGAGATTGGCTCTCCCCCCGGTTCCGGGCCAGTCTATGGCCGCCGTTCATGCCGAGAACTTAAGCCGGGTCAACATAAGAGGGGAAATGATGCCTGTCCTATGGCCGTGCTTATAGTGGCTTGAGATTCATCTTGTTAAGCCTTGACGGCCTGTATTTTTAGGCTTGCTCTCGCCTCTTGGCCGGGTGGTCCGTGCCTGGATCGCCGGAAAGATGCGGGTTAGGCCGGAAAAGAATTGGATAAAAAACAAGGCAGGGTCTCTTTTCTCCGGCTCAAGAGTTTCAGGGAACTGGCGGCGAGGTTTTCTTGGTGCGGAATAGCAGCGAATCGAAGGGAAAGAAGTATAGAAACAGGATAGGGTAGAGGAACAGCTTCTGCAGGCCGGCCGAAGACATAAAGGCGATTATAAAAATCAGGATATGCATCCTGACCACGTTGGCATAAGCAAAGCCCACCGACGGGCCCATTTCGGTCTTTTGAAAGGCAGTTTTGTAAGCCTGGAGCCGGGAGAAGGCGCTGGCCAGGATGAAAATCCAGTAGTTCCTGACAGTGGTGGCCACCAGATTCTTAAACAGGGAGAATTCACCCGGGGCTCCCATTTCAGATCCGGACGGAAAGAGCGGAAAAAACAGGCTCAGGAACAGGCTGTGAACAAAATGAAAGCCCAGGAAATGAACAGTAAAGAAGCCGACCATGAACAGGGCACCCGGAAGGAGCAGGAAAAAAATGGCAGTTTTACTTTTCTGGCCAGAGGGGGAAGTTCCCGCAGCGCGGTTGCGCTTCCAGTCGTTAATTCCGATAAAAAAGCTTATGGCGATCAGGACAAAAAATGTGACGGTGTATATCGAGAAAAATCCAGTAAAAGCCCCGATGATCAGCAACAATATCAGGGAGGTGGCAACGCTGCCGATTTCGAAGGCCGGTAGCGGCTCATTTCTCTGGGGAGAGGAAAACTTTTTGAATTGGCTGGCAAACATGCCGGCGATGGAGACCAGGAGGTAAGAGTAGCCGAGGGTCAGGCTGGAAATCCACAGCGACCAGACCAGGTCGGTGGCCGACCAGTGCTCGAGCCAGGCCAGAAATACTGTGCCCAGGAAAAGTCCCAGGTCCAGCAACCAGTCCTTTTTAGGCCTTGGCCCCATGAGGCTATTATATTTACTGCCAGGCCGGCCACAAAGGAAAAAATTAGGGAATGAGTATCATGTCCCCCGTTTCTTAAGCCCTGTTTTCTTGACATTAGGGCAATAAAGGGAAGAAAATAAAAACAGAGGGGCAGAAACATGAAAAAGGGCCTTTGTCTTGCTTTTATCGGAGTCATTGTCATATCAGGATTGGCGCTTCTGGGCGTGACCTTCCTGGCTCAAACGGGGCAGGCCGGCCAGCAGGAACAGCAGGTGCCGAAAGAGCTCCAGGTCAGGCCGAAGCATGAGGTCACCGTAGCCGTCAAGCTGGTCCAGGTCTATGTGACCGATAAGGGTGGCAACCCGGCCGGCGACCTGACCGCCGACGATTTTGAAATCTACGACAACAACAAGCCGGTCCCGGTTCTTCATTTTGAGAAGCATTTTGCCGAAGAGCTGGCCGCGGCCGGTACCGAGGGGCCCAGGCCGGCGCTCAACCGCAAGTTTTTCCTGTTCTTCGACCTGGCCTTCACCGACGCCCGGGGCCTGATGCGGGCCAAGAATGCCGCCCTGAAATTCATGGAGAAATCGCTCCTGCCCACGGATGAAATTTCGCTGGTGACCTACACCGCCCTGCGCGGGTTGACCCTTCATGAATACATGACCAGGGACCATGCCCGGGTCCGCAACATCATTGAAAACTTCGGGCTGAAGAGCGTCACCGGGCGGGCCGAGAACCTGGCCAATTTCTTCTATTCCGACACGCTGATGACTCTGCAGGGCGACGAGGTGGAGACGACACCCGAGGACAGTTTCTTTACCGACCAGGCCCGGCTGCAGACCGGCCAGATGCTGGACACCGCCCGTCGCCAGGGCTACGTGGACCAGGCCCGTTTCTACCTGGATGCCTGGAATAATTTAGCCAAGGTGCTGCGGACAGTTCCGGGCTACAAGAATATCGTCCTGTTTTCGGCCGGCCTGGCCAAGCAGCTCCTGTTCGGCAAGACGGGAGGAGCGGTGGTTGGCGACTGGAGCACTCCCGAGCAGCTGGCCGCCCAGATGGCCGAGTACGATGCGGCCCAGGCCGATACGGGTTTGCGCAGCGATTTCAGCCGGCTATTGAAGGAATTGAAGAATTCAAACTGCGCGGTTTTCACCGTTGACATTTCGCGGGTGCACAAGGAGATGGACGTGGAGGGGGCGGGAGGGGCCATGCCCGGGGCCCGGGAGCTCGACGGGGCCGATTCGCTCAAGCAGCTGGCCTCTGAGACCGGCGGCAGGTTTTACGCCAACACCGTCAACCCGGAAAACGCCATGGAGGAGATCGTCAACACCACCAAGAACTTCTATATTCTCGGCTTTAAGGTGGACGAGAGCTGGGACGGGAAGTACCACAAGGTCAAGGTTAAAGTTAAGAAAAAAGGCTATAACGTCTACTCCCAGGCCGGGTATTTTAATCCCAAGCCCTTCAGGGAGTACAACAATTTTGAGAGGCTGTTGCACCTGATCGAGGTGGCCCTGACCGAGGAGCCCTGGCCCTACGTGCCGGTGGAAATCCCGGTGGCCAGCCTGAACCTGGTGGAAAAGGGCTGGCCGATGGCCCTGACCTTTGCCCGGGCCTCGGCGGAGGAGCTGGGGGAGGTGTTCGGGGCGAAGACAGAAGCCTACCTGCTGATTTTTAACGAAAAGGGAGAACTGGCCCTGATTAAAAAATTCAGGGCGGTGGTGTCCGAGAAGGACAAGAAGGAAAATGATGCTTTCCTGCCGTCATTTCTGCTACCAATCAAGCCCGGCAAATACGAATGCGCCCTGGTGATGAGAAACCTGGACACGGGCCGGGCGGCCAGGGGACGGGCTGCGGTTGAAGTGCCGGGGCAACTTCCGGTGATGCCCTACCTGGACCCGCCGCTTTTGCTGAGGCTGGACGACCGGGCGAAAGAGATTAGCGCTGGAGGCGAGCCCACGCTGGCTTCCATCTATGGATATAACCCGGGAACCTATTCGGCCGTGGCCGGAAGAGTGCCACCTGAAACCAGGAAGCTGTACGCGGCTTTAAGGCTGGCCTGCCCGGCCGGCTGGGAAGAAGGCCTGGCGGTGGGGGTAGAGCTTACTGGAGAAGGCGGAGAGCCGGGCCGGAGCCTGCCGGTGGCCGTGCTGGAAAAAAAGCGCGAGGGCCAGTTGTTGAAAGTGCTGCTGGAGCTGGAAACGGGGGAGCTGGGTGCGGGCGAATACGCGGTGACTTTTACGGTCGGCGGCCCGAATTTCGCCCAGCCCCTGCGGGCCACCACCCGCTTTTCCCTATGAAACAGGGGACACCTGCAGGTGTCCCTTTTTTCCGGGCTGGCTAACGGAAATAACAGGCGAAGCTTAAAGGCCAAAATCGGGGACACCTTAAGGTGTCCCCATTTCTTCATTTTTTATTTTCTGGTCAGCTCGGCCATTTCTGCTTCGGATGGCTTGTTGGGTATAACCGCCACCGTTTTGCCCCTGAACTCAAAGACTTCACGGTCGTCGTTGTTGATTTCGGCTATGACCTCGGCCTTAACCCCGTGAGCCCTGACCACGGCCAGGACTTCGTCAACATCTTTAGGTTCGACCTGAACCGCCATCCGGCCCTGGGTTTCGCAGATCATGATTTCTTCCGGCGTGAGGTCCGGCACCTTGAGCGGAACGCGGTCGAGATTGACCCGGGCTCCAAAGCCGCCGTACCTGGCCGATTCGCAGACAGCGGCTCCGATTCCGGCCGCTCCCAGGTCGGAACAGGCCTTAATCTTGTTGGTGCGAAAGGCAGCCAGGGTGGCCTCCATCACCCTGCGCTCTTCCTCGAAAAGGGCTATGGCCGGCCTCATTTCCTTGACCAGCCCGGCCCGGTACAGGGTGTCATTGCCGTCGTTTCCGGTTTCGCCGATCAGGATGACCCGGTCGCCGGCGGACTTGGCCGGCTTGGTCAGCGGCTTGTTTGAAACCATCTTGCCGATAACTGAAACCACCACTGCCGGCACTATGTCTGAGAAGGAGGTGGAAAAGCCCCCGCCGACGATGAAGACATCCATGGCCCGGCACATGTCCTTCAGTCCCTGGACCATTAAGTTCAGCCTCTCTCCGCTGGTCATCTCCACGCACTTTCCGCAGGTACATTTGCCGTCAAAGCCGCAGGGGCCAACGATGACCTTTTCGTGAAGCGGGCGGGTGCCGATAAAGTCCAGCAGGAAAATCGGCCTGGCTCCCATGGCCACCACGTCACGCATGGCCCCGCCGGCTCCGGTGGCCGCGGCATCGTAGGGACGCGGCACGCAGGGCGAGCAATGGCTCTCCATCTTGGCCACGAACATGCAGTCAGTTTCCGGAAACTTGACCACCGCCGCGTCGTCTCCGGGACCGACGACCAGCGCCCCGGGGAAAAGGCGGCCGACCTGCTGGTTGAGGGCCTCGATGGCCTTAAAATCTATGGCCTTGTCGATATTATGATGGAGATGGACAAAAAGGGCATGCATCAAAGCTTTTTCGATGGTATTCATAACAGACTCCCTCCTTGTGGATAAATGGATTTGTTATCAGAATAAATAATTTGGCCGCAACAAGCAATAGATTTTAGAGGGGTTTAAAAGGGGACAGTGCAAGGTGTCCCCTTTCCAGGGTTGTTTTATCCAGGCTAACAGGCGTAAAATAACGGCGAAAGTCGGGGACACCTTACAGTGTCCCCAATTCCTTACCTATCCCTCCTGCTGCCGCTTGATTTTAGCCTACTGGAATAAGAGAATTAGCGAGTGGAAAAGTATTAGCCGGTTATCTACAAGGAGGTATCATGAAGACCATTGGCCTGATTGGCGGCATGAGCTGGGAATCATCGCTTGAATACTACCGCATAATAAATGAGGAAGTGAAAAAGCATCTGGGTGGGTTTCACTCGGCTCGGTGCCTGATGTATTCGGTTGATTTTTCGGAGATTGAAGTGCTGCAGCATCGGGGGGAATGGGAAAAGCTGGCCTGGATACTCAGCCAGGCTGCCGTTCGGCTAGAAGCGGGCGGGGCTGACTTCCTGGTGCTGTGCACCAACACCATGCACAAGGTGGCGCCGCAGATTGAGTCCGCAGTTAATATCCCGCTGTTGCACATCGCCGACCCGACGGCCGAGAGAATAAAGGCCCGCGGTTTCAGGAAGGTTGGCCTGTTGGGTACCCGTTTCACCATGGAGGAGGATTTTTACCGTGGCCGGCTGGAAAAGAAGCACGGCCTGGAAGTCCTGGTGCCGGAGCCGGCTGACCGCGAGATGGTTCATCATGTAATTTATTATGAGCTGTGCGACGGCCGCCTTCAGGAAGAATCGCGGCGGAAGTTTGCGGGGGTTATTGAAAAGCTGGCCGCGGCCGGGGCCCAGGGCGTTATCCTGGGTTGCACTGAAATCGGCCTGCTGGTCAAGGAGAAAGACAGCCTGCTGCCGATATTTGATACCACCATCATTCACGCCGAAGCGGCCGTGGAATATGCTCTAAAATGAAAGGTAAAGGGGACACTTAAAGGTGTCCCCATCTCAAGGATCTAAAATAACGGGGAAACTTTATTTTGAAAATCCCTCAAAAAGGGGACAGTGTAAGGTGTCCCCTGTTTCTTACTGGCCGTATCGCGACAGGATGCCAATCCCGCCCAGAATCAGGACCACCACGAAAAAGTAAAATGCCCCAATGATCAGCAACCAGATCAGGGTGGCCTTGGCCCAGTTGGCCTTACTCAGCTTGGTGTTTTCGCTAAAGGCCCAGATGAGCAGCATCACGATATTGACCAGGGGGATGGAGGCTATAAGCAGCGTTACCAGCCATTCACCGACGCTGACCACGGCCTCCAGGGCCGGGGGTTTCGGGGTAGAAACGGTTTGCGCTTGTTGTTCCATTTACCTTGCCCTCCTTCTTTTTTGATTTTATCTGGCCTGATTATCGTGGACTTTTAATTTCCTATCTCCACCGGCCAGAATCATTTTTATCTGGCTGTTGCCCTTTGCTATTGATTTTATTAAGGAAGTTCCTTCTTTTCAAGCAAAAATCTTGTCCGGTAAAGGGTTATCCTGGTGTGAGCTGGGATAAATATTTTGATAAATTATTTAACCAGATTTTTCAGGTCGCGAGAATTGCTAAGATACTTGCATTACCGCTCCAGGCTGAAACCTTCTTTGAGAAGCCATTATGAGACCTGCTTTCTGGCCAATCTTTGCCTTAGAACTGGTCCCCTGGTATCAGAAAAACTCCTGGCTTTCGTGCGGATTTCTAATGAGGTGTTAAGCTCAATTTTATTTGATACAAAATGAGGATATTCATTGATTTGAAAAGGCTGTGATATTTATTTAAAATCAAAAATCATTTTACTTCCGGCGTTCCTCATGCCTTCGCCGGCCGGGATTGAACATGGACGTATATTTTTATGAGGTTTTCGAGGAAGAAGCCAGGTTGATTAAGAGCCTGATCGGTCGCCGGCTGGAGTTCGGATTGACCGACAGGACCATCCAGGAGAGTGGGCACCGGGAGCCGCCGGCCCGGCTGATCAGCGTCCGCACCCAGTCGGTAATTCCCGTGGAATGGCAGGACCGGCTGAGTGGCGTGCTGAGCCGGACCACCGGTTTCGACAATCTTAAAGCCTTCAGGCGCGCCATCAACCTGCCGGTGGCCCTGGGTTACCTGGAAGAATACGCCACCAGGGCTGTGGCGGAGCAGGCCATCCTGATGATGCTGGCGCTCCTCAGAAAATTGCCGCGGCAGATGGAGCAGTTCAGGCGCTTTGACCGCGATGGGTTGACTGGAGCAGAAGCTCGGGGTCGGCGCCTGCTGGTGGTGGGTGTGGGACGAATCGGCGGCGAGATCGTGAAAATAGGCCAGGGCCTTGGCCTGCAGGTCAGGGGAGTGGACATCGTCCGGCGGCATGATTTCGTGGAATATGTTGAGCGCGATTCTGGTCTGGCCTGGGCCGACATAGTCATCTGCGCCATGAACCTGACCGATGAAAATTATCACTATTTCAGCTATGACCTTCTGAAGAAGTGCCGGCCCGGCGTTATTTTCATCAATGTTGCCCGTGGCGAACATGCCCCGCTGGCTGATATGTTGAGGTTATTGAAGGAAGAGCACCTGGGCGGGCTCGGGCTGGATGTTTTTGAGGACGAGCCCGAGGTGGGCACAGCCCTGCGCAGCGGGCAGGTTGAGGAATCGGAAGGGGCGGTTATTGTCGCCGAGCTACTTGGATGCCCGAACGTAATCTTAACCCCGCACAATGCCTTCAACACCGAAGAAGCCCTGGAGCGGAAGGCGCGGTTCAGCGTGGAGGAAATTTTTTATTTCCTGGAGCACGGTAACTTTCGCAATTCCGTCTGAAAAGGGGACACCTTAAGGTGTCCCCAGTTATGAGATCCAAAATAACAGGGTAACCTTAAAGCAGAAAATTGCCAAAAAGGGGACAGTTAAAGGTGTCCCCAGTTCAGTTGTCGGCGCAACTGATGCGGATCCAGCGCAGGCTGGAAAGTTGTTCAGAAGTAAGCTGGATGATCTGAACCGAGCCGGTCCCGGTTTCTCCCTCTGGTGCGCGCTTGAGAATTATATTGATCGCCCCGGGCTCCAAGATGGGGTCGGTTTTTCTGGCCATGATTATTACACCAGGAACCGCTCCCAGGACCGCCCCTCCTATCACGAACGAAGTATACTTGTGGTCACTGTTTGTTTGGTATGGAGACACCAGGTAACCAACCACGAGCCCGACGAACATCCCGGCTATGGTTATCGGCAACCCGGCCATGAACCTTTCGGCAGTTGAAGCTCCTGCTTTCGTTCCGGGCTGAACCTGGATCAAGGCCGGCTCGTACCCGTCCTTTTCAATTTTTATGGTATGGTTTCTGTCTCTGGGTAAGCTCAGCGTCAGCGGAGTATAGCCAATTTCCTGGCCATCAACCAGAATCCTGGCCTGGATTGGATTGCTGGTGACAGGGATCTTTTGTAGCCCGGTTGACTGGGTGGCACATCCTGCCTGGAAGATTAAGGTTATAATCAGGACGTAACTGAAAAGCCTTAGAGGGCTTCCCATACGAAGGAAACTAACCATGACAACCCTCCTGGATGAATTAATTCTCTTTATGAAATATTTTAAGAAGAATAAAAGCAGAAATCAAATCAAGGAATTCCAAAAAAAATTCTTTTATTTTTTTCATCCCATATTTGGATCAATAATAAGACATGTGGAGCTGTGTATAGAACTGGTCCTGGAGTATGGTTATTTGCCAATTTCGCGAAAACGGGGACACCTTAAGGTGTCCCCGATTGTGGAACGGCATATAACAGGGTAGCCTTAATCAGAAAAACGGCCAAAAAGGGGACAGTTAAAGGTGTCCCCTGTTTAGAGGCGGCTGATGATGGTGCGGTTCTGCGGATTGAGGATGTTCTTGCCCTCGGGCGTGAACATGTACTCCAGCCGGCCCTGGTAAAACTCGGTGATGCGCGGCCTGACCATCTTTAAGGTCGAGTTCAGGAACCTGTTTTGCTCGGTGAAGCCCTCACCCAGTACGGCAATGGCCGCCGGCAGCCAGCGCTCCGGGAACTGACCGGCCCTCGGTCCGCCCGGCCTGAACTGGTTGACCTCGGCCTCCAGCAATTTCAGGGCGGCTTCCTGGCCTTCCGGCGTCCTGTGATCCAGCTTTTTTTCCTTCAACCAGCGCAGCAGGTTTTCCTTGTTGGGAACCAGCAGGGCCACGGTGTAAGGCGACTGGTTATTGTAGAGCATGATCTGCTCGATGTACGGCGAGGCCTCGGTGATGGCCTCCTCGATTTCCTCCGGGCTGTACTTTTCGCCGTCGTTGGCGATGAGCAGGCTCTTGAACCGACCCAGCACGTGCAGGTAGCCGTCGGCATCCAGAAAGCCCAGGTCGCCGGTATAGAGCCAGCCGTCGCGGATGGTCTCCCGGGTGGCCTTCTCGTTTTTCCAGTAGCCGGCCATGACGTTCTCCCCGCGGATGACAATTTCGCCCTTGGCTCCGACCGGCAGGTCCTTTCCCTGGTCGTCGCAGATTCTGACCTCGATGGCCCGGGCCGGCTTGCCCGAGGAGCCCAGCTTGTGCTCTTTCTTGTTATTGGCCGAGATGACCGGCGAGGCCTCGGTCAGGCCGTAGCCCTGGAACATCGGCATGCCGATGGCATAAAAGAATCTCTGCAGTTCGATATCCAGCAGGGCCCCGCCGCCGACAAACATTTCCAGCCGGCCGCCGAAGTTCTTCCTGATCTTGCTGAAGATCAGCTTGTCGACCAGGAGGTACATGGGCTTCTTGAATTTTCTTTTGCCCTGGCCGCGGTTCCAGCCCTCGCCGTTGTATTCGTAGGCGGCCTTTAACCCCTTCTGAAAAAGGGCCTCTATCTTCGGACCTTTTTCCCTGATGGCGTTTTCTATGTTCCGCCTGAAGCTCTTGGCCAGCGAGGGGACACTCAGCAGCACATGCGGCCGGACTTCCTTTATGTTTTTCGGAATGTTCTTGATTGTTTCCAGGGCATTGCGCCCGGTTTCGATGGCGGCGATGGCCGCCCCGTTCTTCATCATGCTGTACAGGCCACAGGTGTGGGCAAAGGAATGGTCCCAGGGCAGGATGAGCAGGGTGACATAGTATTCAGGACACTCCACCAGCGACAGCGAATGCTCCACGTTGGCCGTGTAATTGCGGTGGGTGAGCATGATGCCCTTGGGGTCGGCCGTGGTTCCGGAGGTGTAGCAGATATTGGCCAGGTCCGATTCTCTGACCGAGCGCCAGGTCTCTTCAAATTCCCGGCTGTGCTTGGTGAGATAGATTTTGCCCTCGCGGCTGACCTCGGCCGCCAGGAATTCGTCGGTTTCCAGGCCGTCGACCGGGTCCAGGACGATTATCCTTTCCAGCTCGGGCAGGTCGTTCTTGATGGCCCGGATCTTGGGCAGCTGCCCGCGGGAGACGATGGCCATCCGGCTTCCGGAATGGGACAGCCGGAACTTGAGCTCGTTTGGTTCATCGATCTTGACCGAGATGGGGACGTTAATGGCTCCGGTATAAAGAATGGCGAGCTCGCTCATCAGCCAGTCGGCCCGGCCCTCGGCGAGTAACGTTACCCGGTCACCCTTCTTCAGGCCGAGGCTCAGCAACCCGGCGGCGAAGTCGTGAACGCGGGCGCGCATTTCCTTGTAGGTTATACCCTGGTACTTCCCGTCCCTTTTCTCCCACATGAGGACGTTGTTCGGAAATTTCTGGACGCTGTCTTCAAAGAGTTGACACAGGGTTCTTTCGGCCATTTTCTCTCCTTCCTGAAAAGGGGGTACACACTCTCGTGTCCCCGCTTTTCTGTGGGGTGCAGTTTGCAAGTAAAATCATATTTATTTAAGCCTCACTTTGTAAAGAAAAAATTCTAGCCCACCCGGCAATTAGTTGGAAATTCTAAGGCCGCTTGGACTGCAGGACCAGGGCTGAATCAGCCGGGTATCCCGGCAGCTGCGTTAGCTTGATTTTCCTTAAAAGAAATAGGTGACGGCGACATGAAAAACGTAGTTGTACATCTTCAGGCTATAAACGATGTCCTGGGTAATAGGAATCCCGATCATCTGGAAATAGGCAGCCGGGATAACCGTCTGGTAATCATTGGTTTTAAGCCCGAAGGAAAAGCGCTGGTCGATGGCCAGCTTGCCCCGTCCCAGCTTGAAATCAAGCCCGCCGCCAATCACGTAGCTTAAATCGATGGTGTTTAGCTGGCCGGTTATGTCCTCGGTGCGGAAGTAGGGGATGTTGTACCCGGAAATGCTGATGTTAACATTGTTCTCAAGCTGGCCGCGAAGCTTAAGGCCGGCGGAAATCCCGGTCAGAAAGGTCGGGACAACACGCCATTTTACCGGCCAGTAGACTTTAAGCAGCAGTGGGATTTCCAGGTATTCCAGCAACCGGTTATCGACGACGTTGACCCCAAAGCCGGGGATGGAAACGGGTATCTCGACCTGGACGTCGTATTTGCCGCCTTTCTGAAAATAGAGGAACTCCGGCTGGAAATACAGCCAGCTGGTGATCTTGATGTTGCCGACCAGGCCCAGGGCCACGCCGTTGGTGGCAATTTTGGTGACCTCGACGTTAGCCGGCGTTTCTTTGCCCCGGAGCTGGTTGTGGGTGTAACCGATCTTAAAGCCAATGGTTCCCGGAGTCAGGGCCATCAAACTGGTAGAAACGAGAGAAAGAAAGACCAGGGTTAAGACAACAATAAGAATACGGTATTTTCTCGCCATTCTTCCCTCCCTTCGTTTCCTATTATAATCTGAAAATGAATTATCAGGAAATAAAAAGTTTTGATTCTTGTACTGGCCCTGAGTGCTTTTTGGGGCTGCAGTTCTTGAAAGGCCTGGGATTGGGCGCAATCAAGTCGGCTATGAGTCCAGCCAGTCGCATTACGCCTGGCCAGGTGTATCAGGCCGGGTGGCCAACGGTCATGGCGAACAGGACCTTCTGCTCGGGTCGGAGCTTGAATTCGGCCGGCGTGTTCTCGCGGTCGCAGTTATGGAACCAGGCGGCCAGGCCGGCCGAAGCTGCGTACAGGTAAATGTTCTGGGCGATCAGCCCGGTGGCCACGTAATAATATGATTTCTGGACTTCCGGGTCCTTGATCCGCGGGTCGGGCTGGCCCTCAAGCACGTAGCGGCTGAGGTCGACCACGAAGAAAATTCTGAGCGGCGCGTTTACTCCGGATTGGCGGCGGCTGCCGCGGTGCCGGAAGTCCCCGGCCACCACAGGCAGGAGAGCATGTTTGGATGGCTCGTAGATATAGACCGCTTCGGGCCGGGCTACGTACAGGTCCATTTCCTGGGAATTGCTGGCCGAGGCTGCCGTCCTGCCGGGCTTACCACGGATGAGGCTGCCTTCGCCGCGGTTAATTCCGAAGGCAGCCCACAGCAGGTTGGAAAGCTGCTGCGGGGAGAGCGGGTCGGGCTTGATGTTGCGGTTGGTCCGCCTGAGCCACAGGGCTTCCAGCACTGTTTTACCCCCGGTTTTTTCCGGTGGGGGCAATTCAATCGGTTTTGGTTCCGGAGCTGATTGCTGAGCAAAAGCCGGCGGTTCTTCTGGCTTGACAAAGTTCCTTTGTCCCGTGGTTTCAGAGGAAGAATTATTAGCAGTCTTCATTTCTGGCATCGCAGCGGTCCTTGAGCGACCGGCAAGGTTTAATCCGGTTACGACCGGAAAAGCCGCGGTCAGGGCGCCCGTAATGAAATTTCTTCTCTTCATGACACCCTCCTCAAGAGTTGATCTATGCTTTTATATAAACATACGATTTTTTCCTTCGCATATCAAATTATAAGAATGCGTTATAAAGGAGGCAGCTAATCACGCCTCGGCTCACATCAAAAAAAGGGGACACCTTTAAGTGTCCCCATTTTGGCGTTGGCGCTAACAGGCGGGGCTCTAATCGGATTTAAGCAAAAAAGGGGACACCGTAAGGTGTCCCCTGTTTATTATTGCTCTTCTCAGGATATAATAAACACGCGGGCGGAAATGAGAAAGCTTGTCCTTTACCTCGTGGTCATCAGCCTGGTCCTTATCCTTGGCTTTAGCTGTTGCACCACTTCTGAGAAAAGCCATCAGAACTCGCTGCCCGGAGAGCAAACTCCGTCCTTCAGGATCGAACTGCCCTCAAGGCTCAGGGATTTTCCCGAGCCCTTGCCCCCGCAGGAGAAAGCCCCGGGCTTTAAGATCAGGGGAATTAAAGGCTGGGGCTGGACGCCGGAGCAATACCTGTCAGAGATACCTTACCTGGTCCTGGGCAGGATGAATTTCCTGATGAACTGCTACCTTTCCATGTTTACCGACCCGGAAAAGTTTATCAATCGCTGGTGGGAACCGATTCCAGAAGAAAAGAAAGCTGCCTTTGAAAGAGTGGTGCGGGCCTGCCAGGAAAACGGCCTCCAGTTCTGCTTTTGCCTCAACCCCCAGCTCTTTGCCGAACGTCCCTTCCGCTATGAAAGCCAGGAGGATTTTGAGCTTCTTTTCCAGCACTATGCCTGGATGCAGAGGCTGGGTGTTCGCTGGTTCAGCTTATGTTTTGATGACATTCCGGTCGAAGGGCTTGACAAAGCGGGCCTCGGCCAGTGGCAGGCCCTGGTAGCCAACAGGCTCCTTAGAAAATTACGGGAGAGAGACCCTGGAGCCAGCCTGATAATCTGCCCGGTTTATTACTGGGGCTGCGGTGAAGCGGATGAGGCCCGGCTCTACTTAAACAGCCTGGGCCAGGCTCTTGATTCCGACATCTATGTTTTCTGGACCGGAGATGCGGTTGTCACCACCAGGATTACTTACGATTGCGCCGCGGCTTACAAAAAGATAATCAATCACCGGCTATTCATCTGGGATAACTATCCGGTTAACGATAGGCACCCGGTTCTCCATCTGGGCCCGGTTTCAGGACGGGAACCGCGACTGGGCGAAGTGGCCGACGGCTACATCAGCAACCCGATGGCTTACCAGAACGAAATAAACCGTCTGCCGCTCCTGACCTGTGCTGATTACGCTTATAATCCCTGGAGATATGATCCGCAGCGCTCCATCGGCCAGGCTATTCTTCACCTGGCTGAATCAAAAGCCGGGCGGCAGGTTCTTAAAGACCTGGTTGAACTTTATCCCGGAAATATTAACCTCGGGCAAAACTACACAAGCTATAACAGCGTGCTGGCCAGGTTCGAATACCTGATAAAACAACCGGAGGGAAAAGACCTGGCGTCCGGATTTATCCGCCGGGTGGAAAATGTGCTGGAGCGACTGAACAGGGAATTTCCCGATAATTACCCGGCCACCAAAAAGACAATTGAGTCTGACCTGGCCAAAATGAAGGCCGCCCTGAAATAATCGCCCTTCAACTGAAGGTGATTTGAATATACTTTTCCCTTCTTATTTCATGGTCAGCAGGAGAATTCCGGATAGGCCAAGGACCATTCCCAGGTAAGCCAGGGGCCTGATTTTTTCTTTGAATAGATAAAGCGATAAAAGAACGGCCGCAATTATCGGGCCGGCCTGGATGACCGGGAAGACCACCGGCTCGCTCAGCCGGGTCAGGGCTTTCATGGTGAAGAAATTGCCGGCCACGCTGCCGGCCGCGGCCAGGGAACCGAAGTAAAAAACCTGCCCCGGGATCCTGACCCTTTTCAGGAAAAAATAAACCATGAAAACAGCCGCCCCGGAGAAGAAAGTCAGGACAAGGTAGAACCAGATGTTGAGGGCAGTGAGCCTGACCGCGGCCGCCTGGGAAATCTGGGGAATTCCGGTCAGGAAAAAGCTGGCCCCCAGAAAAATTATCCACTTAAGATACAGCCCGGTTTTCCTGGTTTCAGTCGTGGAGCCAGCCGCCGAGATCAGGATGATGCCTAAAATGATGCCCATTATTCCGGCGGCGATCGGGGTGGTGATGGGGCTTTGCCAGAAGATGATTGAAAAAACCACGGGGTTTAAGAAGGTCATGGTGTAGATGGAAATGGTCAGGGCATAGTTGCCTATCCTCAGGGCGTTTAGAAAGAAAAAGTAAGCCAGGGCTCCACCGATTCCACCGCCAACCGCCAGCAGCACCACGGCGGCTGATAGGTTAAGAGGTTGCCCGCTGAAAATTAAAAAGAGCAGGCAATAGAGCGAAGCCAGGACAAAGAGAGAAGTCGTCAGCAGGGGAGAAGAATATCCCTTCAGGCTTCCCAGCTTCATCACTAGGTTCATGGCCACGAAGCCGGCAATGGCTAATCCCAGGAATATCCAGCCCATTTTTTCTCCAGTATCAACATTAAATAAAATAAACGGGGCCGATTTCAAACATAATTTTTTGAAGGCTGGCCGGGTTGGTTGGGATTTATCCTGTTTTTATGTTAATAAATAAATTACCTGACTGCCCTGGCCGCGCCCCGGGCCGGTGGAAGGAGGCTTACCATGAGAAAAGTTCCCGCCCTGGTACTGGTTCTTACCGGATTGATCATTTTTTTGGCCGGCTTCACTCTGAAACCGGATAAAGCTTCAGCCGAAGCTATCTCTCCAGGACTGGATGTAAAAATTCCGGCCCTGCGTTTTAAGCCCGGCGACAGGGTTTCGGTTGAGGTTGTCCTGCCCGGCGGCCGGCTGACCGGAGAGGTTCCTCTGGAAGTCTGGTTGCTTCGCCCGTCAGGAAGGCCGCTTAAACTTAACCTTAACCCGGAAGGAAAGAAGCTTGCCTCGCCGGCCAAAACGGGCTTCCGGACAGAAATTGAACTTGAGCCGGATTCTCCCGAGGGACTTTATGTCATAACCGCTTACGCTCAAATCGGGCGGAAAAAAGTTGCGGCCAAAGCCAGCTTCCTTGTGGGAAGCCTGGTCGGCGACTTTATGATAGTCAACTACCTGGACGGCGAAAGCCCGGACGCCCTGGAACAGGACCTCAGGAGTTATTTCCGTAAATTCAAGGGAATCGGTGGCAACCTGGTCATCGTCCACAGCCTGATCACCCCCGAAAAGGCATTTTATCCTTCAGCCATCTGCGGGAAAGCGGCTGCGAAAGGAAGCGCCGACGACCGGGTTGGCCTGGCCCTCCGCCTGGCCGCCGAGTACGGTCTGGCCTGCTTTCTGAGCGTCAGCTGGGATATGACCAGGGAAATGCCCCAGTCGGAATTCCTGGAAAGCACCAGAAAAATCATGGCCGAACTCTGGTCTCTCTATGGCTTCGAACCTTCGCTGGCTGGATTTTACAGCTACCAGGAAGGAAGCGGTACCTACCTGGCCTGGCAGATGAGGGAATTTGCGGCCGCGGCCAAGGCCCTGAACCGGGGCCTGCTGGTTTCCTGCTCTCCCTATATCGACGACCCCCTTCTGGCCGGTTACCTGGCGGCCATTGACGACCTGGACATTGTCATCTACCAGGGCGCGGTCATGGCTTCCTACCGCCCTGACAATCGCCGCTGTTTCCCGCTCCGCCGGGTGAAGGATTTTGCCAGCCTGAGCGCCGGGGCCACCCGGGTCAGGAATAAAATCACCCTGTCTCACGTCGAACTTTTCGGTTACCTGGAAAAGAAATATGCCGGCGAGTACCTGGCCAGTCCGAAAGATATTGAAGGACAGATTTTAAGCGCGGCCGCCTGCCACGGGCCAGAAGGAATAGTCTTTTTTACCTGGCATTACAACATTCACCACATGGGCAAAAAGCTCCCGGCGGTGGCCGATTGTGAGATGGCAGTCAGAGAGGGCCTGGCCGCCTTCAGGCAGGTCGCCGGCAAGGCGGCGGCCGCTTCCAGCCACGTCGGACTTTACCTTCCATACAGCGACTGGTGGTGCGACCGCTGGGTTAACAACCTGGTGCCGGCCCTGGAGGCCTTCAGGATTCTGGGAATAAGCCCGGATATCATTCCTTTTGTGCCGCCGCGTGGGGAAGAAATTCTGCCTTACTATCCATACAAAATGAACAAAGAACAGCTGGATTTCCTTTTAGCCAACCGCTATGTGCTGGTCTTGCCGGATATTGCCGGGCTGCAGGATACTGATAGCCGGTTGATCAAAGAATTCGTCAGCCAGGGAGGAGTGGTCGTCCTGTTTGGTCCGCATATTCCCTATGGTGATGGGTGGGAGCGACAGGAACTATACGGAGCCAGCGAAGAACAACCGAGGATTCAGGGTTCCCTGGTTATAAAAAAAGAGATGGGGCCGAGGCTCAGGCCCGGCGACCGGCTGGTATTACCGGCCGATGAAGTAAGCTCCTGGAAGGCCACGAGGGCAGCTGTCCTGGCCACCTTTGGGGATGGTAGGGGAGCGGTGCTGGCCAGCGAGTACGGCCGGGGGCTGGTAGTAATAGTCCCTTTCAGCCTGTCTCCAAAGACCGCATCCTGGCTATCGCTCAGGGCCCTAATTCTTGATATCCTGGACCTGGCCCTGGACAGACTGGAAATCAGGAGGCATTTTGAGGTCACCTGCACCCCGGCCATCCGTCTTGATGATATAGCCGAGGCCGAGGTGGGCGGGGTAAGCTACCTGGCCGTGATGCGCTATGAAGGATTCGGCGTTTCCTTCATCCTGAAATTGTTGAATCTAAGGCCCGGGGTCAATTACCTCCTGAAAGACGAGCTAAGCGGAGAGACTATTGCTGAGTTCAGCGGGCAAAACCCTCTGGATAAATACCTGGAATTTGCTGACCGGAGGTTTGTCCTTCTATCCCTGGCCGAGAAATAAAAAACCGGGAGATGGTCCGGTCAGCTGGAATAAATAATAGAGATAAAAAAATGGGCTGAATTTGACCTGTCGGCTAACCGGATATATGAATGGCCATTCATATATTATTCAGGTCTTATCCTGACTTTCCGGTCGATTTGGCCGCAGGCGAGCTGGAATGTGGCGTGGCTGGAATCTCCATCTGTTTAAGATTTTGCAGTTATATGTAGTCCGGTTCTGGGCAGATTTTCGGCCCTTCCTTGAGCGGCCGAGCCTGGATATCTATTTTTCTTCCAGTGCCTTGAGCAGACGACGGCCGGTCCGGAGGAGAACAGTCTCCACTTCCGGCGCAAAATTAAAGCTTCCGTAGAACTTGGGAGCGCAGTAGCAGGCATAATCATTCCTGGTCTTGTAGGCTTCCCTGGTAGGAAGGTAACCGATATCACCGTTGGCATAGCCGACGGTCATCAGCTCCGGGAAGCTAGCCCTCAGCTTGAGGCCCAGGCCGCAGAAGGCTTCTCCCGGAAAACCGATAATTTTGAGCCCACCCACGGCCAGGGCCTGGATCGGGACATTTTCCAGCCAGGGGGAGCGGAGGCAGCGGTCATGAATTTTTTGCACCTTTTTCTTCCAGATCTGGATGACCCGGCCCGCGTTGGGAAACTGCCGGTTGGCCTCTCTGGCCGCGGCCACTTCCTTTTCGAGATCTCTTTTCGGGAAAACCGATAGGGGCAACCTGATTCTTTCTTCGACCGCTTCCAGGTTGATATCAGGAGAGAAAGAAGCATATTTCAGAGACTTCATGGCCCGGGAGGCAATTATCTGGCCGCAGAGTTCGTAGTCTTCCCTGGTGTGGCCGAGGCGCCGGTTGAGATAGCTCACCGGGTCTATGTCGCCACAGAATCCCTGAAGGACCAGGGCCCGGTGGCCGGATTTTTCTAGGGCCCTGGCCGCAGCCCCGGGCCAGTCGGAAGAGATTTCCCGGCCGGGTCCCAGGGTTACCGGGTGGCAGGCATAATTCAAAAGAAAGATAGAGTGGTCCTTGAGTTTGAAAATTCCAGTCCTAAGCCAGGGGTCAATTTCGGAAAAATCATTCAGCCGGCGGTTGTAACCGATGGGCTCAACTGCCTCAAGGTGATGGCCGAACGAGGCTTTTTCGGCCGAGGAATAAGCTTTAAGGCTGGCTTCGAGGATGGCTTCGGGTAGAGAACGGACATAGGCGTGGTTGATCTGGCCCAGGCCGGGGAGGGGCTGGACAGCCGGTCCGGAATGAGTGTGGGTGCAGGCCAGAAGCACCTGGCTTGAAGATAGCTTCAGGGCGAAGGCCAGTTGTTGCCTGACTCGGTCGGAGAAGTCCACGCTTAAGCCCAGGAGGTCCAGGCTGACCAGGAGCAGAGCTGCTTTTCGGTTTTCAAGGTAGAGGGCCCGGGCTTTAAGCTGGTCTTTGACCGCGGTGGCCAGACGGTCCAGGTAAAAACCGAAGCCGGCCAGGTCGGTGCCGAGGGGAGGCGTGATGGTTTCTTCTCCGTAGCCGGCCAGCAGGTAATCTCTTTTGGCGGGTGATTTTTGTGTCTTCATCTCTGGTTCATTTGAGGTTAAATTCATTAAATTAATAAAATAAAATGAATCGAATTATAATGCCAAGTTGAATTTATACCAGTTTTGTAATTTATTCCAGCCTGTGCGGGCTGATTTGACAATAGGGAGATGGGGGAGCCTTGGCCGCTCTGGTTAAAATCGGCCGAACGGGTTTCAGAATTTGCCTTGGCCCCGGTCGGGCGGTCTAAAAGCAAATTAAAAAGGGCAGGTCTGGGACTTGGTTTCCAGAATATGTTGGCGGCTAGCTTGATTCTTAAATTTTTTAGGGCAAGACCAGGGCCAGGGTTCGCTGCCAGAACTCGTCGTACTTATCCCAGAAGACGAAGTTACAACCCCAGTGGGGAGCCGGGTCCGAGGTAAAGGCCACCACCCGGCCGCGGCCGAAATTCAGGACGGCCAGGAGCGGGTCGCCGGTTTCTTTAATCTTCAGGAGAAGGTCGGCTTCCTGTCGCGGAAGCGTTTTGTTATAGCCGAGAAGGGGCGGGAGCAGGTTGAAATCTATTCCGGGATAGGCCTTAAGGCCGCTATCGGTGGCTTCGGCCCTGAAACCTTCGGTCGTCTCCACCAGGTCCTCGAAGTCCAGGCAGCGCACCGGGAGCAGCTCGGCCAGGCGCGAACGGCCCCAGCCGCCCTTACCCTGTTCACCGGTGAACGAATACCAGCCGCCGAGGAACATGGCCCCTTTGCCGGCCCGGACCGCTTCCAGGGTCAGGCGTATCCTATCGGGGAAAGTCAGGACCTTCTGGCCGAACTTTTCGCGGTCAAAAAAACTGGGGGCCAGTTGAAACAGCCGGGCATCGATATCGCTGAAGATCAGCACATCGTAAGTTTCCAGTATTCGTTCATAGTCGCCGGGTCCCAGCTTGTTGTAGAAATCCCAGGCCGGGACAGATTCCACCTGGTGGCCTCCTCTTTCCAGTGCGCTCTTAAGCCAGTGCCCGTAGTTGTAAATATCCAGGCCTTTTGGTGAATGGTAAAAAGGAGTTTCCGCAAAAACCGGTCCGGTCAGGATGGCCCAATCGCCCACGTAGTATATTCTGGCCAAGGTTCCACCTCCTCCGGCCTATTCTATGTCAGGCTCGGCGGTTGAAGCAACAGGAAGGTGGTAGCGGGGACACCTTTAAGTGTCCCCGTTTTGGGGCTTGTGCCAACAGGCAGGACTCTATTCGGATTAAGGCAAAAAAGGGGACACCTTTAAGTGTCCCCTGTTTATTTGGAGATGGTTTTGAGCAGGGTGCCGGCCGGGACCTTGTCGGCGAGTTCCATGGAGTTCATGATCGCTAACTGTTTCTGGCGGGCTTCATCGTACCCGTATCCCTTTAAGATATTGGCCAGGGTGTCGGTCCGGGCCACCTTTACTATTTTAATTTTTTCCGGAGTGACGTTGATCCGGGCCGGGTCGGTCAGGGGCTTGAAGCTACCGAGCGTGCCCGAAAAAACCTGGGCGTAGCTATTAAAGCGGCTGCTTTCGGTGTAACCCAGGAACATCAGAACCCGGTCGCCCTTCTGGATGAAGTGGGCCAGCCCGGTCAGGTTACCTTCCTCGGTCTGAAGCGTGAACTGCAGTCGCCTGGTCAGAAAGCCGTTGATGGTCTGGCTGTCGGAACCAACCACGTTGACCTTGTTCTGGCTGACAAATTGTTGGGCGGCCTCGTCCGGGGTCTTGCCTTGGGCAAAGGTTAAGACCATGGCCGCGTCTTGCTTGTCGGAAATTATCTGCACCTGGGAGGCAGTGTTATTAACTTTCCAGTTGGCCGGAACCGGGAATTGAAAGGTCATCTGGGGATGGTAGAAAACGTTGTCCTTGACGTAACCCTGCCTGGGGTCTTCTCCGAAAATCAGCCCGTCGAGCCTGGCCAGGTATTCGTTGCGGTTAACAGATAGTTTGGCTCCGGGATTGGCTGCTTGCCACTCGGCCGCGGCTTTCTTGATGGCTTCAATCCGGTCGGGCGGGTCGGGATGGGTGGAGAGCCAGGTGGGCAGGCCATCTCTTCCGGACTGGGGATTGAGCTTCTGCAGGGTGATGAACATGTTGGACATCCGGGTGGCCTCGTAGCCGGCTTTCGAGGAGTACAGCACTCCGAGGTCATCGGCCTGTCTTTCGTGGTCCCGGCTGAAGCTGAGGAAAAGAACTGTTAACCCGGCCTGGGCCAGCCCGGCAAACTGGCGGAAGGTCTTGCTCAGGGCCGCCCCCAGAACCAGGCCGACCTGGGCCACCTGGGCCTGGCTGTACATCTTGGCACTGTGGCGGGCGGTGACGTGACCGATTTCATGGCCCATAACCCCGGCCAGCTCGGCTTCGTCGTTAAGGTAGGCCAGGATTCCCCGCGTCATGTAGACAAAACCGCCCGGGACGGCAAAGGCATTGACCACCGGGCTGTCCAGAACCTGGAAGTGGAATTCCAGGTCCGGCTGGTGGCTGACCGCGGCCAGCTTCTTGCCCACGCCCGAGATGTACTGGTTAAGGTTGGCGTCAGGGTAAACCCCATAGGTGCTGGTGACTTCAGCATCGGTCTGCTGGCCCAGGGCTATTTCGTCCGAGCGGCTGAGCAGCATCAGTTCCCGCTTCTGGGTAACCGGGTTGACGGCGCAGGAAAACCCGGTAATGGTCAGGAAAGCAATCAACAGCCAGCAGGTGATTCTGAGAAATTGCGGCTGACGGCCTGAATCTTTTTTGGACAAACCCTTTTTATTAGAAAAGAATTCGGTAGTTGGTTTATTTACTTTCATGGCCCCTCCTGATTGTTGCTTCAATTTAAATTATAACAATCCTGGCCGTCATGTCCATAAGAATCTTATGTGAACATAATATGCATCTGGGCGTTGGTAGCTCCGGCTGGCAGGTTGGTCAGTCCGGCTCGGGTGCGGCCAAGAGGGGACACCTTAAGGTGTCCCCGATTTTGGACTGGCTATAACAGGCGGGAGCTAAAATCAATTCAACCAAAAAAGGGGACACTTAAAGGTGTCCCCTGTTGATTCGGGTCGGAAAAAATTGGTTGAAATGTAGCCGGGATTGAGGAAAAATTGGCTGGCAAAGGTGAAGACCATGAGTGAAAAGAATCGGCTGAGCCCGGCCGGAACCAGAACTTACACGCGGATTTTTAATTTTATCTTTTTTCTGGCTCTTGTTTTCGTTTTCCTTTTTGAGCTGGCCTGTTCATCTGCCCCGTCCGGAGAAACCGAACTTAAGGTCATGACCTTCAACGTGCGTTTTGACAATCCGGCTGACGGCCAGCACAACTGGAAATTCCGCCGGGAGGCGGCGACTCGCCTGATACAAACTCTCCGGGTAGACCTGCTGGGAACGCAGGAGGTGCTAAACAATCAACTTGAAGATTTCCTGGAAAAACTGCCCGGGTATGGATATATCGGTGTCGGAAGGGAAGACGGCCGCACGGCCGGCGAGTACAGCGCCGTCTTTTATCTCAAGGAGAGGTTCCTGCCGGTCAAATCAGGAAATTTCTGGTTGAGCCAGACCCCGGAAATACCCGGCTCCAGGGGCTGGGATGCAGCCTGCGAGAGGATTGTCACCTGGGCTATCTTCCGCGAAAATAAAAGCGGACTGGAGCTGGCCTTTTTCAATACCCATTTCGACCACGTCGGCCAGGAGGCCCGCAGGCAAAGCGCCAGGTTGCTCCTGGAGAAGATTAAGGCGCTGGCCGGGAACCTGCCGGTCATTTTAAGCGGCGATTTCAACGCCCCGCCCGATTCCGAGCCGGTCCGGATTATCCTGGACAACGGCCTTCTGGTCGATAGCCGGAGCTCGGCCGCGGCCGTCATGGGCCCCGCCTGGAGCTTTCACGGCTTCGGTCGCCTCCCGGAGGAGGAGCGACAACTCATCGATTTTATCTTTATCAGCCCCCATTTCCGGGTGCTTGAATACCAGAATATCTTTGAAGAGATCGGAGACACCTATTACTCCGACCACAACCCGGTCCTGGTCAGGCTGAGGCTCAAAGCCGACCGGACGTGAGCAACATCTGACATATGAATGGATATTCATATATTGTTAAATCGAAGTTCCTGGGGGATGACCGCACCTTTGGAGATAATTCAAGTCATTTGCCGGGACACGCTGAACAGAATTATCATCGGCAGAGAAAAAATTTCTAAAAGTGAGGCCTGGCCCGGAGCAGTCAGCCGCACAGCGTGTCTGGTAGAATTTCATTGAATTCATGGGCAGATCAGAGTTGAATAATAATAGAAGGTATATATTTTTCTGGTTTTCTTCGGCCCGGCCAGAAGAGGTTTAAGTTTTCGTATTTTTTATGATAGTGATGTAAGGTAGGTTCAGTCTGACCTGGAATAATGCCCGGGAAGTCAGTTTGCTATAATTGATTAAAATGATCAGCGGGTCGCAAGAAAAAATGAGAAGGAAAAAATAAGAAGGAAAGCATAGGAAAGAAAGCAGAGGAAGATAAGAGGACTAATGAAAAAAACAAGAACCAGGGCTCCCCGGAACAGGACCATTATCCTCACCGAAGCCGAAAGACTTAAGTACCTTTCCCGGCTCCTGCGCCTGGACGGGCCGGTTACCCCGGACCTCGTCCAGAACCGCACCATCTGCCAGGACCTGTTTGGAGTCCTGGATTACCTGCCTTCATCCTTTGTCGACCTGGCCTTTATCGACCCGCCCTACAACCTGAACAAGACCTTCAACCTGACCACCTTCAGGGAAATGGAATCCGATAAGTACGAGCGCTGGCTGGAATCATGGTTGAACAAGCTGCGGCGGCTGCTCAAGCCCACCGCCTCCATTTACATCTGCGGCGACTGGAAATCCTCCGGGGCCATCTTCAACGTCGCCCGCCAGCATTTCCGCCTCCGAAACCGGATCACCTGGGAGAGGGAAAAGGGACGCGGGGCCTCGCGGAACTGGAAGAACTGCTCCGAGGATATCTGGTTCGCCACCGTCTCGGACGACTATTATTTCAACCTTGAGGCCGTAAAGCTCAAGCGCCGGGTGCTGGCTCCATACCGCGACCCATCCGGCCGGCCGAAGGACTGGTCGGAAGAGACCGGGGGCCGCTTCCGGGTTACCCATCCCTCCAACCTCTGGTCTGACCTGACCGTGCCCTTCTGGTCAATGCCGGAAAACACCGACCACCCGACCCAGAAGCCGGAAAAGCTGCTGGCCAGAATCATCCTGGCCAGTTCCCGGCCGGGCGACCTGGTATTCGACCCGTTCCTGGGTTCTGGCACAACTTCGGTGGTGGCCAAGAAGCTCGGCCGCCGTTACCTGGGCGTGGAAGTGGACGAGTATTACTGCTGCCTGGCCGAGAAACGGCTGGAGCTGGCCGAGAAAGACAGGTCCATCCAGGGATATGAGGACGGGGTATTCTGGGAAAGGAATACCCTGGCCGACAGAAAGCTGATGAACCGGAAGTAAACGGTTTCCTGGTGGCCTGACTCCTGCTGTTGGCCGCCATTTAATTTACCTGGTTGAGCTGCGGTTTAGAATCCTTGAAACCTGCCTTGATATTACAAAGCCATGTAAGTAGTGGCACGGCAAGAATCGATGAGCCGGATGCTTCGTGATTCATTTAAAATATTTTTTGGAAAAATCTTCTTTGTCCGGAAAACAGGATTTATATCCCGCGTCTTGAGCCGCAGTCTGATAGTCCGGTCCTAATTTGCCGACATCATCTATAGGTCTGACCTGGCCTTGACTGTCCGAGCTTGTGGGAGTCTTTCGAGAAAATTTTTTCAACGGGGTGGTCAGGCCCCTGTCCTGATGCCTTAAGCGACGGTCTTTGCGCTTGATGATTATTTATAGTCGCCAGGGCCAGAACCATTGAAGATCGATTAACAAGGTGGATTGATGATGATGGCTTCCCGGCTTGTCGGCCCGTTCCTTTTCCCATGTACGCAATCATGTTCCGTTAATATTTCTAAACCCGCAGGAGTTCGCAGGCATGACTTTTTCAGGATGAGTGCTTCCGGACAGACGGCCTGGCTGCATTCTTAATTCAGGTTGACATGATGAGGCCCGGGTTGATATGGTAAATACAGAGAGAAATGGGGCAGGCCTGAATATATTGATTAATCTTTATTGGGTTCTTTTATCTTGCAAGAAATGTAACTTTAAGGCAGGTTAAAATGAAAACCAGAACCACGATATTCATTGTCCTGGTAATTCTGGCGGTGGCGGCGGTGATCGGACTCCGCTTCCTGCGCGGTCCCGGGAAGTCCCTTCAAGAAGCAGGTTCTGCACAGGCCGAGCTGCCTCCGGCTTCCGGCGGGCTGGCCAGCCTCCGCGGAGCCGAGGTCAACTGGCCGCTTCTCTTTATTCCCAACCGCGGGCAGCTTGACCCCCGGGTAGCCTTTTACCTCCAGGGCGGAGACAAGAACATCTACTTTGGCCCGGAAGGGCTGACCATAACCATGGCCAGCTTGAAAGAAAAGGGCGGTGTTTCCTCTTCCGGCGGTGACAGTGGCCGCCAGAAAGCCGACCTTCAATCCAGGGCATCAGATGTTTCCAGGAAAACAGACCTGACTGCCGGCCAGGAACCAGAGTTCAGGCGCTGGACCGTCAGGCTGGATTTTGTCGGAGCCAATCCAGCCACCGTTATCAAGCCGCTGAAGAATACAGAGACCAGGATGTCCTACTTCCGGGGTGGGCCCGACGGCTGGTTTTCGGCTTTGCCCACCTATAGCCTGATAAGGTACGAGGAGCTCTGGCCCGGAGTCGACCTCTACTTAAAAGGAAACACCGGCCAGTTGAAAAGCGAGTTTGTGGTCAGTCCGGGCACCGACCCTTCGGTCATCAGGTTGAACTACCGCGGCGCAACCGAGGTCAGGTTGAATCAGAAGGGACAGCTGGAGGTTTCGACCCCGGCCGGTTCTTTTATTGATGAAGCTCCGGTGGCTTTTCAGCTCAAGAACGGCCGGAAGGTCCCGGTGGAAGTCAGGTTTGAAATAATAGAAAAAACCGTCGGGGAAAACGGCCTGGTCAGTTGCCTCCATGGTTTTAAGATCGGCGAATACGACCGCGCCGAGCCACTTTTCATCGACCCGGCAGTTTTGGTTTACAGCGGTTTCATCGGCGGTTCCTATAACGACCGGGCGCTGGCCTTGGCCGTGGACGAAAACGGTTATGTCTATCTCACCGGCTGGACCGGGTCGCTCGATTTTCCGGTGGCGGTTGGCCCCGACCTGACCTATAACGGGCCTTCCCTGGGAACCGACGCCTTCGTGGCCAAAGTCCATCCTTCAGGGAGCGGGCTGATCTACTGCGGCTTCCTTGGCGGTAGCAATGACGACGGAGGCACCGGTATCGCGGTGGACAGCGCCGGCAATGCCTATGTCTGCGGCTATACCAAGTCCGGGGATTTCCCGGTCTACGGCGGGCCCTATACCAGTCCCGGAGCCAATATCAGTCTTATGAGCGATGCCTTTATTACCAAGATTAATGCTTCGGGCACGGCCCTGGTTTACAGCGGTTACCTGGGTGGGAGTTCCACCGATATCGCCAGCTCCGTAGCCGTGGACAGCAGCGGCCGGGCTCACCTCTGCGGGACCACCGAATCGTCGGACTTTCCGACCAGAATCGGGCCGGACACCAGTCATAACGGGCAGAAGGACGCCTTTGTCTGCCGGGTGGCGGCCACGGGCGCTTCCCTGGACTGGTCGGGCTTTATTGGCGGGACGGCCGATGATGTCGGCAGCGGGCTGGCCCTGGATTCGGGCGGCAATGTCTATCTCACCGGTTACACCACCTCAACCCAGGGGCAGCTTTTTCCGGTAAAAACCGGTCCCTACCTCACCCATAAAGGCGGGCTGGACGCCTTCCTGGCCAAGATCGCCGCGGCCGGAAATTCAATTACTTATTGCGGTTATATCGGCGGAACGGGCGATGATTACGGGGCGGCCGTGGCCGTAAATGCCAGCGGCGAAGCCCTGGTGGCCGGAGCCACCGGTTCCCAGAGCGGGTTTCCGCTCCTGGTCGGCCCCGACCTGACCTATAACGGCGGGGTGGATGGCTTCATCTGCCGGGTCAACCAGTCTGGAAATGGACTTATTTATTCAGGCTACGTCGGGGGCTCTCTTGATGATTTCGGCCTGGCTGTGGCCGTTGATTCCCAGGGAATTGCTTACCTGGCCGGGGCCACGGATTCTTCCGATTTCCCGGTGGCCGGCGGACCGCAATCAGCTTACGGCGGTGTCCGCGATGCCTTCCTCATGGCCGTTAAGGCCGACGGCAGCGGTTATTATTTTTCGAGTTTCCTCGGCGGCGCTGACCGGGAAGAGGCCAACGCCGTGGCTGCCCTGGGAGATGGCAACTGTTACCTGGCCGGCTTCACCCGGAGCTGGAATTTCCCGGTCCTGGTTGGTCCTTTCCTGCAGCCGGGCGGGGGAGTGGGCCAGCTGGCCGAAGATGCCTTCGTGTCCAGGATTTACGGGCTAATTCCTCCGTTGCCTCCGGCCAACCTGAGACAGACCGCGGTTACGGTCAACAGCGTCAGCCTGGCCTGGGACGATAAATCAGCCAACGAGGACGGGTTCAAGATAGAGCGAAAAACTGGAGCCACCGGGACCTGGTCCCAGATAGCCAGTGTTGGGGCCAATGTGACCAGCTTTCAGAATACCGGCCTCAATGAAGGCACGGTCTATTACTATCGGGTGAGAGCTTACAATTCAGCCGGGGATTCAGCTTATTCCAACGAGCTCAACGTCCTGACCCTGCCGGCGGCTCCAACTAACCTGGTGGCCACGGCCGTTCACGAAAGGCGGGTCAACCTGAGCTGGACTGATAACTCGGGAGGGGAGAGCGGCTTTCGCCTCGAAAGAAAAACCGGGAGTGGCAACTGGGTCACTCTGACCAACCTGGCTGCCAACGTTACTTCCTACCCGGATACTTCGGTGGTGGAGACGACCACCTATACCTACCGGATTTTTGCCTTTAATGCCAGTGGCGATTCGGCCCCTTCTAACGAAGCCACCGTCACCACTCCGGACCTGACCGTCCCCATAGCTCCTTCCAACCTCCAGGCCACGGCCCTGTCGGCTACCTCGGCCAGGCTGACCTGGGTGGATAATGCTTACAACGAGGACGGGTTTAAGGTCGAAAGAAAAACCGGGGCTGGCGGCACCTGGAGTCAGGTGGGAACGGCCGGGGTGGATGCCACCAGCTTTACCGATAGCGGCCTGTCGGAACTGACCACCTACTACTACCGGGTCCGGGCACATAACAATGCCGGAGACTCCGACTATTCCAACGAAGCCGCGGTCACCACCCCGGAGAACAAGCCCAGGCTCAGGGTACCGGTGGCCGGAATAAGTTTCGGCAACGTTAATGTCTGCGAAGCGAAGGATATGACCACCACCATCTACAACGATGGTGGGGCCGACCTGGTGGTCAGCGCTGTGGCCCGTGTTTCGGGTTCGACTGATTTCAGCTATAAATCTCCAGTTCTGCCGCTGACCGTTCCGCCGTTCGGTTCGAAGACTATAACCATCAGCTACGCTCCTTCGGCCACTGGTCCGGGCAGCGCGGTGTTTCGGATTTCTTCCAACGACCCGGATAACCCGGCAGCTGATTTTTCAGTTAGCGGCACCGGCTTTATTCCAGTTATTACTGTCGGCCTGGAGGTGCAGAAAGGGACGGAAAGGGCCTGGATTATCAGGCGGGATTTCGGCCGAATCACCATCACGGTCAATAAGGAAGCTCCTTACACCGTGGCCAGGTACCGGCTGTGGCGCAAGGTTGTTGGCGGGTCCTTTGAGGCCAGAAAAGATTTTATCGAATCTGACTTCAGCTACGGGCGCCTGGTTTATGTCGACAAGTACCTGGAAAAGGGCAAGAGCTACGTCTATAAAGTGGAAGCCCTGAACTGTTTTGACCAGGTGGTGGCCACCTCGGCCGAAACCGGAACAACGGGGTCTCTGCTCAAAGATGAAATCCTGAAACGGCTGGACCGGACGGGCAAGGATTGAGGTGAATTTTGATAGTAGACTGGTTAAGCCTGATCCTGTCCGGTAAGAGCGAAGCCGGCCTGGCCCAGGTTAATTGAAAATTGAATAATCAACAAAGAGGTCAGGATGAGAAAGATAAAGCTGACAGTCTGCGGCTTCTTGATTATGATGGCCGTCATTTTTTCCTTGATTTCCATGGAAAGCTGCCGTCCTGAAAGACCTGAAGCGGTTCCGCCCGCTGTGGCCGAGGTTAAATACCTGGGCCTCCATGTCCTCGTGGAAAGCAAGAAAGCGGCCGAAGAACTGATAGAAGAGGTTCCCCGGCTGGCCAGAAGGGGAGTCAACCTGCTGTTCGTGGAAGTTGATTATAATTATGAGTACCGGTCGCATCCCGAGCTGCGGGGACCTGAGCCGGTTACGGCGGCCCAGGCTAAAAGGCTGGTCGGACTGTGCCGGCAGTACCGGATAAGGTTAATTCCGGAATTCCAGTCCTTTGGACACCAGAGCTGGGAGAAGAAGACCTTCAGCCTGCTCACGGTCCACCCCCAGTTTGACGAGACCCCGGGCAAGTATCCCGGAAACCAGGGCATCTACTGCCGGAGCTGGTGCCCGCTTCACCCGGACCTTCCTCCAATCATCAACGACCTTTACGATGAATTGCTGGAGGTTTTTGAAGCTGACGGGCTGCACGTGGGGATGGACGAGGTGTTCATCATCGCCGACCCCGATTGTCCCCGCTGCCGGGGAAAGGACCCGGCCGAGCTTTTCGCCCAGGCCGTTCAGACCGCTTACAACCATATCGTCAGGAAAAGAGGAAAGGAAATGTTCATGTGGGGCGACCGGCTGCTCGACGGGAAAGCCACCGGCTACGGCGAATGGGAGGCTTCCATGAATGGCACCCACCCGGCCATAGACCTGATTCCCCGCGACATCATCATCTGCGACTGGCACTATGAGATCATGCCCGGCGGGGTTTACCCATCAATTCCGCTGTTCATAGAAAAAGGTTTCAGGGTGCTGCCCACCAGCTTCAGGAATGTAAAAGCGGCCGAGGCCCTGATTGACTATTCGTTGCAGTTTTCAACTGACCGGATGCTCGGTCATCTCTGCACCATCTGGCGGCAGCCTGAAGCCGGCAAGACCCACAAGCATCCGCCCCTGGTCCTGGCTGCCCGTAAGCTGCGGGCCTCAGGTTGAGCCTTATTTTCTGGTATAATTAAAAAGCACCGGATAAAGACGAGTAGAGGCTGACGCAAGGACACTTCTGACCGGCGGTTGAATCAGGTTGATAGAGCGGTCCCACCTATAACTTTAAGAAAATTCTATCTGGTGGAAGAAAAGCCGGTAAGTTGCGTCAAAAACAGTGGATATTAATATGGGTATATTTATGGAAACCTGGTAACCCATTGAAAATAAAATAGATAATAAAATTCAGGAGAAAAATCATGCGCCCGAGAAAAGCGAGCCAGATACACCTCTTATTAATATTAGTGGCCGGCCTTTTAATTCCTGGCCTGCCGCAGCAGTCGCCGGGGTCGGATAAGGGCCTTGATAACCGCCCGTTCTCTTCCGGCGGAATCGAACAGCCGTCGGCACCGCGCCTTGAGCTTTCCCTTGAGGACTGCATCTTAAAAGCCCTGAAGAATAACCTCAGCCTGAAGGCGGAGATGATCAGTCCCGAAATCGCCGAGAAGAACGTGGCCCTGGCCACCGAGAAGTTCATGCCGACCCTCAGCCTGAATTACAATGCCCAGAGCAACCGGTCGGCTTCTTATTCCTTCCTCGATGCCTCGGACGAAGTCAAGACCCAGCAGAACGATTATACCTTCCAGGTGACCCAGAATATTCCTTTTGGCGGGTCGCTTTCGGCCAGCCTTTACAATTATGTCAGCGATACCAACCGCCGCTTCCAGACCATCAATCCCCGTTTCGGTTCCACCCTCAGGTTGAACTTCAACCTGCCCCTGCTCAAGGACTTCGGATACAGGATCGGCCGGCGCGAAATCGTGGTGGCCAATTACAGCCGGGAAATTTCAGAGGAGAATTTCCAGAGGGTGCTGGAAAATACCATCTACAACGTGGAGGCCGCCTACTGGAACCTGGTCTATGCCCGGGAGAACCTGAAGGTCAGGCAGCAGTCGCTGCGGCTGGCCCAGGAACTCCTGGAAAAGAACAAGATAGAAATCGAGGCCGGTACCCTGCCGCCCATAGAACTGCTGACCGCCGAGAGCGAGGTTAGCACCCGCCAGGCCGATATCCTGGAAGCCGAAGCCATGGTCAAAAATGCCGAGGACCAGTTGAGGTTCATCATCAACCTTCCGGCCGAAAGGGCTGATGCCAAGAACGTCCAGCTCATTCCCACCGATTCGCCTTCAATTGAAAAGATAGACATCAATTACGAAGAGGCCCTGAACACGGCCATCATGAAGCGGCCTGACCTCCAGGCCCTGAGGGTTGACCTGAGGGCCAGGGAATTCAACCTGGATTACGCCGAAAACCAGCTGCTCCCGGACCTGAGGCTACAGGCCTCTTACTGGAGCCCGGGTATTTCCGGCGACCAGATTCTCTACCAGGATAACAATCCTTACACCGGAATTATCGTCGGGAAGATTCCCGGGAAAAAATCCGATGCCCTGCGGGATGCCCTGGACTTCAAGTACCAGAACTGGTCGGTGGGCCTGACCCTGAACCTGCCGGTTTCCAACCTGCTGTCGCGGTCTTATTTTGCCCAGGCCAGCCTCGACCTGAAACAGGCCAGGCTGAGGATAAAGAACCAGGAACAGCAGCTCGACCTGGAAATAAGCACCGCGGTCCGGGCGGTGGAGACCAACTACCAGCGGGCCCTGGCCTACCGGGCCGCCCGGGAACTGGCCCAGAAGAAGCTGGAGGCCGAGCAGGAAAAATTCAAGGTCGGAATGAGCACCAACTACCTGGTCCTCCAGTTCCAGAGGGACCTGGCCAACGCCCTGACCATGGAATTGAAATCCCTGATCGACTACAACATCTCCCTGGCCAACCTGGACCGGGTGATGGGAATCGGCCGGGAACGTCGCCAGGTTTCGGTGGTTAACCCTGACTGATAAACAGGTCCGGTGATCTGATAAATCGGATAGAGGAGACAGAAACGAAAATGAAAGCCGTAGAGAAATTCAAAAGTATGAGCTTGGCCAAGAAGATAATCTGGTTGATAGTGGCCCTGCTGGTGATAATCCTGCTGTGGAGAGTCGGCACGGCCGTTTTCAAGAAAGGTAACTCCAACGGGATGCGCCAGGCGGCCGTGGCCGTGGTGGTCAGCCCGGTGGAGAGCGGCCTGATCCGTGACCTGGGGCAGTTCTCAGGAACACTTATTCCCAGGTCCCAGTTTGCCGTGGCTCCCAAGGTTTCGGGCAAATTAAAAAAGCTTTACGTCAACATCGGCGACCGGGTGACCAGGGGCCAGGTGGTGGCCCAGCTGGATGACGAGGAATACCGGCAGCAGGTGCTTCAGGCCGAGGCCGACCTCAAGGTGGCCCGGGCCAACTTTGAAGAGGCCAGGAGCGCTTTGGAGCTGGCCAAAAAGGATTTCGAGAGAGCCCAGACCCTTCATCAGCGTGGCATCTATTCCGACAGCCAGCTGGACACAGCCCGGGCCCAGTACCAGTCCAGAGAGTCGGCTTTTAAGGTGTCAGAGGCCCAGGTGGCCAACCGGGAGGCTGCCCTGGAAACGGCCAGGGTTCGTCTGTCCTACACCCGTATCATTGCCACCTGGGAATCCGGGGCCGAGGTTCGCTACGTCGGAGAAAGGTTTGTTGACGAAGGCGCCCTGCTTTCAGCCAACACCCCGATCATCTCCATCGTCGAGCTGCAGCCGATTACGGCCGTGATTTTTGCCACCGACCGGGAATACTTCAGAATCCAGGTGGGACAGCCGGTGGAGATAAGCTCCACGGTTTTTCCCGGAAGGAAATTTTATGGCAAGGTGGTCCGGGTGGCTCCGTTGCTCAAGGAGACTTCGAGACAGGCCAGGGTGGAAGTCGATATTCCCAACGAGGATGGCCTGCTCAAGCCGGGAATGTTCATCAACGCCGAAATCGAGTTTGCCAGGCGCGACCAGGCCAGGCTGGTGCCCTTCGGGGCCGTGGTCACCAGGGGCGACCGGCAGGGAATTTTCCTGGCCGACCTGGAAAATAAAAAGGCTACTTTTCAGCCGGTTAAGGTTGGAATTGTCGAGGGCGAGAGGGCCGAGATCCTGGAACCGGCCGGCCTGCAGGGATATGTGGTTACCCTGGGTCAACACCTTCTCCAGGACGGCATGAGCATCATCCTGCCCGAGCCGGCCAAGCCGGGAGAGGGTCAGCCAAAACCTGGCAGACCTTCCGGCCCGGGGAAATAAGCCATGTTTCGGGTGTCGTTACCTGAAAGTTGGAGGGAATGATGAGTTTATCTGAATTTTCGATAAAACGGCCGATTTTTGTGATCATGCTGACCCTGGTGGTCATCGTCCTGGGTTTCATCTCGCTGAGCCGGATCCCGATTGACCTGATGCCAGACATAACCTACCCGACCTTGAACGTCTCCACCTCTTACGGCAACACCGCTCCGGAAGAGATGGAACAGATCATCACCAGGCCAATCGAAGAGGCCCTGAGCTCGGTTCCCGGGGTGGAAGAAATTTACTCGGTTTCTTCCCAGGGTTCGAGCACGGTCCGGGTCATGTTTGCCTGGGGGACGGACCTGGAAGAGGCGGCCAATGACATCCGGGAAAGAATCGACCGGATCATCGGCCGCTTTCCGGAAGAAGTCCAGCGACCGACCCTGAGGAAGTTCGACCCGGCCCAGATGCCGGTCCTGATGCTGGGCGTTCTGACCGAGCTTGATCCCATCCAGGTCAGGAAAATCATCGACGAGCAGATGACCTACCGCCTGGAAAGAGTCCCCGGCGTGGCCTCGATAGAAGTCTGGGGCGGCCGGGAAAGGGAAATCCAGATTAACCTGATGCCGGACAAGGTCAAGGCCCTGGGCCTGCCGCTCGATACCATCATCAGCAAGCTGCGCCAGGAAAATATCGATATCCCGGCCGGAACCATCGAGAAGGGAAACTACGAAATAACCGTGCGTATTCCCGGAGTTTATACCAACATCGACCAGATCAGGGAAACCATTATCGCGGTGAGGGATGGGGCGGCCATACGGGTCAAGGACATTGCCAGTGTTGAGGATACTTTCCGCCGCATCACCCGGGTGGCCCGCATCAACGACCTGGAAGGCGTCAGGCTGGCTGTCTACAAGCAGTCCGGCCAGAACACGGTCAAGGTGGTGGACGGAGTCCTCAAGGAAATCAGGAGCCTCCAGGAAGACTATCCGCAGTTCAAGTTCATCACCCTCCGCGATAGCGCCCGCTATATCAAGAATGCCATCAGCAACGTCGGCAACTCGGCCATGTACGGTGGCCTGCTGGCCATCTTTGTCCTGCTGTTCTTCCTGGTGAACTTCAGGAGCACCCTGGTCATTGCCCTGTCCATCCCGATTTCCATCATCGCCACCTTTACCCTGATTTACTTCAACGGCTTTACCCTGAACGTCATGAGCCTGGGCGGACTGGCCCTGGGAATAGGCATGATGGTCGATAGCTCCATCGTGGTCCTGGAAAATATCTTCCGAATGCGGGAGGAAGAGGGTAAGCCGCTGATGCAGGCGGCGGTCAACGGGGCCAAGGAGGTCACCTCGGCCATCATCGCCAGCACCGTGACCACCCTGATCGTCTTCATGCCGATGCTGTTCGTCCGGGGAGCTTCGGGCATCATGTTCAAGCAGCTGGCCTACGTGGTGGCCTTTTCGCTGGCCTGTTCGCTGATTGTGGCCCTGACCCTGGTGCCGATGCTCTCCAGTAAAATTCTCAGGGAAGAAGAAATGGGCCACTACCATCATTCCCGCCTGGCGGTTAAAGCCAAGGAACTCTTTGCCAGGATGGAGAACTCTTACAAGAACCTGCTGAACTACAGCCTTCATCACCGGCCACGGGTGCTGCTGATTACCGGCGCGCTGCTCCTGCTCAGTGTCTTTCTGTTCAGGTTTGTGGGACGGGAGTACATGCCCCAGACCGACGAGGGCGAAGTCTCCATCACCGTTGAAATGGAAGTGGGCACCCGGCTTTCGGTCATGGACCAGAAGCTCAGGGAAGTGGTCAACCTGGCCAAGATGTATGTGCCGGAAATTGAGTCGATCGAGGAGAGGGCCGGAAGCGGCGGCTGGCGCGGCGGGGCCAACCAGGGAAATATCACCCTGAAGCTCGTCCCGAAATCACAGAGAAGCCGCTCCAGCATGGAAATCGCAGCCGACCTCGGTCGCAAGCTCTCCGGAGTTCCGGGAGCCCTGATCCGGACCAGGGCCTCGGGCGGCCAGATGATGTTCGGCATGCGGGGCGGCGGTGGTGCCGAAAGGCTGCAGATTGAAGTCCGCGGCTACGACATGAAGGTGGCCCAGAGCCTGGCCGAGCAGGTCCGGAATGTGGTCAAGAACATCAGGGGCGTAACCGATGTCCGCATCAGCCGGCTGGAAGGAACTCCCGAACGTCACCTGGTTGTCGACCGCCAGAAGGCTTCTGACATGAGGCTTTCGGTCAACCAGATCGGAAGTTTCATCATGACCATTCTCTCCGGTTCCCAGGCCAGCTACTTCCGCGAGGGCGGTCGTGAATACCGGATCCTGGTCAGGGTCAAGGATTCAGAGAAACTGGACCTTAACGAAATCCTGGACCTGACCATTACCAACGCCATCGGCGAGCCGGTCAGCCTGCGGAACGTCATCGAGGTCCGGGAGGAAAGGGGACCGCAGCAGATAGAAAGGCGCGACCGGGAGAGAGTCATCACCGTTTCCGGAGAAATAGCCGACCGAGACCTGGGTTCGGTCATCCGCGATGCCCGCCGGGCCCTTAGGGTTATTCCTGTTCCCCGCGATTTTGTCATTAACTTTACCGGCGACTACGAGGAACAGCAGAAGGCCAACCGGGAACTGATGCTGGCCATCATCCTGGCCCTGTTCCTGGTCTACATGGTCATGGCCATGCTCTACGAGTCGCTGCGCGACCCGCTGATCGTCATGTTCTCGGTGCCCCTGGCCATCATCGGAGTGGTGCTGATCCTGATCCTGACCAATACCACCCTGAACGTTCAGACCTACATCGGTTTGATCATGCTGGGTGGAATCGTGGTGAACAACGCCATCCTGCTGGTGGATTATACCAACCTGCTCCGGGATCGGGACGGAATGGAAATGATGGAGGCCATCAAAGAGGCCGGCCGCAGGAGGCTGCGCCCCATCCTGATGACCGCTCTGACCACCATCATTGCCATGTTGCCCATGGCCATCGGGCTGGGAGAAGGCAGCGAAGTCCAGGCCCCCCTGGCCAGGACCGTTATCGGCGGTCTGACCAGCTCCACCTTCATCACCCTGGTGGTCATCCCGGTGGTCTATTCTCTGTTTGAGCAGAAAAGAGCCAGGAAAGCCTGAGCCGGCTTCCTGCCCGGAAAAAATTCGGGTATTATCTAATTGATGCTCAGGCGGGTGGCTTTCTGTATTGCTCTCCTTTTTCTCCTGGCCTGGTCTGGCTATTCCGGTTCGATGACCACGGAGTCAGCCTATCTTTATCCGACCTTGCCCGAGGATGACCTGTTCCTTTCAGCTCCGGTGGAAGTCAGGGAAATAAGCATCCGCCTGGCGGCCGACGAGGAGCTGGAGGCCAGGCTGGTTTCCAGGGAACGGGTGGAAGGCCTGCTCCGGGAAGTGAGCCGGGAGTTTGAAAAGCTATTTGGCCTGCGCTTCCGCTGGCAGGGCTGGGACCGCTGGAAGTCGCCCGATGAGGCCCGCAGCCTGGAGGAGCTGGCCGAGGACCTGGACCGGGCCGAGCTGAAGCGGGGAGCCGATATTCTGATAGCCGTAACCGCCCAGCCAGACCTGGAGCTGGAATATACCGGCTTTTCCCTTTTCCGGGTGGGCACGGTGGTGGTCATCTACACTCCCGACCGCTATAAGTTGAAGAAACTTCTGCTTCACGAGCTGGGACATGTTTTCGGGGCAGTTCACGTTCCCTCGGCCAGCTCGATAATGAGCTGCGGGGGTGAAGGTCAGACCTTCGACCGGGACAACCAGGAAATTATCAGGCTCGGCCGCCAGCGTCACTTCCGACCGTTTGGATTTCCTTTTCCGGAGAGCACCAGGGGTGAACTCGAAAAAATATACCTGGGCATCCGTCAGAGAATTCTCGACGATAAGGACATAAAAAAACTATTCGAGGCAAGGGTTCCAGCCAGCAGGCTTCCGGTCCAGAAGAAGGCTATCTGCCTGGCCGATTGCTCGTTGATGCTGGCCCAGTTTCAGCTGGAAAAGGGAGAGTACGGGCGGGCGGTGGAGTATTGCGACGAAGCCCTGGTGATGAGCCCTGGAAGTTACGAAGCCCTCAATCTGAAAGCCATCGCCTTGAGGAGGGCCAGCCGGGTGGATGAAGCCATCCAGCTCTACCAGAGAATCCTGAAAGACCGACCTGGCCAGGTTCGGGTTCTGTACAACCTGGGAATTGCCTACGGCCGCCAGAACCGCCTGGCCGAAGCCGAAAAAATCTATCTGGAGGTTCTTGCGGCCCGGCCTGATTTTATCGAGGCCCATAACAACCTGGGGGAAATATATCTGCGGCAGGACCGGCTATTGGAAGCGGAGAGAGAATTTCAAAAGGCCATCGAGCTTCATGGCGAGTTTGCCCTGGCCTACGCCAACCTGGCCGAGGTCTACTTGAAGCAGAATGACCTGACACGGGCTGCGGACTGCGTGGAAAGGGCCCTGGCCCTCGACCCGGAGATGACAGCGGCTTATAACATGAAAGGCAACATCCTGCGGCAGAGCGGGCAGCTGGAAGAGGCCATCAATTATTATAAAAAGGCGCTGGCCAAAAATCCCAGGAACGAAAAGGCCCTTTACAACCTGGGCCTGGCGGCTTCTGACCTTAAGCGCCAGGATGAAGCCCGGGAATATTTTTTGAAAGCCATCGGGGCTGACCCGCTTTTTGCCGAAGCCTATGCCGGGCTGGGACTGAGCTACCTCCAGGGAAAAAACTGGGAGGAAGCTGTCAGGAACTTCGAGCGGGCCAGGGAGCTCGGCTACCGGAGCCCGGCTCTATATGTGAATTTGAGCTTTGCCCATCTGGCCAGAAAGGACTGGAAGGAAGCCGAGAAAGCGGCCGGCGAAGCTCTCAGGCTCCAGCCGGAACTGGCGGTGGCCTTTAACAATCTGGGCATTGCCCTGGCCCAGCAGAACAGGCTCAAAGAAGCCCGGGAAGCGCTGAGCCGGTCCCTGGAACTTAACCCGTTAGACCGTGATTCCGTGCTCAACCTGGCTGCGGTGGAATATTCCCTGGCCAACGATGAGCGGGCCCTGGAGTTGTTTCTGAAGGCGGTGGCCCTGAATCCGCAGCATCCGGGAAACGGCCCCATCTATAACAACCTGGCCGTTATCTATTACCGCCGCGGCCAGTACGAGCAGAGCTGGGAATTCTGCCTGAAGGCACTGCAGAGCGGTTTCCGGGTGGACCCGAATTTTGTGGATGAACTGAGGAAGAAGATCAAGAAGTAATCCAGGGCCAGGGTTAGAAGGGCATTAATTACCGACATTTTTTATCATAAGCTTCGTTTGAATCCGTTTTTTATTATCGTGACTGACTCGGTTGATTAATCTATCACAAATCGATACAGATGATTTTTCATACCCCGAGTTGAGACCGGATGAAATCTGCCGGCCGTTAAATATCTATCAGGTTTCGTGGAGTGCTTCCGCTTCAGCCCAGGGCCACGTCCAGGATCATCATCAGCAGGAAACCAAGGATGAGGCCGATGGTGGCCAGGTCTGATTTTCCGCTCTGCTGCGATTCGGGAATTACTTCTTCCACCACCACGAAGATCATGGCCCCGGCGGCGAAGGCCAGGGCATAGGGCAGGATGGAAATCATCCTGGTCACAGCCAGGGCGCCGAGGACCCCGGCCGCAGGCTCAACCAGTCCTGATAGCTGGCCCAGGAAAAAGCTCTTTCGGCGGCTTAGTCCCGCTGCCCGCAACGGCCCCGAAACGGCCAGGCCTTCTGGCAGATTTTGCAGACCTAAGCCCAGGGTCAGGGCGATGGCCCCACCCAGGGTGGCCCGGGGGACTTCAAGGGAGGCTGCTCCGAAGGCCACGCCCACGGCCAGGCCTTCTGGAATGTTGTGGAGGGTGATGGCCAGGACCAGCAGGGTGGTTTTCCGCCAGTGAGTTTTGAGCCCCTCGGCCAGCTCTTCCGGCAGGAAGAGATGAAGGTGGGGGAGAGTTCGGTCCAGCAGGAACAGAAAACCGGCTCCGGCCAGAAAGCCCGCGGCCGGGGGAAACCACATCGGCAGGCTGCGGTTTCTTGACATCTCCAGGGCCGGGGCCAGCAGGGACCAGAAACTGGCGGCGATCATCACCCCGCCGGCAAAGCCCAGCATCAGGTCCAGAATTCGCCTATTAACCTTCTTTAAGAAAAGAACGGAAGCAGCCCCGGTTGCAGTCATGAGGTAGGTAAACATGGTGGCCAGGAAAGCCTGGAGCAGGGGTGATAGCGTCGCAAAATTCATGTTCGGCGAGGTCAAAAATAAAATAAAATGTTTGATTAGTCAAACTATTTACCAGATATTTTTCTTGATAAAGCCTTCGGCCAGACTATAAAATGATAGTCTGATATCTTTGATTAAGGAGCTCACCATGATTTCCAGGCTTTTCCGGGTAAAGCATTCTATCGGGATACTGGTTTTTTTCCTGATTCTGCTGGCTGTGGCCGGCGCGGCCAGATTGCGGGCGGCAGAGGAAGCCAGGGTCCTGCGCTTTCCAGCCATATACAAGGACCTGGTGATCTTTTCTTATGCCGGTGACCTGTACTCCGTGCCGGCGGCGGGCGGCGTGGCCCGACGGCTGACCTCCCATGTGGGCTATGAAGCCTTTGCCAGGTTTTCGCCCGATGGTAAGTTCATCGCCTTTACCGGCGAATACGACGGCAACCGGGAAGTATTCCTGATGCCGGCCGAAGGCGGGGTCCCGGTTCGCCTGACCTACACCCCGGTTCTGGGTCGCGATGACATCTCGGACAGGATGGGCCCGAACAACATCGTCATGGGCTGGACGCCCGACGGCCAGAAAATCATCTTCCGTTCCAGGATGGCCGAGTGGAATGATTTCAACGGTCAGCTCTACCTGGTGCCGAGGGATGGTGGAACGCCTGAGGAACTGCCGCTGCCGCGTGGCGGGTTCTGTTCTTTTTCGCCCGACGGGCAGAAGCTGGCCTTTAATCGCATCTTCCGGGAGTTCCGCACCTGGAAAAGATACCGGGGCGGGATGGTTGATGACATCTGGATTTATGATTTCAAAACAAAGAAGACCGAGAACATTACCAATAACGCCGCCTCTGACATCATTCCCATGTGGAGCGGAAACAGGATTTATTTCCTGTCCGACCGGGACGAGAACAAGCGCTTTAACCTATATGTTTATAATACTGAAACCGGGGAAACAAGAAAGGTAACTGATTTCAAGGACTACGACATCAAGTTTCCCTCTCTCGGTCCCGACTCTATAGTTTTTGAGAACGGCGGCTATCTCTATAAGCTGGAACTGGCCTCCGAAAAGGTCAGCCGGATTCCGGTCCATATCGCCGATGACCAGGTGGTGGCCCGGACCGAGCTGGTCAAGGTGGCCGACAGGGTAAACACCTGGGATATCGCCCCGGACGGGGCCCGGGCGGTTTTCGGAGCCCGAGGTGAAATCTTTACCGTGCCGGCCAAGAACGGCAACACCCGGAACCTGACCGGGACCTCGGGTGTTCACGAGCGGGACGTGGCCTGGTCGCCCGATGGTCGCTGGATCGCTTTCATTTCGGATAAGACGGGGCGGGAAGAAGTTTACATCGTTCCCCAGGACGGCTCGGGCCCGGCCGTTCAGCTGACCTCCGACGGCGAATGCTACAAGTACGCCCCGCTCTGGTCTCCGGACAGCAAGAAACTACTCTGGTCGGACCGGATGTTTCGCCTGCGCTATGTTGACATAGATAAGAAGCAGGTGGTGGAGGTGGCCAGGAGCAAATTCTGGGAAATAAACGACTATACCTGGTCGCCCGACTCAGCCTGGGTTGCGTTTTCAGACCAGGCTGAAAACGGGATGCAAAAAGTTTACATATACAACCTTAACAGCAAGGAGACAGTAGAAATCACCGACAGCTGGTATTCTTCCTATTCTCCCTGTTTCAGCACTGACGGCAAGTACCTGTTCTTCGTTTCCGACCGCGACTTCAGCCCGGTCTACAGCCGAACCGAGTGGAACCATGCCTACCTGAACATGTCGAGAATCTACCTGGTGACCCTGACCCGCGAGGTTAAGTCTCCGTTTGAACCGAAAAGCGACGAGGTTAAGGTGGCAGCGACCGAAGCTACCGCACCGGAAAAACCGAAAGCTGAAAAGCCGATTGCGGCCAAGCCGGCTGCGGAAAAGCTGGCGGTCCGCGTCGATAAGGATGGCATCAAGGACAGGATCGTGGCCCTTCCGGTTGAAGTTTCAGGCTATTTCGGCCTGACCTCGGTTGGGGATAAGCTTTTTTATATGAAGAGATCCTTCGGTGATCGGCAGACCTCGCTTAAAGTCTACGACCTTGGCAAACTCGAAGAAAAAGACCTGGGCAGCGTCAACGGCTATGTCATTTCGGCCGACCAGAAGAAGATGCTGGTGCAGCAGGGCCGCGATTTTGCCATCATCGACCTACCGGCCGGACCGATCAAGATTGAAGACAAGCTGAACCTCTCCGGGCTGGAAGTGTGGCTCGACCGGAAAGCCGAGTGGGCCCAGATTTTTGATGAGTGCTGGCGACAGATGAAGGACTTTTTCTACGCACCAAACATGCACGGGGTGGACTGGGAGAAAGTCAGGGCCCGGTATGAGCCGCTGGCCAGGGCGGTCAACCACCGGGCCGACCTGACCTACGTCATCGGGGAGATGATCGGAGAGCTGAATGCCGGCCACACCTATGTCGGGGGTGGCGACCTGCCGAAAGTGGACCGGGTGAACGTCGGCCGGCTGGGCGCTCGCCTGGAACGCGACAGGTCCGGTTATTACCTTATTAAGAAAATCCTGGCCGGGCAGAACTGGGACCGGAGCCTGCGCTCGCCCCTGACCGAAGTCGGCGTAAATGTTAAAGAGGGCGAATACATAATCGCGGTCAACGGAAAGCCGGTCAACCAGGTTAAGGATATTTACGAACTGCTGGTCAACACCGCCGGGAAGCAGGTGACCCTGAAGGTTAATTCCCAGCCCTCGGACAGGGGAGCCCGGGAAGTGGTGGTGGTGCCGATTGAGACTGAAAACAGCCTCTATTACTACAACTGGGTTAAGAAAAATACGGAGTACGTGGCCAAAGCCACCGGCGGCAAGGTGGCTTACATCCACGTGCCCGATATGGGAGTTACCGGGCTCAATGAGTTCGTCAAGCATTTCTATCCCCAGGTTGATAAGAAGGCCCTGATAATCGACGTCCGCGGGAACGGCGGCGGCAATGTCTCGCCCATGCTGATCGAACGGCTGGCCCGCCAGGCGGTGATGATGGACATCGCCCGGGGCTCAGTGCCCAGGCCTGACCCCGAGGCCCTGATCATGGGGCCCAAGGTCTGCCTGATCAACGAATTTTCGGCTTCCGACGGCGACATCTTTCCCTACCGGTTCAAGAGAATGCAGCTCGGCAAGCTGATAGGCAAGAGGACCTGGGGTGGAGTGGTCGGCATCAGGGGTACCCTGCCCCTGGTGGACGGCGGCTACCTGAACAAGCCGGAATTTGCCACCTTCAGCCTGGAAGGCCAGTGGATCATAGAGGGAGAGGGTGTTGAGCCCGACATATATGTGGATAACGACCCGGCCAAAGAATACGAAGGAATTGACGAGCAGCTCAACAAGGCCATCGAACTCATCCTGGAAGAACTCAAAACCAGGGAGCCGAAGCTTCCGACCGTGCCCCCGTATCCCAAGAAGTAGCCGGGACGGGATACTTTTAAGTCGCTAAAACCGGAGGATGGAGATGAAAAAACTGATCAGCTTATTTTTTATTCTGGCCGTGTCCTTTCTCTTCTTTCTTTTACAGACATCAGGAGCCCAGGAAATTGAAGCCCGGGGCTACGAGTTTTTGAAGAAGGCCGTGGACCAGGTCTCCGAACAGAATATTACCGCCACCATCAAGGCCCTGCAGGGCTTTAAGACCAGGAACCTTCTCTCCGAGCCCGGGAGCAAGAATTCTGGCATAGCCGCGGCCCGCGACTGGTTGCTTAAAGAATTCCGAAAAATTCCTGGCCTGGAAGTGGTGGATGACGGCTATAAGCTTCCGAAGCAGGGCCAGAGAATAGTCAGGGATACCGAACTTCATAATGTGGTGGCCATAAAAAAGGGAAAGGCCGACCGGGAAAGAATCATCATTGTCAATGCCCATTATGATACCATTGCCGTCAGCCAGGACGGCCGCTTCAATTACGAGGATTTCAATACCGGGGCCCCGGGGGCCAACGATGATGCCTCGGGGATAGCCGCCATGCTGGAGATGGCCAGGATTATCGCGCCACTGGAAACCGAGGCTACCATTCATTTTGCAGCCTTTTCCGGGGAAGAACAGGGCCTGGTGGGCTCAACCCTTTACGCCCGGAAGATGAAGGAGCAGGGTAGAAACGTGGAGGCGGTGCTGACCATGGACATGATTTCCAACGTCAGGGCTGGAAACGGCTATATTGATTCAACCCGGGTTAGGGTCTTCAGCGATGACCCGAATGATTCTAGCAGCCGTGAACTGGCCAGGTACGTAAAGAAGATTGCCGAACAGGTTTATCCTTCCTTTGAAGTCAACCTGATTTACCGGGCGGACCGCTTCGGGCGAGGCGGAGACCACACGCCGTTCGTGCAGGAAGGCTATGCCGGGATTCGCTTTACCGAGGCCAGGGAAAACTATTCCATCCAGCATACCACCCAGGACGTAATTGAAAATCTTTCCGTTCCGTATTGTGCCGATGTGGCCAGAATTGTTCTGGCTTCAACCCTGTCGCTGGCCTGTGCTCCGGAAGCGCCGGTGGTTACCTCGGACAGGGGAGGACCGCTTCTCGGCCGGGGCCAGGGCTATGACGCCGAGCTGCGCTGGAAGTGGGAAGGGGATATGGAAAAGATTTCTGGCTTCAAAGTCTATGTCAGGGATACCAAAGCTCCGTTCTGGGAGAGGTGTTATTTTGCCGGGAAAAAAGATTCTTTCATCCTGAAGAATGTTTCCATCGATGACCTGACCTTCGGGGTCTCGGTCCTTGGGGTGAACGGGTTCGAAAGCCTGGTTTCCGTTTACCGTATGCCCCCGCGCCGCCGGTCTGAATATGTTTTCCAGGAAATCAAGTGAAACAAGCTGAGCGACCTGTATAAAATCCAGGCATCAAAATTAAAATGAAAAATATGGCAGAAATCAGTTTTCTGCCGCGTTCTGTAATTACAGTCCAAAATTCAGACCGAGCTGAAAGGTGCTGGAAGCCAGGGCCTCTGAGTCCCTGACCCTGGCCAGAGGAAGCCTGACCGAGCCGGCCAGCGAAATTTTTTTAAGGCCCAGAGACAGTCCGCAGGTAAGGTAATCGTTTATTCCCAGAAAGCTATAAGAATCATGGATATATCCGGCCAGCAGATGAAAAGTGACGGTTCCCTCAGCCCCCAGTTTTCCGCTGTAATCAACACCCCCCGAAAACTTAAAGGTGTCCTTCTCCAGGGGCCAGTGATAGATGAACCACAGGTCGGAAACGTACTGATTACCCCCGGAAAAATGCCGCCAGTTCCAGTAGGCAAGGTCAGAATAAAGATCCAGGCTTTCCGAGATATTAATCCGGCCGCTCAGACAGATGACCAGGGGAAACCGGAAAAAAGACTCGTATTTATAGGAATCATAAACATAGCCGGTGTCCGAGCTCCTGTATATAAACTCCTCTTTTACCTTCATTTTGTACTCCGGTCTTATCACCAGAGCCAGGGTCAGGCTCCGGGTTGTCTTCCAGGTCAGACCGAACTGAAGGTTGAACCCGTTCATATCATATCTGTACTCGGATTCTAAAGAATAGTAATCATCCCGGTACAGATGATCCAGACTGCCGCGGCGAAAATTCAGAGAAATCCCCAGAGAAAATCGGTCGTTAATCCGGCGGCCAAGGCCAAACTGAAAGCCATGGAGTTTTCCATCCTGAATAATGGAATCGTTGCCGTAAACGATGGCTTCAGGACGGTTGAATTCTTCCAGCAGAGAGTAACCGATGGCCAGCCTCCAGGCGCCGAATCCTAAAACCAGGCCGGCAAAATCAGGGTTCAGGGTTTTCCGGTTGTAATCAAACCATTTGTTTTCGTCATTATATGAATTTCCGCAAAAGGCAATCATGAAGCGGCCGGAAATTGCCAGCTGCAGATTTTCGGTCAGGCCCAGAACTCCGGGGTTGAGAAAAGCGGCCTGAGGCCCGACCTGACTCAGGATGGTCTCTCCGGCGGCCGTGGCCAGAGGAGAATAGATTCCCAGCTGGTTGCGACTTAAAAGAGGTAGCCCGTATTCAAACGGCTGGGCCCCGAGTTTAACTCCGCTGAAAAAGAGAACCAGCAAAAACAAAAAGCCTGATATTTTTTTAGATAAACAAATCATCATCAGTTTACTCCCCATTCAGAAATTTTATTAGTTGTCTTTGGTTGAATCAATTTATTTTTTATGTTTGATAGTGGTTCAATTGGCAGGACCGGGTGGTGGGGGTATATAATGAATGTAAATAAATTAAGCCTAATAGGAGCAAAGATGAATCAGCCAGAGAAGAAAGATAATCCGAACAAAATCAGGCACCTGGTTGGAGTGATGAGCGGCAAGGGAGGGGTGGGGAAGTCCACGGTGACTTACCTGACGGCCCTGGCCCTGAAGGAGAAAGGTTTTAAGGTGGGCATCCTGGATGCAGATATTACCGGGGCCAGTATCCCGCGTATCATGCATCTTCCAAAATATGAAATGAAGGTCTGCGGCGATTTCATCTGCCCGGTTGAAACCGACCAGGGTTTGAAGGTGATGTCGATAAGCTTCCTGGTCGATAACGAGGAACAGCCGGTCATCTGGCGCGGCCCGCTTCTGTCCAAGGCCATCCAGCAGTTCTGGGGAGAGGTGCTATGGGGCGAGCTGGATTACCTGGTAATTGACATGCCGCCCGGGACTTCTGATGTGGCCATAACGGTCATGCAATCATTCCACCTGAGCGGTTTCATCTTTGTCACCACGCCCCAGGACCTGGTCTCGGTGGTGGTGGCCCGCTCCATGCAGATGGCCGAAAGGATGAAGGTGCCGGTTATTGGCCTGGTGGAGAATATGAGCTATTTCGTTTGCCCGCACTGCGGGGAAAAGACCAGCTTTTTCGGGCAAAACGAGACTGAAAAGCTGGCCAGGCAATTTGGCACGGAATTGATTGTCCGGATTCCGACCAGCCTGGAACTGGCCCGGATGCCTTCCCATGGCCTGGACCTGTCCAGCCCGCTGGTGTCGGAAATTCTGGATAAGCTGGGTCAAAAAATCATCGAGAAGTTAGGCTGAGGCCAGTAGCAGATACCTATCCCTGGCCGGGGAAGGCGAACTTATGGAGGACAACCGGTTTCGGGAGAAAATGCGGCAGAGTTAAGGTAAGAACTTCAGGCATAGCCCCGATTCCCCGGTCTGAGGTATCAACCTTAGCTCTTTAAGAATTGAGGATACAGAAGATAGGTAGCCTATTTTTTTTCAAATCGGCACCTTGTGATAATAACTTTTCCTTGCGATCCCTGTTGACTGTCTGGATTGTGGTTTGAGTTTCCTGATTAAAGGGCAGAAAAGGAACCCGGCCTCAATTGAGATTTTAGAAGAGTTGGTATAAGATGTTTCAAAATCTCGAAAAAGGAAGGCAGAAATCATGAAAAATATAAAGCAAACAAAACCCTATTTTGCTCTATTTGTATTCTGTCTCATTCTGGCCTCAGGCTTGCTGGCAAGCGGTATTATGGATTCAGGCCAGCAGGCCGAGCCCAGGTCCGAGGCCGTGGCCAGAAGCAGTGGTAGCACCCTGGTAGAAGTGGCCAGCCGGATTCAAAATGTTATCGTCTATCCCGATAGAGCCCAGGTTGTAAGAAAGGGGCAGGCCGGAATTGGCCCGGAGACCAGGGCCCTGGTTTTCAGGGGACTTCCGGGAACGATAATCCCGGGCTTGGTCAGGGTGTCGGCCAGCGGCTCGGCTCCGGTCAAGATTCTGGGGGTGGAAACAAGTCGGGAATTCCTGGAAGCCAGCGAGCTTCCGGAAGTTAAAAAGCTCGTGGACGAGATAAACTCGGTTGAAGCCGAGATCAGCCGAATCAAGGGTCAGGCGGCCATTCTCGATTCCCAGGAAAAATTTCTGAATTCTTTTGGTGTGGCCCTGAGCGGCCAGGTTTCAAAAGAACTCCTGGCCGGACGTCCCGACCTGGCCGGTGTCGATAAGTTTGTTGATTACCTGGGAACCAGGTTGCAGAGCATCCAGAAGAGCCGACAGGATAACGCCAGGGCTCTGGCTGAACAGCAGGCCAAACTGGAAGCCCTCAAGAAAAAGCTTAATGAAATCATGCCAGCCGGCTCCAGGGAACAGTCCGTGGTCAACGTCCTGGTTGAAGCCACGCAGTCGACCCAGCTCCAGGTGGAGTTAATTTATGCGGTCAGCCCGGCCCGCTGGGCCCCGGTCTACACCGTCAAAGCCCTGCCCGAGTCAGGAGAAGTCGAACTTACGTTAGCCGCCGTTGTCACCCAGAAGACCGGAGAAAACTGGGACAATGCCAGGCTATTTCTTTCTACCAGCCGGCCGACGGCCGGCCAGCAGCCGGGAGAACTTCCTCCCTGGTACCTGGATTTTGTCCAGCCGAGGCTGATGCGAGCCGCGGCCAGAGACCTGGCCGAAAGCAAGATGGCGGTCGAGGCTGAAGCCGCCCCGGCCCTGGCTTTTGAGGAAACCGCCGAGACAGTCGAAACCTGGCTGGGGGTTAATTTTGAAATCAAGAAACCCTGGACCATCCTGAGCGACGGGTCCGAACGTCGGGTGCCCATCGACTCTCAGAAAATCCCGGCTTCCTTTGACTACCTGGCCATTCCCAAGCTCCAGGAACAGGTTTTCCTGCGGGCGGCCTTCAAGAACACGCTGCCCTATCCGTTACTCAGCGGAAAGAGCGACCTGTTCATTGCCCAGGATTTTGTCGGGTCCCTGATGATGCCACTGATTCCGGTTAATGACGACTTTAAGCTCTTTTTCGGTGAGGATAACCGGGTCAAAGTCAAGAGGGAGCTGGTCAGGCGGGAAAAAAGCGGGCCGGCTTTTCTGGGTAAGAACGAGAGGGTCAACCAGGTTTTCCGGATTACCGTTGAGAACCTGAGGAACAGGCCGGTGGAAATTGAAGTTCAGGACCAGATACCGGTAAGCCAGAACACAAAAATTGAGGTCAAGGACGTGAAGATATTGCCGGCGCCTTCCAGCCGGGATGAAAAAGGCATTCTGACCTGGAAACTGAAACTCAATCCGGCCCAGAAACAGGAAATTACCATCGAGTTTACAGTTGAATATCCAAAAGACAGCCGGGTAATGGGTCTTTGATCCGTTCGCTGTGCGGACTAATCTGCCAGGGCTTCGGTGGTGGCTGGTTGATTCCAGGTCGGACAGTCAATTCTCCCCGCCGGGCATTGTGGTCTGTGATGGTTTGGCGTCTTTATTTATGGGACCTAGGAAAGATGGCGACCTTCCTATCCAGATTTTGCCCTTAAAATGGTATAATCATAAGCCGGTTTTCCAGGATCCATATGGTTTTAAATTAAAGGAGACAACGACCCTATGCCAGACAAGGAACCAGCCCTTAAATTCTGGATGATGACTCCAGAAGATGTCGCCGCTGCCTATAATTCTGACCTCAAGCATGGACTTAGCTCTGAGCAGGCGGCTGCTTCTCTTGAAAAATACGGACCAAACCAGTTGCAGGAAGCACCCTCCCGTTCCCCCCTGGCCGTCTTTTTCGACCAGTTCAAGTCTTTCTTGATCTGGGTGCTGATCGGTGCGGCCATAGTCTCCGGTTTTCTGGGAGAATGGGTAGACGCCCTGGCCATAATCGCCATTGTCATCCTTAATGCCGTGCTGGGGTTTGTCCAGGAGTTCCGGGCAGAGAAATCGCTGGCTGCCCTGAAGAAGATGGCCGCCCCGATGGCCAGGGTCATCAGGGACGGCGAGCTGAAACAGATCCCGGCCCGGGAAATTGTCCCCGGCGACCTGCTGGAACTGGAAGCTGGCGACCACGTGGCCGCTGATGCCCGGGTCGTCTACCATACGACCAATTTCGCCGTTCACGAAGCCGCCCTGACCGGGGAGTCCACCCCGGTCTTCAAGACCGGGGCCGTGCTGGAAGGGGAAGACATCCCGCTGGCTGACCGGGCCAACCTGGTTTATGCCGGGACTTCGGTCTCATCCGGCAAGGCCCGGGCCATGGTGGTGGCCACCGGCATGTCTACCGAGCTGGGCCAGATTGCCCGCATGATCCAGGAGATTTCCCTGGAAACCACTCCGCTGCAGAGAAAGCTGGAGCAATTCGGCCGCTGGATAGTTTACCTGTGTTTTGGTCTGGTCGGGCTGATATTCCTGCTGGAGTGGTTGCGGGGTGGGGAACTGGTCCAGGTCTTCCTGACCGCGGTCAGCCTGGCCGTGGCGGCCATTCCCGAAGGCCTGCCGGCGGTGGTGACCATTGCCCTGGCCCTGGGTGTCCAGAGAATGGTTAAGCGCCACGCCCTCATCAGGAAATTACCTTCGGTTGAAACCCTGGGTGCGGCCACCGTTATCTGCTCCGACAAGACCGGCACCCTGACCAGGAACGAGATGACGGTCAAGGCCGTCTATGCCGACGGTCGCCTGTTCACGGTTTCCGGAATTGGCTACCAGCCGGAGGGTGAATTTCTGCTTGATGACCGCCCGGTCAGGCCGGCAGAATTTCCCGGCCTGCTCAGGACCCTGACCTGTGGAACCCTTTGCAACTCGGCCCGGCTGGCTGAGAATCAGGGCCGTTACCGCATAGTCGGCGACCCGACCGAGGGAGCGCTTCTAACTCTGGCTGCCAAGGCCGGGCTGAGTCTTGAAGAACTGGAAAAAGTCGAGCCCCTGGTTGAAGAAATTCCCTTTGACTCCGAGCGCAAGATGATGACCATGCTCCGGAAATCGGGTCATGGTTTTGTGGCCTACGTCAAGGGGGCACCCGATATCCTGCTCAAGAATTGCAGTCGGATTTTTGAGGGCGGGCAGGAAAGGCCAATAACTCCGCAAGACCTGGACCGCCTGCTTCAGGTCAACGATTCCCTGGCCCGGCAGGCCCTGAGAGTTCTGGGCTGTGCCTACAGGAAATTTTCCTCTTTCCCCGAAAAACTCGAGGCCACGGCCATAGAGAAGGAACTGGTCTTTGCCGGCCTGGTGGCCATGATCGACCCGCCGCGTCCCGAGGTAATCAAGGCGATTGCCGATTGCAAGCGGGCTGGAATCAAGCCGGTTATGATTACCGGCGACCACAAGGTAACCGCCGTGGCCATTGCCCGGGAGCTGGGTATGCTGGATGAAGGTGCTCTGGCCCTGAGTGGTGAAGAGTTCGACAGCCTGAAGCCGGAAGAATACCGGGAGAAGGTGGATAAGATCCAGGTTTATGCCAGGGTGTCGCCCGAGCACAAGCTGAGAATCGTCCGGGCCTGGAAGGACAGGGGAGAGGTGGTGGCCATGACCGGTGACGGGGTCAACGACGCCCCGGCCGTCAAGGAAGCGGACATCGGCGTGGCCATGGGCATAACCGGGACCGACGTCACCAAGGAAGTCTCGGACATGGTGGTGACCGACGATAACTTTGCCTCCATCGTGGCCGCGGTGGAAGAGGGCCGGGCCATTTACGACAATATCAAGAAATTTGTCCACTACCTGCTGTCCTGCAACCTGGCCGAGATCATGGTCATGTTCACCGCTTCCTTGATCGGCTGGCCGGTTCCCCTGCTCCCCATCCAGATTCTCTGGGTGAACCTGGTGACCGATAGCTTCCCGGCCCTGGGCCTGGGCTTCGACCCGCCCGACCCGGAGATAATGTCCCGTCCGCCGCGCCAGCCCGGCGAACCAATCATCGACCGCCGGCGGGCCGGCCTGATGTCTATCCAGGGGATATTTATGGCGGCCTGTGCCCTGGTAGCCTTCAGCTATGTACTGTTCGTGGAGAACGAGGGCATAGAAAGGGCCCGGACCGCGGCTTTCATCGTTCTCTCGGTCAGCCAGCTCTTCCATGCTTTCAACTGTCGCAGTCAGATGAAGTCGGTCTTTGAGCTGGGACTCTTTTCCAACCTGAAGCTGGTCTATGCCTTTTTGGTATCTCTATCGCTTCAGCTTTCGGTGGTCTACGTGCCTTCCTTCCAGAAAATTTTCAAGACCCAGAACCTGACCCTCTTTGACTGGGGCCTGGTCGTGGTGCTGTCCTCGCTATCGCTCTGGGGCATGGAAATTGTCAAGTGGCTGAACAAGAAGTTCAGGTTCTACCGGGTCTATTAAAATGGTCCGGCTCTTGGCCCGCCGGGACGTCAACGGGTGATTGGGGGGGCTCTGGCTGCCGGGTCTTCCCCGGGCTCTGGTCAGGACTTCAGCCTAACTACATCAAATCGGCTGCGAACCGAAATAAGAAGGTAATCTCTTTGTGCCCGGATAAAATGAGAACCGGCCTTCGATCTTTTCTGTTTTTCCAGGCCAGCAGTTTCCTGGTCACTATTTCAGCCGGCGCACTCTTACTTCAATTTCCGGAGTATCCTTCAGCAGGTTGACCAGCCTGGCAACTTCAGTTTCACCGTAATGATAGGGATAGAGGATAGCCGGCTTGAACCAGCGGACGGCCTCGGCCACCATTTCCGGGGTCATGGTATAGGGCAGGTTCATGGGCAAAAAGGCGATGGCGATATTCTTCAGGTTCTTCATTTCCGGTATGTTTTCGGTGTCTCCGGCAACATATACCCTCTTGTCAGCAAAGGTAATGACATAACCGTTGCCCGAGCCTTTGGGATGGAAGGGGTTGCCATCCGGCCTCTTGTGCTGGATGTTGTAGGCTGGCACAGCTTCTATTTCCAGGCCCAGGACCGCCAGCCGGTCTCCGTTCTTCATTACCTTTAGTCCGGGCACCCTGGACTGGCAGGCCGCGGTCCCGATGATGACCGTGGAATCATGGCGCAGCATCTTGATGGCTTCTGGGTCCAGATGGTCGAAGTGTTCGTGGGTTATGAGAATCAGGTCGGCTTTTGGCAGCTGCCGGTAATCGGCCTGTTCCTGCCAGGGGTCGACGTGAATGACCTTACCCTGGAAGGTGAACATCAGGGTACCGTGTCCCAGGAAGGTTATTTTCAGGTCGCCCGAGGTCGTCGGGATCAGGTCTTCTTCATGCTTCTGGCCTGAGACCAGCAGGGGAGCCAGGCCCAGCAAAAAAGCCATGACCAATATGACCAGCTTTTCCATGGACCACCTCCTTCTCTTCATCTTAAAATTTTAACATATAAATTTATTGTAAAAAATGGTTTTTATTTAGCATGAAATTTTTTATAATCTGGAATCATAACTGGCCGCGGCGAAAGTCTTTCCGGCCCCCTGGAGTATCGGGATGAAACTCAAAAAGTTTTTTAACAGAAGTTACCTGATGCTGCTGTGCTTTCTGCTGGTAATCCTGGCCGTCGTTTTTCTGTGGAGCCTGCGACACTTGCGGCAGGTAATGATGGCCGACCAGGTCAACGAGCTTACGGAATTGGCCCTGGCCCTGAGTGTGGAGATTGCCGGTTATGAAGCGCCGGAACAAGAACCATTGCAGAAGATGCTTTACACCCAGGCCAGGATCTCCAGGACCAGGATGACCCTGATCGATACCACGGGCCGGGTCAGCTATGACAGCGAGGGCCGGGCCGAAGAGATGGAAAGCCATCGTTACCGGCCTGAAATCACTGCTGCCCTCGGCGGCGAGGTATTTTCCACGGTCAGGTACAGCGACACCCTGGGCCGGAAGATGCTCTACGTGGCCGTTCCGGTCAGAAAGCAGGATGAAGTGACGGCGGTCTGCCGGGTCAGCCGGCCGCTGAAGCTGGCCGTGGGCCCTTACCTCGAGGCCAGGAACCGGCTGGTGATTACGCTCTTAATCCTTTTTATCGCCGGTAGCCTGGTCCTGTTCTTCCTGGTCAGGACCATCCAGAGACCTCTCGACCAGGCCTCGGTCCTTCTGGCCCGGGCGGCGGCCGGTGCCGAACGGGTTTCGCTGGGGCCGTTCCTGGTTTCCAGGCTGGAGCCCCTGGCCGCCGATTTGAACCTCCTCCTGGAAAAGATGGGCGAGTTGTCTCAAACCATAAAATCTGACCGGGAAGTTTTCCGGACTTTTATAGATTCCAGCGATGAGGGCTGGCTCCTGGTTGATCAGAATGGCCGGATCATTCTCATGAACCGGAGCCTGAGGGAAATGTTCCCGGAGATAAGCCCGGACAGCGAGTTTTTCTGGCAGAGCCTGCGCCGGCCTGAACTCCACGAGCTGGTCCACCGGGCCAGGCAATCGGCCGGGCCGGTCGAATGCCAGCTGGAGAAGGGAGGCCGAACTTATTCCTGCCTTTCGAGCTGGCTGCCCGGGCGGCAGAATTATCTTATAAAGTTCAGGGATATAACTGAAACCCGCGAACTCAACCTGAGGAAGAAAGAGTTTGTGGCCAACCTGGCCCACGAATTGAAGACACCGCTCACGGCCATCAGTGGTTTCCTGGAAACCCTGGAAGAGGAAAAACTCAGCCCGGAGGGCCGCGGCTACCTCGACATCATCAAGAGAAATACGGCACGCCTGGTCAGGCTGGTTGAAGACCTGGCCCGGCTATCGGAGCTGGAAGAGAAGGGTTTGGAGCTGGATAAAGCGCCGCTGGACCTGGCCGCCGTGGTCAGGGGGGTGGTTGAGGCTTATCAGAAAGAAGCCAACAACAAAGGGTTGTACCTTAAACTGGAGGCTGAACCCCTGCCCCTTATTGCGGCCGATGCTTTCCAGATTGAACAGCTGATCATCAACCTGGTGGATAACGCTATCAGGTACACGGAAAAAGGCGGGGTGGTGGTCGCTCTTAAACCGGAAGCCGGGGGCGTTCTGCTCAGCGTAACCGACACCGGTATCGGCATTCCCGAGGAGCACCTGCCCAGGATTTTTGAACGCTTTTATGTTGTGGACAAGTCGCGTTCCAGGCACACGGGCGGAACCGGCCTGGGCCTGTCCATAGTCAAGCATATCGTTCTGGCCCACGGCGGGAAAATCGAGGTCAAAAGCGCTCCTGGCTTTGGCTCCAGCTTCACGGTCTGGCTGCCAGTCCAGGCCACCGATAGCCAGCCGGCCTGAATTGAGCTATAATTTTTTCTGATCTTTGTTTCTGGAGTGAAATCCGATGAGCGAAATTGAATTCAAGGGCACCAGGCTTAAACTCAACGAAGAAGGTTTCCTGGCCACCCCGGAAATCTGGGACGAGGAGATCGCCCGGTTTCTGGCCAAGCAGGCCGAAGGCATAGACCAGATGACTGAAGAACACTGGAAGGTCGTCAACTACATAAGAAGCTACTACCTGCAGAAAGGCCAGGCCCCGATGATCCGCAAGATGGTGGCCGAAACGGGAATATCGCTCAAGCACATCTACGAGCTGTTTCCTTCCGGCCCGGCCAAGGGGGCCTGCAAGGTGGCCGGGTTGCCCAAGCCTGACGGCTGTGTTTGAATCGGGCCAGGGCCTGGAGTTTACCATAGAGATTTTTGGGGGAAATTTTCAAATATTCTCGCGGACAGGGGAGGGCGGTCCGGAGATTCTGCCTGAAACGGACTTCAGCGTTTCCTGCTCTTGTGGAAGTCAACAATTTCTCTAACCGCTTGGATGGCTGCCTTAATGTGCTCTTCGGTGTTGAAGGGGCCGATACCGAAACGCACCGCTCCTTTTATTTTGTCCGTTCCCAGTTGCTCGTGAACTAGGGGGGCGCAGTGCAGGCCGGTGCGACAGGCAATGTTATAGTCGGCGTCCAGCATGATGCCCACGTCCTGGGCCTCCATCCCGTTGACGTTGAAGGCGATGACGCTGATATGGTTGGTCAGGTCGTCCTGGCAGTACAGGGTCACGCCGTCAATTTCTTTCAGGCCGCTGACCAGCATCTCGGTCAATTTCATTTCGTGGTGGTGGATGTTATCCAGCCCTTTTTCCTGGATCCATTTAACCCCGGCCTGCAGTCCGGCGATGCCCAGGACGTTGGGAGTGCCATACTCCAGCCGGTAAGGATATTCTTCCAGGTGGGTTCTCTGGGCCGACCGAACCCCGGTTCCACCGGCCCGGGTTATCTTGATATCCACCCCTTCGGCCACGCACAACCCGCCGATGCCGGTCGGGCCCAGCAGGGACTTGTGGCCGGTGAAGCAGACCACATCGATGTTCATATCCTTCATGTCAATCGGTATCTTCCCGGCCGACTGGGAGGCGTCTATGGCAAACAGGACGCCGTTTTCCTTGCAGATCTGGCCAATTTCCTTGACCGGCTGGACGGTGCCGATGACATTGGAGGCATGGTTGACCACCACCAGCCTGGTATTTTTCTTTATTTTCTTCCTGATATCATCGGGGTCGACAAACCCGCGGCTGTCAAAGGGGACATAATCAACCTCGACCCCCTGGAGGGAAAGGTGGTAGAGTGGCCTGAGGACCGAGTTGTGCTCGATGGTGGTGGTGATGGCGTGCTGGCCCGGCTGCAGCAGGCCAAAAATGGCCAGGTTCAGGGCGTCGGTCGAGTTATAGGTGAAGCACAGACGGTTGGGGTCATGTCCGTTAAAAAATTCGTTCAGCATTTTTCTGGTGTTTTCCACCATGTCCCCGGCTTCCAGGCAGAGGTCGTAGCCAGAGCGGCCCGGGTTGACCCCGAAGTTACGGTAGAAATAGTCCATGAACCTGTAGACTTCTTCCGGTTTGGGATAGCTAGTGGCTCCGTTGTCCAGGAAAATGATGTTCATCTAATTGGCCTCCAGAAGTTTTTTAATTCAGGGATAGGGGCAAGAAACGCTTTCCGGCCCAGAAGCCGGCAGTGCGGATTACAGTTGCTTTCCATGGTCAGAAATCAGGTTTTTTATATTAATCAAAATATTCCCCTAAATCAACCCGAAAAATTTAATTGACTTTATGTTGGTCGGGGAAAAAAATAGGAAGGGAAAATGGAGGAAAGAAGATGAGAAGGATGAGAAATTGGCTCTCCTTTATGATTCTGATTTTAATTCTGATTTCCGGCGCTATATTTTTCAGTTGCCAGAAGGCAGAGATGAGGTATGACCTGGTTGTAAAGAACGGCCGGGTCTTCGACGGCAGCGGCAATCCCTGGTTTAGGGCCGATATCGGGATAAAGGGCCTGAGAATTGCCGCCATCAGAGACCGGATCGAGGCCAGCCAGGCCGCTAAGGTAATAGAGGCGGAAGGGCTGGCGGTGGCTCCAGGCTTCATCGATATTCACACCCACGCCGACCGCGACCTTCTGGACATCCCCGGCTGCGAGAATTACGTTTCCCAGGGAGTGACCACTCTCGTCGGCGGAAATTGCGGCGACCATGATTTTCCGCTGGCCGAATTGTTCGCCGGCATCGAGAAAAAGGGTATAGCCTGCAACTTTGCTTCCCTGGCCGGTCATAATACCATCCGGCGCCAGGTCATGGGCATGAAAATGGAGGCCCCCTCGGCCGAGGAAATGACCCGGATGAAAGATCTGCTGAGGCAGGAGATGAAGGCAGGAGCCATTGGACTATCGACCGGGCTGGCCTATCTGCCCGGGACTTATTCCAGGACCGAAGAGCTGGTGGAGCTGGCTTCGGTGTTAAAAGACCTGGGCGGCTTTTATGCTTCCCACATAAGGAACCAGGGCAAAAGAATTACTGAAGCCATCGAGGAAGCCATAACCATCGGCGAGAAGAATGGGATTCCGGTTCAGATTTCCCATATTAAACTGGCTGACGAAGATGTCTGGAACCAGCTGGAAAGAATCACCGCCCCGGTGGTGGCGGCCAGGGCCAGGGGAGTGGAAGTGACTCTTGACCAGTATCCCTACACCGCCACCAGTTCCGGTTTTACCAGCAGCCTGCCCCAGGACGTTTTTGAAGGCGGTCGGGACAAGTTCCTGGAGAGGTTGCAGAACCCGGAAATCTATGCCAGGGTCAAGCAGGCGGTCATCAAAAACCGGCTGACTTCAAACCGGGGCATAGATAAACTGGAAACCATATACATAGCCAGCAGCCGGAAATTCCCAGCCTACGAAGGCAAGAACCTGAAGCAGATTCTGGAGTTGAAGGGTAAGCCGACCACCGTGGACAACGGGGCAGACCTGATCATTGACCTGGTGAAAGAGGGCGATGTCTCGGCCATTTTTTTCCAGATGGACGAAAGGGATGTGGAAGAGTTGATGAGGCTCCCGTATGTCATAATCGGCTCTGACGGTGGTCTACAGGTCGCGGGGCAGGGGAGCCCGCACCCCAGGAGTTACGGCACCTTTACCCGGGTTCTGGGTGAATATGTCAGAGAAAGAAAAATAATTGGTTTGGAAGAAGCCATCAGGAAGATGACCTCGCTGCCGGCCCAGACCATGAGGCTTAAAGACCGGGGCATGATCAGAGAGGGTTATTACGCCGACCTGACCATCTTTGACCCGGCCGAAGTAAAAGACGAGGCCACTTTTTCCGCGCCCCATCAACACAGCCGGGGCATAATTAAGGTGCTGGTTAACGGTCAGCTGGTACTTGAAAATGGAAATTTTACCGGGGCCAGGCCGGGAATGATAATTCGCGGTCCGGCCTTTGAAAAAAAATGAATTATTTTGGCTGCGAGTATTGATTTTTGAGCTGAGGGTGCTAATATTTAGAGCTAAAAATGAGATACTACCTTTCGCTCGGCAGTAACCTCGGCCACCGGTCCCGCCACCTGGCCCAGGCTCGCAATCTGCTGCAGAAAGCCGGGGTCAGGATAATCCGTCAATCGTCTGTCTACGAGACTGAACCGGTTGATTACCTGGACCAGCCCTGGTTCTACAACCAGGTGCTGGAGGTGGAAGCTGCGAAAAGCCCGATAGCCCTGCTCTACCTGGTCAAGGACATCGAACTGAAGATGAAGCGCCGCCCGTCGGTGGATAAAGGACCGAGGGTGATTGACATCGACATCCTGCTGGCCGAAAAGACCGTGGTCCAGACCAGCAAGCTGGTGGTGCCCCATCCCAGGATGAGTTTCAGGAATTTCGTCATGGTTCCGCTGGCCGAAATTGCGCCTGATTTGGTGCATCCCCTGTTTCACCTGCCGGTTTCGGTACTGGCCGGTATGACCGGTGATCATTCCCGCGTTCGCAAGGTGGAAGAAGCCCATCAGGCCCAGGCCGTCTGAAAGACCGGCTCCTCCTGCCACCATCAAACCTTCGCCACACTCCAATCCGAACTTGATTATTTCAGGGAAATTTGGCCGGCGACATGAAATAAAATTGAGCGATTTAAATCATAATCTGAAAGACTAAGAGGTTTCGGGAAAAGATTTCCTGCTGGAACTTTTATTTTCGTAACAAATTATTTATTTCATAGACTTTTATTTCCTACAGACAGATAAACTCGGCCTAATATTTTCTGACCGGCCTTTCAGGCCATAGTTATCTTATTGTTCCGTAAAAAATTGAATTGAACAGCAGCTTGAAGGTGCCGCGCGACTGGGCCCGGAACTGGACCGGAAAGCCCAGGAGAATCAGCCGCCCCTTTTCCTGCGGTACCTCGACGATGGCCGCCTTCTGCTGGATGAGTTTCTCTCCATATATCCAGCCGCTGAGCAGCAGGTTGTCGCCCGCATATTTGGCCACAATTCTGGGAGAATTTTTCTGGTCGAACGAGGGGAAGACATCAAAGGCGCAGCTTTCGGCAAAGACCAGCGGCTGCAGGCCATCCATTCCGTAGGCCACGGGATGAGAACGGTCAAACTCGGCCAGGAGAATCGAGCCAGAGCAGTTGAATTCATCTCTTTTGGCTTTCTCCAGGATGTTCCTCACGGCCGGCTTGAATTCGCCGGTGGCCAGGTTGCAGGAAGTATTCAGGAAGACCAGGGTTCCGCCCTGCCTGACAAATTCTTTCAGGTTATTGACTCCCCGGGGCGTCAGTCCGCCGACGTAATCGGGTGGCATGTCGCCCTTGCGGTAACCGTTGAGCAGCAGTTCTGGCGCGTAATGGTCGGGGATGACTATGGTGTCGTACTGGGCGGCCAGGTTTCCGGCCCTGATGTCGGCATCGTGCAGGCTCTTGTAGGAAAATTCATGTTCATCCAGGACAAACCTGGTCCAGCCTTCATCTTCCACGGCCACCCAGGACTGGTAGACTCCAAGCCGGGGGGCCCGAACTTCGGCCGCCTCGGCCGTCGGCCGTGAAGCGCAGGCCTGAATTTTAAGGCCCAGCTCCCGGGCCAGTTTTTCCATAAAGTCACGGCCGACGGAACTGGCGATTATCGTTCCTTCCGGATAATTCTGCCCATCGTAGCTAAAGCTCTTTTTAGCCCAGGCAATTTTGCCCTTCTGTTTCAGGATGCGGTTCATGGCAGTGAAGGAAGCGTTCTGCCCGTGGTCTATCAGAAAAGCCGCGGTTCCCGAGCCTTCCACTTTCCCGGCCGGTGGGGTAACTTCAGGTAAACGGTTCATTTTAACCGTGACCGGGCTGCCGGCCGCCTGAACCTTGAGGTTGAACTGGTAGGAGAGAGTCCAGCCCATCATGTCATAGGCTTCAAGTGGCGAACCTTCAATTTTCTTGGACTGGACCAGTCCCTGCCACAGGTCCGGGTATTTTCTCAGGTCGGGGTAGCGCTGCTCTTCCAGCATGTTCTTGGCAAACAGGGCAAAGGGCTGGCTCATCGGAATGACCAGCGTCCCCTTCGGGTAGGCTATACCATCGCAGGAAAAATCTTCCTGGGCCTCGTAGACCTCTATCCCCAGGAGAATCATCCGGTTCATCAGCAGGGCTAAATTGCCCGGGTCGCCCTGGGCCCGGGGGATGATCCAGGCATAGGGAGGTTCTTTCTGAAACCTGGCCATGACCTCGCTGGCCATCTTGTACTTATTGAAAAGCAGTTCCTGGCGGTATTTGGCGGCCACTTCCAGGACGGCCTTGGAAGCGGTCAGGCAGTAATCGACCGCATCCCGCAGCCGCCACCAGCCGCCCTTCCAGGGGCTGGGATAGAAGGCCGACATGGTCAGGTCCTGGTATTCAGCCGGGAAATCCCTGACCGTGTAAAACCGCGGGGTGGCGTAGCGGTACAGGGCGGTTTCGGTCAGGATGGAAATGATGTTATGGGAATCGACCACCTGGGTTACGTAGCCGGGGTACCAGGTGTCGAAAAATATGCGGGAAATGGCTCCTTCCTTCCCCTCGTAATCAAAGGCTGCCCCCATGGCCGAGCCGATGAGGTTCTGCCAGCGGACTATCAGCGGGTGGACGTTGGGGTTGGTCGGTTCGGAGTTGGGGGGAATCCAGATGCGGGCCGGGAAGGGGGCTGTCTGGTGATGGTTATAAAGGATGACCGGGTACCACTCCTGGTTGACCAGCCTGGTGATATGCTGGGTTTCCTTCAGGTTGGCCAGGTAGGAATCGCGGTTGTTATCGTGTCCCGCATAATAATGATAGAGGTAGGGCAGGGGAGAGACTTCAAACGGCGTGCCCACGTTCCTGTGGTACCACTCGGCCAGCATGTTCATTCCGTCCGGGTTGGCAAACACCAGGAGACAGATGACTTCATCCAGGATTTTAATGGTCTTTTCATCGCGGGCCGAGACCAGGTCGTAGGCTAACTGCACCAGGTGCTGGGCCGGGGCACATTCGGAGGCATGCAAGCCACCGTCAATATAGACCACGGCCTTTCCCTCGCGGGATAGCCTGGCCGCTTCTTCCGGGCCCAGGCCCCGGGCCAGCGATATCCTTTTCATGATATCCCGGTATTTTTCCAGTTCGGCCAGATTACCGGGGGAGGAAATGACCGCATAATACATGGGCAATCCGAGCGTGGTCTTGCCCATTTCCTGTAACTTTATGCGGTCAGAGACCGAGGCCACCTTTTTCAGGTAATCAATGGCCTGGTCGTAGGTGATGAGGTGGTAATCGGCTCCGACCTTGAAACCCAGGATTTCTTCTGGTGCCGGGATTACCTGGGATTGAGCCGGTCCGGAACAGACCATCAAGATGATGGATAAGAAGGAGGCAATTGAAATAAGGCGGTATTTGAACATCATCTATCTCCTGAAAAATTTATTCAAAGGCATTGACCAGGTGTTCAATTGCGGGTGGCTGCCCATCCGAAAAAAGGATGCTGATGACATCAAAGCGGCAATCGATATTTTGAAGCTGGTTCAGGTAGAGATAACCCTCAGCCGCTCTGCGCAGGTGGGCTTTTTTGCGTTCGGTGATGGCTTCTTCCGGGCAGCCGAAATCGCCCGAGCTCCGGGTCTTGACTTCGATGAAGACCAGGTACTGGCCGTCGTGAGCTACCAGGTCAATTTCGGTGTGATGAAACTGGAAATGCCGGTCCAGGATGCGGAACCCCTTTTTCTCGAGGTACTCGGCGGCAATGTCCTCGCCCCAGCGACCGAAAGGGAGTGAACCTACTTTATCCTTTTCCACCTGACGCCTTCTTTGGTATCTTCCAGCACTATTCCCTGCTGGCGCAGCTCTTCCCGGATGGCGTCAGCCAGGGCAAAATTCTTTTCTTTCCTGGCCTTCTGGCGTAGCTCGATTTTTTCCAGGAGCTCCGGCGGCAGGGCTTCCTCTTTTCTCTCCGGCAGGATGGCCAGTACCCTGTCTATCTCCTCAACGGTCCGCAGGACTCTTACGGCATCCTCCTGCTTGAGCAGGTCGCGGGACAGCCTGGAGTTTATTTCCCTGATAAAGTCAAACAGCACGGCCAGGGCGGCCGAAATGTTGAGGTCATCGGCCAGGCTTTCCCTGAAATCAGTTAATACCTTTTCCGCCAGAACCTGGTTCTCCGGCTCAGAGCCCGGGGCAAAGGTGCGGTGTTCCAGTTCATAGACGAAATCCAGGACTCTCTGCCGCGAGGCCCGGGCCTGCTCCAGGCCGTCGAAGGTAAAGTTGAGCATCTTGCGGTAATGGGTGGAGAGCAGGAAGAAGCGCAGGTCAACCGGATTCAGCCCGCGGGCCAGCAGGTCGCGCAGGGTATAAAAATTTCCCTTGGACTTGGACATTTTTTCGCCGTCCACCACCAGGTGGTGGCAGTGCAGCCAGTAATTGACGAATTTCTGCCCGTAATAAGCTTCCGATTGGGCTATCTCGTTCTCGTGGTGGGGGAAAATATTATCTATGCCGCCACAGTGGATGTCGATACTGGGCCCGAGATAGCGGGTACTCATGGCCGAGCATTCTATGTGCCAGCCCGGTCGACCGGCACCCAGCTCGGTTTCCCAGAAGGGTTCACCCTCCTTGGCTTTCTTCCACAGGGCAAAGTCATGGACGCTCTCTTTTTCGTACTCGTCGCTATCGACCCGGGCTCCGGCCTTGAGCTCGGCCAGGTCGATTTTGGCCAGGCGACCGTAGGCCGGGAATTTCTGGATGCTGAAGTATACGGAACCTTCCTTGTAATAAGCATAACCCTTGTCCAGCAATCCCCTGACCATCCTGACCATGTCGGGGATATGTTCGGTGGCCCGGGGGTAGATATCGGCCGGCATGATCCTGAGGGTCTTGAGGTCTTCGAAGAAGGCCTCGATGTACCTGGATGTGTACTCCTGGAGGGAAAGGCCCTGGCGCGCGGCTCCCTTGATGGTCTTGTCATCGACATCGGTTATGTTCATGACGTGGATGACCTTGAAACCGGCCAGCAGAAGGAATCTCTTCAGCAGGTCTTCAAAAATGTAGGCCCGGTAATTGCCGATATGGGGATAGTCGTAGACGGTGGGACCGCAGGTATAGAGGCGGACTTCGCCTTCCTTGATTGGCCTGAATTCCTCCAGGGAGCCGGAAAGTGTATTGAAGAAGCGAATCATCCTGTCTATTATGTCCAAACCATAGCGGGGCGTCAATAGGCAGAGAACAGGGGCTGATCGGTCTTACATATAGACGGTTTGGTTTGACCTTGTTTCTCAAAATATGACATAATAACAATCTAATAATACCTACAAAGGACTCATAATGAAGATTAATATCGGCATCAGACGCGAAGACATCAGCCGCTGGGAGAGGCGGGTTCCGCTGATCCCCTCACACCTTAGGGAACTTCAGGAGAAGCACCCTTTTCAATTCTACGTCCAACCCTCGGACATCAGGGTTTTCCCAGACAGCGAATACCGGGCAGCCGGGGCCGTGGTCCAGGAAGACCTCTGTCCCAGCCGGGTGGTCCTGGCCATTAAGGAAATTCCCCTCCAATTATTCGAGCGGGGGAAGGTTTACGTTTTTTTCTCCCATACCATTAAGGGCCAGGCTCATAACATGCCCATGCTCCGGAAGATAATGGAACTGGGCTGCACCCTGATTGATTACGAGAAGATGACCGATGACCAGGGCCGCCGGGTCCTGTTCTTCGGGAATTATGCCGGCCATGCCGGGATGGTTGACTCCCTGTGGGCCTATGGCCAGAGAATGAAGCTTCTGGGACTGAAGACCCCCTTCGAGAGGATAAAGCAGGCTGTGCACTATGCCAGCCTGACTGAGGTTAAGGAAGAGGTCAGGGCTGTTGGCCAGGAAATTGTGGACAGGGGCCTGCCGGCCGAAATCAGCCCCTTTATCTGCGGCTTTTTCGGTTATGGCCACGTCTCCCAGGGTGCCCAGGAAGTTTATGACCTGCTGCCGGCGGTGGAAATCAGGCCCTCCGAACTGGCCGAAACGGTGGAGAAGGGCTATTTCTCGCCCCACCGGGTTTATAAGGTTGTCTTTAAGGAAGAGGATATGGTCAGGCCGAAGGGAGCGCAGCCTTTTGACCTTCAGGATTATTACCAGAACCCCGATAAATATTACCCGGTTTCCGAAGAATATCTGCCCTACCTTAATATCCTTATAAATGGCATTTTCTGGACTCCAAAGTATCCCCGCTTTGTGACCAGGAAATTCCTGCAGAAATTATATGGGACCAAAGACCAGCCCAGGTTACAGGTCATAGGGGATATTACCTGTGATATTAACGGTTCCATCGAATGCACCGTCCGGGCCACGGATTCTGAAAAGCCGGTTTATGTTTATGACCCGGCCACGGGAGAATCCAGGGACGGGTTCGAGGGCGCGGGTCCGGTGGTCCTGGCCGTTTATAATCTGCCGGCGGAGCTTCCGATCGAGTCTTCCACCTATTTCAGCCAGGGGTTGAAAAAATACGTTCCGGACCTGGCCATGGCCGATTATAACCGTCCTTTTGACCGGCTGGAGCTCGACCGTGTCCTGAAAAAAGCCATTATTGTTTATAACGGCGAGCTCACCCCGGATTTCCGTTATCTGGAAAACTACCTGAAATAGAAAATATTTCAGCCAGAAAAGCGAGGTACAAGATGAAAAAGGTTTGCCTTCTGGGTGCCGGACTGGTAGCCGGCCCGTTGATTGAATACCTTCTCGGTTATGATGACATAGAACTGGTGGTGGCCGACCTTGACCTGGAGCGGGCCCGGAACCTGGTTAAGGGCCATCCCCGCGGCCGGGTCTTGCAGCTCGACCTTCAGGATCGCCAGGCCCTGACCCGCCTGCTGGCCGGGGGGCAGGTGGTGGTCAGCATGGTTCCCTATACTTTTCATCCTTACGTGGCTGAAATCTGCCTGGAACTTAATAAACACCTGGTAACGGCTTCTTATGTCAGCCCGGCCATGAAGGCCCTTGACGCCAGGGCCAGGGAAAAGGGCCTGATATTTCTAAACGAGCTCGGCCTCGACCCGGGGATTGACCACATGGAAGCCATGAGGTTAATTGACGAGGCTCATCAGGCCGGCGGCCGGGTGCTGAGCTTCATTTCTTACTGCGGCGGGTTACCGGCACCCGAAGCCAGGGATAATCCTTTTGGCTATAAATTCTCCTGGAGTCCGCGCGGAGTCCTTCTGGCCGGTCGGAATGAGGCCCGGTACCTTCTGGATGGGAAGGAAGTGGTGGTGCCGGCCGAAGAGCTTTTTAACCATTACAGAATGATCGATATACCGGGGCTGGGCATTTTTGAGGGTTACCCCAACCGGAATTCTGTTTCTTATACCGAGACCTATGGCATTCCAGAAGCCAGAACCATGCTCAGGGGAACCCTGCGTTATCCAGGCTGGTGTCTCAAGTTAAAAAAGATAGGGGAGCTGGGTCTGCTGGATATAACCGAGAGGGAGTGGCAGTCTGAGACCTATGCCGGATTCATGAGGGAATATCTGGGCCTGGGAGAATCGGCCGACCTCAAACAGGCACTGGCTGCCAGACTCAAAGTGGAAGCCGACTCTGAAGTCATCAAGAGCCTGGACTGGCTCGGACTTTTGAGCGACCATCCACTTCCTTCCAGGAAGATTTCTCCGCTCGACCTGCTGGTCGCCCTGATGGTAGATAAGTTGAAATACCGGGAAGGCGAACGTGACCTGACCGTTCTGCAGCATGAAATCGTGGTTGAATATCCGGGGAAGGGGCGGGAGAAGATTACCTCCACCCTCATTGATTTTGGTCAACCCCATGGTCATACTTCCATGTCCAGGACGGTTGGTCTGCCGGTAGCCCTTGGTGTAAAATTAATACTGGAAGGAAGGATCCACAGGAGCGGGGTCCTGACACCCACGGTGGCCGAAATATATCAACCGATTCTTGATGAGCTCCAGTCGCTGGGTCTGGCCTTCAAGGAAGAAAAAAAGTACATCTGAGCCTCAGCTCAGAAAGGAGGGCCAAGATGAAAAGACCGCCTTACGTGGCCGGTTATTTCTACCCGGATGACCCGGACCTCTTGAGAAGCATGATTCAGTCTTTTACCAGGGAAGAGGCGGAGAAAATAAGGGCAGTTGGAGTGGTGGCCCCGCATGCCGGTTACGAATACTCAGGCCCGGTGGCGGGCAGGGTGTATTCGACGGTGGAAATACCGGAAACCGTTGTCATCATGTCTCCGGCCCATCACCGCATAAGTTCTTTGTTTGCCCTGTACGACCGCGGGAGCTGGCTGACGCCTCTGGGCGAAGTGAAAATTGAAGCCCGCCTGGCCGACCTATTGGCCCAGGAAACAGACCTCATCAGCCGCGACCCGGAAGCTCACCGGAAAGAACACTCCATTGAAGTCCAGATTCCATTCCTGCAGTACTTCAGGCCGGATGTTGCCATCGTGCCCATCATGGTCTCTTACCAGGCTGGTCTGCCTGAACTCAGCCAGCTCGGGCAGGCCCTGGCTGCAGCTGTCAGGAAATTTGAGCAGCCGGTATTGCTGGTGGCCTCCACCGATATGAGCCATTATGTCAGCAAGAAAGTAGCCGAAGAGCTTGACTTCAAGGCCATAGAATTCATCAAGAAGCTTGACCCGGAAGGGCTGGTCCGGGTGGTAACCTCCTTTGGAATATCCATGTGCGGTTTCCAGCCGACCGCGGCCATGCTGGCCGCAGCCCGGTCCCTCGGGGCCAGGGAAGGCCGCCTGATCAGTTACCAGACCTCGGGAGAAAGGACCGGGGATTACCGGGAAGTGGTGGGCTACGCCGGCCTGGCCATAATATAATTTAGCAGTCCCTAAAGAAGATTGACAACTTCTGCCTTTTGAGGTAAATAAAATAAAAACGGGAAAAATGTCTTACTCAAGATTAGAAAACAAGGAAAAAATTATATTAAATCTTACAGTGGCTTCCTACCTTGAAACGGGGAAACCGGTCAGTTCCGGTCTTCTGGCCCAAAAGTTAAATTTCAGGATATCGCCGGCCACCATCAGGAATGCCATGGCCAGCCTGGAACAACAGGGCTATCTATATCAGCCCCATACCTCGGCCGGCAGGTTACCGACTGATGAAGGCATAAGGTTTTACGTCAACACTCTTCTGACCGAGACTCTCCGGGCCACACCCGATGAACTCAGGATTTACCCGGAAGAATTGAACGTAGGCTCGGGCGAACTGGACAGCCTACTGCTACAGGTAAGCCAGATCCTGGCCAGCAGCTCAGATAACCTGGCCTTTGTCATCTCTCCCCATATCTCGCGGGTGGCCTTCGACCAGGTGAGGTTTGTTAAACTCAAAGATAACCGGGTGATGATTGTGCTGCTCTCAACCTTCAACCTGGTCCAGACCGAGATATTCGAGACCCAGACCCTGTTCACCCAGGCCGAACTGGACCGGGCGGCCCAGTACCTCAACCAGAATTTCCGCGGCAAGAGCCTGTCCCACGTCCGTGATTACCTGTTCCGGGAGTTACCCCGGCTAAAGATGAGATACGAGGACCTGGTGGAAAAGCTCATCGCCCTGTTGCGAAGCTCTCCCGCTCTGGAAAAAGAGGAGGGAAAGATCTTTCTCCAGGGAACGGCCCGGCTGCTGGACAAGGCCGAGCTGTTCGATTTTAACAAGCTCAAGTCCCTCTTCCAGAATTTCGAGGAGAAGGCCAACCTGGCCCGTCTGCTGTCGGACCTGATCAGCCTGGAAAGAGTCAAAGTCATCATAGGCTCGGAGTTGCGACTTCCGGAGATTGCCGACTGTTCCCTGATTCTGTCGCATTACGGCTACCGCAACCAGGTCCTGGGCTCGCTGGGTATCATCGGTCCCAAGAGGCTGCCTTACGACAGGATAATTCCCCTGGTAGATAACGTGGCCAGGAGGCTGACCAGGACCATCACCATACTGGAAAAAGGAGTGGAGCTATGAGCGGCAAAAAAACGGAAAGCAGCCAGCCAGTCGACCAGAACAAGAAAGAAAGGTCGGATGAAAAAACAGAATTGAAAGTCAAGAACGGAGCTCCGACTGACGGGGCCGGTTTTAAGGTCAGCGAGCAGGAGGAGATAGAGTACCTGCAGGAAGAAAGGGAAGGGCAGGAAGCGCTATGCGCTACCGACCGGGAGCCCGGGGAAGACCAGCCAGAGCTTAAAGAAACCATAAATAAACTTCAGGCCGAGCTGGAAAGAAAGGACCGGGAGATAAGCGAGCTGAAGAAAGCCGTGGAGGAGTTAAAGGATAAGTTTCTGCGCTCGGTGGCTGAACTTGACAACATCAGAAAAAGAACTGAAAGAGAAAAAGAAGAGTTCTTTCAGTATGCCCTGAGCGACCTGCTGCGGGACATCCTGCCGATACTCGACAACTTTGAACGGGCCCTTAAGACTTCAGAAGAAGAAGTTGACGGCAAGACTTTCCGGGAAGGGGTGGAACTGATTTACCGGATGCTGCTCAACCTGGTAAAAAAGCACGGGGTCAGGCCGATCGAGCTCGAAGACAACAAGTTCGACCCCAGCCTGCACCATGCCCTGGTTTCTGAAGAATCGGCCGAGGTCAGCGAGCCGGAAATAAAAGAAGAATTACAGAAAGGCTACCTGCTTCACAATAGACTTCTGCGGCCGACTATGGTAAAAGTTATCATTCCAAAGAAGAACTGAGCATGGCCGAAGTAATCGGGATAGACCTGGGAACCACCTATTCCTGCGTGGCTTATCTCAACGGGCAGCAGCCCGCGGTCATTCCCAACCTGGAAGGCAGCAACACCACCCCGTCGGTGGTTTCCTTTACTGACTCCGGACAGCCCCTGGTCGGGTTGCCGGCCCTGCGCCAGGCAGTGACCAATCCCGAGAACACGGTCTACTCGGTCAAGAGGTTGATCGGGAAGAAGTACGATTCGCCCGAGATGGCCCAGCTCCGCGACAAGTTTCCTTTCAAGATGATTGAAGCTCCGAACGGCGATATCCTGATTGAAGCCGGGGCCAGGGTTTACACTCCCCAGGAAATCTCGGCCCTAGTACTCGGCTACCTGAAAAAGTGTGCCGAGAACTACCTCGGGACCGAAGTCGAAGAGGCGGTCATCACCGTGCCGGCCTATTTTAACGACCACCAGCGCCAGGCCACCAAGGATGCCGCGGCCATCTGTGGTCTCAGGGTGCTGCGCATCATAAACGAGCCAACGGCGGCCAGCCTGGCCTACGGTTTCAACACCAGGAAAAACGGGAAGCTGGCGGTTTATGACCTGGGCGGGGGTACCTTCGACATCACCGTCCTGGAAATTCAGGACGGCATCTTCCATGTGCTAGCCACTAGCGGCGATACCTTCCTGGGAGGAGATGACTTTGACAACAGGCTGATTGCCTGGCTTCTGGACGAGTTCCGGAAGGAACACGGGATTGACCTCAGCCAGGATCGGTTTGCCCTGCAGAGAATAAAAGAAGCCGCGGAAAAGGCCAAGAGGGAGCTGTCCTTCACCCCCGAAACTGAAATCAACCTTCCCTTTATCTGCAACACCGACCGCGGTTCGCTCCACATCCAGAAGAAAATCAACCGCAGCTTTTTTGAAAACCTGACCGTGGACCTGGTGGAACGGACCCTGGTCATCTGCGAGCAGGCCCTGAAGGATGCCGGCCTGGATATTTCCAGGATTGATGAGGTCATCCTGGTTGGCGGCCAGACCAGGATGCCGCTGGTCAGGCAGATGGTGGCCGATTACTTCAAAAGACAGCCGGCTGCCCGCATCAATCCCGATGAAATTGTGGCCATGGGAGCAGCCCTCCAGGCCAGCATAATAAAAGGGCAGGGACGGGAGCTGGTCCTGTTGCTGGATGTCACCCCCTTTTCCCTGGGCATTGAAACAGAAAACGGGATGTACCAGAAGATCATCGAAAGAAATACCACCATCCCGGCCCGCAAGACCATGGCCTTTACCACCGTGGAAAATAACCAGCGGCGGGTCAGGATTCATGTGCTGCAGGGGGAAAGCCCGTTGGCGGCCGATAACAAGTCCCTGGCCACCTTTGACCTGGTGGGTATTGACCCGGCCCCGGCCGGCGTTCCCCAGATAGACGTAACCTTCGAAATCGATGCCGACGGCATTCTGAGGGTTTCGGCCCGAGATACTGCGACCGGACGCGAACAGAAAATCGAAGTCAAACCGGCAGCCGGCCTGCTGCCGGAAGAATTGCAGGAGATCATCGAGCGGAGGCAGAAGGAGGTGAAGAGCGGGAATGAAGAAGGATTATTATGAAGTCCTCGGAGTATCAAAGCAGGCCTCGGCCGAAGAAATAAAAAAAGCCTATCGCCAGGCGGCCTTAAAGTACCATCCCGACCGCAACCCCGGCAACAAGGAAGCCGAGGAAAAATTCAAGGAAGCGGCCGAAGCCTACAGCGTCCTGATCGACCCGGAAAAGCGGGCCATCTATGACCGCTACGGTCACCAGGGGTTGCAGGGCCAGGGCTATGAGGGCTTCCGTGGTTTTGATTCTTCCATCTTCCAGGACTTCGAAGATATCCTCGGCAACTTTTTTGGTTTCAGCTTTTCGGAGTTTTTCGGCGGCGAACCTGGGCGCCGGCCCCGGGCCCAGCGCGGCCGGGACCTGGCCCTGGAGTTGCAGGTCAGCCTGGAGGAAGTGGCTTCCGGCACAGAAAAAGAATTGAAAATAACCCGGCATGAGCTCTGCCCGGTATGTAGCGGAAGCCGGTTAAGACCGGGAACAAAAAAATCCGTCTGCCCCGCCTGCCAGGGTAGGGGGCAACTGCGCTACCAGCAGGGTTTTTTCACCATCACCAGGACCTGTTCTCACTGCGACGGGCTGGGTGAAATAATCGCCACTCCCTGCGGCGAATGCCAGGGGACGGGCCGGGTGAAGCAGAAGAAACAGCTCAAGGTGAAGATACCGGCCGGAGTTGATGACGGGACCAGGCTGAGAATCTCCGGAGAAGGTGAAGCCGGGGACCAGGGCCTGCCCCGCGGCGACCTGTATGTCATCATCAGGGTCAGAAAGCATCCGTTCTTTGAAAGAAGGGGGCGGGACCTGTACTGCCAGGTGGACCTGAGTTTTTCCCAGGCGGCCCTGGGGGCCAGGGTGGCCATTCCCCTGCTCAACGGCGGCCAGGAAACGTTGAAGGTCCCGGCCGGAGTGCAGTCGGGCGAGGTCTTCAAGCTACGCGGGGCCGGGTTGAAAGAACTGGGTGGCCACCGCAGCGGTGACCTTTACGTCCAGGTGATGGTGAAAACACCGGACAGACTTGACCGGGAGCAGAAAGCCCTGTTCAGCAGGCTGGCCGAACTGCGGGGAGAGAAACTGGACGAAGTGGACCGTTCGGTTCTGGAAAAGTACCAGAAACTGGTCGGAAGCGAGGACCGTGACCAGTAACCAGTTTTTCATCAGAGACTGGCCGGGGGATGTGGCCCGGTTCTGCCTGGAAGGCCAGGAGCATCACCACCTGTCCCGGGTGGCCAGGGTAAAACCGGGAAATCTGGTCTGGTTGACCGATGGGCGGGGTCGAAGGCTTCTGGCCGAAGTGGAATCCATAGAAGAAGGGAGAACCTGGCTACGACCACTGAAGACGGTAGAGGAGGCGATCAAAACCCGGGTCATCCTGGGACTGGGGCTGACCAGGCCGGCAGTCTTTGAGTTCATAGTCCAGAAAGCCACCGAGCTGGGAGTTTCGGAAATTCAGCCTTTGTTGACCCGAAGGTCGCAACCGCTGCCACCCGACCGGCTGGAGAAAAAGATTCAGCGCTGGGAGAAGATTGCCAGGGAAGCCCTCAAGCAATGCAAGGGCGGCAGCCTGCCGCGCCTCGGGCTGCCGCTCAAACTGGAACAGGCTGCCTCTCGAGAAGTGAACGGTTCGAAATTTTACCTGTCCGAGGACAGTCCACGGTATTTTCGTGATATACTTATGACGGATCGGGTCGAGGAGGTATATCTTCTGGCCGGACCGGAAGGCGGCTGGGCTGAAGAAGAAGTGGAACTGATGGATAGGTCTGGATTTCAGGGACTGTCGCTGGGCAGCCGGATTCTGAAGACTGAAACGGCTGTTATTTCAGCCCTTAGCCTGATTTCTCATTTCTGGAACTGGTGACATGTTTCTTCAGGGACAGAAGGTAGGCAAGTACGAGATTCTCAGGTCGCTGGGCAGCGGCGGCTTTGGCTCGGTTTACCTGGCCAGGGACACCTGGCTGGATATCAAGGTGGCCATCAAGGTACCGCACAAGCAGTCGCAGGAACTCTACAAGCTGCTCAAGGAGCCACGGCTGCAGGCCGCCCTCAACCATCCCAACATCGTCCGGGTGCTGGCCGCCGAAAAAGAAAAAGATGTCTTCTTCATGGTCATGGAATACGTCAGGGGAAAATCCCTGGAGAAGATCCTGGAAAAGGAAAAAATACTGGAGGCCGAGCGGGCCGTGGACATTATCAAGCAGATTGCCTACGGCGTGGACCATGCCCACAAAAATAAGATTATCCACCGCGACCTGAGGCCTTCCAACATTCTCATCTCGGAGGAGGGTACGGTCAAAATCACCGACTTCGGGACCTCGGCCTGGCTTAATTCCACCCAGTACGCCTCGACCAGGATAGGCTCGCCTCCCTACATGGCGCCGGAACAGTTCCTGGGTAAAGCTTCCTACAGCTCGGACATCTATTCCATAGGCTGCATCTTCTACGAAATGATCGTCGGCCGGCCGCCGATTTTCGACCCCGACCCCTTCAAGATCCTGGAGAAGGCCCAGCAGGGAAAGATCACTCCGCCCAGGCTAAAAAACATGAAGGTGCCCAAGGAGGTCGACCTCCTGATCATGCGCTGCCTGGCACCAAAAGTTGAAGATCGGGTGCAGAGCGCTTCGGAAATAATAAGAGAACTCTCCCGTATTAAAGGCAAGGAAGAAAAGACGACCGAGCTGGATGACATCTTTGCCAGGATCAAGGCCCGGGAACAGAGACGGTCTGACCTGTGCTGGAACTGCCGCCGCCCGCTGCCCTTAAAGACCAGGGTCTGCCCCTACTGCGGGGAAAATGTCTGAGGCCGGGGCCCAAAAAAACCGGGGCTTCTTAAAATTGACATTAACCGGCAGTTGTTTTACTATAAAACCAATTTGAGTTTTAGGCCGGGCAGGGAGACGCCAGGAAAGATGAGCTGTTCGGAAAGAATAATCCCCGGAGATGAAAAAAATATTTTTCTGCCGGAGAGAATTTCCGGCGGTCTAATTATATTCATAGGTATCGAAAACCAGGGAGGGTTTGATGATTATCGATGATCTCTTAAAAATTGCCATCGAAAGGGATGCTTCGGACCTTCATCTTAAAGCCGGTAATCACCCCATGATCAGGGTCCATGGAACCTTGATTCCGCTGGTTGGCTTTCCCCGGTTGACGGGAGAGGATACGACCGACCTGGCCAACCAGATAATGAGCGATTACCAGCGCAAAAAACTAAAGGAAGACTTTGACGTGGACCTGGCCTACAGCCTGTCGGGTTTTGGCCGGTTCAGGGGCAACATATACTACCAGCGGGGCACCCTGGCCATTTCCCTTAGAATTATACCCCTGGAAGTGAAGACAATCAGGGAACTGTTGCTGCCCGAGGTTCTGGAAAAAATTGCCTTTTATCCCCGCGGGCTGGTCCTGGTGACCGGAACCACCGGAAGCGGTAAGACCACCACCCTGGCCGCCATGATTGATTACATCAATACCTATCGCCGGGAAAACATCATCACCGTCGAAGACCCCATCGAATACCTGCACAAGGATAAGAAGAGCACCATCAGCCAGAGGGAAGTGGGCATGGACGTCCTGAGCTTTTCCCGGGGGCTGAGAGCCTGCCTTCGTGAAGACCCCGACGTCATCCTGGTGGGCGAAATGAGAGACCTGGAAACCATCGAGACCGCCCTGCTGGCGGCCGAAACCGGTCACCTGGTTCTGAGCACCCTGCATACCCTGGATGCCCCGGAAACCATCAACCGTATCATCGCCACCTTCCCGCCGCATCACCAGAGGCAGGTCAGGCTGCAGCTGGCCAGCGTGCTCAAGGCGGTCATCTCCATGCGCCTGGTGCCCAGGATGGACGAACAGGGCCGGGTGCCGGCGGTGGAGGTCATGATTTCCACTCCCTTCATCCAGGAGTGCATTGCCGACCGCGACAAGACCGGCCTCATCCGCGATGCCATTGCCACCGGTGTTTCCCAGTATGGAATGCAGACTTTTGACCAGTCAATATATCAGCTATACAGAGATGGATACATTTCTTTCGAGCAGGGCATCAAGTACTCTTCCAATCCTGATGCCTTCAAGCTGAGGGTTATGGGGGTCCAGTCTACCCTGGACATCGCGCTCGAACAGATGGAAAAAGAAATGGTCAAGGTGGAGAGAGTCGAAGGAGGGCACGAAGAGGAAAGTTAGAGGATGATGAAAGCAAATGAGATCAGGACTGCCTTTCTGGAATTCTTCGAGAAGAAAGGTCACCGGGTAGTTCCGAGTTCACCCCTTATTCCCAAAGACGACCCCACCCTGCTGTTCACCAATGCCGGGATGAACCAGTTCAAGAACATCTTTCTTGGACTGGAAAAGCGCAGTTACAGCCGGGCGGCCACCGTCCAGAAGTGCCTGCGGGTGAGCGGCAAGCACAACGACCTGGAACAGGTGGGTCGGACTCCCAAGCATCATACGTTCTTCGAAATGCTGGGAAATTTTTCCTTCGGCGATTATTTCAAGAGGGAAGCCATTGCCTTTGCCTGGGAACTGGTGACCGAGGTTTATCGCCTGCCGGCCGAGAGACTTTACATAACTGTTTATCAGGATGACGACGAGGCCTTTCGCCTCTGGAACCGGGAAATTGGCATTCCGGCCGAGAAGATTTTTCGCTTCGGCAAGGAAGACAATTTCTGGGCCATGGGTGAGACCGGGCCCTGCGGTCCCTGTTCCGAGATACATTATGACCTGGGGGAAGACATCGACTCCGGTCTACCCCGGGACCTCATCGCCAGCGGCAGCTACCGGTTCGTCGAACTCTGGAACTTGGTTTTCATGGAATTTTTTCAGGACGAGCGGGGTCAGATGCACCCCCTGCCCAGGCCGTCCATCGACACGGGCATGGGACTGGAAAGGATGGCGGCCGTCCTTCAGGGCCGGAGAAGCAATTTCGAAACGGACCTGTTTTCCCCTCTGATCCAGGCTATAGTCCAGGAAACCGGCCAGGAATATCCGACCGGCGGTGAAACCGATGTCTGGGTAAGAATCATTGCCGACCACATCAGGGCCATAACCTTTCTGATAGGCGACGGAGTGACCCCGGCCAACGAGGGCCGCGGCTATGTCCTGCGGCGGCTGATCCGCCGGGCTTTCCGACGGGGCAACCTGCTGGGCCTGGATAAACCTTTTCTTTACCGGCTGGCCGGCACGGTGGTGGATATCATGAAGGAGGCCTATCCGGAGCTCATGTCCAACCTGCCTTATATCAGCCGGGTCTGCCTGGCCGAAGAGGAACGGTTTATCTATACCCTGAACTCGGGGCTGCGCTATTTTGAGCAATATGCCGAAGAGACCCTGGCCTCCGGAGGCCGGGTCATTCCCGGCGACAGGGTTTTCAAACTCTATGACACCTTTGGCTTTCCGCTCGACCTCTGCCAGGAACTGGCCAGGGAAAAGAACCTGGAAGTGGATGAAGCCGGTTTTCAGAAAGAGCTCGAAATTCAGAAGGACAGGGCCCGGCAATCCTGGGAGGGCGAGGCCAGGTTCAGGGAAAAATCCGTCTACCAGAATTACCAGCATCTGAAAATAGAGCCCGTTTTCTACGACCGGGTGGAAGTGGCCGAGACCGAAGTCCTGGCCATTATCAAGAACGGACTGGCGGTCGACTCACTGAAAGAGGGCGAGAGCGGGGAGGTCATCCTTTCGGTAACCCCATTCTATGCTGAGGCCGGCGGCCAGGTGGGTGATTCGGGCATCCTCAAGAGCTCTCATTTTTCAGGGGTGGTGGAGAATACGTTTGCTCCCATTCCCGGCCTGATTGTTCACCTGGTTAAGGTGCTGGCCGGCCAGCTTAAGACCGGGCAGGTGGTGGAAGCGGTGGTGGATGCCACCCGGCGAAAGGCCATCAGCCGCAACCATACGGCCACCCATCTTCTCCATGCCGCTCTGAGGCAGATCCTGGGAGACCACGTCAGGCAATCGGGTTCACTGGTCAGCCACCAGAGGTTCCGATTTGACTTCACGCATTTTGCCGCCCTTAGCGAAGAAGAGATAGAAAAGGTAGAGCGGCTGGTCAACGAAAAGATACGGGAAAACCTGCCAGTAATGGTGAAGGTTACCACCCTTGAGGAGGGCCTGGCCGAAGGGGCCATGGCCATCTTTGAAGAAAAATACGGGGAAAAGGTCAGGCTGGTCACTGTGGGGGATTTCAGCAAGGAACTCTGCGGTGGCATCCATGTTCGGCAGAGCGGGGAGATAGGCTTTTTCAAGATCATCTCTGAATCCAGCGTGGCCGCCGGGCTGCGCCGGATAGAAGCGGTGACCGGAGAGGAAGCCTTTAACTACGTCGAAGCCCTGGAAAAACAATTGCGGCAGCTGGAAAGGTTATTGAAGGTCAGCCGGAAAGAACTGCTGGCCAGGGCTGAAAAAATACTGGATACCCTGGAAGAAAGAGAAGAAGAAATAAAAAAACTCAAGCAGAAACTGGTGCAGCAGGCCGGGCAGTCTCCGGAAATGGCGGTCAGGGAGGTCAAGGGAATCAAGCTGGTAACCCAGAAATTCGAGGGAATAGACATAGAAGCCCTGAGGCAATATGCCGATAGCCTCAAACAGAAAATCGGCTCCGGGGTGGTTGTTCTGACCTCGGCCGTCGACGGCCGGGTTTTCCTGGTGGTGGCCGTAACCGCCGACCTGACCCCCAAAGTCCAGGCCAATAAGCTGATTAAAGATATTGCCGGCATTATAGGGGGCGGTGGGGGAGGACGGCCCGATTTTGCCCAGGCCGGCGGGACCAGACCCGAAAACATAGACCGGGCCCTGGAAAAAAGCGTTGACCTGCTGGAAAAGGTGCTTTAAAATCACCCTGAAAGGGGATTGTCAGGGCCGGCCAAAATTCTTAAGATATGGTTAGCATGGGAAGAAGGACTGCGAACCTGTTGCTGGTGTTCCTGGCCTGTTCGGTCTGCCTGCTGGCTTCAGGGCAGGATGAACTGAAGGCCAGGTACGACCCCATCATTCAGAAACTGGCGGCCAGGCACGGAGTTCCCGCCGACCTGGTCCATGCCGTGATCAAGGCCGAATCCAATTATGACCAGTTCGCCGTTTCGCCCAAGGGGGCCCTGGGCCTGATGCAGCTGATGCCGGAAACGGCCATGAAATACGGGGTCCTGAATGTCCTGGACCCGGAACAGAACATAGAAGGCGGGATCAAGTACTTAAAGGACCTTATCAAGCAATACAAGGGTGACCGGAACCTGGTTCTTTCTGCCTACAACGCCGGGCAGGGGGCCGTGGAAAAACACAACGGTGTTCCGCCCTATCCCGAAACCAGGACTTACCTGAAGAGGGTCGAGTACACGAATCGCTATATAAAGACCAAAACTATCATTTACCGTTTTTACGATGAGAACGGCCGGCTGTGCGTGACCAATAATCCTTATTACCTGCCCAGAAAATAGTCCTGCCAGAACTTCAGCTTTTTTTGAGGAATCCCTTGACCTGGAGGCTGCCTGGCATTATTTCAAAAGAAGCCGGCAGGCTGCCCACCTGTTCACCGTCCAGCTCGATCAGCACCGGTTCCGGACGTAGCGGGGTGACCATGACTTTCTGGCCACGCCACATGGATACCTTATGGTAATTGAGGTGGCTGCCGTTGATCAATTTCCAGCCGTGCAGGCAGAATTCCAGGAAACTCAGGCTCTTGACCAGGATGATGTCGAACAGGCTGTCATCCAGGCGGGCCCGCGGGGCGACTCTCATTCCCTTGCCAAAAATCTGGCCGTTGGCAATGGCTCCGATCAGGTACCGGCCGGAGGTCCCTTCCCGGTCGTCAATGGAAATTCTCACCTCGTGTCCCTTGAACGAAAGCATGGACTCTATCAGGCAGCGGACATAGGAAGAGGCCTTTCTCTTCAGCCTTTCCTCGTTTACTCTTCTGACCACCTCGCCACCCAGGCCAAAATCAGCGATGTTAAGGAAATAACGGCTATCCAATTGACCTTCAGGACCGGTGAAACTGACCCGGCCCACGTCGATCGGTTGGTCCGGCGCTTCCGAAATAAACTTGACCGCGTTTTTAAGGTTTCTCGGGATATTCAGGCTGCGGGTCAGGTCGCAGCCGGTGCCCGAGGGAACAATACCCAGGCTGGCCTCCGGGTTGATGGCTTTCTGGTTGTCAAAAAAACCGTTGGCAATTTCATTGACCGTGCCGTCCCCGCCCACCCCGATCAGCAGTTCGGTTCCTTCCTTCAGGGCTTCCCGGGCCAGCTCGGTGGCCTGGAAGGGCTTTTCGGTGAAATCATACTTGAATTCCTTGAAAAAGCTCTTCAGGCTTTCCTTGATCTCCAGCCAGCGCTGCCTGGTGCGGCCCTGGTTAGAGGCCGGGTTGACTATCACCCGGGTTTTGAGGAGTTTGCGTTTCATTTTTAGCACCCTTGGAAGGTTTGAAGAGGGAGAAGCCGATCAGCCCGCCCAGCGCCCCCAGAAGGGCGAAGATAATTGAGGTTAGAAGCAGGCTCAGAAAAAAGGTAAAGGGGTTCCAGCCCTGCTGGCCGATTTCAGTCCATTTTTCCCAGCCCGGCGGCATCTCGTCAGCAAACCTGGCCAGGCTTTCTAAGAATCTCTTGTTCCAGTTAAGGAAGTAGCCGGCAAGAGGAATTCTTATGATGAGGCTGATGACGGCACCAAACACTCCGGACAGGGCTCCGGTTAACAGTCCGTCGCCTACCTGGTAAGAGGTTGATTGCTTGGAGGCCCTGTCGGATAAAAGGTAGGTGGCCAGCACTCCGCCGGCCAGGACCCAGAGGCAACAGAGACAGTGAAAAAAGGGAATGGATGAGAGTATACCGGCCAGGGCCCCACCGACCAGGGCTGGCATGACCAGGTCGTTTTCTTTTATGGCCATTTTTCTTTACTCTGCCTAAAGGCTATTAATTTTACGATTAAACTTTATTGAATGCAACTTGCAGACAATTATCCTGGTAAGGATCAGTTTGAGAACGGTCCCCCAGGTTCTCGAGAAAACCTGCGATGAAAAGAGCTTTCTCTGAACGATAAATTAGATAGATTCGTGCAGAGAAGGTAGCAAGAAAAATGGCTGACAGAGATAATATTTATGTTCTAGATAATAAAGGAGTTAGCTCTTAAACCAATGTCTTAGTGGTATTCTGATCATTAGATCGGCCTGGGGATTTCTTTGAAGGATGAAAGAGTTTACTGGTCTGTTTCTGATTTCCTGGTTCGTTTTAGCTCGGCCAGGGCCCTGAACCAGAAAACGGGGAGAAAGGCAGCCCACAAAGCTCCGCTGGCCAGCCTGAGGCCCAGCGGTGTCCACCACAACCCGAGAAGACCTCCGGTGGCGTCCAAAATCATCGGCCCGGCGGCGACTAAAATAAGGGAAGGCCTGGATTCCAGGCGGTGGACAAGCCGGCGCGGCCACAGTGGATATGACAGCGCGCTTATGAAAAAGCCGGCATAAAAACCCAGGCAGCGGCTGCAGACGGCCAGGGGCCGGCCGAGCCAGAAAAAACAACGCTCGGCCTTCTGGTGGCAGACGGAAGAGAAGAGATGATAGATGAATGCAGACCAGGCCGGGTTTTTTTCCTGAAGGAATGGAGCCAGGAATATCCCTGCCAGAATCAAGCCCGACAGAAAGACCGTGGCCAACCAGAACCGACTCTGGGTTCGATTCATTCCACTCACTCGCCTGAATTCTGTAAGAATAAAATGTTTGACACGATGATTAAAGATAATATAAATTTTTCTCAGATGGAATGGAAGGAGGCGTGATGAGAAAAAAACGTCTCGTCTTTTCTGCCCTTATTTTATTTACTTTATTTCTCTGTCAGACGTGGTCTGCAGCTCAACCGCAGGAAGCTGTTGATATACTGGGAAAGGCTTCGGCCGGCGTGGTTACTTTCAAGGCCTGGGATAACAGCAAGAATGTGGTGGGTGAGGGCACGGGGTTTGCCCTCGCAGAAAACCTGGTCGTGGTGCCCTACCATCTTATCTCCCAGGCCACCGAAGCTGAAGTGACCAGCATTTCGGGGAAGAGCGGGAAAGTGGAAGCCCTGGTGGCCACCTACAAGGACTACGACCTGGCCCTGGTCAGAATTAAAGGCAAGGTCAACGGGTTATCTCTGGGAGTTTCAACCGGCCTGAAGGCCGGGGATAGGCTTTTTGCCCTGAGTGAAATTTCCGGGCAGGTGATTATCACCGAGGGCAACCTGAGAAACTGGCTGGAAATTTCTCCTGGCAGGCTCAGGGTGATGGAAGTAACCATGAATCTGGAAAAACCCGCCTGCGGGGCCCCCATTTTTGATGTCCAGGGACAGGTGGTCGGGGTGGCCCTGGTGTTCGGGGCCGGAGTCAAGTTCGGGGTTCCGGTGGAAGCGGTTTCAGCCATGAATACCCAGGCCAAGGGCCAGGATTTGAAGGGTGCGGCCAAGGAAAATTACCTGGAGCAGGCCGAGGGCAGTTTCCTGGTCGGCAAGTCAGCCGCCCTCATGAACGAACCGGGAATGGGCAGCGTCTATCTGGAAAAATATCTCAAGTTCAAGCCGGATGACCTGGAAGGTTATGTGCTTCTCGGGCAATCATATTTCAAACTGGGGAATACGACCGAAAGCTACAAGAATTTTGCCAAGGCCCTTCTCCTGAACCCGGACCACGCCCAGGCACTTTATGGAATGGGGTTGACCCAGCTAAGGGAAAGGAAGTTCAAGGAAGCGGCCGAATTTCTGGAAAAAGCCATCAGCAACCGGGTTGAGTCGAAAGAAATATATTTTGAACTGGGCACAGCCTACGAGGAGTTACAGGACCTGGCCCGGGCGGCTGAAAACTATGAAAAATATGCCAGGAGCGGGCCGGCCAATCCCTTTCCGGCCTGGCTGAAACTGGCCCAGACCTACCAGAGGCTCAACCAGCCGGAAAAGGCCATCGCCGCCTTCCGGGAAGCCCTGAAGATAAATCCTGATGACATTAACTGCAATTATAACCTGGCCAAGATGCTGGCCGAAACCAACCAGCTGGCCGAGGCCGAAGAGGTCTTCAAGAAACTGGCCACCAGGAACCAGCGTGATGCCATAACCTATTACGGCCAGATCATGCAGATGTACGACCGGGCCCAGAACTATGAAAAGGCGGTTGAGGCGGCCAGGAAAATAGTGGAGATAAATCCGAAAAACGAGGTGGCCCTGTATAACCTGGCCATCATGTATGACCGGCTGGGCAAACTGGAGGAAGCGGCCAGCACCCTGAATGAGTGCCTGGCAGTCAAGAGTGACTACACCCATGCCTGGTTCAACCTGGGCATAGTTTATGACAAGATGAAGAAACATGCCGAGGCGGTGGAAGCTTTCAAGAAGTACACTGCCCTGGCTCCGGATGACCCCAGCGGCTGGCTGAACATCGGGCTGGAATACATGCTGATGAAGGACTTCGAAAAGGCCCTGCCCAACCTGGAGAAGAGCGTTTCCCTCAATCCCAACAATGCCGTGGCCCAGTATAACCTCGGTATAACCTACATCAACCTCAAGGATAACTACAGTGCCCGGGAAGTCCTGAAGACCCTGCAGCGGCTGGACCAGAACCTGGCCGGCCGGCTGGCCAAGCTGATCAAGTAATCTCCTGATTGACTGACAGGCAAAAGTATGGTATTTTTTAATCTCAATCCGCACAGGCAATCAGATCACCATAAGATAATTCAGCTGGGCAGGTGGCGGAATTGGCAGACGCACTAGGCTTAGGACCTAGTTCCTGAATAAGGAGTGCGGGTTCGATTCCCGCTCTGCCCATTCCCAGCATCCAGGAGCCTGAATCCACCCCAACCGGGCTGACGGCCGGGGTAAATTTATAACCAGAGGATAATGATGGAAAACAACACCAACCAGGAAAGGCTGAAAGTGGTCAGTCCCACGGTCCGGGAACTGGACCTGGAAATTTCTCCGGAGGCGGTTAAAAAAGAATACGAAAAGGTGCTCAGGGATTACGTGGCCCGGGTCAAATTACCCGGTTTCAGGAAGGGCTATGCCCCCCGGGACATGGTGCAGAGGATGTTTGAAGCTGAAATAAAAGAAGCGGTCCTGGACAACCTCATTCCCGATAACCTGAGACAGGAGCTGGAAAACCTGAAGGTAGTTCCGGTCAACGTGCCCACGGTCAAATCGGTGGATTTCAGCCTGGATGGGGGAGTCCGGTACCAGGTGTCCTTTGAGGTTTGGCCCGAGTTTGAGCTGCCGGCCGATTACCTGGAGAAAAAGGTAGAGAAGGAGAAGGTCCAGCTGGATGAGGCCGAAGTCGAAGCTGTGCTTAACCGGCTCCGGGAAAACGCGGCCGAGTACCTGCCGGTGTCTGAACGCGGAGTGCAGGCTGGAGATTACGTGGTCATCGAGATCCAGGGCAAGGATGCGGCCACCAAGAAGTTCATGCCGGTGGAAAAGGTGGTGGTGCTGGCCGGCCATGCCGATAACGAACCGCAACTGAACGAGGTCCTGCCGGGACTCAAGCCGGGGGACGAGAAGAATTTCACGGTCAAGTATCCTCCCGACTACCGCCAGAAGAAGTTTGCCGGGAAAGAAATTGAGTACAGGCTGAAAGTTCTGGAGATAAAAGAGAAAAAGCTGCCCGAGCTCAACGATGAGTTTGCCAAGCTGGTAGATGACGTGGAAAACCTGGAAGCCCTGAAGGAGAAAATTCGCCAGGACCTGGTCAAGCACCGGGAGGAGGAAGCCCGGGATAAAGCCATAAACCAGTACCTGGAAAAACTGGCCACAGAGATAAACCTGGTCATCCCCGAGAGCATGGTCAAGGAAGAGGCCCAGGCCATAATCGGGCGCCAGTTCCGAGAGGAGGAACTGAAAAAGATTCCCAATGAACTCTGGCCCGGCCTGCTGGAACAGGCCCGGAAACAGGCAGAGGCCAACCTTAAGAATCATATTCTGCTGCGCAAGATTGCCGCCCGGGAAGGACTGCAGGTCACGGCCGAGGAGTTCGAGCAGGAACTTAAGAAGGTATCCGAATCAAGAAATATTCCCCTGGACCAGCTCCAAGCGGCCCTGGCCCGGGACGGTCGCGACGAGGACTGGAAGATCAACCTGCTCCTGAGAAAAACGGTTGACTTTTTGTCCGGGAGGGTTATAATAGAGTAAAGCTTCCCCTATGGCCATAATTCCTTTCGTCATTGAATCCGAGGGGCGCACCGAGCGCGGTTACGATATCTATTCCAGGTTGCTCAAAGACAGGATAATCTTCCTCGGCACTGAAATAACGGATGAGGTGGCCAACCTGGTAATTGCCCAGTTGTTATACCTCGAGGCCGAAGCCAGCGATAAGGATATTTCCTTGTATATAAATTCACCGGGAGGCAGCATAACTGCCGGCCTGGCCATTTATGATACCATGCAGTTCATAACTTCACCCGTGACCACCATCTGCCTGGGTCAGGCGGCCAGCATGGCCGCTGTACTGCTGGCGGCCGGGACGGCCGGCAAGAGATTTGCCCTGCCCAATTCCCGGATCGTCCTTCACCAGCCGTTTGGTGAGTTCCAGGGCCAGGCCAGCGACCTGGCCATCCAGGCCAAAGAGATTCTGAGGATGCGCGAGAACCTGAACCAGATCCTGGCCAGGCATACCGGGCAGCCCCTGGACAAGATACAGGCTGAGGTCGAACGGGATTTCATCATGACTCCTGTTCAGGCCAAGGACTACGGTCTGATTGACCAGATCATCAGTTCCCGTAAGGAAACTCTCGCCTGAGCGGCAAAGGCTCCCCGCCGGGAGCAGGTAAGGCATAGAGCATGACAACCAACGAACAGAATGCAGGCACGGTCAAGTGCAGTTTCTGTCACCGGACCCAGACCCAGGTCCGGAGACTGATTGCCGGTCCGCAGAAAGTCTATATCTGTGATAACTGCGTGGAGATCGCCCATTCCATCCTGGTTTCCGACCGCCAGCAGGAACTGGAAATCAAGCAGAAAAAAGAACCCTTCCTGACCCCGGTTCAGATCAAAAAAGCCCTGGACGAATACATCGTCGGCCAGGAAGAAGCCAAGAAAAAAATATCGGTGGCCGTCTATAACCATTATAAACGCATCAACCAGCCCAGGGGCCAGAGCGAGGTGGAAATAACCAAGAGCAACCTGCTGTTCATCGGCCCGACGGGAACCGGCAAGACCCTGATGGCCCAGACCCTGGCCAGGTTGCTGTCGGTACCGTTTGCCATAGCCGATGCCACCACCCTGACCGAGGCCGGCTACGTGGGCGAGGACGTGGAGAACATCATCCTGAAGCTTTTCCAGGCGGCCAAGGGCAACATCGAAAAGACCCAGAAGGGAATCATCTACATCGATGAAATAGACAAGATCAGCCGCAAGAGCGATAGCCCGTCAATTACCCGGGATGTTTCCGGGGAAGGGGTTCAGCAGGCCCTGCTCAAGATCATCGAAGGCACGGTGGCCAACGTGCTTCCCCAGGGCGGCCGCAAGCACCCTTACCAGGAGTTCATTCCCGTCGATACTTCTGATATACTGTTTATCTGTGGCGGGGCCTTTAACGGCCTGGACAAGATAATAGCCCAGCGCCTGGGCAAGTCCACGGTCGGTTTCAAGTCTGAGATCAAGAAGCTGGTGGACAGCCAGGACATTTACCGCCACCTGATGCCGGAGGACCTGATCAAATACGGCCTGATTCCCGAGCTGGTGGGCCGGGTGCCGGTGGTGGCCGTTTTCCATGACCTGGACCGGAACCACCTGATCGAAATCCTGACCGGGCCCAAGAACGCCATCATCAAGCAGTACCAGAAGCTGTTTGAGATGGAGGGAGTCGAACTGGAATTTACCGCCGAGGCCCTTCAGGCCATAGCCGAAAAGTCGATAGAAAAGAAGCTGGGAGCCCGGGGGCTGAGGGCCATAATCGAGGACCTGATGCTCGACCTGATGTTTTACCTGCCGTCACAGAAAAAGGAAACCAAGATCGTCATCACCCGGGAGATGGTGGAGGAGCAAAGGCTCAGCTACGAAAAATATAAACAGGTAATGGGAGCGTAACATGACCGAGTCCCAGGAAAACTCTGAACTCATAAAAAATATACCGCTCATCCCGCTCAGGGACCTGGTGGTTTTCCCGGCCACGCTGGTGCCCTTTGTCGTCGGCCGGCCCTCATCGATCAAGGCCCTGGAAAAGGCCTACGAGAAAGACAAGCTGATTTTCCTGGCTGCCCAGATGGATGCCGGAATCGATAACCCCTTGCCGCGTGATATCTACACCATGGGGGTGACGGCCAGGATTATCAGGACGGCCAAGACCGATGAACGGAACATGAAGGTCATAGTCGAGGGGCTCAACCGGGCCCGGATCGTTGAGTTTCTCAGCACCTACCCCTATTACCAGATACTGGCCAAGGTGGTCAAGGAAATCGAGGACAATTCGCCGGAGACCCAGGAACTGCTCAAGAAGGTCCTGGCCCTGTTCGAGGAATACTTAAAGATCAACCAGAATGCCAACCTGGATTCCATCATCCCGGCCCTCAGGGAAAACAGCACCGACCGGATTGCCGACATCATCTCTTCCCATCTGTACCTGCCGCTGGAAGAAAAGCAGAACCTGCTGGAGACGCTGAATACCCGGGAGAGGCTTAACCGCCTGAGGTTCCTGCTCCAGGAATCCCTGGTCAACTTTATCGGCCGGGAACCGGGGGCCGGTTCCTCCCGAAGAAGGGGAGGGCAGAAGGAAGGCGGCCAGCGGACCTTCATTCCCGGTGCCCAGTTCAAGAAAGAAGAACAGCCCAACGAGATAGAGGAGCTGAAGAGAAAGGTGGCCGAAGCCCAGATGCCTCCCGATGCCCACGAGAAGGCCATGAAGGAAATCGAGCGCCTGGAAACCATGCCTCCAATGTCGGCCGAGGCTACTGTCAGCCGGAACTACCTGGACTGGCTTATTTCTCTGCCCTGGAACAAGAAATCCAGGGAAAAGAGGGACCTGAAGGAAGCTGAAAGAATCCTGAACGAAGACCATTACGGATTGGAAAAGGTCAAGGAAAGGATCCTGGAATACCTGGCCATCCGCCAGCTGGTCAAGAATCCCAAGGGTGTCATCCTGGCCTTCATCGGGCCGCCTGGAGTCGGCAAAACCTCGCTGGGCAAGTCCATTGCCCGGGCCACGGGCCGGAAATTTGTCCGGCTGTCGCTGGGCGGCGTTCGGGATGAAGCCGAAATCAGGGGCCATCGCCGGACCTACATCGGGGCATATCCCGGACGGATTATCCAGATGATCAAGCGGGCTGGCACCAAGAACCCGGTTTTCCTGCTGGACGAAGTCGACAAGATGAGCATGGATTACCGGGGCGACCCGGCCGCAGCCCTGATGGAAGTCCTGGACCCGGAACAGAACAAGGAATTTCTCGACCACTACATAGATACCGATTTTGACCTGTCCCAGGTGATGTTTATCGTAACCGCCAATTCCATAGACCCGATTCCGCGGGCCCTGCTGGACCGGATGGAGGTCATCAGGCTGCCCGGCTATACCGAGGATGAAAAGGTCCAGATTGCCCGGCAGTTCCTGATTCCCAAGCAGCTCAAGGCCCATGGCCTGACCTCCAAGAACCTGGAATTTACCGAGCAGTCCATCCTGAAAATAATAAGGGAGTATACCAGGGAGGCCGGGGTCAGAAACCTGGAGCGGGAAATCACCTCCATCTGCCGCAAGATGGTCAAGAAAGTGGTGACCAAGGGCAAGGAATACCGCGAAAAGCTGACAGCCAGGGCGGTGGAAAACTACCTGGGCATCCCCAAGTACCGCCGGCTGGAAATTGACCAGCAGAATGAGATCGGTGTTTCCCTGGGGATGGCCTGGACCGAATTTGGCGGCGAGCTGCTGACCTTTGAAGCCACCAAGATTCACGGCAAGGGCAACCTGACCCTGACCGGCCACCTGGGCGAAATCATGCAGGAGTCGGCCCAGGCCGCCTACAGTTATGTCCGACACAAGCTCTACGAGCTTAACATGGGCAAGGAACTGGAAAAGAACTTTGACATACACATCCACGTGCCGGAAGGAGCCACGCCCAAGGAAGGTCCCTCGGCTGGTATCACCATCGCCACGGCCATCATCTCCCTGCTGACGGGTATCCCGGTCAGCAAGAAAGTGGCCATGAGCGGAGAAATCACCCTGAGGGGCAAGGTTCTGCCGGTGGGCGGAATTAAAGAAAAACTCCTGGCCGCCTTCCGCGAAGGCATAACCGAGGTCATCCTGCCGGTTGATAACCGTCCCGACCTCAAGGACCTGCCCAAGAAATTGAAACAGAACCTGAAAGTCCATCTGGTGGAAAACATGGACCAGGTTCTGAAAATAGCCCTGACCGAGGAGCTGGTGCCCAAGGCCGGACCGAGCGAGCCCGAGGCCAAGGAAAAGCAACCGGCGGCCGGGACTGAAGCCACCAAGGAACCCCAGATGACCAATTGAGGAAAAATTAACTGAAATCTGTTTTCGATTTTTCCTCAAAATAGATTCAAGATGAATTGAATCAAAAAATTTATATGTGAGGTAGGAGCGATGAAAGAATACAGTCTGATCGACCTGGAAGAAAAGGAACTATCCGGTCTCAAGAAGATTGCCAACTCCCTCGGGCTGGAAGAAGAGGACATTGAAAATTCCAGCCGGCACCACCTGATCTTCAAGATCCTGGAGGCCCAGGCCAAGAAGCAGGGCCTGCTGTTTTCCGAAGGTGTCCTGGAATGCCTGGAAGACGGCTTTGGCTTCCTGCGGGCCCCGGAGTTCAGCTATCTGCCCAGTCCCGACGACATCTACGTCTCGCCCTCCCAGATCCGCAAGTTCCAGCTCCGGACCGGAGATACCATTTCTGGCGTGGTCAGACCTCCCAAAAATGGAGAAAAATACTTTGCCCTGATCAAGATAGAAGCCATAAATTTCCTGCATCCCGACGTGGTCCTGGAAGCCAGGCGAAATGTCCAGTTCGAACAGCTGACTCCCGTCTATCCCTTCGAACTCATCAAGCTCCAGGACGGAAACCCGAAGAATATGAACGCCAGGGTCATGGAGCTGCTGACCCCGATAGGGAAGGGGCAGAGGGGCCTGATCGTTTCCCCGCCCCGGGCCGGTAAGACCACGCTGCTCAAGACCATTGCCAAGTCCATCGAAAAGAACCATCCCGAGATATTCCTGATAGTACTGCTGGTGGCAGAGAGGCCGGAAGAAGTTACCGATTTCAAAAGAAGCGTTAACGGCGAGGTGGTGGCCTCGACTTTCGACGAGCCGCCAACCCGCAACGTCCAGGTGGCCAACATCGTCCTGGAAAAGGCCAAGAGGCTGGTCGAATTAAAGCGCGACGTGGTCATCCTGCTCGATTCCATCACCAGGCTGGCCAGGGCCCATAACGCCATCGTCCCGCCCTCGGGCAAGGTGCTTTCGGGTGGTATCGATGCCAATGCCCTGAACAAGCCCAAGAAATTCTTCGGCTCGGCCCGTAAGATCGAGGAAGGCGGCAGCCTGACCATAGTGGCCACGGCCCTGGTCGATACGGGAAGCCGCATGGATGATGTCATTTTTGAAGAATTCAAGGGCACCGGCAACATGGAAATCAACCTTGACCGTCGCCTGGTTGACAAGAGAATCTTCCCGGCCATTGATATCAGCCGTTCCGGAACCAGAAAGGAAGAGCTGCTGATCGGAGACAAGGACCTGAACCGGGTCTGGATACTGCGCAAGATTCTCAGCCAGCTTAACGAAGTGGAAGCCATGGAACTGCTGCTGGAAAAACTCTCCAAGACCAAGACCAACAGCGACTTCCTGGATGCCATGAGCAAGGGCCTGTAGCGGGCGTCTGGCAAGGGCTATTTTTTCCACAAACATAAATTTTACTCGAGAGAATCACCCTGTCTTCTTATTTATGGTGACGGACTTCGTTTTCTGGCCTGTGCCGGATAATGATTCTGGCCCCTTGTCCCGCGCTGCTTAAAAAATAAGCTTTCATAAAAAAAATACCAGCACAGGTCTTCTTAATAGAGTCTCTCCAGATTTAAATCACAGAAAATAAATAAATTAGAAGAAAGTGTCGCGTAACTAAAAGATTATAAATAAGATAGATGAAATCCACCTGGCCTATCGAAAGCCATTAAGAATGTACGCCAGTAACACGGTTCCGACTTCGAATCAGGCTCCAAATTTCAAGTTTTTAAAAAAAGCACTTAATTATGATGGGATTTGATATGGCATAATCCGCGGAATTCGTCAGCAGGTGAGTCGGCCTGGGATATTATTAAGAACATAATCTGGCTAATTCTTGGAATAAGGAGTCGGTCAGGTTCGTCAGTGGGGTTATAAGCTATTCAAGCTCAGATTTCCAGCCGAGGACTTATTAAAAAAGCTATTAAAGCCAGGGGTTAACGGGATATCCTGAAATTGGGTTCTATATAAAAGTTAAATATCTCGGAGTCCAGGGAAACCAGTTGACTTGATAAAACAAAGGTTTCGGGACCGCGCGGCTATATATCAACTTAAAGGTCATCGAGGAAAATAATCCTTTAGGCCCAGGCCAATACAAAATTCAGACTTTTAATAACTGATTAAATTAAATCGAAGTACGTTTATAAGGCAAGCAAATCGCTATCATATGTTTAATTGGGAATGAGGAACTTTTCCACAGTTGACCAAAAGCTGGGTATAAGAGAAATTCACAATCTTAACAGGCAGGCAAATAATTGATTATAAAAGAGATAGAAAATAAAGCTATATTGTGTCGCATAAGTTATATTATGTAAACTAATATATCGAGAACGGATAGGGACTATAGCGCGGCTTATTTATCCTGGTTATCGTTAAGCTTGAGTTGCCCGGGATTGGCTTTGCCCCCTGATTCTTCCTTAAGTTGCCTGATAATCCCCTCAAGGATATTGATCAATTCCTGCCTGGTTACGACCTGTTTCTTGAATTCTATTCTGAGCCTGAAGCTCTTATTGTCTTTAGGTACATAATTGAATACGAAAAATTTTGGTTTTTCTTTATCTTTTTCTTCTTTTTCCTTAAAAAGCTTGGTCAGGTCGCGGGTATCAGTCCTGGTGAGGCGGTTTTGAATGATTCGCTCTACAACCTGGGACATTAGTGTTTCTGGTTCAACCTTGGCAATCTCGATTATGGTACTGCGGCTGGTTATGCCGGCCTTTTTTAGTTTTTCGCGGAGGTCTACGGGTATGCGGGAAACAGAAATAATCTCGGTTATGGTTGACCTGGCTTTGCCGATCTTATCGGCAACTTCCTGGTGGCTGTAGCCATAAAGATTCATCAGGGCCTTAAGGCCGTCAGCCTCTTCAAATATATCAAGATCCTTTCGCTGCAGATTCTCAATCAGGCTTATTTCCATGGCCTCCTGGTCATCAACTGTCATCTCAATGCAAGGGATTTCCTTTAAGCCCAGGTTTTTTGAGGCCACAAAGCGCCTTTCTCCGGCGATAATTTCAAACTTTTCACCCTTAGGCCTGACGATGATTGGCTCCAGGACACCCTTGGTCTTGATAGAATCCATCAATTCCTGGATATCTCCCAGCTCACTTCTTGGCTGCCTGGGATTGGGCTCTATTCTATCTAGAGGGATCATTCTAATCCTGGGAGCTGAGGTCTTTGAGGCAATCAGCTCAACAAAGTGAGGATCATGCCTCATGATTAAATTGTCGGGAAGACCGGATTTTTTAGTTTTTGTTTGCACGTTCGATCAACTCCTCGGCCACAGATTTATATTGAATGGCCCCGATTGAATCCGGGGCAAAGGTAAAAATGCTCTCTTTATAAGCCGGGCTTTCCTCCAGCTTGACGCTCTTGGAAATATAGGTCTTAAAAACCTTATCGCCAAATACTTCGATTATCCTGTCTACAACATCCTTAGAAATATTTGTTCTGCGATCATGGAGGGTGATGATAACTCCGATGATTTCAAGGTCCGGATTGGCAATTTTCTTGACTTTATCTATCGTTTCTAGCAGGTCATCAGTCCCCTCAAGGCACAAATAAGATGATTGAATTGGAATAAGGATGTGACTGGCCGCTACCAGGGCATTAAGGGTTATGAGGCCGAGCGTGGGCGGAGTATCTATGAAGATATAATCATAGTGGTCCCGGACCGTATTGAGGGCATCTCTGAGCCGATAGTGCCCATCGAATTCCCCGATGAGAGCAGGTTCCAGCTTGGCCATGGATATCCTGCTTATGGCCACGTCCAGCCCCGGAATTGTGGACTTCACGATTATATCGGAAATCTTTGTGTTTTTGTCCATGAGAACATCGAACAGCGACCTGGGAATCTCATGAGGATTATTGACTATCGAAATCGTGCTGTGAGCCTGTGGGTCCATATCCACCAGGAGAACACGATGTCCCATAAGGGCTAGGGCGGCAGAAACATTAACGCAGGTAGTGGTCTTCCCCACTCCGCCTTTTTGATTGGTTACAGCGATTATCAAGCTAATCCTCCGGTTAATAGCTTTAATAAAAATATACAAAAAAAGAATTGTAAATACAAGATAAATTTTTTAAATTTTTATAACCTGTCGGCAGGCCGACATATCTATAAGTAATTGATAATAAAGAATATATAAAATATTCGAATTTTCAGTTATCCAGGCTTATTAATTCTGGTTTCTTGATCGCCGTTAGTTTGTTTACTTCGAGGAAGCGGTTAAATTCATATAGATCCCGTTGTATAAATTCATTTAATTTCTGGATTGAATCGCAGACCTTGAGGTTGATTTCTTCGGCCTGCTTTAATTCAGTGGTCGTTGGCTCTGATGGATATCCGGCAATGCCCTGAATTAGCGTTATAAGTCTGATATTTAAAGGACCCCGAAGGAATTTCTGGTAAGGAATAGAAAGCCCGACCAGCGTCCCCTCAGTCTGGAAAATTTCGGACACCGCGTTGAATGAATCCATGAACTTCCTGTATTGGTCCTGGGCTTGTTTTCTGGTTCCCTCGTCTTTAATGGTGCTGATTTCGCCAGCTATCTTTTCCAAATCCCTGGAAATGTTTCTGGCTGCGGCCGCAGCCCTGGCATAAAGGTTATTGGTCTTGGCCAGCTCGGCTACGACCTGATACTGGCCTTGAAGTTCTGCCGGGTTAAGCTCAAACCTCGGATCTGGCAGGACCTTTATTCTGGACTTATATTCTTTTTCCCCTATTTTTATAAGCACATCGTATTCTCCAGGAGTTATGTTACACATAACGCTCATTATGCCAGCAATCTGGGGCCTCTCTCCCCCACCGGTTTTGGGCATAAACTGAAGGTTCCAGTACGTCCGGTTGAGCCCGGCTTTCTTCTGAAGAGGCAGCTCTATGATTTGTTCTTGATCGCCGGAACGAATGCTGATTCTGAAATCGCCACTTAAGTCGGTCCGGACAAAATAGGTTAGGCCTGCCCCGACCGGCGGATTGTTAGCCCTGAATCCGAAGGTTGAATAAATATCACCGCGGCTGGAATTAAAAAACAGGTAGGCCTGCCTGGGCTTAAAAAGATAGAAATCTGAATTAAATACTTCCTGTCTGAGCTGGCTTAAATAACAGATATCATCCAGGATCCAGATGCCTCGACCGTGGGTTCCTATGATCAAGTCATTTTCCCTGGGATGAATGGCTATATCATGTACGGCAACTGTGGGTAAATTTGAGCCATGAATTTTTATCCAACTTAACCCAGAGTTATAAGATACATAAATTCCGAACTCTGTTCCAACAAAAAGTAAATTCCTGTTTTCCGGGTGCTCTCTGACCACGTGCACCCATCCGAAATCCGGCAGGTTGGAACGCAGGGATTTCCAGGTCTTGCCGAAATCAGTGGTCTTATAAACATATGGGGAATAATCATCACTGCGTTGGTTATCGAAGGAAACGTAGGCTGTTCCGGCCTCAAAATGAGAAGCCTCCACCCTGGAACACCAGGAATTCTTCGGAAGCCCTGGTATATTTCTGACAACATTGGTCCAGGTCTGGCCGCCATCCCTGGAAACCTGCAAATTGCCATCGTCCGTTCCGCACCACAGAACCCCGGCCTGGACGGGCGATTCGGCTATGGCGGTGATGGTGCAATGAACCTCGGCCCCGCTGTTTTCAACGGTTATGGGGCCCACGCCGTCAACCTGCTTGGTCGGGTCGTTGGTGGTCAGATCCGGGCTGATTTTCTCCCAGGTATAGCCTCCGTCCTTTGACCTGAACAGGAAGTTTCCGGCGCAGTACACCGTGTTACTCTCGTGGGGCGAGATCATTATCGGTGCATTCCAGTTGAAGCGGTAAGGGGGCTCGTTCAGGGGAGCTTCAGGCCTGACGCCCTTGCCCAGGCCGTGCCTGAGGTCTTTCCTTATGAGGCCGTTATTCTGGGAGTTGCAATAGACGATAAAGCTATTTTTGGGGTCGGGCCTGACAAAAAACCCATCTCCTCCGTTGATAAATTCCCAGTGCTCGTTGAGAATACCCCGGCTGTCCAGCGAATGGGAGGGGCCTCCCCAGCAGCCGTTGTCCTGCAGCCCGCAGTAAACCCTGTAGGGTACGCTGTAATCAAAGCCAACCTGGTAGACCTCGGCCGCATCGATGCTGGTTACCGGAAGCCAGGTTTTCCCGCCGTCGTAGGTAATATCGATTCCCCCGTCATTGCCGTCTATGAGGTGCAGCGGGTTGGCCGGGTCAATCCACAGGGCATGGTGGTCAGGATGAGTCCCCTGCCCTATCGCCCGGAATTTTTGGCCCATGTCGTTGGAAACGTAAAGCCCTGTTGACTGAACGTAGATAGTCCGGTCATCGTTCGGGTCCACATAGATATGGCTGTAATAGAAAGGCCTGTTGTTGACGTTTTTATAGGTCTTGGCGTCGCAGGTCCTTTTCCAGGTCTGGCCGTAATCTTCCGAGCGCCAGATGCCCGGGTCCTGGTGTTCAATCAGGGCATAGACCACTCCCGGCCTGTTCCTGGCCACGGCCAGCCCTATACGTCCCATTATTCCTTCCGGCAGGTCCTGCTTAAGCCTGGTCCAGGTCAGGCCACCGTCGGTGGATCTATAAAGGCCACTGCCGGGGCCGCCACTGACCATTCGGTAAGGCAGCCGGCGGTGCTCGTAGGCGGCTGCATAGAGAACCTGGGAATTTTCAGGGTCAATTTCCAAGTCGCTAAAGCCTGTATTTTCATTAACATACAGAATTTTCTTCCAGCTCTCTCCACCGTCTATAGTTTTGTAGATTCCCCGCTCAGAGTTGGGCCCCCACAGGTGGCCCATGGCCGCCACGTAAACGATGTTGGGGTCGCCCCGGCTGATGATAATCCGGCTGATGTGCCTGGTATCCTTGAGCCCCATATTCTTCCAGGTCTTACCCCCGTCGGTTGACCTGTAAACCCCGTCTCCGAGGGTGACCGAATTACGGCTGGTGCTTTCCCCGGTTCCCACCCAGACCACCTCCGGCGCGGACTGGGCCACGGCCACCGCTCCCACCGAAACCGTGGCTTCACGCTGGAAGACCGGCACCCAGCTAACACCGTTATTTTCCGACTTCCAGAGGCCGCTGGGCCCGACGGCCGCGTAGATGATCCAGGGCTTTTTTTCTACCACGTCAAGGTCAACCGTCCGTCCTCCAGGGACAGCCGGGCCGATGTTTCTCCAGGTGATAAATTTATTCAGGTAGTCGGCTATCTGGTCCGGTTGCTGTGAATAGGCCGGAAACGGCCAATATAATATGAATAGAAACAGGCAGGAAACAACCACCCGGACCGAGGTGATTCTTATACGCCTTAACAGAAGGCCTGTCTTTTTCTGGGTGCTGATGAACATGCCGACCTCCAATTTTTGATTTACTTCAATTCGATGTCCATTATAAGATAATAAGCTCGGGCAATGAAAATAGATTGAAATTAATTTTATTTCCGGATGGACTGGAATTTTTTTTAACTGATTTCGTCAGAACCAGGTGAATTCTTATCCGTATAATTATTCTAACCGGAAATAAGAAGGAGGACTGATGTCCAGGTTAAAAATCCCGTTGCTTCTGGTAATGACTGGTTTCTTGATCTTAATGGCCACTCCCCTGCTGGCCGGCCAGGTGGAAACCAAGTTTCACTCGCCGGCCGAGGTGGTGGCTGGTCTTAAAAGCCTGGCCGGCAAATACCCTGAAATCTGCCGATTAAGCACCATCGGTAAATCATTCGGCGGTCAGGATATCCAGGTCCTGGAAATTGCCGCCCGGAATAATAAACCCGACCCCAAGGCCAGGCCGGCGGTGCTGGTGGTGGCCAATTCAGAAGGGGTTCACCTCCCGGGAACCGAGGCCGCCCTGCGGCTGGCAGAAGACCTTCTCACCGCCTACGGCCAGGATAAGGCCTGGACGGATTTTCTTAACCGGAACACCGTCTATGTGATTCCCGTCTTAAACCCGGAAGCAGCCGGGGCTTACTTCTCAAGACCCCTCCAGGAAAGGACTTTTAACAGCCGTCCAGTAGATGAGGACAACGACGGGCTGGTCGACGAGGACGGTCCGGAGGACCTCAACGGCGATGGCCTGATCACCATGATGCGGGTCAAATCTCCGGAGGGACGCTGGATAATCGACCCTAAGGAGCCGAGGTTAATGAGGCTGGCTGACCCGAAAAAAGGGGAAAAGGGTGAATACCTGGTCTACGCCGAAGGCCTGGACAACGACGGCGATGGCCAGATAAACGAGGACGGCCCCGGCGGGGTCGAGCTCAACCGCAATTTTCCCCACGACTTTGAGTACTTCCAGAAACGGGCCGGTCTTTACCCGGTGTCGGAACCTGAAACCGAAGCCCTGTTAAAGTTCATGTTTGACCACAATAACATAGCCATGGTGATCAATTTTTCGACCGAGAATAACCTGCTGAACATGCAGCAGACCGGTCAGGCCAGGGTTGGGGCTGACCGGGTCCGGGTTCCCCGCCAGTTCGCCGGCTTTCTCGGGCTGGATCCGGATACTGAATATACGCTGAAGGAAATAGTGGATGTCCTGAAGAGCTCCGGGTTCGGTGGCGGTATGGAAATAGATGAAAGCCTGGTGGCCACCTTCCTGGGGCTGGGCCCGGCCATGAACCTTGACCGTTCGGACCAGGCCATATATGAAGAGCTCCTGAAAGACTACAAGGCCGGGCTGAAGGAAATCGGCCTTGATTACCTGGAAAAGAGAGCCAGGGGTGTGGGCAAGGGCTCCTTCCCGGCTTTTTGCTATTACCAGTACGGCGTGCCTGTCTTTTCCTTTGACCTGTGGCAGGTACCGGAGCCAAAGAGGGAAGAAAAAAAGGATGAACTGACCCCTGACCGTCTCAAGTCCATGTCGTCAGAAGAATTTCTGGCTCTGGGAGAAGAAAAGATTGCTGCCTTCCTGAAAGAACGTGGTGCTCCGCCCAACTTCAATGCGGGCATGCTGATGAAGATGGTTCAGTCGGGCCAGGTCACCCCGGCCAGGATGGCCGAGATGATGGAAAAAATGCCCAGGGCGGCCGGAGCCGGAGTTGCCGGGGCCGAGGAAAATCCCGAAGCCTACCTCCTCGCCTATTCTGATAACGTCATAAAAGGTGCGGGCTTCATTAGCTGGAAGCCTTTTAAGCACCCCGAACTGGGCCAGGTGGAAATCGGCGGCTTTGTTCCTTTCCTGAAATACACGCCGCCTCCTGACCAGCTTCAGGCTACCATCAAGTATCATGTTCAGTACAGCCGGAAACTCATGATGAAACTGCCAAGCGTGTCGATCAAGGAAACGAAAATTGAAAAACTTGGCACGGACCTCTACCGGTTGACCGTTTACCTGCAGAACGAAGGACTTCTGCCCACCTCCTTTGCCCAGGGCCGGCGGGCCCTGACCTCCTACCCCATCAGGGTCAGCCTCAAGCTCGAAGGCAAGCAGAAGCTCTTTGCCGGCCGCCCGGTGGAACAGGTGCCGTTCCTGCAGGCCGGCGAAGTCCGAAAGCTGGAATGGACGGTCCAGGCCAAGAAAGGCTCAAGCCTCGGTTTCAGAGTCTGGAGCAACCGGATATCGCCCGTCGAAACTATGGTTAAAGTGGATTAGGAGAGTAACCATGAACCGAACCCTAAGAATTGTTTTACTTATAGCTTTAATGGTCACGCTCTCGGGTCTTAGCCCGGTCGATTCGGCCCAGGGTGCCAGGACCAGGCCCGAGGTCAAACTGAGCTTTGACCATTTTTATGACCAGGCCGAGCTAACCGCTGCCCTGAAAGAATTGCAGAGAGCTTACCCCGAACTGATGAAGCTGGAATCAATCGGCAAGTCCTACCAGGGCCGCGATATCTGGGCGGTCATCATCAATAATCCGGCTACCGGACCGGCCGAGCGGAAGCCGGGTTTTTATATTGACGGTAACATCCACGGCAACGAAATCCAGGGGGCAGAAGTGGCCCTGTACACCATCTATTATCTCCTGAAGAATTCCGGGAAGCTGGAGTTCGTGGACCGGTTGCTGCAGGACCGGGCCTTTTACATCGTTCCCACCATGAACCCTGACAGCCGCGATTATTTCCTCCACCAGGCCAGCGATTCCAACTCCCCGCGCTCGGGGCTTGTCCCATATGACGATGACCGCGACGGCCTGCTGGACGAAGATGGCCCGGATGACCTGGACGGCGATGGCTCGATAACCTACATGCGCAAGCGGGACCCGAAGGGAAATTACAAAACCAGCCCGGACAATCCCCTGGTCATGGTCCCCTGCCGGCCCGGGGAAAAGGGCGAATTCATCATGCTGGGCTCGGAAGGCCTGGACAACGACGGTGATGGCCAGGTCAATGAAGACGGGCCCGGCGGCTACGACATGAACCGGAACTTCGGCTACAACTGGCAGCCCAATTATGTGCAGCGCGGAGCCGGCCCGTATCCTTTCTGCTGGCCGGAGACCAGGGCGGTCAGGGATTTTCTCCTGGCCCATCCCAATATCATGGGAGCCCAGTCTTTTCATAATTACGGCGGGATGATTCTCCGCGGGCCCGGGGCCAAGAACCTGGGCGAGACTCTTCCCCAGGACCGCCAGGTCTACGATTACATCGGAAAGCAGGGCGAAAAGATTCTTCCCGGCTACCGCTACATAGTCATCTACAAGGACATGTACACCGTCTACGGCGGGACGATTGATTTCACCTATAACCTGCTCGGCATCTTCACCTTTTCCAACGAGCTGGATTTTGACCAGTATGCGGGAACCCAGCCGGCGTCGCAGAGAGGCGGAGGCGAAGAGGAAGATGAGGATGTCAGGGGCCGGATGTTCCGGGCCGGAGCCAGCCTGGAAGAAATCATTTACCAGCAGCTGGTGCTGATGGGCGAACAGCTGGTGGAGTGGAAGCCCTATAAGCATCCGCTCTACGGCGAGATTGAAATTGGCGGGGTCAAGAAGATGGGGCGCCGGGTGCCGGCCCTGTTCAGGCTGGCCGAGACCTGTCACCGCAACGCGGCTTTCTGCCTGTACCATGCTGACCAGCTGCCGAGACTGAAAGTGGAATCGGTCAACCTCAAGAAGCTGGAAAACGGGCAGTACCAGGTGGACGTCAGGATAGCCAACGACCGGGTAACTCCCTCGATTTCCAGCCAGGCGGTAATGAGAAAGCTCCACCGGCCGGATATGCTGAAGGTGGAAGGTAAGGCCAGGCTGGTCTCGGCTGGAATTCTGACCGACCGCTTCCGTGAGCTGGCCGAACCGGTCAAGGTCCGGAAAAATTATCTCCAGGTGGAAAATGGCATCCCGGGCTTCGGCTACGTGGACTTCAGGCTGCTCCTGGAAGGCTCGGGAGAAATTAATTTAATTTATGATTCCCTCAAGGGCGGTTACCTGGAACAAAAAGTCAACCTGAAATAAGCTGTTGTCCGAACCGGCCGGCCGGGCATTAACCTGGACATCTTTGCCGCCAGTAGAAAACGGTCTGCCGCGGCCTATTTCTGATGGCCGCTGTAAAATTTGTGCTGTGATTTATCATTTTTCTCTCATGTCCTGAGGTCAGCTTCCACTCCGTTTCAGAAAGCACTATTTTGCCGCGGCTGCGTGCTGCAGTAGGTTCTTGGTCTGGGCCCCCTGGACCTGGCCGCGGGTAGGTCTGCCCGGAGGCTTTTCTGGCCTTTGGCGAAATACGGCAGACCAATCAGCATGGCAATGAGGAAAGAACCCTGCGGTTATTTAATTATCATTCGCCGCCGATCTGGAGAGATTTAATCCTCAGGGTGGGAGCGGTCCGGCTGCGGTTCAAATCCAGGTCGTTGCCCAGCATATCTATTCCGTTCAGAATTTCCTCGGCCGTGCCGGCGATGGTAATGCCCTTTACCGGGAAGGCGATCTTACCGTTTTCTATCCACAGGCCAGCGGCCCCGCCACTGAAGTTGCCGTTGACCGGGTTTATGCCGTAGCCGGTTACTTCCTTGACCAGCACTCCCCTTTCGGTTGCGCCGATTATTTCCTCCGGTTTCATCTTTCCGGCCGAAATGTAAAAATTATGCGGGCCGATTCCAGGCAGGCTGTCAAACCCGCCCCGGCTGGCGTTTCCGGTGCTCTTGACCCCGGCTCTTCTGGCGGCATAGGTGTTATATAGAAATCCTCTGAGGATCCCGTTCTCGACCACCGGCCGCTTCTGGGTGGGCACGCCCTCCCCGTCAAATGGGGCGCTGGCCAGCCCCTTTTCCAGGGTGCCGTCGTCAATCATGGTGATGAGCTCGGAAGCGATTTTCTGGCCGAGCTTTTTCCCCAGGAAGCTGGCTCCCTGAAGTACCCTCTCGCCGTTTATGGCCTGGATGATTCCACCCAGGATGGCGTAGGCCACGTCCGGGTCAAGGATGACCGCCGCCCGCTGGGTTTTTACCGGCCTGGGGTCGAGCATTTCCAGGGCCCTGTCCGCGGCCATCTTGGCCACTTCAGCCGCCGGTTTTAGGTCGGCGAAGAAACGACGCTGGCAGGACTCGTAACCGCTGGATTTCTGGTCGCCCTTTTCGGCAATCACTCCCACCCCGAAGCCACAGGCACTGGACTTATAGCTTTTGACCAGCCCGAGGGAGTTAGCCAGGACGATTTCGCCCTCGCTTTCCCCGTACCTGGCTCCCTCACTCCGGGTAATGCCTTTGACCTTCAGGGCCAGGCTTTCCACCTCCCGGGCCAGGGCAATTTTCCTGTCCATGGCCACCTGGCTCAGCCCGGGGTCGTACAGTCCCCTGACCTCGGTCACACCCGGCTCGTCGGGCAGGACGTTATTTTCATCCGCGGTCAGAATCCTGGCGAAATCCAGGGCCCGCCTGACCGTTTCTTCCAGGCTCTCCGGCCGGAAATCGTTGACGTAGGCAAAGCCCAGCTTGTGGCCGCTGATGACCCGGAGGCCCAGGCCGTAGCTGCTGGCTTCCTGGATGCTCTCGACCTTTCCATTCCTGACCTCAAGGCTGAGTTCGCGGCCACTGGCCAGGTAGGCTTCGGCCTGGTCGGCTCCCTTCTGTTTGCAAATTTTTATAACCTGTTCGGCAATTGCTCTGTAATCCATTTTTTCCTCCCTTAAGCTCTCTGCCTAGTGCCGCCAACGGTGATGCCCCTGATCCTGACCGTCGGCTGCCCGGCTGTAACCTCGGCCGCCTGTCCCTTGCCGCAGATACCGGGTCCGAAATCAAGGTCATTGCCCACCGCGTCTATCTTGGTAATGATATCCAGGCAGCTCCCGATGAGGGTGGCTCCCCTGACCGGCACGGTCTTCTTGCCGTCTTCGATGAGGTAGGCTTCCCGGCAGGTGAAGTTAAAAACACCGGTGGTCGGGTTGACACTGCCCCCGCTCAGGCTCTGAACGTAAAGGCCCGATTTGGTCGAAGCCACGATATCTTCTGGCTTATCCTTTCCCTTCTCGATGTAGGTATTGGTCATCCGGGGTATCGGGTAGTAGCGGAAGCTCTCCCGGCGGCCGTTTCCGGTTCTCTCCATTTTAAGCTGCTTGGCCGACAGGACATCAGTCATGTACTTGACCAGGACACCATTTTCTATCAGGACGTTCTTTTTCATCTGGGTGCCCTCGTCGTCAAAGTCCGTTGTCCCGCGGTAGTTTGGCAGGCTCCCGTCGTCGACCATGGTAAAGATATCGGCGGCCACCTTCTGCCCGAGCTTGCCGACAAAGGCCCCGGTCTCCCTGGCTATGTTGTCGGCTTCGAGCGGGTGCCCGACGGCTTCATGGACCAGCACCCCGCCCCAGCCATTCTGGATGACCACGTCCATCTTGCCGGCCGGGGCTTCCCGGGCTTCCAGCATAGTCACCGATTCCCGGGCCGCTTCCCGGGCTGCTTTTTCCGGCGGCAGCTCGTCGAACATCTCCAGGCCGGAGTGCCGGCTGAGCCTTTCCCGGCCCATGTGGGAGGTGTTATTACCCACGGCCAGGGTCTGGACGATGAAGAAAATAAGAGGCAGGCTGCTTCTGAGCAACACCCCTTCGGAAGTGGCTATTATTCGGTCCCTGATTTCGTCGTAGTAATCAATGCTGGCCATCTTGATCCGCGGGTCGTAGCCCAGGGCCGCCTCGTGTGCCCTTTTCATGATTTCCATTCTTTTGGCGTCAGCCACCTCCTGCAGTGGAATCTTGACCCTGATGTAGGATGGCCTCTTTTGTTCCTTGAGGGCCACCGGTTGGGTTTTCTTTCCCGAAGTGGCGATAAACGAAGCGACCTCGGCCGCCCTCAGGATTTTTTCTTCTGTCAGCTCGTCGGTGTAGGCGTAGCCGGTCTTATCTCCGTCGATCACCCTGACCCCGGCCCCCCGGATCAGGCCAAAGACCGCGCTCTTGAACCTGCCTTCCTCCAGCAGGATGCTCCTGGTCACCCGGTTTTCCACGTAAACATCGGCAAAATCGCCGCCCCGTTTCAGGGCCGTGGCCAGGGCTTTTTTCAGAAGCTCGTCCGGCACCTGGAGTTTCTGTCCTTCCCCGGCCAGCAGCGACCTGACCAGGGCCGGGGTGGCGGCCAGGGCTAGTCCACCCTGAAGACCGAGGCTCAGAAACTTCCGCCTGTTGATGGGTTTGAGCCCGGGAAAAACATCTTTCATGACGCTCTCCTTAAATCACGATTCGGGTTGGTCTGAATCTATTCAGAAATTTTCAGGCCATATTTTCCTGTCCCAGTTGTTTTAGCTTATCTGACCGACCGGGGTCAAGCTCTTTATTATGGATTAGAGTTTCTTCAAAACGTTGACGGACCTGGTTAACATCTGCTAAAAGCAAATAAACAGCCTGACAATTTCCCTGTTTAACGGGGCCGGGCAATTTAATACAATTATCTCGAAGGTTAACCGGGAGAGATCAAAAGAAATAATGAACAAGGTAAAATTAAAATTTTTAGCCGGCGCAAAAATCATAAAGGCTGAGGCCAGCCGGGGCCAGACTCTTTCCCGGGTCCTTTTCCGGGCTGGCCTGCCCATAAAGCTCTATTGCCAGGGGCGGGGAATCTGCGGGCGGTGCCTGGTTGAAATTAAAAGCGGACGGCTGTCTGAAGAAACTGAAGCCGAAAGAAAATTGAAGCTCGAGCGACGATTGCCACCCACTTTTCGCCTGGCCTGCCAGCTCCGCCTCTACCAGCCCCTGATTGTTAGAATTCCGGATGAACTTCTCCTGCTGCCGGAAATAAAGAATCTGGCCGGGAAATTTCCGGGAAGCGGTCGACCTGCACTGCGGGATTTTAACCCGCTGGTTAAAAAATATGTTTTGCGGCTCGCAAGAGAAGATTTATCCCGAGAAGAACGGTTGGCGTCGGTAATAAAGTCAACCCTGGGCCTGAAGCAGCTGGCTTTTGGCCCGACCGCAGGGCATAAACAAAAAAACGTGGGCCCCTCATGGCGCCAGTCCACGGCTGTAATCTATGATGACCGGTTGCTGCTGGCCCTGGAAGCCGGCCGCACCGATGATAGAATTCTTGGCCTGGCCCTGGACCTTGGAACCACCACCGTCTCGGCCAGGCTTCTTGACCTGGTGAAGGGAAAAACCCTGGCCTCGGCCAGCGCGGCCAACCTGCAGGCAGCCTTCGGGGCTGACCTTATTTCCAGGATTGCCTTTGCCGTCGAAAAACCGGGCAACCTGAAGAAGCTCCGGCGGGCCGCCCTTAAATCAATTGCGCAACTGACGGAAGTTCTGGCCCGGGAAGCCGGGGTCAAAACGAAGTGGATTTATGCCGTCTGCCTGGCCGGGAATGCAGTCATGAACCACATCTTCCTTAACCAGCCGGTTGACTCCCTGGGGCGGGCGCCCTTCAGGCCAGCCTTCTTGTCCCATGAGCCGGTTCCCGGCTTAGAAGTCGGGCTCAGTCTTAATCCGCGGGCCATGGTCTTTACCAGTCCGAACCTTGGAGGCTTTGTCGGCGGCGATATTTCATCCGGCCTGCTTTATACCGGTCTGCCCAGTAAAGCCGGAAACTATCTCTACGTGGACCTCGGCACCAACGGGGAAATAGCCCTCAAAAAGGGTAAGAAGATTTTGGTTGCTTCCACCGCGGCCGGCCCGGCCTTTGAAGGCAGCGGAATTTCCTGCGGGCAACCGGCCCTGCCCGGGGCCATTGAATACGTGAAATGGTCCGGGGACAGGTTTAAATACCGGACGATAGGTCGGAAAAAACCGTCCGGACTTTGCGGCTCAGGCCTGCTCAGTGTCCTGGCCGAATCGCTGAGGGCCGGCTGGTTACTGCCTTCGGGAAGGATTACCGCAGGTCGCTCGGAAATACCGGTGGCTCCGGGTCTTACCCTGAGCCAGCTCGATATAAGAAAGTTGCAGCTAGCCCTGGCTGCCCTCAAGAGCGGAATGCGACTCCTGCTGAGCACCGCCGGGCTGGACTGGACCGAACTGGACGGGCTTTACCTGGCGGGAGTATTTGGCAGCTCGGTTGACCCGGGTCAGTGTATTGCGGTTGGACTTCTTCCTCCCCTGCCCCGCCGGAAAATTATTTTTGCCGGCAATGCTTCCCTGGCCGGGGCTGAGATGCTGTTGCTCAGCGGCCAAGCCAGGAAATCCGCGGCCAGGCTTCCGCTTAAGGTTCAACATGTTTCCCTGGCTGAACTGGAAAATTTTCAGGGCGAATTCTTAAAGGCCTTGAGCCTTGGCCGCCGCTACTGGAGGAAAAATGATGTTTGACATAAAGAGGTTAACGGAAAAACAGGTTATTCTCCTCGACGGGGCCATGGGCACCGAGCTATTTCGGGCCGGGCTGCCTCCCGGCCATTGTCCCGAATCCTGGAACGAAGAAAGGCCGGAAGAGGTGGCCGGGATTCACCGCTCTTATTATGAAGCCGGCTCCCTGGCCGTCCTGACCAATTCCTTCGGCGGGAATGCCCTCAAGCTGGCCGGTTACGGGCTGGAGAGCAGGACCTTTGAGCTTAATTTTAAGGCGGCTCAACTGGCCCGGAGCGTCTGTCCCGAAGGCCGCTATGTCGGGGGAAGCATCGGGCCAACGGGGAAGTTCTTAAAGCCGGTTGGAGACCTGACCGAAGACCAATTACTTGAAGCTTTCAGGCCCCAGGTCGAGGGTCTGGCTGCCGGCGGCGTCGATTTCCTCTTAATAGAAACTCAATACGACCTCAAAGAGGCCCTTCTGGCTTTAAGGGCAGCCAGAGAAGCCTGTTCTCTTCCGGTCTTGGTAACCATGACCTTCAACCTTACCAGGCGCGGGTATTACACCATCATGGGAGTGTCGCCCGAGACTTTTATCAGAACCATGGAAGAAAACACCGTGGAAGCCTTTGGGGCCAATTGCACCCTGTCACCGGCCGACATGATCGGTCTGATAATAATCATGCGCTCTCTGAGCGACGGTCCACTGATCGCCCAGGCCAATGCCGGCCAGCCCCGGGTCGGTCCCGATGGTTCCACTCTTTACGAGCTGGGCCCGGATGAATATGCCGGTTTCATTCCGGAGTTGATTGAAGCCGGGGCCCGGGTCATCGGCGGTTGCTGTGGAACCTCTCCGGAACACATAAAAAAAATTGCTGAAAAAATAAGTGCCTTTTTTGATAAAATCAACTGAACAGGATTAGCGAAGGAGACAGGGATGAAACCAGAACCGAATAACCATCTTCAAGCCTTGAGCCAGGCCATAGTCCAGGGCCTGGTGGATGAGGCCGGGCCGTTGGCTGAAAAAGCGGTGGCTGCCGGGATGAAGCCGCTTCAGGTGATCGAGCAGGCCTGCGTTCCGGCCATCGAGGAAGTGGGACGCCTGTGGGAAGCCGGCGATTATTTCCTGCCGGAGCTCATTGCCGGGGCCGAGGCCATGAAAGCGGCCATGACCGTGCTCCAGGAAGCCCTGAAATCTTCCGGGCAGAGCCTGAAGTCGGCCGGCCGGGTGGTCATCGGCACGGTTGAAGGTGATATCCACGACATCGGCAAAAACCTGGTGGCCTCCATGCTGCGGGCCTCGGGTTTTGAAGTCATCGACCTGGGAGCCGATGTCAAGGTGGAACGGTTCGTGGAAACGGCCGAACGTGAAAAGGCTGATATCATTGCCCTGTCGGCCCTGCTGACCACCACCATGCTCAACCAGAAAAGGGTGGTGGAACTGCTGGTCAGCCGGGGCCTCAAGGATAAGTTCAAGGTGATGGTCGGCGGAGCCCCGGTTACCGAGAAATTTGCCCGGGAAATCGGGGCCGATGGTTACGGGGAAAGCGCCGTCCAGGCGGTCTCCGTGGCCCGGAGCCTTCTGGCCGGCCGGGGAGGCAACCATGACTGAAGAAGTCTTCAGACCCCGGGTCAGGTTCTTAAGCCAGCAGGCTGTGGAACAGATTATTGACGAGTCGTTTATACTGCTGGAAAAAGTGGGCCTGTTTATTGAAAACGAGGAAGCCCTGAAGCTTCTGGCGAATGCCGGTCAGAAAATAGACCATGCCAAAAACCGGGTCTTTATAGAGAAGGGCCTGGTGGAGAAATGCCTGAAGACCTGCCCGTCGGAAATCAGGCTCTATGACCTGGAAGGCAGCCGGGAATACCTGGTGGGCCGGGACGAAGTCCACTTTGACCCCGGTTCGGCTGCCATCAAGATCCTGGATTCAATAACTCTGAAGGAACGAGAGGCCGGGACTTCCGACCTGGTTACCCTGTATAAACTGGTTGAAACGCTGGAAAACCTGGATTTCCAGAGCACGGCCCTGGTCAGTGCCGATGTTCCAAAAGAAATGGCCGACATCTACCGGCTGTACCTGGGCCTCCTCTTTTCGCGCAAGCCTTTCATCACCGGAATTTTCCGGGTGGAAAGCCTGAAGCCGATGCTGGACCTGCTGCTGGCGGTGCGTGGCGATGCCAAGACCCTGGCCGAAAAGCCGCTGGCCATCTTCGACGCCTGTCCCTCCCCTCCCCTTAAATGGAGCCGGCTGACCGCCCAGAGCCTAATTGACTGCAGCCGTCTGGGTGTGCCTTCTGAACTCATACCCATGGGCCTGACCGGGGCCACCTCTCCGGTGACCCTGGCCGGAACCCTGGTCCAGCAGCTGGCCGAAAGTTTCGGCGGGCTGGTCATCTGCCAGCTAACCAGGCCCGGGGCCCCGGTAATCTTCGGCGGGTCTCCGGCGGGTTTTGACATGAGGAAAGGGACCACTCCCATGGGCGCCCCGGAGACCATGATGATCGATTGCGCCTTCGCCCAGGTGGCCAAGCATCTGAACCTGCCCACCCACGCCTACATGGGACTCAGCGATTCCAAGCTGGTTGACGCCCAGGCCGGGCTGGAAACGGCCATGGGAGCCACCCTGGCCGCCCTGGCTGGAATAAATGTTGTTTCCGGGGCCGGCATGCTCAATTTTGAGAGCACCCAGAGCCTGGAAAAGCTGGTCATCGATAACGATATCTGCGGCCAGGCCCTGAGGCTGGTCCGTGGCATAGCGTTCAGGGAGAAACCGCTGGCCCTGCACCTGTTCTCTGAGCTTGGCCCCGACTTCAATTTCCTGGTTCTCCCCCACACCAGGAAATGGTACCGGCAGGAGCATTATTTTTCTTCGGTCCTGGACCGCGATGTCTACGATACCTGGACAGCCCTGGGCCGGCTCGATACCTTTCAGAGGGCTGGCAAGGAAATTGCCAGGAGGTTATCCCTGTACCAGAGGCCCGAGCTCTGCCTGAAGAAGTCCGCGGACCTTCAGAAAATCATGAAGGCTTATGCCGCCTCCTGCGGTCTTGAAAAGTTGCCGGAAGTGCCGGGACTTAAGGTCTGAGTCAACTCCCGCAATTAATTTCAGAATGGTCCAGCTTGCCGGTCTTGATTCGCAAATGACGGAAATCTGGCAGGGTAAGAAAACAACTTAGCTGTTTGGCCAGAGCTTTTTAGGTGGCCGTAAAGAATGGTCGGCCAAGAATCGCGGTTGGGGAAAGAGTGCCAGATCAGGAAATTTTATCCCTGCCTCTTTAGCCCCGTTATTTAAGCCCCGACAGAATTTGCCCTCGTTCCGCGGGTTTTTGAAATTTTCAGCCCGGGGACTCTAATCCAGCCGGTATTCGCTCAGGTATTCGGGAATTACCACCGGCCAGCCGGTCTGTTCGCTTATTTCCCCCGCAAAGTGCTGTATGACTTCTTTTTCACCGTGTATCAGGAAAACTGTCCTGGGTTGCCTCTGGAACGAGCCGAGCCATTTCCAGAGCTGGGCCCGGTCGGCGTGAGCCGAGAAACCCTGAATCTGGTCGATGGTGGCCCGGACCTGGTACATCTGTCCATAAATACGTACCGGCGACTGGCCTTCCAGGATCTGCCGGCCCAGGGTTCCCCTGGCCTGGTAACCTACGAACAGGATGGTTGATTCCGGCCGGCTGATGTTGTTGACCAGGTGCTGCTTGATGCGGCCGCCGGTGCACATGCCCGAACCGGCCATGATGATGGCTGAACCTCGGGTTTTCTCAATCAGCCTGGATTCTTCGAAACTCTGGACCAGTTTCAGGCCGGGAAATTCGAAGGGATTTTTTCCGGTAGAGAACAGGGCCCGGGACTCGTCGTCCAGGTACTTCAAGTAATGGCCGAAAACGTTGGTCACCGAAACGGCCATCGGGCTGTCCAGGAAAACGGGCAGCTGCGGTATTTTTTTCTCTCTCACCAGCTGGCTGAGGTGAAACATCAGCTCCTGGGCCCGCTCGATGGCGAAGGTCGGGATGACCAGATTGCCGCCTCGCGAGACCACCCGGTTGACGTTCTCGGCCAGCCGGTCTGCGACTTTTTCCGGGTGGTCGTGTTCCCGGTCGCCGTAAGTTGATTCCAGAAAAATGTAGTCAGCCTGCTGGAAGGTTTCCGGGTCCCGGACTAGCGGTTTGTTCCATTGACCGAGGTCTCCGCTGAAAAGAATCTTCCTGGCCTCCTGTCCCCCTCCGTCTTCAACCGTCAGCTCGATGATGGCCGAGCCCAGGATGTGGCCGGCTTCCCTGAAGGTGACCTGGACCCCGGACCCCAGGTTGACCTTGAGATGGTAATCCACCGCTTCCACCAGCGGCAGGGCTTTCTCCACATCGGCGGTGGTGTAAAGGGGAATTTCCGGGTAAGGCCCGCGCCGGCCTTCTTTTTCATGCCTTTTCTTTTTGATCTGGGCGTCTTCTTCCTGGAGCTTGGCCGTGTCGAAAAGAACTATGGGCAGGATTTCAGCTGAGGGCGGGGTGCAGAGAATGCGGCCGCGAAATCCCTCCCGGACCACTTTCGGGATGAGGCCACAGTGGTCGAGGTGGGCATGGGTCAATAAAATGTAATTAATCTTCTGCGGTGGAAAGGGAAAGGGTTCCCAGTTGCGGGCCTGGTAATCACGTTCCTGGTAGAGACCGCAGTCCACCAGGAAATTCAGACCGTTGGCTGAAAGCAGAAAACAGGAACCGGTGACCTGGGAAGCGGCTCCCAGAAATTTGACCTTCATCATTCACTCGCCTTTCTGCCGGAGATAGTAGGCATATTCAACTCCGATGAACACCTGGCGGGCCAGCACTCTGAAGATTATATATATCTGGCCCAGAAATATAAAGGCCAGGACTCCCGGCCCGGCCCCTGACGGAATCAGGCGCATGATGAAGAACCAGAAGGCCGAGATAATTATGACCGCCAGGCCCAGCAGCAGATAGAGGCCCCAGAACCTGAAAAAGTGGCGTTTCAGGAAACGAAGGGCTGAGACATATGCCGGGATTACTTTTTTTGATTCGGATATCATGATTATTCTGGTTAGGTCCAGAAAAAGCTTGAAAGCTGTCCAGAGGAGGATCAGAACCAGCATCCGCAGGTTGGCCGAGATGATAACCGGCCACTCCGTCACCGCCCGGCTTGACCACAGGTTGAGCGGGGCGGTCAGCAACCGGAAAAGGATGAGAAGCACAGCCAGGAACGGTAAAAATACCAGAAGAGATAGAAAGAATTTCCAGAAATGACGGGCTCCGTCCGAAAGAAATTCCCTTAAGGTCACCACCGGGTCGGGGCTGAGCATCCGGCCGAACAGTCCGGCGCTGAGAAAGGTAAAAATCAGGCCGGTCAGCAGCATCAGGGTCAACAAAAAACCGACATAGGGACTTAGAATCTCCTGGTTGGCCAGGAAAACTTCGGCCAGGTTCAGCTCAAAGGGCATAACGGGTTTGTCCGGCAGGTAAAAATGGCCCAGGCTGTTTCTCAGAAGAGAGTTAATGGGAGCCAGGGCCAGGAGAGCCAGCACCAGCAAGATCAGCCAGATATAGACCGATAGCCTGAACCTGGTAATGGTTCTGTTAAGACCGGGATTTAAGTAGGTTTGAAGGCTCATGGTCATCTCCTCTCGTTTACAGCAGGCCGGAGAAAGTCAGCAGCAGGTGCTGCAGGAACCAGACCAGTTTTACGGTGGCAGTCAGAAGCCTGGCCCCGGGACCCTGGCTGGAATAGCTGTTGTTGGAAAAATTGCTGTCCACCAGCCAGATGGCCTCGGGGTCAAGAACGGCCGTTTTGACCCGGGCCGGCTTTTCAAAATAAAAGCGAACCCAGCGGTCCTGTCCATCCCATTCACGCCACTCGCTGCTGCCATCTTCAAAATCAACCCTGAGCTTCAGGCCGTAGCCGGGCCCTGGACGGGCCGGACCCAAGCGGCGCAGAGTAATTACCGTTTCATAAATTTTTTCTTTCTTTCTGGCGGTTTTCTCCTGAACCCCGGCGGGTGGCGAGCTGGCCTGGCCGGTCGGCAAACTGTCAAATACTCCCTGGTATTTTTCAGGCTTCAGGCGAGTTTCGACCGAGCCTATGGCATAATCAAAATTATTGGCGTTGAAAAAGAATTCCTTGAAAAACCAGGTCAGGTCCTGGCCGGAGACCTCGTTGACCACCCGGATAAAATCCTCGGTCTTTGGGTGGCGGAATCGATATCTCATGTGGTAGGTCCGCATGACCCTGGCCCAGGTCTGTTCTCCCAGCAACCTCTCCAGGGTATGGAGACAGGTGGCTGCCCGGTAATAAACGTTCAGGGAATAACTCATGGAGTTGAAGAACTTCCAGGAGGCGGTGACTATGGGGTCGAGCTCGGCCACCGTGGCTGACACCACCCGCCCCAGCTGCCAGTCGTAAACCGCCGGGAACTTGATAAGCCAGCTAAGGGGCAGGCCGCTAAAACGAAATGGCAGGCGTCCGGGACCGTAGGCCACCTCGGAAACCCGGCCCGTGGAATAGGTGTTAATACCCTCGTCCAGCCAGGCTTCCTCGAACTCGTTATTGGCCACCAGTCCGTACCAGTAGCCGTGCCCGAATTCATGGATTATAACCTGTTCCGGAGACAGGACATCTTTTTCCAGCAGGACCGAGGTCCCGGCGGTAAAGAGAGTGGGATACTCCATGCCGCCGCTTCCGGTTCGATAGGGCGGGTCGACCATGGTTATGGTTCTGTAGGGATAGGGGCCGTACCATAGGCCATAATATTTCAGGGCCGCCCTCAGGGCTCTAAAGTGCCTTTCGGCCTGGTTCTGATGCTGTTTTTCAATAAGCAGGATCATCTTGACATCAGGCAGCTTTAGTTCCTGCGGGCTCAGTCCCAGGAGCTCAGCCATCTGCCGGTATTCTTCTGGTGTGACTTCTTCCTCACCCCTGAACCATCTTTCCAGCTTGACAAACCGGGGTGAGGCGGTCCAGGCAAAATCGTGGATGTTCTGCTGGACATAGGTATAGGTGGTCTTGCCGCTGGCCGGGTCATCCCGCCTGGCCACTTCTTCCCCGCTGGCCCCCACCACCATACGTTCCGGCACGGTAATCTCGACCCGGTAGTCAGCAAAATCGGCATAGAACTCAGAGTTCAGGTGATACTCATGGCAGTTCCAGCCCCGGCCCTCTTCGTAAACACCGGGCTTGGGAAACCACTGGGCGATGAAAAAACCGTCCCGGTAATGACCGGTCCTCAGGCCACTCCCTGGTACCTTGGCCTGAAATTCCAGGTTAAGGGTGATGGACTGTCCCGGGGCCAATGGCTCGGGCAGCTCCACCCGGAGAACGGTCTGGTCGTCTGGATTGTGCGGTTCATCCGGGCTGATAAACGTGGCGGCCGGCATCAGGTCCAGTCCAGAATCAGTGCTCAGGGAAACCAGCTTGATCCAGCCCCACTCGTCTTTTTTAGCCCTGTATCGGGAAATAATCTTCTCACGGCTGGCTTCCTGGGCCAGGGTTGATCGCTCGTTTTTGAAGGCGTTCCAGTAAAGATGGAACTGGATATCCGGTATGTAATCTGCCGTTCGGTTGGTCCAGACTATGGTCTCTTTACCCTGGAGCGTGGCCGTTTCCGGTATCAGCTCCACCTTGAGGTCATAGCGAACGGGCCGGTCATCGGCCATGGCTGCCAGGCCGCAGGCCAGGAACAGAATCAGCCATAACCTGAAGACCGGTCGGGCCTTTGATAAACCTGGTTTTTTCATCCGAACCTCGCTGCCTGAAGATTATAAAGGTTATATATACGAAAAATCAGGCTGGCTGGATTTGCTTTCACATCAGAATCCTCAGAGCCTGCCTTGAACCTTCTGGTATTCCTGGCCTCAGGTCTGGCTGATCAGCCATTCTTCCCAGGCCCGGCGCCTGGGAAAAAAAATGAATAGAACCACCACCGAAATTCCGAGGAGGATGTAGAAATCGCGGTATAAACCCCGGATTAAAAATAATATCAATCCAAACAGGGCCGGCAGTTCGCTCATGATGACCATGATGAGCGAGGTGCGGTGAAGCTTGTTGAGCAGGTCCTCCGGTCGGTCGCCCGGCTTTTTTCTTAAAAGGAGGGACTGCAGGATACGGGCCAGGATGACACTTGCGGCCGACAGGCCATAGAACAGGTAGCGCAGGTTTCTGATGGCCTGCGGGTCGGTTATCGGGTATAGCCCATGAAAAGGTGCCATTTTGCTACGGATGAGTTCCACCAGTACCAGGTAAAGAGCCATTGCCCCCAGGACTGAAAAGCCGACCAGGGCGGCAATGCGGTGAGTTCTCCTGATTATTTCCTGGGCTTCCATCTTGCCTCCTTCGCTTGATTATATTTAATTTTGCCGGCCGGGGCAAACTGTGTTGTTAACCTGATCTGAACCTTCAGCTCGTTGCCGGTTTTTATCTGGAGAGGGGCCGGGCAGCAATTCCGGAGCAGGTCAGCAGCCAGGTCCTCTCCTTATCAGCTGCCGGGCTGGCTGTCCTGGCCCTCGCCAACAACCAGCCTGATATATGAATGACTGTTCATATATTATTGACTTTAATGGCTGACTGAGAGATCTTAAATTTCAGGGCAACCTGGCTGGATACGGCTCGAATTAATAGATATGGCAGGAGGTTATTCTGTCCTAACTTATGTAGAGGAGCAGGCCTTTAAGGTAGTCGCTCTCCGGGTGGAAAATGCTCACCGGGTGGTCCAGGGCCTGGCGGTGGCGCTGGATGATCCTGGCTTCCCGCCCGGCCTCCAGGGCGGCCTGAAAAATTGTTTTCTGGAAGTCCTGGCTATCAACGTAGTAGGAGCAGGAAAAGGTCAGCAGGAAGCTTCCCGGCTCCATCCGGCTCAGGGCCAGGCGGTTCAGTTCCCGGTAAGCTTTGATCGCCTGCTTCTCATCAGCTTTTTTCCTGGCAAAGGCCGGCGGGTCCAGGATGACCAGACCGTAGTCCAGCTGTTGTCTTTCGGCCAAGAACTCGAACATGTCCCGGTTGATGAGACTGAAAGAATCTTCGGAAAAGCCGTTAAGCCGCAAGTTGGCTCCGGCCGTTTCTAGGGCTCTTTTCGAGTAATCGACCAGGTCTACCTGGCTGGCTCCCCCTTTCAGGGCGGCCACGGCAAACCCTCCGGTGTAGCAGAAGCCATCCAGGACTCTTAATCCCCCGGCCAGGGACCGAACCAGCTGTCTCATTTCTCGCTGGTCAAGGAAAAAGCCGGTTTTCTGCGATTCGGTCAGGTAGATGTTGAACTTCAAACCATTCTCTTCAACCATCACCGGTTCTTCCAGCTTTCCGAAAAGCAGGCCTTCAAACTCGGACAGGCCTTCTTCCTTCCGCGATGGTATGAGAGATTTTTCGTAAATATAACTGGGCTTCAGGGTCTCTCTGAGCAAGTCCAGTACCTGCTCCTTGAGTTTTTCCATTCCAAGAGTCGAAACCTGGATAACCAGGCCTGGTCCATAACGGTCAACCACCAGACCGGGCAGGTGGTCGCTTTCACCATTAACCAGCCGGACCGATTCGGCCCGTCGGTAGAGACGGTGCCTGAGCTGAACCGCCTGCTGCAGGTTTCTTCTCAGGGCCAGCTGCGGGTCTTCCTGGCCAAAACTCAGCAACCTTCCAGCCAGGGAGCATTTCTGGTTGAAATAGCCGTGTCCGAGCAGTTGGCCGGCTGCCGAATAAACCGGGTAAATCCCGCCGTTGACAAAATTTTCCGGGTAGGTCTGTATGGCTCCGGAAAAAATCCAGTGGTGCCGGCTGAGGACTGATTTTTCGCGCCCGGGTTTGAGAATCACTCCATCGCGGACTTTTATTTTTTTCCGGTCTTTTCCTGAATTTCCTTCTCTATTCATCTTTATCCCGTCCTGGCTTTCGTTTTAGTCGCCTCTTAACCGCCCTGGGTCGTTAGCAAATTCCCCCGTGGTGTTCAGGCCAGAAGGTTACGGGCGGCCAGTTTTTTGACCAGTTCCCGGTCGGCCGGAAGCAAATTGAAATTTTCAAGCTCGCCCGGTTCTACCCAGGCATACTGGCGGTGCGAGCTCAGTCTGATCGCTTCCGATTCCAATCGGGCTTCAAAGGCCATCAATCTGGCCTCGGTGGCTCCGGGCAACTGGACCGCTTCCAGGAAACGGATGACTCTTATGGCCACTCCCATTTCTTCTCTGATTTCCCTGGCCAGAGCCTGTTCCGGGGTCTCTCCCGGTTCAACCTTTCCCCCGGGAAATTCCCAGCCGGTTTGAGAAGCTTCCTCGCCTCTTTCGGCCAGCAACACCCGGCCCGCCTTCTTGAAAACCGCAGCCACCACTATCATCGGCACCTAATTCTGCCCCAGCCGGCCCCCGGGTGTCAACCCGGACGACTTTTAGCCGTCCGCGGATTGTCACCCAGAGCTTTTACTGGTAATATAAGTTTTTATCGATGACGTTTTCGAGGGGTTTAGCGGCATGGAAAACAGCCAGTACGATTTTAAGCGAATGATGCCCGGGCCTCCGGCCAGCTATACCTGTCTTCGGACTCCCTTGCCTCTTGAGGTAGACGGAAACCTGGATAAGCCTGCCTGGAAGGTGGCGCCCCGTTCGGAAAGATTCGTGGACCTGGTTACCGGAAGGCCGGCCCTCCTTGATACCAGAATGGCCGCGCTCTGGGATGATGAATATTTTTACCTGGCTTTCTGGGTAGAAGAACCCGATGTCCGGGCCCATCTCTCGGAAAGAGATTCCTTCCTCTGGCTGGAGAATGATGTGGAGGTCTTCATCGCCGGCCCGGATTGCTACTACGAGCTTCAGGTCAATGCCCTGGGCACCATCTACGAAGTTTTTTACATCTGGCAGGAAGCCCTGAAACCCGGGGGCTATTTTGACCGACCCGAATTTGACCTCTACCGGCGGCAGGTCGATGTCCTGGGCGGGTACCAGGATTCTTCCCGCTGGGGCCGACACCCGCGGGGCCGTCGCTGGGCTTTCCTGGACTGGGACTTCCCCGGCCTGAAATGGGCGGTCCGGGTGGAGGGCACCCTGAACGATTCCACGGATATCGACCGCGGCTGGACGGTGGAACTGGCCTTTCCCTGGAAAGGAATGGAGGTCCTGGCCCAGGGCCGTTCTCTTCCTCCCGGCGACGGGGATGTCTGGCGGATGAGCTTTTCCCGGTTTGAAGCCCTGGAAGCCGGGGGGAGCCGGCTGGAACCTTCGGCCGGCTGGGCTCTCAACGCCCACGGAGTTTATGATTCCCATATACCCGAATGTTTTTCCCGGGTAATTTTTTCTTGCAAAGAAATCAAAGTTTAAGGAGAAGGCATGAACGCAGCAACCAGGATCAGAGTGGTTTTTCTGACGCCCGAGATGGCCCCGCTGGCCAAGACCGGAGGTCTGGCCGACGTCACCGGAGCCCTGCCCCGGTACCTGGCCCGCAATCCCCGGCTTGAAGTGATGGTTATAATGCCGCTTCACCGCGAGGTGAGGAAGAAGAATCTTCCCCTGAAGACGGTGTTCGAGCGAATTATGATAGATTGGCCCGGTTCGGAAAAGTTTTTCTCGGTCCAGGAATTTCAGTCTGAAGGTTTCAGGGTTTACCTCATAGATAATCCGCGACTATTTGACCGGGATTATCTTTACAGCACGCCTGAAGGCGATTATCCGGATAACGGCGAGCGCTTTGCCTTCTTTTCCCTGGCCGCCCTGGAAACGCTCCGGGCTCTGTCCTGGAAGCCGGACATCATCCACGCTCACGACTGGCAATCGTCCCTGGCCTTCGCCTATCTCCGTCACCGCCCGACGGCTGACGGCTTTTTTGCCGAGACCAGGTTGCTTTGTACCATTCACAACCTGGCCTACCAGGGCCTGTTTCCGCCTGACCTGCTCGGCCGGGTTGGTCTCCCGGGACATCTTTTCAACCCGGAAGACCTGGAATTTTACGGAAAGGTTAATTTTCTCAAGGCTGGCCTTCTATACTCAGATGCCATCAGCACGGTCAGTCCCACCTACAGCCGGGAAATTCAAACCCCGGAGTTTGGTTGCGGTCTGGAGGGTGTTCTGCGCAAGCGGTCGGACCGTCTTTTCGGCATTCTGAACGGCATAGATTATCTGGAATGGAACCCCGAAACCGACCCGGCCCTTCCCGCCCACTATTCCAGGGGCAACCTGGCCGGAAAGTCGGTCTGCCGGCTGGAACTTCTCCGTTACTTTAACTTTCCACTGGACTCCGCCCGGCCGGTGGTGGGCATGGTTTCCAGGCTGGCCGGCCAGAAGGGCTTTGACCTGCTGGCCAGGAGCCTGGACGAACTTCTTAAAAAAGAACTTTATTTGGTCATCCTGGGCACAGGGGAAATCGAGATCCAGAACCTGCTCGTAGAAGCCCAGAAGAAATATCCCGGCCGGCTTGGTCTCAAGATTGCCTTTGACGACCGACTGGCCCGTCTGATTTACGCCGGCAGCGATTTCTTTCTGATTCCCTCCCGCTACGAGCCCTGCGGCCTGACCCAGATGTACAGCCTCCGCTACGGAACGGTTCCGATTGTCAGGAGCACCGGGGGTCTCAAAGATACGGTGTCTGAATTCAACCCGGCCACCCTCCAGGGCAACGGCTTTCTGTTTGAGGAATATCAGACCGCTCCCCTGGTTGAGGCTGTTTCCAGGGCCCTGACTTTTTACAGGAAGGAACCTTTCTGGTCACGGCTGGTGCAAAACGGCCTGGACAGCGACTTTTCCTGGGAAAAATCGGCCGAAGATTATTTCAATCTGTACCGCCAGCTGCTCAGCTGGCCGGCGGCTCGTTTTTCCTGAGGTATTCGGCGGCCACCTCCGGCGGCACCGGGTTAATGTAGAAACCGGTGCCCAGCTCAAAACCGGCCACCTTGGTCAGTATGGGCATCACCTCGATATGCCAGTGGTAATAAGAATCTATGCCCGGCCAGGCCTTTTCAGAGACCTGGGGATTGGGAGCATGGTGGAAGACCAGGTTGTAGGCCGGGTCGGACAGCTGGAGTCGCAGCCGGCCCAGGGCCTGTTTCAGGGCCTCGGCCAGAAAGTCCGTTTCCTCGTCGGTTATGGCCCGGAAGAAAGCCGAATGTCTCAGCGGGAAAATGGCCATTTCAAACGGAAAGCGGGAGGCATAGGGGGCCAGGACCGCGAATTTTTCGTTCCGGTAAACCAGCCGCTCGCCGGCCGACTGCTCTTCTCTCAGCATCCGGCAGAAGACGCACTCCCGGAACTGGTTGCGGTAAAGCCGTTCCGCCCCGTAGATTTCTTCCTTGATTCTCTTGGGAACTATGGGAGTGGCAATCAGCTGGGAGTGAGGATGGGCCAGTGAAGCCCCGGCTTCTTTTCCTTTATTTTTGAAAATCTGGACATACTGGTGATGATAGACTTCTTCTATGTTAATGGTTCGTTCCCTGAAGACCTGGATGATCCGGGCCAGGTGGTCGGGCGGCAGGTCGGATAGTTCCTGGTTATGGTCAGGGGTTTCAATTATGACCTCGTGGACTCCAACTCCTTCCATCCACTGGTATGACCCCCTGGTCTTCTTGGGTGGAGGGGAACCGGGCTGCAGGGCCGGGAACTTGTTGGGGACCACCCTTATTGTCCAGCCAGGCCGGTCGGGCTCGGAATGGTCTTGGCGGATGGCATAGACTTCGGGTGGAGTCTTGGATTCGTTGCCCGGGCAGAATGGACAGAAGGCCAGGCTCTCTTTTTTCGGCTCCGAACTTTCAGCCGGGCGAAAATCATCCGGCCTCTTGCTCCTTTCGGTCGATATGATTACCCAGCGACCGGTTAATATGTCTTTTCTAAGTTCAGGCATGGTCATTCACCCTTTCTATCACAGCTGACTGGACTAATCGGCCAGGAGCTCCCTGATTTTCGTCTTCAGCTCGTCCAGGGACGAGGATTTGATGAGGTAGGCATCGGCAGCCCAGGTCATGAAGTCGCCCTTGTAGCTCTGGTAGGCGGTGTTGATGATGATGGGGATGTCCTTCCTCATGCCCATGATGCTGGAGATGAGCTCGATGCCGTCCTTGCCGGGCATCCTGATGTCGGTGATGATCAGGTCGAAGCCGCCGGACCTGACCAGCTCCAGGGCTGATTCGGCGTCGGCAGCCAGCACCACCTCGTAACCCTCCCGGCTGAGCTCTTCCTGGTAAAGCAGGCTCAAACTCTTGTCGTCTTCGACCAGCAGTATTTTTTTCATGTTGACCCCCTTTCTCTGGCCAGAAAATAAAGCCTGAACATGGTGCCCCTGCCCGGCTTGCTCCGGACCTCGATCTTGCCGCCGCAGGATTCCATCACCCGCCTGACAAAAAGCAGTCCCAGCCCCAGGCCGCTTTCCTTGGTCGAAAAGAAGGGGCTGAACATCTTTTCCTGGCTTTTCTCGTCGAGTCCCGGTCCGGAGTCCTTGACGGTGATGGTCACCCACTTCTTGTTCCTCTGGCAGGCCCGGAGGTAAACCCGGCCCCCGGGCGGGGTGACGTCCAGGGCATTATCCAGCAGGTTGACCAGGGCTTCTTCAAAGTACACCGGGTCGCACAGTATCAGGGAATTATTTTCGGGCAGGCTGATGGTAATCGTCTTGCCGGTAGCCTTGGCTTTGATGTCCGGCCTTTCCCTGATTCCCAGCAGAATGGGACGGTAGTCTATCGGCACCAGTTCTTTGATTTTTATCCGGAGAAAATGGCTCATCCGGAAGATGATTTCTTCCAGGTGCTTGATTTCTTCCTGGATGATTTGCAGGTTTCTCTGGCACTTTTCCTGGTTGCAGGGCTGGTTGACCAGCTGCCGGGTAAAGCCGCCGATGGCCACGATCGGGTTTCGGAGCTGGTGGGAGATGAAGGCGGCCATTTCTCCCAGGGCGGCCAGTTTTTCCATTTCCAGGACTTTCTTGTAAAGCCTGGTGGTATGAATGTAATTCCCGGCCAGCAGGCCGCACAGGCTGGCCAGCTCTATGTCCCGGGCGGTGATGGGAGCATGGGTGATGGCGTTGTCCACCACGATTTCACCCATGATTTCATTGCGGGCCACCAGGGGCAGACACAGAAACTCTTCTACCTGGACAAAATTCAGGAAGCGGCGGTCGACCCTGGGCTCGGTGCTGGCCCCGGTCACCAGAACTATCTCCTTATCCCTGGCCGCGGCCGCCGGATACTTCAGGTCTTCATCCTCCAGGTTGTATTCCAGGGCCTTGAGCTTGGGCTGCAGGTCGGGCAGGAGACGGCTGACCAGCTCCCGGTTGTGTTCCACAATTTCGGCGTAACCCAGTCCGGGGGAGCTGAGCATGGTCCAGATGGCCTCGGCCTCTTCCGGCGACCTCGGTCCCAGCCACAGGGTGGCCTTGAGCTTATCACCCTCGGTCAGGAAGAGGGTGGCCCGGTTGAAGCCGATGCCGGCCCCGGAAGTCAGGGCGGTTAAAATGACCAGCAGGTTATCTTCCAGGGAGAAGGGCTGGAAGAAGCTCTGGGCGATGATCGATAGCAGCACCAGCTCCTTGGGTATTTCGGGGTTGAAGTTGGCCGGCTGCATCCGGTAGGAGGTGATCATTCCAGCCTCCAGCCCTTGGGCACCGTCCTGATGCCACCCGCGCTGATCTTAAAATAATCGTCGTCCCTGGTGTCTTCATAGCCAATTGAAAATTTTTCCGGGACGATCACGTTCTTATCTATTATAGCCCTTTTTATCCGGGCTCCCCTTTTGATAATTGTGCCTTCAAAAACTATGGACTCTTCCACCACCGCTCCCGGCTCGACGGTAACCCCGTAAGACAGGATGGAGTTCTGAACCTGACCTCCGTTTATCAGGCAGCCATCTCCAATGATGGAGTTCTTGATGGTGCCGCCGGAAATGTAAGAAGACGGGTACTGGGGCTTGTAGGTCCTGATGGGCCAGCCGGGGTCGTTGAGCTGAAAGGGCGTCCTGTCCGACAGGAAGTCCATGTTGGCCTGCCAGTAGGCATCGATGGTTCCGATATCCTGCCAGTAATCTTCGTAAATGTAGGCGTAGACCCGGCTTTCTTTTATCATCGCCGGCAGAACATCCTTGCCGAAGTCATGGCTGGATTTGGGATTGCGGGCATCCTTGATCAGGGCCTTGACCAGGACCGGGGTGGAGAACATGTAAACCCCCATGGAAATCAGGGCCTGTTCCGGCGACCAGGGCAGCGGAAATGGCTTCTTGGGCTTTTCGGCGAAATTGATTATCCGGTGGTCCTGGTCGATGCCGAGCACCCCGAACCGGCTGGCCTCGGCCACCGGCCAGGTATGGGTCATGACCACGGCTTCGGCTTTTTTGTCCAGGAAAAATTTTAGCACTTTCCGGTAGTCGGCCCGGTAGACGTGGTCGCCGGACAGCACCAGGATTATGTCCGGGTTTTCCTGCTGGATGGTGTAGATGTTCTGGAAAACGGCATCGGCCGTTCCTTCATACCAGTGCTCGCTGACCCGGCCCTGGGCCGGGAGGGAGATGATGTATTCGTTGCTTTCCGGATGGAAAATGCTCCAGCCCTGAAGGATATGTCTTTCCAGGGAAAGCGACTTGTACTGGGTCAGCAGGGCGATCCTCCGGAAGCCAGAATTCAGGGAGTTGGACAGGCTGAAGTCGATTATCCTGTAACTTCCGGCGAAGGGTACCGAGGGCTTGGCCCGGTCCCTGGTCAGGGGGTAGAGCCTCTCCCCTTTTCCACCGCACAGTATCATAACCAGGACTTTTTTATAGAATGTTTCCATCTGGCAGTATGATCTCCTTAAAAATTGAATCTTCCTCTTCTATTTTTTCAAGGAAATAGCTTTCTTCGGGGCTTAGCTCTCCATTTCTTTCCAGCAGCCGGACAATCGTTTTGGCTCTTTCAAAATGCAGGCTGGCCCGGGCCTCGGCATAGTCCCGGGCGGTCAGGGTGGAAATCAGGAAGGGCCAGTCGGAGCTTTCCAGCAGGAACTTTTCCTGGCAGAGCAGCTTGAGGAGCCGGGGGTTGAGCCGGCCGAGTTGCCCGGGATCCCTGAGCCAGCTAAGGCATCTATTTTCGAGCTCGTAGATCCTGGACCAGATCCAGGAAGTGTCTTCGTTGAGCCAGATCCAGTGGTAACCGCCCTCTCCCCACGAGCCTTCGGGCAGGGAAACGATCAGGCTGGCCGGGACCTCTTCCAGTGAGCTGGATACGGTGGCCGGCCTGACTGCCGACTCCGGCTCATGGAGCTTTTTGACCACCCGGTAGAACCATTCCGGTCCCTCGAACCACCAGTGGCCGAGAAGTTCGGTATCATAAAGCGAGGGAATCACCCCGGTCTGGTGATTTTTCAGGGTTTCATTCAGCAACCAGACAAAGTGTCCGGCATGGGCCTCGGTTCTTTCCATGGCCAGGTTGTAATCATAGGGCAGCTTATCGGCCAGGTCGGAATCGGGAGCGGTTATTCTCCAGTAACGCAGGCCTCCAGGAAAATGCTTCTTGTGGAATTCAAGGTAATGGCCATCTCCGGGATAACCCTGGAAGCGGCTCCAGACCTGCTTGCCCGAGACTTCGTCCCGGGCCAGGAAACTGACATGAGACGGGTGGGCCAGGTAAGGCTGGTAGGGGTCCTGGGGCCTGACCGGTGTGGCCTTGAATTTTTCCCGGTACCTTTCCCAGAGATGCCTGAGGGCCGGAAACTTTTCCAGGTAGACCCCCCGGGCCTCGCCGCCCTTGAGCAGGTGGGCATCAACGAAAAAGTAGCTAAGGCCCTGCTCTCCCATGATTTCATCCACACCCCTGCGGGGATAAGGCTCCGAATTACCCAGGGGAGGCTTCCAGGAATACCCGGGGCGGTAGGCACACTCCGGCAGCCAGAAACCGCTCGGCTGTCGGCCGAAATATCTCTTATAGACGAATTTCCCCTGCTGCACCTGGTGGGCCACGCTTTCATCACGCGATAGAAGGGCCAGGTAGCCATGAGTGGCGGCCGAGGTAATTATCTCCACCTGGCCGCTCTCCTGGAAACGGGAAAAGGCCGAGACCAGGTCGGAGCCAAACTCGTCGACGAACAGGCGGAAAGTCTTTTCGTACCACTTGCGCCAGAACAGGGCCAGAGGCAGGAGTTCCTTCTGGCCTGACCGCTGGAAGTAGAGATAATCGTTGACGGCCGCTTCCAGCTTCATCGTCAGGTAATCGATGAATCCCCGGACAAACTTCTGGCTCTTGAGTTGCTCAACCAGGACCGGGGTAAAGCTGATGGTCAGGCCGGACTTGAGGCCCTCCTTCTCCAGCCGGTTCAGGACATCGAGAATGGGCAGGTAGGTTTCGGCGGCTGCCTCAAAAAGCCAGTCGGTCCCGTGGGGCCAGGTGCCGTGGTTGAGGACGTATGGAATATGGCTGTGCAGAACCAGGCAGAAAAATTTCTTCCCCGTTTCAATCCGGTCTTTCATTTAAATTCCCTTCTCCAGCTCGCAGGTTCGGCTAAATTATACCATATAAATCTTTTGAGAAAAGATTCTGACCCCAGGCGGCAGGTCATTATCTTCCGTGCTTTAAGACAAGAAAGAGCAGCTTTTTCTCCCGGGACGTCAGCTTCAACCGCCAGACCGGATGGCAACTTAAGCCCTGGGTAATTATTTCATAGTCTTTTTCCGATTGAGAAACTGTCTTGATCGGAAAGACCCAGATCTCCTGGGCCTCGGGAGCTTCGAGAACGAGTTCTCCTTCACGGAATTCCACCCGGTTGGTCCCGGCCCGAAATTCATTTTCAAAAAAGGCCAGGTTCCACTCCGAGGTCAGGGTCAGCTCCACCTCCTGCGGGGACAGGTTTTCGATTTCATAGACAAACAGCAGGGCCCTGAGTCCCGGCCTGACCCGTTTGCACAACCTGAGCGGAATGGAGCCCGGGGCCAGTTTCACCTCTGCCTGCCTTTCCAGGACCAGGGTGTCATCTTCCAGGCTGGCCCTAAAAGGTTTTTCGATAAATTCACCCGGTTCCCTGAAGTAGGTCTCTTCGTACTCTTCATAACTTATCCCAGGATGGAGTATCCTTTCCAAAAAGGACAGCCGCCGGTAGTTATCGAATTTCAGCCACTTCTGGGCTTCGGGGGGCAGGGCCCGGCTGAGTTCGTGGATGGACTTGCCCTCCTGGTTTTCTCCATGAACAGTAGAGTGAAGATGGTAAAACTCCTGGCGCCTGGTCAGGACATCGGTCAAATTTAAGACCTGGTAGCGGTCGTCAATCTCGGCAATGCCGCCTCCGTCATCGGGTTCTAGCCACAGGAAAAAGTAAGGCGACTTCAACAGGTATTCATCGTGGCCATCCAGGTCAAAATCAAGCCTTTCCCAGCCACTGAGGAAGGGGACCTTAAGCTCGGCCGAAATAAGCTTTTCATACACGGCCCTTCTCAGGTGGGGCAGATAGAGCCCGCCGAAAACCCCGTGCCAGTAGGCATCGTTGCACTGGGCCTGGTAAAGCTCTCTCCTGGCCTCCTGATCATCGCACTGGCTGACCTCGGCCGAAACCTGAAGCTGGCGGCAGCGCAGGTGGTGGCTTTCTGGATATTTCAGGGAAAAATCACGGTACAGCCCACCCCGCAGGAAACGGCGGGCGGCTGGCGGCAGGCTGTTCTTGAGCTGGATGAATTCCCGCTGGTCTTCAGGATTAAGTACCCATTCCATCATCTCTTCGTAGGAGGCCGGGGGCAGGTAGGCCCGGCCCAGTGGAGCCCTGTGCCGGAGATACTGGCCAAAGGTCATCATTTCCACCGGGTTGTTTTCCAGGAATTCCAGGAACTTAACCAGCCAGCCGTCTTCATAGACCCATTTGTCGGTTCCGGGCCACAGCCCGAATTTTTCGCCGTCATCCCCGATGATGGCCGTGTCATTACCTTCATTCAATATTTTTTCAAAATAGGACTTGAGCTCGTCAAGCGACCTGAAAGGAATGTAATAACGAAGAGTCTTGTCTATCGGGAAAATGTTGAAGGCCAGTCCCTCGTCTTCGGTAATGTAATAACCATGGATGTTCTTGAGTCCGGCATAGCGGAAATGTTCTTCATCGAGCAACGTGTAACGAAAACCGGCCCGGTGGAGCAGGCTGGCCAGGTGCGGTTCCCAGACCCTTTCGGTCAGCCACAGCCCCTCCGGCCTGACTCCAAAGGTCTCCTGCAGAAATTCGGACATAAGGGCCAGCTGGGCCAGCCGGTCTCGCTCCGGTATCTGGGTCAAAACCGGTTCATAATAGCCGCCTCCCAGCAGCTCCAGCTGGCCTGAGTTCACCATGTTCCTGATGAGTTCCAGGCAGTCTTTTCTTTCCTTTAAAATGTAGTCCCAGAGAAAGCCTGAGAAATGAAGGGCGAACCGGAAGCGGGGAAAGCGGCTGACTGTTTCCAAAAAGGGGTAATAGGCCCGGTCAAAGGCCCGTCGGAAAACATCCGGAAAATTACCCAGTGGTTGATGGTTGTGAACGGCAAAAAGAAAAATCAGTTTTTCCATGCTCATTTCTCCCGGCTGGCGGCTTTTTCCAGGTAACTCGAAAACAGCAGGTCAAATTCTTTCTCCTCGGTCTCCCCTGCCCACCAGAACCAGTCCGAACCCTCGGCCACGGCCAGGTATTCAGAAAAACCTGATTGTTCTCTTTGCCTGGCCAGTCTCATCCAGGCCTGGACTTTTTCCGGGTGCCCGACCCACTTGAAGAAACTGCTCATCCAGGTCCCGGAGACGAGTTCCAGGGATTTGGCCGGCTGGTGTGTCTTGAGGTAATCTCCCGGCAGCACGGGCTGGAAGGTTCCGGAGGCTTTAATTTTCTCAAATAACGACCGTAGAAAATCTATCCCGTTATCTTTGTAGGCACCCCAGGGATTTTCACCGTCGAGTATGATGGAACAGATAGCATCTTCTGGCACCACGGCGGCTCTCTTCTCCAGCTTTCTAAAGAAATCATCAACGGCCCGTTCGGCCGGCCAGCGGTGGTATTCAAAACCGATCAGGTCAGAGAGTTCCCGGTCTCGGAAAAAGAGTTTTAGCCCCTCACAGTCATAGGGTTGATACAGGAGTGCCGGGTCCGGGCGGTGGTCCAGGCTTTTCCAGAGAAGATGTTCATCGGTCATGGCAAACTGGTAGCCGCTTCTGGCAATCAAGCCACAGGCCACCTGGCTCAGGGCTCCTTCCGAAGGCCATAGTCCGGCCGGCGCCAGTCCTAACACCTGGCTGAAGTACTCCCGGGCCCGGTCCAGGTGCCAGGTCGCGTCTTCCGGATGGGCGAATGACGGAAGGTCGGGGGCTTCGGGGCGGGCCTGGTCCAGGTCGGCCAGCAGCGGGAGCAGCGGATGATAGTAGGGGGTTACGGTCAGCTCCAGCAACCGGCTGGACTGGAGTTTCTGGAAATATGGCAGCAATCCAGTCAGTATATTCTTTCTCAGGTTCAAGAGCTCATCCCGGCTTTTCTCTTCGGGTCGGGCCAGTGGTGAAAAGAAATGCTCCAGCACCCGGCGCTGCAACCCGGCCAGCCTCGTTTCCTGGTGAAATTGAGGGAAAAATCTTCTTAGCCGGTCTGTTTCCTCCTGGCTCAGCTTTTCTGGTTCTTTATGCAGTGATTCCAGGACGGGGTCGACCGCCCGGCCCTGGGCGTAATCCAGGAGCTGTTCCAGGAGGCAGGGCACCAGGTTGATGGTGCAGGCGAACTCGGTTTCCTCCACTATTTTCAGCATCTGCCAGTAATTCCTGGTGGCATGGTAATTTACCCAGGGCAGCAGGTAGACCTTTGAGTCCGGAAGGTGGTAGATGGGCTGGTGAAAATGCCAGACAAAGTTCAATCTCATTTCAGACTCCTTGCTCGGCCAGGAAGTAGATTACCATGGCCAGTATTACCGCCTGAAGTTCCAGCTCCCGCGGATGCACCGCTTCCGGCACATCGAGGGCGCTGTGGTGGTAATCAAAATAACGCTGCGATTCGGGAATAAGACCGCCGAGGATTGTGCCCTTTTCTCGCAGGGGAGCAATGTCCACTCCCCCGCCGCCGGTTCTGATCCAGTTTATGCCCAGGGGGCCCAGGTAAGCCAGTAACGGCTTGAGCCTGTCGGCCAGGCTTTCCAGGCTGAAGGCCAGGCCAACCGGGGCTGCTCCTCCCCTATCCTGTTCAATGGCCACCAGGTGCTTTTCCTGCTTCCTGTGGTCGGAGGCGGCATAGGCCCGACCCCCGGTTCCTCCAAATTCCTCGTCCATGAACATAACTGCCCGAATTGTTCTTTTTGGCTTCAGCCCGGTTTCTTTTATCAACCGGAGCACTTCGATGGCCACGGCGCAGCCGGCGGCATCATCGTGGGCCCCGGGGCCGAGGTCCCAGCTATCGAGATGGCCGCCTATGAGAATTATCTCATCCGGAAACTCGGAGCCGGTCAGCTGCCCGATGACGTTGGCCGAAGTCACCGGCTCTTCCTGGCGACAGTTCGTCCTCAACCATACCTTCAGTTCCGGATCGGTCTGCAGCCAGTGGTGCAGCAGTTCGGCCCCGGCCGTGCTTACGGCTGCAGCCGGAATTCTTGGTGCCCGGTCGTCGTATTCCATCAACCCGGTGTGGGGATTTTGATCGACCCTGAAGGTCATGGACCTGATCAGAACTGCCCGGGCTCCGTAACGGGCCGCTTCCGAGGCTCCCCGGACCCGGAATTGGGCAGCCCGGCCGTAGGCAGCAAAAGGCTCGACCACCGTCCTGTCCATGGGCACGTTGTAAAAAACTATCCGGCCGGGAACAATGTCCTTCAGGGCCGACAATTCCTCAAAACTACGAACCTCAACCACCCCCGCTTCCACCCCGTTGACCGGAGTACCGAGGCTGTTGCCCAGGGCACAGATACTTAGGGCCTGAGTGCCCAGTTTCGAGCTTCGGACCATGGCTTCTTCGGCCTGTCCCCTGACCCAGCGCTGAACCTTGACCGGCTCGGTCCAGACCCGGTCGAACCCCTGCTCTGCCATAAGACTGGCGGTCAGCTCCACCGCCCGGTCGGCCTCGGGGCTCCCGGTCAGACGACCGCCGATTGAAGTAATCTGCTTGAGAAATTCGTAGGCCTTTTCCTGTCGCAGGCCCAGGTCCTTTATGGATTCAAATTTTTGCAGAAGCTCCGGCCGCAGGGCTGGCGGCAAGCTTCTGTCCCGAGCCTGTGGCTTACAGCCTGATAGCCACAGCAGAGGCAGGGTACAGATTAGCAAATAGAAGCTATTTAATCTTTTCTCTGCTTTTCCTGTTAGAGTTCTTTTCATTTTTTAATCCGGCTTTTTCCTGGTTCTTGTTTCTGAAAAATAGCCACAGGTTTTCTTTACCTTGCCTGCGGTCTTTTATGCGGACAAGAGTATAAACGCCACGCAATTTCTTTCCCTGGATCAGTATTTCTCTGAGGTCTTGATCCCGGTGAAGCGGTTGATAGGTTCCCCGGTCCCAGATTTCCACCCGGCCCGCACCGTATTCGCCTTCGGGGATTGAGCCTTCAAAATCTTCATATCCCAGGGGGTGATCTTCCACCTCGACGGCCAGTCGTTTTTCGGCACCGGTGGTCGGGGGTTCCTTGGGCAGGGCCCAGCTCTTCAGCACACCGTTTTCCTCCAGCCTGAGGTCATAATGGAGGCGGGAGGCCAGGTGTTTTTGAATTACGTAGATAAGTCCTGGTTCTTTTTTGGTCTGCCGGTTCACGGAAGCTGCCAGACTGATTTCCTTGAAGCGGATTATCTATGCAGGAAACAACGTTCGCAGTCAACTTCTCCTGGTCTGCGCGTTACCATCATCACCAGGCCGAGCTCATCAGCCCTGGCGATGACCTCCTGGTCCTTGACCGAGCCCAGGGGATAGATGATGCCGGTAATCCCATGGCCAGCAGCCAGCTCCACCACGTCCGGGAAGGGCATGAAGGCGTCAGAAGCCAGGACACAACCCAGCGGGCCATAGCCACGACGGGACAGCCGGATGGCGTCTTCGGCCGCATCGATGCGGCTGCGCTGGCCTGAACCGATGCCATGAATTTTGTCTTCGGTCCCGATGACTATGGCATTGGACCTGGTATAACAGGCCACCGTCCAGCACAGCAGGGCGGCCCGCAGCTCGCGGTCATCGGGTTTTTTCTTCGAAACGACATCGATGAAATCCGGGGAGACGATGCGGGAATTGAATCTCTTTTGAACGAGCAGGCCTCCGGCCACTCTCTTTATTTCCAGCCCGTTATCAAGGGAAGGCTGGTCCAAGTAGGCTCCCATTTTTACCACCCTGAGAACTTTCCTGGTGGCCAGGACTTCCAGGGCTTCGGGGCTGAAGTCCGGGGCATAGACCACTTCGATATTTCTGGGGCTTTCCACCAGCAGGCGGGCCAGGTCGGCCTCCACCCGGAAGTTGAAAACGTCAACGCTGCCAAAGTTGGACAGCGGGTCGGTCTGCCAGGCCTTCTGAAAGGCCTCCAGGCCGGTGGCGGCCAGGGCCACCCCGCTCGGCATCTCGTGCTTGATGATAACGGCCACGGCCTGCCCTGGAAAGACCTCGGTTAATTTCTTGGCCAGGCGCTGCCCCAGGTCCATGTCGCCGACGTTGATGTAACTCAGGCCCTTGGTTCCTTCCTGCAACACTTCCATGGTGGCCATGTTGGGACCTGAGGCCCCCTCTTCCTGGTAGAAAGCCGCCGGGTAACCGGGGTTCTCACCGTAGCGCATTGAAATCTTCTTGGTAAAGCGGGTGTCTCCCACCATAAGAGAAGATGGGAAATCTTCGCTGACCTTGGTCTGGTATTGGGTTCGGGCCGTTCTCTGGTCCTTGGTCTCCATTTTATTATCCTTCATGTTTGTTGATTATTTTTATTTCCTGGATCTGGCCGTCGTGAACCGAGGCCCGCAGGGCGGCCAGGGCCACCCGGAAATCGGCTTTGCCCGGCGCCGGGGCCAGCGAGTTGAAAACACCCTCGGCCACCTCTTCGGCCGTTCTGCCTGCCATTTCCAGGGAAATGGGTTCACCGAAAAATGAGGGCAACGGGTCGACGTTGATACCCATGTAGGTCATAACCAGCCAGCCTTTACCGGGAACAAGGGGCAGTTCGAAATAATTCCTGATGACCGAGCCGTATTCTCCCCTTCTGATGACGCTCATGGCCAGGTTAAACCCGCCGCCAAAGGCCAGGCTGATCCGCGGGGTAAAAATGGGATCATCCGGTTCATATTTCCAGTCTTTAAGGGCCCTGACCAGGGCCAGTAACGGCTGGTGAACTGCTTCCAGCTGGCCCATGATGTCGGTGGTATGCTTGCCGTTGGAAACGACCAGGCCGGCGGAAGAATACATTATGGCCGGGTAGATCAGGAGCTCAGGCTTTCCGGTAAGTATCACCTGGGGGTCGGTGGGCTCCACCCAGATGCTGTTTTCCTTCTTTACCAGGCGCCGGGCCTGGCTGGCCGGAGAACGTCCGGTCAGGCCGTAGACCAGGCAGACCTCATCGCCTTCCTTGAACTGTCCGGCGATGATGAATCGGCCCGGGTATTCCAGGCCACTGAGATAGGTTGTTTGCTTGTCCATTGTTTTTCACCTGTTAGATATCATACCCTTTTCTGATAGTCAAGAAAAGCTGTCCGGAGCCCGACCCTTGTTTTAATTCCAACGGCTGGTAAAATACCATTTATTGAGAAAGGTTACCTGGATGAGATTTGACAGGCGCTGGCTGTATTTTTCTCCGGCCGTTTTCTACTGTGGCCTTATATTTTTCATGTCAAGCCGCACCCTGAAATTAAAGTTCGGCCTGGTCTTCTGGGACAAAGGAGCCCACTGGCTGGAGTTCGTGGGCCTGGGCTTCCTGCTGGCCCTCGGCTTTTTCCATAACCTGCCAGGCCTGCCCTTTCTCAGGGCCTACCTGACCTTCATGACCGGGATTTCCATCGGCCTGCTGGACGAGCTGCACCAGAGCCTGGTTCCGGGAAGACAATGCGACTGGAAGGACTGGGTGGCCGATATGATCGGAGTCCTGGTGGGATTGGCCGTCTTCTGGCTGATTTTTCTGAAAAAAGAGCAGCGGGCAGAAAAATCAGGCCAGCACTCTTAGTGCATTTCGGGCAGGCACTTTTTCAGGTAGTTAAAGGTTTCCTGGGGCGAAGAAAATACTGAAAATAGCCTGACGTCTTCCTCGGTGATGGCCCCGCAGTCAACCAGCGCCCGGAAATTGAGCACCTTATCCCAGTATTCTTTTCCGTAGAGAATTAACAGCACTTCCTTTCGGGATACCTTCCCGGTCTGGAGAAGGGTGATGATCTCAAAGAACTCGTCCAGGGTGCCAAAACCTCCGGGGAAGGCAATGACCGCCTTGGCCTTGTACATCAGCCAGAATTTTCTCATGAAGAAATAATGAAAGGTAAAATTCAATTCGGGTGTTATGTAGGGATTGGGTAGCTGGGGCTGCGGCAGCGAAATGTTCATGCCGATACTCTTGCCGCCAGCCCGGGTGGCCCCGCGGTTAGCCGCCTCCATGATACCCGGACCGCCACCGGTGCAGATAACGTACTTTCTACCCTTGGGTTTGATGTTCATGCCCCACTTGGTAATCCGGTAGGCCAGCTCCTCGGCTTCCCAGTAATACCTGTGCAGGATGGAGTCGGAACTGGCCGGGCTGGCCTTGGCCGAGCCCAGGAAAAGGATGGTGCTTTCCACCTTCAGCTTTTCCAGCCTGGCCATGGGCCAGACGTACTCACTGAGTATTCTCAGAGTTCTGCCTTCCTGGGATTCCAGGAATTCCAGGTCGCGGTAAGGGGATTCCGGCATTTCCAGCTTTCTCGTTTCGATTTTCTTCATCCTCAACTCCTGCGGACTTCTGATTTGGTTAGAACAAATCAATTTTTGCCCGATTTTTGCCAAGTTGTCAATCAGTTTGAAATTCGGGGCCGAGACTGGCAAAATAGGGCTGGATGAAAAAATCGTTCTTTGTGCCTCTGCTGATTTTATCGGCTGCCTTCTATTCCTGCCGGCCTTCCCGGCCGGAAGTCAGCCCGCCGCCTGCCGGCTTTGTGGAGACAGGTATAGCTTCGTGGTATGGACAGGAGTTCCATGGCCGCCCGACCTCCAGCCGGGAAATCTATGACCAGAATGACCTGACCGCCGCCCATCCCACTCTTCCCTTTGGAACCATGGTGCTGGTTACCAACCTGGAAAACGGGCGCCAGGTTACGGTCCGGATAAATGACCGCGGGCCTTTTGTCAAGGGACGCATCATCGACCTGTCCTACGCCGCGGCTCGCATGCTGGGAATGGTCGGCCCGGGTACAGCCCGGGTCAGGCTTGAAGTCACCGGGTATGCACCGCCCGCGGTGGAACCCAGGTCCGGTGCTTATGTTCTCCAGGTTGGTTCTTTCGCGGTTGAGGAGAATGCCCGCAACCTTTTCCAGAAATTACAGAAAGAATTCCCCGGCGTTTATCTTTCCTCGTTTCAAACCAACGGCCGGATTTTTCACCGGGTCCGCCTCCGGGTAACAACCGAGATTGAGGCCAGAGAGCTGGCCGAGAAGCTTTCGGCTGCCGGTTATCCGGTTCTGCTTCTTCGAGAATAGCGACCGCTTGGCTCTGGAAAGACAGGGTCTTCAGGCTGCTCAATCCTGGACGATTATGACCACGGCCTGTTCTCCCTCGGGCACCCGGACTTCAACCTGCCGGCCGTCAAACTGTCCAGCCTCCTTACCGTTGATGAGTATCTGTCCCCTTTTCCTGGTTCCCAGGTTGAGTCTGATGGTGTTTTTCTTCAGGCTCTTCACCTCAAACGAAATTTCTCGCTGGGTATAAAGAAAATGACGGAAAACGGCCGGGGAGTCGGTCTTGAGCAATTCCCTTCCCTCTTCAATAAGTCTCACCCGTGATGGGGACATTTCCACCTCGTAGTGGCGGCCGAGAATGGACATTCTCTTGAGGAGTCCCTTTGTTTCCGGCTTGAGCTGTCCGAACCTGAACCCATCCCACGGGGTTATATCCAGGTATTCTTCCACCCCGATCAGGGCGAACAGCGGTCCCCAGCTCTGGTAACGCTGCCCCCCGGCTTCCCCGGTCCTGGAATCGAAATTTTCCGGGCAGAGCTGATAATTCTTCCAGATCCGCAAGAACAGGTCGGTGCTCTTGCGGGCGAAATCGGCGGCTACCAGGTCCAGGCCGTAGGATTTCAATCCCTGGTAGACCAGGTAGTTGGTCGGGGGCCAGATTGTTCCCCGCCAGTATTGCTGGTCGGAGAAAGCCGGGTCATCCCTGGAGATGGTGGGCAGGACGAAGTCCCCCCAGAACTCTTCAGGATTCAGCAGGTGGCGGAGCATCTTCAGGGCCTGCTTCTCGTCGGGAATGCGGGCCACCAGCGGGAAGAAGTTGGAGGCTGCCTTTCTGGTGGAAAAACGGCCGTCCCAGTGCCGGTCAAAATAAAAACCTTCCTTTTCGTTCCAGAGGTAGAGGTTCATCAGCTTCTTGGTTTTTTCGTACTCGTCCAGGAATTTTTTCCGGTCTTCTTCCTTGCCCAGAAACTCAGCCAGCCGGGCCAGGCAGTAGGAATCAAGGGCATAGAGACTATTCAGGTCGACGCAGTTCATCTCCATCGTACCGGTTCGGTCGTCGAAACCGGCCTCGTCCCAGTTGGGCAGGTCATCCTGGCCTGATTCCCACATGGCCCTTTGCTTGCCGCTGGCCTCTTTTTCCCACGGAGGCACCTCCCCGGCCACCAGACCGGCATCACTTCCCCACTCCAGCAGGCCGTCGTTATTGCCGTCCCTTCTGGGGTGGCCGCCGGGCATCGGTTCTGTCCAGAACTGGTGCCACTTCTTCAGGTAAGGATAGGCAAACTGGATCAGCTCCCGGTCGCCGGTCCTCAGGAATAGTTTCAACACGGCGAACGACCCGACCGGCGGCTGCGAGCGGTCTGGAGTGCCGTTGAAACGACCGCGCCAGTTAGGAATGTTGCCGTTTGGATACTGGGTCTGGAGGACAGCTTTGACCACGTCGCTGGCCAGCTTCTGGCTTTCCACCGCTATTTCCAGGGAATTGAAAAAGGAATCCCATTCGAAGATAGTCCAGTGGTCCGGCTGACCGTCGGGACGCGGAAATATCCAGCCGCGGCCGGCCGGAGTATAGAAGCGATGATGCCCGTTCTGGTACAGAGACATCCAGAAGAGGTTGTTGGTGATGGCCTCGGCCGCTCCCTGGTAAAGTCCGGTAATTTGGAGTCTTTTTTTATTGTAGGCAAGGCGTTCCTCTTTGAGGATGTCGTTGATGGCCCCGCCGCTTCTGAAGCGGTAAATCCGGTCATTTATGGTTTCCAGACTTTCGCCGCTGCCGACCGCGAAATGCAGTTCGGTTTCATCTTTGACCTTAAAGGTCAGGTGGAGCTCGTTCCCAACCGGCTCCACTTTTTCCGGGGCCAGGCTTAACCAGCAGAGGAACTGCTCGTTTTTGCGGGCGGTTGACTGTCCATGGATGTAACTGGAGGCTGGAAGGTAATAATAATTTCCCTTGAAATCCCAGGGAAAATAAAAGACCAGGACCACCCGGTCCAGTATGGCCGGAAAGCGATAGCGGCCGACGACGGTCTGCTCATCGCGCCGGCTCCATTCCACCAGCATTACATACTCATCAAGGGTGGGCTTGAGAAAAATCGGGGTCTCCCTTCCCTTCTTAAATGGAAGTCGCAGGTCGAACTTCATCGAGGCATAGAGGCCGTCGGGAGAATGGGGTCCCACCTCAGAAACCAGATAGAAGAAATCGTGAAACTCGGCCAGCTGGTCCTGGCGATAAACCCTGGGGGCAAAGGCAAAGGCGGAAGACGGGCTGGGCACCACCACCAGGCCCGGCCAGGCCCTGGGGTCCAGGGCTCCGATGAAGGTATTTTTCCAGGGATAATAAATCTCTCCGCTGAGAGACAGAACAATAAGCAGAATGGCTGTTGAAGTCAGCAGCCAGAGCAATTTGGGGCTCTTCATAATTAAAATTTAATTCAATTTGTCGATATAATCAACCGCTTCGAAGCTTGAGTTCAACCCGAGCCTGTCCGGCTTAACGGGCCGGCTGGTTTACCAGAATAACCGGAGCGGTTATTTCACTTTAAATTTTTCCATCGCTGAATATAATCAATTAATAGTGGAAAGGAGGGACAATGGATTTCCTGAGGTACTTCCGGTCTCGTCAGGGTGAGATGGTCAGGTTGCTGAAAAACCTGGTCCAGCTGGAATCTCCAACCTCCGAGAAAAAAGCCGTTGACAGATGCTGCGCCGAAGTTCTGAAGCATCTCACCGGCCTGGGAGGCCTGGTCAAAAAATTTCCCCAGAAGGAAATAGGCGACCTCCACCTCATCGAATTCGGCTGGCCCGGGTTTAAGCCCTCCGGAGGTCCGATCCTGATTCTGACCCACATCGATACCGTCTGGCCGCTGGGCACCATCGACAAAATGCCCTTCTACCTGGCCGGAGATAAGGTTTTCGGGCCCGGTGCTCTTGATATGAAAGCCGGAATTGTCATGGCGGTTTTCGCCCTGGGAGCTATCAGTAATCTTGGAGTCAGGCCCCGCCGAAAAATCTGGCTGTTTATAAATTCGGCCGAGGAAACGGGAAACGAGGAAAGCCATCGCCAGATTGCCGCCCTGGCCAGGAAAGCCGGACTGGTACTCTGCCTGGAACCGGGCCTGCCCGGGGGAACGGTCAAAGTCCAGAGGAAGGGTCGGGTGGTGGTCAGGATAGACTGCAGCGGGCGCCAGGCCCATGCCAGCACTCCGGATAAAGGCGTGAATGCCATTGAAGAGTTGATGGCCCAACTGTCAAAACTGAAAAAATTGAAGATAAAAGACCTGAGTCTGAATATCGGGCTGATTGGCGGCGGAGAGAAAGCCAACGTGGTCCCGGAAAAAGCCTGGGCCATCTGCGACCTGCGCTTCTGGACCTCCGGGGACCTGACCACACTGAGATCTTACCTGCGAGAGCTGAGGCCGGTTCTGAAAGGGGCCCGGGTCAAGGCCAGCCTGCAGAGCTTCACTCCACCGATGGAATTCAGTCCGGCTTCGCGTCAATTATTTAATCGAGCCAGTGAGATCGCTTCTTCACTGGGGATGGACCTCGTTCCGGGACGCAGCGGGGGCGGTTCGGACGCCTCGATCGCTTCTCACCTGGGGCTACCCTGTCTGGATGGGCTCGGGCCAGAAGGCGAGGGCATGCATGCCCCCCACGAGCATCTCCTTCTGACGACCATGATCCAGAGAACGGCCCTTCTCACCAGGCTTCTCCTGGAGCTGTGAAGGTTGACTTTATCATCCAATTTAGGTTAATTATTTGGTAGGAATGACCAATTTCAAGGAGGAATAATATGATAAAAAAGTATTATCTCTTATCACCCGGCCCCACTCCAGTTCCGGAATCGGTTCTGTCGGTGGCTGCCGAGCCCATCATCCATCACCGGACTCCTGAATTTTCCAAGATATTCATGGAGGTGACCGAGGGTTTGAAATATGTCTTCGGGACCAAGGAAGATGTCTACATCCTGGCCGCTTCCGGAACCGGAGCCATGGAAACGGCCGTCATAAATACCCTGTCGCCCGGAGACAAGGTTATCACCATCAACGGTGGTAAGTTCGGGGAGAGATGGGGTAACATCTGCCGGGCTTTCGGGCTGGACACCAAAGAGATCGTCCTGCCCTGGGGTGAAGATTTCAGCCCGGAACAGCTGGCCGAAGAAATAAAGAAAAACCCCGGGGTAAAAGCCATTTTCACCACTCTGTCGGAAACCTCAACCGGAGCCATCTTTGATATCAAGGGCTTTGGTGAGGTGGTGGCCGCTACCGAGGCCATCCTGGTGGTTGATGGCATTTCGGGCCTCGGAGCCACGGCCTGCTACATGGACGACTGGAAGATTGATATCCTGGTTACCGGTTCCCAGAAATCGTTCATGATTCCGCCGGGCCTGGCTTACCTGGCCTTCAGCCCCAAGGCCTGGAAGCTGGTGGAAACCTCCAAGCTGCCCAAGTTTTATTTTGATATAAAGAAGTACCGGAAGAACCTGGAAAAGCAGACCACTCCCTGGACTCCGGCCGTTTCGCTCATCATCCAGCAGAAAAAGGCCCTGGATATCATCAAGAACATGGGACTGGATAACCTGCTCAGGCACCACCAGATTCTGGGTGAAGCCACCAGGGCCGCGGTTAAGGCCATAGGCCTTGAGCTCCTGGCCAAAAAGCCTGGAAACATCCTGACCGCGGTTAAGACCCCGGCCGGGGTGGACGGCAACAAGCTGGTCAAGACCATGCAAAGCAAATACATGGCTTACATATCCAATGCCCAGGAGCCACACAAGGGCGAGTTCTTCCGCATTGCCCACCTGGGTTATATGGGCGGCTTCGACATCATCACCGCCCTGTCCGCCCTGGAAATGACTCTCCTGGATCTGGGCTACGATAAATTCCAGGCGGGGGCCTCGGTGGCTGCCGCCCAGAAGATTTTAAGGGAGGGATGGCAATGACCAAAATATTGGTAGCTGACACCCTGGATAAAGAGGCCGTGGCCGAGCTGCAGAAAGTTCCCGGTTTTGAGGTAACGGTTAAGACCGGGCTCAGCGAGCCGGAACTGGTTCAGATCATCCCGGAATTTGAGGTGGCCGTGGTTCGCAGCGCCACCAAGATAACCAGGCCGGTCATAGAGGCCGGAAAGAATTTGAAGTTGCTCATCAGGGCCGGTATCGGTCTGGATAATATAGACGTGGCTGCGGCCAAGGAAAAAGGAATAGAAGTGGCCAATACTCCGGCGGCCACTTCCATCTCCGTGGCCGAACATACCCTGGGCCTGATGCTGGGCGCGGTCCGTCATCACGGTCCGGCCAATCTGACCATGAAGCAGCACAAGTGGGAGAAAAAGGCCTTCACCGGGACCGAACTTTACGGAAAAACACTGGGCATTATCGGCTTCGGCCGTATAGGAAAAGAAGTGGCCAAAAGAGCCCTGGCCTTCGGCATGACCGTCCTGGCTTACGACGTGATCCAGATAACCACCGACCTGCCCGTTAAACAGGTCAGCCTGGAAGAGCTTATCAAGCAGGCCGACATCATCACCCTGCATGTGCCCAAGACCCAGAAACCAATTCTGGGTGAGGCCGAGTTTGCCATGATGAAAGACGGGGTGGTCATCGTCAACGTGGCCCGTGGCGGAGTCGTTGATGAAAAAGCACTGCTCCAGGCCCTGAACTCCGGCAAGGTTAAGGCCGCGGCCCTGGATGTTTTTGAGAAAGAACCGCCCGAGGATTTTTCGCTGATCGACCATCCCCGGGTAACGGCCACTCCCCATCTGGGAGCGGCGGCCGAGGAAGGCCAGAAAAGAGCCGGGATGGAAGTGGTCAGAATCCTGAAAGAAAAATTCGCCACGGGCTGAACCGCGAAGTTCCGCCCGCTGCTGTAGCCTCTTCCCTAATCCTCGGATAGGCGTAGAATATAACTGGAAAGCAGACACATGGTATACCTGGATAATAATGCCACCACTCCCCTCGACCCTCAGGTCGCCGAGAAAATGGCCTGGTTTATCCGGGAACATTTCGGCAATCCCTCTTCGCTCTATCCGATCGGGCGCCAGGTTAAAGAATTTCTGACCGAGGCCCGGGAACAGGTGGCCGCAGCCCTCGGGGCTCACCGCAGCGAGATAATTTTTACCGGTTCCGGAACCGAAGCCGACAATTTTGCCATCATCGGGGTCCTGGAAGCCCGGCCCGAGAAAAAGCAGTTCATAACTTCAGCCATCGAACACCCGGCCGTCCTGGAGACGGCTCGATACCTGGAGAAAAGAGGTTACCTCGTTCATTACCTTCCGGTTGACCGGTTTGGACTGGTCGACCTTAACTACCTGGAGTCTGTTATTTCGGACGAGACCGCCCTGGTTTCGGTGATGATGGCCAATAACGAGATCGGTACCATTCAACCCCTGGAAGAAATAATAAGGCTGGCCAGGCGTTATGGAGTTCCGGTTCATACGGATGCCGTACAGGCTTTTGGCAAGATGGAGCTCAACGTCAGGAAACTGGGAGTGGACCTGCTGACCGTATCCTCCCACAAAATTTATGGACCCAAGGGAGTCGGGGCTCTCTTTATAAAAAAGGGAACGCCAATTCTGCCCTTTATCCACGGCGGGCACCAGGAATTCGGTCTTAGAGCCGGCACGGAGAATACGGCCGGGATTGTGGGCTTCGGCGAGGCGGCCAGGATCCTTCAGGAAAGGTGGAAGAAGGATAAGGACAGGCTGGAAAAGCTGGCCGATAAGTTAAAAGCCGGCCTGGAAGAGAAAATTCCCAACATAATATTCAACGGTCATCCGGAAAAAAGGATTAAGACCACGGTCAATTTTGCCTATCCCGGGCTGGAAGCCGAGGCCATTTTGCTGGCCCTGGCCACCAGGGAGATTTACGTTTCCACCGGCTCGGCCTGCAGCGAGGAATCGGAAGAGGCTTCGCATGTCCTCCTGGCCATCGGCCTGAAGCCCGAGATTGCCAGGTCAGCCATCAGGATGTCGCTGGGCCGGTTCAACACCGACCAGGATGTGGAGACCGTGCTCAAGGAGATGCCGGAAATAGTGGCCCGGCTGAGAGCTATCTCCCCCTTTCAACCTGAAGTCTGACCAGAGATACTTATAACCGGAACTGAAGATGCTTATTATCATTGGAGAACTCTTAAATTCCAGCCGCCGGCCGGTGGAGGAAGCCTTTCTTCAGAGGGATGAGGGTTACCTGGTTGAGCTGGCAATGGAACAGGAAAGAGCCGGGTGTTCCTACCTGGACCTCAACGCCTCGACCCTGTTGAACCGCGAGTCCGAGATACTGACCTGGATCATTCCCGTCCTTCAGAACAGGACTTCACTGCCCATTTCGATAGACAGTGCCAGCCCGGCAGCCCTGGAGTCGGGTCTGAGAGTTCATCGCGGGCGGGCCCTATTGAACTCGCTTCCGGGCAAGCAACGCGAGCTTGAGGAGATAATTCCGCTAATCTGTGACTACCGGCCCCAGGTCATTGTTTCCTGTCTTGACGACACTGGCTTCCCGGAGACCCCGGACCAGCTGGTCAGCCTGGCCGGTAAAATTCTCAACCGGCTCTTCAGCCAGACTCCACTCAGCAAGGATGATATCTTCCTGGACCTGCTGGCCAGGCCCCTGGCCGTAAGACCGGAGGCCGGGCGTCTCTTCCTGGAAAGCCTGCTCCTGGTAAGAAAAGAATTTCCTGGCATCAAGACCTTGGCCGGCCTGAGCAACATATCTTACGGTTTGCCTAGGAGGAGGGTGGTCAACCTGACCTTTCTCAGCAACCTCATCGGGCATGGCCTGGACGCGGTGATTGCCGACCCCCTCCATCCGGATTTCCAGGCCACGGTGGTGGTCAGCGAGTTCTTGAACAATCGACCCGGGGCCAGGGAAAAGTTTCTGGCCTGGGCCCGGTCAGGTCAGAAAGAAGACTGATGACCTACGATTTCTCCCTGAGCTGCCGCAGGTAGATTTCCCTCACCCGGAGAAAAAACTCCTGGTATCCCGGCTGCTTAAAATCCGGGTAAGTCCAGTCCAGGAGCTTAACTCCTTTCCTGGTAAACAGTAATTCCAGGTGGGCATATATCCCCTGCCCGATAGGAATGCGGTGTGAAAAATCCTTGGCGGTGGCCATCACCAGGGAAGAAGCAGTCAGATAACCTGGGTCGAGGTTGACCGGCCTGGACGGAGCCGGAAACCGCAGTCTGAAGCTATCTTCCAAATTGTTGGTCCAGACCTTGATGCCGGCCAGCTCTTCTGGTTGAATCAACCGGGCAAAGCTGACAAAGGCCCGGTACAGGACCGATCCCATCTGGGGTTGGTAGTAATCCGTATAGGTAAAAGGAAAAGAGGAGCTGGCCAGGTCAACCGGGCCGAACTTTTCCGACAGGCTGACCTCAGCCTGGTTTCGGATTTCTTCCCGGGAAAAAATAATTCCGCAGACCAGCTTGACCGGCTTGTAAGGCTTGATTTCAGCCATGTTTTGCTACCCGATAAATTAAAGTATCGAGACTAAATTTGCAAGCGCCGGCCGGAAAGTTCAATTAAAAAACAAAATCCCCAGCCGGGCCAGCGGATTGATTTAGGTGGTCATTTTGATATAATTCTTCCATTATGAAATGGGTCTACATAGAGGATATCGGCCAGCACAACGGACAGGAAATTGAAATTCGCGGCTGGGTTTATAATAAGAGGTCCAGCGGCAAGGTGCGTTTCCTGCTGGTCCGGGACGGCACCGGGATAGTCCAGGGAACGATCTTCCACCCCGACAAGGATTTCCCGTTGTTCAAAGTCTTTGACGACCTGACCCAGGAGTCTTCAGTCATCGTCAGGGGGAAAGTCAGGGAGGACCGACGGGCACCCGGAGGCTACGAGCTGGAGATATCAGACATTGAAGTAATCCAGATTGCCAAGGATTATCCCATCACCCCGAAGGAACATTCGGTTCCCTTCTTGATGGAGCACCGCCATCTCTGGCTGCGTTCCCAGAAGCAGCACGCCATACTTCAGGTCAGGGCCGAGACGGTCAGGGCTATCCGTGACTTTTTTGATGGCCGGGGCTTCAGGTTGATGGACACCCCGATCCTGACCCCCAGCGCCTGCGAGGGCACCACCACCCTGTTTGAAACCCAGTACTTTGACCAGAAAGCCTATCTCAGCCAGAGCGGCCAGCTGTACAACGAGGCCACGGCCGCGGCCTTCGGCAAGGTTTACTGTTTCGGGCCGACCTTCCGGGCCGAAAAATCAAAAACCCGGCGACACCTGATCGAGTTCTGGATGGTGGAACCGGAGGTGGCCTTTGCCACCCTGGAGGATATTATCGAGCTGGGCCAGGACCTCATCCTGTTCATCCTGGAAAGAGTGCTGGATAGAAGAAAAAAAGACCTGGAAATCCTGGAGAGGGATACCGCCCCGCTGGAGAGAATAACCAGGCCCTTCCCCCGGCTTACCTACGACGAGGCGGTAAAGCAACTGGTGGAGCACGGTTCTAAAATGGTCTACGGGGATGATTTTGGAGCCCCGGAAGAGACAATCCTTTCCCAGATTTATGACCGCCCGGTCTGTGTTACCCACTTTCCGGCCAAGATCAAGGCCTTCTACATGCAGCCTGATCCCCAAAGACCCGACCTGGCCCTGGGTGTTGATTTCATGGCTTCTGAAGGCTACGGGGAAATTATCGGCGGCGGCCAGAGGATTCACGACCTGGAGCTCCTGGAGCGGAGAATCAAGGAGTTCAACCTGCCCGAGGAAGCCTACAAATGGTACGTTGACCTGCGCCGTTACGGAACCTTCCCCCACTCCGGCTTCGGGCTCGGCCTGGAAAGGACTGTGGCCTGGATCTGCAAGTTGCCTCATATCAGGGAAACCATACCCTTCCCCAGGCTCCTCTACAGAATTTATCCCTGAAATTCGAATTGATGCCAAAAATTTCGCTGGTCACTCTCGGTTGTGCCAAGAATCTGGTCGACTCCGAGGTCATGCTGGCCAGGCTGGATTCCAGGGGTTATAGTTTTACCGCTGACCTGTCTCAGGCCGACATCCTGGTCATTAACACCTGCGGCTTCATCGGGCCAGCCCGGGAAGAAGCCCACAGGACAATTGACCAGGGGTTGAGCTGGAAGCAGTCCAGGCCCGGAAGACTGCTGGTGGTGGTCGGCTGTTACCCGGAAAGATTCCCTGATTACCTGAAAGCCCGCTATCCCCAGGTTGATGTCTGGAGCGGGGTCAGGGCCTTCGACCGGATAGACGAGATAATCGAAAAGAAGCAAGATGTGCCCCGAACCGGAACTTTTCTTATGGACCACAGGACGCCGCGGGTAATTTCCACCGGTCCTTACTGGGCCTATGTTAAAATCTCGGAAGGTTGCTCCCATCGCTGTGCTTTCTGCAGCATTCCCCTGATCAAGGGTCCTTATAAATCGAGAACTATTGAATCGGTGGTAAGAGAGGTAAAGAACCTGGCTGCCCTGGGCATCAAAGAAATTAACCTTATTTCCCACGATACCACCTATTTCGGGCGCGACAGGAAAAAGCCAGGCCTGACCGGGTTGCTATCAAGATTGCTGTCGATAAAAGGAATAGACTGGATTAGGTTGCTGTATGGCTATCCGGAAGAAGTTGATGAGAGCCTGCTGCAGGTAATGCTGGAATCCAAGATGTGCCGTTACCTGGACCTCCCCTTCCAGCACGCCTCAAGTTCCATCCTGAAAAAGATGGGCCGCGGGCTGGACGGGACCAGAGCCTTAAAGCTGCTGGATAGAATAAGAAAAAAAGTACCGGGAGTGGCCATCAGAAGTTCCTTGATTGTAGGCTTTCCCGGCGAGGGACGGAAAGAATTCAGGGAATTACAGGCCTTCGTGGACCGGGCCAGATTTGAGCACCTGGGGGTTTTCTGCTACTCGCCAGAACCCGGAACCGCGGCAGCCGGCCTGGGTGATACCGTTCCCGAGGCTGAAAAGAAAAAAAGACAGCAGGCCATCATGTGGCAGCAGAGGGAGATTTCCCGCCAGTTTTATGCCAGCTTTCGCGGGCAAACTCTGGAAGTAATCGTCGACGGTTCAGAAGCCCGGGAGCCCGGTTATCTGGCCACCCGGGCCAGGTTCCAGGCTCCCGAGGTTGATGGTCAGGTCCTGGTCGAACCGACCTCCGGATTGATGGGAAAAGACCTGCCGGCTTTCCTTAAAGTCCGGATAAAGCGCTCCCTGGATTACGACCTGATAGGACGGGTGACTGATGGTTAAACTAGCCAAGATAATTTCGACTTTTTTCGGTATCGGTCTATTTCCGTTGGCCCCGGGAACCCTGGCCAGCCTGGCCATGGTGGTATTCTATAAGTATTATCTCTATCGCCTGCCATGGCCACTTTATCTGGCCGTCCTGTTCCTGGTGGTTGCCGCTGGAGTTTATTTTTCTTCGATTTATGCCCGGAGCCTCAACCTGAAAGACCCGGGCAAGGTGGTCATTGACGAGGTCGCCGGTCAGCTTCTGGCTGTCTTCCTGCTGAGACCGGACTGGGTCGTTCTGGCCCCGGCCTTTATACTTTTCCGCTTTCTAGATATCATAAAACCCATGGGGGTTAAGAAGCTGGAAACCCTTCCGTCCGGCTGGGGCATAATGGCCGATGACCTGGGCACCGGGTTGGTCGTTAACATTCTGCTTCAGCTGGCGATACTTACTTTCGGGCTGTAGCATGATTGAAGGCGATCAAAAAACCATCGAGTTCATAGCCGTCGGCAGCGAACTGCTGACACCCTATTTTCAGGAAACCAATTCTCTTTTCATTTCCGAAAAGCTCCAGGAACTGGGCTGGACCTTAGCCTACAAGACCGTGGTCAGCGACCAGCTGGAGGACCTGAAACAGGTCCTGAAAATTGCCCTGAGACGCAGCTGGCTGATTCTGGTTTGCGGCGGCCTGGGACCGACCGATGACGACCGCACCCGGCAAGCCGTGGCCGCGGTCCTGGGTGCCCGGCTGGTCTTCCGGCGGGACATCCTTGATAAGATCAGGCGCAGGTTTGAAAGCCGTGGTCTGACCATGCCCGCTTCCAATCGCCGCCAGGCCTACGTGATAGAGGGAGCCGAGGTCCTAGAAAATCCCCACGGAACGGCGCCGGGGTTGTGGCTGGAGAAAAGAAGCCGGATCATAATCCTGCTTCCAGGTCCACCCTCTGAATTGAAGCCGATGGTCGAGAATCTGGTGTGGCCGCGGCTAAAAGAGTTCGGTGAAGTCAGAGTACTGAGGTCGGTGATCAGGATAACCGGGGCCGGGGAATCCCTGGTCGAAGACCTGATCAGGCCCGTTTATAAAAGCCTGCCTTCCGGCCTGCAATTGATCACCCTGGCTGCACCGGCTGACGTTCAGATCCGACTGGAAATGCCGGTTAGAGTGGGGCGACCGGGTGCTGATGAAAGGGCTTTTAACCGGGTAAAGGCCAGAATCATCAGGCTTCTGGGCAACCTGGTCTATTCGGCCGAGGGTAAATCCCTGGAACAGGTAATCGGAGAGAAACTCCGGGCTGCTGGCTGGACCCTGGCCTGTGCCGAGTCCTGCAGCGGAGGCTTGCTGGCCAACCGGATTACCAATATTCCCGGCAGCTCGGATTATTTTCTTGAAGGAATCGTGACTTACAGCAACCGCAGTAAGAACCTGGAACTGGGTGTACCGGAGGAGCTGATAGCTGAAAAAGGAGCGGTCAGCGAAGAGGTGGCCCGGGCCATGGCCGAGGGAATGCGAAAAAAGTCTGGAGCCGATTTTGCCCTGTCCACCACCGGAATTGCCGGGCCCGGAGGTGGCAGCCAGGACAAGCCCGTCGGGCTGGTTTATGTGGGACTGGCTTTTCCTGGCGGCTCGACCGTTACCAGGAATCTGTTTCGTGGCAGCCGCGAACAGATTAAATTTCAGGCTACTCAAAAAGCCCTGGATATGTTAAGGTTAAAATTGATAGATATGCAGAAAGAGGCAGGGCCTGAATGAGAACCTTCATTGCCATTGACCTCAGTCCGGACATCAAGAACAGGTTGACCGCGGCTGTCAAGCAGCTTAAGCCCCTGGCCACGGGCATCAAGTGGGTGGCACCAGAAAACTATCACCTGACTCTCAAGTTTATGGGAGAGGTGTCCGAACCGCAGGTAGAAATCATCAAGGCTGTTCTGGATAAGCTGGCCGGGAAATACCAGAAGTTCAGCCTGGTGGCCAGAGGCACGGGAAGCTTTCCGCCCGGACAGAGCCGGATGAGGGTGATCTGGGTCGGGCTTGAAGCCGGGCCTGAACTTTTTTCCATTCAAGCCGAACTGGAAGAGGCTCTGAGTCAGCAAGGGTTTGAAAAGGAAGAACGGCCCTTCTCCCCTCACTTGACGATCGGCCGGGCCAGGGAACCACAGAGACAGGACCGGCTGAAGGCCGAACTGGACCGGCTCGGCCAGCAGGAATTCGGGAGCATGGAGGTAAAGGAGATAGAGCTTTTTCAGAGCATTCTGCGCCCTGAGGGTCCGGAGTACAGAATTATCAGTCGCCATTACCTGAAATGAAAATACTTCTGGTCGTAGCTTCATACTTCCTGGGTGCCTTTCCCACCGGCTTCTTGCTGGTCAGGATGTCGTCCAGAAAGGATATCAGGGAAATCGGCAGCGGTTCGACCGGGGCCACCAATGTCCTCCGCTACGGCGGCTGGAAGATGGCCATTCCGGTAATGATTGTCGATTTGCTCAAGGGTTTTTTGCCGGCCTTTCTGGCGGTGAGCCTTTTGGCCGACCGCAGGCTGGCCGTCTGGGCCCTGCTGGCCGCAGTTTTGGGCCACTGTTATCCGGTTTACCTGAGGTTCCGTGGTGGCAAAGGAGTGGCCACCACCGTCGGGGGCTTCCTGTACCTGGCTCCCCTGCCGCTTCTTATCAGCCTGGGCCTGACCCTGTTGATGCTTCTGTGTTTCAGGTACGTTTCCCTGGCCACCCTGAGCGGCCTGCTGGCCCTTCCCCTTCTAATCCTATTGCTGACAAAAGAAACATTTCTGTTCTGGACGGGCTGGCTTTTTTTTCTGCTAATATTATTCAGGCACAGAGAAAACATAAAGAGGTTGCTGGCCGGAACAGAAAGAAAATTTGGAGAAAAATTGAATGGTTAAATTTGCCGTCATCGGGGCTGGAAGCTGGGGTTCAGCCATGGCCTATTACCTGGGCCGGCTGGGCTTCCCCACCAAACTCTGGGTCCGGGAGGAGGAAGTCCTGGCCGACCTGGTTCAGACCAGGATCAACCATACCTTTCTACCTGGTTACGAGTTCCCCGTCACCGTCAGTTTCCACAAGACCATACCCGAAGCGCTGGAAGGAAGTGAGGTGGTCTTTGTGGCCGTGCCCTCTCAGTTCTGTCGCCAGGTCTACCAGAGAATGGATGAGCACCTGAAAAAAAGTCAGCTGATAGTCAGCCTGACCAAGGGCCTGGAGCAGAAGACCTTCAAAACCATGACCGAGGTCATGGAAGAGGTCTTTGATTCCGGCCGGAAACTGAAGCTGGCCGTCCTGTCCGGGCCGAGCTTTGCCCGGGAAGTGGCCGCCGGTCATCCCACGGCCCTGGTCCTGGCCGGCCGCGATCAGGTTCTGCTCAGGGAACTTCAGGAAACCATTTCCAGCCGGCAGCTTCGGATTTACACCTCAACCGATGTTACCGGGGTGGAACTGGGCGGCGCGGTCAAGAATGTCATGGCCATTGCCGCCGGAATTTCTGTCGGGCTGGGCTACGGCAACAACTCCCGGGCCACTCTCATCACCCGGGGCCTGGTGGAAATGACCAGGCTGGGGCTGGCCCTGGGAGCCAGGAAGGAGACCTTCTATGGACTGGCCGGCCTGGGCGACCTGGTCCTGACCTGTACCAGCGAAATGAGCCGGAATTACCGGGTCGGGCTGGAACTGTCGAGGGGTAAATCGTTGAAACAGATTCTCTCCGAGATGAAAATGGTGGCCGAGGGTGTCAGAAATACCCTGACCGTGCACAAGCTGGCCCATCATAAAAAAATCGAAATGCCCATCTGTGAGCAGGTCTACGAGGTCCTCTACCTGGGCAAGCCGGCTCACAAGGCTCTGGAGGAACTGATGTCCCGGAGCCTGAAGGAAGAAAAGGTATAAGGACATTTAATGAAAGATAGAAGGCAGGAGGAAACAATGAAAAGACAAAAGGCGCAAACGCTGCTGGTGCTTTTATTACTCCTGGCCCTGACCACCTGCGCTTCCACCCAGAGCAAGCTGGAAAAAGCCAGGGCCAACGACCCCCAGTACCAGTACAACCTGGGCTTGTTTTACCTGAACAACAACAACCTTGATGAAGCCATCAAGTATTTTAATAAGAGCCTGTCCCTGAACCCCAAGAACCACCTGGCCTGGAATGCCCTGGGCCTGACCCAATCGATGAAGGGCAACTTCGAGGCTTCCATCCAGGCCTTTAAGAAAGCCCTGGAAGCCAACCCCCAGTTCACCGAGGCCCACAACAACCTCGGTACCATCTACTTCGAGCTTGGCCAGTATGACCGGGCCGAGGCCGAATACCGTCAGGCTCTGCTCGACCCAAATTACCCGACCCGGGAACTGCCCTTCTACAACCTGGCCCGGATGTACTTTGTCCAGGAAAAATACGATGAGGCCTACGATAACGTGCAGAAGGCCATTCAGGTCAAGAATCGCTTTGCCATGGCCCACAACCTGCGGGGCCTGATTCTGGAGAAGACCGGAGACCTGGACGAGGCCGTGCTGGCCTTCGAGCAGGCGTCAAAAATCGTTCCTGACGACACGACTTTTCTGTTTAATCTGGCCCGGGCCCAGTACAACGCCGGTCTTTACCGCTCGGCCAAGGAAAATTTTGAAAAGCTATATCCAAAGCTGGTAGCTCAGGATGACCGGGAGACCGTCAGGAAGTACTTAGAAGAATTAAAGAAACTGGTCAAGGATTAAGGCCAGCTCCGGTTCCCGGCCCTGGTCCGGCCGGGCCGGTTTTTTCAGGTTCCCTCCCGCCAGCCCTTGAGGTATTTTTTCTGTTCGGCCGTCAGGCGGTCGATTCTTATGCCCATCGATTCCAGTTTTAACCGGGCAATTTCCCTGTCAATATTTTCGGGAACCGGATAAACGCGCCTCTCCAGTTCGCGGCTGTGCTGCTTCAGGTAAAGGACGCTCAGGGCCTGGTTGGCAAAGCTCATGTCCATGACCATGGCCGGGTGTCCCTCAGCCGCCGACAGGTTAATCAACCGGCCCTCGGCCAGGACAAACAGACGCTTGCCGTCGGCCAGGCGATATTCCTCAACGAACTGACGCAGTGGCCGACGACTCCTGGCCAGCGACTTCAGGCCCGGCAGGTCTATTTCCACGTTGAAATGGCCGGCGTTGGCGATGATGGCTCCGTCTTTCATCTTCCGGAAATGCTCGGCCCGGATGACGTTCTTATTCCCGGTGACAGTGATGAATACATCCGCCTCCCCTGCCGCCTCCAGCAGAGTCTTGACCTGGAAGCCGTCCATCAGCGCCTCCAGGGCTTTCAGGGGGTCAACCTCGCAGACGATGACCCTGGCCCCGGCTCCCCGGGCCCTGGTGGCCACGCCCTTGCCGCACCAGCCGTAACCGCAGACCACCACGGTCAGCCCGGCCAGGAGAATATTGGTGCAGCGCAGGATGCCGTCGATGGTGCTCTGGCCGGTGCCGTAACGGTTATCGAACAGGTGCTTGGTCAGGGCATCATTAACAGCAATGATCGGATAGCCCAGGACTTTATTCTCAGCCATGCTGCGCAACCTGATAACCCCGGTGGTGGTCTCTTCAGTTCCGCCGATGATTTCCTTTAGCCAGCCGGGCTTTTTCTGATGCAGGGTTGACACCAGGTCAGCTCCGTCATCCATGGTGACCTGGGGCCGGTGAGCCAGGGTTTTTTCCAGGTGCCGGTAATAGCTCTTCTGGTCCTCACCCTTAATGGCAAAAACCGGAATTTTTTCGAACCTGACCAGAGCCGCGGCCACCTCGTCCTGGGTGCTGAGAGGGTTGGAGGCGGCCAGCCGGACTTCGGCCCCGCCGGCCTTCAGGGTCATCACCAGGTTGGCGGTTTCAGAAGTAACGTGCAGGCAGGCAGCCAGGCGCAGACCGGCCAGGGGTTTTTCCTTCTGCCATTTTTCCCTGATTCTGTTCAGTACGGGCATAGACCGGGCGGCCCACTCGATCCGTCGCAGGCCGTCTTCGGCCAGTCTTAAATCCTTGACTTCGTATTCCATGTTTTCCTCTCTCCAGGGCTCGATTGGTAGCCATTTTTAACATAAACCGGGGAGCTTTGCAACCCGGTCGGTTTAACTTTTGGGACATTTATGATATTTATAGTCTGATTGTTGCCAGTGCCAGATGAAAAAACTGACAGGAAGAGGAGCTAGACGGTCAAGGCGGGCCGGCCTGGTCCTGCTGGCAGTTCTCTGCCTGCAGGCCGGTCCCTGGTCGGTCCAGGCCACGGCCCAGAATTTCAACCCGGTCAGCTTCAAGCTGAAAAACGGCCTGACCGTTATCGTGGTGGAAGATTCTTCCCTGCCGGTGATCACGGCCGTGATGGCTTACCGGGTCGGTTCGGTCAACGACCCCGAGGGCAAGGACGGACTGGCTTACCTGATGCAGAACCTGATGTTCCAGGGTTCAGAAAACGTCGGGCCCCTGCAGCACCTCAACTATATTCAAAATGTGGGAGGCGAGCTGAACGCCGCCACCACCTTTGACAAGACCTTTTTTTATGAAACGGTCCCGGCCAACCAGCTGGGCCTGGTCCTCTGGCTGGAAGCAGACCGCATGCATTTCCTTCAGGTTACCGAAGCCGTCCTGGCCAGGGAAAAGGAAAACCTGATCCGCAATGAGAACCAGCGTTATTTGCAGGAGCCGTTCAGCCGATATTTTTTCCTGATAGACCAGATCATGTTTCCCGATTTCCGTTACGGGCATTCTCTAACCGGCTCGCCAGAGTCGATCAGAGGAATCAGCCTGGAGGACGTCATACGGTTTTACCGGAAGTATTACATTCCAAACAATGCCGTCCTCTGCCTGAGCGGTGACCTGAAGGTGGCCAGGGCCAGGGAGCTGGTCAGCCGCTATTTTGAAACTATTCCTCGGGGAGAGGAACCGGAACCATACCCGCAACCAGAATTCATTCCCTCACTATCGGCCCGGGATCAGGTTATGGTTGACCCGATGGTTTCTTCCCCGGCCCTGCAATTCGGGGTCAGACTGGAGAACCTGCGGCCCGAGGACAACCTGGTCCTGAGGCTGATGGAGCAGGTGCTGGTCCAGGGAGGAACCAGCCGCCTGGTCAACCGGCTGGTCAAGAAAGAACGCCTCGCCCTTTTCCTGAACGGGGGCCTGGAAGAAAGGGGCCAGTTCCAATCGCTGAAAATTTTTATGCTGTCCAATACCCAGATCATGGTGGAGCGGGCCAAGAGAGTCCTGGCCGATGAACTGAACCGGCTGAAGACCGAGATGATGCCCGAGAGGGAATTCCTCAAGGCCAAGAACATTCATAAGTACAACTATCTGAACCAGATGACCGGCAACAACCTGTCGCGGGCCCTGGCCCTGTCCGACCTTTACCTCAAGGAAGGCCGGGTGCCGGATATCGCCGGGGAGCTCAACCGGCTGGAGAAACTTACTCCCTATTCCATCCTGGCCCTGGCCAGGCGCCAGATCAGGGAGGAGAGGTTCTGTTTCCTGACCATTCTGCCCAGGTATTAAATATGAAAGATCGTTCATATAATTTCTGGCCGCGGCTCGTAACCGCCCTGCTGCTGTTGGTCCTGGGCCTGGGCGGGCCACTCCCGGCCCAGGAAAAATTCAGGCGTAATCCACCCTATCCCGATCCCCTGCCCGCTCTGGTTCTGCCTCCGGTGGAATCAGAAGTCATCGGCAACGGCCTGAAACTGCTGGTGATTTCCAGGAACAATAACCGTCTGTTCAACCTCCAGGTTCTGATTCGGGCGGGAGAGAGTGATTCCCCGGCCGAGCTGCCGGGGCTGGCCACGGCCACCGCCCGGCTGATGCTGCGGGGAACGGCCAGCGTCAACCCGGCCGAGGTTGAAGAAAGGCTGGCCTTTCTGGGAATAGAATACTCAATAGAAGTCCAGGCAGACTATAGCATTTTCTCCTTTTCTTTCCTCGACGAGAACCTGGAAGAAGCCCTGGCTTTAATCAGCCTGTTTTTTGTCGAGCCCTCCTTCCCTGCCCTGGAACTTTCGGCCGTCAAGCGCGAACTTTACTACCAGCTTCTGCGCCGGAACCAGGACCCGGAAAATGCCGGTTATGATTTTTTTCTGAAGAGAATATTTACAGGCTCGGGTTATAACCCGGGAATCCTGGAGGCCGAGACCATCAAGAACATCTCCGTCCGCGAGGTGGCCCAGTTTCACCAGCGCTTTCTCCGTCCGAATAATTCCATCATCATTTTCAACGGCCAGGTCTCGTTAACCGAAGCCCGGCGCCTGGCCGCCCAGAATTTCCGGCGCTGGGTGCCGAGACCGGTAGACAGGCCCTCGGTCCAGAAGCTGGAAAACCGAGATTTAAACCAGGTCTGTTTCCTGGACGTTCCCGGTCCCGAGGTGGCGGTCATTGCCGGCAACCTGACCGTTCCCATTTCCAGCCCGGACTACCATCCGCTGCTGGTCTTGAACCACCTTCTGGGCGGGACCACCGGCAGCCGTCTTTTTCTCCAGTTGCGGGAGTTAAAAGGACTGGCCTTCTATGCCTTCAGCGACCTCAGCTTTTTCCGTGGGAACGGCCTGTACTGGATCAGGGCCAAGACTTCTCCCCCGGCCATAGTTGAAACCATCGCCGCCATCCAGCAGACGATGCGTGGCCTGTCGGAAGAGAAAATAGCACCGGAAGAGCTGGAAAGGGCCAAGGCCTACCTGATGGGCAACCTGCCGCTTCAGCTTCAGTCCCCGGAAGCCCTGAGCCGAAGAATCGGATTGCTGGAACTTTTAGAGTTGCCCCCGGATTTCTGGGCCAGGTATTCTCAGAACATCATGCCGGTCAATGCCGACAGCGTTCAGGCCGTGGCCAGAAAATACCTCTCCACCCGGCCTCTGGTGGTGATCGCGGCCGAGGCGGCCGTAACCCTTGACTACTTGAGAGAATTTGACAAAATTGATGTCTATAACCGTAAGGGTCAATTTCAGGGTGTTTTCCAGAAAGGAGTCTTGAAGTATGAAAATCGTTGAGTGCGTCCCAAATTTCAGCGAGGGCCGCGACCGGGCCAAGATTCAGGCCATCGTTCGCGAAATAGAAGCGACCCCGGGAGTCAAGCTCCTGGATGTGGACCCGGGAGAAGCCACCAACCGGACCGTGGTTACCTTCATCGGTTCACCCGAGTCCGTAAAGGAGGCAGCCTTCAAGTCCATCAGGAAGGCGGCAGAACTCATCGACATGAGCCAGCACAAGGGAGCTCATCCCAGGATTGGAGCCACCGACGTCTGCCCCTTCGTCCCGGTTTCCGGGGTTACCATGGAAGACTGTGTCCGGCTGGCCCACGAACTCGGGCGGAGAGTGGGAGAAGAACTGGGGATTCCCGTTTATCTATACGAAGAAGCGGCCACCCGCCCCGACCGGAAAAACCTGGCCACCATCCGGGCCGGAGAGTATGAAGGCCTGGCCGATAAGCTCAGGGACCCCAACTGGAAGCCGGATTATGGACCGGCAGTCTTTAACCCCCGGTCCGGGGCCACGGTCATCGGGGCCCGGGAGTTTCTCATTGCCTATAACATCAACCTTAACACTAGGGACAGAAAGATTGCCCAGGAGATAGCTTCTCATCTCAGGGAAAGCGGTCGCCCCAAGAAAGACAAGAAGGGAAATATCGTTTATGATAAGAACGGTCAGCCGGTCAAGGTGCCCGGGAAGTTCAAGGCGGTTAAAGCCGTGGGCTGGTATATCGACGAATATGGCATCGCCCAGATTTCAATAAACTTTACCAATTACAAGATTACGCCGCCCCATATTGTGTTTGATGAAGCCTGCCGTTTGGCTGAGAAGCTGGGAGTCCGGGTGACCGGCAGCGAGCTGGTCGGGTTAATCCCGCTGGAAGCACTGCTGATGGCCGGGCGCCATTACCTGGAAAAACAGGGTAAGAGTCCCGGGGTGCCGGAGAAGGAACTGGTCAGGATAGCTGTCAGGTCCCTGGGCCTGAGCGACATCGTCCCCTTTGACCCGGCCAAGAAAATTATCGAGTACCAGTTCCCTCCTGACGAAAAGTCCCTGCTCCGACTAAGACTGAACGAGTTTGCCGATGAACTGTCAATGGATTCTCCCGCCCCGGGAGGAGGCAGTGTGGCCGCCCTCTGCGGCAGCCTGTCGGCCGCTCTTTCGGCCATGGTGGCCAACCTGACAGTTGGCAAAAAGGGCTATGAGCAGTCCTTTGACCTGATGACAACTGTGGCCCTGAGGGGCCAGAAGTTGAAGGACGAGCTGCTGCAGGCCGTGGACCTGGATACCCGGGCCTTCAATCGGGTAATGGAAGCCTACCGTCTGCCAAAGGCTACAGAAGAGCAGGCCAAAGAAAGAGAAGCGGCCATAGAAGAGGCCAGCAAAGAGGCAACCCTGGTGCCACTTTCAGTCCTGGAAAAATCGCTGGAACTGGTTGAGCTGGCCTGGCTGGCCGCCAGCCACGGGAACAGGAATTCGGTCAGCGATGCCGGGGTGGCCGGGCTGACTGCCAGAAGCTGTGGTCTGGGAGCTTACTACAACGTCCGGATCAACCTGCCTGGACTGAAGGATGAAAAATTCAAAAAGAAGACCCTGGCCAGGGCCGAACAGCTCAAGAAAAAACTGGAAAATGGAGTTCAGAAGCTGGAAAAGTTAATGGCCAGAGTCCTCAGCGCTGATTGACATAATCCAGGTCAGGGGCACTGAGACCTCTTAGGCTTCAGGGGCCTGCCCCAAAAACAGTTTTCAATTCAGTTAGTCAGTTAGGGTGTAATTCGCACCGCATCCGGCCAGGTAATCTAAGCAGGATAATTACCGCCACCTTTTTGCCAGGTGGCTGAGGCTGAAAATAAGCAGGGCGAGAAAAATGATGGCGGCCGAAGCCGGGAGGTTGAAAACATAGGCCAGGACAATCCCGCCCAGTATCGACAGCAGGCTGAAGAGGCTGGAGAGAAAAAGTGTCTGGCGGAAATTTCGGGCCAGCTGCAGGGCCGAGGCCGCTGGAATCACCGTGAGCCCGGTCACCAGCAACAAACCCACTATCCGCAGCCCCAGGACTATGGTCACCGCCGTCATCATGACCAGCAACCGGTCGAGTCGGCTCAGACTGAGGCCCGAGACCCGGGCTGCTTCCCTATCAAAAGTCATAAAGATCAGCCTGGACAGGTTCAGGAAAATACCGGCCGTGACCAAGAGCGCCAGCCCGACCGCCAGGTAAACTTCCGAAGGGGCAATGGCCAGAATATCTCCAAACAGGTAGGCCATCAACTCGGCCCCGAAGTCCTTCTTTATCGACATCAGGAAAACGGCCAGGGCCAGGCCGCCGCTGCTCAGCAGGGCGATGGCCGTATCGCCTGGAAGCCTGGCCTGCTCCTTGAGCCTCAGGATCAGGAGGGAGCCAGCCAGGCAGACCAAAATCGCAACGATGACCGGCATCAGGTTCAGGGCCAGCCCCAGGGCTACCCCGGCAAAGGCCACGTGGGAAAGGCCGTGGCTGATCATGGCATCACGCCTGAGCACCAGGAAAACCCCGAGCAGGCCGCAGGCCAGGGCCAGACCCCCACCGGCCAGCAGGGCCCGGAGGAAAAGGCCGCTGAATATCAGGCTTCCGTTCATGTTCAATGCCTGTGCGATATCAGGTGATGGCCGCCGTGTAACAATTCGCGGAACCGGTCAGACTGGCAGAATTCGGAATGCTCTCCATGATAGACCAGTTTCTGGTTCAGACAGGCCACCCGGTTAACATGCCGGTTGACTATGCCGTAATCGTGAGTTACCAGGACAATGGTCAGTTGCTTCTGTTTATTGAGCTTCCCCAGGAGGTCGTAAAAATTCTCCTGGGACGGATAGTCGATTCCGGTTGTCGGTTCATCGAGCAACAGGATTTCCGGCTCGGTAGACAGGGCCCTGGCAATCAGGACTCTCTGTTGCTGCCCGCCAGACAGGCTGTTCATTGGTTTGCCGGCTTCAGACTCCAGGCCGACTGTCTGCAGTGCTTCCATTATTTTATTTCTGACCTGGCGACGGCCTGGCTTTACCGGACGGCTTACCGAGTTAAGGCTGGCCGCGATTACCTCGGCCACCGAGATGGGAAAGATCGGGTCGAAATTGGTCGCCTTCTGCTGGATGTAGCCTATTTTATGCCACTGTTTAAAGTCTTCCAGAGGTTGCCCGAATAACCAGACCCGGCCCTGCCCGGGCCTGAGCAGGCCCACCATTATTTTCAGGAGAGTGGTCTTACCCGAGCCGTTGGGCCCGATGATGGCCAGGAAATCACCCCGGTGGACGGACAGATTAATATCGAGCAGCGCTGGAACACCGTCGTAGGAAAAACTCACTCCTTCTACCCTGATGATTTCTTTCATACTTTCTTTCATGATTATTCGCACCCGAGGGCTGTCTTAAGTATCTGGAGGTTTCCGACCATCAACTCCAGAAAAGACTTTTTTTCCCGGAGCTGGTCCCTGGTAAGGTTGACGCCGGCTGATAGGCTGAAAAACCTGGCGCCGGTCTCTTGGGCAATGGTGCTGGCATAAGCCGGCGGTTCCGAGCTCTCGTAGAATACTGCCCTAATTCTTTTCTCCCTGATCAGTTGGATTATTTCCTGCAGTCTTCTGGCTCCGGGCTGAGCCTCCGGGTGAGGACCGCTCAGGCTGACCGGGACCAGGCCGTAGCGGGTGGCCAGGTAGGCAAAGGCCTGATGCCCGGCAATTATGATTTCCTTCCCATTACAGGGACCGAGTTCCTGCCGGAAACGGGTATCCAGGGCGCTTAGCTCGGAACGGAGAACCCGGCCTCTTTCCCGGTAGTAGGCCTCACCCTCCGGGTCCAGGGAGCAGAGCTCTTCTACCAGACGGTCCACCAGCATCCGGTCTGCCTCAAAATCCAGCCAGACGTGGGGGTCGTCCGGCCTTAAGGCCTGGTAATTTACGGAATGCAGGTAATCAATGAACCTCAGGGTTCTGGCGCTTTTTGCCTTCCTCAGAGATTTTTCCAGCCTGACCAGCCAGGGTTCCAGCCCTCCGCCCACGGCAATTACCAGGTCGGCCTCGGCCAGAAGCTTGAGGTCGGATGGGGTCAGCTGGAAATGATGAATTTCAGCCGAAGGGGGGATGATCTGGCGGACCTCGGCCCGCTGGCCGACCAGGCCCCGGGCCAGTTCGGTCAGGGGAAAAATTGTGGTTACCAGGACCGGCCGGCCAGTGCCAGCCGCCAGCAGCAACGAAGGGCCGGCCAGGGTCGTAATAAGAATGGAGGCAGTAAAAATTCTGATCAAATTAAATATGCTATGGCCGCTCAACTTCAGCACCTTCGCAGCTTGAAATAATATCTTATTTTTATGATATTATAACATATCAATAATTTACGGAAGGAGCTAAAAATGAGCCACGATTTAACTTCACTTAAACCGGAAAAACTCTGGAAACACTTCAGCCAGATCCTGACCATTCCCCACGGTTCGGGAAATGAAAAAGCCCTGGCCGCTCACATCATCAATCTGGCCAGGAACTGGGGCCTGGAAGCCCGCCAGGATAAAGTCGGTAACGTGGTGGTTCGCAAGCCGGCTGCTGCCGGCAAAGAACAATCTCCGGGCGTGGTCCTGCAGGCCCACCTCGATATGGTCTGCGAGAAAAACTCGGACGTCAGCCATGATTTCCTTAAGGATCCAATTCAGGCCTACGTTGACGGCGACTGGGTCAAGGCCAGGGGCACCACGCTGGGAGCTGATAACGGAATCGGCCTGGCCGCCTGCCTGGCCATCCTGGAAGACAAAAGTCTGGTTCATGGCCCGCTGGAATGCCTGTTCACGGTTGACGAGGAGACCGGACTGACCGGGGCCTTCAAACTGGGCAAGGACATGCTAACAGGAAAGCTGCTGTTAAACCTGGATAGCGAGGATGAAGGCACCTTCACCATCGGTTGCGCCGGCGGAGCTGATTCAGAAATAAACCTGCCGCTGGAACGCAAGAAAAAGAAACCGGGCCAGGTTCTGCTGGTAAAAATTTCCGGACTGCGTGGCGGTCATTCCGGCCTGGACATCAACCTCGGGCGGGGCAATGCCATCAAACTGCTGGCCCGGGTTCTGGCCGCAGCCTCGGAAAAGTTCAAACTGGAACTGGTATCAATAAGCGGTGGCAGCAAGAGAAATGCCATCCCCCGGGAGGCCTGGGCCCTGGTCGGATACGAGAAAAATTCCCGCCGGGCTATAATCAGCTTTCTGCAGAAAGAGTTTGAGGCCATAAAATCAGAGTACAGGGTGACCGAGCCGGAGCTGGCTTACGATATCAGAAATTCAATTGACACGAACTTCCCGCTGACCGCCGAATCCCAGAAAAGGCTGTTGAACCTAATCCTGGCCCTGCCCCATGGAGTTATGGCCATGCATCCCCAGATTGCCGGTCTGGTGGAGACCTCCAGCAATCTGGCCATCGTGAACACCGAACCCAGGGCCGCCAGAATAATCTGCAACACCAGGAGCTCGGTCTTTACCGCCCTGGAGGCCGTCAGGCTGGTGATCCGGACCTGCTGCCAGCTGGCCGAGGCCAGGGTCAATCAACCCCAGGGTTACCCGGCCTGGACCCCAAACCTCGATTCCAGGCTGCTTCAGAAAATGGTCGAGATCTACCGCAACCTGTTCCAGAAAGAACCGGAGGTCAAGGCCGTCCACGCCGGGCTGGAATGCGGGATTATCGGAGAAAAATATGCCGGGATGGACATGATTTCTTTTGGACCGACCATCAGGTACCCGCATTCTCCGGACGAAAGGGTCAGCATAAGTTCGGTGGAGAAGTTCTGGCAGTTCCTGCTGGAAGCTTTGCAAAAATTAGCCTGAACGTTTAGGAGAACTGGAAATGAAGAGGAGAAAATTTCTTCTTCTCCTGGGGATATTTTCTTCTCTGGCATCCAGACTGAAATCTGCGCTAAGACAAGGGAGGATAATCATGAAGAAAGCCATTCAGACCGACCGGGCTCCCAGGGCTATTGGACCCTATTCCCAGGCCATCAAGGTTAACAACCTGATTTTCGTCTCGGGACAGATTCCACTGGACCCGGCCACGGGAGAAATAGCCGGTAAGACCATAGAGGAACAGACTCACCGGGTTCTGAAAAATATCCAGGCCATTCTGGAAGCGGCCGGTAGTTCCATGTCAGAGGTGGTTAAGGCCACCGTCTACCTGGCCGACCTGAACGATTTTTCCAAGATGAACGCCATCTACGCCCAGTACTTTCCCGAGCCCTTCCCGGCCAGGGCCGCTTTCCAGGTGGTCCGTTTACCCCGGGATGTTAAGATAGAAATCGAGGTGATAGCTGTCTCCGGCCCGGAAGTGATGCCGGTGGTAAAATAAACCTGGCCGCCACCACGGTCAGGCCCTTAAAAATTGCAGGGTCTGTAGTATAATATCGACGAGGGCTGGACATGCCAATCTATGAATATATCTGCCAGAATTGCCAGAAGAGGTTTGAAGTGCTGGTCAGCCTGAACAGCACCATGAAGGTGACCTGTCCGGACTGTCACAGCGACCGGGTTAAACGTATGGTCTCCTCTTTCGGAATCGGCGGAGGCGGCAACCGGATTAAGAGCGGTTCCGGCAGCTGCTCTGGCTGCTCCTCTCATAGCTGTTCCACCTGCAAATAAAGCTTTTCCTTGACAGAAGCAGCCTCGTTCCTGTAAATCTATTCACTAAAATTTTTTGAGCCATAAGGAGAGGAGTAAGAGTTCCTTGGCTGAAAGCAGGAAACCCGACCTGAGGATCGGGGTGGATTCGGGCGGAACCTTTACCGATTTTGTCATCCATTCCGGCGGTCAACTGACGGTCAGGAAGGTCCCTTCCACTCCAGCCGACCCTTCTGAAGCTATTCTTCAGGGACTGGCTGACTTTCTGTCGGCTAACCTGACCCTGATAATCCATGGCACCACGGTTGGAACCAATGCCCTGCTGGAAAAGAAGGGAGGCCGCCTTGCCTTTATTACCACCGCCGGGTTTGAAGATATCATTTTTATCGGACGGCAGACCAGGAAACATCTGTACAGCCTGAAGGGTGAAGAGCGAAGCCATATCATCTCGCCCCGCCTCTGCTTCGGCCTGGAGGAAAGAATTCAGGCCGGCGGCCGGGTGGAAAAACCTCTCAGGAAGAAAGACCTGGACCGCATCATCGAAACCCTGAAAAAAGAGAGGGTTGAGGCCGTCGCCGTCTGCCTGCTGCATTCCTACGCCAATCCCGCCCACGAGCAGGTCGTGGCCGAGAAACTGCGACAGGCCGGGTTTAAGGTTTCCTCTTCCTCCAGCCTGTTGCCTGAATACCGGGAGTATGAAAGAGCCTCGACCACGGTCATCAACGCCTACCTTCTGCCGGTCATGGACCGCTACCTGGGTGAACTTCAGGGAAAACTGAAGGGGGCCCAGCTTAAAATCATGCAATCCAACGAGGGCTATATCTCGGCCGACAAGGCCAGGCAGGAACCCATCAAGACCATCCTGTCCGGACCGACCGGCGGTGTGGTCGGGGCCCTTCATCTGGCCCGGGCGGCCGGCTTCCGCAAGGTAATCAGTTTTGACATGGGCGGGACTTCAACCGATGTTTCCCTCATCGACGGCCGGATCAAGAGGTCGACCGAAAACCTGGTGGGAGATTTTCCGGTGCGGCTGCCGATGGTCGATGTCCACTCGGTTGGCGCGGGCGGCGGCTCGGTAGTCTATGTGGATAAGGGTGGCTTGCTCCGGGTAGGCCCGCAGAGTGTCGGGGCCAATCCAGGGCCGGCCTGCTACGGCCAGGGCGATATTCCTTCGGTTACAGATGCCAATCTCTGTCTTGGCCGCCTTGACCCTGAATTCTTCCTGGGCGGCAGAATGAAGATCTACCCGGAAAGAAGTCAGCGGGCCCTGGAAACAGTGGCTAAGAAAATCGGACGAAGTCTGATTGAAACGGCCCTCGGGGTGGTGGCCATCGCCAACGCCAGCATGGAAAAGGCCATCCGGGTAATATCCGTGGAACGGGGTTATGACCCCCGGCAATTCTCCCTTGTTTCTTTTGGCGGGGCCGGAGGGCTGCATGCGGTGGAAATGGCCAAACACCTGATGATTCCCAGGGTCATCATCCCCAGATTTGCCGGGGTGCTGTCAGCCCTGGGGCTGCTGCTGGCCGATTCAGTCAAGGATTATTCCCGGTCCTTCATCCGCCTGGCCCAGAAGACAGACCCGCAAGAGCTGGAAAGGGTCTTCGAGGAAATGACCGGGCAGGCCCTGGCCGAGATGGCTGAAGATGGATTTGATCCCGACGACCTCCTGGTCGAAAGACAGCTTGACCTGAGGTACCTCGGTCAATCCCATGAACTGACCATTCCCTACCGGCCTGGTGCTTTTCACAATTTCAGCTACCTGAATGAATTCCATCGACAGCACCGGCGCCTGTTTTCTTACTACCACCAGCACCGCCCCGTGGAAATTGTCAACCTGAGAGTCCGGGCCGTGGCCAGTGCCCGGAAAATCAGGCTGAAATCCTGTGAAAGTTGCCCGGAAGTGCCGAGCTCGGCTAGGATAAAAAAGCAGTGGCTTTACTACGGAAAAGAAAAATACCGCGTGGAAGTAATCGACCGCTCCCGGTTGCTGGCCGGAAACAGGCTTACCGGCCCGGTCCTGATCGTCGATGCCGAGTCCACCACCTTCGTTCCACCGGGCTATGTCGCCACCACCGACCGTTTCTTGAATTTGATAATAGAAAAGGCGGGCCGAGCATGAGCCAGTTTGACCCGATCGAACTCGAACTGTTCAAAAATTTATTCACCTCGATAACCGAGGAGATGGCCGCCGTCCTGCAGCGGACGGCCCTGTCGCCGAACATCAAGGAGAGAAGGGACTTTTCCTGCGCCCTGTTTACCAGACTGGGCGAAACCTTTGCCCAGGGCTCCCACATTCCGGTGCACCTGGGGGCCATGCCGCTTTCGGTTCAGGCTGCCCTGCAGGCGGTGGAATTCGAGCCGGGTGACGTGGTTATCCTCAATGACCCCTATAAAGGCGGAACTCACCTGCCTGACATAACCTGTATTCAGCCGTATTTCGTCGAAGATAACCTCTGCTTTCTGGTGGCCAACCGGGCCCATCATTCTGATGTGGGCGGTATCACCCCGGGTTCCATGCCGCTGGCCACCGAGATTTTCCAGGAAGGGGTGATCATCCCTCCCCTGAAACTGTACCGGCGGGGTCGCCTGAACGAAGAGGTCCTCAGCCTGTTTCTGGCCAACGTCCGGACGCCGGAGGAAAGGCGCGGCGATATCCTGGCCCAGGTGGCGGCCAATTCCCGCGGAGCCAGGCGCCTGGGTGAAATGCTCGACCGTTACGGCTTGGAAAAGTTAACCCTGTATGCCGACCAGATTCAGGATTACACCGAAAAAATTCTAAGGGCAACCATTAAGGCCATCCCCGACGGGCTTTACCAGTTCGAGGATTACCTTGATGACGACGGCGTCAGCCGGAAGCCGGTGAAGGTCAGGGTGGCCCTGACGGTAAGGGGTGAGGAAGCCTGGGTGGATTTCAGCGGTTCCTCGGAGCAGGTAGCCGGGTCCATTAACGCCAATTTTGCTGTTACCTATTCTGCCGTTCTCTACGTTTTCCGCTCGCTGGTGGAAGAAGATATACCATTCAATACCGGTCTCATGAAACCGGTAAAAATAATCGCCCCGGAGGGCTCGGTGGTCAACGCCACCTTTCCCTCGGCCCTGGCCGGAGGCAACGTCGAAACTTCCCAGAGAATAGTCGATGTCCTGCTGGGTGCCCTGGCCCGGGCCCTGCCCGATAGGATCCCGGCAGCCAGCCAGGGAACGATGAACAACGTGGCCTTTGGCGGTTTTAACCCGCGCACCAGAACCAACTTTGCTTATTATGAAACCATAGGCGGCGGGCTGGGCGCTTCACCCCATCTGCCCGGCCTGAGCGGAGTCCACTGCCACATGACCAACTCGCTGAACACTCCGATCGAAGCCCTGGAAAATTACCTTCCCGTTAAGATCAGACAATATGCCCTGAGAAAAAACTCCGGCGGTTCCGGGCAGAAGCGAGGCGGTGATGGACTGGTCAGGGAATATCAGTTCCAGGTGCCGGTTAACCTGACCATAATTTCCGACCGGAGAAAAAGGCGACCCTACGGACTGGCCGGTGGGCAACCCGGACGGGCCGGGCTCAACCTCCTGATCAGGAAGGGGCGCCGGCAGGTCCTGGACTCCAAGGTCAACCTGAAGCTTGAATCCGGCGACATTCTCAGGATTGAAACTCCGGGCGGTGGCGGCTACGGAAGGCCAGAAGACTGAGTCCACCCTTAATCTACGGTCAGGGTCTTGCTGATGTTTCGCGGCTGGTCCGGGTCGAGACCCAGTTCCTGACTGACAAAATAGGCCAGAAGCTGGGCTACCAGCACGCTCAGAATCGGGCTGAAATAATAATTATCCGAGACCAGGGGAATCAGAAAGTGAGCGTTCAGCCGCAGGGACTGGTCGTCGGGCGCGATCAGGGCAATCTTCCCGTAGCGGCAGCTGACCTCGTTCATGTGGGAGATACTCATCCTGGCATCCTGAACTGTGCTTATGAATACCACCCAGTCATCGGGAGAAATTATGGCCAGGGGGCCGTGCTTGAATTCGGACGAGTACATGGCCTCGCACGGAATGTAGGAGACTTCCTTGAGCTTCAGGGCCCCTTCCAGGCAGGCCCCGTAGGACAGGCCGTAGCCCAGGTAATAAAGGTATTTCTTTCCCTTCAGAACCCTGGCCAGCTCCCTGACCGGACCGGGTGTCTGGGTCAGGGTCTCGGCCAGCAGACCCGGCAGCGCCCGGAGTTCTTTACGGGAAACGGGAGAGCGCAGGCCTTTAAGCCTGGCCAGCTCGCAGGCCAGCGCCAGGAAAGTTAAAACCTGGTTGAGGAAGGTCTTGGTGGCCGGAACTGAGATCTCTACTCCGGTCAGAAGGGGCAGGTAATGCCTGACCCGGAGCTGAAGAGAAGAACCGAGGACATTGACCAGGGCAATTATGTTCCTGGCCTTCTTGCTTTGGAGGAGGTTTAAGACGTTGATGACATCCTTGGTTTCTCCACTCTGGGAGACCAGGATAAAGGCCTCCCGGTCGGGGTCAAAATTCCTGTAGAACTCGGCAAAGGCCCCGGCCACCACCGGAGTGGCTTCCACCTGCGCGATGGCATTGAGGTAACAGGCGCCGATGGTACAGGCATTGTAAGAGGAACCCGAACCTACCAGAAATACCCGCCTGGCTTTTTTTAAGACATTGAGTATACCCTGGAGATTTTCTCTCTGCTCGAGGTAGTCCAGGAGGGCCCGGGCCTTTTCCGGCTGTTCGTTGATTTCCTTCAACATGAAATGAGGATAACTACCTTTCTGGGCCTGTTCCAGGTCCAGGGTGCACTCATACGGGCTCCGCTCTATGAGCTGGCCGGTAGCCAGGCTCTTAATCCGGTAGGTACTGGCAGAAAATTCAACATATTCCCCATCTTTTATGGAAACAATTTTTCTGGTCAGGGGAAGAATTGAGGGCAGGTCGGAAGAGCAGCAGATGAATCCCTCCCCCACCCCGAGATAAAGCGAGGAATACTTCTTGACACAGTACATCAACTCGCTTCCGATCTCGGTCACGCAGAAAGCATAGTCGCCCTGGAGCATGCGGTCAGCTTTCTCCAGGGCCCGTCCCAGGTTACCGGACGTCTTCAGGGCTTCTTCCACCGCGTGGACACAGACCTCTCCGTCGTTTTCACCGCGGAACCTGTGGCCGGCAGAGGTCAGCGAAGCGATCAGCTCCCTGGTGTTGACGATGTTTCCATTATGGGCTCCGACCAGCCTCTGCTGGCAATCCAGGTGGGGCTGGGCATTGCGCGGCAGGGGCTGGCCGAAGGTGGCCCAGCGAAGCTGGACGATTCCCTTGTATCCCTGCATCTCTTCGAAGTGGAGCTTCTCATTGACCTCATCAATCTTGCCCACGTCCTTTCTGAGGTCAACCCGGTCGCCGTCAAAAACGCCCATGCCCACCGAGTCGTATCCCCGGTAGGTCAGACGCCGACCGGCGGCCAGGAGAATTCCTCCCAGGTCCTGGCGCCTGCTCTGGAAAATAATACCGAAGATTCCACACATGCCCATCTCCTCCCCGGGCGGGCAGATTAAGAGCCCGACCCTAACCGTGCCTGGCCTGACCCTGGCCCCGGCCGACCTTTTTTATCTTGCTCTTTTCTATCGTCAGCGATCCCTGGTAGGCGACATAGTTCAGAAGAATCATCACCCTCTCTTTATCACTCAGATTTCGATAAAATAACCCCCGCAGACCCTTGAGCGGCCCCTCCATCACCATGATTTCATCGCCCGGCTGGGGTTCTTCTCCGTATTTCATCAGCTCGATCAACCCGTTCTTCTCCCTGGCTTTCAGGCACCTTATAATTTCTGCCTCAATTGAAATGGGTCCCGAGGAATTTCCCACCACCTTCTGCACTCCACGGGTATAAATCACCGTTCGGTACTGTTCCGGGTACCGGAATTTCAGGAACAGATAGCCCGGGAAAAACGGCCTGATGGCTCCATCCTGTAGATATTTCGGGTTATAGACAGTAAATCCGGCCTGGCCGAAAAGATGTTCGACCTGGAATTCCTTCCTGGCTTTGGTCCGGATAACATACCACCTGATCATGCTGACCGGTTACCTGTCCAATAATTTTATCCAGGCAAAATGGTGGTCGTCATTTTCAGGCAAAAAGATTCTCAATGTCTTTGATTTTCTTGGGGATCTTGGGGCCGAGCACCCGGCAACCGACCTCGGTTACCAGGACATCGTCCTCGATCCTGATGCCACCGAAATCAAGATATTTTTCCACGGCGGCGTAGTTGATGAATTCAGTATGTTTCTTTTCTTTTTTCCAGGTAGCCACCAGTGCCGGAATAAAATAGAGGCCCGGTTCAACAGTCAGCACAAAGCCCGGCTCCAGAGTGCGGGCCAGTCTCAGGTAGCCCAGTCCGAACTGTTCGCTGCGCTTGACCGTCTGGTCGTAACCAACGTGGTTTTCCCCGAGATTTTCCATGTCGTGGACATCAAGACCCAGCATGTGACCCAGCCCGTGCGGGAAAAACAGGGCATGGGCTCCCCTGTCGACCGCCTCGTCCAGGTCACCCTTCAGCAAGCCCAGGTCTTTTAATCCCTCGGCCATGACTCGAGCTGCCCGGAGATGAACCTCCCGGTACTTGACACCGGGGCCGATGGCCCTGATGGCTTCTTCCTGTCCCCGCAGAACAATAGAATAAATATCCCGCTGACGCTGGTTGAACTTTCCTCCCACCGGAACAGTCCTGGTAATGTCGCAGGCATAGTGCCGGGCCGATTCGGCCCCGGCATCCATGACCATCATCCGGCCTTTTTTCAGGATGTCGCCATATGATGTCTTGTGGAATATCTGCCCGTTTATGGTGATGATGGGCGGAAAGGCAAAGGCCAGGCCGTTGGCTCTCAAAACCATATCCATGAAGGCCAGGACTTCCTGTTCCCTGGCTCCCGGTTTGACCCTGGGTATGGCTGCCAGGTACATCTCTCTGGTAACGCAGAGGGCCTTCTCTATCTCCTTAATTTCTTCCGGGCTCTTCACCGAGCGCAGGGCCACCACGGCCCGGATTAATTCCAGTGAAGCCCCGGCTTTAATTTCGTCCGGCGACAGACCCAGCCAGCCGGCGAGCTGCAGGCTGGTTTCAGCCCTGTAAGGTGGCAGGAAATGTATCACCCGACCCCGGCTACGGGCCTTCTGCAGATAATCCTTAAGGTCGGAGTAAGGTTTAACCTGCCTGACTCCGACCGCCGCTGCCCTATCCTTCATCTTCGGCTGGGGGCCAACCCAGATTATATCCTCAAGGGTAACATCATCGCCGAAGATGATATCCTGGCCCTCATCGATGTCCACCACCGCGGCCAGCCCCGGAGAATCCAGGCCAAAAAAATACAGGAAAGTGCTGTCCTGTCTGAAGGGATAGGCGTTGGCCTTGTAGTTCATCGGGCTATCAACATTGCCCGGGAAAAGGCACAGGCCTGTCTTGACCAGGCTCTTGAGCTTTTTTCTTCTCTGCTGATAGGTTTCTGGTTTGAACATTGTTCCTCCTCTCTGGATAGTTAAATCATCTATACCAGATTTCGGCGATTAAATCAAAAAGAAACGGTTAGCAAAGGTCAGGAAGTCCCCTGTCAAAAATATGGGCGGATTCTTTTCGGATAACCAGACTGAAGGCCTGTTTCTGATATAAACGGCTCGGGCTATCGCTTAAAAATAGGAGGAGGCAAATTGCGGTCAGTGTGGGTTAAAAAAAATGGTAGCGGGGGCTGGATTTGAACCAGCGACCTCCGGGTTATGAGCCCGACGAGCTACCTGACTGCTCTACCCCGCGATCAGTTTCCATTATAACAGAAAAACGCCTTTTGTCAAAAAACGGCCGGAGCAGGACGTAAGCCGAATTCAGTTACTGCCAGAGGCAGCGGCGGTCATTTGTCTGACCGGCTGATTGCTCAGCCGGTTTAGCGACCTACCCACCCCATCGGACGGGCCGTCCTCAAGCGGGGCTAATTTGGTCTTGCTCCGGATGGGGTTTGCCCTGCCTCCGCCGTCACCGGCGGAGCGGTGAGCTCTTACCTCACCTTTTCACCCTTACCGGCTTCGTCAGGAAACCGGCGGTATGTTTTCTGTGGCACTTTCCCCCGGTCGCCCGGAGTCGCGGTTAGCGACCATCCTGCCCTGTGGAGTTCGGACTTTCCTCCCCTTCTTCCTCATCGGAAGAAGAAGCGACCGCCTCGCCTGCTCCAGCCTTTAATTTTATACCATATTGCTCGAGTTTTTTGTAGAGGTTGCTGCGCGGGGTGTCAATTTCCCTGGCCGTCCGGGAGACATTCCAGTTGTTACTCTTCAGCTTGAACAGGATGAAATTTTTCTCAGCTTCCTCCCGGAAATCCTTCAGGGTCTTGACCCGGCGCAGGTCTGGCAGCAGGAGTTCCCGGTCCTGCAGCAGGTAATCTGGCAGGTCGTCGGGCCCGATCACCTCCTTGTCGGTCAGGATGATCAGCCTTTCCACCAGGTTCCTCAGCTCCCTTACATTTCCCTTCCAGGGGTACTTCATCATGATTTCCAGGGCCTCGGCGGAAAATTTCTTGCGCCGGAAATTGTTCTCTTCCGAATAGACGGCACAGAAATAATCAACCAGGAGAGGAATATCTTCTTTCCTTTCTCTCAACGGCGGAACGTAAATCGGGACCACGTTCAGCCGGAAGAACAGGTCGTCGCGAAAACGTCCCTCCTTCATCTCCTTCTTGAGGTCCTTGTTGGTGGCGGCGATAATCCGGACATCAACCTTGATGATCTTGCTGGAGCCGACCCTCTGCACCTCCCCCTCTTCCAGGACCCTGAGCACCTTGGACTGGGTTTTCAGGCTCATATCCCCTATTTCGTCCAGGAAGATGGTGCCGCCGTCAGCCAGTTCGAACTTGCCCGGCTTGCGTTCGGTGGCCCCGGTGAAGGCGCCCTTCTCATGGCCGAACAGTTCGCTTTCAATCAGCTCCTCGGGAATGGCGGCACAGTTAACCTGGACGAAGTTCTCGCTGGCCCGGGGGCTGTTATCATGGATGGCCCTGGCCACCAGTTCTTTGCCGGTACCGCTTTCACCCTGGATGAGGACGGTGGCATTGGTCGGGGCAATTTTCTGGATTTCCTGCCAGAGGCCCAGCATCGAGGGATGCTGACCGATGATCCGGTATTTTTTTTCAGTTTTTTTCTTTATATCCTGGACGGTTGACCTCAGTTTCCTGGCTTCCAGGGCGTTGCGGACACTGAGCAGGACCCGTTCCCGGTGCAGGGGCTTTTCCAGGAAATCGAAGGCTCCCAGCTTGGTGGCCTCGACCGCCATGGCGATCGTTCCGTGACCGGAAATCATGATGACCTCCGGGGCCAGGGGCTTCTGCCTGAACTCGGCCAGCAGGCCCAGCCCGTCGCTATCGGGCAGCCTGATATCGAGCAGGACGAGGTCAATTTCCGGATGGTTTTCGAGCACTTCCCGGGCAGTTATCCCGTCAGCCGCTTCGAAGAAGGTATACCCCTCATACTCGAGAATCATTTTCAGGGTTTTGCGGATGTTGTCCTCGTCATCCACCACCAGAATCCGGTATTTTCTTTCCTTGGTGTTCATATCTTTATTCTAACACAGCCCGGCCCGGGCTCGAAAATAAATGTTGATTAAATTGCCTTCTGCTCCTATATTTTCTGGTGGAGGATTAAAATTTATATTTCGGGGAAGCTGATCCCAATCCGTTGTTTTTTATGGCTGTTCTGGCTTGGCCTTCTGTTAATTTCAGGACTGGGCCTGAGCCCGGCCGGACTGCCCGGACTCCAAAGCGAAACGGAGTTCAGCCTGGATAATGGCCTAAATGTCTATTTTCTGCCCTATCCAGGCTCATCGCTGGTCACCATCGTCCTGGCGGTCAAGGTCGGAACGGCCGATGAAACACCGGAGTCAAGCGGCCTGCTCCATCTGCTGGAGCACTGCCTTCTTTTCCGACAATCTCACCTGACCTCCGATAATCGTCTTTTCCGGTTAATAAGTCAGTACGGGTTTTATTATAATGCCCGTACCGAGCAGGACCTGATGTTCTTTGAGATCAGCCTGCCCGCAGACCACTTGGAGTCGGGCCTGGGCCTGTTAAAGGAGGTGGTCTTCACCTTCAATCTCAATGAAGAGTCTGTGGAACAGGAGAAAGCTGTACTGCTCAAGGAACTGGCCGATTACTCCCGGCAGCCAGAAAAAGTTGGACTGGCCCGGGTCTACGAGCTGGCCTTCCCCGGCAGCGGGTATGCCCTCCCGGTTTTTGGAAAAGCCGAGGCTATCAGTCGGGCTGGCCTGTCAGACCTAAAGAGCTTTCATCAGAAATATTTTCGACCCGATAATGCCGCCCTGGCGGTGGTGGGAAACATCGAGCCGGAAAAACTTCGGTCTAACCTCAAGACCATTTTTTCGGATCTGAGAAGTGGCGATGGCCGGTCAGTGCGGCCCAATCCGACTCTTAAATTTCCTGACTCGGGTTCCCTGGTCGAGATCAAAATGAAGGTTTCTGATACCTATATCATGGCCGGTCTGCCCGGGCCAGAATACAACAGTCCCGACCGCCCGCCCATGGACCTGCTCAGCGAGCTGGGCGGGGCGGGATTGAGTCCCCTGGTCTACCAGGCCTTTGCCGGCCAGCCCGACCTTATTAACTCGGCCCGCCTTCACTACTTCAGCCATGAACAGGCCGGGCTGATTTTTATATCGGTTACCACCAGGGAAGACAGAGTTCCCACGGTCAGGCGACTGCTGCAGAACTTCCTGCCGCGGCTGGCCGAAATGAACTATTCCCGCGATGATTATCTTCCCGACCAGCAATTTCTGGTCTTCGATTTCCTCCAGGGCGGTAAGAACCGGTTTCAATGGTTATCAGAAAAAATGACCGAAAGTCCGCCGGTACTGGCCCTGTCGCTGGCCAGGCACCTGTTGCTGAGAAACGACCGGGTGCAAAAAAATTATCTTGAAACCATAAACGGGCTGGATTCATCCAGCCTGCGAAAGATCGCTCGCAAGTACCTGTCCCGGACCCGACCGGTCTGGGTGGTGATCACACCGGAAAAAAAATGAAGGAACGCGGACACCCCATAACACAACTGTTACTGCTCTTAATACTGGCCTCCCTGGTCTGGCCGAAGACTCTGCCGGCCCAGCCTTTAAGCTTCGAGGTTTTCAGCCTGGAAAACGGCCTTAAAGTCTATTACCAGTTTCAGCCGGGTGCCAATTTAACCACCGTTGTCTTTCATTTTCAGGGAGGACAGGCCCTGGAGACGCCCGGCCAGGCTGGCCTGGCCTACCTGGCCACCAGGCTGATGGCCGAGGTGACCGATGAGGACCGGTTGTCTGAACTGCTGGCTTCAGGAGTCAACCTTTCGGCCGGGAGCCGGGCTGATTTTTCGGTCATCCAGTTCGAAGGACTCACCCGCCATCTCGATAGAACGCTGGCCATCGTGGCCGCCGGCCTCAAGAACCCGCTTTTCTCGGGCCCCAGGATAGACCGGGTCAGAAGCACCCTCAGGCTGGAAGCCGGCCGGGAAGCCTGTCGCCTGGTGGATTCGGCTTTAATCTGCCTGAGGCGACTGATCTTTCCCGGGAGTCCTTACGGCCAGTCCCTCTACGGGCGGGAAGCCGACTTAAGGTCCATACCCAGGAAAGACATCAGCCAGTTCTATGACTCCATTATGAATAGCGGGGCCCTCAGCCTCCTGGTAATAACCGACCTGGAGAAAAAAAGCCTGCAGGAAATCCTGGCCAGGCACCTGTCCTGGGTTAAAGGCAAAACGCCTGTGCCCGGAAAAAGATTTCAGGCTGCGGATTTGCCTCCCGAAAAGGCTGCGGCCGGGGGCTGCGACCATTACCAGGGTCCCGGGGGAGCGGCGGTAGCCCTGGGGTACCTGTTTCCCGGCGAGCTGGCTGAGACCTATCCGGCAGCCTACCTGCTGGAGAAAATAATCGGGGAAGGCCCCGGGTCCCTTATCTGGAACCTGCGCCAGGAGAGCGGGCTGGCCTATAACCTGAACAGCCGGCTGGAAATCCTGGGTGGGAGAATCATTCTCGTCTGCTACCTGGAGACAGAAAAAGAGCTGGCCGCATCCTCTCTAACCTTTTTAAAAAAGACCTTCTCCAGTCTGGGCCAGCAGGGGCTTGACCCGGAAGCATTGGCCAGGGGCAAGGTCATGGCCAGAAACAGCTTTCGGCGCGAATCTTTTTCCCGGGACAGCCGCCTGGGATTCCTGTCGTTGGTTCTGGCCAGCGGCCTGCCGCTGGATTTTTTCAATAACTTCCTGGGGTTACTGGACAAAAAAAGCCCTGACCAGCTCAATGAGCTGATCAGGGCCACTTTCTCTTCTGACCGGGCCTACGAGGTGGTAATCGTCAGAGAATGATCAGCCCTCGGCCAGCTTTTTGTAATATTCGAACCGCTTTTTCGCTTCCTGAGCGGCCTGGGCAAACAGCTCGCGGGCTATGTCCGGGTAATCCTGGAGGACGGACCGGTAACGGATCTCATTCTTCAGGAAGGCTTCGTACTCCATCTTCGGTTCCTTGGAATCGAGGATGAACGGGTTCTTGCCTTCCCTGGCCAGCAGCGGGTTATAACGGTACAGTATCCAGTAACCGGAATCCACGGCCAGTTTCTCTTCCTGGATGGACTTGCTCATATCTATACCGTGGTTGATGCAGGGTGAATAGGCAATGATCAGCGAGGGGCCTTCATAGGCTTCCGCTTCCAGGAAAGCTTTCAGGCACTGGTTCATGTTGGCGCCCATGGCCACCGAAGCCACATAAACATAGCCGTAACTCATGGCCATCCGGCCCAGATCTTTCTTGACCGTTTTCTTGCCGGAAGAAGCGAACTTGGCCCGGGAACCGGTGGGCGTTGACTTGGAGGCCTGGCCGCCGGTGTTGGAATAAACCTCGGTGTCCAGCACCAGCAGGTTGACATTCCGGTTCATGGCCACGACGTGGTCCAGGCCGCCAAAACCTATGTCGTAAGCCCAGCCATCTCCGCCGATGCACCAGACGCTCTTATCGACCAGGTAGTCCTGCAACTCGGCTACCCTGGCCAGGTAGGGTTTGGCCGCATCGTTCCGGGCCAGGGCTTTGGGCAGTAGCTCACGAATCTTGCGGGCTGTGGCCTTGGCCTGGTCACCCTTATCATTCCAGAGTTCCTTCATTTTCTGTAGGGCCTCGGCCAGCTCGGGCAGGGTTCCGGCTTCCAGGGCCGCGTTCAGGCTGGTCCAGAGCTGTCTTCTGATCGTGTCCACTGCCAGCCTCATGCCAAAACCGTATTCGGCGTTGTCCTCGAACAGGGAGTTGGCCCAGGCCGGCCCCTTCCCTTCTTTATTCTTGGCATAGGGGGAAACGGGGAAGGTACCGCCGTAGATGGAGGAACAGCCGGTGGCGTTGGCGATTATCATCCGGTCGCCGAAGAGCTGGGTGGCCAGCTTGATGTAAGGCGTTTCTCCACAGCCGGCGCAGGCACCGCTGAACTCAAAGAGCGGGGTCAGGAACTGGGAGCCCTTGATGGTATCAATCTTGACACCGTCCAGGTGGCTGTCGGGCAGTTTTTCGAAGAATTTTTCGTTGGTATGCTGACCGGCCGCCCGTTCTTCTTCAATCGGGACCATGACCAGGGCTTTCTCCTTGGCCGGACAGGTTTCCACACAGACGCCGCAGCCGACGCAGTCTTCGATGTAGACTTGTAGACGGTACCTCAGGTCCTTATCATTCTTGGTGTTGGAAACCAGAGTATCGAAACCAGCTGGGGCCTCCTTCAGGTCGGCCGGCAGAATCTGCTTGGCCCTGACCGCGGCATGCGGGCAGACCAGAGCGCACTGGTTGCACTGGATGCACTTATCCGGCAGCCAGCGAGGAACCAGCTCGGCAATGCCTCGTTTTTCCAACTTGGCCGTATCGGTCGGGATTCGTCCGTCATCGGGCATCTTGGAAACAGGAATGGTGTTTCCCTTGAAGTGCATGATGGGCTCGATGACGTGGCGGGCAAAATCGCTGGCCTCTTCCGGAATCAGCCTGGGCACCGGGGCCGATTTGGTGATTCTGCTTGGAACGGGAACCTCTTCCAGGGCTTCCAGGGCTCTGTCCACCGCGGCCATGTTCATCTTGACCACATCTTCACCTTTCTTGTGGTAGGTCTTGTAAATGGCCTTTTTGATGAGGTCGATGGCCTCGGCTTCGGGCAGAACGCCAGAGATCTTGAAGAAGCAGACCTGCATGATGGTATTGATCCTGTTCTTCAGCCCCACTTCCTGGGCAATCCTGAAGGCATCAATATTGTAAACCTTGATCTTCTTCTGGATGATGGTCTTCTGCATGTCCTCGGTCAGGTGTTCGAAGACTTCCTCTTTTTTCCAGGACGAGTTCAGCAGGAAGGTCCCTCCTTCTCTCAGGCCTTCCAGGACGTCGTAGCGGCCGATGTAGGCCGGTTTATGCAGGGCCACAAAGTCAACCGTGTTCAGCAGGTACTCGGACTTGATCGGGTGTTTGCCGAACCTCAGGTGGGAGATGGTCACCCCGCCCGATTTCTTGGAATCATACTCGAAATAACCCTGGGCATAGAGGTCGGTATTGTCGCCGATGATGGTGATGGAGTTCTTGTTGGCGCCCACGGTTCCGTCTGAACCATAGCCCCAGAATTTGCAGCGAACAGTTCCCGCCGGTTCTGTTTCCAAGACCTGGCCCACCGGCAGTGAAGTTCCGCTGACATCATCCTCGATACCCACGGTGAAGCCGTGGAAGGCAGGGCCGTTGAGATGGTCATAGACCGCCTTGACCATGGCCGGGGTGAATTCCTTGGAAGACAGCCCGTAGCGGCCGCCGATTATCTGGACATCGCGTCCGCAAAGAGCCGTGACCACGTCCAGGTAGAGCGGTTCGCCGATGGCCCCCGGCTCCTTGGTCCTGTCCAGCACGGCGATTTTCTTGACGGTCTGAGGAATGACCGCCCGGAAAGCCTCGGCTGAGAAGGGCCGGTACAGACGGACTTTAACCAGACCCACCTTGTAACCGTGTTTATTAAGGTAATCGATGGTTTCTTCGGCGGTTTCAGCTCCGGAACCCATGATGACTATCACCCGGTCGGCATCGGGAGCGCCGAAATAATCAAACAGGTGGTACTGTCTTCCGGTGATCCTGGCCACCTTGTCCATGTATTCCTGGACAATGCCCGGAGTGGCGGCGTAATATTTATTAACCGTCTCCCGCCCCTGGAAATAGACATCGGGGTTCTGGGCTCCAACCTTCATCATCGGTTTTTCCGGGTTCAGGGCCCTTTGCCTGAAATCCTCCAGGTACTTGGGTTCGAACAGCTCGGCCAGGGTTTCATAGGGAACCACCTCAATTTTCTGGACTTCGCTGGAGGTGCGGAAACCGTCAAAGAAATGCAGGAATGGTACTTTGCTCTTGAGGCTGGCCAGATGGCAGACAATGGCCAGGTCCATGATTTCCTGAACCGAACCGGAACACATCAGGGCAAAACCGGTGTTTCTGGCAGCCATAACGTCGGAATGGTCGCCAAAGATGGAGAGAGACTGGCAGGCCAGGGACCGGGCGGAAACATGAAAGACCGTCGGCAGCAACTCCCCGGCAATCTTGTGCATGTTGGGTAGCATCAGCATCAGTCCCTGGGAAGCGGTAAAGGTCGTGGTCAGGCAACCGGCACTCAGGGAGCCGTGGACGGCTCCGGCCGCCCCGGCCTCGGACTGCATTTCCACCACTTCCACCGTCTGTCCGAAAATATTCTTTCTTCCCTGGGCTGACCATTCGTCGGCCATTTCACCCATGGTGGAAGAAGGAGTAATCGGATAGATGGCAGCCACTTCGGAATAAGCGTAGGCCACGTGAGTGGCCGCGGTATTACCGTCGATTGCTTTGAATGTTTTGGCCATCATAACGCTCCTTAATGAATTAAACAGATTATTATATCAGAATGCCGGCAAATATCTAACCGTGAACCGAAATTTAGCCTTTCAGTTCAGTCCGGCCTTCCAGAGCTTTTTTAATGGTCAGCTGGTCGGCAAAGTCCAGATCGGCTCCGACCGGCAGGCCCATGGCCAGCCTGGTAATCTTGACCGGCATTTCTCTCAGGACCTGACAGATGAGCGAAGCGGTGGCCTCCCCTTCCACGGTCGGGTTGGTGGCAATGATTACTTCCCTGTACTTGCCGCTCCGCAGGCGGGAGACCAGCTTTTCCAGCCTGAGTTCATCCGGCCCGATGCCTTTGATCGGTGACAGAGAGCCGAGTAGAACATGATAGCGTCCGCTGAATATCCCGGTTTTTTCGATCGAAGCCACGTTGAAAGGTTCTTCCACCACGCACAGCTGTTCATCGCTCCGCCGGGGGTCGGTGCAGAGCAGGCAGGGGTCGACGTCGGTGATGTTGTTGCAGACCGAACAGTAAAAGATCTTGTTCTTGACCTCGACTATGGCCCTGACCAGCTCGGCCGCCTCTTCGGACGGAAGTCCCAGCAAATAGAAGGCCATGCGCTGGGCCGACTTCAGCCCCACCCCTGGAAACTTTCGCAACTGTTCGATCAGGTCATGCAGCGGCCTGGCATATTCAAACATCTAAAGCCCCTCAGAATAACCCAGGAATCTTCAGGCCGCCGGCCAGTCCGGACATCTTGGCCTGGACTTCCGAATCTACCCTGGCCACGGCTTCCCGGAAAGCTGAAACGATGAGGTCCTGGAGCATTTCCACATCGTCCCGGTTAACCACTTCCGGGTCGAGCCTTACTTCCAGACAATTCTTCTGGCCGTCCAGGACCACGGTCACCATGCCGCCGCCGCTTGATCCTTCGATTCTCATCTCGGACAGCTCTTTCTGCAGTCTTTCCTGCATTTCCTGGGCTGCCTTCATCATTTTTTGCAGGTCGGCTAAATTTTTCATCTCATTTCCTCTGCCTGGATTGGGCCGGTTACGTCTTATCAGGACCCGTTTTTCTCCTCACCGCCACCACCTGTCCTTTGAGGGTGCTCAGCAGGGCCCGGGCCTTGGGGTCGTCCAGCAGGGCCCGGCTGTCATCAGCGGTGGCATTTTTATGAGTCGGCTCTGACTTTTCTTTGACTGCAGACTGTGGACGGCTGGAAACGGCCGGTCTGGCTGAAGCGCCTGTCTCCTCTAGTCTCAATTCCAGGTCCTGACCGCCAAGTTCGGTCCAGACCCGGTTAAGGTAGGCCAGGTTTTGCTCTATCAGGTCGGCAAAATGTTTTCGGTCGCGGGGGTAAATCAAACTCAACTTACCTTCAACGACTTCTAACCGGCCGGCCATTTTCATGATGGGAGCCAGGGCCGGTTTTTCCCGCACCACCCGGAAATAGAGTGCATCGGCTTTTTCCTGGTTGAAAACGGACGGGCCGTTCTTTACGGCCTGGTTCAGACTGTTCTTGGTCCGGCTGGGAGTGGAGGCCCGGACTGAGTTACCGCTTCCGGCCTGGCCACTGGCTGTGGACGGCGAATACCCCGGATCTCCCGACTTGCGCTCCGGCGGCCGGTCTTTATGAGCAGACAATTCTTCCAGGGCCTGCTCCAGGGGTTTAAGGTTCCTGAGGTAACAGAGCTTGATCAACCAGGCTTCCAGAAATAGCCGTGGCTGCGAGGAATAGCGCAGGCCTGACTCGCCCTCCTGCAATATCAGTATGTACCGTAACAGTTCCTCCGGCTGGAAGTCCCTGGCCAGTTCCTGCAGTTCTCTGATTTCATCCTCAGACAGAAGCAGCAGCTCCCGGGGCCTGGCAGAAATACCGGCCACCAGTAGGTTGCGAAAATATTCAATCAGGCCGCTGTAAAAATGCCTGAGGTCGATTCCGGAGGCAACCAGGGACTCAACCAGCGGGAATATTTCCTGCCCCTGCCCGGTCAGGATGGCCCGGGCCAGGTTTTCGAAAAGGCGTCGGTCGATAACCCCCAGGACTTCTTCAGTATCTCTGTCCTGGACCTGAGGCCCGCTGAAAGAAACCACCATGTCCAGAAGAGTCTCAGCATCCCTCAGGCTGCCGTCGGCGGCCCCGGCAATCAGCTTGAGACTGTAAGGGCTGATGGCAATGTTTTCCTGCCCGGCAATATATTGCAGGTGGTCAATTATCTGCTGGGCTGACAGTCTCTTGAAAACAAAATGTTGGCAGCGAGAAGCGATGGTCCGGGGGACCTTGTGAAACTCGGTGGTGGCAAAAATGAAGACGGTTCTGCTGGGAGGCTCTTCCAGAGTTTTCAGCAGAGCGTTAAAAGCATCCCGGCTGAGCTGGTGGACTTCGTCTATGATGATCACCCGGTAGCGGCTGTGCATGGGTTCATACTGAATACTGTCCCTCAGGGCCTTGACATCTTCTATTCCCCGGTTGGAAGCCCCGTCGATCTCTATGAAATCAAGCAGCGATTCTTCGTTGATAGCCCGGCAGATCGAGCATTGGTTGCAGGGTTCCGGGGTTGGTCCCTGTTCACAGTTGAGAGCCTTGGCCAGAATCCTGGCCACGGTAGTCTTACCCACTCCCCGCATTCCGGAAAACAGGTAAGCATGACCGAGGCGATTTTCCTTTATGGCGTTCTGGATGGTTCTGACCACGGCCTCCTGGCCAACCACCTCGGAAAACTGACGCGGTCGGTATTTCCTGGCCAGAACCAGATAGCCGGACTTGGTAGTTTCTTCAGGTCTGGAAGTCATTTTTTTCCGAATTAAACGAGATCAGGGCTTATCTTACCACAACCTTTTCAAATTTCAAACCGGACCGGCCAGCGGCTGAAACCTCTGGCAATTTTTTCTTGGCTGGCGTATAAGATGTCTGATTGAATATGAGACCGAGGACTCAAGGTTTACTGCTGGTCAACCTGGCCGTTCTTTTTTTTGGCTTTCCCGGAGTCATCGGCAAGGTCTTGCCCCTAAGTCCGGTGCAACTTACCTGGCTGCGTGTTTTCCTGGCCAGCCTGGCTCTGCTGGTAATACTCCTTCTCCAGAAAGTTAAACTGATTATTTCCGGCGCTAAACCGAGGCTCTTGCTTCTGGCCGCTGGCTTTCTGCTGGCCTTTCACTGGACCGCCTTTTTCCGCTCGGTTCAGGTGTCCACCGTGGCCGTGGGCTTGTTGTCCTATTCCACCTTCCCGGTTTTTACCGTCTTCCTGGAACCATGGTTATTAAGAACAAAATTCAGGGGGTCATACCTGTATTTCGCAGTAATTTGTTTCCTGGGAGTGGGGCTGATGGTCCCGGAATTCAGCCTGAGCAACAGAATTTTCCAGGGAGTGGCCTGGGGAATTCTATCGGGCCTGTCTTTTGCCCTGCTGGCCATAATCAACCGGATGCTATCGCCCGGTCACTCCAGCCTGGTGCTGGCTTTTTACCAGGACAGCCTGGCCATGATATTCCTGTTGCCCCTGTTCCTGGGCCAGCCCGGACCGCTGCCTCTTGGAACCGTAAATGCTGGACTGATTCTTTTTCTTGGCCTGGTCTGCACGGCTGGAGCCCACACCATTTTTATCAGGGGTTTGCGCTTTATAGAGGCCAGACTGTCCAGCCTGATCAGCTCCCTGGAACCGGTTTACGGAATTATTTTTGGCTATCTGTTCTTGGGTGAGCTGCCCGGGCTCAGGACCGTGGCCGGGGGCCTGTTGATTCTGGCCTCGGTTGCCATAATCTCCTGGAAAAGCCCCGGCTGGGCTACCTGATCTCAGGTTGCTCAGCGCTTCTCTTCATCCGTCTTGCGCTTCAGGTCTTCTTTGCGGATGACTCTTTTCTCTTCGGCCTGCCTTTTCTGCATTTCCTGCTTTTCCTGCTCGTGTTTTTTCTTGAGTTCTTCCAGCCTGGACTGAACTTCAATTAGCTTTTTCTGTCTCTCCTGGGGTGGAGCGTTCCTGGCTTCTTCTTCCGCCTGTCGCTTCAGGCGTTCCAGCTCGAGTCTCTGGGTCCTCTCCAGCAAACTGCTTTCCTGGCGGTGAATAATCTCAACCTCTTCCGGCCGGTCTTCGCGGACCGGGCCGATTTTCTGTTCGGCCTCTTCTCTTTTCAGGACTGTTTTGGGGGCGGTCTGCTCCTGCTTTATCTGCGGCCGGTAAATTCTGACTTCGTCAATTCCGCCACCGGCCTCCTCGGGCTTTTTGACCTCCCGCACGCTGACCTTGGTCACGGGTCTTCGGGTCAGCCTTTCAATTTCCTGGGGAGAAAGGGCATCGTTTATGACCATATCTCGTCCCCTGACCGTATATCTATCCCTTACCACCGTATAGTTGATAATGGTGATGTTCCTCTCAGGTGGCAGAATCCAGGGCTGAAGCTGGTTGGCGTAGAAACGACGCCCCTCGATAAATATCCAGTAATAATTGGGCAGGTCGCGTCTTCCCCACCTCAGGCCGAAGCCCGGGACAAAGTCCACGCCAGGAGGCAGAGGTGCCCAGCCTATATAGAGGTCGCCGAATCTCCAGATTACCCAGGCTGGAGCCCAGACCACGTCTGGCACCCAGAACCAGCCCAGCCGGTTATCCCAGCCCCAGCGTCCATAATGGAATGGAATCCAGCCCCAGGGATGATGGGAAACCCAGGTCCAGCCGTACTCGGTCCAGACCCAGCGCCCGTGGGTATAGGGTCTCCAGTGACGGCCCACTCCCCTTGGAATCCAGACATAACCGTAGGGATTATAATAAATCCAGTAGCCATAGTTACCGAGATAGTCGTAGATGAAGGAGATGGAAATTTCCCCGTAGACTGGAGCAGCGGGAGTGGGTGGCGGTTCGTAGCTACTGACACTTCGGTTTCGTGACTCATCATAGGGAACGTACATGATGCAGCTCGAAGCCAGGAGAATTAAAGAAAGGATGAGGCTAAGCTTTTTCATCGCGTCCTCCTGCTAATAATTTAGCAAGAAACATGCCGATTATTCTGCCCTGACCGGAGATTTAGGTCCGGCCGGACTCAGTTACAGAGCGTCCTCTATCGCGGACACCTTCCTGAAATCAGGCTTTTTCCAGTCTCTTGAATACTCTTTTAATCCTCTTAAAGGCCCAGTCCAGTTCCTTCTTACTGATGATAAGAGGAGGGGCAAACCTGATGACATGCTCATGAGTTTCCTTGCAGAGAAGGCCTTCCTTCATTAATTCTTCGCAGTAACGGCGGGCTCCACCCGCTTCTGGCTTTAGCTCTATACCGATCAGCAATCCCCGGCCCCGCACTTCCTTAATTTTCCGGCTCCTTAAGGTTTTCAATTTTTCCAGGAAATACGCGCCCTTTTCTTCGGCATTTTGAACCAGTTTCTCTTCCTGGATTACCCTGAGGGCTTCTCTGGCCACGGCACAGGCCAGCGGGTTGCCGCCAAAAGTTGAACCGTGCTGACCTGGCTTGATGACTTCCATGACCTCGTTAGTGGAAAGGACGGCAGAGATGGCATAGCAGCCCCCACCCAGGGACTTGCCTATGACCAGCAGGTCGGGTTTTACGCCCTCGTATTCACAGGCGAACATCCGGCCCACCCGGCCCAATCCAGTCTGGATCTCATCAGCGATAAACAGCACATTGTTTTTCTGGCAGATTTCCCGGGCTTTTCTCAAGAAGCCATCGGGTGGTATCAGGATGCCGGCCTCGGCCTGAATCGGTTCGACCAGAAAGGCCGCGGTGTTGGGGGTGATGGCCGACTCCAGGGCCGCCACGTCGCCAAACGGTATTATCTTAAAACCCGGGGTAAACGGTCCAAAATCCTGGCGGTAGAGCGGTTCGGTGGAAAAGCTGATAACGGTAACGGTTCTCCCGTGGAAATTATTGGCGCAGGCAATAATCTCGGCCTGGTCCTGGGGCACTCCTTTTTTCAGGTAAGCCCATTTGCGGGCGATCTTGATGGCTGTTTCCACCGCCTCGGCTCCGGAGTTCATCGGCAGAACCTTGTTGAAACCCGTCAGGTCGCAGAGCTCCTTGGCCAGCAGCGGCCACTGGTCATTCCTGAAAGCCCTGGAAGTCAGGGTCAACCTCTTGGCCTGTTTCTGGAGAGTCTTCACGATACGGGGATGGCAGTGTCCCTGGTTAACTGCCGAGTAAGCGCTCAGGAAGTCCAGATACTTTTTCCCCTCGACATCCCACATCCAGATCCCCTTGGCCTTGGTAATGACCACATCCAGGGGATGGTAATTGTGGGCCCCATACATGTCTTCCAGAACGATATAATCCCGATTTTCCATATTATTACTCCCTTAAAGATTTATGGCGGAGAGGGCGGGATTCGAACCCGCGGTAGACCTTTTGGGCCTACACACGCTTTCCAAGCGTGCTCCTTAAACCACTCGGACACCTCTCCGCTGGTCAAAATTCTTCCTTAGATTATCAGAATAAGGTTCTTAAATCAATTGCGACCGGACTGGTCCCGGAGCTAAAAATCACGCCAGTAGATGGAAATGATATCCTTGATCAGGGCCGCGGCCGCTCCCCTTGGATCAGACTTTCCCCCGGTCACCACAATATAGCCCATGCAGTCAGTGTAGAAAATTATTCCCTTGTTGCTGCCATCAACCATGGCCAGGGGATGGTCGGGATTGAGAAGGGCCAGACCAACTTCGACCTTCCAGGGGGCCTCAGGTGATTCCCGGCTGCAGCGGCCAATAAGTTTGATGGTCTTGCCTATCCGGGCTGCTCTGGCCATTATTTCTTCGGTCAGCCCGTTAATCCCGTGAACCCTCGTTTCGGATAGCTTTATATCAGTTCCCAGAACCCTGTTGGCAATTATTATCATCTTGGCCGCGGTATCCCAGCCTTCTATGTCCTGAATCGGGTTGGGTTCGGCGATTCCCTTTTCGCTGGCCTCCATCAGGGCCCGGGAGAAGCTCAGTCCATCAGCCATCCTGGTCAGAATGTAATTGGTTGTTCCATTAAGTATTCCCTCTATGGCCAGGATTTCCGCTCCGGCCAGAGAGTGCAGGCCCACGTCCAGAGTCGGCAGGGCGGCAGCCGTGGCCCCGCTGGCTTTCAGGGCCACCTGGTTCTTTCGGGCCTCAGCGGCCAGTTCAGAAGGATGGACCACCAGGGCTCCCTTGCTGGCCGTTACCACATGCCAGCCGCGGGACAGGGCCAGCTTGGTCAGGCCGTAACTCGGCTCTCCGGTTTTCAGGTCGGAAGGGGTGCAGTCGACCAGAACCCCGGACTTGAATTCTTCAAGAAGGTCGGCCAGGCTGAAGGTCTGAATCCAGCCGGAAAGTTCGGACTTTTCCCCGCTGCCCGATTCTGCCTCTGACACCATTTTTCTGGTACCTGAAAGCAGCACCGTCCCTGATTTCCTGACAATAGCTCTTAATTCCAGGAACAGGCCGTATCGTTCCCGGCAGTGATCATATTTTTCTTTTAGTAGCTCATAGAAGGCCCGACCTACCCGGCCGAACCCTACCAGAATGATATTTACTTTTTGCATCCTGCCACCCGCCCAAATTTACTCATTCAAATGATGGCGGAGAGGGCGGGATTCGAACCCGCGATTCCGGTTATTACCCGGAATAACGGTTTTCGAGACCGTCGCCTTCAACCACTCGGCCACCTCTCCACTTCTCTGTAATTTACTTGAAGGTTGCCCGGTTTTCAACCATCCGGCATTTTTTTTGGCCCTGCCTTTTCTGACGAAAAAAATCTTTCAACAACTGCCCGCATTCATCGCGGCCCAACCCGCCACTGATTTCAGGACGGTGATTGGCCTGGTCCAGGCTGAATCTGAGCCGGGAAACAACTGCCCCGGCCTTGGGGTCCTCAGCCCCATAAACCAGCCGCCGGATGCGGGCCTGAATTATGGCCCCCAGGCACATGGGGCAGGGCTCAACGGTTACATAAAGGGTAGAGCCGGTCAGCCGGTAATTACCGAGTTTCCTGGCCGCTTTCCTGATGGCCACTATTTCGGCATGGGCCGTCGGGTCGGAGCCGGAAACAGGTCTGTTGTGCCCACGGGCCAGCACCCGCCCTTCCTGAACCAGCACCGCCCCTACCGGCACCTCTCCCCTGGCCGCAGCCTTTCTGGCTTCGGCCAGAGCCAGTTGCATATAATAAATATCCAGAGACTCAGGTTTCTTTTTCACCGCATGATAATTTTAGAACTATCCCATCTTCGAGGCAAATCACTTCTCAAACCTGACCCGGACTGTCTGGAATTTTATTTCGAGTTATAACCCGGCAGTTAAGGCCGGCTTTACTTGGCCATAACCTTCAGGTAGACTAACCACAAAGGAAACTTCTGGATGGATGACCGCCTGAAATGCCTGGTCTGCGGACTGGAATTTAGCTTTGTTCCCAACCAGATTTTTTGCCACGGCTGTGGCCAGCCCGGGCTTTTCCAAAGTTCAGTTGTTAACAATGCCGGCATCAAGTCAACGGGCACCACGGCCCTGGAAAGATTTGCTTCCTTTCTGCCTCTTGGGCAGGTCCGGCCAGAACTGAGCCTGGGGGAAGGACAGACTCCCCTGCTGGCCTTAAATAAACTGGACAGCAGCGGCTGCCTTCTGGCCAAGCTGGAATCGTCCAATCCCACCCTGAGTTTCAAGGATCGCGGGTCAGCCCTGGTGGTACAAAAAGCCCTGGAACTGGGCTGGTCGGCGGTGGGGACAGTTTCAACCGGAAACATGGCTTCCTCCACGGCTGCTTACGCTGCCCGGGCTGGACTTAAATGCATCTTGCTGGTAAAAAAGGGCACCTCGGCCGCGGCCCTGTTGTCCTCGGCCATATTTCACCCCCTGATTTTAGAAGTCGGTGGTGATTACGGACAACTTTTTAGAGAAAGTTACGGACTGGGCCAAGAGTTCGGTATCTATTTTGCCAATTCCGTTGACCCGGTGCGGCTGGAGGGTTATAAGCTCACGGCCTTCGAACTCTGCCTGCAATTGGGCCGGGCTCCGGATTACGTTTATGTGCCGGTCAGCTCGGGGGGCCATTTTGTTGGCCTGTACAAAGGATTCATAGAGCTGGGCCAGGCCGGATACATCGAGAAGGTCCCGGTCATGGTAGGAGTACAGGCTGCCGGTTGTGCCCCGATAGCAAGCGCTTTTGAAGCAGGGCAAAACTCGGTCAGCCAGATCCAGCCATCTGAAACAATTGCTCATTCCATTGCCAACCCCGATCCTCCAGCCGGAAATCTGGTTCTCAAGATGGTGAATGATTATGATGGCTTTTTGACTTCTGTAACGGATGAAGATATGCTCCTGGCCCAGAAGCAGCTGGCCAGGGATGAAGGGCTGTTTGTCCAGCCAGAATCGGCCTCCGCCCTGGCCGCCTATTTCAAGCTGCGTCACCGCTTCGTTGGAACATCAGTCCTGGTTCTGACCGGGCAGGGCCTGAAGGCCAGTCATCAACCAGGAATTGATAACTTGACTTATCAGGTCTCGGGGGTCGGGGAATTGAAAGAATTTTTCCGCTCTGTTTATTCCCAGAAATAAGATATCAAGTATCTAACTTAAAGGAGGGACTATGCCCGGAGAATTTAAGACCGGCTGGACCGGCTATGATCTTCCCAGGATTCCGGGTGGCTGGCTGAAATATGCCGCCGCCGCCATCCTGGTAATCATCCTGCTGGCCACCTCAATCTATCAAATCAAGCCGGAGGAAATCGGGGTCATACTGCGCTTCGGACGGTTTGTCCGGACGACCGAACCCGGCCTTCATTTCCGGCTGCCGCTGGGGATTGAAAGACTGACCAGGGTGCCCGTGCAGCGTCAGCTCAAGCTGGAATTTGGCTATCGCACGGCCAGGCCAGGGGTAAAATCAGAATATTACGTGACCGAAGAAACCAAGAAAGAATCGATGATGCTAACCGGCGACCTGAACGTGGTGGTGGCCGAGTGGATTGTGCAGTACAAGATTAAGGACCCCTATAAATTCCTGTTCAAGGTGCGCGACCCGGTGCAGACCTTCCGGGCCATGACCGAAGCCGTGGTCAGGCAGGTGGTGGGAGACGCCTCGGTGGATGAGGTCATCACCTTCGGCCGGGCGAACCTGGCGGCCGAGGCCATGACTGCCCTGCAGAAGCTGGTCGATACCTATGAACTCGGGCTGGAAATTAACCAGCTCATTTTCCAGGACGTCAACCCGCCCGACCCGGTTAAGCCCTCTTTCAACGAGGTCAACCAGGCCCTCCAGGAAAAGGAACGGAAGATCAACGAGGCCTGGGCCGAATATAACCAGGAAATACCCAAAGCTCAGGGAGAAGCCGAGCAAATGATCCGGGGAGCCGAAGGCTACGCCGCCGAACGTGTCAACAATGCCCGTGGGGATGCCGCCAGATTTATTTCCATATATCGGGAATACTCCAAGGCCCCGGTGGTCACCAGGAAACGACTCTACCTGGAGACGCTTAATGAGGTGCTGGCCGGAATAGACCGAAAGATAATAGTTGACGAGGCCCAGAAAAACCTGGTTCCCCTGCTGAACCTGGGAGAGGATGTGAAAAAATGAAGACTTCCACCCTGAAGATTCTTATAACAATAATAATAGTCGTGGTGCTTTTGGCCCTGATTGATGGGGTCTACATAGTTTCCGAGACCAACCAGGTAATCATCACCCAGTTCGGAGAGCCCATTGGTGCGGCCATAACTTCTCCGGGAATGCACTTCAAGGTTCCCTTTATCCAGAAAGCCAATTACTTCGAAAAAAGATGGCTGGAGTGGGACGGGGACGCCAACCAGATTCCGACCAGGGACAAAAAGTACATCTGGGTTGATACTTACTGCCGCTGGCGCATCAGCGACCCGCTGGTATTTTACCAGAGAGTCAAGGATGAACGGGGGGCTCACTCCCGGCTGGATGACGTGGTTGATGGCGAAACCAGGAATGTCATTGCCAGTTACGACCTGATAGAAATTGTCCGCTCCACCAACCGAGAATTCAACCTGAGCGAAGAATCTGCCCTGCTCGATTACTCGGAAGTTATCGGCAAGATCCAGGTGGGCCGGGGTCGGATTGCCGAGATGATCCTGGAAAAAGCCTCGAAGATAACGCCCGAGTTCGGGGTCGAATTGAAGGATGTCAGGATAAAAAGGGTGAACTACGTGGATGAGGTTCAGAAGAAGGTCTTCGACCGGATGATAGCCGAAAGAAAGCGAATCGCCTCCAGGTACCGCTCGGAAGGAGACGGCCGCAGCGCCGAAATCAGGGGCCAGAAAGAGCGCGAGCTGAAGATCATAACTTCGGAAGCCTACCGCAAGGCCCAGGAAATAAGGGGGCAGGCTGAAGCCGAGGCCACCAAAATCTATGCCCAGGCCTATAACCTCGACCCGGAATTCTATCAGTTCCTGAAGACCCTGGAAACCTACCGGGCCACCCTGGCCAAAAATACCTGGTTGATCCTGACCACCAATTCTGAGTTCCTCAGATACCTGAAGTCAACCACGCGTTAAGCCAGCTCGGTCTGGAGTTCGAGGCCGAAAGCCAGCTAAGATAGCAACCGATCGGAGAAGGCAAAAAGGGCCGGGGTTCCACCGGTATGGATGAAGACTATCCTGTCTGAAGCCTTCAGGTATCCTTTCCGGGTGAGATCTACCAGGCCGATCATGGCCTTGCTGGTATAAACCGGGTCCAGGGCCAATCCCTCTTTTTGCAAAATTGTTCTTATGACTGCAGAGATTTCAGGACTAACCCGCCCGTACCCCTGGCCCAGGTAATCGTCAAACAGGATTACGTCCCGGTCATCGAGGTTTATCTTTAAGCCGAGGGTTTCCACCAGTTCCAGAGCGATTTTTCTGACCTGGGGCAGGAAATCTTCTTTCAGGTCCGAAACGCAGATGCCGATAATCCTGGTCCTTAGTCCCAGGGCCCTGGCCCCGACCAGCAGCCCGGCCTGGGTGGCCCCGGAACCGGTGGCCACCACCACATAATCCGGTTCACCCGAATCGGCAGTTTGCCTGGCAATTTCTATCATATCCAGCAGATAGGCCAGGGCGCCCAGTGGCCTGGTCATGTTTCCTCCGGTCATCGAACCACCAACAGAAACCAGGTAGGGGTTATGACCACTTCGCCTTTCATCTCTGGCCACTTCATCCAGGATTCGGAAAGCCTGTTCCTGGTCGGGAGATTTGCCCCTGGCCCCGGTCTCGGTAATCCTGATTTCAGCACCAAGCAGTTTTTCTATAAGGATGTTGCCCTGGTCCAGAGACGATAATTCATAAGTTTTGAAGAGGACCAGGACGGGTCTCAGCCCGCACTTCCGGGCGGCGGCAGCCGTCTGCAGGCACCAGTTTGATTGCAGGCTGCCCCAGGTGATAATGGTGTCGGCTTCCTGGCGCAGGGCATCGGCCAGGATGAACTCCAGCTTGCGGGACTTGTTGCCGCCGAAGGCCAGTCCGGTCAGGTCGTCCCGCTTGACCATTACTTCCCGCAAACCGAGTTCCCCGGACAGGTTTTCCAGCCGGTAAAGCGGTGTGGGCAGGCAGGTCAGCCTGACCCGGGGCCATTTATGAATCAATCTTTCCAGTTGATCCGGGCTGTAAGTGCTCATGTAAGTCTCCTGTAAATAAACTCAACCCCTAAGACGCGGCCAGAGCCGAGCCCATCTGTCATCAGCCAGGTCACTTAGCCTTTCAGGTTTCCGGTTAATTCCACAAATCTGGGAGAATTCTTACCAGCCCGGAAACCTGCTGTCCCCCGGCTTCAACCACCACCCGGTACTCTCCTTCCCGGGCGGGGGTGTAAACATAGTTGGGATCGACCTGAGAACGGTAACCGGCCGAAGCCATCCTGGCCATCATCTGCTCCACCTGTTTCTTTTCCTCGGGGGTTCTTTCCCGTCGGGCAGTCAGGTTCCAGAGAACCTGGTTGACCCCGGCTTTGGACGGTCCCTTTAATTCATTTATGAGCATCTGGCCCTGATAAATCCTGACCATGACTTCCCCTTTCACCTCGGATTTAAGGTAATAATTGATGACCGCGGCCTCGGGTTCACTTTCGCCATCGTAATTCAGCGAGCTGGAATGGCCCATATCTTTATCTATCCATCTTATCTTCGGTTCAACTGAGAAAAGATGGAGTTCGCGGTTCAGGACCTCGGGGGTCAGTTCCTGAAGCCAGGAGAGGTCGGTAATGAAGATTCCCCGACCGTGGGTGGCCACCACCAGGTCATTTTCCCTGGGATGGATGATGAGGTCATGAACCGGCTGGGTTGGCATATTTCCTTTAAGGCTGAACCAATTTTTACCGCCGTCCAGGGTGGCATAGACTCCAAAATCGTTCCCGGCTATAAGCAGCTGCGGATTCCTGTGGTCTTCACGGATGACATTGACCGGACCTTCAGGAAGATTCCCGACAATCGGGACCCAGGTCTGTCCATAATCATCTGTCTTGAAAATATAGGGTCGGAAATCATCGTTCCGGAATCCGGTGACAGTGAGGTAAGCCGTTGCCGGATTGAAATTGGAAGCGACCACCCGGCTTACCCAGTAACCTGGATGACCTTTGATCTTATCGGTCAGTCTCTCCCAGTTCTTTCCGCCATCCCTGGTTACCCAGACCTGCCCGTCGTCGGTCCCGACCCAGAGCAAACCTTCCACCAGGGGTGATTCGTCAATGGTGGTTATGGTGCAATACTGGATGTTGCCATCCCCGCCCTTACCCTGTGGCAACTTCTCTTTATCGTTGGTGGTCAGGTCCGGACTGATCTCCAGCCAGTACTCGCCGCGGTAGGGCGATTTGAGAAGAATATTGGCCGCGTGGTAAATGACATCGCTGTTGTGCCTGGAGACCATGATGGGCGCACACCAGTTCCAGCGCAGGTCTTCCCTCTGGTACCGGATACTCTTTCTTTCGCCCGTCTGGAGGTCAATTCTCTGGATGACCCCGAACTGGGATTCATTGTACAGGTAGCGGTTGGTTTTCCAGTCAAAGACATTGTACATGCCATCTCCGCCGCCGACCGTGGCCCAGTGTTCCAGGCGCACCGGTTTGCCGCCCGGCCTGGTGCTGGGACCGAGATGAGAACCGTTATCCTGAGTCCCTCCAGCCACCCGGTATGGATAGGAATTATCAAGGCCAACGGCATAGAATTGAGCCAGGGGCAGGAAATCTGGATGATACCAGGTTTTTCCGCCATCGTAAGTCACTCCCATTCCATGGTCGTAACCGAGCAGCATATGGTTGGAGTTTTCAGGATTGATCCACAGGGCATGGTTATCGCCCCCGAAATTAAAAACCCGGCGATTCCAGGTCCGTCCGGCATCGCGAGTTCCCAGGACGGAAACGCTTAGAACGTAAACTACCCTGTCATCGTTGGGGTCAACTACGATCTGTCCATAATAGTAACCGGGGGCCCCGCCGATGCTCTGCCCCTCAGGGCTGATTTTTCTCCAGCTCTCTCCGCCGTCATCCGAGCGATAGACTTCGCCATCGATCATGCCGGCGCTGGGCAGGCCGAGGACAATCTCCCGGTACCTGTCTTCCGGGCTCATCCCGGGCTTGTTAGCATTCTCTATGCAGGCATAAACTATTTTCGGGTTTCTCAGGTAGACGGCCAGGCCAATTCTGCCCAGGATACCACGCGGCAGGCCGTTCTCCAGCTTCTTCCAGGTTCGGCCGCCATCGGTGGTCTTATAAATTCCGCTGCCGGGTCCCCCCAGCTGATAGTTCCAGGGTTTACGTAGCCGGTCGTAAGCTGCCGCATACAGAACGCTGGAATTTTCCGGGTCCATGACCACATCGACCACGCCCACAGCCCGGTTTTCGACCCTGACTTCAAGGACCTTCTGCCAGGTCTGGCCGCCGTCGGTGGTCTTGTAAAGCCCCCGGTCCTCATTTTCCGAGTAAAGGTGCCCCAGGGCTGCCACGTAAACTACATCCGGGTTGACCGGGTCGATCACGATTCTGCCTATATGGTGCGTGTCCTTAAGCCCCATGTTCTTCCAGGTCTTTCCGCCGTCCGTGCTTTTATAAATTCCATCCCCCCAGTAAGTCGACCTGGAATTGTTGGCTTCACCCGTTCCCACCCAGATGACCTCCGGGTTGGAGGGGGCAACTTCAATATCACCAATCGAAAAGACTTTTTCGTGGTCAAAAATCGGTTCAAAGGTAAGGCCATTGTTAACTGTCTTCCAGAGGCCCCCGGAGGCAGTGGCGGCATAAAAGGTGAAGGGTCTCTGACGGGGCACGGCAAAGTCGACAAAGCGACCGCTCTGCCTGGTAGGTCCTATGGAACGGTATTTTACCGCCCGAAACAGGGACTCATTCAGCCTGACGGCTGCGCCGGTTTTCTCCCTGGCGGTTTGAGCTGATGAAGTCAAAGATCCGATCAATATAAGTACAGACACCAGAGCGATTAACGTCCTTTTCAAGTTCATCCGTTGCCTCCTTCCCAAGAAATTTAAAAAACATAAATCATGAACATGCATTATGCAGACCCGGACCAGGTTCAGGCTTCTTCCGTTACAGAATAGCCCAGGACCGAGGCCAGCTCATAGGCCGCCTTCTTCAGGTCACCATAAAAAGTTACCCGGTGCCAGCCCCACTCGTCCCACCTGGTAAAAAGCTTTTCAAAATCACCCAGTGGCTCAGCCACCAGCTTGGTCCGGCAGGCCCGGTCATCAAAGGAATTGCCGACGGCCTTAGCCTGATGAAGCAGAATGGCTTTCTTGTTCTGGTCAATCTCCAGGCTGGTGGTCAGGTAGCCGGCCGGCATGATGGACCTCACCGAGGCCCCCTGCCGGTCCTCGGAATGAGTTAGAATCTCAAAGGGATTGGCCGGGCCATGCGGTCCGAACACCCGGCTGGAAGCCACGCAGTGAGCATAGATGATATGGCGGCCGGACATGTCCATGACCGGGTCTGAGATGTACCCCGGACGGCCGCCGGTCATCAGTCCGAAAGCCACCATGGTTGCGGTCGACCTCAGGTCGGCCTCGCAGGCTCCCACCAGCCCCTGGTTGTTGAGCTCGTAAAAACCCAGGCAGGGATAGGCGTGAATATGGCCGCCATAAAAGCCTCCCAGGCAATTTATGGTGATGGCCCTGGCCTGGTATCGTTGCAGCAGCTGTTTCATTCCAAGATACATGGCTGCCGAGTTTACCAGCTCTCGAAACTTGACATTCTGAACCAGGGCCGCCCGTTTCCACCAGTCACGGGCTACTGCTTCGGCCTCATCCCGGTCCGCTTTTTCCCAGGCCGAGTTCAATTCTGAAAACGGAAGATTCATGACGGGAATGCCGGCTATCTCCAGATCTTCTCCGCCATTCCGGTCCCGGAAGAGAAGAATTGGCGAATACTTCATCCGGTAGGCTGTTTCATCTGGAGGAAGAAGCCTAAGGGGATCGGGGTAACAATTTAAATAGCCGGTAGGTGGAGTCAGCTTCTTCCTTATATCTTCAATCAGCCCGGAAAAAGTGCTTCCTTCCGTGGCCGCCCTGACCGACTTGAAGGCTCTGGCTGCGGCCACCAGGTGCTGCGGGTTTGAAGAACATATGAACCCAAAATTCTTTCTCCCCTGGCGGAGCAGTCCAGCGGTATAAACCATGAAACCACCACTGCCCCCGTATTGAAAGTCCACATAGAGCACGGGCTTTCCCGTTTCGACGGCGGGCTGTACCACCCGGTTCCAGCAGTTAAGTTGAAATACCACATAGCCGTCAACCTGCTGTCCGCGGTCCTCTTCCAAAATTGCGGCTGTTTCTTCCGGGCTGCTGGCGGTGGAGACCAGGAAGGAGAATTCAGGCAGGCCCTTTTCCAGGATAGACAGGTATTTTTCCATGACCGGCCTGAAGTCAAAACCAAGGTTTGGCCAGTCCGGGCGGTCCTGGACCGGACGGTGCAGGGCAAAGAGCAGTCTGAGCCTGACTTCTTTTTTGACCGGCAGAGACGACAGGTCGAGAAGAGCCACGTTCTGCGCAGCGCCTGTTTTCCTGCCAGAATAAAGACATCCGGTGGCCAGCAGGGCGCAGCGGCCGCAATGCTGGAAAAATTCCCGTCTTCTCATGGAAAGGAGATTATTGGCCGAATTATTGCTTTTTTTTGATCCCCGATCACTCATAACTTAATCCCTTCCGGTCATCTTTTTTCAAAAAAATATCTGTTAAAATCGGTAATACCCATAATAGATGACAATACTTTCAGTCCAGAGTTTATGTCAAGCCCAAATTATGCCTGAAATGACATTTTTTGAAAAAAAATAGATCCAGATCGACTAAAAATATTGACAGCTCAATAATTTAGGCCTAATATCTTATGAAAAATGTTGTTTTCAACTGAAAACAAAAGAATTAAGAAGACCGTCAGGGCCGGTACGGTCTTCCTCTGCCTTTTCCTGATGGTTCTGACTTCAAGCCTTTTCTCCCAGCAGACGGTCGTCAAAAAAGACGGCCAGCAGATTGTGATAAGTGAAGAGTCAGAGCCCGACCGTATGGGTCTTACACTCCTGCCCATCATTTATTACACTCCCGAAACCAGGCTGGCCTTCGGACTGGGCAGTCTCATTACCTACCGTTTCGGCCTGGTCTTCAAAAAGGCCCGTCCCAGCACCATGTTCCTGGGCGCCATCTATACCCAGCTGAAACAATTTACGCTTCAGATTAAGCCCGAAATATATCTAAATGATAATTCGCTCTTCCTGGCTGGAAACTTTATGGCTGAACGGTTTCCAACCAAGCTCTGGGGAATCGGTCCTAACACCGCTGATGAAATGGAAGAAGTTTACACTCCGCAGAGGTTTCTGATGGAAGTCGGGCTGCAGCAGAGGCTGGGCCGGGACCTTCCCCTCTACCTCGGTTTGAAGTATCGCCTGGAAAGCACCAAGATAGTCGAGACTGAACCGGGGAAACTTCTCGACCAGGATCTGGTCCTTGGCAGCCGTGGTGGGCTACTGTCCGGACCGGGCCTGGCTGCCAGCTACGATAACCGCGATAACATTTTTTATCCAAATAGCGGGCTTTACCTCCAGGCCAATCTTAACTGGAACGACCATTTCTTCGGGAGCGATTATGATTTTTTAAGCTTCCAGTTTGACCTGCGCAATTACCACCTGGTTGGCGAAGACCAGGTCCTGGCTGTTCAGGCTCTGGCCGAAACCAACACCGGTGATGTCCCCTTCTACCGGCTGGCGCGCCTCGGAGGGGATTCCCTGCTACGCGGTTTTTATAATGGCCGTTTCCGGGACATGAATCTGGTCGCCTTTCAGGCCGAGTATCGGTTCCCCGTTTGGAAGAGACTGGGAGCGGTGGTGTTTGGAGCCATGGGCAGCCTGGCCAATCGTTTCCGGGACATTTCTTTCGATAACCTAAAGTACGCGGCCGGCTTCGGCCTGAGATTTAAGATTATTCCCAAAGAAAATGCCAACCTGCGGGTGGACCTGGCCTTTGGACCGGGAACCTACGGGATTTATTTTAAGGCCGGGGAATCTTTCTGAAATCGGCTTCTTTCTCATTCAATAAGTTAACGCCTGCAACAGTTTTTTAGTTTCCGTTTCGCTCGCCTTTTCAGGGTTAATTTTCAAGGCTGAATTTTTACCGGCTCGTCCTCTTTTTTCTCCGTTAACGAGAATCCATGAGAAATGCAGGAGGTGGGACAGACCGGTTCACATTTCAGGCACCTGATGCACTGCGAGCTGTCGGGGTCTTCATAAATCCTGATATTTACAGGACAGACCTTCTGGCAGGCGTTGCAGACTATGCATCTATCCAGGTCAACATTCATCCTGAAGGCGCTGACCCGGTTGAAAAAGCCAAGTATGGTTCCCAGCGGGCAGACCGTCCGGCAAAACGGCCTCATGGAAACGGCCATCCAGACCAGGAAAAGAATGAGCAGAGATAACTTCCAGGCGAAAAGAAAACCAAGCTGGGCCCTGATAGCTGGATTAAGGATGGACAGAACTATGCCGGCTTCCAGGGTGCCAGCCGGACAGACCCACTTGCAGAACCAGGGTAAACCCAGCCCGGAGGTGTCCACCACCAGGAGGGGCAACAGTAACACCATAACCGCCAGGACAAGGTACCGAAGATTTGTTAAAAAAGCCGGAAGTTTTACCTTCGGCACCGGGACCTTATAGACCAGCTCCTGCAACAAACCAAAAGGACAGAGCCAGCCACATGGTAGCCGCCCGCCAATAATTCCCATCAGACCAAGGCTGCCGATAACATACAGGCCTAATTTCTTCTGGCCGGCACCCAGGTTATACCTGAGGGTATTCAGGGAGTTTTGAAGGGCCCCCACCGGGCAGGCCCCCACCGCTGCCGGACAGGAATAGCAATTAAGGGCAGGCACACAAAGCCCTTTGGTTTTAACCTGGCTAATATTTCCTTTCAGCAGCGATAGAAAATCCAGGTTGAAACCCAAAGCGGCTATTATTTGAAATATCCTTCTCCTGGCTTCGGTTTTTAATGTTCCCGTTTTCATGGTCCGGATTCCTACCCTATGCCGATGCATTCCAGGCAGACGGTAACTGCTTTCTGCCAGACGACCCGGAACTCTCCGCTCAGTAATCCCAGAACTATGAAAGCAACCGATATAAACAGGAACGTAAAAAACAGATACTTTCTTTTTTTCATGAGGCTTACCTCTGGCCGGTTTCTATCGGGAGGTCATCCCGGTTACTCCATTCGTTGAAGCTTCCGTCGTACAGCCGGACCTTCGGGTAATTCAACAGATACTTGAGGGTCAGATAGGTGTGGGAAGCCATCAATCCCTGCCCGCAGGAAACAATTATGGTCTTGTCGGGCGTTATGCCCAGGTCCCGCAGGTTCCCGGAGATCACCTTAAGATCTTTCCAGCTTCCATCCTCCTTCAGAAAAGAGGCCCAGAAGATGTTGATCGCTCCCGGGATATGTCCGTTTCTCTTCCAGTTGCCACGTTCGCCAGAGTAAAGCTCGGCCGACCTGACATCAAGCAGCACGGTAGTCCTGGTGTCGCGGCTCTTTACCTGGTCAAGAAGTGCCCTGACTGATTCGTCGGGGTTTATTTTCGAGCCGTAGTTGGTGCGGGCCAGCTGGGGATAATCGCGCGATACCGGTCTATTCTCGTTCTTCCAGCGGTTAAAACCGCCGTCAAGAATGGCCCAGTCCTGGTGCCTGATGTAATCAAGGGCCCAGGCCAGGTAGGTAGCCCGGTAATTGTTAATTTCAGTATAAATGACGACGGTCGTCTTGTGGTTTATTCCCATCTCCTCCAGCAACCTGGTCAGAACTTCAACCGGGAGGAGACGCCCGGGAACCCCGTTCTGAGGCCAGCGCAGGGCAGTTTCGTCCAGGTAAACGGCTCCGGGTATATGTCCGGCCCAGTAATCCCTGATATCGGCTCGCATGTCGATAATCCTGAGACCGGGCTGATTGAGGTTGGCCTGGAGCCACTCTCCGGATACCAGGCGACGCTCGGGGGTCTGAGCCTGGAGCCCAGATAATAATATCAGGCCCAGGGCTAAAAGGATGGTGGTGCGAAATAAGTTTTCAACCTGTCTTTTCATTTTTGACCTTTCCTGTTTTTATATGACCTTTATCCAGCTGATAAATTTTCCGCTCAGTTTGCTTTTATCCAGGGGAAGCAGGTTATCCTCAGCCTGGCGCAACCCATGGGCACCAGCCTTATCCTGGTGTCGGGTTGCCTGGAACTGACCGGACTGGCCGGAACCTTTCCCACCATCCGGCCTTCTTCCTTCCATTCCGGGAGCCTCCGGGCCTGGGCCTCCAGAACCAGCGGGGCTGAGCCCAGTGAAAAAGGTTGGTAATCAAGAGGCCTTTCCTCGATGAGCTTAATGTCCTTAGCCGGGGCCTTTGGGTCCAGAAGCAGGGCGAAATTCCAGGGCGAGGCTGGCAGCACTTCCCAGGCCGGCCAGTCGTCGCTGCCCCCGGCCCGCTTCCATTCTTCCTTGATTTCCAGTGAGTACCAGAGCGGTCCCCGCCTGATGGAGGCAGCCTGGCCCAGGCCCGGCCAGAAATGAACCTTTATTGATTGTTCCAGGTCGAGGGTTATCCTGTCTCCATATTTCCAGGTTTGTTCCACGACCGCAAATTCTCCGGCTGCCTTTATCTCCCGCGGCTTTCCCCCGTTAATCGAAATAGAGGCTTTTTCTGCCCAGCCTGGCATTCTTAAATACAGAGGAAAAGCAACCGGCTCATCGGCGTAGACAGTCAGCTCAATCCTGCCGGAAAAAGGATAATTCGTATCCTGGACAATCCTGACCGCCTTCCCCAAATTCCCGGCCTTGAAATTAACCATTGAAGGTCCATAAAAAATGGTCGCCAGGCCATTATCGGACGTGGCCAGATAGAGGTGCTCAATATAATAGGGCCAGCCAAAAGCCACGTTGTGCTGGCAGCAACGATACTTCCAGGGGTCAAAAGACAGCAGCGTGCCGGAATTCTGGAAATCGTGGTCTCCGGAACTGTCGCAGGAAATAAGGTTGGCCGCTGTCAGGTAATGCAGGGCTTTTAAGTCAGGAGTCAGGGCGGCTGGCAGTGAATTAACAGCAATCTCCTCAGCCCGGTCGGCATAAATCACCTGCCCTGTTATCTTAAGCAGGGACTCAAAACTGTTCATGAATTCAACCATGGTGCAGGTTTCTGCCCCCTGTCTCGGGTCGCCGTATCCGGGCCTTATATTTTCGTCGGCCGCAAACATACCTCCAGGTTGCTGTCCGTAGGCTTCCATCACCTGGCGGTAGTTTCTTTCTAACGCTGCCAGCAATCCCGGCTCTCCTGCCTGTTGATAATAAACCCCGGGATATCTGAAGCCCATGGCAATATTTACCCCGTGGTAGAACGAACTTTCTTCCCAGTGCCGGTCGCGTTCGGCGGTGAGTATCGGAGAGGCCCAGTCGGCCGTGCGCCGGTAAATCCTTTTAGCCAGTTCCAGGAGCCAGCCCTGTCCGGTTCGGTTATAAAGCCAGTAAACGCTTTCCAGGTTTTCGCCTCCCCGTAGTTTCTGCCAGCTTCCGGGTAACAGTTTTTCTTCGGACAGGCCGAACTGATAGCGAAAATAGGCAGACATGAAATCGAGGACTCTCCTGTCTCCGCTGAATTCGTAATAGCTCTGCAGGCAGGCCAGGGCCACCATGTTGGGCCAGAGGTCATTGTTGTCTCTGTTTTCGACCGGGCCGAAGTAACCGTCGGGCTGCTGGCTCTTCAGTATGGCTTCGATCCATTTCCTGGCGGTGGCTATTAATTCCGGGTCTTTGAGCAGGTAGGCCAGGTCCCCGAAGCCCTTCAGCCAGTACGGCATCTCTTCCCAGCCGCGGCCTTTCAGGGTCAGCCAGCCCGAATCGGCCTGCAAGAACCTGGATATTTCTGGCAGGCGTCCCGTCAATCCCGAGGCCATCAGCCGGAGCTGGCTTAACAACCAGCCACGGGCTTCGACCTGCCCCGGGGGAAGCTTGAGCAGAGGATTGCTCCGAAGAGGCGGCCGGTTTCCCTGGTAGTGAGAGTTTATCCTATCGACCGGTGGCGTCCTGACAATCCTGATCTCTTTCACCGTCTCTCCTCCGAAAATATTGGCTGTCGACAATGAAACCAGAATCAAGAGACATATCACCCAGGCCCGTTTCATCTTTGGCTCCTGTCATTTACATTTAAGCATAAACCGTATCACTTTCCTAATACCGTCAGAAAAAATTGCTCGTCCCGGCCAGCCTGAAAGCCTGGGGATTTAAATCTGGACTTCATATATCTTCTTCATTTTCTTAAGTTGCAGGTTGGAATTGAAAATCCAGGCATAGAGATTGACGCTCCGCAAATAGGGAAAAAATCGACTCCGGTAGAGAAAACCCTGGGAATAATAACCCTTGTTCCATTCAATAACCCCGATTGTGCCCCGGGCAGCCAGGTAGCGGAGGAAGTAATTTATTACCTGTCTTTTTTCCTCCGGATCCAGCAGGTCCAGGTGCAGGTGGTTCAACCAGGCCCAGCGTTCCACACTCTTTCCCAGGTGTTCATGTTCAAGATAGTTTATCAATCCGACCAGCCGGGCTTCCCTTTTTATGGCCAGGCTGATGGACACGCCAGGATAGATAATCTCTTTTCTTAATTCTTCCGGACCGGTCCAGATCCTGGCCAGGTCCGCTTTCCCGTTATAGGAATTGAGCAGGCTCAGTACCTCCGGCAGGTCGGTTGTTCCCAGCTCTTCAAAATTCAAGCCCTCGGGCTTAGGGTCTTCAGGCAAGCGGTGGGCACCCCAGATCTTGATGGCCAGCTTTTCCCAGCTTTTCAGGCCCTCTGAGTAGGCCACCCTTTCCAGGTCCAGCACTCGTCCCAGGACATACATTTTTTTCAAGAACAGGAGGGGCTGCCCTTCTCTCTTAAACTTTTCTATTAGCAGTGAAGAACGGTGTCCGGATTCCAGATAGAGCAGGGCCAGATCGTAACGGGTGATTTCCTGGTTAATTCTAACAGCCTCTCTGATTATGGCCTGGGCCAGCCCCTTGCGGGCGTATTCCCTGCGGCTGACCAGCAGGCAGCTGAGGATGGCCCGGACATTCTGCCCGCCGATGGCAAAGGTCCGGGGAATGTTGGCCAGGAAAGCCAGGATTTCTTGGCCCTTGTAAGCGGCGATAAAATGCCTGGGGTCGGGGGCCAGTCCCATCAGGTATCGGACAAACTCAGGCCGATAAAGATTGGGAAAAGAAGCAATCCCGTATTCATCGCGCCAGGAATGATGGGCCATCTTTTCCAGGGCTTCCAGGTCACCGCGAAAAGGCTCGATGCTGATCCCATTTAAATCCATCAGCTCCGGCATCTGACACTCCTCAAGTCATTCAAGTAAGTTATAGAACTAAGGGCCCTGGCAATGCAGGTCAATGGCCACCGCCGGGTCTTTTAACTTCACAAACCGGCTCAATTATAATAAATTTTCCGGCCGGCCTGAACCTGTAATTTTTGCTTAAGACTGACTCTCCCCTCCTCAGGTTCCGCCTCAAAATTTTCCCGGACTGCATTTTTTTCTTAAAATCGGTTGTGCTATAATGCCTGTCTTAAATTTCGGTGACCTGGAATATTTAATCTGGTCATTCTTGATTAAAGGAGTCTCCTTTGATCGATAACCGTCTTTATAAACATCCCATTCTGCCGGTCGAGGACAAACCTCTATTCACTTTTTACTTTAAGGATAGGGAGCTAAAAGCCAGGGAGGGCGAAACCATAGCTTCCGCCCTCTTTGCCAACGGCATCAGGATTTTTAGCTACCATCACAAGGATGGGGCTCCTCAGGGAATTTTCTGTGCTAACGGCCAGTGTGCTCAGTGTCTGGTGCTGGCCGATGGCTTTCCGGTGAAATCCTGCATGGAATTGATAAAGCCCGGAATGAAGATCGAGCCGGTGGTGGGCCTGCCCGAGCTTCCCCGGGTTGACCCGAGCACGCCGCTTGACTTCAAGCCGGTGGAAGAGATTGAAGTGTCGGTATTGATCATCGGCGGTGGCCCGGCCGGACTGTCGGCAGCCATAGAACTCGGCCAGCGCGGGGTGGACTGCCTGCTGGTGGATGATAAACACCGCCTGGGCGGCAAGCTGGTTCTACAGACCCACCGCTTTTTTGGCTCGGTGGAGGCGGTCTATGCCGGGACCAGGGGTATTGACATCGCTACCAGGCTGGAAAATGAATTGCGTCAATACCCGCGGGTCACCATCTGGTTGCAGAGCACGGCCCTGGCCGTTTTCAGTGATAAGAAAGTTGGCATACTGAAGGAAAATAAACAGTACGCCCTGGTCAAACCAAAAATCCTGCTGGTGGCGGCCGGAGCCAGGGAAAAATCTCTGGCTTTCCCGGGCAACGACCTGCCGGGGGTATACGGGGCCGGGGCCTTCCAGACCCTGGTCAACCGCGACCTGGTCAAGCCCACCGAGAAGCTGTTTATTGTCGGGGGTGGCAATGTAGGTTTGATCGCCGGCTACCATGCCCTGCAGGCCGGCATAAAGGTGGTTGCCCTGGTGGAAGTGATGCCCGAGGTTGGTGGTTATAAGGTTCATAAAGACAAGCTGGCCAGGCTGGGGGTACCCATTCTCACCTCCCACACCATTCTCAGTGCCAACGGAAAAGATTGCGTCGAATCGGTGACCATAGCCAGGGTGGACGAAAAATTCCGGCCTGTTCCCGGGACCGAGAGAACGCTCAAATGCGATACCGTCTTGATCGCCGTCGGGCTCGACCCGGTTAATGAGTTTTACTTAAAGGCCCGGGAATTTGACCTTCCGGTCTATGCCGCCGGCGATGCCGAGGAGATTGCCGAAGCCTCTGCCGCCATTTTTTCCGGCAAGATCCGGGGGCTGGAAATTGCCAGAGAGCTTGGTGTGTACGGTGATGAGGTTCCCGCCGACTGGTACCGGACCGCCGACATCTTAAAATCCAGGCCGGGCCAGACCTACCCCGAGTATTTTCTGGAGAAAGAAGAAGGGGTATTCCCGGTAATCCACTGCCTTCAGGAAATACCCTGCGATCCCTGTTCGGCCGTGTGCCCGAGAAAGCTCATTGAAGTGGACCGAAGTGATGTCCGCAAGTTGCCCGTCTATTACGAGGAAAAAGACGGTAAAGGGTGCAGCGGCTGCGAAAGGTGCGTGGTATTCTGTCCGGGGCTGGCCATCACCCTGGTTGATTACCGCCGGAATCCAGAATTCCCCGAGGTGACCATTCCCTTTGAATTCCTGAAAGAAATCATCAACCCGGGAGATGAAGTCTCACTGGTGGATGTCTCCGGTCAGGAACTGGCCAGGAGCCGGGTGACCTCGGTTAAATCCATCAAGGGCAACGACCGCACCATCCTGGTCAAAGTCCAGGTACCAAAAGCAGTCGCCAAGAAGGTCAGCGGGATTAAATTGCAGCCTGAAATTACCGAAGTCGAGGAAAAATACCTGGGCAGGATTCCGGATGAAGCCATCATCTGCCGTTGCGAGAGAGTCACGGCTGGCGAAATCAGGAAGCTGATCCGGGAAGGTATCAGGGACATTAGCGAGATCAAGACCATTACCAGGGCTGGTATGGGGCCCTGCGGGGCCAAGACCTGTACCCCGCTGGTGCATCGCCTGTTCCGGGAGGAAGGGGTGCCTGAAAGCGAAATCGTGGATCAGCCCAAGCGGCCTCTGTTCATAGAAGTGCCGCTGGGATTGTTTGCCGGTCTGGAAAGGAAAGGAGTCCGCGAATGAGCCGCGCTGAATACGAGGTTATCATCATCGGAGCTGGCAGTGTCGGCACTCCCACCGCCCTGTTCCTGGCCCAGAAGGGTTTCAGGGTGCTGGTGCTGGACCGCAACCCCAGCCCCGGTCAGAGTTCCAATAAGAGGGCTATCGGAGGGTTACGGGCCACCCACTCCGACCCGGCCAAGATCCGGCTTGGACTGCGCAGCCTTAAGATTTTTTCCACCTGGAAAGAAACATACGGCGACGACATTGAATGGCATCAGGGTGGTTATTGTTTCGTGGCCTACCGGGCAGAAGAAGAAAGGACCCTGAAAGAAGTCCTGCCGCTTCAAAAGAGACACGGCCTGAAGATAGACTGGCTGGAAGCGGAGGAACTCAGGAAGTTGCTGCCCGACCTTAACCCCCGTGGCCTCAGGGGTGGAACATTTTCTCCGGAAGATGGCCACGCCTCTCCCCTGCTGGCGGTTGAGGCCTTTTATCGCCAGGCCAGGAAGGCCGGAGCCGACTTCAGGTTCAGAGAAAATGTCAGGAACCTGGTGATTGAAAACGGTCGGGTCAGGGGTGTGGTGACCGGGTCCGGAAGATATGAAGCAGGCGTCGTCATCAACGCCGCCGGGGCCTGGGCGGCCGAGGTGGCCAGGCTGGCCGGGATGGAAGTGCCGGTTAAACCCGATTCCCACGAGGCGGCGGTCACCGAACCGGTTCAGAGATTTTTTGAGCCCATGGTGGTCGACATCCGGCCGGTCAAAGGTTCGGCCAACTATTATTTCTACCAGCATGCCACCGGACAGATAATCTTCTGCATTACACCCAGCCCGAGTATATGGGGCTTTGATGAGCGGGAAACCAGCGAATTCCTGCCGATGGTTTCCCGGAGAATGATTGACCTTATGCCCAGGCTTCAGAATATTCGGGTCAGGCGCACCTGGCGTGGACTTTACCCGATGACCCCCGACGGTTTTCCCATCGTTGGCTGGTCGAGGGAGGTGTCCGGCTTTCTTCTGGCCGTGGGCATGTGCGGGCAGGGCTTTATGCTCGGTCCGGGTGTAGCTGAATTGCTGACCAGGCTGGTTGCCGGCGAGCCCGGGCCCGACGATGAAGAAATCTTATCCTATCTCTCTCCCTACCGGAGTTTTGTCAGCGAAGAAAAGCTGAAGTAGAAAGGAAGCACACCGGGGCAAATCTCATCTCAGAATCAACTGCCGACCCCCGGCCTCCACCACCCGGAGTGGATAGTCAAACAGAGTCCCCAGGAGTTCGGCCTGGAAGATTTCGATGGTCGGTCCGGCGGCCAGGATTCGTCCGTTTTTTATCATGAACAGGAAATCGGCCAGCCGCGGTATCAGGTCGATGCTGTGAACTGAAGTTATTATGGTCTTACCCCGGTCTTCAGCCAGCTTTCTCAGCAGATTGATTATTTCCATCTCGTGTTTAAGGTCGAGAAAAGTTGTCGGCTCATCCAGGAGAATAATTTTTGAATCCTGGGCCAGGGCCCTGGCGATGAGCACTATTCTTCTCTCGCCGCTGCTCAGCTCCTGGCACCTCCTTCCGGCCAGGGCTTCCAGCCCCAGGTAAGAAACCACCTCTTCGGCCTTCTGGTAATCAGCCCTGGTCGGTGAGGAAAAAATATCCAGATATCCGCTGCGACCCATCAGGATGAAATCAAAAACCCTGAAATTCAGGGCGGCACTGTGTTCCTGGGGAACGTAGCTGACCAGACGAGCCCTGTCCGAACCCCGGAGCCGGGCCAGTTCCTGACCATCAACAAAGATGGAACCGGCAACCGGTTTAATTACCCCGGACAGAGCCTTGAGCAGGGTTGACTTGCCCGCACCATTGGGACCAACCAGGGCCGAAACCCGGTTGGCAGGAAAATCCAGGCTATCAACACCGAGTTCAAAATTCTCATACCTGACCCGCAGTCGTTCTACTCTGATCTGCATACTTAGCTCCAGCTGGTCCTGGCCCTTCTGATCAAATAAAGGAAAAAGGGAATCCCCACCAGACTGGTCAGAATTCCGACCGGAAATTCATAAGGAAAAAGAGTTCTGATCAGGTCATCGGCCAGGAGCATAAGGCTGGCTCCCAGTCCGGCCGAGACCGGAAGAACCAGCCGGTTGTCAGAGCCAACCAGGCCCCTGACCGCATGGGGCACGATGAGTCCAACCCAGCCAATTATTCCGGCAATGGCCACCACGGCCGAAGTGATTAGCGTGGCCAGGCAGATGACCAGAATCCTTTCTCTCTTGACGGCCAGGCCAAGGGACCTGGCTTCATCGTCGCTCAGGCTCAGGACATTTATCCGCCAGCCCAGTTTCAGCAGGAAGACCAGGCCAGCCAGAATTAACGGTGCCGACCAGGCCAGGTCGGGCCAGGTGGCCTGGGAAAAGCTTCCGAGGAGCCAGAAAAAGAGGGCCTGGAGGGCATAGGGACTGGCTATAAATTCCAAGGTTGACAGCAGTGCCTGGAAAAGGGCCGAAACAATTATTCCTGTCAGCAGAACCGCCACCAGGGTGTTCCTGGCCCCCTCGGAGATGGCCAGGACCAGAACCACGGCCAGCAGCCCGCAGGCAAAGGCCAGTATCTGGGGCGGGAAATTGCGGCTGAACAGAACCATGGAAGCGGCTGCCCCAAAACCGGCCCCGAAAGACACGCCCAGTATGTATTCATTAACCAGGGGATTTCGGAAAATAGACTGCAGAGAAGCCCCGGAAACAGAAAAGGCAGCCCCGGCCAGCAGGGCCAGCAGCACCCGGGGCAGCCTGATGTTAAAAATTATATTGGCCGCCGGGCTGGTCAACAGGTCGGCTGGACCTCCCGAAATCCTGGCCAGCAGAATTTCCAGCACTTCTCTCAGGGAAACCCGGAGAGTCCCAAGACATAAAGAAACAAACAGCAACAACAGTGGAAACAAAATGGCTATATAAAGAATGGCCCTGTTTTTATTCTTGCTTTTTGAACCAGTCATGAGCTCTTATTTTAGCACACAGCTCCTGGAATAGCCCCGGTCGACCGTAAAAATGGGCGAAGATTTCATCCCCTGTTGCCATCATGGCCTGGCTGTCCGGTGGTCCGGAGTGAAGCAACTCGGACAGGTAAAGGCATTCTACCACCACCAGGGCCGGGTCCCACCAGTACCAGAAGCCGAAGGTATAATAAACCTTTCTTTCCCGCACGGCCCGTATGCTCTGGAGCCGGGGGTCTTTTAGCACCGTATCCACGGTTACCGTTCTTTCTTCGGGAAGATAGTTGCCATGAACCAGAATTATTTCAGGGTCCAGGGATAGCAATGTTTCCAGGTTGAGCACCGTTGTATCCGAACCCTGATAAACACCCCGGAAACGGCTGGCCAGGTTGCGCCCGCCAGCCAGGTCAACCGGCTCATAATTGGCAGGAGAGCGCAAAAGAGAGCCCCAGAAACTGAGATAGACCAGCGGCCGTTCAGCCAGCGGTATTTTTTGGGACCGGTCCTTTATGTCCGCCAGCCGGGAACGCATATAATCGGTCAGGTCGCGGCCGCGTTTCTCGCTTCCGGTAATCCTGGCCAGGATCTCAATTTCGGCCAGGAGGTCATCTATCCTGCCGGCCGCGCTCAGACTGACCACCGGGCAGTTCAATTTCCGGCTGAGGTTCCTGGATAGAGAAAATTCTGAAGGAGAAACCAGGACCAGGTCCGGTTCCAGTTGCAGTATGGCTTCCACCCTGGCGTCTTCACCCGTAACCGAAACCACCGGCAACCCGGATACACCGGGAAAAATTATGGGCATGAGGTGGTCGTAGCGCGCTGGAAAGCGGTCAACTGCCACCACCTTGTCCTGCTGATTTAGAGCCACCAGGATTCTGAGCAGCTCGGGCTGAAGGCAGACTATTCTCTCCACCCTGGCCGGTATCCGGACCTGGCGCCCGAGACTGTCTTTAACGGTAATCTGCGGCACACCCGGGCTCGAAGTTCCAGATATTACTAAGACGATAATTAGCAGTGATAAAAGAATCCGCCTTGAAACTACCACAGCACTCCCCTCTTATTTTATCGCCCGGTTAATGATTTGCCGGCTACCTTATTCTTATTTTTTCCCCTCCTCCAGGGCGGTCAGCAATTTTTCGACTGCCGGAATTATGGCCAGCTGGCACTCGGCCTGAGGCTTTTTCAGCTCTTCCAGCAACTTCTTCTGTTTTTCCAGCCACTGGGCTCCCGGATTTTTCCTGGACTTTAAATAAGACAGGGCTTCTGTCCCCATGGAAACCAGCCTGCTGAGGTTGTCGGCCAGGGGTTTGATTTCTTTCAGGACAGGAACTTCTTCGGCCAGCTCAGATACCGGCGCGACCAGGCGGCCGAGTGGCAAGAAATAGTTATTTTTCAGAACCTCGGCTTTTTCCGGCTGCCGGGAGGACAGGTATTCTTCTACTCTCTTTCTAAAGTCTCGGGCCTCCAGCGATTCGGGAAAACAGCTATCCACGAACCTGGTCAGCGGGGCCAGTGAAGTGTATTTTCTACCCTGGCTGTGCCTGGCATATCCCTTGACCGGCTCTGATATTCTGGCCAAAGCCCGGAGAGCCGCCATTTCCTCAGTGCTGGCAGGAAACGAACCAACCAGCCGTCTTAACATCATGTCCTGGTTTCTGAGGTGCTGAACTCCGTGCTCTTCAAGTTGAACACTTATGACTCGAAGCCTTCGGTACATGTCCTCCACGTCCCTGATTTCCTGTGGCGACCAGAGCCTTTCGGCGATGGCCGCGGTGCGTGGCCAGATCCTGGAATCTACCGTTTCCGGCGAAACCAGCTCGGCCCACATCGTGGCCTCTCCACCCAGGATCAGTTTCTTTTCCTCCTCGGTCAGGGGCGAATCAGGCGGTATCGGGTCGTTGAGGTAATGGCGCTCGGCCGGTTCGCACAGGTCGATGTAATAGCCGTTGGATAAAATTCCCTGGTAGCCCTTCCTGGCTCCGTCGACCAGGGCCTGGGTTCCTCGCCAGGACTGAATGACAATATCTTTCGGCAATCCTGGCTGATAAATCTCGTCCCAGCCGACCATCTTCTTGTTGTATTTGGTCAGAATCTTCAGGATTTGCAGGTTGAAATAGGCCTGGAGAGCATGATTATCGGCCAGGTTATGTTTCTTCATAAAGGCCTGGATTTGCGGATTTTCCTTCCAGTGGACGGCCTCCACCTCGTCTCCGCCAATGTGCAGGTAAGGATCGGGAAAAAGAGAAGCCATTTCCTTGAAGAACTTGTCGAAAAATTTATAGGTGGCCGGATTGGCCGGGTTGAATACCGGGTGAAAAACTCCAAAACCCCGTTCTATGCGATAAGGTCCTGGGGCACTGGCATATTCCGGGTAGCCCACAAACCAGCTGGTGGAATGACCGGGGATGTCAAATTCAGGCATGACTCTTATTCCCAGGTCAGAAGCAAAGTTTATGATTTCCCTGACCTGTTCCTGGGTATAGTACAGGCCATCTGAACCCAGTTGATGAAGCCTGGGAAAAGTCCGGCTCTCGACCCGAAAACCCTGGTCTTCGCTCAGATGCCAGTGCAGAACATTGAGCTTGACCGCGGCCATGGCCAGCAGATTTCTTTTGATCACCTCCAGGGGCATAAAATGGCGGCAGGAATCTATCAGGAGGCCTCTCCAGGTAAACCGGGGCCGGTCCTCTACCCGCCCGCAGGGAAAGTAATATCCCTGGTCATCGTAAGAAAGAAGTTGCAGCAGGGTTTCCAGGCCACGGAGGATGCCCAGGTCGGTCGGGGCTCGAAGGTCTATGCGCTCGGTTCCGATTTCAAGAAGGTAAGATTCGTCTTCATTGGGTACAAGCCGCCCGGCTCTTTCGTATTTATATAACAACCGCGCTTTAGGTCCGGGAGTCTGGTCAGCCAGAAAATCCTGCTCCAGAAACAAGCCAGTCCGGCCAGCCAGTCTGGACATGAACCTGGCTATCGCCTTGAACCCGCGACTTCCGGGTTGGTCCTGCCCGGCGGCATAGAATTTTTCATCGAGCCTGAACTTGCCCTGGGAGAGCTGGATCCTGGCCGGTACGGGCATCAGGGCCGGTCCCTGGTCGTCTTTTCCGGCAGGCCCCCTGCCCCCGGCTTCAGTGCTAAGTGGGAAAAAAATAAGCATGCCCAGAGCTACCGTTAATAAACTTACTGCCCTGATTACTTCTTTTCTAAAAAAGCCAGACATTTTTTTCTCCTCTGCTTTTGATATGACAGTCAATTCAAACCGCCGGCCAGAACCCGTCTGGCTCCGGCCGGCGGACTGATACTTTTTTTCAAAGACCGGCTATTTATAAAGCGGGTCGGGATTGACCCTGATGGTCCGGCTCATAACCTCTCGACCGTCCACCATCAGGCTCACCCTGTAAAGACCGGGTTCAACCAGCCGGGCCCCCATGCGTCCAAAACCGAACTGGCCCGGGGCCTGGGTGCTCCTGCGGTTCAGTCCCCAGAATGCTTTCTGCAGGCCCGGAGAAACCGAGCCGTTAATTTCCTGGACCACTTCCCCCGCAACATCCTTTATGACCAGCGTCAGCTTGGAAGCTTTGTTCTTGAGGTAATAATAAATATTAACTCCCACCGGGGGGTTGGGCGCGCTGGCGAATTCACCGTAGGACTGGCCGCGGCGGTCGAGCATCTGCCACAGGATGCCTTCCTGGACATCAAAAAGGTAAGCCTCCTTCTTTAGGTTCTCCTCTGTGAATTCCTTGAAGGGATAAATATCGGTCACATAGATTCCGCGGCCGTAGGTGGCGATCACCATCTCCCTGTCTCTTTTCTGGATGGCCAGGTCGTTGATGACCACATCCGGAACCTGCGGGCCGGTCCATCTCATCCAGTTCTTACCACGGTCGAAGGTAACATACAGGCCATAGTCGGTGGCCAGGTACAAGATATCAGGATTCTGCGGGTCCTCTTCAATATCGTTGGCCGGGCTGTTCATTCCACCGGAGATGTCTTCCCAGGTCTTACCCAGGTCTCTGGTTACAAAAACGTAAGTTTTGTCTTCGTTGTGGGTGCGATAACCGGAATAGATCACATAGCAGGTGTTGGTCTCGTGCTGGCTGGGCAGGACTCTCATCACCCAGCGGTCGTAGGGAATCAGGGCTCCCTTCACACCCGGCCTGGGCTTGCCCTTGGCGTCATAAAAATTGGCGGTCAGGTTGGTCCAGGTCTGGCCAAAATTGGTGCTGAGCTGCAGGTTGCCGTCGTCGGTTCCCGCCCAGTAGATTCCGGGCTTCTTCGGCGATTCGGCAAAGGTGTAAATCGTGGCATACTGCAGGTTGGTCTTCTTGGAAAGGTCAATTCTGGCCTTGTCCTGCTTGCTCAGGTCCGGGGAGATGGTCTCCCAGGTGTCCGGGTCACCGTGGCTCAGGGAACGGTGGACGAACTGCGAGCAGACAAAGACAATTCCCGGGTTGTGGGGTGAAAGGTAAATCGGGGCATCCCACTGGTACCTCTGGGCCGGGGCCCCGGCGGCTTCTTCTTCGGGGGTGTTGCGCCGGGCCAGGGAAATACTCTCTCCCGTTTTGAAATTCATTCTTCGAGAGGCGCCGAACTGACTCTCCCAGTAAATAAATTCCGGGTTCCACCAGTCGCGGACGACATAGAAACCATCGCCCGAGGGCAGGTATAACCAGTCGGCCGGATAAACACCGTTGGGATTGCGGTTACGGGACGGCCCGAACCAGCAGCCGTTGTCCTGGGTCCCGCCCATGACGTTGTAAGGAAGTTCATTGTCAACAGAAACATCATAGAACTGCTGGGCCGGGATGGTTTCTTTTTGCGACCAGTGCAGGCCGCCGTCCCAGGTCTCGCTGACACCGCCATCGTTGGCGTTAAGGATGTGCTTGGAATTGAGGGGGTCGATCCAGACCGCCCTGGAATCAACGTGGCATTTCTTGTTGGCTTCCCAGTTGGCAAACTGGAAAGTCTTGCCGGCATCGCGGGAAATAACCGTCCGGGTTTCCGGGGCGATCAGGACCCTGTCGTCGTTAGGGTCAATCGTCAGGCGCCCGTAATAGCCGGCTTCCACCTGGTTGACGATTTCGCTACCACCGCTCATCTTGTATTCGGTCATCCGCTGCCAGGTTTCTCCCTGGTCGTCGGAGCGATAGATTACCCCGGCTTTCTTGACCGGTTCCAGGGGCTGAAGTGCTTCGGCATAGATCAGGTCCAGCAGGCAGCGGTTAAGGGTCTGATAGCGTCCCCGGGCCTGGTCATAATCTCTGGCCAGAGCTTCCCCATCCTTCAGCAGGTCGAGGATATCTTTCCTGTCTTTGTAGACCGTCTTGGCTTTGCTCAGGACACCGGAAGGGTTAATCTTGAGCTTGACCAGCAGGTTCGGGTCGCTGGACAGGATGGCCAGGTTATCCAGCAGGTAAGCTTCATCCTTGATGTATTTTTCATCATAGGTCAGGCTATCTTTGAAATCCTGTTTTACGGCCAACTGCTTTCGGTCCCTGACAGAAAAAGAGGCCGCATCAAAGCCGGGAGAATCAGCCAGCAGGGCGGTCAGAACCAGTCGGTTCAGCCGGATAAGATCTTTTTCTCCTTCTTCAGCTTTCTTTAAGATTTTTTCTGTTTCTTCAACTGCCGGAAGGGCCACCTCATCTCTGGCATAGGCTTTCCTGGCCGCAGCCAACAGGCCCTTCCAGTTAACCGCGGTTTTTTTCTGGAAATCGGGATCCCGGACCAGTTCGTTGAGCTTATTGACCAGGTCTTCAACCTTGTCGGCCTTGACATGTTCGAATTTTACAAACTTCAGGAACTCGGGCTTTATCTTGTAGTCCTTGAATTTATTTAAGTAATAACCATCGCGGAAAAGCGCCCTCTGGTTATAGACAGCCGCCCCTTCCCTTTCACTCAGGCCAAGGTTGACTTCTTCATCCAAGCGCAGGTAGACAATTTTGGGATTCTTTGGATAGATGGCCAGACCGTTGCGCCCGGTCTTCATCTGGCCGAGGTCCGGCAGGCCCGCGGTCAGCTTTTTCCAGGTCTGACCGCCATCGGTTGTCTTCCACAGATGGTTGCCGGCCTGCCTGTCCAGGAAGGTCCAGGTACGCCGGTAAATCTTATAGGCCGCGGCAATGATGACGTCCGAGTTCCCGGGGTCCATGACAAAGTCGCCAACCACCCGGTCTTTCAGGTCCAGGACCCTCTTCCAGGTCCGGCCCCCGTCGGTCGATTTATAAAGCCCGCGCTCACAATCCTGGTCGGTATCGTCGTAGAGCTTGCCCTCGGCCGCCACGTAAACGATGTCCGGGTTCTTGGCATCCACCTCGATCTTGTTTATGAAAAAACTCTTCTCCAGCCCGACCTGGGTCCAGGTCTTTCCGGCATCGGTCGACTTCCAGACCCCGTTGCCGTGATAGGCTGCCCGGCTGTGGATCGGCTCCCCCGTTCCCAGGTAGAGAATATTGGGGTTGGAAGGGGCAATGGCCAGGTAGCCCATGCTCTGGTTCCCGTATTTTTCAAAAATGGGTTCAAAATGTATGCCACCGTCCACCGTTTTCCAGACTCCGCCCGAAGCAGTCAGCACGTAATAGGTCTGGCTCTGGCCCGGCGGAACGGCAAAGTTGGTGATGCGTCCCGAAAAGGGCCAGGGGCCGATATGTCTCCAGGTGAACAGTTCCAGGTCCTTGGCCGTAAGTGGAATTTTGTCCGAAAAGGCGGCTGGCTTTTGAGCCTCTTCCTTTTGAGGTGCTCCGCTCCCAATCAGTGGAAAAAGGAAAAGAAGCAGGAGCAATACCGAAAGAGTAACCTTTTTCCTCGTGGACTTTAACCTGGTTATCATAAGACCTCCTTGAAATGTTATGCTTTTGTTATTTTCATAAAATAAGCCTTCCGTCCTGGCCTAAACTTTTCCAGGGCATACCTGACGGTTATCCTCGGGAGTTGCTTCCCGTATTTCAAAAGAAATTTTTCCAGCAAATGGCCATCGGTTTTACCCGCTTCACGTAACAGCCAGCCGGCAGCCTTGGCCACCAGGTCGTCAGCTTTTTCAGCCGGGACCGCGGTGCGGACCATTTTGAAGACCAATCCAAGGTTTTTCCGTTCTCTGGGCAGCTTGACCAGCGTGACCAGAGCTGCCCGCCTGACGTAAACGCTCCTGTCACCGGCCCATTTTTCCAGAATTTTCAGTTGTCCCGGGTTTTTCCGGAACAATGGGCCGAGCACCTCCAGGGACAGGGTATCGATCAGGGCCCAGTTATCAAGGTAACCTTTTTTCAGCCATGACCTGATCCTGCCCAGGCGGGCCCGGTTCAGTTCAGAACGGAAACGGCTCAGGAGAAGAAGTCCGCAGGACCGCGCTTCAAGTTCCGGCGCGGTCAACAGGCCCTCGGCCAGGTCCAGGGCCTGATCGATTGACCAGAATGGTTTGACCCGGTCGTGAATTTCTCGACTGAAGGCCCGAAGGTCAGCCGCTCGAATCCCAAAACATACAATTTTTTCCGGGAAAAATTTCTGGGTTGTCCGGGCCACTTCCGGGTCGGCCAGCTCCCGCAGTCGACTGACTATCGCCTGCTGGATGGCCGGGACACTGGTCGGGTTGCTCTCAACAACAAACATCAGAATCAAATCTGTTCCATTTTATCCATTTGCCCCGGCCCTGGCAATAAATAATTTAGTTTCCCGGCGAGGAAAAAAATAGAATTAATTTTCCAGAAAACAGCTCTTTTTTACTGTTCGGATTTCTTCCGGCCCAGGGTGGTGATTCCCAGAGGGACATAGAGCGGACAGAAACCAAACAGGCTGGTGGCCAGGAAAACTATGGCCACCACAACCAGAATATAGGCCAGCGTTCCTTTAACCACCCCGGCCAGAACCAGTATGGCCAGGATAACCGCCAGCAAGGTCCTGAGGGTGCGGTCCACAGCTCCCATGTTCTTTTTCATTCTGCCCTCCTTGTTTTAATTAATCTTAACCTTATGATAATAAAAAATTAATCTTATTGCCATATAAATAAAAAGGTGCGAAAATTGTCCGATAATATTCGAGCGAGTAAGTGAGAATGGAAAAAATTAAAGTCCTTTTTGTCTGCGATGACAACAGCCTGAGGAGCCCGATGGCTGAGGCCTGGCTCAACCACCTGGGTCAGGGAGATTTTCTGGCCAGGAGCGCCGGCTTCGAGCCGGGCAGCCTGAATCCTCTGGCAGTAGAGGTGATGCGGGAAGTTGGTTTGGACATTTCCGGACACCGGACCAGGAGCGTCTTCGAGTTATACACCGCCGGTGAACTTTTTGCCTACGTGATTACCCTCTGCGACCCGGCTGCGGCCGAGCGTTGCCCGATTTTCCCTGGGGTGACCAGGGTGGCCAACTGGCCGATGGCTGACCCGACCCGGGAAGACATTCCAGAATCGGAAAAAAGGCAGAAGCTGAGAGAGTTGCGCGACCTGATCCGGGAACGGGTTGAAAAATTCATCCAGATGACCAGACCCGAATCCCAGGGCTGAGTTCCTTCTTAAGACAGCAGGTCCCGCCTGGCTGCCTCCATCAGAAGGAAGAAAGCCTGGCCCTCGGTGGCCACCCCGGCCGACTGGAAGAGCGGCGAGCCGCAGACGTCGTTAACGTAGCCGAAAGAATCCACCTTGGTAAGAACAGCCCGGCGCATGGCTTCGGCGGCTTTCAGGTATTTTCGGTCCAGCCAGCCCATCTGGATATTGCGATATATTGAATAGGCCAGCATCTGGGCCAGGTTGGTTTCCACAAAGGTCTCTGGCCTGTCCAGGACGTCGTGAAACAGTCCGTCCGGTCTCTGGTGTTTCAGGCACCCGTCCAGGAGCTCCTTTATGTAGCCCTTTAATTTATTTCTTTCAGCCTTCAGGTTTTCGGGCAGTGCCCTCAGCACCCTGGTCATCCCGGCCGCGGCCCAGCCATTGCCCACTCCCCAGAAATCCTGCCTTTCGAACTTTTTAAGTCCATAGTCGTAGATATGAGAAAACAACTTCCGGTCTCGATTCCACAGGTATTTTCTCAATCCTTCAACCTGAAAGATGGCCTCCCGGAAATAGCCCATAACGGCCAGAAATGGCGGGCACATGTACATGGAATCAATCCAGAGCTGTGGTTTGTGGTCGATATGAAAAATCACTCCGTCTGAAGTGCGCGGCGCCGTTTTCAGGAAGTATTCAGCCTGTTTCTCTGCGGCCCGGAGCAGCCGCTGGTCAGAGAGTTTCCGGGCAGCAAACAACACGGCCTCGCCGTTGGCCCCGGGATCGGTCACCCCGTGATTGTCACAGACCTGGCCCAGCCGGCCGTCATCCCACTGGCGCAGCACTGCTTCCCTGGCCATCATTATCACCAGTCGTTCATCCCCCAATTCTAACAGGGCCTGAGCGGCCACTCCCTGCTCCCAGGCCTGGCGCTGCATGGTCAGCATGGCCGTCTTTACCCTGTCCAGGAGCTCGATTCCTTCAAGACTTTCGGGTTGATTTTCCAATTTAATACTCCGGCCTGACCTGGCCACCAGTGTGCCTGGCAAAAGACCGGTGCCTATCACCGCTCCCAGGAACTTCCTTCGGTTCATTGGTCTCACCTCCTTGATTTGATGATTCCGATGGTCTGGCCATGTTTCAAAAATGGCCCTGGCCTATTTCTCCCTGAAAATCTTTTTTATCAATATCATGTTTACCATAATCCCAATCGAACCAAGCCCGAGCCGGCCAACTGATTCTCCATCCGAGGCCGCCGGACAGTTACCTGGACTCCCCGAAATATTCTTTATAAACTTTTTGGATCTGTTCCTGGACCAGCTTTTCCAGCCGTCTCTTCTGGTCGGTGGTCAGGTTGCGCCGGTAGCGGTCATAATCGGTAAAGGTAATCCCGTATTTTTGATAGACCAGGTCCATCTGACGGTGAGCTTCGTCCAGGTCTTCTTTATACTTATCGAAGATGAGGGCAGCCCTGGCCGTAATGTCGACATAGATGTCCTCGGTAATCTTGGGCGGAGGCGGCGGGGCCGGTTTAGTCTCTTCCTGGGTTTCTTCCTCCGGCCAGACCGGCACTTGTTCCTGTCCCCCCTCCCGGCCGCAGGCAACCAGGAAAAGAACAAATAATAAGGCAAGTAACAGGAGGCCTGGCTTGGAGGGCAGGCCGGCCGCCATTTTCTGAAGGGTCGAAGCTGCCTTCATTCCTTTCCTGCCACCTGTTATTTTCATCCAGGCGATATATTAAATTTATTTCCGGTTTAATCTTCGTAATAGCGCCGTCTCATCTTCCTGGGCTTGTCATTAACCGCGTCAGCATCCAGCAGCCACATTCCGCGGCCATGGGTGGCAATTACCAGGACATTATCTCTGGGGTGAATGATGAGGTCATGCACATAAACCGAGGGCAGGTTGCCGCCCAGTACCTGCCAGCTCTGGCCGCGGTCCCTGGAAACATAAACACCAAGGTCGGTTCCGACGTAAAGGATGTTGCGGTCGACCGGGTCTTCCCTTATAACGTTAACCGGCCCCAGCGGCAGCCCCCTGGAAATATCTATCCAGGTCCGGCCAAAATCTTTTGACATCCAGACATAAGGAGCAAAGTCGTCGTCAAAACGGCCGTGCTGGGTCAGGTAGACCGTTCCCATCTCGTACTGGCTGGCCACTATCCTGGAAACCCATTTCTGGTAGGGCAAGCCGGCCGTGATTTCCTGCCAGTTCTTGCCCCCGTCCCTGGTCATTGAAACCCGGCCACAATCGGTGCCAACGTAAAGCAGACCGTATTTCAGGGGGGACTCGGCGATGGCGGTAATTGTGTGGTAAGGGATGTCTCCGGCTTCGGCCGGGGTAAAATAGGTCAGGTCCGGGCTGATTCTTTCCCAGGTATCTCCACGGTCAAGTGACCTGAACAGGTACTGCATTCCGTGGTAAATGATATTAGGGTTATGCGGGGAAAGGATAAAATGGGCCAGCCACTGGCCGCGCAGCCTGGGTTCATCCGGGAAAACTCTTGGTACTATCAACTTGGTCCTATCGGGGCCACTCCGGCTCAGGTCAGTCCTGGTCAGGTTCCCATAAAATCCGCAGGAATAAACCAGGTTGGGGTTGGTGGGGTCGATGGCATGATGCGAGCCTTCCCCGCCGGGAGCGCGTTCAAAGGCTACCGGCCTAACGGCATTTCTTCCACGACTCAGGTCAACCGTGGCCCGGTAGCTGCCGTGGTCTTGCATTGAACCATAGACATGAAATGGGGTGTCCAGATCGTAATTTATGTTAAAGAATTGACAGACCGGAAGGGTCAGGCTGCTATTCTTCCAGTTCTTCCCGCCGTCGTAGGAAATTTCCAGGCCGCCATCATTGACATTGACCAGGTAATTGGAATTCTCCGGGTCTATCCACAGGCCGTGGTGGTCGACATGGTACAGGTTCTGAACCTCGGTAAAGGTGCGGCCACCATCACGGGAAACGCTCATGGGAACTCCCATGATGTAGACCGTATCAGGTTGGTTGGGGTCAACCCTGATCTGACCGAAGACCCAGCCATAGGTGCCGGAGTGGTTTTCCAGGTATTTTTTCATCTCTTCCGAGGTGGGAGCCGTGAGCCTCCAGTTTTCCCCGCCATCGTCAGACCGGTAAACCGTGGCCCCTTTAATTAGCCCGGTGCTGGGCAGGCCGTAGGCATCGCTTCTTTCTTCTTCGCTCGGTTCCCGCGAAATTTCATAGTTGTCAACCAGGGCGTAAAGGACTTCGGGATTTTTTAGACAGATATCGATTCCAATCCGTCCCCTGAACCTGGCTTCAGGCAGGCCGCGGTTAATCTGCTTCCAGGTCTTCCCGCCGTCAGTGGACTTCCAGATTCCGCTGCCGGAATAATGCGGTTCATTGCGGGGGTCATTCCATTTTTTTCTTATTCTCTGCCAGGTAACGGCAAAGAGCGTTTCGGGGTCGTTGGGGTCCATGGCCAGGTCGATGGCCCCGGTCTGCTCGTTGACAAAAAGGACCCTTGTCCAGGTCTGGCCGCCGTCTGTCGTTTTGTAGACTCCCCTGTCCTGGTTGAAGGTCCATTCATGCCCGGACGTGGCCACGTAAACCACCTCCGGGTTCTTGGGGTGAATGACTATTCTGGCAATGGTATTGGTATCGGTGAGACCCATATGTTTCCAGGTCCGGCCACCATCAATTGACTTGTAAACGCCACAGCCCGGATGGGAGCTGCGGAAGATGTTGGCCTCGCCGGTTCCGACCCAGATAATCCTGTGGTCAGAAGGAGCCAGGGCGATGTCGCCGATTGAGCTGGAAAGTTCCCGCTCAAAGACCGGTTCCCAGGTGGTGCCCTCGTTTTCAGTCTTCCAGACGCCGCCGGAGGCAGTGCCCACGTAAATGGTATAGTTCTTGCCCTTGGGCGTGACCACGGCCACATCGGTGCAACGTCCGCTGACGTTGACCGGACCCAGGAACTGCCATTTCAATCCGGCCAGAGGAGAGCCGGCCAGCAGCTGACGATGCTGCTCAAAGCCTTTCAGCCTCACTTCCGGCGGGGTGTTCTGAATTCTGGTTACTTTCTTCTGGGTCTGAGATAGACCGTAAAAGGATAAGAGGCCGAGGGTTAGAATCAGGAAACAGGAAAAGATGGACCGAGTTTTGTTTCTCATACTGGACTCCATTAGATAAATCGGACAGGTTCTCTTTACCAGAATGGACCGGGTTTATCAAGAAAAAAATGCCGGCAATCCTACGGCTTATCCCTGGTTTCCTTTTCGACCACAATGGTCAGGTTGGAGGCCAGGGCGGCTACCGCCCCGATGGCTGCCCAGACCGGGGCAATCAGCGTACCCACAATACCCACGGTCAGCGGAATTTCCATGAAGGTGCGGCCGTCTTCGGTCTTGAAAATTATCCGGCGGGCATTGCCTTCCCTGATGATTTCCTTTATTTTCTCCAGTATTTCGGACCCGCTGACCCTGAATTCTTCGTACCTGGTTTTTTTCTCATCCATCGTTCTCTCCTTTTAAATTATTCGCTAAAACTGGTCGGGAAAAATCTTTTTCAGTATCGCCCTCGACCCCGGAAGCAGGGAGTTTGAATCCACCTCTTTCCAGGCGGCATAAATTATCTGCCATCTTCCGGACCTCTTTTCCAGGCTAAAATTAAACCGGTAATAGACTCCAACCACGCCCACCAGCTTCCTCAGGGTCTCGAGAGGTCCCGAGGACAGCAGGACGTCGGCCTCGGCCTCAGCCGGGTCCTTATCAATATCTACGTAAATATCCAGCAGGTGGATCGCAATACCCTGATAATTCTTGAAATAAGTTTCCAGCAGGCTGGCCGTCCGGGCTGAATCGCGCCCTTCGAAATCCCGGTAGTCATCGGCCAGGTATCCCATGATTTTTTCCAGATTCTTTTTCTCAGCCTGAGCGGCTACAGTCCGCAATAATTCCCTGATTTCTTCAGCCTCGTCTGGCTTCTGGCAGGCCTGAAAACAGGTCAGTAAACAGACAAGGGCGGATAACAAAGTCAGCAGAGAGAAAAACCGCCCGGGAATCCGGGGTGAATTTGACTGGTCAGGGTTATTAAGATTCTGTTTAGATCTCATTATTTTCCACCGTTAAATTTGATATTTGCCTGCTTTTTACAGGCCTATCGGGCCCGACCCGGCCTCAACCGGCCGAAACGCCACCGCCGCCTCCCCCACCGCCGCCCCCGCCGCTGAAACCACCGCCGCTTCCGGACGAGTAATGGGCAGCCTGGGCGCTGGCCTGGCTGATGGCCGTGGCCGCCCTTTCTATGGATGAAATGGCCGCGGAAATGGTTTCGACCCGGTGGCTGAGCCCGGCTGCCATGTAATTACCGCCCAGCCAGGCCGGAGAAACGGCCTGCTCGCCTTCAAGCACCCTGGGTAACATCTTGACCAGCTTCCTGGCATTGCCAAAAAGAATGCCGAAAACCAGGTACTTATCCCAGAGGCGGTAGGCCTCGGCTGGAATTTCCTTGAATTCTGAGAAATCATCCAGGAAGCGGTCCAGGGCTTTCCACAATTCGTTTTCCCGAGCCCAGTCCCGGCGCCGTCTCTTGAGCTTCGGCCCCAGCACCAGGGTCATGATGAACATCACGGGTGAGAAAGTCAGGCTGGCCACAATCAGGCTGATTATCATGACGATCTGGCTCAACCGGCGGCTTTCTGGCTCAACAAAGCCCAGTTTCTGGCCTTCCTGCTGTATTTCCTTCTGCCACCCTCTGAACCAGACCTGGTACTCGACCGGGTGTTTTTTGAAATAACTGACCAGCTCATCCAGGGAAACCCGGCTTCCGGGCTGGCCCAGTTCACCCGCCCGGTCAAAGACGACATCCAGGACTGACTTTTCCCAGTTTCTCAAACTGCTGTCTTCCCGGTAATTTTTCTTAAGTTCAAAAATGGTCAGCTCGTTTATTTTGGAACCAAGCAGGGTTTTCTTTTCCACCTTCTGATCTTCTATGGCCAGGTAGCCCCGGGTGGCCAGGTCAAAAATGGTGGCGGTAAAGGCAACCGGCAGGGGCTTTTCACCTTCCCGGCGCAGGACCTGGACCAGGGCCGGCGGCAGGTTAGACGGCAATTCCCTGAAGTATTCAGGAATGTCATCGAAGCGATAGTCGCGCCCGACTCTTTTCCAGAAATGAAAATAAATTACCAACCATAAGATCGGACCAAGGATCTGCCAGAAAGCCCAGGCCAGTCCCAGTTTTTTCAGTAATTCAATCCGGCGGGCCTCTTTCTCCTGAGCCTGCCTGACCCTGGCTATGGTCTCCTCAACGAACCGGGCCTCTTCTTCTTTGATCTTTTCCAGGGTGTAACCGGTGGCAGATACGCCGGCCACCAGGCCGGCCGGCCAGACCACCCTGATTTCCATGAATTGCCCGGAAGCTATGTTAGAAGCCTCGAAGCGCAGGGTTTGAAGGTCCAGGATCTCTGCCCGCCCGGAAAGCGGCCCGTGCCCGTAAATCAGCAGCTGCTCCCGGCTGGCCACCGGCTCCGGCAAGTGCACGGTAACCACGGCTCTGGCCGTTGGTCGGTCAACCTCGGAACCTATGATCTGCCAGTAAAGTTCGCTGATTTCAGGGTAGTTTAATATGCCGTTAATTACCCTGTAATGGATATTGAAGGTGCGCCTCTCATTCCTGGCGGAAAAACTCCACCTGGCCTGAAACCTCCCTCCCCCGACAGAGGTTTCCAGCGGCAGGTCCTGACCCTGCTCATCCCGGACCCGGAAATCTTGAATCACCACCTCCAGGCTTGAATTCTGCCTGGCCCGCAGCGGAATCCAGAGGGAAGCCCAGGAAAATTGTCCCTGGAATTCAAAAGTCAGGAACTCATCGACGATAAACGACCCGTCTTTCTGAACGTAGAGGTCAGCCCTGAGTTCTGGAAAGTAATAGTTCTTGTTCTGGGCTTCAAGGCCGGCCCAGGGCCAGCCCAGGAAAAAGAATAAAAAAAGGAGGCAAAGGCAACGGCGACCAACTCTGTTCATCTTGAACCTCATCCCGATAACGAAATGACCTCAGAGAATTCCCGGGAAAGAAACAGAGAATTCCGCTTGCCGCCAGATAATCCTCAGCGCGCCAGAACCTTGCGGTAGACATGTTCCAGCAGGTGAACCCGGCTCTGGGGGTCAAGCTCCACAAATTCCAGGCCCATTTCAAAAACATCGTCATCGAACAGACTCTTGACCCAGCGAACCTCGGCCACACCGGTGATGAGCTTCTGGGACTCGGCCAGGGCAATTTCCAGCCGGACCCTGGTCTTGACCGGCAGCGGGGAATCGGTCATCAGGCGCAACCCGCCCACGGAAATATCTCTTGAAAACGAATAAAACGATTCCTCTTCCTGCTGCTCGTTTTCGGGCAGCACATGGATGACAACCTTGTTCTCTTCGTCCAGTCTTTTTTCCCTTCTTTTTTCCATTGCTGTTGGAATGGCCTTCCTCCTTTGCCTTTTTTTCTTCTATTATCACAGGCCGGCAAAAATATCAACAAAAATTTTTGAAGGCCCTGCTTTTTGCCGGGTAAATAAATTTGACAAAAAATATGGAAAAAAATATCCTTCATCTGAAACCAATTCAGATATCTAAAGAAAGGAGTGAGCTGATGAGCGTTAAGTTCCGATTGAGCGTCATGATGTTTCTCCAGTATGCCATCTGGGGTTCCTGGGCCCCGGTGCTTTCCGCTTACCTTCAGAATAACCTGGGCTTCACCGGCGGCCAGCTGGGCCTCATCTTCAGCCTGCTGCCGCTGGCCACCATCATCTCCCCTTTCCTGGGAGGCCAACTGGCTGACCGCTACTTTGCCAGCGAGAAAGTGATCGCCATTCTCCAGCTGGCCGGCGGCGGTCTGCTCGTCCTGATAGCCAGCATCACTGACTTTCAGCCCATGATGTGGTTGATGCTGCTCTACTGCCTGGTCTACGCTCCCACCCTGGCCCTGACCAACTCCATCGCCTTTGTTAACCTGAAGAGCTCGGAAAAGGAATTCGGCGCCATCAGGGTCTGGGGAACCATCGGCTGGATCGCGGCCGGCTGGGCCCTGGCCGGCTGGCGCTGGCTGGTCAAATCCCCGGAAGGAATAGCCATGAAGGGTGATACCCTGATCCTGGCCGGAATCTTCTCAATTATTATGGGCTTATATTCATTCAGCCTGCCCCATACTCCCCCGCAGAAAGAGTCGGCCAAGCCCTGGGCCTTTCTGGAAGCTCTGAAAATGCTGAAAGATAAGAATTTTCTGATTTTCGCCATCATTTCATTCGTGGTGGCCACCGAGCTTCAATTCTATTACGTTTTGACCTCGCCCTTTCTGACCCAGAAAGTGGGCGTCAATCAGCAGTCGGTTTCGTTTGTCATGACCATAGCCCAGGTGGCCGAGATCTTCGTCATGGCCTTCATGCTGAGCTGGGCCCTGAAGAAGTTCGGCATGCGGATGACCCTGACCCTGGGCATCCTGGCCTGGCCGATCCGCTATATTATCTTTGTCATCGGGCAGCCTTCCTGGCTGGTGATCGCCTCCCTGGCCCTTCACGGCTTCTGTTATGTCTTCTTTTTCACCGCGGCCTACATCTATGTGGATAATATTGCTCCCAAGGACATCCGGCATTCGGCCCAGAGCCTGATTGCCGTCATCATCCTGGGCTTCGGCAATTTCGTCGGCAGCCTGTTCTGTGGCTGGATACAGGACCTTTTCACCAAGGACGGGGTGGTCAACTGGCGCGGCACTTTCCTGGTGCCGACCGTCCTGACCCTGCTCTGTCTGGTGATCTTCCTGGCTTTCTTCCGGGAATGTCGCAACCGGTCTCTGGAAACGGAAGCCCCCGGAATTAGCCAGGCTTGAAACCAACACGGTTGGTTCAGGGGGAGGAAGTGGCCAAAGGATCTTAGACTATTACATTTAATCTTGTAAAGAGGGAAAGGAGATAAGATATGAAGACCAAAAAGAAAAACCTGGGAATTGGCTTTATCGGTGGCGGATTCATCACCAGGTTCCACATTCGTTCCTGGGTGGGGGTCCGCAACGCTGACGTCCTGGGCATCTATGACCCCGACCAGAAAAGAGCGGGAGAAGCAGCTGCCCTGGCCCGTCAGCTCAAGGTGGGCGAAGCCAGGACATATAAAACGATTACCGAAATGGTGGCCGACCCGGCCATTGATGCCATCTGGATCTGTTCACCCAATTACACCCGCATAGCCGTTATGGAAGAAATTGCCGAGGCGGTTATAAAAGGAAAGGGCGAGTTAATCGGGGTGACCTGCGAAAAGCCCCTGGGTCGCAACGTGAAGGAAGCCCGGCGGATGCTGCAGCTGGTGCAAAAAGCCGGCCTGCTCGACGGCTACCTGGAAAATCAGGTTTTTGCCCCGGCCGTGGTCCGCGGCAAAGAGATCATCTGGGCCCGTGGAGCCAAGCTCTGCGGACGCCCTTACCTGGCCCGGGCGGCCGAAGAGCACAGCGGGCCCCACATGCCCTGGTTCTGGGAAGGAGAGCTGCAGGGCGGCGGAGTCCTCAACGACATGATGTGCCACTCGGTGGAAGAAGCCCGGTTCATGCTGACCCCGCCCGGAGCCAGCCGGGAGGAATTAACGCCGATCAAGGTTACCGCCTATGCACATTGCCTCAAGTGGCAGCTGCCCGAATACGTTGACCACTTGAAACGGATCAGTGGCGGCAAGCTGGATTACGCCAACCGGCCGGCCGAAGACTTCGCCCGGTCGGTAGTCGAATATAAGGACAGGCAGGGCCACATCCTGGTGGTTGAGACCACCACCTCCTGGTGCTATGTCGGTGCCGGATTGCGACTGACTATGGAACTCCTGGGACCGGAATACTCCATGCAGGTTAACACCCTGGATTCCGGCCTTAAAGTCTTCTTCAGCCGACAGGTGAAGGGGAAGGCAGGAGAAGACCTGGTGGAAAAACAGAATGCCGAGGTTGGCCTGATGCCGGTGGTCTCCAGTGAAGAACACGAGTATGGCTACACGGCCGAAAATCGCCACATGGTCGAATCCTTTTTGGAGGGCAGAAGACCCATGGAGAATTTCAGCGACGGGGTCAACGTGACCGAGCTGTTGATGACCGCTTACATGAGCATAGAAAAAGATAAGACCCTCCCCTTTCCGCCACCCGGACTGGAAAGTTTCATCCCGGCCGTGGCCAGGGGCCAGTGGAACCCCAGGAAGAAAAAATAATCGTTTAACCGTTTCGCGGTTAATAATAAATTTATGCCCGGAGGGGTGAAAATGAAGCAGAAAAGAAATATCTTTGTGTTTGGTCTCGCCATTTTTTGCCTGCTGGTCTTGAGCCAGGTTTTCTCGCTGGCCAGCCCCAGCGGTCAGGAAAAGGTGATACCGGAAGAGATAAAGCAGCAGGTCAGGCAGACCGATTATCAGGCCGTCCGGATAAAAAAATTTCCGGTGGCCATGCAGTGCTGGACCTACCGCGGGTATACATTTTTTGAAGCTCTGGAGAAAACCCGGGCCCTGGGTATAGATTACGTCCAGGCCTTCCCCGGCCAGCGGCTGTCCCGGGACCTGCCCGCCAGCGTCATATTTGATCACAAGATGGCCGAGGAAAACCTGCAACTGGTCCGGGAAAAATTGAATGCCCTGAAGATGGGTGTGGTCGCCTACGGGGTGGTCGATAGCGGCCGGACGGAAGAGGAAATGCGCCGGGTCTTTGATTTTGCCCGGAAACTGGGAATAAGGATAATCGTCACCGAGCCGAAAGATGAAGATTATCCGATACTCGATAAGCTGGTCAAAGAATACAATGTCCGTATTGCAGTTCATAACCATCCCGAACCCAGCAAGTATGCCCACCCGGCCGTGGCCCTCAAATACCTTCAGGGGCTGGACGAGAGAATCGGAGTCTGTGCCGACACCGGGCACTGGATGAGGGGTAACCTCAAGCCGGTGGAATGCCTGAGATTGCTCCAGGGCCGGATTATAGACGTCCACCTTAAAGACCGCAGCGACTTCGGAACCAAGAAGGCTGAAGATGTGGCCTTCGGCAGCGGCAAGGCCGACATCAAGTCTATTCTGGCCGAGCTGACCCTTCAGGACTACCCTGGCTACCTGACCATTGAATATGAAAACGAAAAGGAAGTGATGACGCCAGAACCGGCCATCCAGAAAGGATTGGCCTATATCAGAAAAATAACCTATTACGAAGGCTTCGACCAGCTCCTGGGCCGGTACAACGGTTTTTATGAAAAGCACGGCTGGAACCATTATGGACCGGGATATTTTGAGCTGGATCCTAAAACCGGCGTGCTGAAATCTCAGGGCGGCATGGGTTTGCTCTGGTACAGCCGCAAAAAATTTAAGGATTTTATCCTGGACCTGGAATTCAAGTGCTCACAGAAAAACACCAACTCGGGCATTTTTCTTCGTGTCCCCGAGGTTCCAACCAGCGACGATTACATCTACCATTCCTTCGAAATCCAGATCTACGATGCCGGGGAAGGTATTCACAAAACAGGGGCGGTCTATGATGCCCAGGCTCCGTCGCGCGACGCCTTCAAGCCCACCGGAGAGTGGAACCATTTGCGGATCACCTTTATCGGTGACCGTATAACGGTTGAATTAAACGGACAGAAGGTCATCGACTGGAAGGCCGAGCCCAGGGGAAAAGTCAGGGACTTCGCCCCCGAGGGTTATATCGGGCTCCAGAACCACGACAGCCTGTCGCCCGTCTATTTCAGAAACATCTACGTTAAAGAAATCAGCAACTGACCTCAGAAGCCCGGGGTAATCGTAAACTGCCAGTGCCAGCCCTTGATGGGTCGGTCGAAGGGATAGACGTAATCGAAGCCCAGGACCAGCACTCCGAACAGGTTGGTTCTCAGGCCAACACCGGCACTGGAAACCGGCTTCTTTGTCCCGCCAAACCAGGTCGGCTTTTCGTCTGAGTACCAGGCCGTCCCGATATCGTAAAAGGCCAGGAACTCCAGTGGCCAGACTCCGTAATAACCTTTGCCGATACCCAGTACCCGGAACACGGGAAATCTCAATTCCACGTTGGCCACCAGCATCCTCGTTCCAAGGAGGCGATTGAAATCGAACACGTTGGGGTTCTGGTCGTCGAATTCACTGTACAGAAAGCTGTTGTAATCGTAGCCCCGGACCAGGGTCTCGTACCCCAGGAACAGGGGCCAGAGCCTCGGGTCTTCTGAACCATTGCCATAACGCCCGTAATGCAGCAGCCGGAAGGCCAAGGTAAAAGGTCGCTTCGGAATGAAGTAGCGACGGTAATCGGCCATGACGCTGATGAAATTCAGGTCGCCAAAATTGGGCTGGACTTCGAGCAGGTAAGCCTGCCCCAGGATGGGGCTGCAGGCACCAAAGAGAGAGCTGTCATAGACCAGAGCTGCCGAGGCATAGCCATACTTCAGTGACTTTGGAGCTGGCAGGTCAAGCTGGTAATAGTCAAGGAGCTGGAAATAAACCGCGTCGTAGATATAGCGGTACATCTTGCTATTGAAATCTATCAGGTTGAAGCCGGCAGAAAACTCAATCCTTCTGAAGGTATTCAGGGGATAATAGGCGAAGCCGCCCAGCTGGTAAGCAATCTGGCGGTTGAGATATTCTTCCTGGACATAAACCGGTATTCCTCCATACTCATCAAAATAGGCATTATACGAGCCATAGATATATGGAACCCGCTGCAGGACAGCTCCCCAGTTAATCCGGTTCCTGGAATTCATGTAGCCGACCAGGGCATAGCTGTCGATTAGTTCATAATTGGTCTGGGCCATGGTCACCACCGTATGATAGCCCAGCATGTCGCTCCAGAAAGCGGCGATGCCTCCGCCGGCGTAAGTTCCATACCTGTCCACTCCAACCGCCACCGTCGGCCTGCTCACAAAATCCAGGGACAGTTTTGGCCGGTAGCTGGTGATGGGAAAATCTGTTTCCTTGGGTAGCCCATAAAGGGGGTTCCTCAGCAGTCCCAGCAGGGCCCCTTCGGGCTGGGTTCTGGGAGGCAGAAGGTCCAGCGGTCTTTCTCCCAGTTGAGCTATGGTGGCCTGGCCCTGCAGCCTGTCCGAGGAATCTACCAGATAAACCGAATAATACCCATTTTCATAGACGGACATGGCCAGTTTCTGGCCGGCGTGAGAATAGGAAATGGCCGGGCTGAGCTGGGTAATCCCGCCGATTCCGGTAAAGAGGTTGGTAATCTGGTAGATCTTGCCGTCGCTCAGGTCCAGCCGGTAAAGGTCGGTCTTCCCGGTATAATCAGACAGGAAGAAAAGGTTCCGTCCGTCTCCGGACCATTGCGGGTTGACATTTTTGCCGGTCGGAAAGCCCAGAACTCGGCTGACTTCCCCGCTGGCCACGTCTAAAAGGGCCAGCTCGTAATTGCCGGTATCCAGCCATTGCAGGTTGGCGCTGAACCTTTCGGTAACGAAAGCCAGCTTGCTTCCGTCGGGCGACCAGACCGGGTGCAGGTCACCAAAGCTGTCCCTGGTCATTTGCTTCAGGGTATTGTCTTCGAGGTTATAGATGAAAATGTCTGTTACTCCCCCGACCAGGGCGGCAAAGGCAATTTCTTTCCCGTCGGGTGACCAGGCTGGATTCAGGATCTCGCCCAGCTCGGGGAAAGGTATTTCCTTTTCTATCCGTCCACTCAGGGCATTCATGATGGTCAGCTGGGGACGGCCCTTGCTGACTGTTCCCAGTACTATCCGTTCGCTGTCAGGAGCCCAGGCCCCGGCCGACCTGATGAACTGAATACTCTCAAAGTGGGGGTCGATGGCCGTGGAGGTTAACTTCCGCTTAACCTTGCCGGTGATAGGATCAGCCAAATAAAGGTCTATTGAGAACAGGTCGCGGGAGGAGAAGAAGATCATGTTCCGGCCGTCAGGGCTCAGCACCGGGGAAACGTTGTAGGGATTGTTTTCAACTCCTTTGAGGAGCAGGTGTCCATACTTATCCGGAGTCTCGGTCAAGGGGACCAGGGGCTTGTAAGCCTCTTCCATGGACTTGTGCCAGTCTTCGGACAGCTTTTTCAGGGGAACCCCGAGTACCCCCTGTAGAACAGATTCGTAATCCCCGCTTCTGGCCAGCATCCTGAAGATCTTGCCAATCATCTCGTCGCCCCAGCGACCGCCGATGTAAGCCCAGACGGCATGGCCATAACGGTAGGGAAAATACTTGTAATAATTTTCCAGCTTCTTAATCTGGGGCAGGTCCTTGCGTTTCCAGGTATCACGCATCCACATGGAGGTTTCGGTGTCAACCGGCCCGATTGACAGGTACTCGGCCAATCCTTCTATCAGGAAAAGCGGGACCCGGAGCTCGGCCCCCGTATACCGGGCCTGGTCGGAATGCCCCTGGCCGGCGATATCGTACTGGAAGGCATGCACCAGCTCGTGGCCGATGACGTGGTCGGTTTCAGCCATTGAGACCCCGTAGGGCAGGACTATCCGTCTCTTGAAAGACTCGGTTACGCCGCCGGTCCCCTCACCCATGGTCTCGGGAATGACTGTGGTCTGCTGGAACTCAGGACTGCTGGAATAGATGATCAGGGGCTGGCGACCTTTAAGCTCGTGGTTGAAAATCCGGCTCAGCCGGGCATACCAGCGTTCGGCCATCATGGCGGCCTGCCTGACCACCTCTTCATCCTGCTGGTAGTAATAGACATCAAAGTGCTTGGTCTTCATTATCTTGAAGTCAAATCTCTTGTACTGAACTTTGTTTCGACCGAAATACTGGGCTTCAAGCGGCAGCACCGAAGTTATGAGAAAAAGGCCAAGCAGGACAGGGATAATCAGAGCCAGTTTATGCTTAAAAGGGCGCATAATCTCCTCCTTCTGTCTTTATCGAGTTTCTCACATACATTATAACCCAATTTTCGAAAAAAATGATTCATTAAATACGGACAGAATAGACCGGGCTGTCCTTGGACCGGGGAATGTGCTATCAAATATACGTGGCCAAGATTTCCGAGGTCAGGGCTCAAAGCATTCTTAACAGATCCAAAATTTTCGATTATTGCCTGAATCCTTATACCGGTTGTACGCATGGTTGCCGCTACTGTTATGCCGGACTCTTCATGAGGAGGTATTCAGGTCATGCCGAGCCCTGGGGCCAGTTTGTGGACATCAAGATTAATGCCCCCGAGTTGCTGCGAAGGCAGCTTCCCCGGGCCAGGCGGGGTACGGTCTGGATAGCTTCGGTTTGCGACCCCTACCAGCCGGTAGAATCCAGGTATCAGCTCACCAGAAAATGCCTGGCCGAGCTCAGCCGCTATGATTTTCCGGTTTTCATCCAGACCAAGTCTGACCTGGTGGTCCGGGACCTTGACCTCCTGAAGGACCTGCCGCAACTGGAAGTGGGTTTTTCCCTGGCCACCGATGATGACCGGGTGGCTGCCCTGTTTGAACCGGGAGCCCCGTCCATAACCAGGAGGCTTAAAGCTCTGGAAAAAATTAAGAGCCTCAACCTGAAGACTTTTGCCTTCGTGGGCCCCATACTCCCCCTGAACCCCGGGCGACTGGTCCGGCAGCTCAGGGGGCTGGTTGACAGGGTGTTTATCGACCGACTCAATTATGTCAGCCAGTTTATTGATTTTTATCATCGGCACAACCTTTTAAACTATACGGGCGACGACTTCTTTGAGCGGATGAAGAAGATTCTGGTGGCCGAACTGGAAAAGGCCAAACTGCCCTACGAACTTATATTCTGACCAAAAAGAGTTTGCTTTATCTTTCTGGCTTGAGTAAGATTTTTAATCATGCTTATTCAGACCCTGGTTGTAACCGCCATAATCATCACCGCCTATGCCCTGGCCAAATGGCGACAACTGTCCGTGGAACTAAGTCTGTTGATAGCCACGGTGGCCGGTGCACTGGGAGGATCCATTTTCCGGACACCTGAAATCAGAGAAATTCCCAGGCATCTGGTCGAGGGCTCCTTCACCTACCTGGATGTTATCCTGGTTTTTTTCACGGCCACCCTGTTCATCACCATAGTCCAGGAATCGGGGGGCGTTAACTTTGCCGTCCGGCAGGCCGTGGTGCGCTTTTCTAAAATCAGGTTTCTGGCTCTATTCATGCTGATGATCATACTTCTGATCCCGGGAGCCCTGACCGGAGCCGGCAGCGTCTCCCTGCTGGTGGTCGGAGCCCCGGTTGCCCTGGCCATGAAAGGCCTGGGTGTTTCGGAAAAGAATATTCCGGCCATACTTTTTATCGTGGCCGGACTGGCTGCGGCCGCCCCGCCCGTAAATATCTGGGCCATGGTCCTCTGTGCCGGCACCGCCATCCCCTACATCGGTTTTGAACTACCTCTGGGATTGCCGGTCCTGGTCCTGGGCACCCTGACCATCATCATCCTGGGAGGAAAGCGGGCTCAGGCCGGCAGCCTGGAAACCTTCCTGGAAAAAACGCAATATCATCCGGCTATGAACTGGTTGCGCCTGCTGACCCCTTTTGTGGTCTTCTTTGCTCTGGTTGTTGCCTACCGTCTCTGGCCGTTTTCTTTTCCCATCCTGGGGTTACCCCTGGAATTTCTCCTGGCCTCCCTGGTGGCCCTGGCCCTGAGCCCGGTCCGGCTGAATCTGGTCAAAGTGGCTTCAGCCACAGTGAGTAAGCTTCTTCCATTACTAGCCATAATGGTCATCGTGGGTATGCTGCAGCAGGTGCTGGCGGTTAGCGGCGTGAAGGGTCTGATTTCCTACTCGGTGCTCATCATACCGCTGGGCTTACTGTTCTGCCTTCTACCCCTGATCATTCCGGCTTCAGAAGGTGTTCTGACCTACGGCGGGGCAGCCATCATCGGCATTCCCCTGGTCTGGTACCTTAATTCGCTCGGCTACCATGCCACCCTGGTCATCGCCGGGCTGAGCCTGCTCTGGCCACTGGGGGACGGGCTGCCGCCAACTGCCCTCATCGGGCGGTTGAGCCTGATGGTCTCCGGACAGGAAGGAAAATACTGGGATTTCCTTAAACAGACCTGGATACCCTGGTTGATTATCACGGCCACCGGAATGCTGATGATCATTTTCAGCGGTCGTCTCCGTTTCCTGGTGATCGGGTGATGGATTATATTTGAAGGATTGGACGGCCATGATAGCCAGAATCATCATGATTGCTTATTATCTGATAAGCGTTTTTTTTGTATTGATTACCATTAAGAACCTGCTAAAGGAAAGGGATAGCCGGGACCGGGTTGTCCTGTACCTGGTGACACTAATTCCATTCATCCTAAGATTGTTAAGAATTAAATGAGGATTTAACCATGAAAACGGCAGGAACTGGATTCAAACTGTCAGTGGCCGCGGTCTTTATCATTCTGTTGATCACCGGGGGCTGGCCCCTCAGGCAGCACCGGCATTTCCCGGTCGAGATTGTTTGCGGGCCGGGAGTCACCGAAATCAGGAACCTGAGCGACTATCTGCCTGTCCTTAAAGGAACCGTGGCCGATACGCCGGTTTTCATCCTTTCGGGGAAAGAACCCGGAGGCTCGGTCCTGGTCATGGGTAACACTCATGCCAACGAACCCGAAGGCATGCTGACGGTAGCCATCATGGTCGAGAACGCAGTGGTGGAAAAAGGCACAGTTTTCCTCATCCCCTTTTTTAACCGCAGTGCCAGCCTGAACACCAGGCCGGGAGAGGGGTACCCGCTGTATTTTTCTGTCAAGACCCCCTGGGGCCAGAAGAGGTTCAGGATGGGCAACCGGGATGCCTCTCCCCTGGACCAGTGGCCAGACCCTGACGTCTATATCCACTATCCTGAAAAGCAGATGCTCTCCTACCTTGACATCCGAAACACCAACCGGACCTGGCCCGGCCGGAAGAACGGCCTGCCCATGGAACAGGTAACCTTCGCTGCCATGGAGCTCCTGCGCCGGGAACGGGTGGACCTGGCCATCGACCTGCATGGAGCCGAAACCATGTTCCCGGTCACCAACTGCATCGTGGTCCCGGAAAAATCCATGAGAATTGCCACCCTGGCTTCCCTGACTGTTAAATCGATGGAGGGTTTCGAGAACCACCTGGAATCATCCCCGGAAAAATTCCGCGGACTTTCCCACCGTGAAATCGGGGATTATTCGGACACCCTGCCCTTCCTTCTGGAATCCCCCATACCCTTTTTGGACCAGCCGACCGGGGCCAAAACAGAAAAGCTTTTTCTCGATGGTCGGGATGAATTTCTGCTGAGCCTGGCCCGAAAGAAAAAATTATTTGTTCCCTATGACGAATCAGGCTGGTCTCTGGACCGCAGGGTGGGACAGCATCTTTCTGTCAGCCTGGAAATCATCAGACAGTATTCCAGAAAAACACCTGACCGGGCCATCATTATCAAAAATGTCCCCAGGTATTCAGACCTGGTGACCAACGGGACGGGGACCTATTTTCACAACCCGGCCCCGGTTGAAAAAGGAAAGGTGGTAAAAATATAAATTTTAGCCCCGGTTCCATCTTACTGAACGCGGGCGAAAATAATTATGGAGCAGTCATAAATGAAAAAAACAATAATCTTGAGCCTGGGTCTTGGCCTGATCCTGTTAACTTTCCTGCTCATTTCCGGCCAGCAGTCCGGAGTCCGTCCGGATGAATGTGTCCTGACTGCTGAAAATTGCACGGTCATCATGGTTGGTAAGAAAGCCTCGGCTGATGGCTCGACCATGACCACCCACACCGCTGACTGTGGAATCTGCGACTGGACCTGGCGGTACGTTCCGGCCGCCGACCACAAACCGGGTGCCACCCGTAAAATTTACCGCATTTCCCAGATGAGAACCTGGCCGCCAAGCGAGGGCCTGAAGTGGGACTTAATTAAGAAGGATTTTACCGGGGTGGAGATACCCGAGGTCCCGCATACCTTCGGGTACATGCACGGGGTTTTTGGCTACATGAACGACCAGCAGCTGGCCATCGGTGAATCCACCATAGGAAACAGGCCCAAGATGTCCAACCCGACCCAGACCCCGGCCTTCAACATTACCATGCTGACCCTGCTGGCCATGGAACGATGCCGGACGGCCAGGGAGGCCATCAGGCTCATGGGTTCACTGGCCGAAAAATATGGCTACGGGGGCGAGGACGGAGGCGAAATGCTGGCCGTGGCTGACCCGGAAGAAGTCTGGGTATTTGAAATCATGCCGGTTGGCCCTCTCTGGACCCCAGATAGCGGGAAGCCGGGGGCCGTCTGGTGTGCCCAGAGGGTGCCCGACGACCAGGTCAGCGTCTGCCCCAACGAGTCCAGAATCGGGGAAATCGACCTCAATAACCAGGACTTTTTCATGGCCTCGCCCAACGTAATTTCTTACGCGGTCGAAAACGGATACTGGGACCCCAAGAGCGGCCAGCCCTTCAGCTGGAAAAAGGCCTACAGCCCGGCCGAAGGCAACGCCAAGGACCAGCCGCGCCGGGCCAGGATGTGGCGGTTCTTTGACCTGGTCTCCCCGTCATCCAAGTTTTCTCCCTCCCTGCCCAACATGGATTTCCCTTTTTCAGTAAAACCGGATAGACCCCTATCGGTTAAAGACGTGATGGAAATGACCAGGGACAAGGGTTATGGCACCTTTTTCGATCCCACCCGCGGGATCAGGGGTGGTCCTTATAAGAATCCAAACTATGACAGCACTGCCCGGCTGATCAGCGTTCGCAATGCCGAATACACAACCGTCACCCAGTGCCGCGGCTGGCTGCCGGCGCCTATCGGGGGAATTGTCTGGTTATCCTGGGGAGCCCAGGACACCGCCTGCTATATGCCCTTTTATGCCGGGATTAAAGCCCTGCCCCCTTCCTTCAGTATCGGCGACCACTGGGTCTTTAACCGCCAGTCAGCTCGCTGGGCTTTTGATTATGTGGATTTCCACGTCCAGGTAGCTTACTCGGTAGCTATAGAAGAAATTAAAAAAGCCAGGGAAAAATGGGAAGACGGAGCTCTCAACCAGATTCCCGATATTGACCGGAAAGCCCTTGAGCTTTACCAGAAGAATCCGGCCAAGGCTTCAGATTTTTTAACGGCCTTTTCCGTTAGCAATGCCGAAGCCGTGGTTAAGGCCTGGTGGCAGCTGGGCGATGACCTTCTGGTCAAGTTCAATCACCTGAGCTACTACAACACTGAACGGCGGACGGTGGACAGAAGGAAAATGGACTTTCCCGAGGCCTGGAAAAAAGCGGTCAGGATAATTGACATCATTTTTGAGTGATGGAATAAAATCTTACCAAGTCATGGAGGTTTTGATGTTTAAAAAACTAAAGAAGAACAGATTCGGACGCTGGTCTCTTCCGGCTCTGGCCCTGATGATGGTCGTCCTGGCCGTATTTTATTTTACCGGCCGGGCCGAAAAGGTCGACCCGGGGCTGGAGGTTTCCAGACCAGCCGATAACTGCACTTCCATACTGGTCGGTCGACTGGCCTCGGTTGACGGTTCAACCATGACCACCCATACCTGCGACTGCGGTCTTTGCGATTGGACCTGGCGGCACGTTCCGGCCGCCCGTCACAAACCCGGAGAAACCAGGAAAATCTATCATATCTCCCAGTTCAAGACCTGGCCCCCAACCGAAGGCCTGAAGTGGGACCTGGTCAAGAAGGACTTCACCGGCCTGGAAATCCCAGAGGTTCCGTATACCTATGCCTACCACCACGGCATGTTCGGCTACATAAATGAAAAGCAGGTGGCCATAGGAGAATCGACCATCGGGAATGTCCGCAAGCTGGACAACCCCACTCCAACCCCGGCTTTTGACATCACCATGCTGACCATAATCGCCATGGAAAGGGCCAGCACGGCCAGGGAAGCCATAAAAATCATGGGAGAACTGGCCGAAAAGTACGGATACGGTTTTCATGACAACGGCGAGATGCTGGCTGTGGCCGACCCCAAGGAAGTCTGGATTTTCGAAATAATTCCGGTCGGTCCGCTGTGGACGCCGCAGAGTGGCAAGCCGGGCGCGGTCTGGTGTGCTCAGCGAGTACCTGATGATCACGTCAGCGTCTGTCCCAATGAATCGAGGATTGGCGAAATTGACCTGAATAATCCTGATTACTTCATGGCCTCCCCCAACGTTATTTCCTGCGCGGTGGAAAACGGTCTTTATGACCCGGCCAGCGGGAAACCGTTTAACTGGAAGAAAGCCTATTCGCCGCTAAACGAGAGCGCTACCAGTTCCAGCGGTCGTTACCAGAGGCTATGGCGCTTTTTTGACCTGGTCGCCCCATCCCTGAAGTTATCCCCTTCCACTCCCAACATGGACCTGCCGTTCTCGGTCAAGCCCGACAGGAAAATCTCGGTGGCCGACGTAATCAATATGACCCGCGACCGCAGCTACGGCACGCCCTTCGACCCGGTCAAGGGTATCCGCGGAGGACCATTCAAGAACCCGAATTACTACCGCCAGACCAGGACCATCTGCGACAGCCGGGCCGAATATTCCACGGTTACCCAGTGCCGGGACTGGCTGCCCGACCCCATCGGCGGAATAGTCTGGATTTCTTTCGGCTCACAGGATACTGCCTGTTACATGCCTTTTTACGCCGGGGTGACAGAACTGCCCCGCTCTTTCTCCATCGGCGACCACTGGGTCTTCAACCGCGATTCGGCCCGCTGGGCCTTCGATTATGTTGACTTTCACGTTCAGGTCATCTACTCCGAAGCCATCAAGGACGTGGAACAGGCCATCCTGAAATACGAAAAGCCCCTCATTGACCAGATCCCGGAGATTGACCGCAGGGCTACGGAACTCTATAAGAAAAACCCAAAAGAGGCGGCCAGGTTCCTGACCGGTTTCTGCCTGAACAACGCTCAGAACGTGGTCAAGGCCTGGTGGGACCTGGGAGACCAGCTGCTGGTCAAGTACAACCATCTCTACCTGTACAACGCGGAAAAGAGAACCTACCAGCGGCGATTCCCAAATTATCCCGACCTCTGGCAAAAGGCGGTCAGGGCCTTTGACGTCCTGTTTGAATCCGAGGAGAAAAGATAAAGGGAGGAAACCATGAAAAGAATAAAGTCCGTTTATATCCTGTTAATCGTGCTGGTTCTGGCTGCAGGTCTCTGGCTTTACGGCCAGACCATTCCCAGGGCCAGCCTGCCGGTACTGACCACCTCGGCCGGGCAGAGCCCGGACGTGACCACGGTCAACATCATCCTGGAAGAAGCCGGGATTGGTTATGATTACTGCGATGTTCCCACCCCTGAAATTCTGGCCGACGGGGTGGGACTTGGCGACCGCGAGTCCGAACCCGGCTTTCACGCCGAAGTTCATACCGACCTGAGCAAGTTCAAGAAGGGAACCCCATACAGGACGGTCATCATGGCCATCGGGGCCAGCCTCAAGGGCATGGGGGCTTCCGGCCTGACGGTGGAAGCCGAGGAGGCCCGCCTGAAAAAGGTCATCGATTACTGCCAGGCCAACAAGATTTTCATCATTGCCGTCCATATCGGTGGAGAGTCCAAGCGCGGAGCCCCCGGCAGCGACAACGAAAGAATGATTGAGGCGGTGGCTCCCAGGTCGAACTTATTGATTGTCACCAGGGACGGCAACAAGGACGGGCGCTTCAGCAAAATTGCCGCCCAGAAGAACATTCCCCTGCTTGAAGTTAATTACGCCCTGGAAATCGTTGACCTGCTGAAGAAGGTTTTTGAATAAATTTCGGGTCTGGCCCGGGAGAGCCCCTGTTTGAGGCAGGTTTGAGATCAGAGGGCTGACTGGAGTTTTTTCTGGGCCTTCTGCAACAGTTCCTCGCCCTCGCGGATAAGGTCATCGAGGCGAGCGATGGCAATCCGGCACTTGAGGTTTTCCATTTTCCTCTTGCCCTTGCCCTGGTGCTCGAAATATTTTTTTAAATAAGCCTCCAGCTCTTCTGCTGAAAACAGCCGGGGCAGGCAGGCATCGGACAGGAGCAACTTCTTTATTTCTTCATAGTCGATTTTATCCCCCAGAGCCAGCTTGATGTCGCGGGCCGTTTCCTCCCGCCACCTGGCATATTCCGGGGTGGAATAAGGCGGCAACGGACCCAGCAATTTCCTGGCCTCTTTAAGCACCTCTTCAAAGAATAGCTTGCCTTCTTTGAGCAGGCTCTTGGCCCGGTAGTACTCAGGACCGGAGGCGGCGGTATTATCATCCAGGTAGAGCTTGAAAAGGCTAACCGACTGGGCCAGCGCTTCGTAGGCTGATTTAACCTTAACCTCGAAATTAAAATCCATCGGCTTCATTTAGCCCTCCTTGCGGCAACCAGGCTGGATAAAGCATAACAATTTTTTTGGGCTTTTTCAAAAAATTATTTTTTTACTATGGAGGCAGCCACCACGTTGGCGATCTTGCTTCGCATCGAGATAATTTCGCCCTTGTCATCCGGATGAACCCGATTGGTCAGGAAGACCACGCAGCTGGCCGTTTCCGGGTCGATCCAGATGGAAGTCCCGGTATAGCCAGAATGCCCGTAGGAACGCCAGCCGAACAGGTCTCCCCTGACCGTGGCATAATCGGAATCAAGGTCCCAGCCGAAACCGCGGCCGGCAAACTTGAGCCGGGGAAAAATTTCTGTCATCCTCTCCACGGCCAGCGGGCCCAAGATTCTCACTCCCCGAAACTCTCCCCCGTTCAGCATCATCTGGGCAAAGATGGCCAGGTCGTCGGCCGTGGAAAACAGGCCGGCATTGCCCGAAACCCCGCCCTGGAGCCTGGCCAGCGGGTCATGGACCACTCCCCTCAGTGGTCGGCCATTAATCACCTCGGTCGGAACGCACCTGGCTTTTACTTCCTCGGGGGGATTGAAAAAAGTGGAAGCCATGCCCAGTGGCCTGAAAATATTCTGCCGGGAAAATTCAGCCAGGTCCTGTCTTGAAACTATTTTAACCACCTGGGCTAAGGTGATGTAATTAAGGCAGCTGTAGACAAATTTCTCCCCGGGACGGTATTCCTTTCTTATCCCGGCTATGTGCCTGACCAGGACTTCGGTCGGGCAGGGTTCCCCGTATTTGGCTGCAACTTCCTTGGGGTCAGTATATGGAGGCAGGCCGGAAGTATGGGTCAGAAGATGAAACAGCCTGATTTCTTCACCCGGGAGCCCTTTCTCTTCGATATAAGGAGTAAATTCAGGTATATAATTCGTTATCCGGTCCCAGAGTCTAATCCGGCCCTGCTCCACCAGGATCATGATTGAAGTGGCCGTGGCTATGGGCTTGGTCAGAGAAGCCAGGTCGAAAATGAGGTCGGGTTTCATCGGCGCAGGCTCCGGCACAAGCTGGCTCTGACCGTAGGCCTTGCGCCAGACAATCTTTCCATGCCTGGTTACCAGCAGGACCGCTCCGGGAAAATCGTGCCTTTCCAGGGCCAGGCCGATGACCTCATCCAGCCGGCTGAGACGCCTGCTGTCCATCCCGACTTCCTCCGGACGGGCCTGGCCCAGCCTGATTTCAGCTCCCACCGTCAGGCCATTGACAGTGATGACTAATAACAAAATCGTTAAAAGAGTCCTTCTGTTCATATCAAACCCTCCCTCATTTGGCCGCAGTTTTCCAGACCAGTCCATCCTGCCTGATGTGCAAGCTCTCGCCGCTTTTATTCTTGTATATGGCCTCAAACAGGCTGCTGGTAACGGTGATCTGCGGTGGATAATCCCAGCCCTTTACTTTCATGGATTTTTCACGGCTAAGATTAAGCTGTTCCAGGTTCTGGGCAAAACTACCGTTCCGGGCAAAATAATTCCTCTGCCGGTAATAGATCTGGCGAAGGGCCCATCTAACCTCGGCTTCCGGGTCCTCCTCGCAGTACTCCCTGGCCTTTCCGGCCTCGGTAGAGGTGAATTGAACGTAGCCCCACATTTCGGGATAATGAATATTGACCAGGCCCTGCGGAGCCCAGGTCCAGTTATCCTCCGGGAGTTCGCGGCCCGAGGTTTTATCCTTCATCTTGACATAACTCCCGCCCTCGACCACTGTTCTGTATTCAACCCTGGAAAAGTTTATTCGCCACCGGTCGCCGCTTTCGGGCTTCTTCTTAAAAGGGGCGGCTTCTTTCAATACCTCCCAGGGAAAGGCTATTTCCACCGTCCAGCCCCGGTCTTTATCAGCCGGGTTGTTGATGGTCCCTTCCACCTGGACGGCCGTCTTCAAGCCCTGTATGTCCCAGGCATGAATGGCCGGTCCCCCGTCGCGGTAGGGTTTGACCAGAAACAGGTCCCAGACCGTATTCAGGGCGTTGATTTCCAGTTCATAGTAATTGTGGGTATCGCCATCGGGGTCGATAAAAACTTCAAAATCATTGTCCTGGTAGATGATGGAGTCTCTCCTGGTGAGAGTGGCCCAGACCTGGGGTTCCTCCAGCTCGGCTCCAACGTAAAAATATTCGTCGTCCCAGAGCATTTTAACCCTGGTCCTGAACCTGGGTTTGGGTTTGCTCTTCCCCTCTATGTCCATAAAATCTTCGGACCAGTAAACACTCTTCCAGGAATTTTCATCCAGCCGGCCGTCGATGGTGATGGGCCCGGCCGTTCGATGACACATATAGTACCTGAGTACGGGACTGAGCCTGGGCTCATCCAGACCGTTGAGATTTGTCCAGAGGGGCAGGCTGGCCAGGAAGTACAGTCCCAGAATAAGTCCGAAAATTGCCGTCTTGCTTCTCATCTATCGCTCTCCTTAAGGTCTTTTATTCAGAAGCCGTTTTAATGTCCAGATAGATTATCTTCTGTCCAGACCATTGCAGGAACTTCAGGAAATCATCCCTGGAAATTTTTATGGTGGCCGTGTTAACGTTGGGATGGAAATTTAGCTCGGTCTCTTCCAGAAGGTCCCGGTCAACCACCACCCTGACTTCTTTCTGCCGGTCATTAATCAGGCCGAAGGGGGAAACGGCTCCAGCCGTCAGCCCCAGATATTTCTGAAGTCTCTCAGCCGAGGCGAAGCTCAGGCGATCTTCGGCCAGGCTGGTCGTGAGTTGTTTTAGGTCAACTTTCTTATCCCCCCGAATGATCACCAGATAATGACGGTTACCACGGTAATTTCTTATAAACAGGTTCTTACAATGGGCTCCGCCATGTTCCTTCCAGTACAGGCTGGACTCTTCCAGGGTGAAGACCGGCGGATGTTCAAAGCGCTCCCATTTGAGGCCCAGGCTGTCCAGCACCTCCAGAACTTTCTTTTCTTCAGGGCTCAGGTTATCAATCATTTTATACCTTCTCCCGCCTATTTTACTTAAAGACGAAAAACTTTAAAGCCGGCAGTCGTTTTCGTATAATTCGTCTGGTCTGAGAGAAAATGACTTCCATTTTATTTAGGCCTGTGGCCATCGGGCGACTTAAAGTCCCCAACCGCTTCGTCCGCTCGGCCACCCACGATTACCTGGCTGACGACCGCACCGGAACCATCACCCCGGCCCAGCTGGAGCTTTACCGGCGCCTGGCCGAAGGCCAGATAGGCCTGATCGTCACCGGGCACGCCTACGTGCATCTTTCGGGCAAGGCCAGCCCCCGACAGATTGCCATCGACGATGACTCCAAGATAACAGGCCTTAGCCGTCTGGCCAGCACCGTCCACCAGGCCGGAAGCGGTTCTCTGATTTTCCTTCAGATTTCCCATGCCGGGCGGCAGACCAGGCCGGGGCTGTGCGGCCAGCAACCGGTGGCACCCTCTTCCGTCTATGACCCGGTTTCCAAGATCCTGCCAAGGGAATTATCGACGGAGGAGATTCTCCAGGTTATCGACTGGTTCGTTCAGGCTGCGGCCAGGGCCCGGCAGGCTGGATTTGACGGTATTCAGCTACATGCCGGTCATGGCTACCTTCTTAGCAGTTTTATATCTCCCCATACCAACCGCCGGACCGATGACTGGGGAGGCAACTGGCAAAAACGCTCCAGGATAATCAGGGAAATAATATATGGTATCCGTTCCACCTGCGGCCCGGACTTCCCGGTAATTATAAAGATGAACGCCACCGACCATCTGCCCGGTGGACTGAGTCTGGATGAAGCCAGGGACATAGCCGCCTCTCTGGAGGAGGCTGGCCTGGCGGCCATAGAGGTTAGCGGCGGGATGAATGAAGCTGGCCTGGGGTCGGTCTGGCCAGGTCTCAGGGCCGAAGAGGAAGAGGGCTATTTTGTGCCCCTGGCTGCCACCATAAAGAAAGCCCTGGCGATTCCGGTTATCGGGCTGGGAGGTATCAGATCCTTTCGGGTAGCAGAACACCTGTTGGAAAGCGGCCAGGTGGACCTGGTCTCCATGAGCCGGCCATTCATCAACGCCCCTGACCTGGTCAGAAAATTCAGGTCCGGGCAACTTGATAAATCGCCCTGCCTGTCCTGTAACAAGTGTTTTAATCCCAGGGGCATCCGCTGTGTTCAGAGAAAGGGCTTACGGACAGCGGGGCCTGATTGACCTGGTTGAAATGATTCAGCCCCCTACCCCGGCGGCCACAGCTCTTCTCCGTGTGGCGACTTCTGCAGGCTTATCCTCGGGGTAAGCAGCCAGCACAAGTTTTTTCTAAATCTATTTGAATTTTTCCTTTAAATCTTATAAAAATATGCCTTAACAAGCCCATGCCTGACCCGGATGTTATTTACAGCGTATTTCAAAAGTTGAGAAACCGTTTTCCCGGTTTTTCCGCAGATTCAAAGGGAGAGAGACGCCTTTATCTTAACAGCGGGGCCGGGAGCCTGATGGTCGATAGCTGCCTTGGCGCCATAAATTCCGAGGGCGCCGGCCTGAACCCGATGCCCGGGCAGATAACCCCGCCAGAAAACCGTACCTGGCAATTCCAGCAGCAGGTCCGGCAGCTGGTGGCTGACTTTCTGGGAGCCGGCAGTCCCGATGAAATTTCTTTCCATTTTTCCACAACTGCAGCCCTTTTTAACCTGGCCTTCGCCCTCCGCTCCCTCTTCAAGCCGGGTAAGAACCTGGTGGTAACTGACCTGGATCACTTCGCCAACATTTCTCCATGGGAAACTATTGGTGCCTCCCAGGGAGCCGAAGTCAGAAGAGTCCGCCTGGCCAGGGACCTTTCTCTGGATGCCGCCGACCTCCTCAGCAAGCTGGATCATAATACTGTCCTGGTGGCCCTGACCGGAGCCTCCAACGTCCTGGGAACGATTGTCCCGCTGACCGACCTGGTGTCTGAAATCAAGCAGAAATCCCCGGCCCTGGTGGTGGTTGATGCCGTTCACCTGGCCCCCCATGCTCCCATTGACGTCAGGGAAATCGGCTGCGATTTTCTGGCTTTTTCCGGTTACAAAATATTTGGACCGATGATTGGCCTGCTCTACAGCCGACTTCAAGTCCAGGACGGGCTGGCCCCCTACCGGGTTGAAACCAACAAGGAACAGGCCCCTTTCTGCTGGGAACAGGGCATGCTGCCCAACCTGCAGCTGGCCGGCTTGAAGGGGGCGCTGGAATATCTCCTGGAAGTGGGGCGGGCAGTAAGCCCCGCGGATTCTTCGGCTCCGGCCCGAAAAGTCTTCAGGCGAGCCCTGGAGGCTGTCAAACGGTATGAACAGGACCTGAGCCTCTATTTTCTGGAGAGATTAAAGAAGATCGGTTCTCCCCGACTGAAGTTGTACGGAATCGATAACCCGGGCCGGGTAACCTCCAGGACTCCGACCTTTGCCCTGGAGATAGCCGGGCTCAGCCCCTCTGAGCTGAAAAGAAGCTTCTGGGAAAAGGGCAGGATCATCATCGCCGACGGCAATCATTATTCGGCGGTGGTGGTCAGGCACCTGCAAAAAAGCGGACTCAACCGGGTCAGCCTGGCTCACTATGATGGGCCGGATTCGCTGGACCTGTTCTTTGATTGCCTGGAGAACATAATTACACATTAAAATAACGTCATCATAAGGAGTTAGAAATGGCCAAGTTTGAAGGAGTCAAATGGGCTCCCGGACAGATGCGGTATTTTCTTTATGATAAGAGCTTCGAAATGTTCGAAGCCCAGGCCAAAACTTACGCCGCCACCCGTTCGGCTTACTATGCCAGCTTTCTTTGCTTTGAGGGCATCAGGTATTTTTGCCGGAAGAATGAACGCGGCAAACTGGAGCTGGTCTTCGTTAACTGGGACCAGAACCTGGAGCGTTTTCGCCGGAGCATGGGGTTCAATTTGAGCCGGGAGCAGCAGTCCATTCTGCCAACCAAAGAAGAGCTGGAAAACCTGTTCATCCGAAAATTTTTCTCTCACCCGGCTCTCAGACCATACCTGGAAGAGATGGCTGAAAAGGGGGCCCAGGGCTACCTGAGGCCATTCACCCTGGACGAGGAGCACTCCATGGGTGTGACCTTCCCCAATTTCCCGGCCATCAGGGCGGTCACCTGCATGTATGACCAGTATCTGGGAGAGCCCTTTGTGGGAGTGGTAATCCCCCATCTGGTCAGGGCTCTTGGCGTGAACGGGACTGGTTGTCTGAAACTGGGGATCAATTACCTGATGAGTATCAAGGCCATAGATGAAGCCCGGGCCCTAGTCCCGGAAGCGGCCTCGGTCCTCTTTCTCGATGACCGCCCCTATATGCCCATAGAGCAGCGTGAAGTCAGCGAGTGGGATTCCTCCTGCTGCCTGTTTGCTCTTTCTGACGGAACTGTGGTCAAAATTCCGGAAAGCAACCTGATTCTCCCTTCCATCACCATCAAGGGAATGGTGATTATTCTCAAAGAGATGGGCCTCAGGGTTGAAGAGAGGCCTTTTACCTACGGTGAACTTCTGGAAAGGGTCAAAAAGAACGAGCTGGTGACCGTGGCCAGTATCGGCACCGCCGGTATTCTGAACCGCTGCGAAAGACTGGTACTGGTAAATGCTGACCTGAAAATAATAGGACAACATCTGCCCAACAAGGCTCATCCTCTCTACCAGAAGCTCAAGGAAGTCCGTGAATATTACTGGAATGTTTACCGGGGACAGGCTCCGGTTCTGCCCGGATTGAAGGTTTTCAGGTACGAAATTGATTGAAAAACTTGACCGGTCAGCAGCGCCTCACCGGCCCGACCTCCGTGAAGGCTGACCCCGACACCATCTGAAGACCGGTCCGGAAGGCCTGGCTGTCAAGCTGGATATTCTTATCCAGCACAATATATAAATTCAAAGAGGTTAAGGCGTATTCATGCTTAAGAAACATCCCCGGGCTTTGAGCTACATCTTCTTCACCGAAATGTGGGAACGAATCGGCTTTTACACGCTGATGGCCATCCTGGTTCTCTACATGGATCGCGTTCTGGGCTGGTCCGATTCCCGCAAGGGCGACTGGTACGGCCTTTTCCTGGCCCTGTGTTATTTCTTTCCACTGGTGGGCGGCTGGCTGGGTGACCGGGTCTTTGGCCGTTTGAAGACAGTCCGGGCCGGAGCGGTGTTGATGTCCCTGGGCTACGTCGGGCTGGCCCTGTCCTCCCCTTCCCAGACGGCCAGTTTCAAGCTGGGACTTCTGCTGATTGCCGTGGGCACCGGAATTTTCAAGGTCAATATGTCGGTGCTGGTCGGAAACATTTACCGGGACCGTCCCCAGCTCAAGGATGCCGGTTTCAACATTTATTACATGGGTGTTAACCTGGGAGCCATGGTTGCTCCCCTCATCGCCACCGTCAACAACGCAGTTTTTAACAGCTACCACCTGTCTTTCTGGGTCTCCGCCGTTGGTTTGGTTCTGGCCCTGGTCATCTTCCAGGCCGGAAAGCCTCACCTGACAGCCGCAGACGACCTGGCTTTGAGAAAAGAAGAGCTTGCTGCTGCCCGGGAAAAGCTCGAACTCTCAACAAGTTCACCCGGAGAAAGGCCGACCGCCATCAACCCTGAGCCTGATTTTTCCGGCCGGATCCTGGCCCTGATCATCCTCTTTGCCATAGTCATCCTGTTCTGGGTCGCTTTCTACCAGAACGGCTTTGCCCTGACCCTGTTCGCCGCCCGCTCCACCGTGATCAAGAGCTGGCTTCGACCAGAAACCTACCAGTTCTTTGAACCATTCTTCATCCTGGCCCTGACTCCTGTCATGCTGCTGCTCTTCGACCGCCTGCGTCAGAAAGAGAAGGAACCCTCCACTCCCCGAAAGATTTTCCTCGGAATGCTGGTCATGACGGCCGCCATGTTCATCATGGTTCTGGCCGGCCTCAGCGGCGGCAACCGGGACCTGAATATCATGTCGCCGCTATGGCTGATCTCAACCTACTTTGTGGTCACCATAGCCGAAATCCTGATTTCACCCATGGGGCTATCCTACGTTTCCAAGGTAGCCCCGTCCAGGATAGGCGGGCTGATGATGGGTGGCTGGTATCTGGCCATCGCTTTCGGCAGTTATGGCAGCGGGCTCCTGGGCAAATTATACAGCCGGTTTCCCCACCATCAGTTCTTCCTCCTCCTGGCCGGACTGCTGGGCCTGGCCGCCGTCCTGGTTGGGCTATCGATCAGGAAACTAGAGCGGTATTCGCGTTGAAATAAGGAAAAAACATAAAGGAGAACATTTCATGGAAATAACCCAGACCCTCATTAAAGAAAAAACAGAACAGGCCGTGAAAATCCTCAGGGAAGCCGGCCTCGATTGCTGGATAACCTTTACCAGGGAAAGTGAGATCTGCGGAGACCCCAGCCTGGTCTTCCTGGCCCCGGGCCATGTCACCTGGCACTCGGCTTTCATCATCAGTGCCGGAGGCCAGAAAAGGGCCATCGTTGGCCTGTACGATAAGAAAGCTATCGAAGATACCGGGGCTTACGATGCGGTCGATGGATACGTCACCGGAATAAAAGAGCCATTACAAAAATTTTTGCAGGAACTTAATCCGCAAAAAATCGCCATTAACTATTCCAGGACCAGTGAAATCTGCGACGGCCTGACCCACGGCCTGTACCTGACTCTCCACGACTTCCTCCAGGAAACCGGGCTGGAAAACAGGCTGGTCCCGGCCGAGCGGGTCGTATCTGCCCTGAGAGAAAGGAAATCCCCGGTAGAAATTGAGGCCATAAAAAGAGCCATAACCATTACCGAAGAAATTTTTGACCTGGTGCGTGGGTTTATTGCCCCAGGGCGGAGCGAAAAAGAAATTGCCGGGTTCATGCTGGATGAGTTGAGAAAAAGAGGCCTGCCGACAGCCTGGGGACAGAGTACCTGCCCGGCAGTTTTTACCGGGCCGGATACGGCCCAGGCCCATTACTCCCCGACCGACCGGAAGGCAGAACCCGGGCATATCCTAAACATGGACTTTGGGGTAAAGGTTGACGGCTACTGTTCGGATATGCAGAGAACTTTCTACCTGCTTCAGCCCGGCGAAAGCCAGGCCCCACCAGAAGTCAGAAAGGGATTCGAGACCATTGTTATGGCGATAGAAGAAGCCCGGAAAGCCATGAAGCCCGGAGTTCAGGGAGTACAGATTGACGCAGTCGCCCGTAAGATTATCACCGGGGCCGGTTACCAGGAATTTCCACACGCTCTCGGACATCAGGTCGGCCGCTTTGCCCACGACGGGACAGCCCTGCTCGGCCCGGCCTGGGAAAAGTACGCCGATAAACCCTTTCACCCTCTGGAACCGGGCATGGTTTTCACCCTGGAACCACGGTTGACAGTGCCGGGGCGGGGCGTGGTGACCATCGAGGAAATGGTGGTGGTGACTGAATCGGGGGCTGAATTTCTCAGCCACCCCCAGAAAGAGTTATTGTTAATTGGTTAAAAGCCCGGGCTGTGGCCGGGCCGTCAGTATGACCTCCAGAATTCGGACCCGGCCTGTGACCCATAATTTCAAATAAAGTCCAGATACCACAAGTCCGCCTGATTTGCCTGGCCAGGACAGAAACCATTTCAAACTTCAGCGCTGGATAATTAATTTGAAAACCGGTCAGTCGATCAATCAACCGCAAAAGGTTCGTTTAGTGAAACGGCTTCCAGGCCGCCCATGATTCTCGCTCCTTCCTCCGTGACCACCATGCAGTCTTCAATCCTGATCCCGAATTCACCGGGGAGATAGATGCCCGGTTCGTTGGAGAAGGTCATGCCCGGCTGGATTCTGAGCTGGTTGCCCTGGACCAGGTAAGGATATTCATGTCCCTCGAGTCCGATACCGTGACCAACCCGATGGCTGAAATATTTATAGCCCGGGCCAAACCCGGCTTCCTCCACGACTTTTCTGGCCGCCCGGTCCACCTCCTCGCAGGTCGCCCCGGGACGGCAGGCCTTTAGGGCGGCCAGCTGGGCCCGTCGGACCGTGTCCCATATCTTTTCATGAAGAGCGGAAGCCCGGCCAAAAACCAGGGTCCTGGTGACGTCGGAGCTGTAGCCTTCAACCCGGCAACCGCCATCCACCAGGATGACATCGCCCCTGTCCAGGTTCTTTCTTTTTCTCGAGCCGTGGGGAAAAGATGAAGCCGGACCGAAAGAGGGACCACCCGAACCGGCCACACCATATCTGGCATGTGCTTCTCTTATGAGGCCGGCCAGTTCATCCTGAGTCATACCTTCTTTTAGCTTTCCGAAGGCTTCCCGGTAGGCCAGCTTGGTAACCCGGTTGGCCGCTTCCAGGCATCTTATTTCCTTATCACTCTTAATGCCACGGCAGCCATCTGAAATGGGGCTCCCGTCCAACAGCTCCAGCCCAGGGTCGTCCTTCTTCAGGCCGTGGACGATAAAAACTCTGGTTGATGGTTCGATTCCAATTTTCTTTGTCCGTGAATATTCCCGGACAGTTTTGCTAATCAATAAAAATGGACTCTCGTTTTCTTCCCAGGTTCTGATTTCCTGGTCAGCTGGTATCATCTCCCGGGCCCGGTCCAGCTCGAAGGCCGAGCAGACCCAGACCGGGGCCTTATCCGGAAACAGGATAAAGCCAAAGGTTCGTTCGCTTCGCCACCAGTTGACGCCGGTAAAATACTGCATGGTCGGCCCGGGCTCCACAAACAGGCCACCCAGCTTATGGTCGGTAATCAGCCGGGAGGCCTTCTGCCAGCGGAGCTGAAAGTCTTCCGGGCCAAAAGGCTGGATAGCCTCAAGCAGGTTCTTTAACCTGGCATCTTCAACTTTCTGTCCGGACAACTGTGCGGCGGCCAGAGCCGAACTCAGGGAGCCGCCGGCCAGCAGGGCCAGGCTTCCAATTTTCAGGAACTCTCTTCTTCCGGGCATGCCGGCACCTCCTCGAAACTATTAAGGGATTACATATCCCAAAGTTCCTAATACGGTCAAGAAGATTTTGACGACCTGTAAAATTATTCTATAATCAGGTAATCGATTTAAGGAGCCCGAGCCCATGTCGCCATCGGAACCAGACCTGAAGCTTAAGAAACAGGCCCTGAGCTTTATCGTTCTCATGGGCCTGGTCAGCCTGTTCAGCGACATGACTTACGAAGGAGCCAGGAGTCTAACCGGCCCGTACCTCGGTCTGCTGGGAGCCTCGGCTTTCGCTGTCGGCCTGGTGGCCGGACTGGGTGAATTCATCGGCTATGGCCTTCGCCTGGCCACTGGTCTTCTGGCCGACCGCACCAGAAATTACTGGCTGTTGACCTTCATAGGCTACGGCCTTAACCTCCTGGCCGTCCCTCTCCTGGCCCTGACCGGGCGCTGGGAGCTGGCTGCCATGCTGATCGTGGCCGAGCGGATGGGCAAGGCCATCCGCAAGCCGGCCCGAGATGCCATGATGTCCTATGCCGCCCGGCAGGTCGGCACCGGCTACGGTTTTGCCCTGGAAGAATTCCTGGACCAGCTGGGCGCCATGCTCGGGCCGCTGTTCCTGGCCCTCATAGTTTTCCTTAACCGTGGACTGGGGACAGTCCACAGCTACCGTCGTGGTTTTGCCTTTCTTCTCCTGCCCGCCTTGCTGGCCATGGTGGTTCTGACTCTCGGTCGAATCCGCTACCCTGAGCCAAGCCGTTTTGAAATCAAGGAACAAAAAGTCTGGGAAAAGAAGTTTGGCCGTCGTTTCTGGCTGTATCTTATCGGAACCTCGTTTCTGGCCGCCGGATTTGCTGACTTCCCGCTGCTCGGTTTTCATTTCCAGAAAACCAGCCTCTTTGCCGGAGCCAGCATCCCGCTACTTTACACCCTGGCCATGGGCATCGACGCCGTGGCCGCCCTCATCTTCGGTCGGCTTTTTGACCGTATAGGCCTTGGGGCCCTGATGATTTCCACCCTGATTTCGGCCTTCTTTGCTCCCCTGGTTTTCCTTTCGCGCCAGAAAACATTGGTCATTGCCGGAATAGTCCTCTGGGGCATCGGGATGGGCGCCCTGGAATCGATCCTGAAAGCGGTGGTGGCCAACATGATCTCACCGGAAAAACGGGCCACCGCCTACGGAATTTTTAACGCCATTTTCGGAGCGGCCTGGTTTGCCGGAAGCGCCCTGATGGGATTCCTCTACAGCCGGCAGCTGGGAGCCATGGTCCTGTTCTCGGTGCTGGCCCAGGTTGCTGCCGCGTTTTTATTCTTCCGCCTATCCAGGATGTCAACCCGACCTGGACCGGGTCCGACCTGAGCCGGCCAGGCCCTTAGAACCCCCGGGCATATCTGGTCCAGAACTGTTCATAAAGTTCACGGTATTTCTGCATGGCCGCCCGGGCAAAGTCACCGGTATACTGGGTCAGATATTGATTCACGGTCAGTGGTTCCTTATCGGGCGTCTTGCTATTCATGATTTCCATTACTTTCTTCTCAACTAGGGGCAATTCGGCCATGGCTCTTTCTTCGAAGGCCCGAACCGTATCTTCCATGACCTGGCGGTTATCACCCCAGCGCAGTATGGCCAGCCGATTGGCCCGGCGGAAGATCCAGGCCGCTGAGTCTTCCCGGTAACGGTGCTGAGCACAGACTTCAAAACCCGGGGGCAGCTCGGTTACCCCGGCAAAGATTGGTATCCTGGCACTCAGGGCCGGGTTGTCAAAGGCGAACCAGCAGACGGCCCCGACCGCCGGCGGCAGCCAGCTTCTAAGCTGGATGACCGTGGCATAAGCACAGGCATTGATGGCAATGGTACGCTGCGGAGAAATCGTGCCCGGTTTAAGGGTGTTGATAAGAGTAATCCAGTCTCGTGACATCCAGTTGCTGACCACCGGGCTCCTGGTCAGCTCCTCCGAGTTTCTCTTTTTGACCATCAGGTTCCGGCTCATATCATATTCGGTGCCTTCATAGGTTTCCCGGTACAGGCGCAGGATGTCGCGAACCGATACCTTCTTTTCGGGTTTTATAGAAAAGGGAAGCTCCTCGGCGTTCAGGTCCAGCTTCAGTGACGGGGCCAGCTGGCTGAAAACAAAGTATTCTCTGATGGCAAAAGCTTTTGGCCCACCATAGGCTTTCCAGAACTTAAAGGGCTCGCCTTTCTTCGGGTCCCACCAGCCCATTTCCTCGGCTACCCTGAATACGTTATCGGAAGCCAGATAGTTATTAGGGTCTTTTAAGTTCAACTGGCCGATGCGGGGAATGTTAGCCGAAATACCAACCTGGTCATCTGGTATCCTGACCGCGGCCCAGACCGCTCCCTTTTCCAGAGGCCCGGCTCCAAAGATTTCAAAATGCCAGACCTCGCGGCTGTCAGCTATGGTCAGGCATTCGCCATAATCTCCATACCCATACTGCTTGACCAGTTCTCCCGCCAGCTTGATGGCTTCCCGGGCCGTCTTGCATCTTTCCAGCATCAATCTTTCCAGCTCTTCAATCATGAACATGCCTTCCGGGTTGTACAATTCCTGTTTTCCACCGATGGTGGTTTCGCCAATGGCCAGTCCGAACTCGTTCAGGGCCGGGTAAGCCGTATTGAGAAAGGAGAAAGTTTCCGGGACCTCAGGCACTTCGCCTTTGAGGATCACTCCCCTCATATCCTGAGGAGTCTCGGTGTGCATCCGGCCTTCATATACCTTGTTCATTGCACCCGGCTTATTCTGGCGTCGCGGGACTATGTTTACCCACTGGCGGTAGTTTCCGTCGCAGGTATGACAGGTTATGACCGAGCCATCGGCCGAGGCCAGGCGTCCAACCATGATGCTGGTGCATCCCCAGCCCTCATCCTGGCCGGGCCAGTCGGCCAGCCCGCTTTGAGTGGCCGGCGCGGACAACCACAGCCAGACCAGGGCCAGTACCAGGCCAGCCGGAAGAAAAAGTTTCCTCGCTTTCTTGAAAGCCATCTTTATCTCCTGGAGAACAAATTAAGGATTTCATTATCTTTTTTGCCAGCCGGACTGTCAAACTAATTCTGGACTTCAAGTTTATTATCGACGGAGATTGGATTAAAATTAAGTTAAAATTGTGATTTCGCGACCATGAGAATCAGCTTCAGCCAGCCGGTATTTATTCCCTGGGGAGGCTTTTATGGCCGGCTGCTGAACTCGGACCTGATGATAATGCTGGACAGCACCCTTTTTGCTCGGGGCTTCACCTATGTCAACCGAAACCGCCTCAAAGCGCCCCAGGGTGAAATCTGGGTCACGGTGCCAGTCAGAAAAAAAGGACTGGGCCGGCAGAGAATTCGGGACCTCCGGATATTCCAGCCGGAAACCTGGGCCCGGAAATTCCTGGCCCTGCTGAAACACTACTATGGCCATTCATTATATTTTGAGCCAACTATCGGGGAACTCGAAAAAATAATCTCCAGTGCTGGCGGCAATTTTCTAGCTCTCACCCAGGGCTGCGCCAGGTTACTGGCCGACAGTTTCCGGATCAAAACCGGCTTCAGGCTTCAGTCTGAGCTCGAGGTCGATAACAGGGGAACTGCCCTGCTGGTTGAGCTGGCCCGGCGGGTCGGGGCCAAGGAGGTCATCCTCCCCTACCTGGCCGACCGTCACCTCAACCTGGATTCCCTGATCAGGAATGGAATAAAGGTCTTCTTCTTAAAGTACCAGCCCGTGGCCTATCCTCAATTCTGGGGTGATTTCATTCCCAACCTCTCGGCACTTGACCTCTGGCTGTGCTGTGGCCCGGACGGACTTAAGAACATTGGCAAGAGTTCCAGGGTGACCGCTGCTTGAAATGAGACCTTAGTTTGCTGCCCGCCGTGAATCCCGGCCATGGCTGAATATCAGATACTCCCGGGTCAGCAGATACACCGAGCCCTGAAGACCGAGAAGTGTTTCCACCACATCCTGGATCCTGATTGGCTTCTGGGCATTAAATTCAAGAAAAAACCATAGCTTCTGAGCGGAAGGCTCCGGCTTTACTTGCACCCGGCTCTGGTAAGCCGTGGCCAGCCGTTCCAGGCTTTCTTCTGATAAACGGCCCCCGAGCCCTTCCAGGTCCGAGAGCTCGGGGTCTGACAGGTCTAAAGTATAGACCAGGGACTTAATATCCTGAAAAAGCGGAGGGCAATCAGCCTGGCATTTTATCAGGCCGTTGAACTGGAGTCCCTCGGGTAAACTGCTGTTCAGGTTCTCAAGAAACCGGGCTTCATCCACCTCTTCCAGCGCCTTGAATTCCATGGCCTCGGCCCCGGCTGCCATCCCCAGGGGCAGAGCCGGCCCATGGGTCATCAACATCTTGGGGTGATAGCCCTGAGAAAAGGCTATTTTCAGGCCGGCCCGCCTGAAAGCTCTTTCCAGATGGTTAAGGAGGTCGTTGTGGGATATGAACCGGGCCGGACCCGTTTTGCTGTAAAAAGCCCGGTACCTTACCGGCTCCGAGAGCAGTCCCACCCCATTTTCAATTTCTGGCCGGAAATCAATTTGTTCTGTTCCTTTCGTCACGGCTTTATAATCCGGCCAATCACAGGCCCCACAATCGGCACAGATCCTTTCCAGGCAGGACTCACTGTAAACCCCCTGCCGGCTGGCCTGCAGTTCTCGTTCCAGGTAAGCCTTTTTCAGTCCCACCTCAACAACATCCCAGGGCAGGTCAGCCTCAACCGGAATGGCTTTAAGATAATCATGGTAATCAACCCCGACCTTTTCAAAAGCCTTCTGCCAGAGCTCAAAGTTGAACTGGTCCAGCCAGCCATCGAAACGGGCTCCTAGCCTGAAGGCTTCGTTCAAGACCGCACCCAGCCGCCGGTCTCCTCTGGAAAATACGGCTTCCAGAATGGAAGCCTTGACCCGGTGTTCTTTTAACTCGACTTTTTTCCAGCGGCCGACGTTGCTCTTGATGTATTCCTGTTTCTGCTGCAACAGCTTTTCCTCATCCATGGCCACCCACTGAAACGGAGTGTGCGGCTTGGGGATGAAAGAAGAAACGCTCAGGTTGATGGCCGGGGGGCTGCCCAGAATTTTCCGGCCCTGTTCCACCAGGCGACCTATTAAATTGATGATCGATTTCAGGTCCTCGGCGGTTTCAGTCGGCAGTCCAATCATAAAATATAGTTTTAGAAGCCTCCAGCCGTTCTCAAAAGCGTACCTGGCCGCGGTCAGGAGTTCCTCGTCGGATATCTTCTTGTTGATAACCCTTCTCAGCCTTTCGCTTCCGGCTTCCGGAACCAGAGTAAACCCGGTTTTCCTGATGCGGACAATATTCTCCACCACCTTTCTCGATAGCCGTCCTGGCCTGAGCGAAGGCAGGGAAACTGCAATCTTTTCTTTTTCCAGGCAGGGCAGCAGTGAGTCCAGGGCCTGTTCCAGAAAGGGGTAATCCCCCACCGACAGGGCATTCAAAGACAGGTCCTCGTAACCGGTAGCCTTCAACCCCTGCCAGGCCGCCTGGACCGTTTGGCCTGCCGGGCGATAGCGGTACGGAAAATAAAGGCTGGCCGCCTGGCAGAAACGACAGTTCTGGGGACACCCCCTGGCCACTTCCACCTGAAGGCGGTCAAAAACGCTCTGGATATTCGGCACAATGAACCTGTCAGGGGGAGTGGCCCTGTCCAGCGGGAAAACCACTCTTTTTTCAATCTTCTCCGGAAACCCCGGTTGCGGGCGGGGCACCAGCAGCGGACTTACAGCCTGTGATTTGGCCTGATAGAAGGCGGGCAGGTAAAGGCCCCTGATCCCGGCAAAGCTCCTGATGAGCTCCTGCCGGTCCTTTGCAGAATCTCTAACTTCCAGGTAGCGGTTGATGATTTCATGAATTAATTCTTCCCCGTCGCCCAGGGCAAATATATCTATGAAGTCGGCCAGCGGTTCCGGATTAAGGGCGGCCGGCCCTCCAGCAATGACCAGCGGCTGACCCGGCTCCCGGTCCTTCGCCAGTACCGGTATGCCCCCCAAGTCGAGAATGCCCAGCAGGTTGGTATAATTCAGCTCGTAAAGCAGGGAAAAACCGACGATATCAAACTGATAAAGTGGAATTTTATTTTCCAGGCTATAGAGCGGCAGACCAGAACCACGCAGCTGACCTTCGAAGTCCGGCCAGGGAGCATAGACCCTCTCGGCCAGGACATCCGGTCGCCGGTTAAGCTGGTCATACAATATTTTTTGTCCCAGGTAAGAAAGGCCGATCTCATAGACCTCGGGAAAGGCCAGAGCTACCAGGACCTTAACTTTGTCCGGGTCCTTTTTAATTTGGTTCCATTCTCCTCCGGTATAGCGGCCGGGTTTCTGCACCCGGCGAAGAACGAGTTCCAGCCTTTGCCGGTCAACAGGCTTTATGCTGTTAGGGCGATGCTTTGTAGGTTTCACTTCAGACATACCTGAACCGCCGCATCCTGACATTTATCACCAGGCTGGCCGCCAGAAAGTTGGCCAGAAGCGAAGAGCCTCCATAACTCAGAAACGGGATGGGAATGCCGGTAATCGGGAACAACCCCACCAGCATCATGACATTTATCAGGAACTGGCAGGCAATCATCATGGTTACCAGGAAAGCCAGGTAGACTCCTGCCCGGTCGGCCGAAACCCAGACCGTGGAAAAAAACCGATAAATAAGCAGGAAATAAATACCAAAAACACCCAGCAACCCAAGAAATCCCAGTTCCTCGGCAATCACGGCCATGATGAAATCGGTATGCCTGGCCGGCAGGAACCTCAGCTGGCTCTGCGTTCCCTTGTGATAGCCTTTCCCGATAAGGCCACCGGAACCGATGGCAATCTTCGACTGCCGGAGCTGATAGCCAGCTCCCCGGGGGTCCTGGTTGGGTGTGAGCAGGGTTTCAATTCTCTTTTTCTGATAGTCTTTGAGGGCATAATTCCAACCCACAAAACCGGTCACCAGAACCACCGCCAGGATTATGACCAGGTATTTTCTTCGCATTCCTGTAAGTATATATACCCCGACCAATATCGGCAGATAGGTCAGGGCCGTTCCCAGGTCGGGCTGGAGCGCGGTCAGGGTCGCCGGCAGGCCGACCACCAGTGAACTGACCACAAAACCCTTGAACGACAGTCGGTCTTCCCTGTATTCAGAAAACAGCCTGGCCAGGACCAGGATAACCGCAATCTTGGTTACCTCAGACGGCTGGGCCTGGAAGGGCCCCAGGACAATCCAGCTCCTGGTATTGGCCACCAGCTTGCCGAAGAACAGCAGCCCCAGAAGGATAACGTTCATGAGTATATACAGGGGGACCGAGATGGAGATCAGGAACTTATAATCTATCATGATGGCCACCAGCAGGGCCAGGAGGCTGACCAGAAGCCAGATAATCTGACGCCAGACAAACTGCGAAGCCTGAAAATAGATGGCGCTGTAGACAAAAACAATCCCCACGGTGGAGACCACCACCATCAGCAAAATTGTGACGGAGTCAATCTCCCTGAAGATTCGTCTGTCTAACATATTTCTCCCGGTAAGCCTTGAATATCTGACCGGCAATGGGGGCGGCGGTCTGACCGCCCATCCCGCCAAATTCCACCAGCACCGTGACCACAATTTCCGGGTTCTGGCGGGGTGCAAACCCGGTAAACCAGGAATGGGTTTTTTTAACTTCCACTCCTCTCTGGACCAGGCGTTCGGCCGTTTCCCGGCTGATGAGCTGGGTGGTGCCGGTCTTACCACAGACCTCAAAACCAGGCTGATAGGCTCCCTGGCCGGTGCCCTGATTGTTAACCGAGCGCCACATTCCTTCTATTACTTTTTCCATGATGGCTTCGGGCAGGTTTATTCTTTCCCGGTTGCCGTCATTCTCCGTTCCCCTGAAAAGGTGAGGTTGAACTTTAAGGCCACGGGTAGCCACGACCGAGGTCAGGCAGGCTAATTGTAACGGAGTGACCAGCAACGGCCCCTGGCCGATGGCCACAGAAATCGTTTCTCCCGGATACCAGGCCTGCCGCAGGAACCTTCTCTTCCAGTCCGTGCTAGGCACCAGTCCCTCTTTCTCCCCGGGCAGGTCAACTCCCGTCTTCTGGCCCAGGCCCATCAGGCGGGCATAGTCCGCAATGGTATCGATGGATAACCGGCGGCCGAGCTGATAAAAATAGATATTGCAGGAATTCCTTATGGCCTCGGCCAGGTTCAGGTTTCCATGGCCCGGCCGGAACCAGCAATTGAACTCTTTATTGTAAAGCTCAATGGCCCCGCTGCAATAAAAAGTCGAACTTTCGTTGATGATGCCTTCATTAAGGGCGGCCAGGGCCATGACAATCTTGAAGGTGGACCCGGGAGAATACAGGCCGCGGATGACCCGGTTTTCCAGCGGCTTACCCGGATCGTTGACCAGGGCCAACCATTCGTCGGCCGAGAACCGGCTGATAAACCGGTTGGGGTCGTAAGAAGGCGAACTGGCCCAGACCAGACATTCCCCGTTCCTGGGGTCCATGGCCACTATGGCCCCTTCTCTTCCCTGCAACAGTTCTTCGGCTTTTCTCTGCAGGTCAAAATCTATGGACAGCTCAAGGTTGCGGCCGGGCTGGGGCTCGGTCCGGCTGATCTCAGCCCGTGGCCGGCCCAGGCTATCGACCATTTCCAGAATTTTTCCTTCTCGCCCGGTCAGGATATCGTTGTATTGCTTTTCCAGACCCGCCTTGCCCACCATTTCGCCGCCCCGCCAGCGCTTTTCAGGCTGGGTTCTGATTTCGTCGACCGAGACCTCCTGAAGGTACCCCAGCAGATGCGCTCCGGTCAGACCGAAGGGGTAGTATCTCCTTGGTTCCACCTCCAGCTTGATTTCTGGGAATTCATCCTTTCGGGCTTCGATGAGCGAAACATCCTCCAGCTTCAGGTTATCCATGATGATGATCGGTTCATAGGCTGGCAGGAACCGGTAGCGCTCGATTCTTTTCTTCAGCTCATCCCGGTTAAGGTGCAGCAGCAGGGCCAGACTGTCAATCGTCCTTTCATAATCGGTGACCGCTTCCCGCACCAGGGAAACTTTGAAGCTGGGGATGTTATCAGCCAGAATCACCTTCTGCCTGTCCAGGATTAGCCCCCGGGGTGCGGTCAGCGGCAGCTCCCGGAGACGGTTGGCCTCGGCCATTCGCCAGTATTTTTGATGGTCAAGAACCTGGATTTTCCAGTAGAAAGCCAGCACCAGGATTATCAGCCCGGCCAGAACGTAGAGGGTTATCTTCGACCTCTTGATGATCGTGGTCAAGTCCTCATAGATTCTGGCCATGGCTCTTCATCAAAAAATCGGGTTTACCTTCCTGAATAATTTTATCAGAACGGACGCCAGCAGGGCCGTGGCCAGCGGCTGGAGATAAAGGAGCGGCTGGCTGTAGAGCAGACTCTTCCTGAAAATCAGAAAGTAGAAAAAGGCCCAGATTATGAGTTGCCCCAGGCTTAAGATAAATATGAAGACCGTTCTCTTGTAAAAAGTATGAACGTCGAGCTTGCGGCTAAGCCAGCCGGCCAGGAAGCCCGAAATGGTCAGGCTCAAGCCGGCCAGCCCGAACACGGCGTAAGATAGCGCATCCTGGGCCAGACCGGCACAGGTGCCCATTATCGCTCCGTCCAGCTCTCCGTAGACAATGGCCGTCACCATTACCAGGATTGAAAAGGTATTAAACAACAGGACCAGGGATGGTTCCAGCCAGCCCAGAAGAGCATAAAGGGCAACGGCCAGAATCAGGCCAAGCACCAGCACGAATCCCTTTCTGACCATGCTTACCTCAGAATCAGGTCGGTGTTTTTCAGGACGGCCACCAGTTCCAGTTCCCTGATATCGAAATAAGGTTTGACGATAATTTTCTTGAATATGCCTTCCCGGGTCGAGATCTGGATGATTCTCCCCACCTTCAAACCCGGGGGAAAAACCCGGTCAAACCCGGAGGTTATGACTTCATCGCCCTCCAGCCCGGCCGGTGAACTGGACATCACGTATTTCACCAGGCATCGGCCCTGGCCATCACCAGAAAGAATACCTGGCATCCGGTCCCCGACTGTAACCACAGCCACCCCGCTTTCCTCAGAAGTTATCAGCAACACCCGGGTTTCATGGGCACCGACCGGCTCGGCCGTCCGCCCGATAAGATTCCCGGCTCGATCGCAGACCGGAAGATTCTTGGCCAGGCCGTCGGCGCTTCCCCGGTTGATTATCAGCGAACGAAAAAAGTTGGAGGTATCGAAGCCGATAACTCTGGCCGGGACCACGGCCTCAGCTACCTGCTTCAGGCTGGCTTCCAGATCGGCCTGCTTCAGACTCAGCCTCAATTTTTCCTGCAACAGCTTATTTTCCTGGCTCAGAAAAAATATTTCCTTTTCCAGCTTCTGGTTTTTCTCCGCGACCCTGCTCAGGTCTTTGAGATTACTCCAGGCGCCGGCCAGGGCCCGACCGGAATTGACCACCGCCTTCTCCACCGGAGCCATCAGGCTGAATAAGATCTTTTCCAGCAGAGTGGTCTTGCTGCCCAGCGGGACCTGATAAGAAATCAACAGCAGATGGAAGAACACCAGCAGACCGGCGGTCAGGAATTTATTCTTAAAAAGGCGGGTTGGAGACATCAAATCCCGGTGCTGTCCATCACTCCAGCGATATCTTTTTCAGCAGGTCCAGGTCATCGAGCAAACGCCCGGCGCCCATGACCACCGAGGTCAGAGGGTCTTCGGTTATAAAGACTGGCAACTGCGTTTCTTCCCTGATTCTCTTATCCAGGTTCTTCAGCAGGGAACCGCCGCCGGTCAGGATGATACCGCGGTCGATGATATCGGCCGATAGCTCGGGCGGAGTTCTTTCCAGGGCAATCCGGACAGCATTGATGATGGCCGTAACCACCTCCTCGATAGCCTCCCGGATTTCCTGGTCGTCCACCACTATGGTCCTGGGAATGCCCTCCCTCAGGTCGCGCCCCTTGATCTCCATGGTCAGTGATTCATCCAGAGGGTAAGCTGACCCCAGCTGCATCTTGACCTGCTCGGCTGTCTTCTCCCCGATCAGCAGATTATACTTTTTCTTCAGATACTGGATGATGGCCTCGTCCATTTCGTTGCTGGCAATCCTGATCGAGTGATTGAAGACCACTCCGTTCAGCGAGATAACAGCAATATCCGTCGTGCCCCCGCCGATATCCACGATCATGTTCCCGGTTGGTTCAGAAATCGGCAGGTCGGCCCCCACGGCCGCGGCCATGGGCTGTTCCACTATATAGACTTCCGAAGCTTTGGCCCTCAGGGCTACGTCCTTAACAGCTCTTCTTTCCACCTGGGTGATCCCGGTGGGAATCCCGATGACGATCCTGGGCCGCAGCAGGAAGCCACGGTTATTCATGGCCTGCTTGATAAAATAATCGAGCATTCTTTCGGCAATCTCAAAGTCGGCAATGACTCCATCCCTCATCGGCTTGATGGCCACAACATTATTCGGGGTCTTGCCGAGCATTTCTTTGGCCCGGTTGCCAACGGCTTCAATTTTCCCGTTCTGCTTGTTCACCACCACTATTGACGGTTCCTGAACCACTATTCCCCGGCCCTTAAGATAGACCAGCGTATTGGCCGTTCCCAGGTCCACCGCCAGGTCACAAAACAAGCGATCTTTCATCCAGCTCCAGAGGCTCATGGCAGTCCTTTCTTTCCTCGGTCTTTCATATGATTATTTAACATAAAAAACCACTGCTGGCAAATGGTAAATTGCCCTTTAATGTCAAAAATTGTCTTGACTTAACCTTCCCTTTTTTAATATACATTAAGAAAAAACAGGAAAGGAGAGCCAGATGGATTATAAGCCTTACGTTCCTGAAAAAACAGACATGAAAGAATTCACCCTGAGAGCGGTTATCCTAGGTCTTATCATGACCGTCATCCTCGGCGCGGCCAATGCCTATCTCGGGCTGAGGGCTGGCATGACCATAGCCGCCACCTATCCGGCCGCGGTCATAGGTATGGCCCTGCTGAAGATCATGCGCGGCTCAATCCTGGAAGAAAACATAGCCAGGACGGTCGGCTCAATCGGCGAGTCGGTGGCCGCCGGAGCTATCTTCACCATCCCGGCCTTCCTGATAACCGGGGCCTGGCTGAAATTCAACACGGTGGATGCTTACATTAAATCCACGGCTCTGATGTTTGTCGGCGGCCTGCTGGGTATTCTATTCGTCACCTTCCTCCGAAGGATCATGGTAACCGACCCGGAGCTTCCCTTTCCTGAATCGGTGGCTGCGGCCGAAATCCACAAGGCCGGACAGAAAGGCAGTGCTGGAGCCAAGTTCCTCTTCCAGGCCATGGGAGTCGGGGCCCTGCTGTACGCCCTGGGCGTGGTTCAACTCTTCGCCGCCTCCAAGGAATTCATAATCAAGCTGGGCAAAATAGGCTCCAGCTTTGTCCGGCTCGGGGCCACCAAGGAGGCCGAGACCATCGGCACCGGCGGCCTGGTCAGCGTTTCCGGTCCCGGGATCTTTCCGGCTTATATCGGAGTCGGTTATATCATCGGGCCCCGTTTAGCCTCGCTGAACTTCGCCGGAGGCGTCCTGGCCTGGGGTCTGTTTGCCCCGCTTCTGATGTACTTCCTCGGGCCTCACCTGGTAACCCAGTTCTATGGACCCGGGGTGGCCATGAGCGACGTGGCCTGGCCGGAACTGGTGACCAACGTCTGGAAATTCATCATCAGGCCGATTGCCGTGGGCGGAATGCTGGTTGGTGCCGGCTACACCCTTTTCCGCATGAGGAAAAACCTGGGAGCCGGTATAAAACGGTCTATCGGCGATGTCAAGAAAGCCGCCGAGAAAACTGAGATAACTTCCAGAATAGAAAAAGACCTGAATAGCCGTCTGGTTCTTTTCCTGATGGCGGTAACCGTGATTCTCATGGTCTTTGTTTACAGAATCTTCGCCGGTAGCTACCCACCGGCCATACTGGCCGCCGTGGTCATGGCCCTGGCCGGCTTTTTCTTTGCCGCGGTTTCCGGCAATCTGGTCGGAACCATAGGTTCTTCCAATAACCCCATCTCCGGCCTGACCCTGTCCACTCTAATCATCGCCGGGTTGCTGATGGTCCTGATCGGGGCCAGGGGGACCAGCGGAGTGGTGGCCGTGCTGGGTGTGGCCTCAGTGGTTTGTGTTTCCTCGGCCGTTGCCGGAGAAATGCTTCAAGACCTCAAAGTGGGCCACATTCTGGGTGGAACTCCCTGGAAAATGCAGGTGGGTGACATCTTTGGCGTCCTGCTGGCTTCACTGCTCCTTTATTTCCCCCTGATGATCCTGCACGGCGCCTTTACCTTTGGCAGTAAGGACCTGCCCGCTCCCCAGGCCGGCTTAATGGCGGCCATATCTCAGGGAATAGTCGGGGGCGAAATGGCCTGGCCGCTGGTTATCGTCGGCATGCTGATGGGCTTTGCCCTGATCCTGGTGCAGGTGCGCTCCCCCATGCTGGTAGCCGTCGGCATGTATCTCCCTCTGGAGACCACCTTTGCCATCTTTATGGGCGGAATGATTAAAGGAATCCTGGACCGGATGATAACCAGAAGGCAGCTCAACCCGGCCCAGAAAGCCCGGGTGGAAAATGTTGGCATCCTCTTGGCCGCCGGATTGATTGCCGGAGAGGCCCTGACCGGCCTTATCCGGGCTGCCTGGAAGTTCTTTTTCCTGCAGAATGTAATCAGCAGAGACATCCCGGTCATCTTTAAAAACCCGACTTACCTGGGCGGATTGGCCGTGCTGGTCCTGATCGGATTCTATTTAATCGCCGTTCCTCTTAAAAATGCCGGAGCTCCCGACGAGCCGCCGCCACCGTCAGCCGTTATTTGAGATTGATTTTTCTGACGGCAGTTGTCTGCACGGCCGGGCTGGTCTAAAATAGGTCTATGGCTCTGCTCGAAATCATAACCATCGGACATCCCACCCTGGCCAGGCGGGCCCTGCCGGTTGAGAATATCAACCAGGAAATCGTGGAACTGGCCCGGAACATGGTGGAAACCATGCACCGGGCTCCCGGGATAGGCCTGGCCGCGCCCCAGGTCAATGTCAGCCTGAGGCTGATTACCGTGGACCTATCGGTCGGAGAGAACCAGAACGATCTGATAATAATGATCAATCCTGAAATAATCGAGGCTGAAGGCGAACAGGTCGGGGAAGAGGGCTGTCTTTCGGTGCCTGGAATATACGAAAAAGTTGTTCGCCCATCAAGAATACTGCTGCGAGGAAATGACCTGGATGGTCGGGAGATCAAGCTGGAAGCCCGCGACCTTCTGGCCCGGGTATTCTGTCACGAGATAGATCACCTGGACGGCAAGCTGTTTGTGGACCGTCTTTCTCCTTTGAAAAGACGCCTGATCCGCAGCCGCCTTAAAAAGGAACTGGATAGGAACTGATGAGGGTTGTCTTTTTTGGCAGTCCCCCCACCGCCCTTCCAACCTTAAATGGGCTGTTAGCTGCGGGACATGAAATCAAGCTGATAATAACCCAGCCGGACAAACCCGCCGGCCGGGGCAAGAAGTTGACCCCTCCGGCCGTAAAGGTTTTTGCCCAGGATCACGGTCTCCCCTTTCTTCAACCGGAAAGAATAAGGAAAGATGAAAAAGTTCTGGAAGCCATAAGAGAAGCCAATCCCGATATAAACATAGTCGTGGCCTACGGTCAGATTATTCCCGCTTCAATTATCTACCTGCCTCCCCTAAAATCGCTCAATATCCATTTTTCTCTGCTGCCAAAATACCGGGGAGCGGCCCCGGTTCAATGGGCCATACTTAACGGGGAAAGATTTACCGGCGTCACCATCTTTCAGTTAACCGAAAAAATGGACGAGGGCCCGATTTTGGCGCAGGAAGTGGTTCCCATTCTCCCCAGGGAGAATGCCCACGAACTCGAAACCAGAATGTCGCATATCGGGGCCCAGCTCCTGATAAGGACCCTGGAAAAAATAGACAAGGTCCAGTTGAAAGAGCAGGACCATTCTCTGGCCACCTATGCCCCAAAACTGACCAAGGACCAGGGCCTGATAGACTGGCAGGAGCCAGCCGAGGCTATCGACCGCAAGGTCCGGGCCTTTTATGGCTGGCCCGGAGCCTTTACCTTCCTTAACGGCCAGCGACTGGAAATCATTTCCGGCCAGTTCACCCAGGGACTCATGCCGGCCGCCCGACCGGGTGAAGTGGTCCAGCTGGACAAGTCGGGAATTTATGTTTGCTGTGGCCAGAAAACCTTCTACCTGATAGAGAAAGTAAAACCTGAAGGCAAAAAAGAAATGTCTGCCTATTCTTTTTCTCTCGGGGGAAAGGTCCGGGTGGGTACCATACTGGGGTGACAATTTCTTTTAAAGTAGCAGTGGCTTTTTCCTGACAACTAGACCACAGAGATTGACAGAAAATCTCAGGCTATTCTTCGATGATGTAATGAATGGGATTTATCGGTTTTCCGTTCAGATGAACTTCGTAGTGCAGGTGTGGCCCCAGAGCTTTACCGGTCTTGCCCACATAACCAATTACCTGGCCACGGCTGATTTTCTGCCCCGACTTGACTGTATACTTGTTTAAGTGCCAGTACTCGGTGGAAAAGCCATTACCGTGGCTGATAGAAACATAATTTCCCTTGTACTTATCGAACCCGACCTGGACCACCACGCCGTCGGCCGTGGCCACCACCGGGTTATTAAGGTTGGTGGCAATGTCCAGCCCGGCATGAAAAGCATTCCTGCCGGTAAAAGGGTCAATCCGGGGCCCGAACGAAGAAGAAACCCAGCCGACCGTTGGCCAGATGGTCGGGGTGGTAGCCAGCACCGCCGTCTGGCTTTCAAAGAAATGCAGCATGTAGTTGAGGTTCTTTTCGACGGCATCGGCTCTCTGTTTTATGGCCTGCAGGGCACCAGGCTCCACGTTTTTTATCTGGGGTGCATGGTTAAAATCAACCTTTTCCCCGCCGCCCAGGCCTGGTTCCCCCTTCAGGTTTTCAGCAGATTGTAAACCGGCCAGGACATTGATCTTGCGGGCATATTCTTCGAAATTGCTGATGGTTTCTTTCATCTGGGATATGGTGTTTTCATAGGTGGCTATGGTTTCTTTCTGGACGGCAGTTTCCTTGAGAAGCTCACGGTAGCGGGCCTTGGTCATGGTCATGGAGAAATAGTCCAGCAGAAAAAACACGAACAGGACCAGGAAGGAGATACCCGCCCCGATCATCAACCGGACTGCTTTCTGGGGGATATTTATGGTGCGAAAACTGGTCTTCCAGTTAGGAACGATGACTATTGAAACAAATTTCTTAGGCATTTCTGACCTTTTTCTTTAACATATTGTAACCTTTTCTGTCAACCTCTTTAAAAAATTTGTCAGCAACCTCTCATTCAATCACCCTGAAAATCACGTCATGCTCCCGAACCGGAAGGTCAACCTTAAAGGCAACCTCTTCGCCGGCCCGGGCTTCCTCGACCGGTCTATGCTCAATCTGCATGGACTCGATTTTCTGAAAGAAGTCAGTGCTGTGACCCTTGATATGCACCACATCGCCAATCTTGAGTCCTCTGCCGGAGATCTTGGCTACTCCGACCTGAATCTTTGAAAAATAATGAGTTATGCGGCCTACCTCTACCTCCTCCATTTTTACCCTCCTCTTAAATTTGTCTAAAAAATATCAAAAAAATTGAATTTTGGCAAACAATTTTTAGCCCCCGCAGAGGACAGACCCCCCGTTAACATTCAGGATTTCCCCTGTTATATGAAGGGCCAGGTCCGAAACCAGGAACAGGATGGGGCCAGCTATATCTTCAGGGGGCGGTATTCTTTTAAGAGGTATTGACTGCCTGACCTTCTCCCTGAATTCAGGATCGGCAAAGACCTCGGTGCACATATCTGTATCAACCCAGCCCGGAGCCACGCAGTTGACCCTGATGTTATAAGGAGCCAGTTCCACGGCCAGGGACTTGGTCAGAGCCAGCATGGCACCTTTGCTGGCCGCATAATGAGAATGCAAGGCTTCTCCCCTGACCGCCGCGGTCGAAGCCACGTTGACTATCCAGCCCTGCTTATTTTTCTTCATCCAGGGCACAACGGCGTTGGTGACATAGAAAACCCCGTCCAGATTGACGGCCATGGTTTCCCGCCAGACTTCTTCGGGCATATTACCCATTTCCCCGTAGGTCCAGATGCCGGCGTTATTCACCAGGATATCAAGACGGCCCCAGTGCTTCCCTATCACTCTCACCATCTCTTCTACTTCAAATCGGTTTGAAATTTCGGCCTGGCAGAGCAGGGCCTCCCGGCCTTTTTCCTCTATCAATCTTTTTACCTCTCCGGCAGCCCGGGCATTTTTCTGATAATGGATGGCCACATCAGCCCCGGCTTCAGCCAGCAGGAGGGCGGTGGCCCGACCTATTCCCCTCGAACCACCGGTAATTAAGGCTTTTTTCCCGTCAAGTCTGATCATAATTTGGGTCCTTTTCAGATATAGCTCAGACTGAAATCCGGCATCCGGTGAAATTCCAGGTACCGGTAAATCTGTTCTGAGAACGGAATGATCTTTTCGTTCATCACCTGAAAGTATTTTTCAGCCGGCGGCAGCTGTCCTTCTATGGCGGCCACGGCTGCCAGCTCGGCCGAACCCAGGTAGACCCGGGCGTTATCCCCCATCCGGTTATCGAAATTCCGGGTCGAGGTGGAAATGACAGTTGTTCCTGGTCTGACCCGGGCCTGGTTGCCCATGCACAGGGAACAACCCGGGATCTCGACCCTGGCTCCTACCTGAGAAAAGGCAGCGAACAGTCCTTCTTTCATCAGCTGGGTATAATCCATGCGGGTTGGCGGGGTCAGCCAGATGCGGGTGGTCGGATAACAGGCTTTTTCAAATATCTTGGCTGCCGCCCTGAAGTGGCCGATGTTGGTCATGCAGGAGCCGATAAAGACTTCATCAATCCTGTCTCCGGCCACTTCGCTCAGCAGTTTAACGTCGTCGGGGTCGTTGGGACAGGCCAGGATGGGTTCTGTAATCTCAGCCAGGTCAATTTCGATGACCGCTGCATATTCCGCACTGGCATCTCTTTTAAGAAGGACCGGATTTTTCAGCCAGTCTTCGCAGGCCCTGATCCGCCGCTCCAGGGTGCCAGCATCCCGGTAGCCGGCCTCAATCATCTTTTTCATCAGGGCAATATTACTCTTGATATATTCTACAACCTGTTCTTCCTTGAGGGCGATAACGGCGGCCGCAGCCGATCTCTCGGCCGAGGCATCGGTCAGTTCATAGGCCTGCTCAACTGTCAGATTGTCCAGGCCTTCCATTTCCAGTATGCGGCCGTTAAAAACATTTTTCTTTCCTTTCTTGGCCACGGTCAGCAACCCTTGCTTGATGGCGAAATAAGGGATGGCATTGACCACGTCCCTCAGGGTCAGGCCCGGGTTCAACTTTCCCGAAAACCTGACCAGTACCGACTCGGGCATATCCAGGGGCATGAAGCCCAGGGCCCCGGCAAAGGCCACCAGTCCCGAGCCGGCCGGAAAGCTGATGCCGACCGGGAACCGGGTGTGGGAATCGCCACCGGTGCCAACGGTATCGGGCAGAATCAACCGGTTCAGCCAGGAATGTATGACGCCGTCACCCGGTTTAAGGGCCACTCCCTTCCTTTCAACCACAAAGGCGGAGAGGTTGCGGTGCATCCTGACATCGGTTGGCTTGGGATAGGCGGCCGTGTGGCAGAAAGACTGCATGAAGAGTTCTGTCTGAAATTCCAGGCAGGCCAGCTCGGTGAGTTCATCGGCGGTCATCGGACCGGTGGTATCCTGAGAACCAACCGTGGTCATCCTGGGTTCACAGGAAGTCCCGGGCAGAACCCCGGGAAGCCCGCAGGCCCGACCGACAATTCTCTGGGCCTGGGTATAGCCCTGGCCGGGTTTCGGCACCGGGTTCTGGACCTGAACGAAAAAGTCAGCCTCGGGCCAGCCCAGGTCCTTCCTGGCCTTGGCCGTCAGCTGCCGGCCGATGATCAGGTTAAGACGACCTCCGGCCCGGAATTCATCCTTAATGGTTACGGGTTTCCAGTCAAACCGGGCCAGCACCTCGCCGCTTTGACTTACTATAACACCTTCCCGGGTTTTAATCCTTATTATGTCACCCGTTTTAAGCCGGCTGACATCGGCCTGGATGGGCAGCCCGCCCGAATCTTCAGTGGTGTTGAAGAATATCGGGGCAATCAGGCCGCCAATGACCAGGCCACCCCGCCTCTTGTTGGGAACGAAGGGAATATCATCGCCGATATGCCACATGAGAGAATTGCAGGCTGACTTTCGGGAGGAACCGGTACCAACCACATCGCCCACGAAAGCCACCTTATAGCCTTCCTCTCTGAATTTCTTGATTGTTTCCAGCCCGCCGGGAAAGCGGGTTTCACCCATGCTCAGGGCATGGAGCGGAATATCCGGCCGGCTCCAGGCATACTTGGCCGGCGAAAAATCATCGGTGTTTATTTCCCCGTCCACCTTATAAACTTTAAGCTCTATTTCTTCTGGCAGCTCCGGCCTGGAGAGAAACCATTCCCCCCTGGCCCAGGATTCCAGGACTTCCCGGGCATATTTATTGGTTTTAGACAGGTTCAGGACCTTTTCATAGGCACCGTAAACAAGAATGATATTCTTAAGAGCGTCGGCCGCGGCTTTGGCCAGCTCCGGCTTTTCCAGCATGGCCACCAGTGGTTCCACGTTGTAGCCGCCAATCATCGTGCCCAGCAAGAAAATAGCTTTCTCCGGGCTGACCAGGGGGGATTTTTTCTGGCCAGCAGCCACCTGGGACAGCCAGTCTGCCTTGACTTTGGCCGCCGGGTCAACCCCGGGGGAAATCCGCTGTTCCAGCAGATAAAGCAGCTCCTGTTCTTTTCCGGCTGGAGGATTTTCCAGAAGCTGGCAGAGTTCCTTGGCTTCTTCAGCCGTCAGCGGCAGGGGCGGTATACCCTGCTTTTCTCTCTCCCGGGCTTTTTGATAATAGCTTTCCAGCATGGCTAAAACTCCTTATAAGTTTCGATTGATCGAAGTGAAAATTACAGGCTAATATCTTAAAAAGAATCAGTTTTTTTGTCAAAAGAATACTAAAAGGCGTCCAAAAAAAATTGGTTGATTTTAATTTCTGAAAATAATAAAATCATTTCTTAAAATTTTCTCTTAAAACCAAATCAGGAGGTAAAATGATCAACCGGACTGCTATCGAAAGGGCCAAAGAACACTTTGGCAAGCTTCTGGAAGTCCAGATGGAACGCATGGCCAGAATGAAAGCCGCCCCGGATTGGGTGGATTACAGCCAGCTTTCACCCATCAAGATTGGGATACTTCCGGGCGACGGCATCGGACCCTACATCGCCGCCGAAGCCGAGAGGGTTCTGCGTTACATGCTGGAAGATGAAATCAAGAAGGGCAAAATATTTATCGCCACGATCGAAGGTCTGACCATTGAAAACCGGGCCGCCCATAAAAAGGCCATACCGGATGATGTCCTGGCCGAAATCAAGAAGTACCATGTCACCCTGAAAGGACCCACCACCACTCCCAGGAAAGGCGATCCCTGGCCCAACATCGAAAGCTGCAACGTGGCCATGAGAAAAGAGCTTGACCTGTTCGCCAACGTCCGGCCGGTGCGCGTTCCCAAACAGGGAATAGACTGGGTATTCTTCAGAGAAAACACCGAAGACCTTTATGCGCTCGGACCATACGGCATAGACGTGGATGAAGATATCGCCATCGATTTCCGGCTGATTTCAACCCCGGGATCAGACAGAATTATCCGCATGGCCTTTGAATATGCCCGCAAGAATAATCGATCCAAAGTTACCTGCGTGACCAAAGCCAACGTGGTCAAGACCACCGATGGAAAATTCCTGGAAATCTTCTACAACATGGCCAAGGAATACCCTGAAATACAGGTTGATGACTGGTACATCGACATCATGACGGCCAAGCTGGTTGACGAAAAACGTCGCCGGGAATTCCAGGTTCTGGTGCTGCCTAACCTGTACGGTGACATTCTGACCGACGAAGCGGCCGAATTTCAGGGCGGTGTGGGCACGGCCGGTGCGGCCAACATCGGCAAACAGTACGCCATGTTTGAGGCCATCCACGGCTCGGCTCCCAGAATGGTCCAGGAAGGCAGAGCTCAGTATGCTGACCCGGCCAGCATGATCAGGGCCGCGGCCATGCTCATCAATCACATCGGTTACGTGGAAAAGGCCCGGAAGCTGGAAATGGCCCTCGACATCTGTGGCCAGTATGAGAAAAAGCTGGTCATCACCGGGCGTCCAACCGGGGCTACCGGCAAGGCCTTTACCGACTACCTGATTGAATGGCTGAACAATCCCAAGCTCGAGGAAACATGGGAAGGTTACGTTAAAGGCTGATTGCCGTCAAAAATACCCGTTACCGGCAAACAGCAGAAACAAATAATCGCAATTTAAGGAGTACGAAATGCGTAAGAAGATAGCTTTAATCGGCGGCGGGCAGATCGGCCAGATCCTGGCCATGCTGGCCGCCCAGAAGGAACTGGGAGACATTGTCATCCTCGATGTTCCCGGTTATGCCAACGTTTGCAAAGGCAAAGCCCTGGACCTGATGGAAATGGCCCCGCATGGAAACTATGACGCCAATATCATCGGGACCTCTGATTACAAGGATATCGAAGGGGCCGACGTGGTCATCGTTACCGCCGGCAAGCCCAGAGAGGCCGGCATGACCAGGGAAGACCTGCTCAACGTCAACATCAAGATCATCGCCGAGGTAGCCAACGGGGTCAAGCAGTACGCACCCAAGGCCTTCTGCATCATCGTCACCAACCCCCTGGATGCCATGGTTTATGTCTTCCATAAGGTCACCGGGTTCCCCAAGCACCAGGTCATCGGCATGGCCGGCACCCTGGACACCGCTCGCTGGAGAGCCTTTATCGCCATGGAACTCGGGGTTTCAGTGGCTGACGTGGCCGGAACCGTGCTCGGAGGCCATGGTCCGGACATGGTCCCCCTGCCCCGTTTAACCACTGTCGGCGGCGTTCCTCTGACTGAAATTGCCACACCCGAACAGATCGAGAAGCTGGTCAACAGAACCCGGGAAGCCGGGACTGAAATTGTCAAACTGTTTGGCAAGGGTTCGGCCTTCTTCAGCCCGGCCTGGAGTGCCATCGTCATCGCCGAATCTTACCTCAAGGACAAGAGACGCGTACTTCCCTGCGCCGCTCTGTGCGAAGGTGAATACGGAGTCAATGGTCTGTTCATCGGCGTCCCCTGCCTGATCAGCGCCAAGGGCATGGAAAAGATCTTCGAAATCAAGCTGACCGAAGAAGAAAAGGCCCAGTTCCAGAAGACGGTAGCCTCGGTTACCAAGACAGTTTCCGAATGTAAGATCTGAACCGGCCTATCATTACCGGCAAATAACCAGGGCGGAGCCACCGGGCTCCGCCCTTTTCTTTTTATGATAAATTCACAAAGCCAAATCTCAGCCCCATCCTGGAGCAATACCCGAACCCTCAGCAGGCAGGAGTCCCGACGGCTTCCAGCCACAAGATTCCAGTGGAATATCGGCCAGAAAATTTATAAAATTGAAAGCCTGAAGATACTTAAATTTAAGCCATGCTGATACATGAGTTCCAGGCCAAGAATTTCCTGCGAGAATTAGGCTGGAGAATTCCGGCCTCGGCCCTGGCTGAATCGGCAAAAGAAGCCAAACGACTGGCCATAGAACTGGGCTGTCCGGTGATGCTTAAAGCCCAGGTTCTGGCCGGTGGCCGGGGCCAGGCTGGAGGTGTGCAAAAGGCTTCCACCCCGGAAGAAGCCGAAAGGCTGGCCAGCAGGCTGCTGGGCAGCAGGCTGATTACGGCCCAGACAGGAGCCCAGGGCCTTCCGGTTAACAGTCTTCTGGTAGAAAAGGCCATTGGCCTGAAAAAAGAATATTACTGTGGCCTGGCCGTTGATCGGAGGAATGAAACCCTGGTGGCCATAGTCAGCCGGCAGGGCGGACTGAATATCGAAGAACTGTCCGGGTCCAGACCCGAGCTCATCAAAAAAATCTATTTTGATCCCGATGGAGGGTTAAAACAGTTCCAGTCCAGGCAGCTGGCCTATTTCCTGGAACTTCCAGAAAATCTGGTCAAGGACTTCGTGGCCCGGATGAAACGTCTGTCCGAATTCTTCCTCGAAAAGGACCTTAAACTACTGGAGATTAACCCTCTGGCCTGGAGCGAGGATGACCAGCTACTGGCGGTGGATGCCAGGATGGACTTTGATGATTGCAGCCTGGCCCGCCACCCCGAACTGGCTGCTCTCAGGGACGAAAGCCAGGAAAACGAGCTGGAGAAACGGGCCAGAAGATTTGGACTGAACTACCTAAAGATGAACGGAAGCATAGGCTGCCTGGTAAACGGCGCCGGGCTGGCCATGGCCACCATGGACATCATCCAGCATTTCGGCGGTCAACCGGCTAATTTCCTGGACATCGGAGGCGGGGTAACCGAAGAAGCCGTCAGCCAGGCCTTTGAGCTATTGCTTTCGGATAGCCAGGTGGTCTCGGCCCTGATAAACATCTTCGGGGGTATAGTACGCTGCGACCTGGTGGCCAGGGGTGTGCTGGCCGCGGCCAGCCGGATTTCTCTGAATCGGCCGGTGGTGGTCAGGCTGGAGGGAACCAACGTGGCCGAGGGCCGCCGAATCCTGGAAGAGTCGGGCTTGCCATTTATCTTCGCTGCTGATTTTGAGCAGGCAGCCAGGCTGGCCGTGGAATTAAGCGGGCAACCGAGATGAGCATTCTGATCGACGCCAATTCAAGAGTCCTGGTGCAGGGACTGACCGGCAAGGAAGCCACCTTTCATGCCCAGAGAATGCTGGAATATGGAACCAGGCTGGTGGCCGGTGTAACCCCGGGAAAAGGAGGCCAGGTTCACCTGGGCCTTCCAGTATTCAACACCGTGGAGGAAGCCGTCCGGGCCGAGGCGCCGGAAGTCTCAATAATTTTTGTCCCTCCCCTGGCCGGGGCGGAAGCCATAATGGAAGCAGCCGAGGCCGGGATTAAGCTCATAGTCTGTATTACCGAGGGAATTCCGCTTCTGGATATGCTCCGGGCCAGGAGCTGGACAAAAAAATATGGGACCAATCTTATCGGGCCCAATACCCCCGGCCTGATTTCTCCTGGCCAGAGCAAGGTAGGGATAATGCCCGGTCACATTCACCGTACGGGTTCAGTGGGCATCATTTCCCGTTCCGGAACCCTGACCTACGAGGCCGTCAACCAGTTGACGACCATGGGACTCGGCCAGAGCACCGCTGTTGGCATCGGTGGCGACCCGGTGGTCGGACTGAAATTCGTAGAATTGCTGGAAATGTTCAGGACAGATGAACAGACCAGGGCCGTGGTTATGATAGGTGAAATTGGCGGCCAGGCTGAGGAGGACGCTGCCGATTACCTCAAAGCTTCAGGCTATCCCAAGCCGGTGCTGGCCTACGTGGCTGGAAGGACTGCTCCGCCGGGCAAACGGCTGGGTCATGCCGGCGCCATCATAGAAGGCCGGCAGGGTTCGGCCGGAGATAAGATCGACCGCCTCCGAGAGGCCGGAGTTAAAATAATTGATAACCCGGCCCGCATCGGGCTTATGACCGCAGAACTTCTGTCGGCCCGTCCTTAAAACACTGCCCTTTTCCCGAAGACTTCAAGACAAAACGGTTTGATAAACCAGAGGTAGAAAATAAGGTCTCCGGAAGAGAACAAACAGGCTTTATGGTATCCTGGAAAATCTGATTGTCCAGCTAACCGGACCACTGGTCGTGGATTTTAGAGTGACTATTCGGAGTGAGCCCTGGCCCCTGGTGCTTTCCAGCTGAGCTCCTTGAACTTTAATTTCACCCGGGTTCCATCCTGGAGTTAGATAAATATACAGGTCATAAGGATCTTCGGCCGTCAATTGACTTTTTCCGGACAATTCATCGCCCTCACACCTTAAATCTAAGAGGTCCGGGCCTCCACCGGTCAAATGGCGGCTGGTGGCCAGAAGCTGGGGATGGGACAGCCTCTCCCTGATTATAAAACATTGAGAGCGGTAAACCGGGTCGAGGGAGCCAGGCTCAAATCCCCCGTTAAAACTTCCGACCAGCTGCTTGGACCAGAATTCAAACACAAAATATTCTTTCTGGTCGTCCAGCCCCAGGTCAGAAAACCTGATTTTCTTTTCGCTCTCTCCGGTCCGACCCAGCACCAGCCAGTTCTCAAAGGGACGAACGATTTCCAGCGACCAGAGGTCGCAGGCCGGTCTCAGCCCGGCGTCAAAGGGTCTGGGCCCGGAACCGCTGACTTCCTCACCCACCCGGCTGATCAAACTGGACCGTGAGGGGTCAACGTCAAAAATCTGGCCGGGCACCGTCCAGAGAACCGGGGCCGCTCTCCGGGCCGGCTCAACGGCCGGGCTGTGATAGACCGCGGGCTTGTCAGTAAGGAGCAGAATGGAACCCGTAAGAGAGGTCACCAGAAGTGAGCGGTATCTCTCCTCGTCCAGCTGAATATGGTCGGGGTCATTCCTCCAGACCACGTTATTCCAGGAATTGAACTGGGCCAGCCCGGCATAGGAAAAGCCGTCGGTGCCGATCCGGCAGCCGTCCAGGAGACCCACCAGCTCCGGCCTGATCCCCCAGCAGCCGAGAAGATAAGACTCCGGTCCGATCTCTTCCCGGATTACTTCAACATACCTTCTAAAGGCCTTCTCCCGGTCTATCTTTTTTCGACTGAAGTACCCGCTGTGGGCATTGTAACCCTCGTAGCGCAGGTGGCGCAGGGCATCCACCTTGAAATACTCCCAGCCCTGGTTTCTGAGGGTCCGATAAACCGGACGCACGATTTCATCCAGGGCTTTTTCAACCGAGCCATCGAGGCTGTATTCAACCCAGTTGCCCCGACCGGGTTGTCCGGAATCGTCCTGGACAAACCAATCGGGATGAGCCCGGATAAAATCAACCTGTTTGAAAGCCACATTGGTCCACAGGCCGGGGACCAGTCCTTTTCCCTTGAGGTAAGAAGCCAGGAAAGAAAGCCCGCGGGGAAACTTGTCATTGGCCTGAAGCCAGAGTTCCGGCAGTCCCTCCCCTCGCTGATAACCGTCATCAATCTGCAAGAGGTTATAACCAAAAGGCAGGAGCTTTTCAACCATGGTCTCAGCCGTTTCCACTATGTCAGCTTCAGTCACCCGGTCATAGAAGGCAAACCAGGAAATCCACCCGGCCACCGAATCCTGCTTAAGGCGATAAGTCCTGGGTTCATAATATTTCAGGCCGCGATGAAGGCGATAATATGCCGGCCTGAACCTGAGTATAATCTCACTGCCGTAAGCTTCAATGGCGTAGATTCGCCCCTCAGGATTCTCTTCCAGCGGTGAAACTTGAACCCGGGGTCCAGAATCAACCGAAAGCACCCAGTCATTCCTGCGGTCATAGACCGCCCGGTTCAGGCGACTGCGGCTCAGTCCGGACACGTGTCTGACCACGACCGGTCCCGAATCGCTCCGGTCAGCCTGGCAGGGAAAAGATTCGGCTGAGGCCTTAGCCTGGCCGGTTAGTCTTAACCTGCTTCCCCCGTCTGCGGTCAGGGCCACAACTCCGGTCAGGGCCTTTTCCTCCTGGAAAATATTCCTGGTAACGGAAAAAGTCCCGTTCTCGGTCATGACCTTTCCGGTGAATACCGGCTCTCCCCTGTATTCGATTATGATTTCATGTCCTTTTAGCTTGATTTCTGGCGCGACATTGTAAGCATCGGTCGGATGGGAAACCCGACCGCAGCCAGTAAGCAGCCAGCAAAAGGCCAGAAGCAACATGATCAGCCTGATCCGGGTACGGCCGGAAGCATATAGGTAAAAGTTGCTGGTGAAGGTCTTATAGACCATAGTCAGTTTTTTCATCGAAGGTTTCCTTTTTCCGTTAGTATATCTTGACTGGTAGCCGGGAAGACAACCTGTTTACTGATTTTTCCCGCCAATCATAAAACATATTTTTCAGAAGTGTCAATTCAGGCCGGCTGTTTGATTAGAATTGATGATGAGGTCCCGCTCTCCTGCACTGGAGCCGCCCGGCCAGGAAAGGCACTGCTTAAACTTTGAAGACCGGGGCCGTTAATGGATATATAATTTTGTCAGGGCCTGTGGTATAAAGAAGAGGCAAGAATAAGAATAATAAAAGGAGGGCTCTGTGAGAGATTTGCGCTCAAAGAAAATTATATTAAAGGGTTCAGTCAGGTTGGTTGCCGCGGCCATGGCCTTTATACTGTGTTTGACCATGGCCACAGGCCTGACCCTGGCCCAGCAACCCGGCTCCCCACCGCCTCTGGCCATAGAAAAAATCAAGGATAATGTTTACATTATCAAGGGAGGGTCGGGGGCCAATTGTTTCCTGATAACCGGAAAGAAAACCAACCTGCTGATTGATGCCAAGATGACGCCCGAGTCCTTTAAGGACATGCTGGCCGAAATACAGAAAATCTCAGCCCGGCCGCTGGGAATGATTATCCTGACCCATAGCGACGGAGACCACGTTAACGGGCTGAGGGGACTACAGGAAAAAGTTAAGATTTTATCTCATCGAAAGACCTACGAAGAAATGTTGCCGGCGGTGGAACAGACCCCGGAACTCAAGGACATCCTGCCAACCGAAACCTACGAGGGAAAGAAGCTGCTTGATTTTGAGGGCACCAGGCTGGAACTCAGGAACTTCGGGCCGGCTCACACCAGCGGTGACACCATCATCTTCATCCCGGGGAGCCGGGTGGCCATCGCCGGCGACCTGATGTTCTACGGCCGGGACCCGCTGATTCACAAGCACAAGAACGGAACCTTTTACGGTTACCTGAATACCCTGCAGGCCATGCTCGACTACCGGCCAGAAATTGAAATCTTCCTGTCCGGTCATGCTGAACCTGCGGGGCGCCAGGAAGTGGCCGGCCTGATCGCCAGCCTGAAAGACAAAGAAGCTAAAATCCGGGAAATGATGGAACAGGGCAAAACCCTGGATGATATCAAAGCAGCCTTCGGAGTGCAGCCGCCACCATCCGGTTCGCAGGTCAGGCGCCCCCCTCTGGTAGAAATTATTTACCAGGAAATCAAAGAAAAAAAATAGGCCTTATATAAAATCGCCGGCTCAGGACCTGACCGGGATGATCCCTTTCAGGTTCCGCCATACGGCCGGCCTCAGTCTGGAGAAATAACATGAAGGAATTTAAATTATCCGGGTGGAGAAATAACTGGCTTATTCTCTTATTTCTGATATTTCCGATGTGTTTTTTGCTATCCGGCTGTAATTCCGGGAAGCAGCCATCGTTTTCCATAGAACGGGAAACCATCACCACCTACCCTTTTTATGACCCCGACCCCGTTCCAGTCTTTGCCCGGTCCTCCCTCTGGGGTTCCGGCTCCAGGATTTATCCCTACTTTGTTTTCAACGGCTTCAGCCAGGAATCCCGGCCGCAGGACTGGACGGTAATCAGGCTGAAGAACAAATACCTCGAGGTCTCCATTTTGCCGGAAGTTGGCGGCAAGGTCTGGGGGGCCCGAGACCTGAAAACAGGAAAGGATTTCCTCTACACCAACAGGGTTCTTAAATTCAGGGAAATAGCCCTGCGCGGTCCCTGGACCTCGGGCGGCATAGAATTCAACTTCGGAGTTATCGGGCACGCCCCCTCCACCGCCACTCCGGTCGACTATTACCTCGCAAAAAAGGATGATGGCAGCCTGGCCTGCACCGTCGGCAACTATGACTGGCCATCCCGAACCCGCTGGCAGGTCACGGTAACCCTTCATCCCGACCGCGCCTATTTCGAGACGGCGGCCCGCTGGACCAACCCGGGCCCCATACGCCAGTCTTACTATGCCTGGATGTGCGCGGCCGTTCCAGCCACTTCTGACCTTAAATACATATTCCCGGGAAGATACCAGATAGGTCATGATTATTCGAGTCCCCTTGAACCCTGGCCAATAGATGCCCAGGGCCGTGACCTGTCCTTGTATCGAAACAACAATTTCGGCAGCTCCAAGAGTTACTTCGTGGTCGGAACCTACGACCATTTTTACGGTGGCTATTACCAGTCCTCTGACTTTGGCTTCGGGCACCAGGCCTTTTACTCCGACATGCCGGGCAAGAAGATCTGGATCTGGGACCTTAGCCGGGCCGGAGAAATCTGGGTTGACCTGCTGACCGATTCCGACGGCCAGTACACCGAACCCCAGGCCGGAAGGCTTCTGAATCAATCCGACCACGGACCCTTTTTCCCAGGCATATCTGATTCCTGGAAGGAAATCTGGTTTCCCTATAGTGGTATTGGCCCCCTGGCCGGGGCCTCCCCAGTTGTTGCCCTAAGCCTGAATCGTGGGCAAGACGGACTGGGACTCGGCCTTTATGCCCTGGAAGAAATAAGAGACACGCTGGTGGTGAAAGAAGAAGGTCGGGAAATATTCCGCGGCCAAATAAACCTCAGGCCGGCACAAAATATGGTAATCGGGTTAAAAGATGTTTCTTCTCCTGATAACCTGGTCATCTCCATCGGACGAAAAATTATCCATCCAGCCGCTAAGGACAGGGAACTGGATCGTCCTCTTAAGTTTCACCATCTCTCGGGAGATTCGCCCCAGGCCCTCTTCCTGGCCGCTCAAAACCTGGAAAACGAGAGGAACTACAGCGCCGCCCTGGAAAAATACCTGGAGGTCATAAAAAAAGAGCCGGAACACCTGCCGGCCCTGAACCGGCTGGCCGAGCTCTATCTTCGCCGGGGGGAATACCAGACAGCCCTAGCTTATGCCCGGCACGGACTGGAAATTTCCATGTACGACCCTGAAGCCAATTACGTTTATGGACTGATTGCCCGTAAGCTCAACCACTGGAGCGACGCCAAGGAAACCCTGGGCTGGGCAGCCAGGTCTCCGGCCCTGGCCGGGCCGGCCTATCTTCAACTGGCAGAAATGGCCCTGGCCGAAAAGGATTACTCCGGCGCAGAAGAATTTGCCCGCCGGGCTTCTGACCGTGACGGCCAAAATCCCCTGCCCTACGAGCTTCTGGCCTCGGCCCTGCGCCTCCGGGGCAAAGAAAAAGAAGCCCGAAAGCATATCCGCCAGCTCCTGGAACTGGAGCCCCTGAATCACCTGGCCAGGTATGAGTTATACCTGCTGAAACGGGACTCCAGAAGGCTCCATGATTTTCAAAATATGATTCGCAATGAATTCCCGGCCGAAACTTACCTGGAGCTGGCTCTTTTTTACTGGAGAACCGGCCAGACCGAGCAGGCAGCTGAACTTCTCTCTCTCGCCCCCGAAAACCCGGAGGTCCTGGCCTGGCAGTCCTTTGTGCACAGAGACCACGACCAGGAAAAGAGCCTTGTTTTTCTGGACCGGGCGGCCAAGGCTTCTCCCTGGCTGGTCTTCCCTTTCAGAGAAGAATCAATACCGGTGTTCGAATGGGCAGCCGGCAGAAGACCGGATTGCTGGAAATTCCGTTATTACCTTGGCCTGATCTACTGGCATAAAGGCCGGTGGTCAGAAGCCAGGAAGATGTTTGCAAGCCTGGATGAAGCCGATTATTATCCGGTGTTTATAGCCAGGGCCCACCTCAAACCTGAAGACCCGGGTGCGGCCTACCTGGACCTGCAAAAAGCCAAAGAACTGGCTCCCGAGGCCTGGCGAACCTGGCATCACCTTATAAGCCACGAGTTAGCCCGGGGCTATAACCAAAACGCTCTGGAACACTCCCTGCAGGCCTCAGAAAAATTTCCGGATAATATCTACATTCAATCTGATACCGTCAAAGCTCTTCTGGCCGCCGGTCGCTATCAACAGGCCTCTGCCCTCCTGGACAGAATGCGCGTTCTGCCCTACGAGGGAGCCAGCGAAGTTCATGCCCTCTTTGAAAGAACCCATCTCCATCTGGCTCTCGACCTGATGCTGGAAAAGAATTGGTCCGCGGCCCTGTCTGAAATTGCCCGTTCCAGGGAATACCCGGAAACCCTGGGAACCGGGCGTCCTTATGACCCGGACCAGAGAATTCAGGATTTCCTGGAAGCCCTGTGCCTGGAGAAGCTCGGCCGGGCGGCTGAAGCCAGGACTAAATACCAGAATATCATCGATTATAGCCAGAAGTTCCCGTCAGGGCCTTACGCTGTTTTCTACGAATTGAGCCTGCCAAGGCTTGGCCAGAAGACCCCTGTTTCTTCCACCAGGCAGGCCGGCCCGGCCGAGTTCATGCAAAAAATAAAAATGCTTTTATGATAAATGACAATGTTATAAAATATAACTGTCATATAACAGAAAAGGGAGGCCATCATGAAAAAAATTCTTCCCCTAATTCTGGTATTGTGCCTGGTAAGCTTTAATTTCAGGTGCGCCAGCTGGAGCAAGACAGCCAAGGGAGCGACCATCGGCGCGGCCGGCGGAGCGGTGGCCGGAGCGGTGGTGGGCAAGATAGCCGGCAGCACTCTGGCCGGGGCCATAATCGGGGCGGCCGTGGGCGGAGCGGCCGGAGCTTACATTGGACGCCAGATGGACAAACAGGCCGAGGAAATGCGCCGGGACCTGGAAGGGGCCAAGGTGGAAAGAATTGGCGAGGGCATAAAGATTACCTTCGATTCCGGACTGCTATTCGACGTGGACAAATACGACCTGCGCCCGGCCAGCCAGGAGAATCTTAAGAAGCTGGCGGTCATTTTGAACAAGTATCCCGATACCAACATCATAATAGAAGGCCACACCGATTCCACCGGAACCAGGGAATACAACCTGACCCTGTCCGAAAGAAGGGCCAAGGCCGTGGCCGCCTACCTGGCCCAGCTGGGAGTCCAGTCCTCGCGCTTTTCTGTGATGGGCTACGGTCCGGACCAGCCCATAGCTTCCAACGACACGCCAGAAGGCCGCCAGCAGAATCGGCGGGTGGACCTGGGCATTATCGCCAACGAAAAGCTCAAAAAAATGGCCCAGGAGCAGGCGGGGAAATAAAGGTTTACCAGCCTTTGTAGTTAACCAGGGGCAGGACCGCGGGAACTTCCACCCGGTAGATAGCAAAATAATCGCCGGCATCGGGAACAAGTTTGAACCTGAAGTACCGGATCAAACCGTAATCAGACTGGGGTTCGAGCAGGCAGGGAATCAGGTTAGCCCCTGGTTGTTCACAGTTTATATAGAAATCTCCCCGCTTGAAGGGCATCTTAAGCTGTTCAGACTGAACTTCCAGCTTTTCCGGGGCCAGGTAATCGGCGCTGGCTGGAACCACGGCCGTAACCTTATAGCCGGTTACCTCGACCAGGGCAGCCTTTTCCAGCATCTGGACACGAAGGCCATGCTGGACCAGAACCTCGGCCAGGTCAAGCCTTTCGGCCGGGATGATGTACCCGGCCGGCCGCCTGACGGTCAGCCTGGATTCAACTAAAGGAAACCAGTTTTTCTCCACCCGTTCTACGACTTTAAGTCGGGACGGGCCCTGATAGGGAGAGATATCTTGAGCCAGAAGATAATCTCCGGCTTTCTTGTCAACTTTTAAAATGCCCCTTATGTTGGAACTGGTCGTTTCAAAGGCTTTGAGCGTAAGCTGCGGCTGCTTAGGGTCCCGGACATAGGCCATCTTCAGGTGAACCGGGTCGTCGCTGGCCCGCAACCTGGCCCGGACAAGCAGGCTGCCCCTCAGCTCTCTGACCAGTTTCAGCATCTCGGCCGGACGCTCGGCCACGACCTCCAGCAGGGCCCGCAGACCCTGATACTGCCAGCCGGTCCTGGCTTCCAGGCTGGCCAGGTCGTGCCGGGAAGCGCCTTCCTGAATGAAGGCCAGGGTTTCATAAATTCCCAGGCTGTTGCGACCGTCGTTCAGGTCAGTCGTGCTGAACCGGAGCATCGTCTCCCTGGTGCCTTCCTGGGCTAACCTGGCTCCGGAGGAGGTATCCATACCCAGGACATCGCTGACCAGGTACTCGTGAAAAGTTATTCTCTTCCTATCCAGCTTCTTTTCGATCTCTTTCAATATGGTGTTCCTGGAATAATCCTGGAGCGATTGGTGGATGTTGAGGTTGGAAACGCAGCCAACCGAAACCCGGTAATAGTCGTCGCCTTTTTCGTGGACATCCATGGTAATTTCAGGCTGATATAGACTGAAGACCCGGTGGATGGCTCTGGTGGACTCGCCTTCCAGTTTGACATGGTCGCGGTTCAGGTCCAGGCCGGTTTCGTTCTGCCGGACATCAAAATAATTCCCGTAAGGATTGGCCTGGGGAATGACCAGGACATTTAGCTTTTTAAGCAGCGGTCTCAAATCTCCGGCCGCCAGGTCGCGAATCAGCCTCAAAGCCGCTTCCTTGGCCGATTGCTCATTTCCATGCTGGGAAGCAATGAACAAAACGGTAGGCTTGTTACGATTAAGGGCAGCCGCTTCACTAACCCCTTCCTCGATCAGGACACACAGGAAAAGATCCCGGCCGGGGTAATTCTCAACCTCGGCTGTCCTTCCGGCTATCCTGACTTTGAGTACCGGATAGCGGGCAGAGAGCACTGACAGAAACCTGGCCACATCTTCATACTGGCTATACCTGGTATAACGGGTCTCCTCGGCCGGGGTCTTTACTACCTCGGCCGCCAGGGAAATTGATGACAGTAGCCAGACCGCCAGAATTAACAAGGGCCATTTTTTCCCGGTAGGCATCCCAACCTCCTTCAATATTTTTGGCTTCTCTTTTTTAATAAATAAAACTTTCAACCATACAATTTTTACCAGCCCGGGCTTTCCTTCAGCCTCAGGATTGGGTCATCTAATCTTTTTTGTCTTTCAGCAACGACGGGTCCAGCTTCAGGTTGAGAGTGAGCACCTCCCCGCTTCTCAGGACCTTAATCTTAACTTCTTCTCCCCAGTTGAATCCGGCCAGAATCATCCGAAAGTCATTGACTTCAGAAACCTCTTTTCCGGCAACCGACAGAATCACATCACCCTTTTCCAGACCTGAAGCCCTGGCCAGGGGTTCGGTTGGACGGCTGGCCACCACCAGGTTGTTCAGCCCTTCTACCTTTTTCAGGTTTATGCTTACTGCCGGATAGGCCGGGTAATCTCTGAATTTTACACCGTAAATAAAGTCAGCCAGACCACGCGAAACCCTCAGGCTCTGGCCCTCGGCCACCTGGACTCCGATGACCGTAACCTGGGGCAGGCGGCTCAACAGCCCGGCCCGCAGGTTCAGCCCCAGGCTGTAGAGCATGTGCCCGGAACCAGCCAGGACCACGACCCGCCGGCCGGTGGCTTCGGCCGCCCGGACGGCATTCCGCCCCATGGTTTCATCCCAGGCCACCTGGGCCCGGTACAGGGCCTCGAACATTGAATCCAGGTTAGCCCCTTTCATCTGGGGCGGGATTTCTTCTGATTCAAAAATGGTCCGGATCAGCAGGCGGTGCTCCTGTTGGGACAGGTCCAGTGGCGGAATTATCCGTTTTTCTTCATCGCTCAGGGCCTCATAACCCTGCATCCGGACTTTGGATATCAGGTTCCGGGGAGCATTCAGGGCGAAAATGGGGAGCCTGTGCTCCCGGGCAAAATCAAATATCTTCTGGTAATATTTGAAATTGAAATTCCAGGTTACATACCAGCTAATTTCTCTCAGGAAGCTGACCTCGTCCAGCTCACCGGCCACCCAGCGGTCCAGCACCGGCTGGAGGTCCACCGTGACCTGTTCCAGCCCGATGGCCAGGTTGGGGTCCTGCCGATACAGGGCCTCAATGATCCTGAACTGCATTTCATGCATTTCCAGGTCATCGTGGGTCTCTCCCACGTGAATCAAACGGGCCTTTTTCATTTCCTTGAGCATGGCCTCGAAGGATACCGGCTTCCCCTTCCTGGCCGAATAAAGTTGTCCGCTCTCCAGCCTGATAAACCGACCCCGGAGCTGTTTTGGTCCTAGGGGCAGGGTCAGCGTTTTGTCCTCGGTCCGGCCCTGGGACCAGAGGCCGGTCACCAGGAACCCGGCCACGAGAAAAACAGCTATACCGTTTTCCAGAATTTTTCTGATCAGCTTCACTCTAAGGTGTTTCATGACAGTTCACTCCTTTAGCCTGGAAGTTTCGAAAAAATCAATGCGATAATTTTTTTCTATTTCTTTTTCCAAGTATTTTAATCAAAGCCCGCCCGCTTATCTTATATCCGGGAATTCCTGGTAAAGGTTCTGCCTGACAAATTCAGCCAGGGCTTCCTGAAAGGCCGCCACCCTGGCTGCTGATTCCTTCCTGTTCTCCCAGGCCCGGAGCTGGGCACCGGCTTTTTCCAGGACCTGATTTTCTATCCTCATGATCTTGCTGAGAACCCCCTCGCCGCCGTAAGTCCTCAATCGGTTTATATTTAAGTACTGCGGCATCCGGCCCCTCCGGTCGGGATAAAGATACTGAACCAGTTTTCTGGAAAAGGCATTCAACGGGCAGGTCTCTTTTCCGGGTGCCGAGGCCACCGCGGGCACCTGGCCAGAAGCCGGCCAGACGGGAATGGCCGCTATGGTTATGGGCTGCCCCAGAAGGACCCACATGGTGGCCAGGTCGGCACGCTCCGGGGACGGGGCGCCCTCGAAAACCACGGCTGCGGCCGTGCTGTTCCTGTTTATGGTATCGTTGGTATTTATGTAAAGCGGGCGCGATGGGTCATCGGGCAGAGGCCGGTTCAAAGGAAAAGAATGCAGCTTCTCATGATTCAAATCCCTGGCAGCTTCCTGCAGGATAAACCGAACTCCCAGCCGGCCCTCGGCCCTGGCCGCTTCGGCCAGGTGAGACATCCTTTCAAACCTGATAAAGCCGCCACCCTGAAGGTAATCGGGTGAAGTATAGGAAAAATTCGTCCTGACGATATAACCGAACGGGGCCACCTTCTTATCATCGGCATCAAACCGGGTGTAATATTCAGAAGAGGTTTCAAAGAAACAGGCCCGGCCTTCGGCATCTATCACCCCGAAATTGGCCGCCAGGTCCCACTTGCCCTTTTCCTTCTGGAGCAGTTTTTCAAAATCATCAACCGTGGCACATAGGCCCAGGGCCAGTTTCATGAAGGCCCCGTTGCCCGACCCGTCATACTTTTTCTCTATGACCGCCAGGTCGTCGGCCTGGGAATTCATGATGGCCAGCCCCCGGTCGTTAAGACCGGCCCAGATTTCCTTTCCGGCTTCATCATCGGAATCGACGAGGCCGATGAAATTGTATTTTTCGCCCTTAAAATACATCAGCTTGTTTAAGAGCTGGGCGGTATCTCGGTTCTTCCACATCAGCGGTCGACCGCTGGCCGTGGCCCGGCCCGAGGCCACAATCAGGGTGCAGGCTGAACTCCTGGAATGTAGAGAAAGTAGCACAAAGAATGAAGCTAAAATTGAGATTAATAAAGATAGTTTCCTAAAGTTTACCATCTTGTCTCCAGAGACATGTTGAGCATTTCATTGGCCTAATTTTACCTTATCTGCCTGCTATTAAAAAGAAGTTCTGTTTCGCTAATTTCCTGGCAGAAAGGTGCCTGAACCCAAAAATATCTTCCAGACTTAAGTATTTTACGCCGAAGGCATTTCAAGAAATATCTATCAGGACTCCCATAATTTCTGTCAATACCTCTCTCTGGCTCACTACTTTTTCATCAGCAGAATATTTTGTTGGTGAGATTTTAGCTAGCTGGAATCCATTTAAATAGCCGCGCATTAATATCCAGTGTTCGTGAAGGTCGTTCGGGTGGTATGCCAGAGCAGAATAACAGAAAAAATCCGTTGCCTCTAAAAGAAAGTGTCTTGAACTCGAATAAGAAAAACTCCCCGGAATCGCGGTCTCTGGCTATTTCTTCAGGCCTGGGAACAGAGTCCGAATCGGTAAGCGACCTGAACTTAAGACCGCCTCAACATGAATCAGCGATTAAAAATTCTGCCGGGTCCGGGCCAGCTCTATTCTTCTTCGGGCTTCACCCGGCCTTCCTTGATGGCCTCGGCGATTATCTTCTGCTGGATTTGAGCGGGCACCTCTTCGTAATGGGAAAATTCCATGATGAAGGAGCCACGGCCTCCGGTGATGGAGGTCAGGGTCGGCTCAAAATCAAGCATTTCGGCCATCGGCACCTGGGCCTTCAGGATTCTCATATTTCCCTTTTGTTCCATGCCCTGGACTTTGCCGCGGCGGCCGTTGAGAGCACCCATGATATCGCCCATGTAGGCTTCGGGCGTATAAATCTCAACGTTCATCACCGGCTCCAGCAGGGTCGGCTTGGCTTCCTTCATTCCTTTCTTGAAAGCCATGGAGGCGGCTATCTTGAAGGCGATATCGGAGGAGTCCACTTCATGATAGGAACCGTCGTAGAGTATGACCTTGAAATCGACCACCGGATATCCGGCCAGGACTCCCTTCTTCCGGGCCTCCTGAATCCCCTTTTCTATGGAAGGAATGAAGTTCTTGGGAATGGCGCCACCGAAGATTTTATCCTCGAATTCAAAATCCTTGCCGCGGGGCAGGGGTTCCATCTTGATCTTGCAATCGCCGTACTGGCCGCGTCCTCCGGTCTGTTTCTTGTACTTGCCCTGGACGTCGGACCGGCCCTTGATCGTTTCCCGGTAAGGAATCTTGGGCGGCTTGAGGTCGACATCGACGTTGTAGCGCTTCTTGAGCTTGTCGGTAATGATCCGGACATGGAGTTCACCGTTTCCGGAAATCAGTAACTGGTTGGTCTCCGGGTCTCTCTCTATTCTCACGGTCGGGTCCTCTTCCGTTACCCGGTGGGTGGCCTGGGATATCTTGTCCTCGTCGGCCCTGGTCTTTGGTTCTATGGCAAAGGAAATGGAAGGCTCGGGGAACTTGATCGGCTCGAATTCAATTTCGGCTCCCTTGGCACACAGGGTGTCACCGGTCAGGGTGGCCTTGAGCTTGGCCGTGGCCACGATGTCGCCAGCCTTGACCTGGCCGGCCGGCACCTGCTCTTTACCCTGCAGGAAGAAGATACCCCCGAGTTTTTCCTCGGTATCCTTGGTGGTGTTGCTGACAACGGCATCACCGCTGACCTTGCCCGAAAAAACTCTAAGCAGCGAAATGCGCCCGGTATAGGGGTCGGAAATGGTCTTGAAGACCAGGGCGGCAAAGGGACCATCGACATTGAGCGGCAGGGCCTGTTCCTGGCCTTTAATCCTGGCCTTAACGCTTCCCCTTTCTACCGGAGAGGGCATGAAATCCACGATCCCGTCCAGCACCTGCTGGACTCCGATATTGGTCAAAGCCGAGGCGGCAAAGATGGGGAAAATCTGGTGCGATAGAATACTCTTCTTCAATCCCTGGAGGAGCTCTTCAGCCGCCAGCTCTCCCTGCTCAAAATATTTTTCCATCAGCTTTTCGTCGCTCTCGGCCACGATCTCCACCAGCTGGGTATATCTCTTTTCGACTTCTTCCTTGAGGCTGGCCGGAATTTCGGCTTCCTGGAACTTTCCGCTCTCGTCTTTCTCGTAAAGATAGGCTTTCTTCTTGATCAGGTCCACCACCCCGGAGAAGTCCTTTTCTTCACCGACCGGTATCTGCACGGGTATGGCCTGGCGTCCGAAAAACTGCTGGATTTCTTCAACCGTGCGCTTGAAGCTGGAATTTTCCCGGTCCAGCTTGTTGACTACCAGCATCCTGGGGAGCTTAAGCTCTTCCAGCATTTCCCAGACTTTTTCCGTACCCACTTCCACCCCGGCCACCCCGCAAACCAGGACCAGGGCAGAATCCACCGCCCGGAGGCTGGCCCTGGTATCCCAGAGAAAGCTGCTGTAACCGGGCGTATCTATTATGTTAATCTTGTTTCCTTTCCATTCAACGAAACAGGGAGCTGAATTGATGGATATCTTTCTCTCTATTTCTTCTGGGTCATAGTCGGTGACAGTGTTTCCCTTGTCCACCTTGGTCAGCCTGGTGGTTACCCCGCCGTCAAACAGGACGGCCGCCGTCAGCGAGGTTTTTCCGGACGAACCATGTCCTATGAAGGCAATGTTCCTGAGCTTATCCGGGCTGTAATCGGCCATTGTAATTCCTCCAGTTAGGTTTATTCAGACCAAGAAAGAGATTCTTGGAAAGCAAAACGAGTATATATAATAGTAAAAAAAGGCGATTTACTCAAGGTAAGCCAGCCAATTACTTTAGCCCCGGCTCTTTCTCAAGGATTTCCTTCAGTTCCGGGGGCAGAGGGCTCTCGAATTCCATATCCCGGCCGCTACCGGGATGCCGCAGCTGGAGCTTCCAGGCATGCAGGAACAGGCGCGGGCACCCGGGCTTCTGGCGGCCACTTCCCCCGTACCTGGTGTCCCCGAGGAGCGGATGCCCGATAGCTGATAAATGAACCCGCAGTTGATGGGTCCGCCCGGTCACCGGACGCAGAGCCAGGAATGTAGTTTCCCTGAATTCCCTCAGGACTTCATAATGGGTAATGGCCACCCGCGGCTTCCTGGTCCGGACCGATATTTTTTCCCGGTGGTGGACGTGGCGACCCAGGGGCAGGTCGATTATGCCCTTTTTCTGCCTGAACCGGCCCCGGGCCAGGGCCAGGTAGGTCTTGTGAATCGTCCTGTCTTCAAACTGCTGCCTGAGCGACTGGTAGGCAAGATTGGTCCGGGCCACCACCATCACCCCCGAGGTATCCTTATCCAGACGGTGAACTATTCCCGGGCGGGCCGCAGAACCCACGGCCGCTATTTCTGGATAGCTGTACAACAACCCGTGAACCAGGGTCCCCCGCCTGACACCAGCTCCCGGATGGACCACCAGACCGGACGGCTTGTCCAGCACCACGATATGTTCATCCTCGTAGATAAGGTGAAGGTCAATCGGCTCGGGTTGAAGCCTATCTTCTGGACGGGGATCGGGAAGGCGCAGCTCGATCCTGTCCCCTTCTTTGAGTTTCTGTCCCGGCCTAACCTTTCTTCCGTTGACCAGAACCAGGCCTTCCTTTATGGCTTTCTGAACCTGGGCCCGGCTCAGCTCCGGTAACCTGGCTTTCAGGAACAGGTCCAGGCGGATATTTTCAGCTGAGTCAACCAGGAATTCTTTCTCAATCACTTTTTCTGCGTCTCATCACTAAGAACAGGATGATCCCGGCCACCAGCCCGGCCAGGCAGTAGAGCTGGGGCAGGGACAGGCTGCCGAGGGCTGTGTCCCCTCTCAGGATGTAGGCCTTGTCTTCATGGTCTCCCCGGAAGTACTCGGTGAAAAAACGGATGATCGAGTAGTTAATTATGTAAAGGCTGAAAACCTGGCCGTAAAATTTGCGCCGTTTAAGAACAGAGAACAGAATGATGAAATTGAGAAAATTAAGGCCGGCTTCATACAGCTGAACCGGATGCAATGGTGTGTTGAGCGGAATGCCGGTCAGCTCATGGGCATACTCATTCTTGAAGACCACGGCCCAGGGCAGCGAACACTCGCGGCCGTAGCAGCAGCTGGCAGAAAAACATCCCAGCCGGCCAAAGCCATGCCCCAGGGCCACGGCCGGGGCCACCAGGTCGGCCGTCGGCCACAGCGGTATTTTCTTTTTTCGAAAATAGATGATGGCAAAAATCACCCCGAAGGTCAGTCCCCCCTGGAAGACGCCTCCCGACCTGGCCAGCGACAGGAGTTCACCCGGGTTTTCCAGGTAATACGAAAAATGGCTGAAAAAGAGGATCAGCTTGGCTCCGACGAGTGAAATCAGGATTATCCAGAAAGCGGCATCGAGCAACTTGTTGGTATCGTAGCCGAGCTTCCTGGCCTGCACATAGATGAACCAGAGGGCCGCGGCCACCCCCAGGGCCATGAAGAAGCCGTAGGTATGAACCGTTATCGGGCCGACTCGGAAGAGGATGGGGAACATTTCTTCTGACTCCTGAATAGGTTAAAGACCAGCAGGGCCGCCCCGACGGTGATGCAGCTATCGGCCAGGTTGAAGAACGGCCAGTGAAACCTTCCAACATAGAAATCAAGGAAATCGATCACATAGCCCCTTAAGATCCGGTCCAGAATATTGCCCATGGCCCCGCTGATAATCAGGGCGAAGGAAATCCTGGTCAGAAACATCTCCGGCGGGGTTTTCAGAAAATAATAGGTAACCACGGCAAAGGCCAGCAGGGCTCCGACATTTAAGATTACCAGGGCCAGGGAACTGCTGCTGTTGCCCAGGAAACCGAAGATGGCTCCCCGGTTATGAACCCTGGTCAGGTTGAAGAAGCCAGGGATTACCTCCACCACCTGGTAGAGGCCCAGCGACCTGGCCACCAGGAACTTGGTCAGCTGGTCCAGGGCCAGCCAGAACAGGATGAAAATGAAATAAAAATAGTTCTTCCTGAAAATGCTCATGGCTTAATTAAATTTCATTTCAGACTTGAGCACCCGGGCACAGCGCTCACAGACCGCCGGATAGTCCCGGTCCTGGCCAACGCTCGATGAATAGTTCCAGCACCGTTCGCATTTCTGGCCGCCAGCACGCTCCACGGACACAACCAGCTCCCCGTCCCCCACTGGACTGACCGCAACCTCTGAAACTATGAACAGCGATGGCAGGTCGTCCTTAAATTCTTCCAGAAGGTCAAAGACTTCACCCGGAGCCCGGAAAACCAGACGGGCTTCCAGGGAATTACCTATCAGTTTGGCTTCCCGGGCCTTCTCCATTTCTTTCTGGACCTGCTCTCTTATTTCCAGCAAGCGTTCGACCTTCTGCATCAATTCCGGCTCCAGCCAGGGCTGGCTGTCCTCGGGAAATGAACAGAGGTGCACCGAACCGGCCTTATCCTTGAAATCAGGCATGGCCTCCCAGGCCTCGTCGGTCGTGAAAGGCAGAATCGGGGCCATCAGCCTGAGGGTGTTCTCCAGCACCAGGAACATGGCCGTCTGTCCGGACCGGCGCAACTTTGAGGCCGGACCGGAACAGTACATCCGGTCCTTGATCACGTCCAGGTAAAAAGCACTTAGGTCGACGGTAAAAAAGTTATAGAGAGAGTGAAAGACGATGTGAAATTCATAGTCCTCGTAGGCCTTCACCACCCTCTGCCGCACCTGGCGGGCCCTCTCCAGGATCCAGCGGTCGAGCCAGAGCAGCTCTTCCGGCCGCAGCTGGTCGGTATCGGGATGAAAATCATAAAGATTACCCAGCAGAAAACGCCAGGTATTGCGAATCTTACGGTAGGCCTCGACCAGCCGCTGCAGGATTTCCTGGCCGAAGCGGGCATCTTCCTTGTAGTTGAGCATGGCCACCCAGAGGCGCAGGATTTCAGCGCCGTGCTTGGAAATAATCTCCTCGGGCTCGATAATATTGCCCAGGGACTTGGACATGGCCCGGCCCTGTTCGTCCAGGACAAAACCGTGGGTCAGACAGGTCCGGTAGGGCGAACCATTTCTGGCCCCGACCCCGATCACCAGGGAGCTGTTGAACCAGCCCCGGTACTGGTCATGTCCTTCAACATAGAGGTCAGCCGGCCAGGGTAATTCTGGACTCTTGCCCAGGATGCCATGGCTGGCCCCTGATTCAAACCAGACATCCAGGATGTTATTTTCTTTTTTGAATCTCTGGCCACCGCAGCTCGGGCATTTTTGTCCCGGCGGAAGCAACTCTGAAGCCGGCTTTTCAAACCAGGAATTGGAACCGTGTTTTTCAAAGATATCGGCCACCCTCCTGGTGATATGCTCATCGGCCAGGATGTAGCCGCAATTTTCACAATAAAAGGCCGGGATGGGTACACCCCAGGACCGCTGGCGCGAGATGCACCAGTCGGGCCGGCTCTGCATCATGTTGGCTATTCTCTCTTCGCCCCAGTATGGAATCCAGCGGATTTTCTTGATTTCTTCCAGGGTCTTTTCCCGCAGGCCGTTCTTGTCCATGGAGATGAACCACTGTTCGGTGGCTCTGAAGATGACCGGCTGTTTGCAGCGCCAGCAGTGCGGGTAGGAATGGCTGACTTCGGCCTGCTTGAGCAGGGTCCCTTCCTTCTGCATATCCGACACTATCTTCGGATTGGCCTCGAAGACATTCAGTCCGCCGTAACGTTCCACCTGGGCCAGGAACCGGCCTTCTTCGTCGACCGGGGTATAAATATCCAGGCCGTAGGCCAGGCCGGTCAGGTAATCGTCATAGCCATGGCCCGGGGCGGTGTGGACACAACCGGTCCCGTCCTCCAGGGTGACATAATCGGCCAGGACAAAAACAGATTCCCGGTTGATAAAAGGATGGCGGGCTTTCAGGCCTTCCAGGTCGCGGCCGGTCAGGACGGCCAGTTCCCGGTAGCCCGCCCAGCCCAGTTCCTCGGCCACCACCGGCAGCAGCCGCCTGGCCAGGATGAAGGCTTCGTTTCCGACCTCGGCCACCGAGTATTCATAATCCGGATGGAAGGCGATGGCCAGGTTGGCCGGCAGGGTCCAGGGAGTTGTGGTCCAGATGATTACCGAAACCTTTTTTCCCCGCAGCTGCGGCCATTTCTCCGACAGGTCCGAGAGCAGTGGGAACTTGACATATATTGAGGGTGATTTCTTTTCCTTGTATTCAATCTCGGCCTCGGCCAGGGCGGTCTGGCAGTGAAGACACCAGTGAACCGGTCTCTTTCCCTTGTAAATATTACCCGAAGCAAAAAATTCAGCCAGGAATCTCAATATGTCGGCTTCGTAACCCGGGTTCATGGTCAGGTAGGGATTCTTCCAGTCGCCGAAAACGCCCAGCCGCCGGAATTCCTCCCTCTGGATATCGATGAATTTCAGGGCATACTTACGGCATTCTTCCCTGATGTCGATGACCGTCATCTCCTTTTTCCTGGCTCCAAGCAGCTGGTCAACCCTGATTTCAATGGGCAGGCCATGGCAGTCCCAGCCCGGTATATAAGGAGACAGGTAGCCCATCATGGTCCTGGACTTGACGATGAAATCCTTGAGTATCTTGTTGAGGGCCGTACCCAGGTGGATATGGCCATTGGCATAGGGCGGGCCATCATGCAGGACAAAGGTCGGCCGGTCCTTCCTGCTCTGTATGATCCTTTCGTAAAGATTCATACCGTCCCACTTCTTGATTATTTCCGGCTCTTTCTGGGCCAGCTGGGCCTTCATGGCAAAAGAAGTCTGGGGCAGGTTCAGGCTCTTTTTGAGGTCAAGCGGTTCAGACATCGGCATTCTCCACCGGGTAAATCAATTTTTCCTATTATAGAACAGCTCCACCCGATCTGCCACTGCCCGTGGCCAATTTTTCGGGGTTTCAGTCCTGGCGGAAATGGCAGCCCCGGCTCTCGGTGTTGGCCAGGGCGGCCTGGGTAATCATCAGGGCCACCTGGATACCGTGCCGGAGGTCGACGATTTCCGGATCCATGGGAGCTTCCTTATAAAATTTATCAATCCGGTGCTTTAGGTATTCCAGGTCAGCCCGGGCCCTCTCCAGCCTCTTGGCCGTCCTGATGATGCCAGCATAATTCCACATGGTACTCCGGATGGTGGCCCAATCCTGATGAATCAGGGCCGGGTCGATGTCCTCCTCGTTCTCAGGATAATACCAGGGACGAATGAGTGATGGATCGTAAGGGAAGCCCGGCTGGAAATGATCAGAAATATGCCTGACTGCCCGGATAGCCCAGACCAGGCCTTCCAGCAGCGAGGTGGAAGCCAGCCGGTTGGCACCATGCACTCCACTGCAGGCCACCTCTCCCACGGCATACAGGCCATTCAGGGAACTTCTTCCCCAGGTGTCGACCAGCACCCCGCCGCAGCAGAAATGGGCGGCCGGCACAACTGGAATCGGCTCCCTGGTAATGTCTATACCGTACTGCAGGCAGGTTTTATAAATATAGGGAAACCTTTTCTTGATATCCACCCTGGCATAGCTGGCCAGGTCCAGCAGAACGAAGCTGGAATTGGTATTGATCATTTCCTGGTATATGGCCCTGGCCACCTCATCGCGCGGGGCCAGTTCCTTCTGCGGACTGTATTTCTCCATGAAGGTCCGGCCGTCCCTGGTCTTGAGCCTGGCTCCTTCTCCCCTGACCGACTCCGAAATCAGAAAACCGTCGGCCTCGCGGTGATAGAGGGAGGTCGGATGGAACTGGATGTACTCCATGTTCACTATTCTGGCTCCGGCCCGGAGGGCCATGGCGTAGCCCGCCCCGATTGTAGTTCTTGGATTAGAGGTAAACTGGTACACGGCCCCGCAACCGCCGGTGGCCAGGATGGTATGGGGTGCCAGGAACTTTTTTACCTTCCTGCTCCGGTTGTCAAGCACATAGGCTCCCAGGCAACAGGGCTCCCGGTAATAGCTGAGCGGGCTGGTGGAATGATGCGGAACGGTCAGCAGGTCAACGGCCGTATGGTCAAAAAAGAGATGAACATTGGGAAGCTGCCGGAGCCTGTCCATGAGGGCGGTGGAAATCCTCCGCCCGGTAGCATCCTCCACGTGAAGAATCCGGCGCCGGGAATGGCCTCCCTCCAGGGCATAATCCAGTTTCTCGGGTGAAGACCGGGCAAATGGTATCTTCAATTCGTTAATCAGGATTCGCTCGATGGCCCGCTGGCCTTCGCTGACGAGCACTTCGACCGCTTCAGGATTATTGATCTGGTCGCCAGCCTTAAGGATGTCAGCCCTGAGCAATTCGGGGTCGTCATCATCTCCGAAGGAGACTATGCCACCCTGGGCCCAGTAAGTGTTGGAGCCTTCAGGACCGGAAGACTTGATAACCAGATTTACTTCCAGCCCCAGGCCGGCGGCTTCCAGGGCCGCCGTGGCCCCGGCTATGCCTCCGCCTATAATTAACAGGTCTGAAAAATATTCTTCTTGTTCGGGTTTCTGTTTCAGCATTGGCTACACGTTCTCAAAGAAATTCAAGAGAAATATCGGCCGACTTAAAGGAATGGGTCAGCGCCCCGACCGATATGTAATCAACACCGGTCAGGGCCACTTCGCGGACATTCTGAAGGTTGACCCGACCCGAGGCTTCCAGCGGCACCCGGCCTGAAACCAGTTCCACGGCCGCCCTGATTGCTTCAACCGTCATGTTGTCCAGCATAATCCAGTCGGCTCCGTTGTCCAGCGCTTCCCGGACTTCGGCCAGGCTGGTGGCCTCGACTTCAATTTTTACCTCCGGCAGGGCACGGGCCAGGAGATACTCCCTGGCTTTCTTCAGGGCCGGAGCAATGCCCCCGGCCTGCCTTAGATGGTTATCCTTGATCAACATCATGTCGGACAGACTCATCCGGTGGTTGGTCCCGCCGCCCATCCTGACGGCATATTTCTCAAGCTGCCGCCAGCCGGGAGTGGTTTTCCTGGTATCCAGGATCCTGGCCCTTGTTCCCCTGGTGGCTTCAACAAACAACCTGGTCAGGCTGGCTACCCCGGATAACCGCTGGAGAAAATTAAGAGCTGTCCTCTCCCCTTTTAGCAGCGAGGCGGCCCGGCCGCTGACCTCGGCCAGGACCTGGCCGGGCTGGAACTCCTGGCCATCTTCTAATCTTTTTATGAATTCAACCTTCGGGTCCAGGCGGAAAAACACCCTGGCCGCCACCTCAATTCCGGCCAGCACCCCGACCTGCTTGGCCTGGAACACCGCCCTGGCCAGTTCCTCTTCCGGGATTATGGCTTCGGTGGTGATGTCGCCGGCCGGCAGGTCTTCGGCCAGGGCCAGGTCTATCAGGTGGTCAATTCTTTGCCAGTCCATTGGAATTGATTATATGAGTTTGAAATAATAGCGTCAACCTTATGGCCAGCCCTGTTGTTAGAAATAATTCCTTCCGGCATCTTGCCCATGGACCTGTTTTGTGGCAAAATTCTTCCTAATTTTTCACCGGGCAAAGGACCAAGTCATGACAGAAAGAAGAGAGACTAGTCAACCGGGTGATTTTCAACTGCAGCTGGCAGACCTGAAAAGAGTTCTATCTCTGGCCCTGGCCCGGGGCGGAGATTTCGCCGATATCTTCCTGGAATACCGGACTTCCCTGTCCATTCTCATGGAAGAAGACATTATCAAGGAATCCTCTGAAACGGTCACCCTGGGCCTGGGACTCCGGGTTATCCGCAAAGATAGAACCGGTTACGCCTATACCAATGACCTATCAGAAGAAAAGCTCAGGTCGGTAGCCCTGACCGCCTCGGCCATTGCCAGTGCCAGGGCCGGTCAGAAGTTTCCGTTTCCTCGCGTCAGGAATCTGCGGGCGGATAAAGATGTCGCCAGGGCCGGGCTGGTAGCTAACTTTCGTCCACTCAAGGACAAAATCCAGCTGGTGGAAAGGGCTTACCGCTCCGCACTGAACCATGACCAGGCTATCAAGAAGGTCCAGGTCGCCTATGGAGAATCTCTGCAGCACATCAAGATCTTGAACTCGGAGGGGTTGCTGGTTGAGGACAGAAGGCCGATGGTTAAACTGGTGGTTATGGCCCTGGCCGAAAAAAACGGGCGCCGGGAATCAGGTTTCTGCGGCGGGGGCGGCAGGGTTGGTCTGGAATACTTCAAGCGAGAGCTGACCCCGGAAACCATCGGACAGGAAGCGGCCCGAGAAGCCTGCCTGCTGCTTGAAGCCGTTGACCCGCCGGCCGGCGAGATGCCGGTGGTTCTGTCACCGGGCCACAGCGGCGTGCTCATCCACGAAGCGGTGGGGCACCTGCTGGAGGCCGATTTCATCCGCAAGAAAACTTCAGTCCTCTGGAACAAACTTGGGAAAAAGGTTGGCTCTGAACAGCTCAACATCTACGACGACCCCACCCGGCCGGGCTTCCGCGGTTCCTACAATTTTGACGACGAGGGCAGTCGTCCGCATAAGACCCTGCTGGTGGAGAAAGGCGTGGTCCGGGGTTTCCTTCAGGATTTGCTCTCAGCCCGCCTGATGAAAAAGGAGCCAACCGGGCACGGCCGCCGGGAGGATTTTTCCTGCTGGCCGCTGCCGCGAATGGCCAATACCTATATCGACCGGGGGGAATACGACCCGGAAGAAATCATCCGGAGCGTGAGAAAAGGCTTTTATGTCAGCCGCCTGTCGGGTGGTCAGGTCGAGGACTCTGGCCAGTTCACCTTTTCGGTAACTCTTGGCTATCTGATAGAAGACGGCCGGCTGGGACGGCCGGTTAGACAGGCCACCCTGATCGGAACCAACCTTGATATCCTTCAAAAGGTGGAGATGGTCGGCCATGACCTGGAGTTTGGCTGGCAGACCGGGACCTGCTCCAAGGAGGGCCAGGACGTGCCGGTAGCCGATGGCTGCCCGACCATGAAAATTTCCAGGATGACCGTGGGAGGGCTTAGATGAAAGCGGCCAGCCATGACCTCAGAAAACTGGCTGAAAAGCTGGTCCAGTACGGACGGAAGCTGGGTGCGGATGAAATGGAAGTCACCCTGTACGATGGCCGCGAGTTCAATGTTGATGTTAGACTCGGCCGGATTGAAAACCTGGTTGAGGCCGACTCCCGCTATTGTGCTTTCCGGCTATTCAAGGATAAGAAGGTGGCCTCGGCCAGTTCCTCCGACCTGAACCTGTCCACGCTTCAGGCCCTGGTCCGGAAGGCTCTGACCAGGGCCAGCCTGACCCATGCTGACGAGTTTGCCGGCCTGCCGGCTCCGGCCCGATTCAAGGTCACCGAGGACTCTCTCAAACTCTATGACCCTGAAGTGGCCGCACTTAAACCCCAGGAAAAAATTAAAATGGCCCTGACCACCGAAAGAATAGCCCTCGAGGATAGAAGAATAACCAATTCTTTCGGGGCCAGCTTTGTCAGCAACGAGCTGAGAACCATCCTGGTCAACTCCAGCGGCTTCAGTGGCGAATATCTTCAGACCTATTGCAGCCTCAGCCTGGGATTGCAGGCCGGTCACGGCGATCACCTGGTGGAAGATTACTGGTTCTCTTCCAAAAGGCATCTACGGGACCTGGCCACACCGGAAGAGGTGGCCAGGACGGCGGTCGAAAGGACAGTCCGTCAACTGAACCCCCGGAAGATCAAGACCCAGAACGTCCCGGTAATTTTTGAGCCGACCATGACCTCCTGGCTGCTGGCTTTCCTCTTTTCCTGCGTTTCCGGTACCGCCGTTTATCAGCAGACCACCTTTCTGGCCGGGCGCCTGGGTGAAAAGATCGGAAACGACCTGGTAACCGTGATCGATGACGGTTTGCTGCCTGGCCGCCTTGGCTCCCGACCCTTTGACTCGGAAGGGGTGCCCACCCAGCGGACGGTGATCATAGAAAATGGAGTGCTGAGGAACTACCTCTGCAACACTTACGCCGCCAGGAAATTGAACCTTCCGGCCACCGGCAACGGCAACGGCCGGGGGGTGGTTCCGAATAACTTCTATCTGGAACCGGGAACAACCACACCCGACGAAATTATCAAATCAACCAGAAAAGGCTTCCTGCTGACCAGGGTCATCGGACACGGGCTTAATTCGGTAACCGGCGACATCTCGCGCGGGGCCTCCGGGCTGTGGATTGAGGACGGCCAGGCAGTCTACCCTGTTTCCGAGGTGACCATCGCCGGCAACCTGGGAAAGATGCTCCAGAACATCGAACTGGTGGGCAACGATATTCGGTTTGAAAGCCCGGTCTGCGGTCCGACCATCAGGGTGGGAGAAATGACCGTGGCCGGGAAATAAGTTCGTTCTTAACCTTTTATTCTCCGACCGAATCGATTCAGGTGAACAACATCGGCCAACTCTCTTTTGGGCACATGCAGGGTTTCGTTTTCATCCTTCCAGTATTTGACCGAGCCCTGAAAATTTTCAACTACCGGGCTCTCGGCCGGATAGCCCAGAGCCAGGACCGAATCGATTCTATATTCTTCCGGAATTTCCAGGATATTATTCAACCGTTCTCGGTCAACCGAAATCAACCAGCAGCTGCCCAGCCCCTGGGTTAAAGCTCCCAGGATGATATTCTCGGCAGCGGCCCCGACATCATATTCGTAGCCCTTCTGCCTGATTCCGGTATTGACCACTATCACGATGTAAGCCGCCGGCTCCTGCCCCGGCTTGGGATTACCGGCCGGGTTGATGTAGGCCGCCCAGCGCAGCCAGGGGAAGACCTGCCTTCTAACTTCAGGGTCCTGGACTATTATGAATTCCAGTGGCTGCAGGTTGGCGGCCGAAGGTGCCAGCCGGCCCAGGTCGGCCAGCTCCAGCAGGACATTCGCCGGTATTTCTTCGGCGCGAAACTGACGGATGGTCCTTCTCTTTCTGATGAGCTCCAGGAAATCTTCCATGTTCACCCTCCTTCGGTTCGAATCCAGGCCGGTCGTCTGATATCCGGCGCCTTTATCTTAAAAATAATCGTGAAGGAAAGCAATATGATTCCGGCCACCAGGTACATTGGCTGAAGCCCGGCCAGCTCGGAAATCCAGCCATAGAAGATGGAACCCAGCCCCATGCCCACATCGAACAGGGAATTGTAAAGACTTATGGCCAGGCCCTTGTTCTCCCTTCCCATAAAATATATTAAATAGGTGCTGAGGGCGGGGAAGATCAATCCCTGCCCGAAGCCTCCGATAAAGCCGGTCAGCCATAGCCCGGCCATCGACTTTATCTGCCAGATCAGAAAGAGGTTAAGCCCGATGATCACCGCCGATATCAAGACCACCTTTTTCGGGCCAAAACGATCGGGCAGACCGCCCAGCCGGAACCTGGACATAATGGCCGCGGCCGAGAAAATGATAAAGAAGGGCCCAACCCGCCCCAGGCTCAGGGCTTTAACCAGAAGAGGTATGAAATAAATCATCGCCCCCCTGACCGACCCGTGGACTACCGGCATGGAACCGATGATCAGCAGCACAGCCAGTGAGGCTGAACCCATAATACCAGAGAGGGGTGAAGACCGGCCGGGTTCCCGGTCTTCCTTGGGCAGCTCCCGGGTCAGGGTAACCAGGAGAAATGATAACAACAGGAAAACCAGGCTGCAGTTAAACAGACCGGCAAAACCGGCCCGCCTGATTATTTCTTCTCCCAGCGTAGGGCCAACCGCATTGGCAATCAGCCCGGCCACGCCGACGATACCTATGGAACGGGCCATGCTCTGAACCGGGGCCAGGTCGGTACACATGGTTATGGTCGCGGTCATACTAATTCCCCAGCCAATCCCGGTCAGGGCCCTGAGCAGAACCGGCAGGACTCCGGCCCCGTTGACCAGATGAAAGAGTGGAACACTCAAGATAAGGATGGCTATGCCCAGCAGCGATATTTTTTTCCCGCCCTGTTGGTCAATCAGTCTGCCAAAAAACGGCCGGATGGCAATGGCGGTCAGGCTGTGAATGCCCATTATCAACCCGACCTGACTGCCGCTGAACTGGAACTGTTTCAGGAATAGCGGCAAGAGGAAGAAAAGACTGACCGAAAGGAAGAGAAAAAAATAGGCAGTCAGGCCGAGCAGGAAATCCCGGCTCCAGAGTCCGTTCTTTCGATTGAGTGCGGATTTTTCGGCCATCGATTATTCCAGCCGGCCAGACAAATTGAAATAGAAAAATAGCTTAATTCAGGTTGTTTGTAAACAGGGTGCTGGCTGTTGGGGTTAGGGGAAAATCTCATATAAGGGGATGATTGAAGGAGGGTATCCTTTGACTCTGCCCAGCCAGCACAACAGAGTCCGATATAATATTATCACAGACCGCAAAAAAATCAACTCCGTTATAAAATATCAATTCCTTCCGGCTCCGACCGGTTGACACACCCGGCGGCTTGTGTTAGAAAATCAAAAATATTCTGGTCGAGGGCAAAGATGACTACCAGGTTTCTATTCCCAAGGGAATCTTTAAAAAAAATCAGCCAGAACCTTTTTCTGGTGCTGGCCGGTTCGGCCATTATGGGGCTCGGCTACGCGCTTTTCTTAATCCCCTACCACCTGGTTCCGGGTGGGGTTTCCGGCATCTCGATCATACTCAATTACCTGTTCAAGCTACCCGTTGGCCTGCTGATAATCGCCCTCAACATCCCGGTTTTTCTGCTGAGTTATAAATTCCTGGGGAAAAAATACCTCCTGACCACTTTACTGGGCATGACCATTTCTTCGCTGCTGATTGACTTCTTCAATGAAATAATCAGGCTGCCCCGGGGGACTGAAAACCCCCTGCTGGCCGCCATCTACGGCGGGTTGATGCTGGGACTGGGGCTGGGCCTGGTCTTCCGGGGTCAGGCCTCCACCGGCGGTTCGGATGTCATCGGCCTAATCCTGAACAAGTATACCGGCCTGACCGTTGGTATCAGCATCATGCTGACCGATTTCATCATCATCTCGGCCTCGGGGCTGGTCTTCAGGAACCTGGAAGCTCCGCTCTATGGTTACATCGTTCTTTTCATTTCCTCCAAGGTAATAGACCTGGTCCTGGAAGGCTGGAGCTTTTCCAAGCTGGTGTTCATCACCTCCACCCGGGCCGACCAGATTGCCGACTTTATAATCAATCAGCTCGACCGCAGCGGCAGCGCCCTCAAGTCCCGCTCCCTGTATCTCAACCGAGAGGGGGAAATCATCATCACCGTCATCCACCGCAAACAGCTGCCCGAGCTGAAAGCCTTTATCAAGAAGACCGACCCCCAGGCCTTTGTCATCATTAACGACACCTATGAGGTCCTGGGCAAGGGCTTCAAACCCATCCATTCCAGCTGAACCTGAAAAGCAGACCCATTACCCGGTTCGCCCGGGTCTGCAGTAACCGTTAGACCGATTCCGTTTGAATTTTTTCGCGGGGTGTGGTAGTTAAGAGCAATCAGGCAAGCCAAGAGGTGGAGAATGCTTAACTTTGAGATAACTTTCATGGACTTTCTCCTGGAACACCAGGAACGGCATGGACGGACCTATCACTTTCTGATCCTGATGAACAGCATCCTCAACGCGGCCAAGCGTATCCAGCACTATTACCTGACGGGGGCCCTGAAGGGCAATCTGGGACTGAGTGGCCTGGTCAATATCCAGGGGGAAAAGGTCATGAAACTCGACCAGATAGCTAACGAGGTGGTCAAGCACTACCTGGCCCGCTCCGGCCGGGTCATTTATGCCGTCAGCGAAGAAGAGGATGAAATAATTCCGATGAATGCCGCCGGCCGTTACTTCGTTTATTACGACCCGCTGGACGGCTCCTCCAACATCCCCCATAACCTGCCGGTTGGCTTTCTGTTCGGCATAGCCAAGAGAAACCTGGAAGGACCGGAGGACGGTCACCTCAGGGCCGGGCAGGAGTTCATAGCCTCCGGGATGTTCGTCATACCCACCGGGACCTTTACCATAGCCCTGAAAGAGGCCGGCTGCTGGCGCTTCCACATCGATGAAACGATGAACTTCGTCAAGCCGACCCGGATGGAACTGCCGGCAGACAAAAAGAACTGGGAGCTGTCGTTCAATTCAGCCCACCGCAATTATTTTGCCCCGGCCGTACGCGACTGGCTAAACCAGAATGAAACTAAATACCAGTTCCGTTACCTTGGAGCCCTGGCCGGCGACTTTCACCGCATCCTGAGCAACGGCGGATTATTTCTCTATCCGGCTATCGTCAACCACCCCGACCCCAGAAAAAATTATCCCCAAGGGAAGCTCCGGCTGATGTACGAGGCGGCCGTGGTCAGTTTCATGTCCCGGGAGGCGGGAGGCCGGGCGGTCGATGAAAACGGCCAGTCCATACTGGAAATCAAGCCCGAGCATCTCCACCAGAGAACGGCCCTGTACCTGGGTTCTTCTGAACTGGTAGCAGAAATCCAAGAGGTTCTGATAAAAGCTCGAGCCAGGACCTGACCCGCCTCAAAAGCCGAGTTCTTTGATCCGGTCGATAATCTGCTCGAACCGTTCCACCCGGCCCTGGCCATAGGCCTGTTCCAGTTCGGTCAGCAGCCTGGCCAGTTTCCAGGCCCGGTCCGAGCTCAGTGGTTCGGACACCCTTTTCGGGTCCCGGAAAACCCGTGGATGGAGGTCGCCCACGGGCAGCCCTTCACTATCCTGTGAAAGTTCCTGGAAAAGAGTCTGGTTGGTAATGGCCAGGAGGTGGTCTCTAAGATTAACAAAAAACAGCAGGCCATAAATTTCGAGCAGGTAATTTTTCTCCCCGGGCGTGGCCCGGTCCAGGGCGGCCTGCAGGCCCGGTGGCTGGTCGTAGGAATAAATTTTCTTCATGGCTCTCAAGTATGATTCATTCCTGGCCATGGCCGCCGGCAACACTTCCCTGGAATAAAACTCCGATACCTGATCTAGGTCGAACGGCAACGTTCGGTTGCCATCTTCGGGTAGCGGCAGGGTTAAAACCGGCCTGGCGCTGCTGGTCAGAAATATTTCCCGGCGGTCAAAATAGCCGTTGCCATTGGTATCATAATAACGGATTTCTCCGAGCCGGGGCATCCCGGCCAGGTAGCCGAGTGGTAGCCAGCCCTCTTCTGCCTGGAAAAGATGAATTCTTTGATCTACCTCGTTATAGTAGAATTCCACCTGGCCTGAGGAAGCAGCAATTTCTCTTCGGACATTCCATTTCTGAAGGCAGCGGGAGGCCGATTCCAGTTGCCGTCGCTCCCCGGTCCAGCCTATCCCCTGACCTTCCTGCTCCTTCCAGATTACGTTTTTCTCCAGGCTCTCATCACGGTATTCCCTCCAGGAAAAACCGGCTTCGGACACTTCCAGGCCCTTAATGAGGCCCTTGATTTTTTCATAGGGGACGGTAAAGACTTCCTGGGGTGGGCGCCTTTTTTGAGAAAACATCCTGTACTCATCGAGAATAAAGGGAGCCCGGCCGGAAAGGGTCAGCCCTAAATCATAGTGGAAGGGCGCATCCTGCCTGTTGCCGCGGTCGACATCGTAACTTATTTCCAGTGAACCTATCACCGGGCCGGTGGCCTCTTCCACCACATTGACCCGGACCAGCAGGTCAGTCAATCCGTCATCATTCAGGTCCAGGCTGACCACCGGGCAGATTCCAGAAGGTCGCCAGCTCCTGAGGGTCTGGTTGTACACGTTCTGAAAGTGAAGTTTTTTTCCGTTGAGGTTCTGGGTGAATATCTCGGCCATCAGTTCCAGGGGGTTCTTGAATTTGATTATCTCCCCGATGTCTTCAAAGTCATAGCCAATCCAGGCCCGTGACAGGTACCCCCGTTCAAAGTACCTAACCTCCAGGAAATCAGCCTGGCCATCCCCGTTTTCATCGGCATAATCAACCATCAGGTCAACCTGGCCGTCCCGGTTAAGGTCGTAGAGGTAACAATCGTCGTGGAAATCGCCGCCGGACTTAAGACTCTCGTTACCGTCGTCATCAATAACCCAGACCAGGATCTCAACCTGCCGGCCATCATCCAGCCCGTAGCTTTCCAGCCTGATGGCCATTCGCTCCCTGGCCTCACCGCCTTCTTCCAGCATCAGCGTTTCGCCCGGCTTGAGCTCCAGGGTTTTCTTCCACCATTTGCGGGGTTTCAACCCGGGCAGACGCCCCTCCGGGGTCAGGGCGGTCGCCCTCATCCACCATGGCCCACGTCCTTCCTCCCCGGGTTTCAATGGTCGGGCGACTCTTTTCTGTGACTCAAGGGAAAAAGGAGATAAGCAGACCGAGAACATCACCAGCAATAACAACATCACATATTTATTCAGGGAACCTTTCTTCATTCTCAACCCATATCCATCATTATTTGGTAATCATTTCACTGTAATCCTATTTTAAGGCGCCCGGCCTGTCAATCCGCAAAATGGCAGGCTGGCTCGAACCAGGATCGGGACGGTTTGGGTCCGAGCGCTGATGAAGAGCATCTTTAAGGCAGAGCCCACCACCTTTAATCATCCAGCCACCGCAGAAAAATTTGCAATCGTCATTGAGTCCAAATCCTGTTATAATTTTTTCTTCGAGGTTAACAATGAACGTTCAGGCCTTCCAGTCCATCGCTAAAGAATTCGCACCGAGTCTTAAACCCGCCTTTGATCCCGGCTTCCTGCCGCTGGGCAAATTCATTGCCTGGTACCGGAAGCAGGCGGCCGGCAGCGGCCAGGAAATCGGCCTGGCCATAGAAAGAGAAAACGGGCTCACGGCCACCTGGAAAACCAAGATCCTTCCACTTTCTCCGGAGACCCGCCCCCTGACTCTGGCCTACGTCGAACGACTGGCCAAGTTCCTGCTCTGGCAAAAAGGTGGCTGGAAAATCTATTTTCAGGGTCCCGGAGAAATTTTTGAGCGCCTCCGGGAGCTCTATTCAATCGGGGGTGAAAGGCAATTTGATGTTAACCTGATGAGCACCGTCTATGAGCGGCCGTTTGAGGTGGTCCTGGTCGGACCCGGGGAATTACCACCCGAGCGAGATAACCCCCTGGTCCTGGGAGGACACCTGGACGGCTGCCGCCTCGGTTTTGACCTGGGTGCCAGTGATTTCAAGGTGGCCGCCCTGCAGGACGGCCAGGTGGTCTTCAGCCAGGAAATTCCCTGGAATCCCCAGGAACAGGCCGACCCGGATTACCATCGACAGCATCTGCAACAGGGCCTGAAACTGGCTGCCTCTCACCTGCCCCGGGTTGAGGCCATCGGCGGCAGCGCGGCCGGAATTTACATCAATAACCAGGTCAGGATCGCTTCCCTCTTTCGCTCGGTGCCAAGGGAACTGTTCGAGAAAAAAGTTAAGAACCTTTTCCTGGAAATGCAGGCAGAATGGCACGTGCCATTCGAGGTCATTAACGACGGAGAGGTTACGGCCCTGGCCGGATACCTCAGCCTCAACCGGACCGCCGTCCTGGGAATTGCCATGGGTTCCAGCGAAGCCGGCGGTTATCTCAACCGCCGGGGTCATCTGCCGGGCTGGCTGGACGAGCTGGCCTTCGCCCCGGTTGATCTGAACCCGCTGGCCGCGGTGGACGAATGGTCCGGAGACCGAGGGGTCGGAGCCATGTATTTTTCCCAGCAGGCCGTCAATAAACTGGCCCTGGCTGCGGGGTTCACCTTTCCGCCTGAAGCCAAGCTTCCGGAAAGGCTAAAGCAGGTCCAGTCCCTGGCCGAAAAGGGAGAAGAAAGGGCTACCAGGATTTTCAGGGACATAGGAATCTACCTTGGCTACACCGCCCAGCTGTATTCCCTGTTCTATGATTATGAAACCCTGATGATCCTGGGCCGGGTTACCTCTGGTGCCGGCGGGGACCTGATCAAGCAGGAAGCCGAGCGGGTCCTGGCCCTGGAATTTCCGGAACTGAGGGAAAAAATTGAAATCCACCTGACCGATGAAAAAAGCCGCCGGGTGGGTCAGGCCGTGGCCGCGGCCACCCTGCCCCAGATAACAAAAAAGGAATAAGCATAAAATGGAAGTAATCATCCAACCCGACAGCCAACAGGCAAGCTGGCTGGCCGCCAGACTGGTCAGAAAACTGATTCTGGAAAAACCCAGGCCGGTTCTTGGCCTGGCCACCGGCAACACGCCCCTGCAGCTTTATAAATACCTGGTGACCATGCACCGGGAAGAAGGCCTGGATTTCAGCCGGGTCATAACCTTTAACCTGGATGAATACGTCGGCCTATCCCCCGAGCATCCCGCCTCTTTTCACCATTTCATGTGGGCCAACCTCTTCAGCCAGGTCAATATCCGGCCGGAAAATGTGCACATCCCGGATGGCCTGTCCCCTGACATCCCGGCCTGCTGTGAAAAATATGAACAGGAAATCAAAGCGGCCGGTGGCATTGATATTCAAATTCTGGGATTAGGAACCAACGGCCACATTGGTTTCAACGAGCCCTCGTCTTCTTTAAGCTCTCGGACCAGGATCAAGACCCTAACCGACCAGACCAGGAAGAATAACGCCGTCTTTTTTGGCGGCGAAGAAAACGTCCCCTATCACGCCATAACCATGGGCATCGGGACAATTCTCGAAGCCCGGACCTGCCTGTTGATGGCTTTCGGCAAGAAAAAGGCCCGGGCCATCGCCCTGGCCGTGGAAGGCCCCATCACCGCCTCGGTTCCGGCCTCGGCCCTGCAGCTTCATCCCCGGGCCATAATTCTTCTCGACCGCGAAGCCGCTTCTGAGCTCAAAAACCAGGATTATTACCGCTGGGTGTTTGAACACAAGCCCGAGTGGCAGAAGGTCTGAGCGGTCTTTAAAGCTCTATTTTGACTTATTTTTCCCGCCTGTGATATAAGATTCTAACCTTAATTTAGGTCAAAGGATTGAGCCATGCATCTGACCACCCTTGACTGGATTATCGTCATAGTTTCCATCAGCATCTGTTTCCTGCCTCCCCTGATCCTGAGTCGTCGGGCCGGAAAGAACACGGCCGAATTCTTCACCTCCGGTCGGGCTGCCCCCTGGTGGCTGATCGGCATTTCCATGGTGGCCACCACCTTCAGCACCGATACTCCCAACCTGGTTACCAACATCGTTCGCAATAACGGCGTGGCCGGTAACTGGGTGTGGTGGGCCTTTCTCCTGACCGGAATGATGACCGTCTTTTTCTATGCCAGGCTCTGGCGGCGGTCGCGGGTTCTGACCGACCTGGAATTCTACGAGCTGCGCTATTCGGGCAAGCCGGCTTCTTTTGTCCGCGGTTTCCGGGCCATTTACCTCGGGCTTTTCTTCAACTGCGTGATCATGGCCTCGGTCAACCTGGCCGCAGCCAAGATTGCCAACGTCATCCTGGGCTGGCCCATGGCCAGAACCCTGATCATCTGCAGTATCATCAATGTTACCTTCGCCGCCCTGGCCGGGCTGTGGGGCGTCCTGGTGGTCGACCTGATTCAGTTTGGAATTGCCATGACCGGGGCCTTCTCCGCGGCTATTTTCGCCCTCAAGCAACCCGAAATTGGCGGGCTGTCCGGGCTGTTTTCCAAGCTTGATGCCAGAACCATCGGTCTTCTGCCGGACTTTGGCAACTGGACCATAGCCCTGTCCATATTCATTATTCCGGTGGTGGTCCAGTGGTGGTCGGTCTGGTATCCGGGGGCCGAGCCGGGTGGCGGCAGCTACATCGCCCAGAGAATGCTGGCGGCCAAGAGCGAGAAGGATGCTCTCTCCGGCACCCTGTTTTTTAATTTTGCTCACTACGCCCTCAGGCCCTGGCCCTGGATCCTGGTGGCTCTCTGCTCTTTTATCATCTACCCCGAGCTGTCCGATATCCAGAAAGCTTTTCCGGGAGTGGACCCCAGGTTAATCGGCAATGACATGGCTTACCCGGCCATGTTGAGGTTTTTGCCTTCCGGCTTTCTCGGGATCATGGTAGCCGGACTGCTGGCCGCCTATGTTTCCACCCTGGTCACCCACTTGAACTGGGGCAGTTCTTACGTGGTCCACGATTTCTACCGTCGTTTCATAAAGCGCGGGGCCGATGAAAAGCACTATGTTACGGCCGGGCGCATCATGACGGTAATCCTGATGGTCCTGGCCAGCCTGCTGACCTTTGTCCTGGAGTCGGCCAAGGCCAGTTTTGACCTGATGCTGTCGATCGGAGCCGGAACCGGTTTGATATACCTGCTGCGCTGGTTCTGGTGGCGCATCAATGCCTGGTCAGAAATAGCAGCCATGGCCAGTTCTTTCACGGTGGCCGTTTTCTTTTTCCTGCGCGGCAAGATGGGCCATCCGGTTCCCCAGCATATTTCGTTACTGGTGACCATAGCTTTTACCACCGTGGCCTGGCTGGTGGTCACCTACCTGACCCGGCCCGTTGACCGGGATAAACTCCTGTCTTTCTACCGCCTGGTCAGACCGGCCGGACCCGGCTGGAAAAAACTCAGGCTGGAATCAGGGCTGGAAGGCTCTCCCGACAGCCTGACCCTGTCCTTTGCCGGCTGGGTGGCCGGATGCATTTTTGTTTATTCGGCACTGTTCGGGACTGGCGCCTATATCTACGGTCGCTGGCCACTGGCCGTTTTCTGGACCGTGCTTTTCGTGGTCAGCACTTTTGCCCTGATAAGAATAATCGGAAAAATCTGGGCCGGGGCCGGCCAGGAAGCTCAGACCGGAGGCTGAAATGTTTGCCCTGGGGATTGATTCCGGCACTCAGGGCACCAAGGCCCTGGTGGTAAAAATAGACTCGGGCCAGGTCATGGGCCGCGGTTATGCCCGCCATCAATTCGTTTCCGGGCTGAAGCCGGGAGAATCCGAGCAGGACCCCAGGGATTGGGTCCGGGCCATGGAAGAGGCCATGGGCCAGGCCCTTAAATCCGCAGCCATAAATCCCCGGCACGTGGTCTGCCTGGGTATTTCCGGCCAGCAGCATGGATTTGTGCCGCTGGATTCAGGACACCATCCCCTGCGGCCGGCCAAGCTCTGGAACGACACCTCAACCGTAGACGAAACCGCGGAAATCATCCAGGCCCTGGGCGGGCGGAAAGTGTTTATCGAAAAGCTCGGGATAAGCCTGGCTGTGGGTTACACCGCCTCCAAGATTCTCTGGCTGAAAAAAAACGAGCCCGAGAATTACGCCCGTTTGAGCTTGATACTCCTCCCCCACAACTATCTAAATCTTTACCTTACCGGTCGGGCCCACATGGAATACGGTGATGCTTCGGGCACCGGACTGATGGACATCAGGAAACGGTGCTGGCACCAGGAAGCCATCCGGGCCATAGACCCGGAACTAGAGAACAAACTGCCTCCGATTTCTCATCCGGCGGAACCGGTCGGTCTGCTGAGAAAAGAGATTGCCGCTAAGTTTGGCCTGGAGCGAGTCCTGGTCTCAGCCGGCGGCGGAGACAACATGATGGCGGCCATTGGCACGGGTAATGTCAACGAGGGAATCTGCACTATCAGCCTGGGAACTTCGGGTACCATTTTTTCTTTTTCCTCCCGTCCATTTATCGACCCTGAGGGAGAAATCGCTGCCTTCTGCGACAGCACCGGCGGCTGGCTGCCACTCCTCTGTACAATGAATGTCACCAACACCACCGAACTCCTGAAGGAACTTCTGCTCATAGACAACCAGGAGCTGGAAATTCTGGCGGCCAAGGCCGGCCCAGGAGCGGCTGGATTGATTTTCCTGCCCTTCATCGACGGAGAACGGGTTCCGGCGTTGCCCGAAGCCTCAGGAGTCTTTTTCGGCCTGAACCGACAGAACTTCAGCCGCAGTTACCTGGCCCGGGCGGTGATAGAAGGAACTGTGTTTAACCTGGGTTATGGCTTTTCCCGGATGAAAGACCTGGGCCTCCGGCCCTCAGAAATCAGGGCCACGGGCGGAGGGGCCAGAAGCCGTACCTGGCTGCAGGTGGTATCCGACGTGCTGGAAGCCCCGGTGGTAACCCTAAAAGAAGCGGAATCGGCCGCTTACGGGGCGGCCCTGCAGGCCATCTGGTGCCTGAGGAGGCAGGAAGAACCGGGCCTTGAAATTTCTGACCTGGCCAGGAACCTGGTTCAGAAGGACAGCCTGGCCGCCTGTCCCGACCCAAAAAATTCAGAGCTTTACCGCGAATTGCAGGATAGGTTCAACTCTCTCTGGCAGAAATTGTCCCCGGAATTCTCCGAGCAAAGGCGACTGGTCAGGCACAGGTTTTAATGCTTGTGGAGGTCCTTGTGCATTATTCTCCGGGCCAGCGTCTGCCTTTCTTCTGTCGACAATAACATTAGCTGTTCCCTGAGATTATCGTCCCCCTCTTCTTCCAGCATCCGGGCCACGTATTCAATTATGCTGGAAGGAAAGACCAGGTCCCGCTCGTAGAGGCCGCGTTTCTCCCTGAGAATCCGGGCCGATTCCTGGCAGCTTCCCGGCAGCTCCTGGAGGCTATCCAGAAGTTTCCTGTCACGGAAAATGTTTCCGCTGACGTATAATTTTTCGGCCAATTCTGCGGCCTCTTTCCCCCAGATGCCGGCCGTTTCAGGACTCAGGGCCCAATCAGCAGCCATGGTCAGGCCGGCCAGGAAGAGGTGAATCAGGGCGCTGCCGTCAGCAGTCCGCATCTCCACCGTCTGGCGGCTTTCCTGGGCCTCGAACGATTCCATCTCCCTCGGGTTGACCAGCGCGGCCAGGTTGTTGACCCCGGTCCAGCCCAGTGGAACCCTGATCATGGCGCTGCGGTTGAGATCGCTCCAGCAGACCCGGGTCGGAGCTTCCTGGTTGGGCACCAGCCGGAAATAGGAGGATGCCACCGTATTGCCGAAGGCGGTCAGGGAATCGGCATAGTGGCAGAGCCCGCCGATTAGCAACCGGGCCTCCTGGCTCAGGCTGCCGTCGGGATTGGTCATGATGTTGCGCCCTTCCCGCTTGAGTTCCAGGTGGAAATGGAGCCCGTTCCCGGCCACTCCCTCCTCGAGCTTCGGGGTGAAGGTGGCCACCATGGCGTGTCTGAAGGCCACGTTCCTGATTATCCAGCGGGCCAGGACCAGGTGCTCGGCACATTCCTCCACCGGCTCCGGCAGAAATTCAATTTCCATCTGCTCGGCCGTCTTGCCTTTGATTTCTTCAACCTCACTTTCCACCCTGTCCAGGTAGCCGACCTCGCTGTGGGCGTACTTGACCGCGCCCGATAGCTGGCTTATCAGCCGGACCATCTCGTCCAGGACATGGCCCGTCTTGACAAAGGGCGAAGAGGAGTGATAGCCGCGCTGCTTCTGGGCCGGATAGATATAGGGCTGTTCGCTCAGGAGGAAGAATTCGAGCTCGCCCAGGGCCCGAAGTTCCAGGCCAGTATGTTCCCTGAAAATCTGGTGAGCTCTCATCAGGATATTGTCGACCGTAAAGCGAACCGGCAGTCCCTCGCTGTCGAGGTACCGGCAGATGAAATCCAGGCTGCGGTCATCAAAAGGATTGAGAAAGGCCGAGCGGTAAACTGGAACCACGTAAAGGTCAGACAGGCCCATGTCCACCAGGCCCTTATACAGGGAGGAGCCATCAACCCTTTCCCCCTCGGCCAGGATGGTTTCGGCCTGGAGAGGGTTCACCACCGGTATTTTTAGTTCTTTTAACTTGCCGTCCAGGCCGACGTAATGAAAGGTGATTTTTTCAAGTTTCCTGTCCTCTATCAACTTGAGAAAGTCCTGCCTCTTGAAGTCTTTTGGCTCCTTGTCCAGCAGGATGGCCACCGGGTTGGCCAGGGCATAAGATCTTCTCGATACCATGTCAACCTTCCTTATCGTTTATAATATTTTTCGGCTCCTCAACAGAAGAGCCAATATTCTATGTTAAATCAAGCAGTTCTGACAAGTGTCCGGACCATTATTCACTTATGTCCTCATATATTTAGTCGTCTGGCAAACCGGAAGCGGGCTGATCAATACAAAAGATAAGGCTGGCGCAGTTTCTCAAACTCTCTCAGACCGGTTTCCAGCTCCCTGACAATTTCCTGAGGCGAACGTCCTTGCTCCAGGGCCAGGCGGACCTCGGAATTGCCCATAATTTTATCGAAATAGTCGGGATGAAAGGCAAATTTATCTGGGTACATATCCCTGATGGTAGCCATGATCCAGAGGACTGTCAGAAACGGTCGGTAGGCCAGGCGGTCAGTTACATGCAGCTGGCAGCCGCCGCACAGCTCGCCCCGGAACTTGGAAAAACTTGGGGTAAACCAGGCTTCCCGAAAGATGACGCCAGGCAGCCTAAGCCTGTTCAGGCGTTCGCTCAGGTCGTAGCCATCTATCCAGGGAGCGCCGAACAACTCAAAAGGACGGGTGGTTCCCCTGCCTTCTGATACATTGGTTCCTTCCAGGTACACCTGGCCCGGATAGACCGCGGCCGTCTCGGGTGTGGGCATGTTGGGTGAAGGCATGACCCAGGGCAGTCCGGTCTGGTCAAACCACATCTCCCTCTTCCAGTCTTCCATGGGAATAACAGTCAGCCTGGCCTTCTTTTTAAGAAAGCGGTCGTTAAACAACCTGGCCAGCTCCCCCACGGTCATCCCATGGCGCTGGGGAATCGGGTAGAGCCCGACAAACGAGCTGAACTCCGGGTACTTAAGAACCGCTCCTTCCATGACCACACCTGTAATCGGGTTGGGTCGATCCAGCACAATAAAGTCGATGTCCAGCTCGGCGCACGTTTCCATGGCATAGGCCATGGTGGCCACATAGGTATAAACCCGGGTCCCCACGTCCTGAATGTCGAAAATCATCACCTCGATGTTTTCGACCATGGCCTTTTCAGGAACCTTCCCGACTGCCTGGGTGTCAAAACTTCTCATGTATTCATCAATGTTTTTCAGCATTCCCGGTTCAGGCCTGAAAGACTGGCCGTAGAGACTGAACACCGGAAGCTCGTACTTATCGTCAAAATAAAAGGGCACGTACTCGCCGGCCTGGGCGTTGCCCCGGATACCATGCTCGGGTCCATAGAGAGCAACCAGGTTGACCTCAGGGTTCTCCCGCAACAACCGGGCTGTGGACCGTAACTGGCGGTCCACACCCGAAGGGTTGGTGATCAGGCCTACCCTTTTACCCCGGAGGAGGTCCAGCCTTTTTTCCAGCAGAACCTCGACCCCGGGTTTTACTTTCAGTGCAACCGGTCCCCCTTTTTCCCCTTTCCGACAGGAGGCACTGGTGAAAAACATCATCATAATGAACAGGCTCAGGAGCAACAGGCCACCCATTTTTCGACTCAATTCCTGAAAATTCATCAGAACCTCCATTTAGCTTGAAACTTTCCTTCCTGGAAAGATTATATTCAAGCTGGAAATTATTGGAAAGAAAATCATGAGATCAATCGAAAGCCACCCGTCCCGACAGCCCCCGGGGAGCTGGCCTGGCGCTTGATATTCCCCCACCCGGATTATAAAATCGAAGCTGATATAGAAAAACGACAGGGATTAGCAGCATGAAAAAAAAGACCGTTCTTATTAAAAGCTTCCTAATACTTATCCTTATTTCCGTCTGTTTACTGCCCTCAGCCTGCAGCCGCCAGGAACATTTCCTTCAGGATTCATCCTACCGCCAGCTGGTTCACAAGCAGTACCTGAAAAGAGTCGAACTGGCCCTGGGCCGACAGCAGGAGCTATTTTCAGTTATGAAGGGTCTGAATGCCAGAGAGAGAGAAGCCATGGAGTTTCTCTATGCCTTCATGCCCCTGAGCGACCTGGCCAACCTGGATGGCCAGTATTTCCTGGAGCAGGTCAGGACCGCTTTCGAGGCCAGGGAGTTTTTCAGCTGGGGCCGGGAGATTCCCGAGGATATTTTCCGGCACTTCGTTCTTCCCTACCGGGTCAACAACGAAAACCCGGACCGGGCCCGCCAGGTGTTTTTTGAAGAACTGAAACCGAGAATTAAGGACCTGGACATGTACCGGGCCGCCCTGGAAGTCAATCACTGGTGCCACGAAAAAGTAACATACCGGCCCACAGATGAACGTACTTCTGCTCCCCTGGCCACGGTCAGAACCGCCTTCGGCCGGTGCGGTGAAGAATCGACCTTTACCGTGGCTGCCCTGCGGGCGGTGAGCATTCCGGCCCGCCAGGTATATACCCCGCGCTGGGCCCATACCGATGACAACCATGCCTGGGTGGAAGTCTGGGTCAACGGCCGCTGGTATTACCTGGGAGCCTGCGAGCCAGAACCCGAGCTGAACATGGGCTGGTTCTCGGGCCCGGCCAAGAGGGCCATGATAGTACACACCACGGTTTTCGGGCAATATCAGGGGCCTGAGGAAACACTGGCCCGGACCGAACTTTTCACCCGTATCAACCAGTTGTCCCTGTATGCCCCGACCGCCCGGCTGACGGTTGAAGTCAGGGATAGGGCCGGAACCCCGGTCTCCGGGGCCACAGTTGAGTTCTGTCTTTATAACTACGCCGAGTTTTATCCGGTGGCCGTCAAATCAACCGACGAGCAGGGCCTGGCTTCCATCCTCACCGGCCTGGGAGATCTGGTGGCCATCGCTTACAAAGAAGATCTGATGGCCTGGCAGAAAGTAACGGCCGGTAGCCTGGAAAAGTTATCCCTGACCCTGACCGAACCCGACCTGTCCGAAAGAGAAATCGACCTGGACATAATTCCGCCGGTGGCCCGGTCGGTGGAACCGGCCGACCCGGCCCGGGCCGAGGAAAACAACCGGCGCCTGCGACTGGAAGACATCATCAGGGCCACATATGAATCATCATTCATAAATAGAGATATCGCCAGCATCTTTGCCCGGGAAAAGGGCTTACCCGAAGACCTGACCTGGAAGTACCTTGAAGCCAGTCGCGGCAACTGGCCGGAAATCCTCGACTATCTCTACCTTCTGAAACCGGAAGAATTCAAAACCGGACTCGGCCTGCTGGGAGCTATTACTGCCAAGGACCTGCGTGATACCCCGGCCGCCATTCTGCTCCACCACCTGCGGGAAGCCCCTGGCCGGAGCGAAGGACTGGATGAAGAAACCTACATAAACTTTGTTGTCTCCCCTCGAATCGGCCGGGAATTGTTGACCCCCTGGAGAAAAGACCTCAAAGAAAAATTCAAAGAAGCGGAAGCCGCTTTCAGGGAAAACCCGGATAGAATAGCCGGCTGGATCAAGGCCAATATCAAGGTTGACGACAGCAACTATTACAACGTGCCCCTCTTTCCTGACCGGGCCCTGCAGCTCGGCCGGGCAGACATCTATTCTATGAAAATCCTGTATGTGGCCATAGCCAGGACACTGGGGATTCCCGCCAGGATTGACCGGGCTACCGGCCGGCCCTGCTATCTGGACCGGGGCCAGTGGCGAGAAGTATTTTTTGGAGATGAGGGCCCTCAGCCAGCTATCCTGACCAAGTCCAGCCTGACTCTTAATTACGAACCCATACCCGGGCTGCCCAGGCCAGTGTATTTCACCCACTTCACCCTGGCCCGCCTCAGCCAGGGAAAATACCGGACCCTGGATTATGAGAACGACCCGGCCCTTAATTCCTTTCCCTGCGGGCTACAGGTTGACCCCGGTCACTATCTCCTGGTCAGCGGCAACCGGCAGCCTGACGGCAGCGTTCTCTGCCGTCTTAAGTTCTTCGAGATTCCTGCCGAGAAAGAAACTACGGTCAGCATTACCCTGAGAACCAGTCTGAGGGAACCGGAGATCATTGGCCAGCTCAATCCGGAGGCTCGGGTTTATGACCTGAAACGGCAGGCCGGGCTCAACCTGTCCACCATAACTGAAGGCCGGAATTTTATTCTGATGCTGGTTGAGCCTGACAGGGAACCGACCAAACATCTCCTGGAAGAGGTTCAGGCTCTGGCCGGCCAATTCGCAGCCTGGCCAGGGTTGCTGGCGGTGGTGGTGGCCAGGGATACCCTTCCGGCCGGGTTTGAACCAGCCAATTACCGGAGGCTTCCCGAATCGTCCAGATTGCTTTACGATTCAGAAGACCAGCTCAGGAAAGCAATTTTCGCGGCCCTGGGAAAGGAGGCTTCCAACCTGCCCCTGGTTCTGGCCTGCCGCCCCGGCGGACAGATCATTTTTTATACTGAGGGTTACAGGATCGGCACCGGAGAACAGCTGGTCAGGACCCTGGCCTGGCTGAAATGATTACCGGTTGAAAGCTTTATCATCAAATGAACAAACCTCTCCGGCTGAATTCAATCATGGAGTGGCTTACCAGCCGATTGAGTCAGGAAAAGCCCGGACTTCCGGCCCAGCTGAAATTGAGTCCCCTGCCCCCTCCTTCCAACCTGACCTACCAGGATGTCATGGAAACCTGTCTTAAGGCCGCGGTCCTTATCCTGCTCTACCCCAAAGGGTCAGAGCCGCACCTGGTATTTATCCACAGAACCGGGCTGGGCAACCATCACCAGAACCAGATTTCGTTCCCGGGCGGTGGACTCCAGCCCGACGAGAGCATCGAGCAGGCGGCCGGGCGTGAAGCCAGGGAAGAACTCGGAATTGAAACTGAAAGGATCACAGTGGTCGGCCAGCTCACGCCGCTTTACGTTCAACCCAGCAACTACTGCGTTTTTCCGGTGGTGGCCATCAGCCTGACCGGGATGAAGTTCAGCCCCTGCCCGGGCGAAGTGGCTTCTGTTATCGAGGTGCCACTTTCACATCTTCTCAATGAAAATAACCTGAAGCAGGAACGATGGCTGCTCCGGGGCCGGGAAGTCCTGGTTCCCTTCTATCAATTTGAACAGCATAAAATCTGGGGAGCCACGGCTATGATCCTGAGCGAGTTTCTGGAAATACTGAAGGATATGAAGACGCCGGACCCGGTCCCTGGCAGGCAACCGGGCGGCAGATAACAGGGTGTTATCTGAATCTTAACATCAATCAGGAGGTCAAAATGCCACTGGTGGAAATACACCTGCTGGAAGGCCGGACCAAGGAACAGAAAAAGGCTTTGCTGGAGGCCGTGACCAGGGCTGTCCAGGAATCCATCCAGGCTCCGCTGGAAACCATCCGGGTCTGGATCCAGGAAATGCCCCTGGACGAATTCATGACGGCCGGAGTCCTGGCTTCTGAAAAATACCGGAAAAACACCAAATAAAAAGGGGGCACTTTCGCGCCCCCTTTTTGTCTTCATGGCCGGGCTTGTCTTCCTCGGGCCCGGTCAACATCTAACTTTAATAATTCAGGTAGAAAGTCAGGGCGAAGGTTCTGGGCGGAGCGTAAGAAGTTGGCATCATGTAGCTGGGCTGGTCACCGCGAGTGTCAATTCTCAGAGCAGTCTGGGCATTGAAGACGTTCATCATCCTGGCCTCCAGGATGGCCCGGAAGCGAGCCAGAGGAATCTCGTAGCTGATCTGCATGTCGCAGTTGACCCAGGTCTTCAGCCGGTGGCTGCCGGCCGGCTCCAGGTAGCGGTAGTAATTGCCATAGTAATCGCGGCCTCTCATTTCCCAGGGGGCTCCGCTCTGCACCCGGAGATAACCGCCAAAGGTGGTCCTTTTCAGGAATTGCCAGGTGCCGAACAGCTTGAAGACGTGGGTCCTGTCCCCGGACAGAATGCCCTCGCGGTTGGGGTCGCTGAGGTACAGGCCTGGTGCATCCTCAATGTAGGACGAGGCGTAGAACAGGGCTGTGCCCGGAGCATAGTCCAGGTCCCAGTTGCCGCTCATCCGGCTCAGGGTGTACATAGCGGTCAGAGACCACTTGTCAGAATATTGTTTTTTCAGCTCGATATTGACCGACTTGTAAACCCTTTTAGCCTTGGAAGCAAAAAACGGGCTGAACCCGCTCTGGGGAATCAGGGCCTGGATATCGGGCGGCAGGAAATACCAGGAAATCAGCTGCCCGTCCAGGTTGTGGTAGATGTAGCTTCCGGGAGAGGTTTCGCGGTTCCTGGTCGGGAAATCCTCGATGATGTGATTCACATACCGGTACTGTCCCCAGACCTCAACCGTCCAGTCCTTGTTGAGCGGACGGCTGTAACCGGCCACCACCTCGTCAGTGTAGGTCGGCTTGACATCCGGATGGATTATCTTGCCGGTTTCATTGGCCTGAATGACATCGGCAATCTTGGTCCCATCGGTACGCGAGAAATAGGTATCGGTCCGGAAAATACGTACCGGGGCGGCCGCCCTGGCCAGCGAGCGGTTATCCATGTTGTTGTAGCGGCCAAAGCTGGCGAAAACCTTGTCGCCAACCTTGGGGTCCAGGACATAGGTAAAGCCAAAGCGCGGCTGGATTTCCTTGTCAAAATTGAAGGTCAGGAATTTTATTTTTTCGTCGGTCTTGACGCTGAATTCATCCCGGTTCAGCAGGAAACCCAGGATCAGGGTGAACCGCTCGCCGATGCTGATGTTATCCTGCAGGAAGATTCCGTAGGTCCGGCCGCGGGAATCCTGGGGTGGCTGCTGCGAATAATATCGGCAGCGAAAGACCGGCTGCCCGCTGTAAGTGGTGACGATGATGCTGCCCCAGCCGTTGGCCAGCCTTTCCAGGTACTCGCCCCCGTCGTCATAGCTGAACCCGGCCTTGATGACATGGGAATGACCGGTGAAATCCAGGTACTTGGTAAAGACCAGCTTGAACTCATCGCGGAAAAAGTTCTGGGTGTTGTACTCGGAAGCCCCGCCGACGTATTGACCGGAAGCCGTGGCCGGCGGGATGACGTAACCGGTAGCGGTCTGGAAATAGCCCATCTTGTCCAGGTTGTTGATGTCAAAGGGCGGCAGGTAGCCGAGCTCGTTGATGGGCACGCTCTTATAGTTTTCGTTCACGTGGTCGTACTTGACTTCCAGCAGGGTGGACTGGGTTATGGTCCAGACCCAGGAAGCATAGATGATCCGGGACAGGCCGTTGCCGTTCACGGCCACGCTGGGAGCGTCATTAACTCCGATTCCGGAATTCTTGTTGGTATAATCATTGTTTCTGAAACTCACCGAGAAAATATGAGCCCGCCAGGGGTTGGCCGTAATCTTGGCAAACAGCTCGTTGGAAGTGCTCTTGGCATCGGGCACAGGACCGAGGTTATTGACCCGGCCAGTGGTCCTTGAATAAGGCAGGTTGCCGGAGACATACCACCAGACGCGGTCCTTGAGAATTGGACCGCCTATCCCTATAGAAGGAGCATAGCGATCGTACTTGGTGATGATATTCGGGTCATGGCTTTTCCAGGTAAATTCCGAGGGTTCAAAGACAAACCTCAAAGATCCGGAAATCTGGTTGGAACCGGACTTGGTGATGGCATTGGTCACCATGCCGGCCGAGCGCCCGAACTCGGCGCTGATGCCGCCCCTCTTGATATTCACTTCCTGGATATCCATTTCCGAAAAATTGGAACCCAGGTAGCCGAAGAAGGGGTTGGTGATGTTGGAACCGTCATAGAGATAGACGTTGTCCTGCTTGCCACCGCCAGCCGCCGGGGCGAAATCGCGGTTATCGGCCACCCCGGGGGCCAGCTGGAAGAGCGAAGCGTAGGAACGTCCCAGGGGCAACTTCTGGAGAGTATCGGATACCCAGTTAGCGGAGACCTCTGTGGATTTCAGGTCAACCGCTGGTGTGGCGGCGATCACCGTCACCTGCTCCTCGATCTTACCCACGGGCTGCATTATGGCGTTGACAAAAGTCTGCCGGTCAATTGACACCACCACTTCGGCATTGAAGTCGATCATCTCCGGGTGGGTAACAACCAGGGTATACTTGCCCGGAGGAAGTGCCTGGAAGATGAATCCACCATCCTTTCCGGTGATAAATTCCCTTCCCAGCGGAAGAGTCTTTCCGGAGATGATGACCGTGGCCCCCTCCAGGATCCGGCCGTCGGCGGTTTTAACCAGGCCGCGGATCGAACCCCTTTCCTGGGCCAGGGCCAGGCCGGAAACCAGAAGAATGATAAATAAAACCAGTAAACTGAGCTTGAAAAACTTTGGCATTAAGCCCTCCTTTCTTTAATTTGCCATTCCCTGTATATCGCTCTTTTTTTTGATTCAGTTAATTTCTATAACTTTTAAAATGTAAAGTCAACTTCTGGTCAACAATCCCAACCCAGATTATTCGAGAACGGGAAGTTATGAAGCCGGGCCGGGAAACAGCCTGTTGAAACTAACCAGGCCATTGCTTCAGATAAATCAGATCATACTGATCAAACTAAATTCGCGTCATAGATCAGCGGGTTCTATAGACGCCTGGCCCGGCCCTGAAGATAAAAAAACTGAACATAAAAAAAGAGCCCCTTCCCCGAAGGGAAGAGGCTCCAAGAAAACCGCAGAGATTTCAGCTCAGAAGGAAAATCTGAAGCCCAGCCTGGCCGACCAGGTGCCAAACCTGGTGGACCACCAGCCGAAAGCCGGGTGCGGGTCGCCGTCAGAGGCAACCCAGCTCAGGTAATTGGCAGCCAGTGTTCCATCCAGAATTTCTGCATCATCGGCCCAGATAGCCGTCCGGTTGAGGTCAGTAATCTTGCTCTGAATGGTCTTGGTGTTGAAGACATTGTTAACCTGCAGGTTGATGGCTACCGAGTACTTCTGGGCAAACTTGTAGACGTATTCCACGAAGACATCGGCCCAGACGGTGAAGGGCAGGCGACCCAGGTCAGCCCGGTTTTCCGGGTAGATGTAACGGTTGTTCATGTAAAGCCTGGTGGTCAGGGGCAGTCCGCTTCTTCCGTAAGCGGTCACACCGACGGTCAGGCCGAAGGGGAAGACATAGGAACCATAGGCCTTGATGTAATGGGTTCGGTCATGGGGCATGGGTCCCTTGAGCACGTTGCCATAGACGTCGTAGGCCATGAACCAGTCGTCATAATAAAGGGTAACATTGGGCGCGTTACGGCCATCTTCGTCAGCGCTGCTCAACCCGGAATAATTGCCCTGGACCCGGCTCAGGGTGTAGTTAATTCCACCCTGCCAGTTGTGGCTGAACCTCTTTTCCAGCGAAACGTTTAGGCCGTAATAATCTCTCTTGGCCTTGGGAACCGGCCAGTACTCATCGGCAAACTTGCCGCCCTGGGAAACCGGCAGAGAGTAACCATAACCGGGATTGCAGATGTAGAAGATTTCCTGGAGAGTATCGCCAACCCACTCCAGGGCTCCGACGTCTTCAATGGTCCTGATCAGGTGCTTATTGACCAGGCGCACCGACAGCGACAGGTCTTCCATCAGCTTCTTTTCGGCTCCGAACGATATTTCGCTCTGGGCCGCCGGTTTCAGGTTGGGGTCAACCCTGTCAAATGATGGCGGCAGGTAGTCCAGAGTGCCGGCATAGGTGTTGTTATATTCCTGGCTGGCCCGGTCGTCCAGCAGGCCGCTGGCCGCAATCTGAGTCCAATCGGGGTCTTTCAAAGCGTAGAAATCGCGTTTGTGCTTCCAGCCACCAAAGCTGAGCACGGCAATGTAGAGCTTCATGACGTCATAATAGATGCCGTAGCTTCCGAAGATCTTCAGGCTGGAATCCCCGAAAACGTCATATACCAGGCCGATTCTCGGGGCAATCTTGTCGGCAAAGCCAAAATTGACCGGCTTCTTGATGCTGGCATAGAGCGGGTCGTCGGTAAAGGAAGGAATGTATTCGTTTTCAGCCCTGATTCCAAAGTTCAGGGTCAGCCGGTCTTTAATCGTCCAGGAATCCTGCAGGTAAAGCGCCCAGTTGTTGCTGCGGGCATTCCAGACGCCGCCATAAGGCGAAGTCCAGCCGCTCCGGATGTAATAGTAGCCGTAGGGCCCGTAGTAGGGGCTATCAGTGGGCGCCCCGACTCCGACCGGAAAACCGAGAGCGTAGGATGTCCTGTTCCAGTACAGATAGACCCTGGGATACGGGGAATAATCCAGGACATCTTCATGCAGCTGAATGAACTGTACTCCAGCCTTCCAGGCATGCTCGCCAGCCAGGGTCAGATAGTAGGTAAAGTCCAGGTTGGCGCTAATCTTTTCGTACAGCCGCTTCTTGGTCTCCAGGTAGATGCTGGAATCGGTCCAGTAGGCATAATGCAGCAGCTCGGGGTGGGCCTGGAAAAACGGGTCGGTCTGGAAGACATAGTTGGAAGTATAAAAATAGAAGGTGGAATGCGGCGGCGGCTGAATCTGCTGGTTGGTGGTATTCTGACGGTGCCAGCCCGCCCGCAGGCTTATCAACAAATTATTGCTGCTGGAATAGTCGGCCATGAAGGAGGTGGAATAATCCGGATAATCATAACCTTCTTTGAACCATTGATAGGTTGAAGACGAGGTGCCTCCAATGCTGGGCAGGGCCCCGCGGTACTTGTAGAAGTTGTTAACAAAGCTGGCCGAAAGCCGTAGCCCCTGAATGGGAGCCGCCGTCAGCTTGGCCGAGCCATTGTAATAATAGTCAGCCGTGGGGAATTGATAGAATGGCCCCTGGCGTGAATTGAAATCCCTGAGAGCCGTCCGCTGGGCATAAATCGGATTGAAAGAGCCAAAGAACCACAGCTTGTCTTTGAGTATGTAGCCTCCCAGGTTGAAGGCGCCTTCCAGGCGGTAGTATCTATCCCGGTTCTTTCCGCCACCGTAGTACAGGTCATCCTCATTTACATATTCATAAACATCAACATCATAAGGGCTCTGCCGCAGGTAATCCCGGGCCTTACCCTGCATATACGTCTTATTATTTTCATAAAAGCCGATAAAATCACCATGAAAAGTATTACCGCCAGACCTGGTGATGACGTTGACCACACCGCCCATCGAGCCTCCGAATTCAGCGTTATAGCCCGAGGCCACCACCTTGACCTCATCCAGCAGTTCCAGGACCACGTTCTGGGCCCTGGTCCCGACATGGATGCTGGTAACATCGGTGCCGTCCACGTGCCAGACATTCTCCGCCCCCGAAGCTCCATCCATGCTGAAACCACCCACCTTGCTTTCGTAGTTGACTCCGGGCACGGTGCTGATCAGAGAATCGAAGCTCCGGCCGCGGGGCAGGGTCATAAAAAATTCCTTGCTCATGGTCTGGCCCTTGACCGTGCTCTTGACATCGATCAAGGGGGCCTGTCCAACCACGGTAACCTCTTCCTCGATGGCTGCCGGTTCCAGGCTGACATTTAGAACCAGGCTCTGGGACAGAGCCAGGTAAATATCCTTCCGGACGAGCTTCTTGAATCCCGGCAGGCTGAAAGTAATTTCATAGTTGCCGGAAGGCAGGGCCATCAGGCGGTAAACACCGTTGGCGTCGGTTACGGCGGTAGCTTTTCCCACCAGCTTGGGGCTGGTAGCTTCCACGTTGACTCCCGGCAGCGGGCTGCCCTGGTCATCTACCACCCTGCCGGTAATCATCCCCTCCGGGTTGATCTGCCCGAAGGCCAGTCCGGCTGTCAGGAGCAACATGGAGAGAATTGCGGTTAAGAAAACTTTTTTCATCCGCGTACCTCCCTCTTACAAAACCCCATCCCTGGATGAAAGATTTCATCCGACCAATAGACTTTCAGATTTTACATGCCTTCTTTTTTGCCGGTCATTGAACCTCCTGAGTGGGATGCCGGGCGTAACAGGTTAAGGTGTTATGCCGTTTGATATATTTTTAAATCCTCTGGCTATCCCCTGTCAAGGAGAAAAAATCCTTCAGACCCCAGCAAGGACGGGGGCTGAATTACTCATCCCGGAGCATGTTAAGGCCCCCAGTCAAGTGGCCTGGGATCGCCGGGCAAAACAGGTCATTATCCTGGTTTCTGCTTCCATAAGAAGCGGCTCCCCCCGCTTGGGGAATATTGCCCGATAGCTATACGGGCCAGAAGAGGATGACCCGACCAGGAACATACTCAGGAAGAACTTACCAGCACTGAACCAGGTATGTTTTAAGCCGGGAGTGCTAGCCCGGCTCTATCAGGACAGGGAAACATCTCCAGGGCAGCCCGGGATCAAGCTGGATGGATTGGCCTTGCTGATGAACTTTGGAACTGGGAAAAAATTTGAATTCTTAAAATCAAGAGTGCCGGAGGAGGGAGTCGAACCCACACCCGAAGTGAATCGGACTGGATTTTGAGTCCAGCGCGTCTGCCAATTCCGCCACTCCGGCAGGCCTTGAGCCTCTTAACTATAGAAAAACCCGCCTCTTTTTTCAAGGTTTCCGACCCCCGCCTTGAGAACTGGACCGCGGTTTAAACTGCGGTTGCCTTAGCCTGTAGGCCCCGGAGCAATTTAGCCCTCTCCCCTGCCCACTGAGAGTTGGCCAAGGCTATCACCTTAAATATCAGGCGCCGCATTGTGGCGGCAGGCCGGCAGGTGGTCGGCAATATCTAGCCTGCCAACGAAAAATAGTAAAGGCTGAATGATTAAATCCCAGCTTCCTGCTGACTTGGGACAGATTGACAGGATAGGGTCAGGACTGTCAATCTTTTTCCGCTAATGGTATATTCACATGTTATTTTCCTTCGAATTTTTCAAATTAAGTCTTAGAGCGGGCCACGGCCGGAGGGCCGACCTCCGTCAATTATGCTGATTGCCAATCTCGTTTCCATCTGTTATAAATCTACTGTGCCTACAGAGAAAAGACGCGATCGAATTGAATCCGTCCTGTCCAGGCGCCAGCCCGACCTGCGGGTCGTCCTGGAGGATGTGGCCATCACCCACAATGCCAGTGCCGTGGCCCGGACCTGCGAGGCCACCGGGGCCTTCAACCTTCACATCATAACCAGCCAGCCCGACCAGGTGGCCTTCAACGAGGCCATCTCAACCAGGGCCGAGAAATGGCTGGCCATCCATTTTCACCAGACAACAGAAGAATGCCTGTCCCGTCTCAAAAGCCAGGGGTTAAAGATAGCCGTGACCACCCTGGCCGGCCAAACCATTCCCTACACCGAAATCGATTACTGCCAGCCGCTGGCCATAGTTTTCGGAAACGAATCCGAAGGGGTTTCTAACCGGGCCCTGGAATTCGCAGATTACCGTATCAGGATCCCGATGGTGGGCATGGTCCAGAGCCTCAACCTGTCGGTCTCGGTGGGCATCATCCTCTACGAGGCCTTCCGCCAGAGACAGGCCAGGGGATTTTACGACACCTGCCGCCTCTCACCGGAGGAATACGAACGGTGGCTGAACCACTGGCTCGGTAATCCCAGGCCCCGCCGGCCCTTTACCCGGAAAAAATAAAAGGGCGGGATAACTCCCGCCCCCGGTATGGAGAATGGAGCAGGTCTCTCAGATTCTTCTCATGGACTCCGGGTACAAGAACTGCAGTTTCCGACCCGGTTCCCTGCTCTCCTCGAAAATTTTCCTGGCCTGTTCTTCAAGCTGGGGTTTTACCCGGGCCATCTCCTCCTGGACCTTCTTCAACTGCTCAGTATGTTCCTTCTGCCAGATTTCGTAGTCCTGCTTCAACTTCTCCAGGTATCCGCTGGAAGCCTCCTGCATTTCTTCCGAAAAACGCCCGACGTCCGGCCAGTTTCTTCTCTGCTCTTCGGCCACCTCCACCTCAACCTTCAGCTTTTTCTTTTCACGGAGAACTTCCAGGGAAATCTTTTCGCCCTTCTTCTTTTTCTGAATCTGGTCGGTCAGGGCTTCGAGGGTTTCCACCCGCCGGCCATCGGCGGCCACGATCACATCGCCCACCTTGATACCGGCTTTCTCAGCCGGGCTGCCGGGATTCACCCTGGCCACCAGCAGTCCACGACCATCCGGTACTCCAAAATACCTGGAAAGTTCCGGGTTGAGCTGCTCCAGGGCAACTCCGATGAAGCGGTAGTGCTCGAAGCCAAACTCAAACTCGAACTTCTCCCCTTCCGGCAAATCCGGTAGCACCGGCCGCGAAGGCATCCCCGGCAAACGCCGAAAGAGGTCCGGAAATCTCAATTCCAGCTCCCGGCGGGCTTCTTCTTCCGGCACGGCTCCCAGCTTGACTTTAATTTCCCTGGTTTTACCTTCTGTTTCCACGGTCAGGTTGATATCCTGGCCGGGCCGCCTGGTCCTGATTTCCGAGACCAGCTGGTCGGAAGTGGCTATTTCTTTGCCGTCAATCTTAAGTATCCTGTCACCCGGTTTCAGCTTGGCCAGCTCCGCCGGGCTTTTTTCTTCTACCCTGGTAACAACTACCCGGCCTTCGCGGTCTTCGGCAATGGAAACACCGAGCCAGCCTCGTTCCACCCGGCCCTTGGCTTTTATTTCCTGGAACACATATTGAACCACTTCAACGGGCATGGCCATGGCCATGCCGGCGGCCGGAGCCTCAGCCTGGCTGTAGACATAGCCGGTGCCGGTGGCTTCCCTGTCCCTGAACCTGAAGACAATCGGGCTCTCCTCTGAATAGACACCACGCAGCAACCCTACCAGTTGCCCCTTTTCATCCAGCACCGGCCCGCCGCTCATGCCCGGGGTTATCCACAGGTTAAGGCGGAGACGGTCCGGGGCCACCGAGCTGACGATACCCTGGGTGACGGTGACACCGGAATCAGGGGCAATTCCCAGGGCGCAGACCCAGGAACCCGGCACCAGGTTCCTGGTCGAACCGGCGGTTACGGCCGGCAATTTTTTATCTTTAACCTGAATAATGGCTATCCTGGTTTCAGGGTCAAAGCCCAGAAAATCAGCTTCATAGCGCTTGCCGTTGTTATCAACTACCGCCAGCTTTTCACCCCGGGGTGAAATAAGGGCGGTGGTGGCAATATAACCTTCTCTGTCAATGACCACCCCGGTGGCCACCCTTCTCAGGCCGTCCCGCACTTCGACCCTGACCACGGCTGACGAAGCCTTCTTAACTATGTCGCTGGCATCGCGCTCCGGTTCTGGAGTAGCTCCAGAATAGGCCAGGCCGGACATCCCTGCCAGCAAGACCAGCAGGCTGCCCAGGATCATCCCGAACAATCTTCCTTTTCCGCACATTTCAAACCTCCTCAGTAGCTGATTTGCTGAATCAAATTATCGGACACCTGCTCCAGAATGAAGACCGTCTGAGAATCGTCGGACGCGCGGCGCATCTCCCTCTTGAGGTCCAGCGGCTCGACCACGTGTACCACCTGGCCCGGGCGCTCTCCCTGGTTTGCGCTGGCCATGGTGCTTACGGGCGATTTCCTGGAGGTGGGTGAGAAAATGATTATCGCAGCCAGAACCAGAGCACCCGCCCCGGCCAGGCTGAATTCCAGCCGCCGCCACCTGACCCTGGCCTTCTTTCTTTCGGCCAGCCCGGTCAGGACCGCCTGTTCAAACCCCGGCGGGGCAGAGACCCGGTCCAGCCCCTGAAGATATCTTTCGACGTCCATCTCGGCTCTCCATTATTTATAATTCCAGATCTTCGTTTTCCGTTTCATTTTCGTTGCCATCTTTTCTGTTTCTTATTTCCCGGCCCTCTTCCAGCCACCGCCTGAGGTACTCCCGGCCCCGGCTGATCCTGGCCTTGACCGTGCCCAGCGGCAGCTTCAGCAGGCTGGCAATCTCCTCCTGGGAAAAACCTTCCACGTCCTTTAAGATAACCGGTATCCGGTAACGGGGATGAAGGCGCCCCAGGGCCATCCTGACATTCCTCATCATGCCGGGGTCGTTATGGTCAAGCGAATAACTGCCCGAGGAATAATCGTTGGTTATTTCTTCCAGTGGAACCACCTGGTGGCGGCTTGCCTTCTTCTTTTCGGTCCGGGCCAGGTTGGCCGCTATGGAATAAATCCAGGCCGAGACCGGGGCAATCGGCCGGTACTTCCTGGCCTTAAAATAAACCCGCATGAAAGTTTCCTGGGCCAGGTCGACCGCCAGCTGGTAATCACCCGTCACCTGGTACAGGAAATTGACTATCCTGTCCTTGTAAATGGTCATGAGCTGGGCGAAGGCAGACTCGTCCCCCTCTTTCACTCTTTCCATGAGTGCCTGCTCATCCATCCTGGTATTCATTAACCAACCGGCTTCAGAAAAGTTGCATCCTGTCTTTTCTTCCTTAATAATATAGCCAAGCCTGAGAATTTCAAAGCCCCGAGGGAAACGCTCAGCCTGTCCTGGCCCGAAAAGCTGGCCGGGGAACTTTTTCGCGGAAAATTTCGTCTACCGGGATGACGTGCGTGGAAGTGAAAGAAATAGTCAGAAATTGCCTGAAAGGAGAGGCGGAAGCCTGGAAGATGCTGGTTGACCTTTATTCCCGGAAAATCTTCAACCTGGCCTACCAGTTTGCCGGTACCCCCCAGGAAGCCGAGGACCTGACCCAGGAGATCTTCCTGAAGCTCTATAACTCCCTCGGCAAGTACGATTTCGAGCGGGACTTCAGCGCCTGGTTCCTGACCCTGGCCAGAAACTTCCTGATTGATGAATTCCGCAGAACCAGGCTGGAGAAATCGCAACGGGCTGATTTTGAAGAACTTACCACCGCAGCTGCCGAAACCGATGGCCCGGAAAACCGGCTGTTGAGCCAGGAAAAAGCCGAACTGGTCAGGGAAGCCCTGCTCCAGCTTTCGCCAGAATTGAGAACAGTCCTGGTACTGAGGGAAATCGAAGGATTCAGCTACGAGGAAATTGCCCAGAAGATGAAGCTTCCCCTGGGCACGGTCAAGAGCAGGGTTAATCGGGGCCGGATTCAAATAGCTCAGGCCATCCTGGAAAAGACCGGAGGTAAGCCATGAACTGTGACCGGGTGCAACTGCTGTTTTCAGACTACCTCGAAGGGCAGCTCCAGCCTGAAGTCAAAAAAGAACTGGAGGCCCACCTGGCCGGCTGCCCGGACTGCACCCGCCTGCTGGAAGTCACCAGGAACCTGGCCGCCGAGTGGTTGAGGCTCCCCGAAATTGAACCGCCAGCCGGCTTAATTCAGAAGCTTTACCTGATCCCGGAAACATCTTCCAGGCCCAAGAAAGCCTGGTCATTCGGCTGGAGGTTCTGGTTGAGCCCGGCCTTCCAGCCGGTCCTGACTTCCCTGACCGTAATCCTGGTGGTTTTTTCGCTTCTGACCTTCACCACGCCGGGCCGGAGCCTTAAAAAATCAGCCGCCCTGGAACTGCGCCGCACCTACAGCCTGGCCCAGAAAACCCTGGTCCGGGCCGGAGTTCTCAAGGATAAGCTCCAGGGATACCGCGAAAATTTTATAGCTTCTCTCGAAGCTAAGAATATCTATAAATCTGACAAGAATTAATGGAGGTTTAAATTGGAAGAAAAAATCAAGATCGAACAAAAACCAGCCAAGTCACCGGTCCTGGCCGGAATCTTCTCGGCCATCTTCCCCGGGACGGGAGCCATCTACAACGGAAGTTATCTCAAGGGCATCCTGTTCATTATCATTTTTGCCGGCCTGGTTTCCATCCAGGGCCGCGGGGGGCAACCGTTCGTCGGCCTGATGCTGGCCGGCTTCTACTTTTTCCAGATCATAGATGCCGTCAACGAGGCCAGGAGAATATCCACCGCCGGTCAACCCGAGCCCTCCCCGGGAACCAGGCTATCGGTAGAAGCCGAAGTGGACATTTCCCGGCCGTCCGGTTCCATCTCCTGGGGAATCATACTGATTCTCCTGGGCGGTCTGTTCCTGCTGGCCAACTACGAGGTCATCAGCTACGACGCTTTGATCGATTACTGGCCGCTGGCCCTGATCGGCCTGGGCCTGAAGCTGCTGGCCGATTATTTCATCGGCAAGAAATCAACCAAGAAAATATGAGGAGGACAAACCATGTCAAGAAGACATAGAGACAACTTAATCTGGGGTTTAATCCTGGTGGTAATCGGGGCCATCTTTCTTCTGGAAAATATAGGTTACGATGCCTGGAGACACCTGTTCAAGCTCTGGCCCCTGATCCTTATCTTCTGGGGAGCTTCCAAGCTCTACTACGGAATCAAGGCCCGCAGCCAGGCTTCAGAACCTAAAGACGGAGTCATCGAAGCGGAGATACTGCCCGGGGACAAAAAAGATGAAAGCTAAGGAAGTCCTGCTCCTGATTCTTATCGTCGTGGTCGGAGTCGGTTTACATTACCTGGATAACCTGAAACTTACCATAGATGACTGGGAGGTTAGCTCCCTGTTTCGCGGCGATTCCTTTCTTTTTGAGGAAGTTAAGACCGAGGCCCCAGCCGGTGCCCTGGAAATCGTTAACAGCCACGGCAGCATCCAGATTGAGGGCGTGGAAACACAGGCAATAGAAATTGCCCTCGAAAAGAGAGTCTGGAGAAAGACCGAGCAGGAGGCCAGGGAGGTAGCCGACCAGATAAAATTACTGGCCACCCGGGACGGCCAGAGGCTTCTCCTGACCACCAACCGCGATACCCTCCGCCAAAAGAATTTCACCACCGCTTTTCGGGTGCGGGTCCCTCGAGATACCTCGATCTTTGTCAGGAATTCATACGGCCTGGTCCGCATCGCCGGGGTTAAAGAGGTTGAGCTGGAAAACCGCCAGGGCCGGGTGGATATAGTTGAAATTTCAGGCCCGGTCCGGGTTAAAAATTCCTACGAAAAAGTTTCTATAATGGATGTCGACGGTGAATGTCGCCTGGAGACGAAGCATTCTTCGGCCCTGCTCAGCCGGATTGCCGGCCCGGTCCTGATGAATTGTGCCTATGAGAACCTGGAGCTATTTGACCTCAAGAGCAGTCTCGACCTGGAATCCAGGCATACCAGAATCAAGGCGGTCAGAATCGCCGGCCCTTCAAAAATCTCCGGTTCCTACGAGCAAATCAGCCTGAGCGAAACCGGCCCGGCCATCATCAAGGGCCATCATTCACCGGTCGAAGTTGACACGGCCCGGGGACAGCTGGAAATAGAAACAAGCTATGAACGAATCAGGCTGGCCGACCTCGAGGGCAACCTGGTGATCAGGGCCAGGAGCTCAAGAATCGAGGTAACCGGGGCCAGGGCTAACCGCCTGCAGGTTGAAACCTCTTACGAGCCGGTCAACCTCGAGGACTTCAGCGGCCAGCTCGAGCTTAAAATAAAACACGCCAGCCTGACCCTGTCTCCGCTTAACCTGGATTACCCGATTCTGGCCACCACCGAATACGGAAACATAAAGTTCTTCTGGCCCGAAAACCAGACGGCCCGGCTGGAGGCCAGCAGCAAGGGCGGCCGGATATCCTGGCAGCTCCCCTTCTCCCCCGATGAAAACACCAGCAACGGCCTGGCCGTGGTCAGGGCTTATAGCGGGGCCACCGGGCGGCCGGAGATCAAGCTGAGCACCAGTTATGGAAATATTGACATTCTAAGGAAGGAATGATTCGTAGGGCGTTCGGCCGGTTCAGGAGTGCTTGAACTTGTAGGTGGAAATCCTGTAACCCAGCACCCCGTTGATCTTGATGTTCAGGAAGGAGATCAGGTTGGTCAGGTCCTTCTTGAACTTGGTCACGTAGCGAACAAAATCAGCTTCCTTCTTGAACCGGAGCAGGTTCTCGAACTCGTCCACCTCGTCCCGCAGTTCCACCAAAAAGTGGGTTATCTCCCGGTACTGGCTGTTGATGTCAATGAGCTCCTTGCCCGACATCTTGTCCAGGTCCGGGTAGGGCGGCAGCGACTGCAGGATCAGCAGGCTCTCGTTATAGGCCTCGTTGACCGACTCCTTTATCTCCTGGAAAAAGGAGCTGTATTCCAGGGGGTTCTTGATCCTGGCCTCGGCCTTATCCAGCAACCGGTCGTACTGTTCCTTGACCGAGATGATAAAGTCCTTGACACCCCAGTACTTCCGCTTGAAATTCAGCAGGTCGATAAAATCCCGGCCGATGTAAATCTTGTCCTTGTAATTATTCAGGAGCTCCTTGGGCTCGTGGGTATAAAATTTTAACTCGAATTTCCGGCCGTCGCCGCTCTTCTCCCTGAACCTGGCCAGGACCAGGTAATTATTCTGCTCGATGAAGTAGCTGCTCATCTCCAGGATGACAGTGTAAAGAGACAGGTTCTGGATTATGTATTCCTTGAGGTAATTCAGCAGGTTTTCTTTTTTGTTCAGGAAATCAACCACCGGCTCGGTGGGCATGGTATTCAGTACCGAGTAGGAAGGGGAAATGAGATACAGGACCGGACCGCTGCCCAGTTCCAGGTGCAGGTTTTTCAGGACATTCTGGTGCAGGTCGTCATAGAGCATGGGCTGAAGGGGCGGCAGGTTGTTAACTTCAACCTTCATCAATTCTTCGATTTCATTCATGACCAGCTCCTTCCTTCAGGTTCATTTTAATGTTAACATCCGGCCCCCTAAAAATCAAACCCGGACGGCTCCAGTCGCTCTCCCGTCCAGCTCCAGCTGGCATACTTCAGGTTTTCTATTCTGGCAACGATATTTCTTTCTTCCGGCCTGAGCTGGCGCTCGGCCAGCTCGACCTGGAATTGCTGCTTGAAACCCTCAATCAGGTGGTCCACAGCCCGGTCGTAGCTCACCGTTTCTCCCAGCCCGTCTGAAAGAGAAGTCATGCTGTCAGCCCGGGCCGGGTCCAGGCCGTAAGAAATGGCCGACAGCAGCTCGACCTCCCTAACCAGGGGTATTGAGCCGTGCTGTAAGAAGGAAACTCCGCTCCTTTTCTGGGCACTGCCTATGACCTTCTTCCCTTTGATTTCCACCTCGTTCCGGGCCGGGTAAGCAAAACAGGGCAGATGGCTGCGGGCATAAGCGGCCGGAGTGCTGGCAGCCAGCTCGGCCGGAAGCCCCAGCAGCCTCAAGCCCCGGACCAGGGCTTCTGAAATCAGGCGGTAAGAACCGTCCAGGGTGGCCGTGAATATGTCAGCCCGGGCCGAGGCCACCGAGTAGGTGACCTCAAGATGGTGCAACACCAGTTTGCCCCCGGTCATTCGCCGGACGACATCGACTCCCCTTTTCCGGCATTCTTCCAGGTTCAGGACCTTATTTATATCCTGGCTGCAGCCCAGGGAGGCGGTGGGTCTTAGCCAGGTATAAAACCGCAGATAGGTTTTTTTGCTCCTCTGGGCCAGGAGGAAAAGGTACTCGTCAACGGCCATGTTCCAGGAACCCGGTAGTGGCTCGCGGTCATAAATCAATTCCCAGTCGGTCATCGGTTAACCCTCAAATCGTTTCCGCAGAAATAAAAAAAGAGCGGGCAACGGGATTCGAACCCGCAACTCCGAGCTTGGGAAGCTCGCACTCTACCGTTGAGTTATGCCCGCTCGCTACAAGAGAGCTACCAACTCATCCTGCAGATTGATAAACTATCAATCCAACTGAATTTTATCAAATAGCCTCTGCCTGTCAATGGAAAGCAGCAACCGGAGCTTAATTTCAGTTGACTGCCGCCCCGAATAAAATATAATTGAGAAAAACGGAGAGAGCGTGAGAGATGAGCCCGGATGACAAGAAAATCAACCAGGAAGCCAGCCTGACCCGGGTCGTCAGCCGGCTTGGCCAGACGGTAACCCTGGAAGGTAAACTCAGCGGCCACGAGGACCTGGAAATCCAGGGCAACTTCAGCGGCCCGATCGACCTGGCCCTGCATGATTTAACCATCGGTAAGGCGGCCAGCGTTAAATCAGAACAGGTCAGGGCCAAGAATCTCTTTCTCTACGGCCAGCTCGAAGGCAAGGTCCGGGCCGAAAGGGTGGTCATCAGCGATACCGGCCGCTTTAGCGGAGATATCGTGACCTGCAAGATTTCGGTTCAGAACGGGGCCAGGTTTAAGGGGACCATCAAGATCAGCAAGGATTACCAGCCCTGACCGCTCCTGCCTGAACGCTTCCCATCTACAGGCACACGAAATAAATAGAAATCAAATCCCACAGGTTCATACTCGAACCCGATCCACCAATAAGCCAATCAGACCCGGGGACAAAGCTGTCAGGAGCTGTACCCCGGCCAGCTTGCAGAAAATTTCCTGAACTACTAAAGGCCACCCTTAAATGCTCAACCGGGGCCCCTATCTGATATAATATTATGAGATTAGGCCCGATTCCTGATATTATTGCCTCAATAATTTTTTGAAGTGGAAATACAGGGCCGGGTATTACGGACACGATGACCATGGGAAAGTTCAGGCTTCGTTCAGACTTCGAGCCGCGGGGCGACCAGGTCCGGGCCATAGAACAGCTGACCGAGGGCGTCCTGGCCGGAAAGCGCCACCAGGTCCTGCTGGGGGTGACCGGCTCGGGCAAGACCTTCACCATGGCCAACCTGATAGCCCGGGTCAACCGGCCGGTGCTGGTGATCAGCCCCAACAAGACTCTGGCCGCCCAGCTCTACCAGGAATTCCGGCGGTTCTTTCCCGATAACGCCGTCGAGTACTTTGTCAGTTATTATGATTATTATCAGCCGGAAGCTTACATCCCGGCCACCAACACCTACATTGCCAAGGAAGCCACCATCAACGAGGAAATCGACCGGCTGCGCCTGGCCGCCACCAATGCTTTGTTCTCCCGCCGGGACGTGATCATCGTGGCCTCGGTTTCCTGCATCTACGGCATAGGCGCTCCGGAGACCTATTATTCGCAGAGTTTTCCCCTGGAAATCGGGCAGGACCTGACCAGGCGCCAGCTGCTCGACCGGCTGGTGGGCATCCAGTATGAACGTTCCGATGATGACCTCAGGCGCGGCAGCTTCCGCGTCCGGGGTGACATAGTTGATGTTTTCCCCTCGTACGAAGATTTCTGCTACCGGCTGGAAATCGAAGACGGCCGGCTGCGGGAAATAGCCGTTTTTGACCCTCTCCTGGGCCAGAAACACCAGCGGCTGGAGCGGGTGGTTATCTACCCCAGGACCTTTTTCTCCACGCCCCGGGACATCCTGGAAGAAGCCATAACCGGCATAGAACAGGAACTCAAGAAGCAGGTGGAATTCTTTAACAGCCAGGGGAAGTTCATAGAAGCCCAGCGCATAGAAGAAAGGACGCTCTATGACCTGGAGCTTCTGCGGGAATTCGGTTATTGCCCGGGCATCGAGAATTACTCGCTTTACCTGAGCCGGCGGAAACCGGGGCAGCCTCCCTACACCCTGCTCGATTATTTCCCGAAGGACTTTCTCGTGATCATCGATGAATCACACGTGGCCGTGCCCCAGATCGGCGGCATGTACCACGGCGACCGTTCGCGCAAGCTGACCCTGATCGAGCACGGGTTTCGCCTGCCCTCGGCCCTGGACAACCGCCCGCTAAATTTTCGGGAGTTTGAAGGAAGGGTCGGACAGGTCATCTACGTTTCAGCCACGCCCGGTCCCTACGAACTCAAAAAGACCGGAGGCCAGGTGGTGGAGCAGATCATCAGGCCCACCGGCCTGGTTGACCCGGAAGTCGAAGTCCGCCCGGTCCAGGGACAGGTCGATGACCTGATGAAGGAAATCCAGGACAGGGCCCGGCGCAACGAGCGCACCCTGGTCACCACCCTGACCAAGAAAATGGCCGAAGACCTGACCCGTTATTACCACGAACTCGGTCTGAAAGTCCGCTACCTTCACTCCGACATAGAAACCCTGGAAAGGGTCAAGATCCTGCGCGACCTGAGAAAGGGAAAGTTCGATGCCCTGGTTGGTATCAACCTGCTGCGCGAGGGACTGGACCTGCCGGAGGTCTCGCTGGTGGCCATCCTCGATGCTGACAAGGAAGGTTTTCTCCGTTCCACCTCCAGCCTGATCCAGACCTTCGGACGGGCGGCCCGGAACGTGTCCGGCAAGGTTATCATGTATGCCGAGAATATCACCGACTCCATGAAAAAGGCCATCGAGGAGACCAACCGCCGGCGCCGGCTGCAGCAACAGTACAATGAACAGAACGGGATAACTCCCCAGTCCATCCGGAAAAACATTGACGAAGTCCTGGCCAGCGTCTACGAGCGGGATTACGTGGATTTTACCCGGGTGGCCGAGGAGAAGGAGATCTTCCTGTCTCCTGAAAAACGCCAGAAGCGAATGGAAGAGCTGGAAAAACTGATGAAGGAAGCGGCCCGCAACCTGGAATTTGAGAAAGCGGCTCAATACCGGGACGAGCTCAACCGGCTTAAAAAGCGCGAGCTGGAGTTGATGGGGTAAAACTGAAGATGTCCATAAATTCTATATTCACGTTTGGAGTCAGACCTCGTCAGGATGATATTTACAGTCCGGCCGGACAGGAGCCGTTAAGAACAGCGCACAACCCGGAGCGTAGCCGAAAATGAAAATCGAGCAACTCAGGCAGAAAATAAAAAAATTCCCGGCCCGCCCAGGTATTTATTTTTTCAAGAACGACCGGGGCGAGGTCATCTACATCGGCAAGGCCCGGTCGCTGCGGGACCGGGTCAGGAGCTACTTTCTCCCCTCGCCCGACCTGAAGGTGCAGAACATACTCAGCGAAACTGCCGACATAGATTACCTTCTGGTCAGTTCTGAAAAAGAGGCCAGCTTCATTGAGAACAACTATATCCAGTTCTACCAGCCCCGTTTTAACCTGCGCCTGAAGGACGACAAGAGCTTTCCCTTCATCAAGGTAACCCTCAACGAACAGTTCCCGGGTGTCTATTTATGCCGCCGGGTGGAAGACGACGGAGCCAGGTACTTCGGGCCGTTCAGCCCGGCCGATGAAGCCAGGAAGCTGATTTCCTTCCTGGCCAGGATCTTCCAGCTCCGCACCTGCGAAAATACAATCTTCAGGAACCGCCGGCGCCCCTGCCTGGAATACGACCTCAAGATGTGCAGCGGACCCTGCGTTGGCCTGATCAACCCCGAAGGTTACCGGGAAAACCTGAGCCGGGCCCTGCTCCTGCTGGAAGGGAAAAAGCTGGAGCTCTATCGCCAGCTTCAGGAAAAAATGGACAGGGCTTCCTCCGAGCTCAGGTTTGAAGAAGCCGCCCGCTGGCGCGACGCCCTGAAAGCCCTGGAAAACCTGAAGGAAACCCAGCGGGTCATCTCCACCGAAAAGGACAACCTGGACATCGTTGGCTTCAGTCGTAGCCAGGATAAAGCCGGGGTCTTGATTTTCCACATGCGCGACGGCCGAATCAGGTCATCCTCCGGCCGGCTGCTGGAATTGCGGGCCGGAGAAACTGAAGGGAGCCTTCTGGCCAGGGCTTTAAGGCAATTTTACGCGGCCCAGGAGCCGCCAGAATCGATTCTCTTACCCTTTAAGCTACCAGCGGAGACCGTGGCCGAAATTGCCGCTGAACTTGCGACCCGTAAACAAAAAGTCAGGTGGCTTCTGCCCGACAGCAAAAAACGAAAAGTCCTGCTGGAGCTGGCCGGACAGAACACCGCCCTGCTGCTGGAGAAAGAAGAACCTTCCGGGCCCCTGGCCGAACTGCAGGTCAGGCTGGGCCTTCCCCGCCCTCCCCGGCGCATAGAAGGTTTCGATATCTCCACCACGACCGGGACCGAGCCGGTTGGTTCCCTGGTGGTCTTTATCGACGGCCAGCCGGCCAGGTCTGAATACAGAAAGTACAAAATTCGGACTGTTTCCGGCCCCGACGATTACGCCTCTCTCAGGGAAGTAATAGAACGCCGGCTTCGACGTCTGCTGAACGAAAATCGTCCGCTACCCGACCTGGTCTTTGTTGACGGCGGAAAGGGCCAGCTCAACCTGGCCAGGCAGGTGCTGGAGTCCTTAAACCTGGGACAGGTCCCGGTTTGTTCCCTGGCCAAGAAAGAAGAAATAATTTTTTCCGAGACTCACCCCGAAGGACTTCGCCTGGACCCGACTTCCCCCGTCCTGAAACTCCTCCAGCACATCCGGGACGAAGCCCATCGCTTCGCCATCAGTTTCCATCGCCGGCGCCGCCAGAAAAGGAGCCTGACTTCCGAGCTGGATGGCATTCCCGGCCTCGGCCCGGCCCGGAAAAAGAGACTTCTCCAGGTGTTCGGTAACGTGGCTGCCATAAGATCCGCCCCGGTCGAAGAACTGGCCCGGGTCCTGGGACCAAGGCTGGCGGCGACAGTCAAGAACAGGCTATCCTAACCCGGCCAAACCCTCAGCCTTCCACCGTCATAATCTCGCACTGGCAAACATATTGAGCTGTCCATTCAATGCAGTATTCCCTAATGATCAGATCATTCCAACCCTATGAAATAGGCGGAGAAGATTAGCCAGATGAGGGAACTAAATTAAAAAGGAATGATTATTTCCAAGCTGTCTTCCGAGAATATATGAACGACCATTCATATATCCTGTTTATTGTCGCCAACCGAAATCCCTGCTGGCCGGCACCCTTGCTCCTTAAAAAGATGCCCCCAGGACCGCGGTTCCCTGTTAAGTCCCGAATTCACCGGGATTATCAAGATTAATCAGCCTCATTTTCCTTGGAAGAAAAGAAAGGAAGCAAAAAATATGGGCCTTCTTCCGCCCTGTTCAGTTACCTTTGCTTTCCCGTCTTAAAAGATAGCAAAGGCCAGGCGAACCAGCCAGCTCACCAGGACGGCCAGGCTCAGGTTCAGGAGTACCGAAACCAGGGCAATCCTGCGCCCCAGCTCCTTCCAGAGAATGGCCAGGGTTGACAGACAGGGTATGAAAAAGTTGACGAAGGTGACAAAGGTTAGCAACTGCCCCCGGCTTATCACCGACAGCAGTTGCTGGTAGCTGACCCCCAGAGCCTGGAACATCATCAACAGCGACAGCTCCTTGCGCAGGAAGCCAAAGACCAGGGTCACCCCCAGGCTCGAGGGCAATCCCAGAAGTCCGCTGACAAACGGAGAAAGAACGGCGTTGACCAGCCGGTCAAAATTCACAAAGCTCAGAAGGCTCAGCAGCAGGCTGCCGGCTATTAATATCGGCCAGGCAAAACGGATAAACTCCTTTAAGTTGAAATAGGTCTTCTGGAGGATATTCTTCAGGGACGGCCACTTCAGGCTGGGTATTTCCAGGATTAAACCGGGCGAAGAGTACTTGAATATCCTGGTCAGCACCGAACTCAGAACGGCCACCACCACCAGGTTCAGGAAATAAAACCCCAGTGCCCACCAGGGCCCCAGCAGGAAGGCCACCAGGGCCAGGATGATGGTGGTCCGGGCGGCGCAGGGAATAAAAGGAATCAGCAGGGCGGTTATGATCCGGTCGCGCCTGGATTCCAGGATGCGGGTGGCCATGATGGCCGGAACGTTGCAGCCGAACCCCAGGATGAAGAGCGGCACCGATTTTCCGTGAAGTCCCAGCCGGTGCATGAAGGCATCCATCAGGAAGCCGGCCCGGGCCAGGTAACCGACATCTTCCAGGAAACCCATCAGCAGGAGAAGCGGAATAAAATAGGGAAAGACGATGGCCACTCCCCCGCCCACTCCCTGCACCAGGCCGACCAGGAGCTCGGCCAGCAGGGTATGCCCGTACCGTTCCTGGACCCCCAGACGCAGGGCTTCCCAGGGCTTGAGCAGCCAGGCTTCCAGGGGGCTGCCAACGCGGAAAATCAGGTAAAACATCCCGGCAAAAATCAGCAGGAGCAGGAAAAGCCCCAGCACCGGGTGCATGATGAAGCTGTCCAGCTTTTCCAGGCCACTCAGCCGGGCATGACGCACCCGGCAGCAGTCTTCAAAAATTTTCAGGGCCAGGTGATGGCGCTCGGCCGACAGAACCTCGTAGGCCGGCGCTTCTCTGAGGGCAGAAATTTCCTGGCGGATTCGATCCAGGTCCCGCTTGAAGTCTGGGTTGTTTTCCAGGAAGAACCTGTCAACGGCCAGCGTCTCGGCCTCGATGGCCCTGATGGCGGTAAAGCGGGGATTGGCTATTACCGGGAAATCAGCCGGCAGCATTTCGGCCAGTTTCTTTATCCGGTTTTCCACTTCCCCCGAATAGCGCAGATGGCGGGGCCTCCTCTGCTCGCCCAGAACCTTTTCCACCCAGTCCATGAGGTCGTTGGTTCCCTGGCCGCGGGAGGCCACCGTCCGGATGACCGGCACCCCGAGTTTTTTCTCCAGGGCCACCGGGTCAATTTTCATCCCCTTCTTCTCGGCCAGGTCCATCATGTTAAGGACCACCACCATCGGGTATTCCAGCTCCAGCAGCTCAACGGTCAGTTCCAGGCTGCGGCAGAGAAGCGAGGCATCGATGACATTGACGATCAGGTCCGGTTTCTCCTGGAAGATGTGGGTCAGGACCACTTTTTCCTGCGGTTCCTGCGGGGTCAGGGAATAGGTCCCCGGCAGGTCAACGATGGAATAGACCCTGCCTTTCCAGGCCACTTCGCTGTGGGCATGACAGACGGTGGTCCCCGGGAAGTTAGAAGTCCGGGCTTTGAAACCGGCAATGGCGTTGAACAGGGTGCTCTTGCCGCAGTTGGGCTGGCCGATAAAGACTACAACCGGAACCCTATCGTTCATTCTCGTCGGCAGGTTCAACCAGGACCTTCCGGGCAATCCCCCGGCCCAGGGCAATCCTGGTGTCACTGTTAAGGTTTTTTACCAGGACCGGTCCACCCAGCAGGGCTTCTCCGTTGAGGGTCACCAGGTCTCCCCGGTGAAAACCCAGGGCCAGCAGCCGCCGGTGCAGGCCCGGACCACCCTTTATTTCTACGATTTTGAATTTATGCCCCTGGGGAATCTCCAGCAAGGAACAGACCCGGCCGGTTACCGGAAGCGATTCAGCCTGATTTTTTCTATGTCCAAACATGGTCTTCTTTCATCACCCAAAATGATAACAATATATTATATGCCTTTCTGACAGCAAGTATTATAGATTCTCAAGGTTTATATTGTCGCCGCTGCTTGCGCCTCACCTTTTCTCTCTTTAATTTTCCCCGGCAATCTGCCATAATGCTCTGGTCAGGAGGTCATCATGAATAGATTTCGTACCGCTAAATTAAAAGTTTCATTGGCCCTGCTGGCCCTGTTCCTCTGGCTGCTGATTCCGCTGGCAGCCGACGAGGGCATGTGGCCCTACAACCTTGTCCCAAAAGATTACCTGGCCAAGAAATATAATTTCAGAGTCACAGATGACTGGTTAAACCATCTTCGCCTGGCCTCGGTCCGCTTCGGCGGAGCCTCGGCCTCTTTCGTCTCGCCCGACGGCCTGGTGCTGACCAACCACCACGTCGGCCGCGGAGCCATCCAGAACCTGTCCACGGCCGAGCGCAACCTGATCAAGACCGGTTTTTACGCCAGGACCCGGCAGGAAGAGCTGAAGTGTCCCGGGACCCAGCTCTGGGTGCTCCAGGAAATTGAAGATGTGACCGATAAGGTTCTGGGCTCGGAAAAGCCCGGGATGTCCGCCCAGGAAGTTATGGCCGCCAGGCAGAAGGCCATCGCTGAAATCCAGAAGGAAGCCAGCGATAAGTCAGGCCTGCGCTGCCAGGTGGTCTCCCTCTATTCCGGCAGCATGTACCACCTCTACAAGTACAAGATCTACAACGATGTCCGGCTGGTTTTTGCGCCCGAAGAAGAAATCGCCTTCTTTGGCGGAGACCCGGACAACTTCACCTATCCCCGCTTTGACCTTGACATATCCATATTCAGAGTATACGAGAACGACCAGCCACTCAAGACTCCCCATTACCTGAAATGGAAAACCTCCCCGCTCCGGGAGGGCGACCTGGTCTTCTGCTCCGGCAATCCCGGTTCTACCGGCCGGCTGCTGACCTACGACCAGCTTCTCTTTCTCAGGGATGTTAACTATCCATTCACCATTGCCAACCTGAAGAGAAGGCAGGCCGTTCTTCATGAATATGCTAAACGGGGACCCGAGCAGGAAAGAATTGCCCTGAACACCCTGTTTGGCGTGGAAAATAGCTTAAAGGCCACCATCGGCTATAACTCCGGTCTCCTGGATAAAGAGCTGATGGCCAGGAAGCTGGCCGAAGAACAGGCCATCCGCAAGGCCGTCGCCGCCGATCCAGAACTGGCCAGGGAATTCGGCCAGGCCTGGGAGGAAATTGCCCAGGCCCAGAAGGAATACGCCTCTTTCTTCAAGGAATACATGCTGTTTGAAAGGGCCAACGCCTTCAACACGGTCTATTTCAACCTGGCCAGGTCCCTGGTCAGGGGAGCCCAGAGAGAGAGGCCGGCCGGCGCGCCCGAGATGGGCGGCGGCCGCATGCCAGCTGAGATCGATGACGATTTTGAAATCGTCAAGCTCACCGACTCCCTGAAGCTCTTAAAGGAACAGCTGCCCGACCTCCAGGAAACCAAATGGATCCTGGGCTGCCAGACTCCGGAAGAAGCGGCCAGGGCCCTGATTTCCGGGACCAGGCTGAAGGACCCGGAATTCAGAAAGAAGCTGTCCGAGGGCGGGGCCGAGGCCATCAACCTGTGCAACGACCCGATGATCAAGCTGGCCCTGCTGGTGGAACCGATTTCCCAGGGAACCCGCGAGCGCTACGAAAAGAGAGTCCAGGCCGTGGAAACCAAGAACGGCACCCTGGTGGCCAGGGCCCTGTTCAAGCTGAAGGGGACCTCCATTCCGCCCGATGCGACCGGCACCCTGAGATTGAGCTTCGGGGTGGTTAAAGGTTACCTGGAAGACGGAAAGAAAATTCCATTCCAGACCAACTTTGCCGGCCTGTACCGAAAGGCCCAGGAAAAGAACTTCCAGGCTCCCTGGTCCCTGCCCGAACTCTGGCTTAAACGGAAAGCCTCGCTCAACCTTAACGTGCCCATTAACTTCGTGGCTACCATCGACTCCATCGGCGGCAATTCCGGCTCGCCCGTGGTCAACCGGAAGGGCGAATTCGTGGGAGCACTCTTTGACGGCAACATCCAGTCGCTGCCGACCAGGTTCGTCTACGAGGAGAAAATTTCCCGCTCGGTCATGGTGCATGCCGACGGGATTATCGAAGCCCTGTTGAAGGTCTATGACGCCAGGCCGCTGGTGGACGAGTTGCTGGGAAAATAACGAGGATGTGATTTTAAGGCCGGGAGCAGTTTACTGTTCCCGGCCTTTTTTGCAAGATACATTACCCCGCAAGGTGGAGGTTTGAAAGATGAAAAGCTGGACCGAATACCTCTGGTTTGAAACTGAAAAAAGACAGGAACTGATAAACATCACCGACCGGGTGGAAACGGCTGTCAGAAAGAGCGGTATCAGGGAAGGCCTGTGCCTGGTCAATGCCATGCACATCACGGCCAGCGTCTTCATAAATGACGATGAAAGCGGGCTGCACCAGGATTTTTTCCAGTGGCTGGAAAAACTGGCTCCCCACTCCCCCGGTTCTTACCGCCACAACCTGACCGGCGAGACCAACGCCGATGCCCATCTCAAGCGGACGGTCATGGGTCGCGAAGTGGTGGTGGCCATAACCAACGGCCGGCTGGACCTCGGCCCCTGGGAGCAGATTTTTTACGGCGAGTTCGACGGCCAGCGCCGCAAGCGGGTCCTGATAAAAATCATCGGCGAGTGAGGGTGGATTTCATTATATTTAGAATCAAGGGTAAGGAGAATACCTTGAGCCACTCCCCGGGGGAAGGGAAAAAAATCAGGCTGGCAATGGGAGTAGCGGTCGGGCTGACCGCCGGATCCCTGGCCGGGGCCCTGATCGGGCTGGTTTCGCACAATGTAGTCCTCTGGCTGGCGGTCGGAGTCGCCACCGGCCTGATTTTCGGCCTGGCAGTCGGGCTTGCCTTATCCCCCAGAAAACCCCGGTCTTAAAGTCCGGACCGGGTCTGCCTGGCTTCAAGCCGGCCAGGTTGAATCGCTAAAATCCTTCAAGCTAAAATAATTATCGTAAGGCTGATTCAGGCTCGTGGTGAGGGCTTGAAGCATGCTGGCCGATTATATACATCGCCGGGGATACTTCATCGCTGATTTACTTACCTCAGCCAGAGGTCTTATGGCCGTATTCCTGGGCCTGATCCTTTGGCAGGGGCGGGCGGTTCTGGACCTGTTCCTGGTCCTTATTTTTGCCTGCTGGTTGAGTGACTGCCTCGACGGTTATTTTGCCCGCAGGAGCTACCGGCCCGGGCGCCTGGCCGGGCTCGACGGCTGGGTCGACTGGGCAATATACATAATCACCCTGGCCTATGGAACCATCCTGGGACACTATAGCTTGACCTTCCTGGTGGCTTTTGTGGGCATAAATATACTGGCTTTCTGGCTGACCAGGTCCATCCATGTCAACCAGGCCTTTCATTTTCTTTACATCCTGCTGGGCTTCAGAACGGTCTGGCTGGAATCGGTGTTCTGGCGGAGATTTTTCGTACTGTGGGTAGCCGGTGTCATCTTTTTCAAGAGAAAAAGGCTTATGGTCCAGATCAGGGAATTCCTGGCCGGCTGGGACCAGCTCATAAATTCCCTATAAGTGCCAGGTAAGTGCTCAACCCTTTCAAGAAGGTTTCCCGGTGGCCGATTCCATGTCCTGTAAAACATAACCCCGAGTAAATCTAAGAGCCACCTTTTCTTTCTCCTTTCCCGGATCCCTTAATAAAGTCGCGGGTTGGAAAACGCTCACCTAAGCTTCAAGCTCAGGATAAACCTGCTTAAAACAGCCGGGAGACGATGGCTTTAATGTATAACCAGGCGGACAAAGGGGTAAACATAGGCCTGAAGGAAGATCAATAAGGCCACCAGGCTGGCCAGGATCAGGCTGTGCCAGAAAACATAGCGCAGAATATTGCCTTCATGTCCATACCAGCGCGTGGCGGTGCTGGCCACCACTATGCTCTGAGCATCTATCATCTTACCCATTACGCCGCCAGAGCTATTGGCCGCGGCCATCAGCACCGGGCTCAGGCCGAGCTGCTGGGCGGTGATTTTCTGGAGACTCCCGAAAAGCACGTTGGATGAGGTATCCGAACCGGTCAGGGCCACACCCAGCCAGCCGAGCATTGTGCCAAAGAACGGATAAAGCACTCCGGTCGTGGCAAAGGCCAGTCCCAGGGTGGCATCCATCCCGGAATACCTGGTGACATAGCCCAGGGCCAGCATGGCCGCCACGGTGAGCAGGGAAAAGCGCACTCGTTTGAGTGTCTTCCAGTAAACCTGAAGCATCCTCTTAAGGCTGAACTTCATCATCAAGCCGCTGATGATGGCTGCCACCATGATCCCGGTTCCGGTGAAGGATAGAAAATTGAAGCGGAAAATGGCTGGTTCGGGAGCCGGCGCCGGACTCACCGGCGGCATTCTTAAGACCTGCTGATGAAGACCGGGCACCGCAAATGACGGAGCCAGAATACCGTCCAGAAGTTTCTTAAACTGTGGAATTCCCCAGATGAAAATGACCAGGCTCAGCACCAGCCAGGGAGCGGCTGCGGCCAGGAGAGCCCTTTGATTCAGCCTGCCCTGCTTATCCTGAGCCAGATCACCCCGGTTGATTTCCTCGGGCGAATAGATTTTTTTTGGTTTCCAGAACTTAAACAGGACCACCAGCGCTGTTATGGAGATTAAGGACGAGACCACGCCGGCCAACCAGGGCCCATGGAAGTTGGCAATAAGCGCTTGGGGTATAGCAAAGGACAGTCCGGCGGTCAGGGCCGCCGGCCAGACTTCTTTCATTTTTCCTAAACCACAAAAAACTGCCAGCAACCAAAAAGGCACCAGCACCGAGAAAAACGGCAGCTGGCGGCCGACCATGGCACTGAGCTGATGCAAATCAAGGCCAGTGACCGCGGCCAGAGCGACAATCGGAGTGCCCAGCGCCCCATAAGCCACGGGAGCAGTGTTGGCGATCAGCGACAGGCCCGAAGCCTGGAGCGGCGGAAACCCCAGGCCGATGAGCAGGGCGGCGGTTATGGCCACCGGTGTTCCAAACCCGGCCGCGCTCTCAAAAAAAGCTCCGAAAGAAAAGGCAATGAGTAAGAGCTGCAGCCTGCGGTCGGCAGTTATTCCAGCCATGTTTTCTCGCAGCACCTGGATGGCTCCCCTGTCCTGGCACAGTTCATAGAGAAAGATGGCGTTGAGAATTATCCAGCCGATGGGAAAAAGTCCGTAGGCCGCCCCGAATCCGGTTGATAGAAGATTCTTATCTACCGGCATCCTGAAGACCAGGATAGAAATCAGAACCGAGGCTGCTAACCCAGATAAAGCGGCTACATGTGCCTTAAGTTTCAGAAAGGCCAGGCCGCCGAGCAAAACGATAATAGGGAGTGCAGCCAGCAGGGTTGATAGCCAGGGAACCTTAACCGGGTCATAAACCTGCGCCCAGGGCACTTGACGACTACCTTCAGAGAATTATGAAAACCTTTTTATGAACTTTGCGCCTTTTTGTCAACCAGTTTGATAGATTTTCGCATCTTCTTATAAGACCAATTCACCAGAGTGGCCTTTATAAAAGGCACATCTGCTCAAGGCAATCTGCCCAATCAGGCCTGAATATCTTACGGACTCCCCAATACTCAGTATAGTTTTATTTTCAGGAAGACTTATGCCTGCAGGCGGGAAAGAACCCTTCTTAACCAGCAGGATTTTCTCTTCGGTCTTTTATCTTTTATCCAAGGTTTATTAAGGTTGCTGCTGGCTTAGTTTTTCCTGTTTGGCCTTTTTGCGCTCCGAGAGCAAGGCAACCATCAACCCGGCCACGAAGCCGGCCGCGGCCGTAATCAGCAGGAGCAGGATATGCGGCATTTCCACCGTGGCCAGCAGAAAATGGGTTTTAACCGGCTCGCGGTTCTGAATGATGATTATGGCCAGAAGAATGACCACTATGATCAACACAATCAGCCTGGCTGTTCTCATTTTTCCCTCCTCTGCCTTTATTTTATAATCAAGCAGGAAATCAGGCTCAATTTTTATAATGCTATATTTTAAGATATTATATCTGCCGTGTTTCATTCAACCAGAATCAAAATGAAGCCGGGCATTAAACCGAGCTTGAGTCTTTTTTCGGCCTCGGCCATCAGCATCGGGGCCACGGTCGGAGCGGGTATTTTTGCCGTCACCGGAGTGGCCGCGGGTCTGGCCGGCTCGGCTCTACTGATTTCGCTCGGCCTGGCCGCAGTGGCCACCTTCCTGACCGCTCTAAGCTTCATCCAGCTGATTTCCTGGCGGCCGGCCGAGGGCAGCATCTACTACTATTCCCGGCAATTGATCTCGCCCTTTGCCGGTTTCCTGGTGGGCTGGATGTGGGTTGTTTCCAACCTTTTTTCCGGCGCGGTGGTGGCCCTGAGCTTTGCCCACTACCTGGTGGAGCTGACCGGCCTTACCCGGATAGGCGTAAATCTCACGGCCGCAGTCCTGATCTTGATTTTTACAGCTTTGAATTCCATAGGAATAGAAGAATCAACTGCCGTTAATAACCTCCTGGTCATACTCAAACTGGCCATCCTGCTCATTTTCTTTTCCGTTGGCCTTTTTTTCATCAAGCCGGAAAACTTCAAGCCTCTCCACTTTTCTCCACCCAGCATCTTCCTGGGAGCGGCTATTATCTTTTTTGCCTTTCAGGGTTTCGCCCGGGTGGCCATCGTGGCCGAAGAGGTGAAGAACCCGGACAGGAATGTTCCCCTGGCAATAATAATTTCCCTCCTGGTTTCGACCGGGGTCTATTTTCTGGTTACTATTGTGGCCCTGGGCCTGGCCGGTGCCGGGAAACTTAGTCACTCCGGGGCTCCACTATCTGTGGCCATCAGGCAAACCGGCTTGAGCTGGACCGGCCCCCTGGTCAGCCTGGGTGGACTCCTGGCCACGGCCAGTGTTCTGCTGACGGCCATTCTGGGGATTTCCAGGATGCTATTTGCCATGGCCAGGGAAAAGGATTTGCCTTCCTCTCTTCAGGCCGTGCATCCAAGATTTCGAACTCCTCTCCTCGGAGTCTGGGCCTCCGGGGTCACCATGTCCCTTCTGGCCTACTTTTTTGACCTGGCCAGGGTGGTTTCCATCAGTTCCTTTTCCCTGCTTTTTTATTATTCGCTGGCCAACATCAGCGCCCTGCGTCTCGAGAGACAGGCCAAGAAATATCCGGATTTGATCCCGTACTCCGGGCTGGTCCTGTGCCTGGGAATCGGTTTATCGCTTCTCTTTTCCAGAACATCAAATCTGGCCATAGTTCTGGTCTGCCTGGCCGCCGGCAGCCTTATCTTTTTGCTGAAATCCAGGCTCAGATAACTACCATCTGCAATCTTCGAGACCCGGCCCTCTCTCTTAACTTCTGCCTTTAATTGACTTTAAGGCGGGATTCTGTTAAAAATTAGTAAATGTGGAAATGGCTCTTAACTAAAATTTTCGGGACCAAGAACGAACGGGACCTGAAAAAGCTCCAGCCTTATGTTGCGGCCATAAACGCCCTTGAGCCGCAAATCAGTGTTCTCACCGATGCCCAGCTCCAGGCTAAAACCGCTGAATTCAAGGAGAAATTGAGCCAGGGCGCCACCCTGGACGATATCCTGGTCGAAGCCTTTGCCGTCGTCCGGGAAGTGGCCCGCCGCACCGTCCGGATGCGCCACTTTGACGTCCAGCTCCTGGGCGGTATCGTCCTCCACCAGGGCAAAATCGCCGAGATGAAGACCGGTGAAGGTAAGACCCTGGTGGCCACCCTACCCGCTTACCTCAACGCCCTGGAAGGCAAGGGTGTCCACATCGTCACCGTCAACGATTACCTGGCCAGACGCGACGCCGAGTGGATGGGACCCATCTACAAGTTCCTGGGCCTGAGCGTTGGCGTCATCCAGCACGACATGGGCGATGCCGAGCGCCAGAGAGCCTACGGGGCCGATATTACCTACGGCACCAACAACGAATTCGGCTTTGATTACCTGCGCGACAACATGAAGTTCCGCCTCGAGGACCTGGTCCAGCGGGAATTCAACTACGCCATCGTCGATGAAGTTGACAGCATCCTGATCGACGAAGCCAGAACCCCGCTTATCATCTCCGGACCAACCCAGGAATCAACCCAGCTCTACTACAAGGTGGACAGCTTTGTTCGCCGGCTGCAGAAGGACAAGCATTTCATCCTGGATGAAAAGGCCAGGACCATAGCCCTGAACGAAAACGGCGTGGCCGAGGCCGAGAAATATTTCAACGTCCCCAACCTATATGACCTCAACTACATGGACCTGGTCCACGCCATCAACCAGTCGCTCAAGGCCCATTTCCTGTTCAAACGCGACGTCGATTACATGGTCAAGGACGGCCAGGTCATCATCGTCGACGAGTTTACCGGCCGCCTGATGCCCGGGCGCCGTTACAGCGACGGCCTGCACCAGGCCCTGGAAGCCAAGGAACGGGTCAAGGTGGAAGAGGAATACCAGACCCTGGCCTCCATCACCTTCCAGAACTACTTCCGCATGTACAAGAAGCTGGCCGGCATGACCGGAACCGCGGCCACCGAGGCGGCCGAGTTCATGCACATCTACCGGCTGGACGTGGTGGAGATCCCCACCAACAAGCCGCTCATCCGCACCGAGTACCCGGACGTCATCTACCGCACGGCCCGGGAAAAGTGGAACGCGGTGGTGGAAGAAATAATCGAGCTCAATAAGATCGGCCGGCCGGTCCTGGTCGGCACCATTTCCATAGAAAAATCCGAGAAGCTATCCGAGTTACTGCGCAAGAAGAACATCAAGCACGTGGTCCTCAACGCCAAGTACCACGAGCTGGAAGCCCAGATCATCGCCCAGGCCGGAAGAATCGGGGCGGTAACCATCGCCACCAACATGGCCGGCCGCGGCGTCGACATCCTGCTGGGCGGAAATCCCGATTTCCTGGCCAGGGAAGCCCTGAAAAAATCTGGCCTCGACCCCCTCAAGGCCACGCCGGAACAGTACGAAAAGGCCTACCAGGAAGCCCTGAAAATCACCAGCGAAGAGCATGAAAAAGTGGTGGCCCTGGGCGGACTTCACATCATAGGTACAGAGCGCCACGAGTCGCGCCGCATCGATAACCAGTTGCGGGGCCGGGCCGGGCGCCAGGGCGACCCGGGTTCTTCCCGTTTCTACCTGTCGCTCGAGGACGACCTGATGCGCATCTTCGGCTCAGATCGCCTGTCGGGCCTGATGGCCAGGATCGGCATGTCAGAAGGCGTTCCCATCCAGCACCCGATGGTCAGCCGGGCCATAGAACGCGCCCAGAAACAGGTTGAAGCCCAGAACTTCTCCATCAGAAAACACCTGCTGGAATACGACGACGTGATGAACAAGCAGCGCGAGACCATCTACCGCCAGCGCCGGGAAATTCTGGAAGGCAAGGACCAGCGCGACTACTACCTCAACCTGATCGACAGCCTGGTCGAATGGTACCTCGACCAGCATGCCAACAAAGATAAACACCCCGAAGAATGGGACCGGGAAGCCCTGCACCAGGCCATCTTCGCCCAGTTCGGCTATGACTTAAACCAGCTCAACCTGAACTGGGAGGAAATTACCTACGAAGAGCTCCTGGAGAAGCTGACCGCGGCCCTGAGAGAAATTTACGAACAGAAGGAAAAGCAGCTGGGTCCCCAGAACATGCGCCAGTTTGAGCGACTGATTCTTCTCCAGGTCATAGATTCCCGCTGGAAGGACCACCTGCTGGAGATGGATTACCTCAAAGAAGGCATCGGGCTGCGCGGTTACGGCCAGCGCGACCCGCTCATCGAGTACAAGAAAGAAAGCTACGAGATGTTCCAGCAGATGCTGGACCGGATCGAGGAGGACGCCGTCCGCTACCTGTTCCTGATCCAGCCGGTGGTGGAAGCGGAAAGGCCGGCCGAGCGCGAGCGCCGTCCGCAACCGATGTACTACCAGCGCCCGCAGCAGGCCGCGGCCGGAGGGATGCGGGCCAAGCAGGCCCGGCCCCTCATCCCGGGTAAAAAGAGGCACTGAAGAACCCGCCAGGAGGGTTATAAATGTTAGATGAAAAATTGAAAGAAGGTTTAACCTTTGACGATGTTCTGATCATGCCGGCCAGGTCGGAAGTCCTCCCTACCGCGGCCGACGTTTCCACCTGGCTGACCAGGAATATCCCCTTGAAGATCCCCATACTAAGCTCGGCCATGGACACCGTCACCACCTCCAGGATGGCCATTGCCCTGGCCCAGCAGGGCGGAATCGGCATCATCCATCGCAACATGTCGGTGGAAGACCAGGCCGAGGAAGTGGACAAGGTCAAGAGGCACGAAAGCGGGATGATCGTTGAGCCCATCACCCTTCGGCCGACCGATAAGATTCACCGGGCCCTGGAACTGATGAAAAAGTACAGGATTTCCGGGCTGCCGGTCACCGATGAGAACAACCGTCTGGTTGGCATCCTGACCAACCGCGACATCCGCTTCGAGACCAGGCTGGACATCCAGGTTTCCGAGATCATGACCAGGGAACTGATTACCGTGCCGGTTGGCACCCCCCTGGAAGAAGCCGAAAAGTTATTCCACAAGCACAAGGTGGAAAAGATCCTGATAGTGGATGATAATTACCACCTTAAGGGACTCATCACCTACAAGGACATCCTGAAGCGCATCCAGTACCCGCTGGCTTCCAAGGACAAGTTGGGTCGGCTGCGGGTCGGAGCGGCGGTCGGGGTCGGGGCCGAGGTCATGGACAGGGTGGCTGCCCTGGTCAAGGCCGGCTGCGACGTCATCGTGGTTGATACCGCCCACGGCCATTCCCAGAGGGTCATGGATACCGTCAAACTCATCCGGAAGAACTATCCCGAGCTGAACCTCATCGCCGGGAACATCGCCACGGCCGAGGCGGCCGAAGACCTGATCAAGCTGGGTGTCGACGCGGTCAAGGTGGGCATCGGGCCCGGTTCCATCTGCACCACCAGGGTGGTGGCCGGGGTGGGCGTGCCTCAAATTACGGCTATCTCCGATGTATACAAAGTCACCAGCAAGCATAACATTCCGCTGATTGCCGACGGCGGCATCAAATACTCGGGCGACATAACCAAGGCCATCGCCGCCGGTGCTTCCACCGTCATGCTGGGCAACCTCCTGGCCGGGACCGACGAGTCCCCGGGCGAGGTGGTCATTTACCAGGGAAGGGCCTACAAGACCTACCGCGGCATGGGTTCGCTCGAAGCCATGAAGGACGGAAGCCGCGACCGCTATTTCCAGGACACCGTCACCGAAACCACCAAGCTGGTTCCCGAAGGAATTGAAGGGCGGGTGCCTTACAAGGGCAGTGCCGTATCCATCGTCCAGATGCTGGTCGGCGGATTAAAGGCCGGGATGGGCTATGCCGGTTGCCGGACGATAGAAGAGCTCCAGAAAAAAGCCAGGTTCATCAAGATCACCCAGGCCGCCCTGCGGGAAAGCCACGTCCACGACGTGGTCATCACCAAGGAAGCCCCGAACTATCACCTGGATTAAGATTTTAGGTAAGAAGGCCTGACCTTAAAATTTTTTGAACTATTAGTAATTTCTTGTTTTTTCGGTTTTCGGGTCAGTTTTTGACCTGCTTAATCCTGTTATTCTCATCCAGCAGCACGATCTTGGGCAGGTGGAAATCAACTTCTTCCTCGCTCAGGTGGCAGTAGGAAGTTATGATGATGATGTCCCCTTCCCTGGCCTTGTGGGCGGCCGCCCCGTAGACACCGATCTTGCCGGAGCCCGGTTCCTCCTTGACGAGATAGGTGGTGAACCTTTCACCGTTGGTCACGTTGTAAATTTCCACCCGCTCGTATTCCCGCATCCCGGCCGCCTTCATCAGGTTCTCATCTATGCCCAGGCTGCCTTCGTAGTTGATATCGCTGTGGGTGACCCTGGCCCGGTGCAGTTTTGATTTTAAGTAAAGCATAATCATTTTTCTATTCCTCCTGAGGTAATCCTGAGATTATCGATCAGCCTGGTCCGGCCGATGAAGACCGCCAGGGCAATCAGGGCCTCGCCCTCTATCCTTTCCAGGGGTTCCAGATCGCTGAGTTTAACTATCTCCACGTAGTCCAGCCTGGCCAAGGGCTCGGCTGATATTAATTCTATCATTTTCTTCCTTATTCTGCTGGCCTCCTTTTCTCCTTCCAGGATCAGCTTTTCAGCCAGGTCCAGGCTCTTCTTCAGGACCAGGGCGGCCCGCCTTTCTTCGGGACTGAGATAGGTATTCCTGGAGCTCAGGGCCAGGCCGTCGTGGTCACGGACGAGGGGCAGTGGCACAATCTTTACCGGCAGGTTCAGGTCTTCCACCATCTTCCTGAGAATGATCACCTGCTGGGCATCCTTCCAGCCAAAATAGGCTTCATCCGGCTGCACCAGGTTGAAGAGCTTGAGGACTACGGTGCAGACGCCCCTGAAGTGTCCCGGGCGCGATTTCCCGCAGAGCCTGTCCTGGAGGTCTTCCACTTCGACGTAGGTCTTATAGCCTTCGGGATACATGACATCTACGGGCGGATAGAAAACCAGGTCGACACCCTCTTTCTCCAGCAGGGCCCGGTCCCTCTCCAGGTCGCGTGGATAAACCCTGTAATCTTCAGACGGCCCGAATTGCTTGGGATTGACGAAGATGGAGACTACCGTCACCTCAGAGCGCTTCTTCGATTCCCGCACCAGGCTGAGGTGTCCCTCGTGAAGATAACCCATGGTCGGGACAAAGCCAATCTTCCGGCCCTGCTTTTTCCAGGCCAGGATCTTTTCCCGAAGCTCACTGACCGTTCTGGCGATTTCCATGGTTGTTTTTCCTTCTCCTGTTTTAATTATGACATCCCGTCCTGATCATGTCTTATAAACTCTTTTTGCTCCTCAGTCCCCCGGGCCTGTCCTGTGACTTCGGCCGCGCCGCGGCGCCTATCGCTTCTTAGCCATAACCTTCCGCCTGACCTTCCCGGCCAGCCCGGCGTTTTCTTTCTTCAGATGGTAGCAATGCGCATCTTCAGGATAACGTCCCTGGCGAACATCGGAGATGTAATTCTCTACGGCCGCGGAAATCACACCGGCCAGGTCGGCGTATTTTTTCACAAACCTCGGCAGGTAGTCTGCCGTTAACCCCAGCATGTCATTGACCACCAGGATCTGCCCGTCGCAGTTTGGCCCGGCCCCGATGCCGATGGTCGGGATTTTAAGGGCGGCGGTGATTTCGGCGGCCAGCTCGGCGGGCACCGATTCCAGCACCACGGAAAAGGCACCGGCTTTTTCCAGGGCCAGCGCCCCCCGGAAAATGGCTTCGGCCTGCTCTTCTTCCTTGCCCTGAACCCGGAAACCGCCTATTTTCCTGACCGACTGCGGGGTTAAACCGACATGACCCATGACCGGGATTTCCGCTTCCACCAGGGCCTCGACCAGTTGCAGCCGGGCCGGGCTGGCCCCTTCCAGCTTTACCCCGTCGGCCCCGCCTTCTTTTATGAACCTGGCGGCATTCTGGATTGAGTCCTTGAGTGAAAGATGGAAGGACAGGTAGGGCATGTCGCCGATGACCATGGCCCTCTTCCTGGCCCTGGTCACGGCCCTGGTGTGGTGAATCATTTCATCCATGGTTACCGGAAGCGTGGTCTCGTAGCCGAGCACCACCATGCCCAGCGAATCGCCGACCAGGATGATATCCACCCCGGCCTCGTCCAGGAGCCGGGCCGTGGGATAATCATAAGCGGTCAGGGCCGAAATCTTCTGTTTCTGTTTTTTAAGCTCTTGAAGATAGCATACGGTTACCCTGTCGGTTGAAGGTTTAACCATACTTTCTCCTTTCTTTATCCCCTGCCCGCTTCCGGGCTCGAGGTAAAGCCTCAAAAGCTTTATGGCTGGATTCGAGTCTCAGGGTCCCTCCCGGACCTCTGAGCTCTTCCTAATTATATCACTTTTTTATTTTTTTGCCCGGAAACTCTGGGGCACATAGTAAAGGGTGCCCCTGGTTAGCTGCTTGACCTGGTCTACCAGGTCCCAGACTTCCTGCTCCTGGCTGAGGTCGAGGTCGTCAGCCTTGACCACCAGCAGCGGCGTAGCCTTGTAATTGAAGAAGAAATAATCATAGGCTTCGACAATGTCTTCCAGGTACTTATCGGAAATATTTTTTTCCAGCGAATCCCCTTCCTTTTCTATTCTCCGGATAAGGGTATTAACTGAAATCTGCAGGTAGATCACCAGGTCCGGCCGGGGCACCCTCTCGGCCAGGATGCCGTAAATCCGTTCGTAAACCTGGAGCTCGTCGTCGGTCAGGGTCTGGTAGGCGTAAATCTTGTCCTTTTCAAAAAGGTAATCGCAGATTATACGGTCCACGAACAGGTCCCGCTGCAACAGCCGGGCCTGCTGGTGGTAGCGGTTGGCCAGGAAAATTAGCTGGGCCAGGAAAGCCGCCCCTTCCCTTTCGTTGTAAAAATCCCTGAGGTAGGGGTTGGCCGTTTGGTCCAGGACCAACTGGCCGCCGATTTTCTGGGCCAGCAGATGGGCCAGCAGGGTCTTTCTCGACCGGAAGACACCCTCAATCGCGATGTGCCTGAAGTTTATATCGGCGCTGAACTTCATCTTGACTCGGCAGCAGACTCACCCTGGGCCCGGGGAACTACTCCTTGGGCTGAACCGGGATGACCAGCCAGGCAATCAGGTAGAAAAGGACCATGGGTAGAATGGCCGTCAGCAGGGCCACGCCCACGAAAATCAGCCGGACCAGGGATACATCCAGGTCGAAATAATCGGCCAGGCCGGCACAGACCCCGCCCAGCATTTTCTGCTGCACTGACCTGTACAATCTTTTGGCCATGTTGCCCTCTCCAGATTGAATCTGCCTTTATTTTACTGAAAACCACCAATTTTACAACCCTTATTCCTGCCCGGACTGTCCCCCCGGCCCGTTTTTTATTGACTAAAAAGCGGGATTATGTTATCCGTTTAGTCTAAAAAAATCGCAGGAGGTTTAATATGTACGGCTGGACCGGAAACATACTCAGAATCAATCTTACCGACCGGACTCATAAAGTCGAGCACTTCGACGAGGAATTCGCCAAAAAATGGGTGGGTGGACGCGGCTTCGCCCTCAAAATTCTCTGGGATGAGCTCAAGCCGGGCATCGACCCGCTGGGACCGGAAAACAAGCTCATCGTCACGGTGGGACCCATCGCCGGCATTCCGGCTCCCAACACCGGAAAGACCGTGGTGGCCGCCAAGTCTCCCCTGACCGGGGGTTATGCCGACGGCAACCTGGGCACCCGGGTCACCGAGCAGATGAGGAAAGCCGGTTACGACCTAATCATCATCGAGGGTAAATCGGCCCAGCCGGTCTACCTATACATCGAGGACGATAAGATCCAGTACCTGCCGGCCGACGAAATCTGGGGCAAGGGCACCTATGATACCCACGACTGGCTCTATAAAAAATACGGCAAGGGAGCCGGTGTCCTGTCCATTGGCCAGGGCGGCGAAAACATGAACCTCTATTCCATGGTCCGCAGCCTGGAAGGCCGGGCCGGCGGCCGCCCGGGAATCGGCGCGGTCATGGGCTCCAAGAAGCTCAAGGCCATCGTCATCAAGGGCTCCAAGCCCATCCCGGTGGCCGACCCCGAGGGCATGAGAAAGCTGGGCCTGGAAGACCTGCGCAAGGTCGGCGAAATTGACAAGAAAACCGGCTGGTCCATCCAGGGAACAACCGGAGTCCTGGCCTGGTGCAACGAAGTGGCCGCTCTTCCGGTCCACAACATGAGAAAGACTCACCACCCGGACGCCTGGAAGATAGACGGCGAACGCCTGAACAACGCCCGGGTGGCCACCTACGGCTGCCCCAACTGCACCATGAGATGCGGCATCACCATCCTGGACCACGAGGGGCACGAGTCCGAGCTTGATTATGAGAATATCGGCATGCTGGGCAGCAACCTGGACATCTTCGAGCTGGACCAGGTGGCTTCCCTGAACTACCTGTGTGATGACTACGGCCTGGACACCATCTCGGCCGGAGCGGTCCTGGCCTTTTACGCTGATGCCATCGAACAGGGAGCCATCAAGGGCGACTTCAAGTTTGGCGACGCCGAGATGGCCAAGAAGCTCCTGGGAATGGCGGCCAGGAGAGAAGGCGAAGTCGGTAACCTGCTGGCCGACGGCACCCTGCGCATGGCCAGGAAGATCGGCCACAACTCCGAGGCCTACGCCATGCAGGTCAAGGGCCTGGAAATCTCGGCCTATAACTGCAAGTTCATCCCGGGCATGGCCCTGGCCTTCGGCACCAGCCCCATCGGCGCCCACCACAAGGAAAGCTGGGTCATCACCTTCGAGCTCAAGCAGACCGCCCGCGATTCCTACGGGCCAGAGAAGGCGGCCAAGGTCATCGAGCTGCAGAGAATCCGCGGCGGCCTGTTCGAGTTCATCGTGGCCTGCCGCTTCCCCTGGATCGAGCTGGGCTGGGAGCTCGAGCATTACGTCGAGTACTTCAACAAGACCACCGGCCTGAACTGGACGCTCAACGATTTCTGGAAAGTGGCCGACCGCATTTACGCCCTGATGAAGTTCTTCTGGGTGCGGGAATTCCCGTTCTGGGACCGGACCCGAGATTACCCGCCGATGATCTGGTTTGACCCCAAGAACGCCGACACCGACGGTCCCATCGCCGGCAAATACCTGGAACTCGACAAGTACAACCAGCTCCTCGATTATTACTACCAGCAGAGAGGCTGGGACAAGCGCGGCATCCCCACCAGGAAGACGGCCGAAGCCCTGGACCTCAAGAAGGAAGCCGACCAGGTGGAAAAATTTACCAAGCTGGAATAAAATAGAAACGGAATAGAATCAGGAACAGCTTCAAAAAGGCTGGAACCGGAAAGATAGCTTTTTGAAAAATAAACATCGCCAGATAAAGGCGAGAAGTTCCCGGTTTTGACGGATCAAAGGATGGCGCTTATCAAATAAGCATGAGCCGGGAAGCAAAGTTGCAAATTTCGGTTCTGGCACTGGTGGCGAGGGAGCAAGAGCGATGAGTGGCTCAAACATAAAAATAACCGTGAAGCTGATAGGACCTTTTATCAACCAGCTTGGCTTCTCGGAAAAGACCATGGAGTTCCCGGCCGGGGCCACGGTTGACACCGTCCTGTCCTCCCTGCCCCTGGACCCGAAGAGACCAAAGATTATCACCCGGAACGGGCAGGCCGTGACCACGGGAGAAAAATTGGGCGACGGCGACCGGCTGGCCATCTCCCCGCTCTATTCGGGCGGTTGAATGAGAGACGGGGCAGCCTGGATCCTGATAAATAAAGCGATCAACAAAAAAGGATAGTTAAAAATAAATGCGGCCAGAGGGCGCTTAGCCGGACCAGTCGGTCCGGCCAGAGAAAGGACGGGGGGATATATGAATGATGGTTCATATGACGGCCGCCAGGTGGTAAGGCCCGTTCTGATTGGCGGAACCTGGCAACCGGCCACTTCCATTGAAATTTTCCAGGCCTACAACCCGGCCACCGGCCAGAAGCTGCCTGAAATCTACCCGGTTTCGGCCTGGCCAGACCTGGAAAAAGCCCTGGCTGAAAGCCGGAGAATTGGCCAGGAAGTGGCCAGCGTTTCCCCGGAAAAAAGGGCCCGGTTTCTGAATACCTACGCCGACCTGCTGGAAAAAAACCAGGAAGCCATCACCACCATGGCCCACCTGGAAACAGCCCTGCCCCTAAAATCGCGACTGAGGAGCACCGAATTCCCGAGAATGATCAACCAGCTGCGCCAGGCAGCGGCCGCCGTGGAAGAGCGGAGCTGGTGCCAGGCCACCATAGATACGAAGTTAAATATCAGGTCGAAATACGGTCCACTGGGTGGGGCGGTGGTAATTTTCAGCCCGAATAATTTTCCCCTGGCCTTTAATGCCGTGGCCGGAAGCGACCTGGCCAGTGCCGTGGCCACGGGAAATCCCGTCATCTGCAAGGCCCATCCCGGCCACCCGGGGACGACCAGGCTGATGGCTGAATGCCTGCTTGAAGCCCTCCAGGAGGCAGGCCTCCCGGCTCCAACCGTCCAGATGCTGTACCATTTCAGCGCTGAAGATGGCTTCCGACTGGTCAGCCATCCGGCGGTGGCGGCCGTGGCCTTTACCGGAAGCCGGGCCGCCGGCCTGAGACTCAAAGAAGCAGCCGAGAAGGCCGGCAAGCTGTTCTACGGCGAACTCAGCAGCCTTAACCCGGTATTTTTCCTGCCGGGGATCTTAAAGGAAAGAGCCGAGGCCGTGGCCCTGGAGCTCTTTTCGTCCTGTTCGCTCGGCTGCGGGCAGTTCTGCACCAAGCCCGGGCTCATCGTCCTGGTCAACGACGAGGCGGGACGAAGATTCCTGTGGAGACTCCAGCAGATTTTTAACCAGCCTCTTGCCGGCTACCTGCTGTCTCCCGCAGTCCTGGAAAACCTTAAGAAGGCAGTGGACAGGCTGAAAGCAGCCGGGGCGGTGCTGCTGGCCGGTGGCAATCAAATCCCGAACTGCGGCTTCCAGTTTCAGACCACTCTTTTCGCCATCACGGGAAGGCAATTCCTGCAGAACCCGGAGACTTTCCAGCAGGAAGCCTTCGGCACCCTGGCCGTGGCCGTGGTGGCCGAGGATGTGGACGAAATGCTGAAAATTGCCGAAAACCTCGAGGGCAACCTGACCGCTTCCATTTACTCCAGCAGTTCTGAAGAAGATGAAGAGATTTACCGGAAGCTGGAACCCATCGTCAGATTAAAGGTCGGCCGCTTGCTCAACGACAAGATGCCGACCGGAGTGGCTGTCTCCCCGGCCATGCACCACGGCGGACCATTTCCGGCCACCGGTCACCCGGGATTTACCTCGGTCGGCATCCCGGCGGCCTTCCTGCGTTTTGCCGCGCGCCACTGCTATGACAACGTGCGGGAAGACCGCCTGCCCGAAGAATTAAGAGCCAAAAACCCCAACGGACGGATGTGGCGCCTGGTCGACGGCCACTGGACCCAGGCAGACCTTCCAGGCGGGAATTAAAAAGGCTAACTACTACGAAAGATCTCGAATAACTGATTCGGTTATGCGAAACTCTGATTAATTTTTCCTGCTCGCTCTATTTTTCTTAACGAAACAGGCAGAGGTAGGAAGCATCGGCCGGGATTTTAAGCTGGAATTTCTGGTTGGCCGGGACTTCAAAGGTCTCCCCCGCCTTGAACTCTTTCCAGTTATTGCTTCCGGGTAACCTGACCACCATCTTTCCGGTGATAACGGTCATGATTTCCCTGGTTGAAGTGCCGAATTCATACTCGCCCGCAGCCATAACGCCAACAGTGGCCGGGCCTCCTTCGGTAGTAAAAGAAATGGACTTTACCTTTCCCTCAAAGTATTCGTTCACCTTAAACATTCAGAACCTCCAGGAGTTTATCGAATTAAAACCAGGTCATTGCCTGAAATTAGCGCTCGATAAATTAGATTTACGGGGCGTAAACATGATACCCGGGCCCCGTTCTTTCTTCAAATATAATTTTTCCTTCCGCTTCATAGCCTCATAACCAAACAGCAACTATTTCAGAGGTTTCTCCCGAAGAGACAACAGATAACGCGAATACTTGATTTCTAAAATTTATTCCAAGAAAGCTACCTACCCGCTCTTCCTTCCAGACCGATGCCTTGTCCACAGTAATTCAATCACCAGGTTGGCCTGCATATTGGCCACAATGCCCACCCGCGGTGCCATGGGGCTGACGGTTTCGGTCGGTTCGCTCTCCTCGTCCCCGCAGAGATAAAGCTGGCCCATCTTCCTTGTCCTGATCTTGTGATTTTTTCCGAAGCCGGAAAGCCCTGAGGCGGCCACTATCGGCCGGTCCGGAAACAGGCTCAGCCAGGTGTTAATCAGCATGCTCTTTTCGGTGGCCAGGTCGAAGGCCTCCACCAGGATTTCAGCCTCTCCAAAGAGCTTTTTTATATTCCGGGGTGTAATCCGGGTCTCGTGGATTTCATACTCCGAAAAGGGATTCATCCTTTTCAGGTTTTCCCGCAGGGCTTCCACCTTGGGACGGCCAATCTGGTCAACAAAATACTGCTGGCGGTTGAGGTTGGAGGGATAGACCCTGTCCAGGTCGGCGATGATTAACTTGCCGACCCCGGCCCGGGCCAGGGAAGCGGCCACGTTAGAACCCAGTCCCCCGGCCCCGGCTATCCCCACCACCGCCTTGCGCAAAACCGGCAGAAGTTCCGGGTCATGGCGCGAGAAAAATTCTTTCTTGAGTTTTGCCAGGTCAATTTTCTCTTTCTTACTCCCTGTTTTCTTCATCCTTTTTCCCCTTCCTGACCTGAATGATTATTTCTTCTGGATTTGCCGGCACTCCCTTAAGCGCCCTAACCATTCCGCGTATCGTTTCGCCGAACATGCCCTGGACAAATGGATTGAGCGGAATGACCTTCCCGTCCACTTTAGCCTTGACCGCCGGTTCCAGCGGTTCGAGGACGGTCAGCAGGAAATCGGCCAGCCTGGCAATCTCCGTGGCCAGGAAAAATGGATAGGGAGCTTCAAAGGGCTCGTCCGAAACGATGGCTATTAAATCCTCGGGCGGGCTGATCAGATTATGGTCGTCGGCATTCTGAACCCGGAGAATTTTCTTGAAGGCGCTTTCCCTCTTGCCCCCTTCCACCAGCAACAGGTCCATCTCGGAAAATTTATCCAGGGCCGTTTCCAGCAGGGTATCGGCCGCCGTTTTCTTCTTGACCAGGAAGAGCCTGTCATCGGTCATGACCGCGGCCGCCCTGGCCCCGGCCTGGATAAACCGCCAGGAATCCTTGCCCTCGGCATCCAGTTCAATCTCGTGGCTGGCTTTCTTAAGAACGCCGCACTTAAGGTCGCGCTTCCTGAACTCCTCAATCAAAGAAGTTATCAGGGTCGTCTTGCCCGTATCCGAGGCACCGATTATGGCCACGGCTCTCATGGCTTCTATTCTCCTTCCCGGCCAGGCCGGTGATGATGTTGATGCTCCACATGGGCCGATTGCTGGCAATCCGAAATTTTTCCCCTGAGAATTTCGGCGGCGTGGGCCAGGGCCGGCAGCACCGCCTCCAGGTTTTCCAGGGCACCGCGAACGCTGCCCGGAAGGTTGATAACCAGGGTCCGCTTCCGGATACCGCAGACCGCCCGGCTGAGGGCGGCCATGGGCGTCTTCTTGAGGCTCTCGGCCCGCATCACTTCGGCCAGCCCGGGCACTTCTTTTTCTATAACCTCTCTGGTGGCTTCCGGGGTAACATCGCGTGGCGATACTCCCGTCCCGCCGGTGGTCAGGATGATTTCTGGCGCCTGCTGGCCGTCACAGAACTCAACCAGTTTTGCTTTGATAACATCCTTTTCATCCGGCACCATGGCCATGGCCAGGACCCGGCCACCTCTTTCCTCCACCAGCCGCTTGAGCTCCGGGCCGCTCAGGTCTTCCCTTTCTCCACGGGCTGAGCGGTCCGAGACCGTTATTATGGCAAAGGTAACGCCGGCAAGTTCATCTCTGGCTTCTGACATTGATTCTATCTCCGACCCTAATTTTACCGCCTTTTATCACCCGGGCAAAGATGCCTTCTTCCGGCATCACGCACTGCCCCACCTGGCGGAAGATGGCGCACCTGGTATGACAGGTCTTGCCGATCTGGGTAACTTCCAGGACCAAACCCTGGCCCACTTCCAGGACAGTTCCAACAGGCAGCGATACCAGCTCCAGTCCCGAAGTGGTGATGTTTTCGGCGAAATCGCCGGGACCAACCTCAAGCCCCATTTTCCGCATCTTCTCTATGCTTTCCAGGGCCAGTAGGCTGACCTGCCGGATTCCGGGCCCGGCATGGGCATCTCCCTCGAAGCCGAAATCTTCTTTCAGGATTCCTTCTGGAACTGGTTTCTTCCTGACACTCTTGGTCCGGCTCAGATTGATGGAAACCACGGTCCCGGCTGCCTTAAGTTGGTCATTCATGGCTCAATTTCCTTTTTCATTTAATCTTTTTGGCTTTTTCTCTTCTTCTCTTTTTACCTTTAGCACCGGCGGAATCAGATTATCTTCGAAGCTAATTGCTCCTTTGTCCTGGTATCCAGCCATCATTTTCTCCAGGCCACGGTCAGGCCTTCGCTCCAGCGATTTCTTTCCATATTTTTACCACCTGAAGTCCCCGCTTTTTCCGCCCGATTTGGAAACAAGGTGAATATCACCAATAACAATCCTCTTATCAAAGGCCTTGCACATATCGTAAACGGTAAGGCAGGCCACGGCCACCGCGGTCAGGGCTTCCATCTCCACTCCGGTGCGGTCAACCGCCCTGACCAGGCTTTTTACCTCGACCATTTTTTTTGATTTTATCGGGTTGACCTCAACTTCAACAGAAGTAATCCTTAGAGGATGACACAGCGGGATGAGTTCCGAAGTCTTCTTGGCGGCCTGGATCCCGGCCAGTCGGGCTGCAGTCAACACATCACCCTTGGGCAGCTTGTCCTCCAGAATCATCTCAAGCACCGCGACCGACAGGCGCACCTCTCCCCTGGCCTCGGCCGTGCGCAACGTCTCTGCTTTTTCGGCCACCTCGACCATCCTGATTTTCCCGTGGCGGGCGGCGGCCTGGCCAACTTTTTTCTCTTCCGATCTTCCACGCTGTGTTGTTCTTTTTACTGTTTCCAGTTTACCTTTTCTAATTCTTTTCATTTTTTTCTCCCTGATTTATTATCTGCCCGGCCCCATTCTTTCTGACTCCAGGTTTGCCCGGCGATATTTATTTAGCAATATCTTCTCTGGATAATTTTTCTTCCAGCTCTCCATCTTATTTTTCATTTCTATCACCTTTTTTTATTTCTCTCACCTGCTATCCCCGGTTTCCCTTTAACCGCACAGCTCCACCTTTCAGCCGGATTATCCGCCAATATTCCTGAGCCCGTTTCTCCTCTGATAACCTTCCGACGCCTCCCGGCCCGCCGGTTTTTCGGCCAGGGCATTGCTTATGGCCTGAAGAATGGTCTCATCATCGGCCTGCCCCCGGAGCAAGGCCTTAAGGTCATAGGTCTTTTCCGAGAACAGGCAGGTCCGGAGCTGCCCGTCAGCCGAGAGCCTCAGCCGGTTGCAGTGGCCGCAGAAATGGTGGCTGTAAGGAGCGATGAAGCCGAGGCTGCCTTTCATCCCCTCAGCCCGGAAATGACTCCTGGCCGGGCCCGAACCAGGGACTTCAATTTCCTCCAGGCGGAATTTTCTCCTGATTTTTTCCATTATTTCAGGCGCCGAGACGAAATAGCCGTCAACGGGCGAAAAATCCATGAGCTCTATGAAGCGGACGTGGACCGGAAGGTCAAAAGTTAGTTCCAGGAACCGTTCTATATCATCTCCGTCGTTCAATCCCCTGAGCAAGACCACGTTGACCTTGACCGGGTCAAATCCCGCCGAAACGGCTGTTCTGAGCCCGGTCAGAACCCGGTCCAGGCCGTCCAGACCGGTTATTCTCCTGAACTGAACTGGGTCCAGGGTATCAAGAGAAATATTGAGGCGATGCAACCCGGCCGTCCTGAGTCTTTCCAGGTTCTCTGTCAGCAGCAGTCCGTTGGTGGTCAGGGAAATATCCTTTACTCCCGGCAGGCTGGTTATCCCGGCAATCAGCGAATCAAGACCCAGCCTGACCAGGGGCTCGCCGCCGGTTATCCGGAAGCGGTCAATCCCCAGGCGCAGGGCCAGTCGGACCAGGCGCAGGATTTCCTCGTAGCTCAGGATTTCCCCGTGGGGAATGAATTCAAAATCCTGGACACCCCGGCAATAAAAACAGCGCAGGTTGCAGCGGTCGGTGACTGAAATTCTCATGTAGTTTATGCGCCGGTTAAACCCGTCCTGCATTCAAGCCTGTCCTTTCCTGATATATGAATATGCGTTCATATATTGCGTCCCGGGAACAACTGCTTTCTGACCCCTGCCTGGCAATAAACATCTGGCCTGGCTCCAGCCTGAATCACTACCAGCTCCCACATTATCGCCTCCTTTATTACCTGAAACAGACAGAACGCTACCAGCCGGGCTGATTTCCTGGATAGCCATTTTACTTCGCATTTCATCTTTTGCATTTCATCGGCACCGGAGCCAAACTCAATCCTGCTTTTCTCAAGTCTTACCACTCCACCAGATGCACCCTTACCCTTGCCCCCTCCGGCAGAAAATCAGCTTCGGCCGGAATGAGAGCCAGTCCGTCGGTTTCAGCCAGGCTGGATATGATGCCCGACTCCTGCTGGCCGGCCGGGGTGGCCCGCCAGGTTCCCTCAACCTGTTCCAGCCTGACCCTGACGAAATTAAGGCGTCCCCGTTTCTTGCGATATGGCACGGTCAGGGCCGCTTCCACCTCTCGCGGCCAGGAATCCTGCCATCCCGAAAGCTTCTTTATAAACGGCCGCACGTATTCTTCAAAGGAAATGATTACCGCGCCCGGGTTTCCGGGAAGGCCAAATAACCAGGCCGCCTGCTTCCCTTTTTTTAACTGGTAAAAGGCAAGGGGCTTGGCCGGCTTCTGGGCCACTTTCCAGAAGACCTCCTCGGCCCCCAGCTTTTTGGCCGCTTCCTTGACCAGGTCGTAATCACCGACCGAAACTCCGCCCGAGGTAATGATGACATCTGCTTTGCCCGTTGCCGCTCGCAGGGCCGCGGTCAGGCTCTTGAAATCATCCTTAACCTGCCTTAAAGCCACCAGCTCGGCCGGACTGGTTTCGAGCAGAGCCTCGAGAATTATGGAATTGGAATCATAGATTTTTCCCGGAACGAGCTTTTCTCCCGGCCGGCAGAGCTCATTCCCGGTTATGAGCACGGCCACCTTCGGCCTGCGGTAGACCTTGACCCGGCTGACCCCGCAGGCGGCCAGGAGCCCGAGATGGGGAGCTCGAAGGACCGTACCCGCAGCAATTATCACCTGGCCCTTTTTTACATCCTCGCCCGCTTCCCGGACATTTTCACCGGCCTTGAATTCATGTTTTATAAAAATAACTCCATCTTTTTCTTCAGCTTCTTCAACCGGCACAACCGAATCGGCCCCGGCCGGCACCGGTGCCCCGGTCATGACCTTGACCGTCTGCCCCCGGCTAAGTCTTTTCCTGAAATACTCTCCGGCCGGCTGCTCTGCCTGAAGTTTTAACCTGACCGGCCCGGCCTGGCCCGCGGTGTCTTCGCTTCTTATGGCATAACCATCAACCGCGGAATTACGGAAAGGCGGCACCGGTATTTTGGACCTGATTTCGGCCGCAGCCACCCTACCCAGGGCCCCGGCCAGGACCACCTCTTCTTTTCCCAGAACCCGGGCCCTTTCCATAACCAGATTTCTCGCCTGTTCATAGGAAATCATTCTTTTACTCCACGACTATTTTTCATTTTCAGAAAAACCTGTTTCTTGAAGACCCGGCCCGGTGGTCAGGGCCGTGGCCTTGATGCCAGCCCAGACCTTGCTCCCGGGCCTCAGCCCCAGTTCTTCAACCGAACTTCTGGAAACAAAAGCCTTAAGCCTGAAACCGCAGTCCATAAGCACCAGCAGCATCCGGTCATGGGGCCTGATTTCCCTGACTTCGGCCTCAAACCAGTTCCTGACACTGCTGGCTGGCCTGGCCGGAGCCAGGATGACTTCTTCCGGCCGGAAGGTCAGGACCACCCGGTCGCCCGCTTTCTGCCTGCCAAAGGCATAGATGGTCTGGCCGTGCCCGCGGATCTCCAGAAGCCCGTTGTCCGCTTTTTCGACCACCCCTTCCACCAGGGCTTCCTGGCCCATCAGCCGGGAGACTTCAGGGCTGTCCGGGGCGGAGGAAATTTCTTCCGGGGTGCCGACCCTGACAATCCGCCCACCGAGCATCACCGCCATCCTGTCGGCCAGGTAGACGGCTTCCTGGCGAATGTGGGTTACAAGAACGGTGGTGACACCGGTAACCTTCCTTATTCTATGAAAATCCGACATGAGCTCTTCCCGGAAGCGAACATCCAGCCCGTTGAAGGGCTCGTCCAGGTACAGGAACTCTGGCTCCAGGATGAAGGCCCGGGCCAGGTGCACCCGTTGCCTTTCCCCGCCAGATAGTTCATAAGGAGAGCTGTTCAGAAGTGAATGCAGGTTGAAGAGCCCGGCTATTTTTTCCAGCCGGGCCCGCTGTGTTTCCCGGTCAAGCCTTCTGAACCTTAAACCCAGCATCAGGTTATCACGGACCGTTCCCTGGAAGAAAACCGGTTTCTGGAGAAGGTAGACAATTTTCTGTTGCAGTCGCTCACGGTCCTTCGGACCAACCGCCTGGCCCTGGTAATAAATTTCACCGGACTCGGGTTTCTGAAGCAGTGAAAGGGTTCTCAAGAAGGTGCTTTTTCCCGAGCCGTTGGGCCCGAACAGGGCCAGGCACTCCCCTTTTCGCAGGTCAAAACAGGAGACCTCAAGTATCTTTCGTCCGGCAACCTGAACGACCAGGCCTCTTACTTCCAGCTCGGGCCTTGCCACCTGCTCGCTCCTTTGCGCTGGAGTGAAGTTAAAAACAGGTTAATAAGGAAACTCAGGGCCAGGAGAATCAGGGCCAGGTATACCGCCGAGCGGAGGTTGCCCGTTCTCGTTTCCTGGACGATGGCCGTGGTCAGCACCCGGGTGTAACCTTTAAGGTTGCCACCGACCATCATCACCGCGCCGACTTCAGAAATGACCCCACCGAAGGCGGCCATGATGGCCGCTAACTGGCCCAGACTCGATTCCCTGAATAAAACCCTGACCGTCTGTAACCCGCTGGCCCCGAGAGCCCTGGCCTGAAGCAGGACCTCGGGGTCAACCTGCTCAAAGGCGGCCAGGGATAAGCCGACAACCAGCGGCAGGGCAATTATGAACTGGGCAATGACCATGGCCACCGGCGTGTACATCATCCCCAGGAAGCCGAGCGGGCCCGTGCGCCAGAAGAGCACGGCCACCAGCAGCCCGACCACCACCGGAGGCAGTCCCATCCCGGTATTGACCAGGGCAGTGATCAGCCTCCTGCCCGGGAATTTCTTGAGATAAAGGAGAACCGCTGCCGGCAACCCGGCCGCCATGGCCAGCAGCACGGCCGAACCGGATACCAGCAGGCTCAGCCAGGTTACCTGGATGATTTCTCTAAGGCTCATCACTCCGATTCTCCGGTTTCGTTTCCGGGCATCAGGGCCTGAAACAGGGATTTACCCGTCCTCGAGTCCCGGTCAAATTCGTCTATCAAAGTCTGCGCTTCTTTTGAGAGCAGAAAATCAATAAAGGCCATGGCTCCGGCTTCGTTTATCTGGCCGGATTTATTTTTTACCACGATGGCCGAGTAAACATTCTTGTATTTTTCATCCCGGCTCAAAACTTCAAGGTTCAGCCGGCGCCCGAGCCGGTAAAAAGTGGGGTAATCGGTCAGGATGTAAGCCTGCTTCTCCGAGGCTATCCGCAGGCTTTCAGCCATTCCCTGGCCCGTTTCCAGGTACCAGCGGCCAGAAGGCCGGATTCCCGTTTCGGCCCAGATTTTCATTTCCAGGTTATGGGTCCCGGAATTATCAGCCCGGCTGACAAAAGGAAGTTTCCCGGAAGCAATCCTGGAAAAAGCCTCACCAAAACCCAGCCCTCTAATCTGGGCGGGGTCAGAAGACGGTCCGGCTAAGACGAAATCACCGGTCATGAATTCTTTCCGGCTCTGTCCATAACCTTCTTCCATGAACTCTCTCTCGGGCTCCGGGGCATGAACCAGAAGCAGATCAGCCGCCTGGCGCCGGCCCAGGGCCAGGGCTTCCCCGGTGCCCACGGCCAGGACCTTGACCCTATATCTGCTTTTCTTTTCAAAAAGGGGCACCAGTGCCTCGAGCAAACCGCTGTCGTAGAGGCTGGTGGTGGTGGCCAGTACAATCTCCGGTCTGGACCCATCTAATTTCTGACTGCTTTCCAATGCCGATCCGGTCTGATTGTCCCTGCCCGGTTTCAACCTGGAAACGGCCGTCCAGGCCATGAAAAACATAAGGACAATCATTAAAAAATAAAAAACTCGCTTCTTATGGCTTCGCGCCTCTGAATTTCCCTGATTTCTACTCACAATCGTCATCCTGCCTTAACCAGCTCCTTTTTTCTTTTCCTGCTCCTGGCCATCGGTCAATCTTTTTCAGGCCAGAAGCCCGGTCAACTCCGCACTCCAGATTTTCATTTTAGATTCATCTTTATATTCATCATTTGTTCTTAAAATTGCTGCTCGTTGTCCTGGCGCCGCAACCAGAATTTTTTTAATTTATTTATGTTGTTTTCTCTACCCATGAAATTTCTTTACCGAACCAGCCTGTACCATTCTTGATTACGACCTGTCCCTACAGTCCACATCGCTATTCAGGCAAAAAAAAGGGCATTCCTTCCACCAGGAAAGCATGCCCTGAAAATTCAGTCCGGACTCCTTTCCTGAGCGGGAGGCAGTGGCCGTTTCCAGCCATACCCTGTCGGCCGGCGTCCATACCTTCTGGCTCCAGGCCCGCCGGCTCGGAGTCTTAAAAATTTATCAAAGAACCGGAAATCCTGAGATATTTTTATACCTTGATATCGCTTCCCGGTCAAGCTTTAATAATTTCGCCTTGCCCACCGGCAGCTATCGAACATCCGATTTCCCTAAGCCAGGAATTATTTGACAGGAAACCATCAATAATATTTAATTTAAGGGCCTAATCAAGTCAGCAAGGAGAGAGAGATGAAAACTTTCAGAAAATTCGCCCGGGTGGGCCTGTCCTGTCTGGTCATCTCGATTTTTCTGGGTATGCTGGCCAGCCTGCCCGTGGCGGCCGAAGAAACTAAAGAAAAAGCCGGGCTGCTGGGTCCCTGGAAAGCCACGGCCGAACTGAGCTACGTGGTGACAGGGGGCAACACGGCCACTTCAGCCTTCAGCCTGGGGACTAACCTGACCCGGAAATGGACCAGGGACAGCCTGACCTTCAAGAGTTTTATCCTGCGCAGCACGGCCACCACCTACGACCGCTGGGCGGTGGGAACTGAAATGGATTTTTATATCGTGGAAGAAACCACCAAGAACCTGGTGGCCGAGAATTACCTGCTTTCCGGTGCCTACGAGCGGAAGTTTTCCAGCAAGCTGCTCGGCCAGCTGGGAGCGAGCTGGGACCGCAATAAATTCGCCGGCGTCGACCGCCGCTACATGGTCATTGCCGGGCTGGGTTATGCCTGGATAGAAAAAGAAAGAACCAATGTTAAGATGAATGCCGGCCTGACCTACTCTTCCAGAAAATACATCGGCCAGGAAGCCACTTCCTTTGCCGGCTTCCGCTTTGACCTCCTGGGCGAACAGAAATTTTCTGACAAATCATCATTCTCCACCCTTTTTGTCTTTGACGAGAACCTGAAGGAAATGAAGGACTGGCGCTTTGACTGGACCAACTCCCTGACCGCCTCGGTCTCCCGGGCCGTGGCCCTTAAGGCCAGCTACAAGATGCTTTATGCCAATCTTCCGGCCACCGCCTTTCTGCCCCTGTTTGATGACCTGGGCCTGCCCACCGGCCTGACCGTCCCCTACTTCTTAAAAAAGCTGGATTCTTTCTTCACCACCTCCCTGGTCATAAATTTTTGACAATAGAAGAAATCGGCATAAACCGGCGACGGCATTTGATATTAATGAAGGATAAAATATATAATCCAAACTGAAGGAGGGAGAAAATGCATATCATCTGGACTATTCTTCTGGGGCTGGCCGCCGGCATAATCGCCAAGTTCATTTTTCCCGGCAAAGAAAACATGGGCTGGATCATGACCACCCTGCTCGGTATAGCCGGGTCGTTTGTGGCCACCTACCTGGGCAAAGCCCTGGGCATATATCAGCCCGGCCAAACAGCCGGCTTCATCGGGGCTATCGTCGGTGCCCTGATAATCCTCTTTATTATCAGCCTGTTCAGGAAAAAAGCTCGCTAATTCCGTTTGCTGATTTTCCTGCGCCAGCGGACAAACAGGTAGAGAATTACTATAAATATCACCAGGATAAGGGCGGGGATAATTATAGCTACCAATGTGGTTACACCGGAGACGGTATCTTCAACCGCGCTGACCACCGGATTTCCCAGGCCAGCCGTGGTGGCCGTAACCGCAGGCCTGACCGTGGCCTTGGCGGCGTGAACTCCCCCGGCCACCAGCAGGCCACAGACCATGGCCAGGACCGGGCTCATCTCACTGATAACGTTGCTGCTGGCTGCGAACAGAATGGCTCCGGCCGCCGGCCGGATAAATGTCTGGATAACATCGTTGATGGTGTCAACCGCCGGAATTTTATCAACCGTTATCTCTATTATCAGCAGGACCACCAGGACTACCAGGACCACCGGATGAGTCAGGGCGCTCCAGGGAGATTTTAAGGTGATCAGGTCAGTATAACGGGCCAGTGCCCCCACGATTAATAGGGGCAGGTAGGCATTCAGCCCGGTAGCCGCGGCCAGGCCAAAAGCTGCCAGTAGTCCGGTCATTTGAGTCTTGGGATTTTCAGCTTCTGCCCGACCTTTATCAGGTCGGGGTTGGTCAGGACGTCCCGGTTGGCTTCAAAGATTTTGGGGTAAAGACTGGCCTTGCCGTAGAATCGCTGGGCGATGTGGCCCAGGGTGTCGCCCGGTTTGACCTCGTAAATTTCATAATCGGTGGCCGCGGCCGGCCCCGGAAGAGTTGCACCTGGCGGGGACGGAGCCTTGGCTTCAGCCTTAACCTGAATCCGGTTTATGGTATTTTCCGTGTTGACCATCTTGTTGAACTCCAGCATGGCTCTGCCCTTGGCTTCCATGCTATCGGCCAGCCCTTCCAGGGTTACCACCTTGCCTTCAATTTTTGCTCTCAGGTTCTCGACCCCGATTCCTGACCTGTTAATGATATCAACCGCTTCCTGCACCTTTTCGCTGAAAGATTTGCCAAAGATGCCCATTCCTCTCTCCTTTCCCGGTCAAAATAGAATATCTGATAAAAAATGATTTTCAGTTTCGGAAATGACCTGCGACTTCCCTCTGCTCCATAATCCAGCATAAGTTCCGGCCCGGGCAAAGTCAAGAAAAATCGGAGATTTGCAGGCCTCTTAAAAAACAGGTCAGTTGTTTGGGCTGGCAATATCGATTCTAATATTCAGAGCCAGAGCTGGGCCACCTCGGGCACAGACTGGCGGTCGACCAGGCTGATGGCTTCAGCCGCGCAGACACTTCTGCAGATTCCGCAGCCATAGCATTTTCTGATATCAACCTCCGCTTTATTTCCATTTTTACCGGGAAGATAAGCCTCAAATGGACAGATCTTCCGACACTCGCCGCAGGCGATGCATTTCTCCTGGTCAACGACGGCCAGGTATTCTCCCCTGAACATAACCGGGGTTTTGTGAACAACAGTGGTCCTCATGGCCATGCACCCGGGCAATGAGCAATTACATAGCCCGCCGATAAACGGGGTGATAAAAGTCCAGAGGCTGTGGCATAATCCGTCCAGCTCACGTTGCCGCATGTGCTCCAGGGCTTCTTCTTTTGTCAGGTACTCCAGGCCTCCTGTCTGCGGACCTATCAGGTAAGAAGCGTCTATCTCTTTCAGGATGTTGGCCATCCCTTTCCCCTGAGGAGACAGGGTCAGGCCGTAGCAGAAACGTTGCTCGGAACCCAGGAAAGTCTGCCGGCAGATGCAGGCCAGGCGAACTACGGAAGTGGTCATTTCCAGAATTTTTTCCACGTCCTCGATCGGGATGACCTGGCCGAAGTGATACGGTATTTGCCTTTTAGTAACTTTCTTCCGGATGAATCCCCTCAGCAGTGCCGGAAGCCGGTCCAGGAGCTGGAGCTGCTGCTCGCTCTTCTTCAAGCTGTCAGGTCCGTGGGTAAAAAAATGCTCGATGAACCGACGCCTCTTGAGGTCGCTGAGCAGGTCTTCAGAGTAGTTCCTGGCTTCCAGGTACCACTTCTTCCCTTCCCCGTGCTGGTGACAGAAATTGCACATTAATTCCCTCCGCCGCCCCATGGTTTCATTTATAGCGGCCAAAGTCAACCGCTATTTTCTTTCCGGCCATGAGATAGCATCCGGGCAATGAGGAATTTGGGGAAGCAGCGCGGCGGAGATTCAGGTCCGATTCAGGAGACCATCTCCGGCTTTTTGATCCGCGGCTTCTATTCTGCTCGCCTCATTTTCTGGTCCCAGTCCCTTATCAATCTTTCTTTTTTCTCCAGGTCATCCAGATGGAGCCGGAGGTTGATAATTTCATCGCGTATGGCCGTGGCCAGCAGCAGCATGTTTTCCGACCTCTCGGCTCTCCAGTCTTCAGCCAGGACCTCGCGGATAAAATCTTCAACCACCGGGTCGATGACCGGGGTCAAAATCTTTTCCGGGTCCGGGTCGAGGGTCAGCTTGATCAGGCCGAGAAGCCGGTGATACCGGGCGAAGAATACCCTGTCGATGAGATTCTTGTCACGGGCTCGGCGGGCCTCAACCATCAGGCCGGTGATAAGCTGGTTGACTTTCTGGAGATAATCCCGGTCAGTAGAAATGACATCGAAGACCTGGCTCAGAGAATCCAGCAGGGCATACCCGTCTTTCGGTGGCGTCTGCTGGGCCATGGCTTCTGTTACAGGAATCATGGCAATGAATAGAAGAAAGATAGAGAGCCACCATTCCATGATTTTTCTTTTACACATAGAAACCCTCCCTTTTTATAATGTAAATTAAAACTGATCCTGTCTCAATTAGCTTTAGGCCCATTCAGGCAAAGCAAGGCCTCGGGAACCACCCTATTTCTTGATACGACGCAGACCGGGTAATTGTTATTTTACGGCAAAAATATCTATGGATAAAAAAGGAGAACCGGGCTAAAATTTAATTTCAAAGGACATTGATCCCCAAAGCTATGGCCAGCAAAGAACTTGAAAGAAAGAATATTGGCCTCCCGACCCTGTTCCTGCTTATTCTATTTGCTTTTTCTTTTGCCTGTTCTAAAGGAGAGGAAGACATGATTAGAGCTGACAGCATCAGCCTGCCGGAAATAATAGGCAGCTGGAAACTGGAAGGTCCCCCGCAGACGATAACCCGGGAGACTATTTTTGATTACATGGACGGTGGCGGCGAACTCTACCTGGCCTATAAATTTGAGAAGCTCCTTGTTTATAAATACCTGGATGGGGCTGAAAACGAAATCCTGGTTGAAATCTACGAGATGAAGCACCCGGACGAGGCCTTCGGCCTGCTGTCTCTCGATTGGTCGGGCGAGCCTGCCAACCTGAATCCCGGGACCGGTCCTCTGCCTGAGAACCCCGTTTGCCCTACATATACAGCGCTTTATGGTGAGGGCCTGCTGCGGGCCCGCGTGGATAACCTTTATCTACGCGTCCTGGCCCTGCGTGAAACTCCCGGGGTTAAAGAAATCATCCTGAAACTGGGCGAAAGTATTGCCGTCGCGGCCTCCCGGGCCACCTTTCCTGCGGTTCTGGATGTTATCAGGCCGAAAGCAGATAGCACCTGGCAGATTAAAAAAGACAGAACCAGCTACTTCCATTCCCACCTGATATTGAATTCTTTATACTATCTCAGCCACGAGAACATTCTGCATCTTGACCCGACCTGCGAGGCCATTTACACGGAATGGGCCCAGCGTGATCTTGCTAATAAAAAGTCGGCCCGCATGATAATAATCAGGTACCCGGAAGCACAGAAGGCCGGGGCAGCCCTAGCCGATTTTCTGAGAGCTTATCTGCGGGAAAAAGCGGAAAGGCTGGCAGAAATCTCTCTCTCCAAGAAAGAAAAGGCCATCCAGGTAGAAGATGGCTGGCTGGGCTGGAAGCTCGCCAGCAACTACCTGGTCCTGGTCTTTGAGGCGCCGGAAGAAGCCGCGGTTAAGAAATTGTTTGTCCAGCTGGAACTGAGATGATAAAATCAAAAATAGTAAGAAATTAATAAGAGGAGGGTTCAATGAAAGAGAAAAGAACAATTACTCGGCGGGATTTTATAAGGGGAACCGTCGGCACCACACTGGGGCTCACCCTGGTTACACCTGACTGGGTGAAAAAATCGCTGGCCGCGGAACCCGTCCAGAAGGCCGGAGGCAAGAGCCTGGTTCTGCTGGTCCGTGATGAAAATGTCCTGGATGACCAGATGAACGTCAACAAGAAAATTCTGGCCGGGATGGTGGACAGGATTCTGACGGAAATTACGGGCAAAAAAGATGTCAAACAGGCCTGGCTATCGCTGGTCAGCCCGAAGGACGTTGTCGGCCTGGTCCCGACCCCCATGATGAACCCGACTCACCAGGAACTCCTGGATGTAATCAAAGAATCGCTGGTGGCCGCGGGCCTACCGGAAGAAAATATCCGAAACGCCCAGGGCCGAAAGGTCGACCTGGAGCCAATTACCGCCCTGATTTCTGTCCCGGGCCTTAAAGCTCACTGGCTGACCGGGATCGGGACGGTCATCAAGAATTACATCATGTTCTCCGGTGCTCCCAGGAACTACCATTACGAAGACAGCGCCAAGCTGGGTGAAATCTGGCACCTGCCTCAGGTCAAAGGAAAAACCAGGCTGATAATTGTCGATGCCCTGCGCCCGGTCTGTGACAAGGGACCGCAGTTCGACCCGCGCTACCGCTGGCCATATAAGGGGTTGATGGCCAGCACCGACCCGGTGGCCCTCGATGCCGTTGGTTTGAAAATTATCCAGGCTAAAAGGGACGAACTTCGCGGTGAGCCCTGGCCCATCTCTCCCCCACCCCTCTGCATCGAAGCAGCCGACACCGTTTACAAGCTGGGCCAGAGCAAGCTGGAGAACATAGAAATCAAGAAGCTGGGCTGGGCCAAAGAAATCCTGGTTTAAGCTGGCAAGCGGAGACAATTTCGGCGGTCAAAACAGGGACTCATTAACCAGAGAAGATTTTATATATCAAATAGAAACTTGCCCTCACCCGGGTATATCAGCAATCAGGTTCATGACTACAATTTGATCTTTCTAAAATCTTCAGCAAGAATCCCTTATCACCAGTAAGCAAAATTAGCAATAAAGGCACCAGGGATTCAGTCTTGCGGGGGTTGAATAACTATCTCACCAGGACCTTTATAAAAAAGAAGGTCATGACGCCCGAGGCGACAAGTTTTAACAGCATGGAAACGAAGTAACCGATAAATATGCCCCAGCCGGTCCTGAGTGCTTCCCTGTTTTCTTTGCCGGCCAGAAGTTCGCCGACAACCGCGCCAAAAAAAGCACCGATTATGAGACCCAATGGAGGGAAGAAAAATACTCCCACCAGCATCCCCAGAAAAGCACCCCAGGTGCCCCATTTGGTTGAGCCATACTTTCTCGCCCCGCCAATAGGCAATAAATAATCAAGAATCACGGTAATAAGAGTGATACCGACAAGTATCAGCCACAATGACGGACTGAAAATTTTCCAGCCCCTGGCCAGGCCCAGCAACAGGAGACCCACAAAATTAAGCGGCGGCCCGGCCAGCACGGGCAAAACGCATCCGGCCAGCCCCAGCAGCTGCAATATTGCCCCGGCTATAATTAAAATTACGTTCAACATTCAGCCCTCTCCTCGGCGATGGAGGCAGAACATATGAATAACCATTCATATATTACTGCTTGTAGCAGCACCCTGCCCTTAATAACTTGCTCCCTGCCCGGACGCTCTTCCAGTCAGGAAGATGTCGGCCAGCTTTAAAGCGAGGCCGGAAGCATCAATATCTTCGCGGTTGCAGAGCACTATGACCGTCAGCCCGGTTTCATGAAAGCGATGAATGGCTGTCCTGAAGCCAGCGGTCTCGCCGTAATGCCAGGCGCGCTGGTATCCCTTCCAGGGATTCAGGAACCAGCCGAAGCCATAGGCAGCCGGCTGGCCATAAGGATCAACCGGTCTCTTTCCCGGAACTTCAACCGGGGTCAGGGCCAGAGCCATCTCTTCCCTGTTCAGTAAAGTCCCTTCTTTCCAGGCATTATCCCAGAGAATTAAGTCGTCAACCGATGAATAAATGCAGCCGTCGCCCCTGGTGGCCGAGGTGCGGCTCTGGTCCCTGATTACCCATTTTCCATCCTTGAGGGAATGCCCGAAGGCCCTGTTTTCAACTTCAGAAATTCCCTTTTCATACAGGACAGTCTCCTTCATTCCCAGGGGTTTGAATATTCTTTCGCACAGAAAGATCCCGAAGGGCAGTCCCGAGACTTTTTCCGCAATCAACCCGAGAACCACGTAACCAGAGTTGCTGTAATCCCAGTTTGTCCCGGGCCTGAATTTGCCCTGCTTCTCCCCTTTCAGGAGTTCAAGCACCTGGTAATCATTGATTTGCTGGTCTTCAACCGGGATACCCGGATTAGCTTCCGGAATGAGATTTTCATAATCCGGAAGTCCAGAAGTATGGGTCAGCAGATGCCTGATGGTTATTTCCTTTCCATACTCCGGGAAATCAGGAAAAATATCTGTCAGGTGCGTTTCATAAGCAAGATATCCTTCCCTTACCAGCAGCATAATGGCCTTGGCCGTGAATTGCTTGGTCAGCGAGGCCAGGCGGAAATTGGTACCGGTGTCTATGGGACGCTTGCTTCTGATATCAGCTACTCCCCGCCCTGCCCTGAACAAGAGCCGGCCATCCTGAACCAGGGCCAGGGCCAGCCCGGGTTCATCAGCGCCTACCGTTTTCCTTACCAGAGCCTCAACTGCCGCCATTTCAACTCCATTTTTTCCCCGGCAGGAAGCAGCTGTCAGCGATATAGTCATGGCCACTAAGATGAGCGTTGAATATTTTTTCAACTTACCATTTACCATTCCTGCTTTCCGGTTCCTAAATTATAAAATTCCCGGCTTTGTTAAAAAAGATCATCCTGCCGGTTTACCCTCGACGCCTGCCAGCAAAGAGCTCCTTCCTCTTTCTAATTTCCAAATTATAGGTTTACGCAGCCGCAATTATTTTAGATCTGTGATTAAATAATGGCCTAAAATATTCTTCCAACCTAGAATGATCTCTTCTTCTGATCTTATTTATTTATTAATTTTTTTCCGCTCTTCCGGATTTTTACTTCTACTTCTCCTGGTAAAGGGCATAGACAAAAGGTTCGGTGGTGGTCTGCCAGCCTGAAGAGACCCGGCGGCCGTCCCCCAGCAACCAGGTCACCTGGTACTGGTAATTCAGGTCATTTTCGGCATGGACATACTCGTATTTCCCGAGGAGCGTTTCTCCAGGCAGCAGCTTCACCTCGCCTGTCTTCTCCCGGTCGGCAAACTTGTTCTTGAAGGTAACCGTGATCAGCTTGATATTGTAGGCCCTGACGTTTTCTTCATCGGCGATTATGTCTATCTGGCGATAGCGGTGTGGCGGGAAGAGGTTAATGGCCGCTTCCTCGCTTTTGGTCCAGGGGGTTTCCACTTTAATCCCGCCGACAAAGCTCCAGACCGTCTTGTATTCGTAGCTCAGCCAGGTGGCTCCCTCCCCCAGCCTGGGATAGACGAAGGACAGCATGTTGCCCCGCTCGGCAAAGGTCTGGGCATTAAAGATGACATCCCTGGTGGTGGGCTCGCCGTTTTTATGGGTCTTCTTGAAGCTGACGGTCACGAAGTTAATGTACTTCCTGAAGGTCTCAAAATCCTCGCCGTCCAGGATGGCATAGACCACGCGGTCCTGAAGGTCGGGGTCATCCAGGTTTATGATGTCGTAGACTTTCTTGTTATTTTTGAATTTTCTCAGCACGTCGCCGATGCTGGCGTCCATCGGCCCGGTGTCCCGTTCCTGGCGCAGGCGCTTGGTCAGGTTTATGGTCCAGTCATCATTTCGGGAAACTTTCTTTCGGGTCGTGCTGACGCCGTAGGGCCGGTCTGCCTGTTTCCCTTCTTCTCCCTCCTTATCCTCATCCTCCTCCGGGAGGTCCAGCTTGGTATCGAACATTTCCCTCATGATGGTATCGACCAGGCTCTGCATCAGGGCATCCAGGTTCTGGTCCTCGCCGGTGATGTCAACCTTGACCGCACCCTTGGAGGTCAATTCATCCTTGATTTCGCGCATCTCCCCGGTTCCGGTCCTGACGTACCAGGTCCAGATTCCGAGTTTCTTCTTCTTGTATATTTTCCACTTGCTGTACTGGTCAAAATACTCCCTTACCTTGGACCAGCGAATGGTGGCCATGGCCTGGTATTTCGGGGTCAGGCCCTCGTAGGTCATCTCGAACCTGACGCTGACCGGGTAGGTCGGCTGGCGCAGGGCTTCTTCCAGGAAGGTGGCTCCCTCGGGCGTAACGGCAATGGACACGGAAACTTCCGACCCGGAAATCAAAGGGGCCTTGCCCTCGCCGATAATCTTACGGGTAAACGCTCCACCCTCGCCAACGGCCGCAGACACCACCATGAACGAACCCTTCTTGAAGACCAGCGGCCCCTTGATGGTGGCTCTGGGGTTTATTTTCAGCAATTCTTGCCTGACCTTGTTCAGCTCCTGTTCATCCAGCCCGTACTTCACAAAGAAATGGAGAATTCCGCCCTTGGCTTCTTCTTTCCCGGCCTTGGTGTACTTCAAGAAGGTCAGCTTGGGGGTCCCGTCCGGCCAGTAAGCCAGGCGCGGCTGGTTGGGCATGTAATAATAGACATTTGGGTCGGCATGATCCTTGAAGAGTATGGCATTGGCCACCTGGAGCGGCTCCGAATCCAGCTCCACCTCGGCCAGGGAAAACGAGGGGAGTCCGATCAGCCAGACCGCGGCCAGCAAGAAACCGAGAATTTTTTTCCTATACATCTTTGCCTCCTCGCTATTTACACATTTCCAATTTTTCAATCTATTGTATTCTATTTATTGAAGACGGCATAGATGAAGGGGCCCTCCCGGTTGACCCAGGGGGTCTCCACTTCCCTCCCGTCCAGCGTCAGCCAGATGACCCGGTAGCTGTAGCCCGGCTTGCCCTCTTCGTGCATG